>ERZ772876.15-NODE-15-length-258354-cov-32.644048_pt1 | contig 258354 bp, 227 predicted proteins | sample MGYA00580584_ERZ772876 | MGnify/ENA primary metagenome ERZ772876 (study PRJEB29015, sample SAMEA2737728) | human gut metagenome | biome: human gut; feature: human-associated habitat; material: faeces | place: China | collected 2012 ... | reverse complement strand
TTGCAACCTTGGAGAAAGTCGTTGATCGTCTCTGCGATACCATTTGCTCGCTTACTCCTAATACCATTTTCAGCATTACCGGACGCGATTGGATCATTAAAGCGTTTAATTAGGTTTTAGTATCAGGCCCTTCTTCGCGGCCAGTCTCCAAAGAATGGTGACAAGTTCCTGCCGCGTGATGTTTTTGGACGGGCCGAACTCCGTGCTGCTGACGCCCTTGACGACGCCGTTGGCAGCTGCCCAGCGGACACCCTCCGCATAATAGGCACCTGCCGGAACGTCCGTGAACGACGTCTGGGCAGAAGCAGCGGGCTTGCCCTCCGAACGCCAGAGGATCGTGACCAGCATCGCACGGGTCAGCGTGCCGTTCGGCTCGAACAGCCCATTTCCGGTACCGTTCATCAGGCCCTCACGCAGCATTGTGTCGATTGCTTCATGATACCACTTGGTCGTATCCAGATCGCGGAAGCTGCGGCTGGGGCAGTCCTTTTCACCGGAGGAGATGATCGCGGGGAGGATCTGGCTCAAGCTGTCGCCCAGCACCACGGTCCGGATTTTTTCCTGTCCGGCTGCGAAGCTTGTTTCGTTCAGCTGCTTCGTCTTGATCGTGACCTTTGAACTCGAACTGCCTGCCGCAAGTTCAAATCTCAGCTGACCGAGCAGTTCGCCCACAGCGGCCTCGCTGCGTTCGGCGCAGGCAAAAACGATTGTGCCAGGCACGGACTCATACCAGGAGGTAAGCGTCGCCGCGCCTGTGACGGAGGAGAGCGTCAGTTCTTTCGTATTGTACGAGATCTCCATGATGCTGCTTGCCGTCGGCGCAATGGCGGTCAGATCAAGCGCCACAGTACTGCGCTGCGCGCTTGTGCTGCCGGTGCTCTGCGGCTGGCTGACGCTGTTGAGCGTACCTGCGGTCTGCTTATTTGCCGCCTTCATCTGGCTGATCGGCTGGGCCTTTGCGGTCTTGAGCGATTCCGGACGCAGTGCCTTTTCAAAGATGCTTGTCTTTTGCGTATCTGCTGTGGAGTCGTTCGTATGGACCTCGGTCACGCTGACCGGCGCAATATCGCCGAAGGAGCCGATAATGGCCGTGCGGAAGCGGCTCGCCTGCTCATCGTAGTGCAGCCAGTAAAGCGTCGTGCTTTCCTTGCGGGAAGCGCCCTTGCCCTGTGTGCTGTACGAGGTAAGGAAGAGTTCGCCGTCATCCGCAACGTTCAGCGAGCAAAGCGTCGCCCAGTTGGGGTCATACGGGAACTGGAAGCCCAGATCCGTCGGAATGTACTGATAGGTTGCGTAATAGTCGCCGTCCTGCGGATAGATCATAAGCTGCCAGATGCCGCCTGCGTTGTCGATCACATAATAGGCTTCGGCGTCCACATCCTCACCGCTGTCGGGATCCTTGAACGTGATGGAGCCCAGCGAGGTGATGCCGGAGAAGCCATCCGCGTCATAGCCGAACAGGTCGTACACACTGATGTAGCTGCTGGCACTTCCGTTCATCGGATCCTGCATCGGGATGATGTTCATGGAGTATACACCGGTCAGCAGATCGCCGTGCAGCGACTCCGTTCCGGTATATTTGCGGGAAAGGACAATGTCGTCGTATGCGACAGGGCCAATCTCGTCCGAGAACGGTGCGCTGCCGGTGTTCAGGATCTTGCCGGTGGCAAAATCGATCTCATATGCACTGCCGCCCACGTCAAACGCATAAATGCCGTTTGCGCTGGAAGCGCCTGCCGAGGTCACGCGGCTGCCGATTCCGTCAACCGCTGCGACCTTTTCCCATGTCTCGCTGTCTGCGAGATTCCACTCGAAGGTCTGCACCTGATTGTCTGCTGTCAAAAGTCCGCGGAACGTGTAGTTCGGCGCAAGCACCTGTACGGTGCAGGAAGCATTGACTTCGGGATTTTTATGAGAAGCCGCCGTGATTGTTGCGGTGCCGGCGCTGACGGCCTTGATCTGACCGTTATTGTTGACCGTCACGACCGCAGGCGCGGAGGACGTCCAATCCAACTTATCGTCGGCGTAATACGGCTCTGTGGAAGCTTCAAGTGTGTAGTTGGAACCTGTGAGCAGGGAGACGCTCTCCGGGGAAAGCGTGACGGAGGTCAGCGCCTCTGCAGGTTCCTCGCCGCTGATCAGCTGATATGCAGAGGCGTTGTAGGCATAGTCCACAACCTGAAGCAGAAGCTTCTCGCCGCCGCTCAGCTTGGAGAGATCGAACGTGCAGTCGGTCGTCTTACCGAGTGCGTCTTCCGGCTGATTCGGCAGGATATAGCTGACCGGCGTCGGGGTATCCGTCATGTTCCAGAGGATGACAGCCGCGACATAGCGGTTATCCATGGCCGTAACGGCCAGCGTCTTCTGCGTCAGATCCTGACGGACGGAGACGAGTTCCGGCGCGGTGTTGTCGATGGTCAGGTGCGTGCTCAACTTTGCGCCGTCCTTGAGTTCATCCCAACGATAGCTGCCATCGGCATTTGCATAGTATTCCGGGGCCATCGTCAGCGTAAGATCCACGCTGGTGCCCTCCGGGAGCGCATTGCCGGAGGCGTCTGTGCCGCTCCAGTCAATGCCAAGCTGGAGGCGGGTATGCTGCCATGCGTTTGCATTTTCGGAGTAGTACGAAGCAGTCGCTGCGCCAACTTCCTCATCCAGATACGCTGTCTTCGTGTTGGAATCGACGATCTGGAGGCGGGAGTTGCCCGCGTTACGGATTAGCGAGAAGACAAGCGTGCTGATGCTGTTGCCGCCCTGGTTGTTGAAGGCGTTGCGGACGCTCAGATACTCGTCGTCAAAGTCAACGGGGTTGCCGACCATTGCAGAGGACTCCGTCTCACCGGCATAGAGAATGTTCAGGAAGTTGGAAACGGTGTAGCCATAGCTGTTCGTCGTGCCGAGATAGGGCGCGCGCGTTTCCGTGCCGTAAATGCTGTCGATCAGAGAACCGACATCATACATCGACGGCTCCGACCAGCTTCCGTAGTAGCTGAGCACAGGGATGGAATGGCTCGTGCCGGCAGCGCCCTCGTCTGTGGCGAGACCCTGCACGCGCACATAGCCCTCCACATACGCGCCCGTGGGATACGAAGTATTCAGCGCACTGCGGTCGAGCAGGCGGATGTGGCAGACGACCTCAGCCTTACCGTTTGCAGGAACAAGGATCGTCGCCTCCTGAAGCAGATTCAGGAACAGGTGTGCATCATAGGCCGTCACAGCGCCGTCGCCGTTCAAATCGGCAATGGCCTTGGCGTTGAGAAGCTTTGCGCCCGGCTTTTTCGACGCGACATCCAACAGCAGCTGGCCGTCTTCCAGATCGACCCGGCCGTCGTTGTTATAATCGTAATCGCGGCTCAGGCTGTCGGTCGCTCTGCCGTTCACAGTCCACGTCACAGCGGCGCTCAGCGGCGTCGTCAGCGTGTCCATGTAACTCTGCCCCTCATAGTCGAGCAGAGCCTGCGTAAACAGTTCGGCACTCAGCGCATAGGCGTGCGTCCGTCCGTCGAGGTTGTTGACGGTGAAACTGAAATCATAGCTGCCCGTGCGTGCGGGGTCGTCGCCAAGTTCAGCCTTGACCTTGCCGTCAGCCCAGGATGCGGTCGCGTCAGCCCGCATTTTGATGTAGGAGTCCGCAGAGGTCGCCGCCGCGGCGTTGACCATGCCTGCGCCCTGCTGAATGACCGGGTAATACGCGTTGTTTTCATTGTTGACGACCGGCTCTGCCGTGGACATCATGATCGACTGGGCCAGCGCGCGGTCGGTCAGATCGCTGCGGGAAAGGCCTTGGATTCAATGTACTGCTTGACCAGTGCGCCGATACCGGCGATCTGCGGCGCAGCCATCGAGGTGCCGCTCATAAGTTCATAGTCCTGGTGGCCGCCCTGCATACCGCTGGTGCTGTTGTGCAGGCCGTTGAGCGAGTAGATATTGCCGCCGGGCGCAGCGATCTCCGGCTTCAGCGTCAGATCGCCCGGAACGCCCCAGGAACTGAATTCACTGATGGTCTTATAATCGCGGTTGAACCGAACCGGTTCCTTGCCGCGCACTTCGATCTTGCCGGTATAATACAGGACTGTCGTGCCGTCCTCTGCATAAACCGGCTCGGCCTGCGTGCGGACCAGTTCGCCGTCGTCCTGTGTGATCGACACGCACGGGATCGTTGCGGTACTGCTGCTCAGGTCCATATTGATTGAGCCAGACTGGTTGTTGTAGACCACGCACGCCAGCGCACCTGCGGCGGCTGCGGCATCATGCTTCTGGTAGAACGAGGACTGTCCTCTGGAAACGAAGACAATCTTGTCCTTGACCGCATCTGCATAGGCAAGCAGCAGGTTGTTCCCGGCTGCGTCCACGGCATACTTCGTTGCATCCTCAGAGAAAAACACGAATTCGTGCTCTCCCACGATCGTGGAGATCGGCTTGTTCGTAAAGCCAGTGGTTTCGGACGGCGCGATCGGCTCCTGTCCGATCAGGAGGTAGTTGCCGATAAAGCCGTCGTTATCGACCGAGGCGACCGTCAGGCTGTTTGCATAGCTGCCCGGCTGACCGTCCGTCTGCATGCTGACGCCGTCGCTGTAAAGATAGCCGATCGGATCGGCGTTCTTGGCCCAATAGCCGGCATTGCCGGAAGAAACCGTCACAACGGAGGAAGCGTTCTCCAGATCGTCGAAGATCTTCTGATAAGCTTCCGTTCTCGCCTTGCTCGGGCCGGGACTGGCAGAGCCGAGCGAGAGGTTGATCGTATCCGCACCGAGCACGATTGCATCCTCAATGGCTGCCGTATAGTCCGAGTCATACGCGCCGCCCTCGTCGCCGAAGACCTTCATGACCAGAACCTGTGCATCCGGCGCTGCGCCGTGCATATGTACGCTGTCCAATGCAGAGACATATCCGCCGTTTCCGTCCGGCAGATACCGGTTGGCCGCCGCGATACCGGCAACATGGGAGCCGTGCTCGCCCTCCGTGTCCGTCTCATGCGTTACGTCCAGATCCTTGTCGATGTAGCAATAGCCGTATGCGACCTTTTCTGTCCGGTACAGATCCGCCGCGCTGACGCCTTCCTTGATATGCAGCAGACTCAGCTTTTCGTTGATCTCGTCCGCATCGAGCAGATCGAGAGAGGCTTTATAGGCTTCGACGGATTCCTTTGCGCGCGCTGCGTTCTGCTCAAGCGCGTATTCATACGCACCATTGTCAAACGACTGGTGCGACGTATCCAAGCCCGTATCGATAATGGCGATCCTCATTCCGGCCCCTGTATAGCCGGTAGACCATGCCGTGGTCGTGCCGGTCATGCCGGTTGAGATCTCCATGTTGGGCTGCACGGTGTTTTCGGACGCGGCAGGCTCATACTGCTGCTCCAGAACCACATCCGCAACGCCCGGGATCTGCTTAATCTGCTCGATCTTGCCGTATTCCACATTGGCAGAGATCAGGTTGGCGACCAACGTCAGATTCCAGACAACATCCAGATCCTCCCGTCCGAGGATCGTGGACGAGATTTTCCGAACAACGCTGTCCTGCTTGCGCTGGAGTGCTGCGCGGTAAGACACGGCAGCCGCATCCTCGGCCAGTGTCCCCTCCGCAGCCGCGTCGGAATAGGCTTCCAGTGTGGATGTGTCCTCCAGGATAATGGAAACACGAACCAGATCGTGCGCCTGATAGGCGGCCGTATCCTCTCCCATTTCCGCATCCTCAATTTCGCCCACCGCCACATCCGGGCGGATAAGCGTATCGAGCGTGTCATTCGGCACCTGCTTGAATGCGACCGCTGCTTCGCTGTTTGCCGCAAGCGCCGCCGGTACCAATCCAGCCGTCAGCGCAAGCACCAAAAGCATGGCCAGCACCCGTGTGCCCCACATCTTCTTCATACTGCGTCTCCTTCACTTTGCTTAATTAGTTTCCGCAGGAGTCCTGCTTCGTTTTTATATCACACCCTTTCACATTTATCAACACTTTACCGTGTTGACTCTTTGCTTTTTTAAAGTAATTCTCAACAAATTTTTTCTCCAAAAAACTGTCGTTTACAGCAAATTTACCTCCTGTTCCGACTGTAAATTTCTTGGATTTTTTCTTCCAAAATACTTTCACGTATTGCATTTTTCTTCCGTGCTTTCCGCAACGTGCAGCCGCAAAAAAAGCGGAAAAGGCTTCCTTTCAAAATTTGGAGGCTTTTCCGCTTTGCGGCCTGCCATAAGAGCCAATGCCCACCTGAATGCCGCGCTTGAAATGCTTCGTGAAAACCGGACTTTTTCAGCACGCAAATGCACCCGCCGCTGTAGCAGCGGCGGGTGCGGGTTATCGGTGCAGCTTATTCAAATACGACGCCGAGAGATTTGCAGACGGCGGCACAGCGCGGGCACTTCGTGCCCTTCGCCTCGGTCACTGCGACGGTCAGGCCGGGGAAGTTCACGCCCTGGCCGACAACGGCACCCTCTGCGGGGGCAGTCTCGTTCGTGCTGACGTTGGAGACGATGAAAATTTCCGGCAGGTCGACGGACTTGACTGCGTCCAGCGCGGCCTTTGCATCCTCGTCGTTTGCAAACAGCGCCACGTGCGCTTCGAGGCTCTTGCCGATGCGCTTGTCGGCGCGGGCCGTTTCCAGAACGCCGTTGACGTCCGAGCGGACGCGCAGCGCAGTCTCCCAGACGGCCATTTCGGCATCGGAGAGCGCATAGTCCGCATACGGCTTCGACATCTGGTTCAGCAGCACGCTGCGGCCGTCGTCGCCGTCGCGGTGCGGCATCTGGAGCCAGATCTCGTCGCAGGTGAACGCGAGGATGGGCGCGAAGACCTTCGTCATGGCGTCGAGAATGATCCACAATGCGCTCTGTGCCGAGCGGCGGGCGGCGGAATCCGCGCCGTCGCAGTACAGGCGGTCCTTGATGATATCGAGATAGAGGCTCGAAAGCGTCACGACGCAGAAATCGTTGACGGCGTGGGAGCCGGTCAGGAATTCATATCAATCTGATAAAAGTGTTATAGCAACTGCGCCAGAAGCGCGTCCGGCATTACGCCGGAGAAGCCTGGGATGGTCAGCTCTGCCGACGGGAGCAGCCGGGCCGTTCCGATGCCGATGGCTTTCATTCCGCCCCGGTGGGCGGCCTCGATACCTGCGGCTGAGTCCTCGAAAACCAAGCACTGCTCAGGTGGGAGTCCCAGAGCCTCCGCTCCTTTGAGGAACACCTCCGGGTTGGGCTTGCCGTTTACAATTTTCCTGCCGTCGATGACGGCGTCAAAAAACGCCGTAATTTCCAGCTTTTTCAGGACAAACTCCGCATTTTTGCTGACACTGCCAAGAGCTGTCCGGTATCCCTCGGCCCGGGCAACGCGTAAGAATTCCGACACGCCCGGCAGCAGCGCCGCCGGGGTCAAAGTGCCGATCAGCTCCCGGTAGCGGTCATTTTTCCGGGTGCACAGCCTCTCTTTTTCGGATTCCGAAAGGGAGCGGTTTCCCTTTTTCAGCAGAATTTCCAGGCACTGTGCCCGGCTGATGCCCAGAAAGGCCTCCTGGTCTGCCGGAGTGAAGGGAATCCCCAATTCTTCGGCAAGCTCCTGCCACGCCCGGGCGTGGAGGGGGGTCGTGTTCACCAGAACGCCGTCCAGATCGAATAACAGTCCCCGGATCACAGCAGCTTCAGGGTGCCGGAGGTGATGCGCCGACCGCTTGACCGGTCAAAGAGCATCACGCTGCTGCCGGTGATATCCAGCAGGTGTTTGCTTCCGATGGTAAACAGGGTGCTGCCGAAGACCACGCCGGTGAGCAAATACTCTCCGATGCGCACCTTGACGGTGGATTCCATGCCGGTGGGCATGGCACCGTAAATCTCGCACTCCACATTTCCACCGCCGGTGATGGACAGGAACTCCGGGCGGATGCCCAGCACCAGATCCTCGTTGGTGAGCATCGGCTCCTCGTGGATGCCGTCGTCCTCGTCGTTGACTCTGGCGATGTGGTAGCGGAAGGTCTCGTCCTTGTTGCTCTTTTCCACGTAGCCGCTCTCTCCCGCACGGGCCTTCAGAGCCTGCGCCTGGGCTTCCAGCTCCTCGTCCCGCCGGTGGAACCACTGGGGCAGCTGCAATGGCTGCTCGGGGGTGAAAACTGCCTTGTGTCCGTCCAGCAGCGTCAGCTCAATGCTGCCCTCAGGCCCCTGCCAGCCCTTGGCCTCCACAAAGTTGATGGAGGGGTTGCCCACGAAGTCTGCCGCAAAAAGATTGGCAGGGTGATTGTAAACTTCCAGCGGCGCGGCATACTGCTGAAGGACACCGTTGTTCATCAGGCAGATCTGCGTTGCCAGCGTCATGGCCTCCATTTGGTCGTGGGTGACGTATACGAAGGTGGAGCCGGTCTCCACATGGAGCCGCTGCAATTCATAGCGCATTTCCAGACGCAGTTTGGCATCCAGATTGGAAAGCGGCTCGTCCATGAACAGCACGCTGGGCTCGGGAGCCAGCGTCCGGGCGATGGCCACACGCTGCTGCTGACCGCCGGACAGCTCCGCGGGATAGCGGTCCATGAACATACTGATTTTGACGATGCGGGACACCCGGCGCACGGACAGGTCGATCTCTTCTTTGGTCAGCTTGCGCACAGCAGTTTCCACCTCGCCGTCCTTGAGAAGCTCAAAGTTCTCGTTGAAGGGCTGAGCCTTTCGAGCGGCCTCCACCTTTTCTTCCAGAGCCTTTACCTCGGCGGACACGTCCTTACCCTGCTCCAAATGATAGCCGAACAGCTTTTGGGCAGTGTACTGGGAGATGGTGTAGGTATCGATCAGCTTGATGATGGCCTTCGTTTCGTCCAGCTTGCCGTTTTTATCCCGGCATTCCTCAAGAGTCTTTACCACATCCTGAGGATTTTTGAGGATCTGTGCCAGACGGGCGGCGTTTTTCGCCTCAAAGCTGATCTTCGGCATTTCCTCCTTGATGTTTGACAGGCCGAAGGAAATATTCTGGTAGACGGTCATGTTGGGCCACAGGGCATAGTTCTGGAAGAGGAAGCCCACCTTCCGCTTGTTGGCGGGGATGTTGATGCCCAGCTCACTGTCGAATACCACCGTGTCGCCGATGGTGATGCGTCCGCTAGTGGGGGTCTCCAGTCCCGCGATCATCCGCAGGGTGGTGGTCTTGCCGCAGCCGGACGGGCCCAGCAGGGTGACAAACGCGTTATTTTCAATGACCAGATTCAGGTCGTCCACACCATAGAACTTGCCCCAGCGCTTGGTGATATGTTCAAGTTTGATTTCAGGCATGATTTAACCTCCGATTCCTTTATCCAGGCTTGCGCCCGTGATTTTGTTGACGAGGGTGTTGCAGACCAGAATGGTCACGATCAGGATCAGGTTGATGCCGCTGGAGAACGCGTAGAGGCCCATCTCGTCGAAGTAGTCCAGCGTCGTCGAGAGGATGAAGCCCTGCACGCACAGCAGCATGAACAGCGACAGCTCACGCAGGCACGTCATGAACGGCAGCAGGAAACCGGAAATGATCGAGGATTTCTGGATGGGGATGATGATGCGGGTCATGCGCTTGATCCAGGGAATATCCTGAATGATGGCCGCTTCTTCGATCTCGCCCGACAGCTGGAGCATGGAATTGAGGCTGCTGCGGCTGGCAAACGGGATGTATTTGACCGTGCCGACGATAATGAGCAGCGTGTAGGTATTGAACAGGTTCAGCTTTTCCGTCGAGAACAGGATGAAGAATGCGACGCCCACAGCGATGGACGGCATGAGATACGGCAGGAAAGCGACGGAGTTCACATAGTTTGCCCAGCGGCTGCGGCGGTTTTTCGAGACGGCGTAGCCGATCATCGTGCCGATGGAGCCGGCCAGCAGCGCACAGGCCACGGAGACAAGGATCGTGCCCTTGAACGCACGCCAGATCGTCTCGTTATACAAAATGCCCTTCTGGCCGTACATGCCGTTTTCGGTGACGTTCTCCGCCGTGACCCACCACTTGGTCGTGAGGTTCGACGCGTCGCCCGTGTACAGGAACGAATAGTCGCCCGGATTCGGCAGGAACGTCTCGAACGCGAAGGAAATGATGGGGAAGATGCTCGTGAAGAACGTGAGAATCACAAGGATCAAGGCGATGACGACGCGGCCGGTTTTGCCGAGCGTGATCTTGGAGATCTGGCCGGACTTGCCGGTGACGGTCGTGTAATTCTTGCGGCTTCTGAGCGAGAGCTGGTTCAGAAGCATGATCGCCACGCCGAAGACCATCATGATGATGGCAAGAATGCTCGCTTCACCCGTATACTTGGAGTTCATCGAGACATACTTGGTCGACAGCGTGCTCAGGCCCAGATAATGCGGCACCGGATAAGAGCCCATCGCGCTGCCGAAGACCAGCAGAATGGTGGACAAAATCGCGGGCTTTACCATCGGCAGCGTAATGCGGAACATGGTCTTCCACTTGGGCGTGTCGAGAATGGTCGCGGCCTCTTCAAGATTGGCGTCCATGTTGCGGAAAATGCCGCCGATGAGGATATAGGCGAACGGCGCGTAGTGAAGGCCCAGAACCATCAGGCTCGGGAACAGGCCCTTGCACCACCACATCGGCATGTTGACGCCGAACAGGGCGGCAAGCAGGCCGTTGGACGTGCCGGTGACGGCGTTGGAGTTAAACAGGTTCTGCCACACGACGGCCAGCGTCCACTGCGGCATGATGTACGGGAAAATAAAAATGGAGCTCAGATATTTTCTCCACGCAAGGTCGGTGCGCGTAATCAAAAACGCAAACAGCCCGCCGTAGAGAATGGACACCACGCACGTGCCGACAGCGAGGAGCACCGTATTGAGAAGCGGTGTCCACAAATTTGTCTTGGCCATGCGGCTGGTGAAAAGGTCTGTGTAGTTGACGGTCGTGTAGCCGGTCGCCTGCCCGGTCAGATGGGCGTCAATGGTGCCGGCGTGAATTTTGAAGGTATCTTCCACGATGGCGACGATCGGCGCGACCGTGGTGAAGGTCAGGACAATGCCAAGCAGCAGCAGAATGACGTTGTGCGGCTTGGAAAAGAAGGTCTTGACCTTATTGAGCACAATCGTGGATCTGCTTGCGCGGAGGGTAGTGGGTCGGCTCATGGCTTCCTCCTCTTTTCTCAGGTTTGAAGGGCGGATGATGGGGTATGTTTTTGCAAAGGCGCCCCTGGATGCGCATCCAGGGGCGCCGGTAAGGTGCTGGTTGACAGATCAGCCTGCGGAGTATTTGCTCAGCATTTCGATCCAGCTGCCGACGGTGAATGCAACGTCTGCGCAGTATTCCGGATCCTCGAGCACGAGCTTGCCGTTGGTCGTCCACCATTCATAGCCGCGGTCGTTCTTTGCTGCGAATTCAACAGTGGTGCCGTCCTCGGCCATGCCGCCGATGGAGTGATGGAAGTTGGCCTCAGTCTCCTCTGCCACGGTCGGGTTGGAGGAGTAGCCGCCCATGTCCTTGCCCCAGGCAGAGAAGCCGTCGGCGGTGCAGGTCATGTAGGCGATGAAGGCGCAGGCCGTCCAGGGCAGCGGGGAGTTGTCGGTGACGAACAGGTAATGGCAGTAGCCATAGCCGCCGATACCCTGATAGCCGTCCTCATACGCGGCGACCTTGATGTTGTTGACGGAGACGGAGCTGGACTCCTCGACGGAGCGGAGCTTGGAGTAAACGAGAAGGCCGAACTGATCCTTCGCGGAAGCGTCGACAAGGGTGTTGCAGATGGGGCCGTCGTCGGTCTGGGCGTTGTAGCTTTCGACCCACAGCTTGATCCATGCCAGCGCGTAAGCGCCGTCAGCGCCGAGGCCGAGGTCGGCAGCTTCGGATTCCATCTCTGCGATAGTGGGCTGGAAGTATGCCTGCTCGTCAGCGGACAGAGCCTCAAAGGACTCCTTCAGCCACGCTGCGTAGTCGTCGCGGGTCAGCATGTACAGGAAGTTCTTGCCGACGATCTCGGAGTCGATGTCCATGAACAGGCCATGCTCGCCCTCGGCGACGAAGTCCCAGCAGTTATCGTAGGTCTTGTCGCCCACGCAGTTGTACATAAAGACCTTGTTGAGCGTCTGCAGCGGCAGGAAGCCGGTGTAGGCGTCGGCGGTGGTGCCGTTGGCATCGGCCCAGTCCTTCGGGATGAAGGTGTCGAGGATGCCGGTCTGAACCATCTTGCTCTCGATCTGGTTGCCGTCCTGAATGAGGGTCATGGCGAACGTGCCGGTGCCCTTCAGGGAGTCAGCGGTCAGCTGATCGAAGATCTTGTTGTTCTTGGGCTGCTGCCACTCGAACTCCATGTTGTAGCTGGAATCGATGGACTGCAGATACTCAATGAACAGAGGCAGGGCGCTCTTGCCGCGGCTGGAGTTGCCGACGCCGTAGAACATCTTGCCGTTGGACTCTTCAATGGCCTTCTTCGCCAGCTCTTCAAGGGTCATGCCTTCGGCTTCCTTGATGATCTGCTGGGTCGCAGTCAGATTTTCGGGCTCGGCAGCGGGCGTTTCCTCTGCGGGAGCCTCGGTGGTTTCGTTGGTTTCAGTGGTTTCAGTGGTTTCGGTCGTCTGGGTATCTTCTGCGGGAGCGGTCGTGTCAGCCGGGGTCGTCGCCGGAGCGGCAGCGCAGGCAGCCATGGACAGAACCATCACAGCAGCCAGCAGAAGCGCAAGCATCTTCTTCATTCTGATATTCCTCCTGATAAAATTTGAATTCGTGCAGCAGCTAACGGGAGTTCTGCATCGTATGCTTTCATTTTACGGTGTTTCTGCACAAAAGAACAGTGGACAAATCTGCGATTATTTGTGATTCTCTGCGATAATTTTAAAAATTCAATGAAAACCGAGCCGGAGATGTGTTATAATCAGGGCAAAATAACAGAGAGTTTTGTTCTCGCTGCTACAGGACACGGAAACTATGAAACACATACGCATTCTGATATTATGTATAGCATTCGCTCTTCTGACCGGCTGCGCGCCCGCCGCACAGGATACAGCCGCCTACGCGCCGGATGAATCGGAGCGTCTCGTTCTGTACACCTCGCACAAAAAAGAGGTCTGGTGGCCGATCGTCAAGGAATTTGAATCGCGCACCGGAATCTGGGTCGAGGTCGTACAGGGCGGCACAAACGAACTGCTTGAGCAGCTGCAAAAGGAGCAGGACGCACCACGGGCCGACGTGATGTTCGGCGGCGGCGTCGAGAGTCTCGAAGCCTGCCGGGCGTTGTTTGAGCCCTACGTCTGCCGCGGCGCGGAGCAGATTTTGCCGCAGTACCGTGCGCAGGACAGCAGCTGGACGCCGTTTTCCTCGCTTCCGGTCGTGCTGGTCTACAATCCGAAGCTGCTGTCCTCCGGACAGCTCAGCTGCTGGGCCGATCTTCTCGACCCTGCGCTGCGCGGGCAGATCGCCTTTGCCGATCCATCCGTCTCCGGCTCGAGCTATACCGCGCTCGTGACGATGCTCTGCGCGCTGGGCGGCGACGCGGACGAGGTGCTGCGGGCATTCGCGGAAAACCTGGACGGGAAGCTCCTGTCCGGCTCCGGCGAGATCATCTCCGCCGTTGCAAACGGCGAGGCGCTCGCCGGCGTCACGCTGGAGGAAACTGCACGCAAGCGCATCGCCGCCGGAGACGGGATCGCCATGGTCTACCCCGCAGACGGCACAAGCTGCGTACCGGACGGCTGCGCCGCGCTGAAGGGCGCGCCGCACCCCGACAACGCAAAGCTGTTTCTCGATTTTGCCGTCAGCTACGACGTGCAGCAGCTGCTGCAGTCTGATTTTTACCGCCGCCCGGTGCGCAGCGACGTGAGTCCTGCCAGCAAACTGCCGGAACTATCCGCCATTCGTCAGGTCGCGTATGACGTAAGCTGGGCAAGCGAGCACCGCGAAGCAATTCTGATGAGTTGGGCCTTTTATCTCGGGACGGAGGCGGAACAATGAAGCGGCTTCACTTCTCCTCCTTCCGTCAGCGGCTGAACGCGGCGTTTCTGGCCGTGTCTCTGGTGCCGATGCTGTTGTGCTCCGGTCTGCTGCTGCAGATTTTCCGCCTGCGCATGACGTCGAACGCCCAGCAGACGGCCCAACAGCAGCTGTCCGCCTCCTGCGAGGCGCTTGATACGCTGCACAGCGGCTTTTTGCAGACAGCCGCATCCCTGCAGCACAATCCACTCGTTGCACAGGCGCTGTTTGACGCAGAAGCGGAGGACACGGCGGTCTACAGCCAGCTGTTCGACGCTACAGAGTCCGTGCGCAGCTTTGCACGCTTTGACCTTTACGATATCAGCGGCCGCTGGCGCTATTCGACACAGACAGCGCCCGAAATCCGGTCGCTGCCGACCAACTGGGGCCTTTTATACGAGGCGGCCTGCGCCGGAACCGGTGTTCTGGTGTGCAGCGCGGCAGAAGATCCGGCCGACACAGACGAGCCGCTTCTGCACGCTGCGATGCTCCTGACCGACCGCTACGGCGCGCCGGTCGGATATCTCACCATCGGCATGCTGGAAACGCAGCTGCGGACACTGCTCGGCGGCACAGCTGGTGCGCAGAACGAACTTCTTCTGCTCGACGCGCGCTGGCGTCCGGTCTACTGTACGCAGCCGGCACAGACCCAGAGCCTCGCCGACGCGCTGCGCGGGCAGCTTTTGTCCGGCAAGGCGCTCACCGGTCTGTCTGCCGACGTTTCCTATACCGTGCGGCAGCATACCGAAACCGGTCTGTATCTCGTCCTGCAGCAGCCGCAGCCGCTCAGCGCCGGAACACTCCGGCTTTTGTACTCGGTGAGCGTGCTGTGCGCGCTGGCCTGCATCATTTTAAGCGTCGTACTCAGCCTGCAGCTAAGCCGGCAGGTCTTCCAACCGATCGGCAGACTGCATCACGCCATCCGGCAGGTCGGGAAAAATAATCTGGACGTGCAGGTTCCCGTTCCCGCCGGCCGGCATGACGAATTGGGCGAATTGGCACAGCAGTTCAACACCATGGTCGTCGCCCTCCGGCACAACCAGCAGGCACTGTTGGAAAACCAGCGCGCACTTAACCGCGCGCAGATCCGCATGCTGCAGGCGCAGCTAAACCCGCATTTTCTGTGCAACACGCTCGACACCATGAAGTGGATCAGCAAAATCAATCAAGTGCCGCAGGTGGCGCTGATGTCAACGAATCTTGCCGATATCCTTCGCTTCTGCATCACGCCGGACGAATTTGTCCCCCTGCGGCGGGAGTTGGAGATTTTGAGCCGGTACGTCGAGATTCAGCGCATCCGCCTGTCGGAAAGCTTCTCATACACGGAAGCCGTGCCGGAGGCGCTTCTTTCGTGCATGGTTCCGAAAATGCTCCTGCAGCCGCTGGCAGAGAATGCCATTCTGCACGGCCTTTCCGGTGTAGAACACGGTGAACTCTCCGTCACGGCCGTGCTTGCGGAGCAGGACGTGCTCGAGATCCGCGTCCGGGACAACGGCTGCGGCTTCCCGCCGGACCTTCTGGGGCCTTACAAACCGCCGGAAACGCAGACGGGACATCTGGGACTATTAAATGTAGACACGATCCTGCGCAAGCATTACGGCGACGCGTTCGGTCTGCGTCTTGAAAATCCGGAGGGCGGCGGCGCCTGTATTCTTGCGCGCCTGCCCGCGAAGGGAGGGCCCGGCGTATGATGCGGGTAATGGTTGTAGAGGATGAGGAAATGATCCGCAAGGGTATCGTCATGGCAGTAGACTGGGCGGCGCTGGACTGCATCGTGGTCGGCGAAGCCGCCAACGGCGAACAGGCCCTTGCCGTCGCGGAGGACTGCCAGCCGACGCTTATCATCACGGATCTCAAAATGCCGAAGATGGACGGGCTGGAGATGGTGCGGCGGCTGCGCGAAGCAGGCAGCCGCGCGTATGTCATCATTCTGACCGCCTACGATTCGTTCGCCTACGCGCAGACGGCCATCCGTCTGGGCGCGGTGGACTTTCTGCTGAAGCCTTTTCATGACGGCGATCTGGAAAACGCCGTTCTGGCGCTGCAAAAGCGCATCGCCGCACAAACCGCACCGCAGCCAGAGCCGCTTCCCGGCGTGAAGCCCGGCCCCAAGAGCCGCTATGTGCGCGAGGCAATGGTGTACCTTGAGCAAAACTGCGGCAGCGGCGATCTGTCCGTCGGGCAGGCGGCAGCGCAGCTGGGACTGAGCGAAGGACATCTGAGCCACCTGTTCAAAAAGGAAACGGATATGACGCTCGGCGCGTATCTTACGCGCTGCCGCATCCAGAAGGCTATGGCGTTGCTGCGCGAGGGAAAGCTGAAAGTCTACGAGGTTGCGGAGGCCTGCGGCTACCGCGATATTGCATATTTTTCCGGCACCTTCAAAAAAATCACCGGGAAAACGCCCTCGGAGTATCAGGACAGTCTTTCATTTCGTTTTTAGGGTGTATCTGAAAACCCCACAAGAAAAAGCTATGAGCAGTTTCTGGACGATATCGCGGCCCGGGGATATACCCGCTTTCAGGCCAACGGCCCGGTGCTGGAGGTGGATGTGACGGATCTGAGCGAACTGGACTTCCCACGGCTGATGGGTTCTCTCACCGGTTTTGTACAGAGGGCAGTTCCTGGATATCCTCTGCGACTGCCCACACGAAATGCACAATCTCACCGGAAATGATTTCCTGTCCGGGATTGTCAGGGATTTGAAGATGGAGCACAAAGCGCTCTTGTACTTCCTGTCTCTCCAGATAAAGCTGTACCAGCATTTGATTCAAAAGCGGGATGCGCAAGCACCTCTGACACTCCGGGAAAAGGAATTTATTGAGCTGTATGAGGATGCCATGAATCACCAAAGCAAAACCGGCACCAGAGTGAAACGGCAAAACAAATTCCCGAAACGCAAAAAGCCACCATCGACAATGTCAGTGATGGCTGATGGTATTTAATGTTCTGTTCTTTATTCCGTGACTTCCGAGGAAAAGAAAATCCGAGCGTATCTTGCAACCATCGGACTTGATTACGATGCGCTCACGAAGGAAGAGTTTGTCTCAATCATCAGCGGACTTAAAAAGTCCAAGTACCTGAAAAGTCCCCTCAACCAGCGCGGGAAAGCAAGACCGCAGTTGTCGCACGGAAAGGGCAAAAAGAAACGCAAATAAGGAAAAATCGGCACCTGCTTAAGGCAGGTGCCGATTTCTGTTACCCTATAATGTGCTTGAATTTTTGGCGTAAGTGGCGTAAGTTTGGCGTAAATCCGCTTTTGCGCATCCAAAAAATCAAGCAATTTCAAGGTTTTGCGGCGTCTCTTAGTACATCCCGCCCATGCCGCCGCCCTGGGCTGCGGCTGCCATGGCGGCGTCGGCCTTGGGGTCGGGCTTGTCGGCGACCAGGGATTCGGTCGTCAGGACGCAGGAGGCGATGGACGCGGCGTTCTCCAGAGCGGTGCGCGTGACCTTGGTCGGGTCGACGATGCCGGACGGGATCATGTCGCAGTACGTCTCGGTGTAGGCGTTGTAGCCATAGCCGACCTTGCGGCTGGAGCGGATCTTGTCGTAGACGATGGAGCCGTCGACGCCGGCGTTCTCGGCGATCTGGCGGATCGGGGCCTGCAGCGCTCTTGCGATGATCTGCGCGCCGGTCTTCTCGTCACCGGACAGCTTTGCGACCAGCTTCTCAACAGCCGGGATCGCATTGACGTAGGCAGTGCCGCCGCCGGCCACGATGCCCTCTTCGACGGCTGCGCGGGTCGCGTTCAGCGCGTCCTCAACGCGGAGCTTCTGCTCCTTCATGGCGACCTCGGTCTGCGCGCCGACCTTGATGACGGCTACGCCGCCGGACAGCTTGGCAAGACGCTCCTGCAGCTTCTCCTTGTCATAATCGGACGTGGTAACGCCGATGGTGTTCTTGATCTCCGCAATACGGGCCTTGATCTCGTTGGCGTCGCCTGCGCCGTCGACGATGACGGTGTTGTCCTTGGTGACCTTGATCTGACGGGCCGTGCCGAGATCGGTGATCTGCGTGTCGGGCAGGTTCATGTTGAGCTCGCTGGAAATATACGTGCCGCCCGTCAGGATGGCGATATCCTTGAGCATTTCCTTGCGGCGATCGCCGAAGCCGGGAGCCTTGACGCACACGCAGGTGAAGTTGCCGCGCAGACGGTTGACCAGCAGGGTGGCCAGCGCGTCGCCCTCGACGTCCTCTGCGATGATGACGAGCTTCTTGCCGGTCTTGACGATCTGCTCGAGCAGGGGCAGGATCTCCTGGATGGAGGAGATCTTCTTGTCGGTGATGAGGATATACGGATCATCGATGACGGCTTCCATCTTGTCGGTGTCGGTGACCATGTAGGGGGAGATATAGCCGCGGTCGAACTGCATACCTTCGACGACCTCAAGGCCCGTCTCGGCAGTCTTGGATTCCTCGATGGTGATCACGCCGGACGCGCCGACCTTATCCATGGCCTCGGCGATCAGCTTGCCGACGGACTCGTCGCCGGAGGAGACGGCGCCGACTCTTGCGATGTCGTCGGAGCCCTTGATCGTCTCGGAGTTTGCCTTGATGGTGTCGATGGCGGTCTCAACGGCCTTTTCCATGCCCTTGCGCATGACCATCGGGTTCGCGCCTGCGGAGACGTTCTTCAGACCCTCGTGGACGATGGCCTGCGCCAGCAGGGTCGCGGTGGTGGTGCCGTCGCCTGCGATATCGTTCGTCTTGGTCGCGACCTCGCGGACGAGCTGCGCGCCCATGTTCTCAAATGCGTCCTCAAGTTCTACATCCTTTGCAATCGTCACGCCGTCATTGGTGATCAGCGGAGAGCCGAACTTCTTGCCGAGCACGACGTTGCGGCCCTTCGGGCCAAGGGTAACTTTTACAGTATTGGCGAGCTGGTCAATGCCGGACAGCAGGGCCTTGCGGGCCTCTTCGCCATAAACGATCTGTTTTGCCATAAGAATTGCTTCCTTTCAATCAAACACGAATTATTCTACAACTGCCAGAATGTCGGCCATCTTGACGATGACGTAATCTTCGCCGTCGAGCTTCAGCTCCTGGCCCGCGTACTTGCCGGTCACAACCTTGTCGCCGGGCTTGACCGTAACCTTTACGTCGTCGGTGCCCGGGCCTGCCGCGATGACTTCCGCGATCACGGATTTTTCTTTATTGGCGGTGGAGAGGATGATGCCGGACGCGGTCTTTTCCTCAGCTTCCATGTGCTTGAGCAGAACATTGTCTGCCAACGGGGTCAGCTTCATAACAATTACCTCCAGTATCCAGTCGCTGTTTCATACAGCGCGTTTTACAAGATTTTTTAGCACTCAGTCTCTCTGACTGCTAACATCTATATCATAATCAGATGCGCCAAAAAGTCAAGGGGTAATTTCGGCAAATTTATGACCAGACTGTGAATTTTTCGTGTGATAGGTCAGCCCCTTCGGGTAGAAAAAGCGGATGGCCTGCGGAATGAGTTCGATTTTTGCGTCCGTTGTGTAGGCAGCCTCGCCATCGATATTGACAACAGATTCTTTTACACATTCAATGCGCAGAGAGCGGCAGCGGGCGTGATAGATCAGCGACGGATAATCGGCGTAGCGGCCCTTCTGGTAGTGACCGACGACGGTTGCAACCTGCAGCAGATTGACCTTTTCAACCACAAGCACATCCAGCAGCCCATCGTCCGGCTCGGCCTCCGGCACGGGGTTGAAACCGCCGCCGTACCACCGGCCGTTGCAGACGCAGATCATGGTCTTCCGGCCCGAGAACACCTTGCCGCTGTCCAGCGTAACGGTGTAATCCGCCGTCAGGCCGTGCAGCATATTGGAGAAAATGGACAGGATGTACGCGCCCTTCCCGCTCACGAGCGGCAGGCGCTTGAAGCGGGCGATATCCGTGCCGACCCGCGCGTCAAAGCCGATGGACAGAACGTTCAGCGCGTAGGAATCGTTGCAGCGGATGAGATCAAAGCGCGCCTCCTCCGCGTCCAGCAGACGCTCGATGGAGGTGAAGGCGGCGGGGTCGTCAAAAATTTTGATTGTGTCGTTGCCGGAGCCGCCGGGAAAATGCGTCACGGCGGCGTTGCCATAGCCCACGACACCGTTTACAACTTCGTTGAGCGTTCCATCGCCGCCGCAGGCGTACAGGCGCACCTCCTCGCCGGACTGCGCCGCCTGCCGTGCCAGCGTCCGGCATTCGCCGGGCGCGTTGGAGACAAGCAATTCATAGCTTAACCCGCGCGGCGCGAACGCCGCGTCGATCATTTCCCGGTATTCCGCCGTCCGGTCTGCCTTCCCGGCTGCGGGATTGACAATAAAAATATGCTTCATAGCGGAACTTTCTCCTGTTCTGTTCGTCTTATGGGTACAGGCGGTAATCAATAGTACATATACACATTGCACTGCAGCCGTCCGTTGTAGAGCTTGCGCTTTTTGACGGCCTGTTTGCCGTAGTAATGCTCGAACTCCGGTTCGGAGGAGATGATGTATTTTTTCCAGCCGTCAGCGTATTTGAGGTGCCGCCCGAAGGCGCTGTAGAGCCGCTGGGCACTGCGCTGCTCGAGCATGCGCTCGCCATACGGCGGGTTGCAGACGATGAGTCCCTTATCTGCGGGCAGACTCATCTTCGTCGCGTCCGCCTCGCGGAACTCGATCAGCCTGCCGACGCCCGCCTTGCGTGCGTTCTGCTGCGCGATCTCCAGAGAAGCCGGGTCAATGTCGGAGCCGAGAATGCGGTACTCGCCCCTGTACTCACGGTCGAGCGCCTCGGTCCTGGCCTGCTGCCAGACCGTCTCCGGGACGCAGGCCCACTTCTGCGCCATGAACGACCGGTTCAGGCCCGGCGCGCGGTTCAGCGCGATCATCGCCGCTTCGATGCAGATCGTGCCCGAGCCGCAGAACGGGTCCCAGAAGAAGTCCCGCCCGCGGTAGCGCGCGAGATTGACCATGGCGGCCGCCATCGTCTCGTGCAGCGGCGCAAGATTGGCCTCGCGGCGGTAGCCGCGCTTGTGCAGGCTCACGCCGGACGTGTCCAGAAACAGCTCCACATGATCCTTCATGATGGAAAAGCGCAGCTGGTACGTCTCGCCCGTCTCCGGCAGCCAGCCGAGGCCGTATTTCTCGCCCAGCCGCATGACGGCGGCCTTCTTGACGATGGCCTGACAGTCGGGAACGGAGTGCAGCTGGCTGTTCAGACTGTAGCCCTTGACGGGGAACGCGCCGTCCTTCGGGATAAAGCGCTCGAGCGGCACGGCCTTCACGCCCTGGAACAGGTCCTCAAAGCTGTGCGCGTCGAATTCGGCCAGCAAAATCATCACGCGCTCGCCCATGCGGCAGCAGAGGTTGGCCTTCGCCATGGCGGCGAAATCGCCTTCAAAAAAAACGCGCCGGTCCTCGACCCGGACGTTTTGCAGATCCAGCCGCCGCAGTTCGTCGCCGACCAGACCCTCCAGCCCAAACAGGCACGGCACGCAGAAAGTCATCGTATCCATAGTTTTCTCTCCAAGCATTCTATAGTCTCTCTAAGTATACGGAATCCCGGCGCAAATAGCAAACCCTATCTGTTACGATTTTGTAAAATGTGAGGAAAAACTTTATATTTATTTAAAGTGACAAGCGTTCGGAAATACGGTATACTGGAAGCAGCACAGAAATTCAAAAAAAGAGGAGGAGGTTCCCATGTCTCAGGCAGTGATCGGATGGCTGATCGCCATCGTCGTCTTCATCGTGGCAGAGGCCGCGACGGTCGCGCTGGTGTCCGTCTGGTTCATCGGCGGCGCGGTGTGCGCATTGGTTGCGGCAATTCTCGGAGCGGGACTCGGCGTGCAGCTGGCGGTATTTCTCGTCGTTTCGGCGGCGCTGCTGGCGTTCGCGTGTCCGGCGGCTCGAAAAAAGTGGGCAAAAAAGCCGGAGCGTATGAATGCCGACCGCCTCGTCGGCGAAACGGCCATGGTCACGGAGCCCATCGACGCCTGCGCTGACACCGGCGCCGTAAAGATCAACGGCGTTCTCTGGACGGCAAAATGCACGACGGGCGAACGCGTCGAGGCGGGCGGCCACGTGACCATCGAGCGCGTCGAGGGTGCGAAGCTCTATGTCAGACCCGCAAAGTGTCCCTGTACGAAAGCATAACCATCATAAAAAAAGAACTGAAAAACCGAAGGAGGAACAAATTTTATGGAATGGATCCCCATTGTTGTGATCGCCGTTCTGGCGCTCATCATCGTCATCAGCAACATTCACATCGTCCAGCAGTCCCGTGCCTACGTTATTGAGCGCCTCGGCGCGTTCAGCAAGGTCTGGCAGGTCGGCATGCACGTCAAAGTCCCGTTCATTGAGCGCGTGGCCAAGAAGGTCAGCCTGAAAGAGCAGGTGCTCGACTATCCGCCGCAGCCCGTGATCACCAAGGATAACGTCACCATGCAGATCGACACCGTCGTCTATTATCAGATCACCGACCCGAGACTCTACACCTACGGCGTCGAGCGGCCCATGATGGCCATGGAGACGCTCACGGCCACGACGCTCCGCAACATCATCGGCGACCTTGAGCTCGACCAGACGCTCACGTCCCGCGACGTCATCAACACCAAAATGCGCGCCATTCTCGACGAGGCCACCGATCCCTGGGGCATCAAGGTCAACCGCGTGGAGCTGAAGAACATTCTGCCGCCGCAGGACATCCAGAACTCCATGGAAAAACAGATGAAGGCCGAGCGTGACCGCCGACAGGCGATTTTGCAGGCCGAGGGCACGAAGCGCAGCCAGATCCTTGTCGCCGAGGGCGAAAAGGAAGCCGCGATTTTGAAGGCAGACGCGGAAAAGCAGGCCGCCATCCTCAAGGCAGAAGCCGAAAAGCAGGCGGCAATTCTCAAGGCTGACGGCGAAGCGCAGGCCATCATGGCCGTGCAGAAGGCCATGGCCGATTCTCTGGCGCTGCTGAACGAAAAGGCCCCGAACGACCAGGTGCTCAAGCTCAAGGCGCTTGAGGCCATGCAGAAGGTCGCGGACGGCAAGGCCACGAAGATCATCATTCCGTCTGAGCTGCAGGGCTTCGCGGGTCTGGCCTCCGGCATTGCCGAGACGGTAAAGGAGACGAAGTAATATGGCAAAGCAGGACGAGCGCTTTATCAAGGTGCTGAACGAGGGCAGTACCTGGACCACGAACCGTGAGATTTGGGTCGACAAAACGACCGGCGTCAACTATCTCTGGATCGCTTCCGGCAATGCCGGCGGCCTGACTCCGCTGCTCGGCGCCGACGGCAAGCCCCTCGTGACGAGGATCCCAACCGAAAAGGAATAATTTCAAGGCGTATGCAGTTGGTACGGCTTTGCCCACAGCTGAACTGCATATAAAGTTCCCCGCCGCAGTCCGAATGAACTGCGGCGGGGTGTCTTTTACCCGATGAACCCGATGGTGCTGCGGCAGACGAAATAGAACAGGCGGTCTTCGCTGTTGGCGAGGATCAGAACGTCCCCGACCTCGCCGAGCACGCTGACGTTGCCGAGCACGAGCGGTCCTGCCGTCAGGGAAACCGTGCCGCGTCCGGCGATATCGCCTGTCGAGCGGTCGCACGGCGTCGGCTTTACCGGCGTCGACGGCATGGGGCCGCAGCCGGCGTGGGTGGCCTGATAGAAGAGCTTCGCAAGCTCGTTATAGGCCGCCTCTGCGCTGGGGAAGTCGATCGTCTCCGTCACGCCGAAGGCGACGGCGCTCAAGCCGCACAGCCGCACGGAGTCCGCATCAAAATACGGCCCCTCGGCACAGCAGGCTGTCTCCGTGCCCCCGGTGCAGATGGGGTTGGGATAGTAGATCTGGCCGGAAACCTCTAAATTCTCACACGAATCCGGCGTGATCTTCACAAATTCCCCGTCCAGAGGCCCGGTCAGGTTGTCGTATGGAGTTGTGGCCGCTGCGGGACAGTTCAGCGACGAGCCGAGCACGAAATCGCGCGTGATGAACGCGAACTGCTGATAGTCCGTCAGCGCCGCGAAGCGCGGACGACACAGCAGCTGCAGTGCCGCGACAAGCCCCGGCGCGCAGGAACAGCCGCAGCCGCAGCTGATATCGGCCTCCGTGACCGGCGCGACGGGCCGCTCACCCGGCCAGACCGGCGGGAACGGGGGCGGATACGGCGGGAACGGCCCCGGCCCGGGACACGGCGGCGGACACGGCGGCGGGCAGGGCGGCTGGCAGGGCGGCTGGCAGGGCGGCGGACACGTCTGCTGGCTGCCGCCGGAGCAGGCCGCGCAGCCCTGAGCCGCCTGCGGCTCGGGACAGCCCCCGGTCGTCGTATAATTGCAGGGTTGATTCATAAAACCCCTCCTTCAAAGACAAGAATGTTTTCTGTCTTCCCTACCATATGCCGGGCCTGCCCGTTTGGTGCATGGTTGCAAATCCGGCCGCGTTGCGGTATGATGCAGATACTTGAAAACGCAGAAGGAGAAGCGGATATGAGAATGAAAAAAGCCCGGGCGGCAGCGGCGGCGCTGCTCTGCGCGGCGTGTCTTGCGCAGACGGCGGTTCCCGCGCTGGCAGCAGAGGCATATACGGCCCCCGATGTGACGGGGAAGACGCTGGAGCAGCTGATGGACGACTTCCGCGCTGAGCACGCGCTGACCGGGGATAATTTCGAGATCAGCTTTTACGTGCCGGAAACCGGCGAACAGTATGACTTCAACGAGACGAAAATGCTTTACGGCGCAAGCACCTACAAGCTGCCGCTGAACCTGTATTATTATGATATGCAGCTCGCGGGCGAGATCACCGGGGACACGATGATCACGCAGGGCGCTTCGCTGGACGAGGCGCACTATCAGTCGCTGGTCTATTCCAACAACGAGCTTTCGTATTCCCTCTGGCGGCGCATCGGCGACTGGCCGGAATACAAGATGGCCATGCGCAAATATTTCACCATGACCGACGACGAGATCCCGCAGAATTACTATTATGACCACCTGTTCTGCACGCGCATGATGCTGGACACGCTGAAGGTCGTCTGGGACGGGCAGGAGCAGTATCCCGAGCTGATCGACTACCTGAAAATTGCCTGCCCGGACGCGTATTTCAAGACGTATCTCGACGTGGATGAAACGCCCATCGCGCACAAATACGGCAGCTACGAGGGCGCGGAGAACGACGTCGGCATCATCTGGGCCGAGCGGCCGTTTCTGCTGGCCGTGTATACGAGCGGCCTGTCCTATGGGCCGGGCGGCAATGTGGACGCAGCGTATGCCGACGGACAGAGCGCAGGCTCTGTGATCTGCGGCCAGCTGGCCGTGCTGCTGAAGACCTATCTTGACGAGCAGGTGCGGCTGGAACGGGAGCAGGCCGAAAAGGAAGCCGAAGAAGCCCGCCTCGCCGAAGAGCAGGCGAAGGCCGAGCAGGCAGAAAAAGAGCGGCTTGCCGCCGAAGCGAAAGCCGCAGAGGAAAAGAAGGCCGAGGAAGAACGGCAGGCCGAGCTCCAGCGGCAGGCCGAGGAGCAGGCCGCGCAGGAGGCAGCGCAAAAGGCCGCCGAGGAAGCCGCCCGCGAGGCCGCCCGTCAGGCCGCGCACCGCAGGCTGGTCATCCGGCTTACCTGCGTGGGCGCGTTCAGCGCGCTTGTCATTGCGCTGGCCGTTGTGCTCATTCGGAAGCTCCATAAGGCAGGCAGGTGCTGATTTGCCTCACGGGATGATCCGGCTGGGCTTTTGATAGCGCTCCTGCTCGGAGAAGACGCAGCCGCAGTATTTCTGCATATAAAAGCCCAGCTCCCGCGCACGGGCCTGGCCGTCGCGGAACATGGAGCGGAAATCCTGATAATAAAATTCCACGCCGTATTCCTCCGCCGCGCGGTAGGCCACGTCGCGCATCAGCTCGTGCTTCTGATAGGGGCTGATGAACAGAGACGACGTAAACGCGTCGAACCCGCCCTCCTTCGCGGCCCGTGCCGCCTCAAAAAGGCGCATTTCGTAGCATTTGACGCACCGGCCCGCGATATCGCCGGCTACCTCGCGCACGAATGGCCGCAGGCCGTAATCGTCGCGCATGAGAAGGGGCAGCTCGATGGTCTTCGCGTATTCCTGCAGGCAGTTCCGCCGGGCGCGGTATTCGGTAAAGGGATGGATGTTGGGATTGTACCAGTAGCCGGTCAGGTCGATCCCGTCCGCGCGCAGCGCGTCGACCGGCATATTCGCGCAGGGCGCGCAGCAGATGTGCATCAGCAGTTTCATGGCGTTCGCCTCCCATTGTGCAATAAGCATACCACATTTCCCGGTTTCTGTACAGATTGCAAAAAAGAATCTGCGACATTCCGTAGAAAATGAACATGGACAAGCGGCGGGCGCAGTGCTATAATTCCATCTAATATCAGATACAAGCAAAACTGAACGCAGAAAGGAAGATGTTCCATGGCTTTTCCCATTGAGAGCTACGCAGCGAAGATCCAGCGGAAGCTGTTAAAGAAGCAGCGTGTGATCGAGGCCGCCTCCGGCCGGCAGAAGGCCGATCTGGTGCTGAAAAACGCGACGTATGTCAACGTATTCTCCAATGAGCTGCTGACGTGCGATATCGCCGTGGCGAACGGCCTGATCGTGGGCCTCGGCAGCTATGAGGGCGAGGTCGAATACGATATGACCGGCAAGATCGTCTGCCCCGGCTTCGTCGACGCGCACATCCATCTGGAATCCAGTCTCGTCACGCCGAAGGAATTCGTCCGCGCGACGCTGCCGCACGGCACGACCACCGTCATCACCGACCCCCATGAGATCACCAACGTCATGGGCACCGACGGCATTGACTATATGTTCCAGGCGACCGAGGGGCTGCCCATCGACGTGCGGTTCATGCTGCCGTCCTGCGTCCCGGCCACGCCGATGGACGAATCCGGCGCGAATCTGGACTACCGCGCCATCGACTCGTTCTACGACTACCCCAGAGTACAGGGTCTGGCCGAGATGATGAACTCCTACGGCGTGATCCACAATGACGCCGAGGTCGTCTCGAAGATCGTCGCCTCGCAGGCGCACCACAAGAAGATCGACGGCCACGCGCCGGGCCTGCAGGGCAAGGATCTCGACACCTACGTCGCCGCAGGCGTCTATTCCGACCACGAATGCGCCACGATGGAGGACGCGCTGGCAAAGCTGCAGCGCGGCCAGTTCATCATGATCCGCGAGGGCACCGCCGCGCGCAATCTGGAAGCGCTCGCTCCCCTGCTCACGCCGCAGTACGCCGAGCGCTGTATGTTCTGCACCGACGACAAGCATCCGAGCGATCTGCTGGAAAAGGGTCACATTGATTATATCGCCCGTGAGGCCATCAACAAATACGGCGTCGACCCCATCATTGCCGTCAAGGCCGCCTGCCACCACGCCTCGCGCTATTTCCTGCTCAATAACCGCGGCGCGATCGCGCCCGGCTATCTGGCCGACTTCGCCGTGATCGACAATTTCAAGGACTTCAACGTCGAAATGGTCTTCAAGAAGGGCGTTCTGTACTGGAACAACGGCGAGCTGCGCGACTTTGAAGCGCCGAAGATCGAGGAATATCTCGACAAGCGCGCCCACGACACCTTCCACGTCTCGACGCTCACGCCCGACGATTTCCGCGACACGCGCCAGAGAGGCGTTCTGGGCATGGTCCCGGGCGAGATCATCACGACCGACAACGGCTATGCCGACCACGTCGATCTGGAAAAGGACATTCTGAAAATCGCCGTCGTCGAGCGCCACAAGGGCACGCATCACATCGGCCTCGGCTACATTCAGGGCTACGGCCTGAAATCCGGCGCGGTCGCGACCAGCATTTCGCATGACTCGCATAACATCATCGTCGTCGGCACGAACTCCGCCGATATGGCGTTCGCCGCGAATTACATCGTCGAGCACCACGGCGGCATCGTCGTGGTCGAAAACGGAACGGTAAAGGGTTCGGTCGTGCTGGAGATCGCGGGCATCATGTCCGACCGTCCGCTGACCGAGGTCAACGACCAGCTTGAGGCGGCCAAGGACGCGGCCTTCACGCTCGGCGTCAGCCGGGGCATCGACCCGTTCATGACGCTCAGCTTCATGGCCCTGCCCGTCATCCCCAAGCTCCGCATCACCACCAGAGGCGTCGTCGACGTCGACACCCAGCAGTACGTATAAAATACACAGAAATAAGTCAACCGGCCCGCAGGCGTGTCCTGCGGGCCGGTTCTGATTTTTATGACCGCCTCCGGCGGTATTCTGTCGGCAGCTCGCCGTATGTCTCCTTGAACGCGGCCGTGAACCGGCTCTGGCTCTCGTAGCCGACGGCCTGCGCGATAGCGGCAATGTCGTTCTGCGTTTTTAACAGCAGGGACGCGGCCTGCTCCATGCGGTGCTTTTTCATGTGCGCGGCGATCGTCTCGCCGTAGACCTGCTTGAAGCAGCGCTTGAGCGTCGTCGTGTTCATCAGATACTTCCGCGACAGCTCCTCAATGGTGACGCGCTCGGCGAGATTGGCCGTCAGCTCGTCGTGGACATGGCGGATGATCTGCTCCTGCGAGTCCTGATAGTCGACGGCCTTTTCCGGGCAGGCGATCTGCATGACCTGCTCGACGATCTCGTGCAGGAGCTTGATCTGCATGGTGTCGCCCGCCTTGTAATAGACCTCCTTGCCGCACCGGCGGCTTTCGATCAGCCCGCTCTGCGCAAGTGAACGCAGATGGTGCGAGACGGCGGGGCTGGACATATCGAGCAGCGCCGCGATGTTGATGACGCACTCCTCCCGGTGGCTGAGCAGCCAGAAAATGCGCACGCGGGTCGGGTCGCTCAGCTGTTTGAAGATATCGCACACCGCGCCGAAGTGCTCCACGTTTTTCAGCTCCCGGTACAGATCCTCCGTGTGTCCGTGCGCGCCGTGGTCGTGCGGAAGAGAGAATTCCGGCATTTGTCCCATCTCCTTTGTCCGTTTTGGACATTCCGTTCGCCCGTTTGGAAGCAAGCGCCCCGGAGGGCTTGATTTCCGGCGTTTTTCTCAGTATACTGCGGATGTAATGATTAAGCAAGCGTTTAATTCAAAATTTCAAACGGAGGGCCTGACCATGAAAAAGACATACCAGATCGAAGTCGACTGCGCAAACTGCGCAAACCTGATGGAGGAAGCCGCGAAGAAGACCGAGGGCGTTGCGAACGCGACCGTCAACTTCATGACGCAGAAGATGATCGTGGAATTCGCCGAGGGCGCAGACGAGAAGAAGACCATGAAGGCCGTGCTCAAGGCCTGCAAAAAGGTCGAGCCTGACTGCGAGATCGAGCTTTAAGCTGCAATTGCTGCTCCGGCAGCGCGGAACGGAGTGTTTGCTATGACAAAGAAACAGAAAAAAATGCTCGTGCGCATCCTCATCACCGCCGTGATGCTCATTGCGCTGAAATTCATCCCCATCACCGGCATCCCGCAGCTGCTTGCCTATGTGGCCGCGTATCTGGTCATCGGCTATGACATTCTGCGCAAGGCCGGAAAGGGCATTCTCAACGGACGCGCGTTTGACGAAAACTTCCTCATGACGCTGGCCACGCTCGGCGCGTTCTTCCTCGCCATCTGGACGAAAAGCGGCGACTATGTCGAGGGCATCGCCGTTATGCTGTTCTACCAGATCGGCGAGCTGTTCCAGAGCTACGCCGTCGGCAGGAGCCGGAAGAATATCTCCGCACTGATGGATATCCGCCCGGACTACGCGAACATTGAGCAGGACGGTCAGCTGACGCAGGTCGACCCGGACGTGGTCGCGGTCGGCAGCATCATCGTCGTCCAGCCGGGCGAAAAGGTGCCGCTCGACGGCGTGGTCGTCGAGGGCACATCCAGTCTCAACACCAGCGCACTGACCGGCGAAAGCCTGCCGCGCGACGTCAAGGCGGGCGACGAGATCATCAGCGGCTGCATCGATCTGTCCGGCGTGCTGGAGATCCGCACGACAAAGGCATTCGGCGAGTCCACCGTTTCGAAGATCCTCGATCTCGTCGAGAACGCAAGCTCCCGCAAGTCGCGCTCCGAAACGTTTATTTCCCGTTTTGCCAAGGTCTACACGCCTGCCGTATGCGCCGCAGCGCTGGCGCTGGCCGTGCTGGTCCCGCTGGGCCGGATGCTTGCGGGGGCTGACGCGAACTGGACCGACTGGGTTTACCGCGCGCTGTCCTTCCTCGTCGTCAGCTGCCCGTGCGCGCTGGTCATCAGCATTCCCCTGAGCTTCTTCGCGGGCATCGGCGGTGCAAGCCGGGAGGGCGTGCTGATCAAGGGTTCAAACTATCTGGAGGCCCTGTCCGCAGCGAAGGTCGTCGTGTTCGACAAGACCGGGACGCTGACGCGCGGCGTGTTTGAGGTCACGGCCGTCCACCACAGCCCGCTGGCGGAGGAGCAGCTGCTGGAATACGCGGCGCTGGCCGAATGCGCCTCCTCGCACCCCATCAGCAAGAGTCTGCAGAAGGCCTATGGCAAGGAAATTGACCGCAGCCGCGTGACGGACATCGAAGAGCTCAGCGGCCACGGCATCACCGCCACGGTCGACGGGCACGCGGTCGCCGCAGGCAACAGCAAGCTGATGAAAAAGCTGGGCGTTCCATACTGCGACTGCCACAGCACCGGCACGATCATCCACATGGCCGTTGACGGCCAGTACGCGGGACATATCGTCATTTCCGACGTCGTCAAGCCGCATTCGAAGGAAGCCATCGAGCAGCTCAAGCGCGCGGGCGTCCAGAAGACCGTCATGCTGACGGGCGATGCAAAGCGCGTGGCCGACAGCGTAGCCGCCGAGCTTGGCGTCGACGAGGTGCGCAGTGAGCTTCTGCCGGGCGACAAGGTCGCGGAGGTCGAGAAGCTGCTGGCCGCGAAGGGCAAAAACGATATGCTGGCCTTCGTCGGCGACGGCATCAACGACGCCCCGGTCCTCACGCGGGCGGACATCGGCATTGCAATGGGCGCGATGGGCTCCGATGCTGCCATTGAGGCCGCCGACATCGTCCTCATGGACGACGACCCGCTGCAGATCGCAAAGGCCATCAAAATTTCCCGCAAGTGCATCGGCATCGTCCGGCAGAACATTGTGTTCTCTCTGGTCGTGAAGTTCGGCTGCCTCGCGCTCGTCGCCTTCGGCGTCGCGAATATGTGGGCCGCCATCTTCGCCGACGTCGGCGTGATGGTCCTCGCCGTCCTGAACGCGATCCGGGCGCTGAAATACAAGGACTGACGGATAAAAATGCAAAAAAGAACGGGGCTCTGCAGACAGCGGAGTCCCGTTTTTGCCATATTGCGCAGCGCCGGTCAGCCCTCCGCCACGGACGGGCAGGTGCGGACGTATTCGTAGAACTGCGCGTTTGCCGCTTCCATGTACGGCGTGACCCAGAGCGTGCCGACGCCGAGGCACAAAGAGCCGACGATGATCCAGCCGAGGAAGCTCAGGTCAAGCACAAACTTTTCCCACTTGTGGCCGTCCATCATCTGACGGCTTGCGTCGATGCAGGCCTTCCAGCCGTAATCGGGGTGGTCGAGCTTGATATAGTATGCCATAGAATAGGCATACGCCTTGACAATGCCGGGGATGACGAACAGCAGCGACCACAGGAACGTGAACAGCGACGTCATAAGGCCGATGAGGAACGTTCCGCCGAAATCGTCCTGAAAGCCGCGGAACATATCGCCCAGCTGCACGGGCTGATGGTCACGCGCCTGCTTGAGGAAGATATACGCCATGCCGTATTCCAGCGGGCCGACCACGAGCAGCGCACCGATACCGGGGATGATCCCGGCGGCCGCCGACTCCAGCAGGCCGATCAGCAGGCACACGGCCAGACCCATCATCCAGAGATTCTGAAAAATACCGCCGCCGAGCTGCGCTCTTGCGCGGGCCTTTAATTCTGCACGATCCATAAATTACACAGTCCTTTCTGAATCCTCTTATTTCTTTCTTTTTCCCGGACACTCCCATTATACTGTATGCAGCCCGGCAATGCAAGATTCACAATTCCGGCACACCCGCGAGGCACAGCGGCAGCTCCAGTCCGTTCGCCTCCAGAAGCGCCTTGTCGCGCAGGAGCTCCCGCGCCGGGCCGTCGGCGGCCAGCGTGCCGTCCGCGATCAGAAGCACGCGGCGGCACGTTTCCAGCACCAGATCCAGATCGTGCGAGGCGATGAGCTTCGTCTCCGGCCTTGCGCGCAGGACGCGGATCAGGGTGCGGCGGTTGCGCGGGTCGAGCGCGGTGGACGGCTCGTCCATGAGAAGCATATCCGGCTTCATGGCAAGAATGGCCGCGACAGCGGCCATTCGCTTTTCGCCGCCGGACATTTTGTGGTTGTGGCGCAGCTTCAGATGCTCCATGCGCAGGCTGGCAAGCGTTTCGTCCGCCTGCCGCTCGGCCTCTTCGCGGCTCAGGCCGTAGTTCATCGGGCCGAAGAGCATATCGTCCAGCACCGTCGGCATGAACATCTGGTTATCCGCGTCCTGCAGGACATAGCCCAGCTTCCGGCGCACGGCGGGCAGATTCTCCCGCGTGACGGGAAGACCGTCCACGGTGATGCTGCCCGTATACGGCACGAGGCCGAGCGCGGCCTTCATCAGCGTGGACTTTCCCGCGCCGTTCGCGCCGATCAGTCCGGCCTGTTCACCGTCCTGAATGGAAAACGAAAGCTCGCGCAGCACCTGCGTTCCGCCATAAAACACGCTGACGTGATCGAATACCAGCATAAGCGCCTCCTGTCTCAGACAAACAACCCGCCCAGCAGCGCGGACAGATCAAAATACCGTGCCAGCAGCATCAGCGCCGGGCACAAGAGCGCATACGGCCACGACGCCGCCGAGCCGCGCCCATGCGCGGCGCTTGGAAACTCGCCGCAGAAGCCGCGCAGCTCCATGCTCTCGTAGAGCGCCTGCGCCCGGTCCATGCTGCGCAGCAGCAGCTGGCCGAGAAACGAGCCCCACGCGGAAATATGGATCCCCTTCTGCCCCGGCGCACGGAGGCTGTAGGCCTGCTGCATCACGGCGACCTCAGACAGAAGCAGCCCGACATAGCGGAACGTCAGCAGCAGAAGATTCGTCAGCAGCTTCGGCACGTGCAGCTGCCGCAGCGCGCGGCAAATTTCCTCAATTGTGGTCGTGGCCATCAGCAGAAAGGACACAAGCAGGCAGAAAACGCCCTTTAAGATCAGCGTCAGCATCGACAGAACGCCGCCGGAGACGGCAAGCCCGCCGATCTGCGCCACGATCTGCCGGTCAAACAGCGGATTCAAAAGCCCGACCGCGCACACGAGCGGCAGCACCATGCGCAGCTTCTGAAAGCACAGGCGCATCGGAAGCCCCGCAAGCTGATAGCCCGCCACCGGGAACAGCGCCATCCAGACAAGCCGCGTCAGGCCGTATTTCGGGAAGGAAACCGTGACGGCGATATAAAAAACCGTCACGAACAGCTTGGAAAGCGGGCTGAGGCGATGCAGAACCGAATCCTGCGCCGCCAGCTCGTCCATTTCGCGCAGCTCAAGCCCCGCCTGCTCCGCTCTGTTCACGCTGCATCCCTCCCGGTTCAAAAATGCGAAGTGCGGCAAGCCGTCCGGCTTGCCGCGAAGCGGCTTATCCGGCCGCCGTCTGTTTTTTCTTTTTCCGTGCCAGACTGCCCGCCAGGCAGATCAGCCCGGCAAGTCCTGCGACGATCACGCAGCCGACGAGGCCGGATACAGATGTGCCTGCGGCGCTGTCGCTGTCCGCAAAGCCGTAATCCGGCAGAAAGGACGTTTTTTCCTGCACAGCGGCCGCCTTTTCCGCGGCAGCGCTCTGCGTACCGTATTGTTCTTCGTCAAGGCCCATGTTGGCCGAATACCCGGCCTCCTCATTGCCGAACAGCGACCATTCCAGTCCGTCCGGGCTGGAGCTTGCCAGCAGCGACATCCCGCCGCCGATGACGAGCGCGGCAGCCGCCAGAATCGCCAGTGCCGCCTTACGCGAGCAGCGGTTTTTCGCGCCGGAGCCTGCCGCGTCCTGCAGCAGCTCAGGCCGCGTCTGATAGACGAACAGCAGCACCGCCGCCGTGATCAGCCCCTCGACCAGACCGATCGCCAGATGGATCGGCTGCATGAGCACCGCGAACGCGCCGAGCGGCAGCGCCGTGATGCCGGAGAGCGTCGTTTCCAGCACGACGGAGAATGCGCCGAGCTGCAGCGTTGCGACGCAGCCGAGCACCGACGCAAGCGTCAGGCGCAGCCGGGCCTTGCCCGCGGAAAGATTTCCGCGCATCAGGGGCCGGTAGATAAGGAAATATCCCACGAAGCAGCCGTAGAACGCCATGTTCCAGACATTCGCGCCCAGCGCAAGCAGCCCTCCGTCAGCAAAGAACAGCGCCTGAATGGCAAGAATGACGATCATGGACAAAAAGCCTGCCCACGGCCCCAGCATGGCGGACAGCAGCATACCGCCGCACAGATGCCCGGACGAGCCTGTGCCGGGGATGGTATAGTTGATCATCTGCCCGGCAAAGACGAGCGCGGACATGACCGCCATTGTCGGAAGCTTCTTTTTTGCCGTCTCCGGTGCGGCAAGCTCCTCCCTGCGCAGCTGCACGAGCGAAACGCCCGCCGCAGCAGCAGAGGCTGCGTACATCGTAACGGCGACAGCAGGAGATAAAAGTGCGTCTGCCATATGCATGGTCTGTTCCTCCGAACTTTTTTTGCTTATTATGAGAAGTCTGACCGCCGCGCACAAGCGCCCCTGGGGGATATTTCGGATAAAAAAGTCCTTGTGCATCATGACAAATTGCGGCAAAGGAATTTGTGGAAGTCTACCGAAAAATTTAAAATCGCAAGATTGTCGGATAAAAAAAGCAAGTCTAACATTGAACAAACAGCCTGTTCCGCTATGATGGAGCTATCCAGAGGCGGCTTTCGGTAAAAGCCGCCCGCCCCTCAAGCACATATTTGTATGAAACCAGACAATTGATACAGGAGGATGCAGACATGGCAACATTCAGATTTACCGCAGGCCCGTGGAACGTCCACGAGGGCAACGAAACCTTTGGCCCCGGCCACCGCAAGAGCATTCCGCTGGAAGAGAAAATGAAGAAGTACGCCGAGATCGGTCTGGCCGGCATGCAGTTCCATGACGACGACGCCGTTCCCGACATGAACAACATGACCGAAAAGCAGATCATCGACTACGCGAAGGACGTCAAGGCGATGCTCGACAAATACGGCCTGTTTGCAGAGTTCGTCGCGCCGCGTCTGTGGTTCGACAAGCGCACGAATGACGGCGGCTTCACCGCCTCCCGCAAGGAAGACCGTGAATTTGCCCAGTGGCGTGCTCGCCGCTCCTGCGACATTGCCAAGGCGCTCGGCACCAAGAAGATCCAGCTGTGGCTGGCCCGCGAGGGCACGCTCTGCGCCGAGGGCAAGAACCCCGTTGAAATGACCCTCCAGCTGCGCGACGCGTTCAACGACATCCTGACCTACCGCGACGACGCGCTCATCCTTGTCGAGCCGAAGCCCAATGAGCCCATCGACCGCTCCATCTGCGGCACTGCCGGTCACGCGCTGGCCGTCGGCGCATACACCGTCGATCCGAGCCGCGTCGGCCTGTGCATCGAATCCGCGCACTCCATCCTCGCCGGTCTTGATCCCGCGAACGACATGGGCTTCGCGCTGGCGCTCAACAAGCTGTGGGGCGTGCATCTGAACGACCAGAACGGCTGCCGCTACGACCAGGACAAGGCGTTCGGCGTCGACAACCTGCGCAACGCGTTCAACCAGGTCAAGGTGCTGTACGAAAACAACTTCGGCGACCGCGGCAACTTTGAATGCGTCGGCCTCGACGTCAAGGCCATGCGCACCCAGCCCGATGAGGACTGCTACCGCCATCTGATCAACTCCAAGAAGATCTTCGAGAAGCTGCTGGCCAAGGTCAAGAGATTCGACTACGAATTCCAGGCTGCCTGCGTCAAGGAGCAGAACTTCGAAAAGCTCGAAATGTACGTCATGGACCTGCTGATGGGCGACTGAAGAAAACCGGGCCGCCGCGCACGGGAAGCGTCCCCAAAGGTCAGGCAAAATTTCGAACAACAAAGAATCAAGCCGCCAAAAGGGCTTGCCGTCTGTGAATCGCAGGCGGCAGGCCCTTCAGTCGTTCCCGCAGCCAGCTTCCCGAACTCCGGTGTATTCTCCCTTGACATAGTGAACCCCCATTTCTTAGGGTGTATCTGAAAACTCATGATGTGACCGGCAGCGAGGGATTTTTGCGTTGCGCAAGACATTTTTTCGCAGGAATACTGACGTATTTCAAGGAAAAATGACGCGGCGCACCGCAAAAAGGCCCGCTGTCCGGGTGCGTTGGGAGTTTTCAGATACACCCTAGTATCAGGTTTTTCCCATACCTGGCTAACAAATGGGGGTTTTCACCGCGCCGGGCGGTTTTTCATGTGCGGTAATTCAGAATGTCGTTCGCGACCGGGGTGTAGAACAGGCGGTGGATCTGGGCGGGGGCCCTGGTCTGGCCGAGGATCCACATGAGCTTTCCCGTGATGGCCTCGGTCGTCATGTCGAACGCTTCGAGCACCTGCGGGCATTCGCGGATCTTGTGCCCGACCTGATAAACGCCGACGTTGCTGCCCTCGTTCTGCACCTGCGTGGTTAGAACGACGGTCTTGCCGCCCTGAATGCCCTCCTCCAGCACGGACAGGAAGTCATTCCCGTCATACGACGGGATGCCGCCCACGCCGAAGCTTTCCAGGATCAGCGCATCGTTGTGCCGGAGCATCCAGCCCGCAAGCTCCGCCCGCGCGCCGGGAATGAGCTTCAGGAGCGCAACGCGCTCGTCGAGCGTGTCATAGAAGACCGGCTCGGGCAGGCAGGCGTTTTCGATATACTGCAGAATGCAGCCGTCCTGCAAAACAGCCAGATACGGGTAATTGATGCTGGAGAAGGCCTCGTAGCTCTTTGTGCGCGTTTTGCAGGCGCGGGTGCCCTGAATGACCTTGCCGTTGAAGACGATCATGACGCCGTGCAGGGTGCCGCTGCACGCGCACAGAAACGCGTCGGTCAGATTGACCTTGGAATCAGTCGAGTCAAAGCTGATGGGCTTCTGCGCGCCAGTCAGGATGATGGGCTTGCGCGCCCCCTGAATGAGATAGCTGAGGGCCGCAGCGGTATAGGCCATGGTGTCCGTGCCGTGGCTGATGACGAAGCCGTCGTAGCGGTCATACCGCTCCCGGATGGCCTTCGCGATCAGCAGCCAGTGCGACGGGGCAAGATTCGTGCTGTCCAGCGACAAAAGCTGTAAGCATTCCGCCCGGCAAAGCGCCGATACCGCCGGGACGAAGGACAAAAGCTGTTCGCTCGTCAGCTCCGGCATAAGGCCCTCCGCCGTCTTCCCGGACGCAATCGTTCCGCCGGTGCCGATCATCAGGATTCGTTTCATGGGCGTATCCTCCCGCGTTTTTTCATTATTCTTCCGTCTGCACCGTATACGGCAGGAACCAGTCGAGGTAGCGTGTCGGCTCTGTTACGGCGCCGCGCGTGGTGTAGAGCGCATAGCTTTTGAACAGGATGGGCGTAATATACCCGCGCTCGCATACACGCTTATAGAGATTATAGGTGTTGCCGCTGTTGACAAGCGCCATGCTGCACAGGTTCATCATGGTGCTGTCGGACAGGTCGCCGTAGTTGAGTGTGCCGGTCGCGCCGAAGAACGGCGAGAGGTCAAAGTTTGGAGACAAACGCACCTCGCCGTAGTACAGGTCGAAATTTCCCTGTAAAAGTGCCTGCTTGTACTCGGTATACTCCATGGACTTGACCGTGATGTTGAAGCCCAGAGAATTGAGCATTTTCGCGGCCTCGTTGGCCGCCTGCACGCGGATATAGCTCGACGAGCAGACGAGCATCGTGCCCTCGACCGGGACGGAATAGCCCTTGGAGGGGACGTAGAGGTCGAGGATGCCGTCGCCGGTCGCGTCCTCGACGGAGGCGCTGGCCAGCTGGTCGTAGTACGAGCCGGTGTCATAGGCGAAGCTGTTGGCCAGCTTCACGTCGTAATACCGGGAATTGGGTGAGCACGGCAGCGTCGACGCGACGGCAAAGCCGCCCAGCGTCTGCTCGACCAGCTGCTCGCGGTCGATGGCGAAGGTGATCGCGCCGCGCAGGCCGTAGTTGGAGAAGACGGGCGAGTTCATGTTGTAGCCGATGTACTGCATGATGGTCGTCTCCTCGTTCCACAGCTCGTAGTCGTTGTGGAAGCCTGCGAACGCGGAGGAGTTCGGGTCCGTCAGGACCATGTTGACCTTCTGATACTCAAAATTATCACGCACGTCGGCGGCAGTGGACGAGACGGTCAGCGCGATCTCGTCAAAATCGACCAGCGGCGCGGTATCGCGCCACCAGTTTTCACAGCGCGTGAGCTTCGTCCCGGCAAATTCATACGGGCCTGTGCCCGGCGGGCTGACCTCGTCCTTCGTGCCGGACTTGATGATGGGAATATCCAGCAGCAGCGGCAGGCACTCATATGCCTCGCTCGTTGAGAGCACGAGCGTCAGATCGTCCTGCGCCTCGGCGGAAGTGATGAAGCGCAGGCGCGAACCGTAATATTCCGAGCCTGCGGCGGATTCGATGGAATATGCCGCGTCCGCCGCGGTAAGAGCGCTGCCGTCGTGGAAGGTCACGCCGGAGCGGAGCTTCACCGTGGTCGTGCGTCCGTCGTCAGTGACAAAATAGCTCTCGGCGAGAATCGGTTCTGCCTCGTAGCTGCTTGTCACGGCGAACAGCGGCTCGTAGAGGAAGGAAAAGATGATGCGGTTGTTGAGACTCTGGCAGTTATAGGGCTGCAGGCCGTAATCCGGCTGGTAGGCCAGGCCGAAGGACTCAAGCGCCGTATACGTCTCGGTGACGACCTGCTTGACCTCCTGCTTATCCTCCGAGCCGTTGACCGAGCCGGTCTGCTGGGCGGCGACGGCCTCGTCGCCGACGGGGAAAAGATTCTGCATCCATTCGCTCGTCGCGATCGTCGTGCAGCCGCAAAGAAGGGCCAGACACAGCGCAAGCGCTGTGAGCATCAAAAGCTTTCGTTTCATGCCGGTGCGCCTCCTTTCAGCCGGATGATGGCGGCCTGCGACCCGCGGTTCCCGCCGGTCACGCGATGCGACCAGAAGCGCTCCGGCTGGCATTTGGTGCAGTCCGGGCAGATGTCGATCACCTGCACGCCCGCTCTTTCCAGCCAGATGCGGTTCAGGCGCTTCAGATCGACGTGCGCCTTTTCGCCGTGCAGTTCAATTGCCGCTTCCGCGTCCGGGCCGAGCGATCGCCGCATGGCCTCCGGCACCTCCGGCCCGACCTCAAAGCAGCAGCGGCCGATGCACGGGCCGATGGCCGCATGAATGTGCTCCGGCGCGCAGCCGAATTCCGCCTGCATCCGAAGGACGGCCTTGTACGCGATGCCCTGCGCCGTTCCGCGCCACCCGGCGTGGACGGCGGCGATGGCCTGCCGCACGGGGTCAAACAGCAGCAGCGTCGTGCAGTCCGCACCGAAGCAGACGAGCGCCGCGCCGGGCTCGTCGGTCAGAAGCCCGTCGCAGACGGCGGTCTGCTCCCGCTCCAGCCCTGTGCCGCAGTCCTGCTTGCCGACGCGCAGCAGAAGATCGGTATGCTCCTGCCGGGTAAAGATCGTTTCCTCCGGCGAAAAGCCAACGGCGGTGCCGAGAATGCGGTAATTCTCCCGCACGTTTTCCGGCCTGTCTCCCCGGTGCGTGCCGAGATTGAGGGAGGACAGCGCCCCCTCGCTCACGCCGCCGAAGCGCGTGGAGAAGCAGTGCACGCTCCCGGAAAGCGCGTCGGCGGTCAGATATTCAAGTGTTCCGTGGTGAATGGTGTGAAACATGGGCTTAATTCGCGTTCTGGCCGCGTTCGGCGGCGAGATCCTTGTCGCGGCAGCATTTTTTGTATTTTTTTCCGCTGCCGCACGGGCACGGGTCGTTCGGGCCGACCTTGATCTTCTTGACGACGGGCTGACGCTTGACGGTCTTGTCGCCGCCAGCCCCCTCGCCGGTGACCTTCGCCACGCGCTGGCGCTTGATCTCCTCGTTCGTCTTGATCCGGACGAGGAAGACGCGGCGGACGATCTCTTCTTTAATTGCGTCGTTCATGGCCTCGAACATATCAAAGCCCTCGCGCTTATACTCGATGACGGGGTCTGTCTGCGCGTAGGCGCGCAGGCGGATGCCCTGCCGCAGATCGTCCATGGCGTCGATGTGATCCATCCAGAATTCATCGACCACACGCAGCGTCACGACGCGCTCAATCTCGCGCATGACGGGAGACGTGAACTGCTCCTCCCGCTTGGCATAGGCGCGCTGCATGAGAGACAAAATCTTCTCTTCCGCCTGCTCACGCGTGAGCGCGGCCAACTCCTCGTCGGAGAGAAGCCATGTGCCCGTGGGGAAGAAGATGGGCTCGAAATGCGTCATCATCTCGAAGAAATGCTGCTTGTCGGCCAGCTTCGGCTGCTCGCCGAAGGCGCTGGCGACATACGTATCCACATAGAACCGCATCATGGACTGGATGTTCTTCTGCAGATCCTCGCCGTCGAGCACCTGACGGCGCTGCTCGTAGATGATCTTACGCTGGACGTTCATCACGTCGTCGTATTCCAGCACGTTCTTTCTGGACTGGAAGTTGCGGCCCTCAACGGTCTTCTGCGCGTTTTCGATCGCGCCGGAGAGGATCTTGGCGTCGATGGGCGTATCCTCGTCGATGCCGAGCGTCTCCATCATGTTCATAATGCGCTCGGAGCCGAACAGACGCATGATATCGTCCTGCATGGACAGATAAAACCGCGTCTCGCCGGGGTCGCCCTGGCGGCCGGAACGGCCGCGCAGCTGGTTGTCGATGCGGCGCGACTCGTGCCGCTCGGTGCCGATGATGAAAAGGCCTCCTGCCTGCCGGACAAGCTCTGCCTGCTTGTCCGTCTCGACCTTGAAGCGCTTATACGCTTCGGTATAGGCCGCGCGTGCGGCCAGAATTTCGGGATCCTCCGTCTCGGCGAAGGAATTGGACTCGGCGATCAGTTCGTCGGACAGGCCCTGCTTGCGCAGCTCGTTCTTTGCCATGTATTCGGCGTTGCCGCCCAGCATGATGTCGGTGCCGCGGCCCGCCATGTTCGTCGCAATGGTCACGGCGCCCAGATGGCCCGCCTGCGCGACGATCTCGGCTTCTTTTTCATGGTGCTTGGCGTTCAGGACGTTGTGCGGGATGCCCTCGCGCTTGAGCATCTGCGAAAGAAGCTCGGATTTTTCAATGGAGATCGTGCCGACCAGAACCGGCTGGCCCTTGGCGTGGCATTCCTTGATCTGCGCGATGACGGCACGGTATTTGCCCGCCTCGGTCTTGTAGACGACGTCGGGGTCGTCAATGCGGATGACGGGTTTGTTCGTCGGGATCTCGACGACGTCGAGATTGTAGATGCCGGAGAATTCCTCCTCCTCGGTCAGCGCCGTGCCGGTCATGCCGGAGAGCTTGTCGTACAGACGGAAGAAATTCTGGAACGTGATGGTGGCGAGCGTCTTGTTTTCGCTTGCGACCTTGACGCCCTCCTTGGCCTCGATGGCCTGATGCAGGCCCTCGTTATAGCGGCGGCCGTACATGAGGCGGCCCGTGAATTCGTCGACGATGATGACCTCGCCGTCCTTGACGACGTAGTCGATGTCGCGCTTCATGAGGCCCCTTGCCTTCATGGCCTGATTGATGTGGTGCGAGAGCGTGGCGTTTTCGGGGTCGGCCAGATTTTCTACATTGAAGAACTGCTCGGCCTTTTCAATGCCCTTCTGCGTGAGCGACACGGAGCGGTCTTTTTCATCGACAATGTAATCGCAGTCATACTGATCCTGCAGCTCCTTGCTGTCCGTCGTGGAGAAGACCTGCTTTTTCAGGCGGGAGACGAAATAATCCGCCATTTCATACAGCTTGGACGATTCCTCGCCCTTGCCGGAAATGATGAGCGGTGTGCGCGCTTCGTCAATGAGGATGGAGTCGACCTCGTCGACGATGGCGAACGCGTGGCCACGCTGCACCATCTCCTGTTTGTAAATCGCCATATTGTCGCGCAGGTAATCGAAGCCCAGCTCGTTATTCGTGCCGTAGGTGATATCGGCGGCATAGGCTGCGCGGCGCTGCTCCGCGGTCAGATCGTGGACAATGAGGCCGACGGAAAGTCCTAAGAAGCGGTAGACCTTGCCCATCCACTCCGAGTCGCGCTTGGCAAGATAATCGTTGACCGTGACGATGTGCACACCCCGTCCGGCCAGCGCATTCAAGTATGCGGGCAGGATCGCGACGAGCGTCTTGCCTTCGCCGGTCTTCATTTCGGCGATGCGGCCCTGGTGCAGCACGATGCCGCCCACGACCTGCACCCGGTACGGACGCATGCCGAGCACGCGGTCGGCTGCCTCCCGGCAGACGGCGAACGCCTCCGGCAGCAGCGCGTCGAGCGTCTCACCGGATGCGTAGCGATCCTTGAATTCCTGCGTCTTTGCGCGAAGCTCCTGATCAGTCAGCTTTTTATACGGCTCCTCGAGCGCCATGACGGCCTCGACCTGCGGCTCGAGCTTTTTGACCTCTCGCTCAGAGCGGGTGCCGAATAGTTTTGTAAACAGTCCCATGGTAAAAACCCTTTCTGCGCCGCGCGGTACGCGCGGCGGTACGTATTCTAAAGTGAGATTATACCACATATATGGCGGCAAAAAAAGAAGAAATTGTGAATTTCGGCGGCTTGATTTACCCGGAGGGGACTGGTAAAATGAGTTTGATTTTTATGGTATCGAGGTAATCTGCTATGGCTATCCGTCTTGTGGCCGTCGATGTCGACGGCACGCTCGTCACTGCCGACCAGCGTGTTCTGCCGCGGGTGCAGGCCGCGGCGCAGCGTGCGCTGGAGCACGGCATTCAGCTCGTTCTGTGTACCGGACGCGCGCCGGGAGAGTGTTGGTACATTTTAGACGCGCTTCCGCAGATCCGCTACGCCGTCACGCAGACCGGCGCGATCGCGCAGGATCTGAAAACCGGCGAAACGCTCTACCACTGCCCGCTGTCCCCGGATGATGCGCGGCTGATCTATTCCCATGTGCGCCGGTACGACGGGCTTGTCAATTTCTTCTCCGGCGGCATTGTGTATAACTCCAAAGAGCAGATGGCGCGCTTTGAGCGCTATTATCCCGCCGACTTCCGGTGGCTGTTTGAGCAGTCGCATGAATTTGTCGACGATCTGGACGCCATGGTCGCCGGTTGGGGTAAACCCGTAGAAAAGCTCTATGTGCCGTTTTCCAGTCAGGAAGAGTGTGAAAGGGCCATGGCCGATCTGACAAAGCTGCCGTATTTCGTGACAGGCGCGGGCTACGTTGATCTGGAGGTCATGAACCCGAACACCAGCAAGGGCATTGCGCTTGCTGCGCTGTGCAAAAAACTCGGCATCCCGCGCGAGCAGGTCATGGCCATCGGCGACAGCGGCAACGACGCGGCCATGCTCGACTTTGCGGGCGTCGGCGTCGCAATGGGAAACGGGGAAGAAGCGCTCAAACAGAAAGCGGATCTGATCGCGCCGACAAATGAAGAAGGCGGCGTGGCCGACATGCTGGAGCTTGCAATCAAAGGAGAGATATAAAATGGGCGTACAGGATCTGACGGTACAAATGGTCGTCATCGTCGTCATCGGCGTATTCTTTGCGTCGTTCATGGACGCCATCGCGGGCGGCGGCGGCATTATTTCCGTCCCGACGTATCTGCTCGCGGGACTTCCGATGCACTTTGCGCTGGGCACAAACAAATTTTCCTCCTCCATCGGCACCGCGTTTTCCACGGGCCGGTATATCAAAAACGGCTATGTCGACTGGAAGCTCGGCATTCCGTCCATCGTGCTGGCGCTCATCGGCTCGTTCTTCGGAACAAAATTGCAGCTGATGATCTCCGAGGTGTACTTACAATATCTGCTGCTGATCGTGCTGCCGGTCGTGGCCTTCGTCGTGCTGCGCCAGCGGCAGCTGCCGGAGGAGCGCGGCGATATCGAGCCCAAAAAGCAGATGGCCATCGTCTATCTGGCCGCGCTCGTCGTCGGCGCGTACGACGGATTCTACGGGCCCGGGACAGGCACGTTCCTGCTGCTCATTTTCTGCAATCTCGGCAAGCTCGACGTGCGCACGGCGGGCGGCAATGTCAAGCTCGTGAATCTGTCTTCCAACATTGCCTCGCTCCTGACCAGCCTGTTAAGCGGCAAGGTCTTCCTCGTCCTCGGCCTGATCGGCACGGTGTCGAGCATCCTCGGCCATTTCATCGGCGCGGGACTCGCCATCAAAAACGGCTCGAAGATCGTAAAGCCCGCTATCATCCTTGTCCTCATCCTCCTGGCCGCAAAGGTCGTCCAGGGGTTGATTGCGGGATGATATATCATAAAACTGCACTGCCGCTGCAGGGGCCGACGACTCTGTCGGCCCCTTAAATGTTGCAGATTTGCTGAAAATATCAGAGAATTCGCAGCGGGCGGACAGAGTCGTCCGCCCCTACGTACAATTCGGAAAATTGCAAAAACCTATGCCTTTGACTGCTTGTTTTGCTCCATTGCAAATCCCCACGGAATCTGCTATAATAAATCGTTAAGTTATGCAGTTCGGAGGAAACGTACATGGAACGCAAACCCGTTGTGATCGCGCAGGAGGCGCTGGAGAAGGAAGCCGCTGTCTGCGAGCAGATCAAAGCCCTTTGGGCCTCGCGCGGCAGGACGCCGCGGGCCTTTGTCGATACATACGGCTGCCAGCAGAACGAGGCGGATTCCGAACGCATCCGCGGCATGCTGCGTGCAAGCGGGTATGAGATCGTGGACACCGAAGAGGGCGCGGACTGCATCGTCATCAACACCTGCGCCATCCGTGAGCACGCGGAAACCCGCGTCTACGGCAACGTCGGCGCGCTGGTACACACGAAGGCCCGGCATCCGGAGCAGAAAATTTTCCTCTGCGGCTGCATGATGGGCCAGCCGCAGGTCGTCGACCGCATCAAAAACAGCTATCGCCACGTCGACGGCGTGTTCAATCCGCACGAATTATGGCGCTTCCCGGAACTGCTGCAAAGCGTGCTGCGCACGAACAAGCGCATTTTTGCCGTGGACGATTCCGCGGGCAATATCGCCGAGGGTATCCCCGTCGTGCGCTCGTCCGATCTCAAGGCGTGGGTGTCGATCATGTACGGCTGCAACAATTTCTGCTCGTACTGCATCGTGCCGTATGTGCGCGGGCGGGAGCGCTCGAGACGGCCCGAGGAGATTCTCGAAGAAGTCAAGGGCCTCATCGCGGCGGGCTATAAGGACATTACGCTTTTGGGCCAAAACGTCAACTCCTACGGCAAGGATCTGGGGCTGGGCGTTGATTTTGCCGACCTCATGGCCGAGATCGCACAGCTGCCGGGAGACTTCTGGCTGCGCTTCATGACGAGCCACCCGAAGGACGCAAGCAAAAAACTCTTTGATACCATTGCGAAATACCCCAGGATCGCCAAGCAGTTCCACCTGCCCTTCCAGTCCGGCAACGACCGGGTGCTGAAGGCCATGAACCGGCACTATAACCGCGAGGAATATCTGAAGCTGGCGCACTATGGCCGCCAGATCATGCCCGAGCTGGTTCTGACCAGCGACGTGATCGTCGGCTTCCCCGGCGAGACGGAGGAGGAATTCGAGGACACGATCAGCCTGATTGAAGACGTGCGCTATGACGCGCTGTTTACCTTTATCTTCTCCCCGCGCGCGGGAACGCCTGCCGCGAAAATGGACGACCCGACGCCCAAGGAGGAGAAAAACCGCCGCTTTGACCGGCTCTGCGCCGTGCAGAACCGCATTTCGCTGGAAATTCATCAGGGCTACGTCGGCAAGACCGTCCGCGTGCTCTGCGACGGCCGCGACAAGGACCTGCTCACCGCCCGCACCGAGGGCGGAAGACTCGTCCGCTTCGCGGGAGACGACAGCCTGATCGGCCAGTTTTTGGACGTGACGATCACAGGCTGCACAACATGGAGCCTTGTGGGCGAACTCCGATAACACAGCACCCTGGTGCGGGCTTTGTAGGGGCCGATGCCCACATCGGCCCGGCAGAATGCACCGTTTTTACGGTATTCTTCGGCGAATTTGCAACTTCCCAACGGGCCGATGTGTGCCGGCAAGCGGCAGACCCACATCCGTAACGCTCCTTCGTCGCGAACGGCTGTGACCGGCATCGGACCCTACAAACGAATGCGTAAGTGCATATGGATTTGCCGAAAGCATAATTTCAGACGTTAAAAGAGAAAACCCGGAGGTTTTGATTATGGCCGAACTCACCCCCATGATGCAGCAGTATTATGCGGTCAAGGAGCGCAATCCCGACTGCCTGCTGTTTTTCCGGCTGGGCGATTTTTATGAGATGTTCGAGGAGGACGCGCGCATTGCCTCGCGCGAGCTCGATCTGACGCTCACCTCGCGCGACCATGCCAAGGACAAGAGCGCAGAGGATAAGATTCCCATGTGCGGCGTGCCGTATCATTCCTCGGAGAGCTATATCGCGCGGCTGGTTGCCAAGGGCTACAAGGTCGCCATCTGTGAGCAGATGGAGGACCCGGCGCTGGCAAAGGGGCTTGTAAAGCGCGACATTATCCGCATCGTGACGCCCGGCTCCGTGACGGAAAGCTCGATGCTGGTGGAATCCAAAAATAATTATTACGCCTGCGTCTACGGCGCAGCCGGTACATACGGCCTGTGCTTCTGCGATGTGTCGACCGGCGCGTTCAGCGCGACGCAGGTTTCCGGAGCCGACGCCATGCAGGACGCGCAGAACGAGCTTGGCAGCTTTCTGCCGTCCGAGGCCCTTCTGGGCGGCACGGCGGCGGAGGACGACGCGCTGGCGGATTTTCTGCGCGACCGCTTCCACACCTGCGTGAACATCGGCACGGACGCGCAGTTTGACCCTGCACTGTGCGCGGCTGCCGTGACGGCGCAGTTCGGGCAGTCGCCGGAGGCGCTCGGCCTTGCGAATATGCCGTGCGTCATTGCCGCCGCGGGTGCGCTTCTCATTACGCTGCGCGATTTACAGAAAAACGAGTTGCCGCACATCCGGGCGCTGGAATTATATATTGCAGGCAAGTTCATGCAGCTCGATCTTGCCGCGCGGCGGAATCTTGAGCTGACGGAGACGATGCGCGCAAAGGAAAAGCGCGGGAGCCTTCTGTGGGTGCTCGACAAAACGAAGACCGCCATGGGCGGCCGTCTGCTGCGGGCGTGGATGGAGCGGCCGCTTCTCAGCCCCGCGCAGATCACGCGCCGTCTGACCGCCGTGGAGGAGCTGGTCAAAAAGACCATCGACCGGGAAGAGCTGATCCTGTCCCTGCGTGAAATTACGGACTTTGAGCGCGCCATGACCCGCATTATGACGGGCACGGCCTCCTGCCGCGATCTTGCCGCGCTGTCACAGGGCGCGGCGAGTCTGCCTGCCGTCAAGGAGCGGCTGTCCGGGATGCGCGCGCCGTATCTGCAGACGCTTTTTGAGCAGCTTGACACGCTGGCAGATCTCAAGGAGAAGATCGACGCAACCATCGTGGACGATCCCCCATTCCTGCTGCGCGAAGGCGGCCTGATCCGCGACGGCGCGAACAAAGAGCTCGACGAGCTGCGCGCCGTCCAGTCCGGCGGCAAGGGGATGCTCACGCAGATCGAGGCCCGCGAAAAGGAAAAGACCGGCATTCGGAACCTGCGCGTGGGCTATAACCGTGTATTCGGCTATTATATCGAGGTCGCAAAGGGCCAGCTGAATCTGGTCCCGGACAGCTATATCCGCAAGCAGACGCTCTCCACCGGCGAACGGTACATCACGGAAGAACTCAAGGAGCTGGAAAGCACGATCTTAACGGCGAAGGACCGCATTGTCGCACTGGAATATGACCTGTTCGTGGCGCTGCGGCAGTTTGTCGCGGGGGAATCTGCCCGCGTCAAGCAGACGGCGCAGGCCATCGCGCAGCTGGACGTGCTGTGCAGCTTTGCAGCCGTCGCCGTTCATAATCATTACTGCAAGCCCGAGGTCGATCTCGGCAATACCGTATCGATCACGGCGGGCCGCCATCCAGTCGTCGAGCAGATGCTCAAAAACGCGCTGTTCGTGCCGAACGACACGCTGCTTGGCAGTGAGGACTGCCGCACGGCCATCATCACCGGCCCGAACATGGCCGGTAAATCGACCTATATGCGGCAGGTGGCGCTCATCGTCCTCATGGCGCAGATGGGCTCGTTCGTCCCGGCGCAGTCGGCGCACATCGGCATTGTCGACCGGCTGTTCACGCGCATTGGCGCGTCAGACGATCTGGCCTCCGGCCAGTCGACATTCATGGTCGAGATGACCGAGGTTGCCGATATTCTGAAAAACGCGACGCCGCGTTCGCTTCTCATCCTCGACGAGATCGGCAGAGGCACGTCGACGTTCGACGGCATGGCGATCGCAAGAGCCGTGCTCGAATACGCGGCCGACCGCAAGCGGCTGGGCGCGAAAACGCTCTTCGCCACGCACTATCACGAGCTGACGGACATTGAGCAGGCGCTGCCGGGCGTCAAAAACTTCAACATCGCCGTCAAGAAGCGGCAGGGGGACATGATCTTCCTGCGCAAGATCGTCCCCGGTGCGGCGGACGACAGCTACGGCATCGAGGTCGCCAAGCTCGCGGGCATTCCCGACCGGGTCATCACGCGCGCGCGGGAGATTCTCAAGGATCTCGAATCCGGCGCGCCAGAGCGTGCAAAGCCCGCCGCCGCGCCCGTGTCCGATCAGGTTTCCATGCTCGATATGCAGTCGGACGAGCTGCGCCGCGCACTTGAAGCCATCACCGTCGAAACACTCACGCCCATCGAGGCGCTGAACCAGCTGTACCAGCTGAAGCAGCTGCTGTAAAGGGGCTGCCTGTAGGGGCCGATGCCTGCATCGGCCCGGCAGAATGCAGCTTTTTTACGGGACTCTTCAGCGAATTCGCAGCTTCCCAATGGGCCGACAGAGTCGTCGGCCCCTACAGATTCTCTCGGAAAGGGGCTTCTCCATTATGGCCCGCAAAGCGTCCCACGCGATTTCTTACCGGCTGACGAAATTTGAAACGATTGCCGGGTGGCTTTATCTGCCGTTTTATCTTCTGATTCTGAATCTGCTTCTGCAGCTGGCGAACGAGAAATTCTCGCTTGGCATGACGGCACTGACGATGAATCTCGTCTATTTTGCCGTGAATCTGCTGGCCGTGCTGCTGATTTTCCATGGTTTCCTGCGGCAGTCGTTTTTCGGCGGCTCGTTCTGGAATTTTGTGCAGGCGCTGGTTCTGGGCTTCGCGATGTATTACGCGGGCACGTGGGTGCTGCAATTCGCGCTTTCCCGGCTGGCTCCCGGCTTTACGCTCTACAATAACGAAACGGTCGGTTCGCTCATTTCCGATAACCAGTATGTCATGCTGGCCGTGACCGTTTTCCTTGCGCCGATCATTGAGGAGCCGCTTGTGCGCGGGCTTGTCTTCGGCTCCATTCAGCCGACGTCGCGCGTCATGGCGTATCTCGTGTCCGTTATTCTGTTCACGCTCATGCACAACTGGCAGTATTTCATGCTCTATCCTGCCGGAAAGGTGCTTCTGAGCTGCATTCCGTATCTGCCCGCCTCCGTCGCGCTGGCCTGGACGTATGAAAAGGCCGGGACGATCTGGGCGTCCATCTCGCTGCACGCCATTGTCAACGCGCTGTCGTTCGGGCTTTTGCAGCTGAACTTCTGATTGGGAGGGGCATTATGCCGAAGATCATTCAGCTTGACCGCCATGTCGCCGATCTCATCGCCGCAGGCGAGGTCGTCGAGCGCCCGGCGTCCGCCGTCAAGGAGCTGGTCGAAAATTCCATTGACGCAGGCGCAAAAAATATTACAATAGAATTACAAAACGGCGGCATGACTTTCCTGCGCATCACCGACGACGGCTGCGGCATGGAGCCGGTCGACGCCCGCACGGCGTTTCTGCGCCACGCGACGAGCAAGATCCGCAAAAAAGAGGATCTTGCCTGCATCGGCACGCTTGGTTTCCGGGGCGAGGCGCTGGCCGCGATTTCGTCCGTGTCGAAGATCGACCTGCTCACGCGGGCGCAGGGCGCGGAAAACGGCGTCCGGCTGCATCTGGAGGCGGGGCAGTTCCTGTCCGAGGAGCCTGCCGGATGCCCGTGCGGCACGACAATTTTGGTGCGGGAGCTGTTTTATAACACGCCTGCGCGGATGAAGTTCATGAAATCCGACACGGCGGAGTCCTCCGCTGTTTTCTCCGTCGTGCAGCAGCAGGCGCTCGCGCACCCGGAGATCTCCTTCCGCTTTCTGAAGGACGGGCAGGAGCAGCTGCACACTGACGGGCAGGGCGACCGCATGGCCGCGATCTACGCCATCTATGGCCGGGAGCTGGCCAACAATATGCTGCCGGTCGACGGCAGCTGGGAAAAGCTGCGCGTGCGCGGCTTCGTCACGAAGCCGACCGCCACGCGCGGCAACCGCGCCTGGCAGAGCTTTTTTGTCAACAACCGCTATATCAAGTCCCGTCTGCTCTCCGCCGCGCTGGAGGAGGCGTACCGCAACCAGATCATGGTGGGCCGCTTCCCGGCCTGCGTGCTGGAGATCGATATGCCCGTGCAGGCCGTGGATGTGAACGTCCACCCGGCCAAGACGGAGGTCAAGTTCTTATCCGAGCGCGAGGTCTTCGACGCGGTGCACTATGCCGTTTTGTCCACGCTCTCCAGAGCGGCGGGCCGCCCGGAATGGAAAACGCCAGAGAAAAAGCAGGAGCCTGCTCCGCAGCCGCAATCACAGCCAAAGGCTGTCCAGCCGCCGAAGCCCGGCTTCTATCAGACCATGCAGGCATCCGAATACCGCCGTCAGGCTGCGCAGCAGCCTGTGCAGAAGCCGGCCCAGCCCGTGCTGGCCTCGCCGGTGCAGCTGCCGCGCTCCGAGCCTGCGCCTGCGCAGCAGAGCTTTCCGCTTCCGAAGCCGGAAGCAAAGCCGGAGGTCAGACCGGAGCCGAAGTCCGAACCGAAGATTGAGGTCAGGCCCGAGCCGAAGCCGGAGCCCGTCAAAGAGCCGGAAGCACAGCAGGCGCTTTCTGTCCCGGAAGAGCCCTTCCGCATCATCGGCGAGGCGCTGCACACCTATATCATTGTCGAGCAGGGCGAGGCCGTTCTGTTCCTCGACAAGCACGCCGCGCACGAGCGTATCCGCTTTGAAGCGCTCAAAAAGGAGGACCACCCCATCATGGCCCAGCTGCTGCTGGCCCCTGTTTCCGCAGAACTTTCACGGGAAGAGGCCGCTGCCGTGCTGGAAAACAGGGCCCTTCTGGAGCGCTGCGGGTTCGAGACGGAGGACTTTGGCGGCGGAGACGTGCTCATCCGGCAGATCCCGTCCGACGTGGACGTGGAGGACGCAAAGGCGCTTTTGCAGGAGCTGGCGGGCGATCTGCTGGCCGGAAAAACGCTCGACCCGGACAGCCTGCGCGACAATCTGCTGCACACCATCGCCTGCAAATCGGCCATCAAGGCCGGATGGCAGACATCTGATGAGGAGCTGCGGCGGCTCGTGCAGGAGGTTCTGTCCCGCGACGATATCAAATACTGCCCGCATGGCCGCCCCGTTTGCGTGACGCTCACGAAGCGGCAGCTGGAAAAGCAGTTCAAGAGGGTCTGAGCATGGACAGGATCATCTGCGTCGTCGGCCCGACGGCCTCCGGCAAGACGAAGCTTGCCGTGCAGCTTGCGAAGCTGTACGGCGGCGAGGTCGTCTCCTGCGATTCCATGCAGATCTACAAACACATGGACATCGGCACGGCCAAGCCCACAAAAGAGGAGATGGAGGGCGTGCACCACCATCTGCTGGACATGGTCGAACCGGGTGAGGATTTTTCCGCCGGAAAATACGTGCAGCTGGCAGACAGCTGCGTGCAGGACATTTTATCGCGCGGCAAGACCGCCGTCATCGCGGGCGGCACGGGGCTGTATGTCGACAGCCTCATCGCGGGCCGTTCATTTGCGCCCGTCCCGCAGACCGGCAGGCGCGAAGCGCTTGAAACGCAGCTGCGCGAAAACGGCGGAGAGGCCATGCTGGCGCGTCTGCGCAGCATTGACCCGGAGGCCGCTGCGCGGCTCCATCCGGCGGACGAAAAGCGCATTGTCCGCGCGCTGGAGGTCTATGAGGAAACCGGCAAGACCATCACGCAGCACAATCTGGAAACGCAGGCCATCCCCCCGCGCTACCGGCCCGTGTGGCTGGGGCTTGATTACCGCGACCGCGCCGTTTTGTACCGGCGCATCGATCTGCGGGTCGACAAAATGCTGGAAGACGGGCTGCTGGACGAAATTCGCGCGCTGCTCGCCCTCGGCGTCAGCCCGAAGGCGACCGCCATGCAGGCCATCGGCTATAAAGAATTTTTTGGATACTTAAACGGCGCGTGCACGCTGGACGAAGCCGCTGCGCTCTGCAAGCAGCGCTCGCGCAACTACGCCAAGCGGCAGCTGACCTGGTTCCGGCGCAATCCGGACATTCACTGGCTCCGGCTGACGGGCACGGAAGATTTTTCGGAGGTTCTTTCCGCCGCTCGACAGAATATTCCTTTTTCCGCGTTTTGAATATGGTACGATATGGGTGTCAGATCATTGGGGAGGCTCTGATGCAATGGACAAGGGCATTGGAGCAGAGCCTCCCATATAAAGAAAAGGAGCCGATACCCATGCAAAAAACAACAGAGAATTATCAGGACGTTTTTCTGAACCAGGCCCGCAAGGACCGCACGATGCTGACCGTTTTTCTGATGAACGGCTTTCAGATGCGCGGCATTATCACGGGCTTTGACCAGTTCGTGATCATGCTGCAGTCCGACGGGCGGCAGCAGATGATCTATAAGCACGCGGTGTCTACCATGACGCCCGCCATGCCCGTCCACCTGACGCAGGGCTGAGCACCGTTCTTGCTCCTGCGGGAAGGAGCGCTATGAAGCAAGGCAAATCCTATTTTACAGTCATCCTCTGGATCCTGCTGGCCGCGATCGCCGCGTATTTCGGCTATCACGTGATCAGCAGTCTCTATGCACCCCTTATGACGGCCACCGTCACACCATACGAAGCCGGGGCGGGCTACTACGCCTCCGGCTTTGTCGTGCGTGAGGAGGAGCTTTTATATTCGCAGTACGGCACGACCGTTCTGAGCTGTGCCGAAGGCGCGCACGTGGCCGCGAACGACACCGTCGCCACCGGCTACCGCTCCGAGGACGCACGGCTCCGGCAGACGCGCATGGACGAGCTGTCCGGCCAGATCGAGCAGCTTCAGTACGCGTGGAGCGCCGTCTCCAGCGTCTACGATCAGGCTGCGCTCGACGCGGACATCGCGGATGCGCTTGCGCAGCTGAGCCGGTACCTGGCGCTGCGCGACATGAATTCCGTCTCCGATCTTTCGCCGGAGCTCAAGGGCCTCATCCTGCGGCGCACGGGAAGCGGCGCCGACAGCGGCGCGCTGCAATCGCGCATCAGCGCCCTGCAGGCGGAGCTGGATACGCTTGAGGCGCAGTCCGCGGGCGATACCAGCGCCATTTCCGCGGGCAGGGCCGGAACATTTTCCGCCGCCGTCGACGGCTATGAGGCCGTGCTGACGCCGGAACGGCTGATGGACATGACCGTTGCGGAATTTGAGGCCGTCCAGCCGGACGAGGCGGACGCCCACGCCATCGGCAGGCTCATCACGTCCACGACCTGGTATTACGCCTGCGTCGTGCCCGCAAGCGAGCTTTCCGATGTGGAGGAGGGCGACCGCGCCACGCTGACCTTCGCCCGCGATTATTACCAGCCGGTCACCATGCGCGTGGAGCGTCTGGGCGAAAACGAGGCAGGCTCCCGGCTGCTGGTCCTGTCGTCTGACCGGGCATTGCAGAACGTAACGCTCCTGCGGCAGCAGTCGGCGGAGATCGTCTTCACGTCCTACGCCGGGCTGCGCGTCCCGAAGTCCGCCGTCCGTGTCGAAAACGGTCAGACGGGCGTGTATATCCTCGAAGGGACGCTCGCCAAGTGGAAGCCCATCACCATTCTCCACGATACCGGCGAAAGCTATGTCGTCACGCTCGACACCAGCTCGACCAACAACCTCTGGCCGGGCGACGAGCTGATTATCAACGCGAAAAATCTATACGATGGAAAGGTCGTCAACTGATATGTCTACAATTGCTGAAAATATCGCGGGCATCCGCGCCCAGATGGCTGAGGCCGCAAAAAAGGCCGGACGCGACCCGTCCGAAATTCTGCTGTGCGCCGCGACGAAGATGAACGACGCCGAGCGCGTGAAGGAAGCCGTCGCCGCAGGCGTCGACTGCTGCGGCGAGAACCGCGTGCAGGAGATCCAGGCCAAGCGCCCGCTGGGCGCATACACGGGAAAGCCCCTGCACTTCATCGGCCATCTGCAGACCAACAAGGTCAAGTATCTCGTCGGCGTGGTCGATCTCATTGAGTCTGTCGACCGGCTGGAACTGCTGGAGTGCATCGAAAAGCAGGCGGAAAAGCTGGGCGTCGTGCAGAACATTCTCTTTGAGGTCAACATCGGCAATGAGGAGAGCAAATCCGGCTTTACCCCGGCCGAGGCCGCCGCGCTTGCCGCCCGAATGGCCGATTTTCCGCACACGGCGCTCAAGGGTCTGATGGCAATTCCCCCTGTGAGCGAATTTCCGGGCGAAAATTGCAGATATTTTGCCGAAATGCGCAATCTTTTTGTTGACATAAGGGCAAAAAAATACGATAATGTGTCCATGGAATGCCTGTCGATGGGCATGAGCGACGATTTTGCCGACGCCATCGCCGAAGGCTCGACCATGGTGCGCATCGGCACCGCAATTTTTGGCAAACGGAACTATAACATCTGACCGACACGCCGACACGGCACAATTACATAGAATAGCAAATCTGGAGGATACATTACAATGGGATTTATGGATGACCTGAAGAAGCTCACGAAGCCGTATACAGAAGACGACGACGATTTTGATGAATTCGACGACGACGCCCGCCCCAGCCGGCCTTCCCGTTCGTCCTCGGCGCCGAAGCCCTCGTACCGCAGCAGCTTCGATCTGGACAGCGATGAGTTTTCCTCGACCGGCAGCAGCGCTTCCACCGGCCGCCGGACGCTCGGAGGCAATAACTCCGCCGGTACGCAGAGCGGCAAGGTCGTGAACATTCACGCCACGGCCCAGCTGCAGGTCGTGCTCGTCAAGCCCGACCGCTTTGACAGCGTGACCGAGATCGCGGAGCATCTGCGCAGCAAGCACGCGGTCGTCCTCAATCTGGAATCCACGAACAAGGACGTCGCCCGCCGTCTGGTCGATTTCCTGTCCGGCTGCGCCTATGCGCTCGACGGCAAGATCAAAAAGATCGCCATCAGCACCTACATCATCACGCCATACAACGTCGACTTTGTCGGCGACAATCTGATGGACGAATTGGAAAACAACGGCGTCTATCTCTAATCGTACAAGGGGGCAGCGTCCATGTTCACACCGCAGGAAATTCAGGAGCAAACCTTCTCCAAGGCCGTCTTCGGCGGCTATGATATGCAGCAGGTCGACGATTTTCTCGAACCGCTGACCGACGACTACATCACGCTCTATAAGGAAAATTCCGTGCTCAAGGCCAAGATGAAGATCCTGGTCGAAAAGCTGGAGGAATACCGCGCGCAGGAGACGAAGCAGTCCACTGCCGCAGCCGATGCAGAGGCCAAAAGCGCCCAGCTGCTCAAGGAAACGCAGGCGCGGTGCGCCGCCATGCTGCAGAACGCGGAGGTCAACGCGCAGACCAATGCGCAGGTCAACGCCGCGAACGTGCAGCTTGCGCAGCTCAATCAGCAGCTGCACGCCGAGCAGGAGCGGCTGGATTACGCCAAGCAGACCGCGCTGAATTTCATCTCCGTGGTCGAGCGCGACATTCAGGGCCATCTGGAGCTGCTTGAAACGCTCAAGGCCCGCGATCTGACGCGCGAAGCCGCGCCTGAGCAGCCGCAGCCTGCGCATGAAAAGCCCTACGACTGGCAGGCAGAGCAGCCCGCAGCGCCCGCAGCGCCCGCTCCCGCTCCCAGTGAGGACGCAGAGAAAATCGCGACGGAGATCTCCGACAACCTTGAAAAGCTGATCGGCAGCGACAGCGGAGCCGAAACGAAGACCGCCTCCGCGCCCGCACTGTCCAAGCAAAGCGCACGCCCCATGCACCCCGAAAGCGCGACGATCAAATTTGAAGATCTCAAATTTGGCCGCAATTACGACCCGACATCATCGAAGTAAGCCGTGCAAAACTCCCCCACCCGCGGTGGGGGAGTTTTCTATCCTTCGCTGTGCAGTGCCGCCAGCAGCGCGTTCAGGCGCAGCTCTTCGTCCGTGCGGCGGAGATAGACACGCCCGCTCAGCCTTTCCGCGAACAGCGCCTCCGGCGCTGCTTCTCCTGCGGCCAGCATCCGCTTTTTTGCGGGCGGGAGCGTCTTGAGGAACGCTTCCAGCCGTGCGGCGGCTGCGTGGTCCTCCGCCTGATAGAGTGCGGCGAGGGCTTCGGGCGGGTGGGCACGCGTGTATTTTGCGCAGGCCGCGCCGCCGGACGCGTGCTGCCGCAGGCGCTTTTCCATGTCGGCAGCAATGCCGGTATACAGACTCCCGCCCCGGCAGCGGAGCATATAGACGAAATACATTACAGCTCCGTCAGCGCGTTCGCGATCGCGGCGAAGCCCGGAATATCCAGCGTCTCCCCGCGCACCGTGGGCGCAAAGCCGCAATCTTCGATCACGGCGGCAAGCGCGGGCTTGTCAAACTGCGAAAGCCCGGATGAAAGCGCGTTCAGAAGCGTCTTCCTGCGCTGGGCGAACGCTGCGCGAACGACCTTGAAGAACATGGTCTCGCTTTTGATCTCGCAGACCGGCTCTTTCCGCATGGTGAGCTTTAAAACCGCGCTCGTGACCTTCGGCTGCGGGATGAAGCAGCTTGCCGGTACGTCGAACAGCAGCTCCGGCTCGGCGTAATACTGGCAGAAGACGCTGAACGCGCCGTAATCGCCCTTGCCTGCGGGCGAGCAGATGCGCTGCGCGACCTCCTTCTGTACCATGACGGTCACGGCCTCGAACGCACGGCTCTCCAGAAGCGCTGCCAGCACGGGCGTCGTGATATAATACGGCAGATTCGCGCAGGCCATTGGGCGCAAGCCCGCGAATTCCTCCTGTACCAGCGCGGAAATGTCCGTTTTCAGAATGTCGCCGAAGATGATTTCCAGATTTTCATTGCCCGCCATCGTCTCGGCCAGAATCGGCTGGAGCGTCCGGTCGACCTCGACCGCGACGACCTTTTTCGCGTACCGGCACAGTTGCTGCGTCAGCGGCCCGATGCCGGGGCCGACCTCCAATACGCCGCACGTCTCGTCCACGCCGGATTCGAGCACGATGTTCTGCGGCACCCAGCTCTGCGTCAGGAAATTCTGCCCCTTGGCCTTGGAAAAATGGAATCCGTGCCGCGCGAGCAGCGCCTTGATCTCGTTGATATTACAAAGGTCCATAGTCGGCCTCCCTGTCTGATTCTGAGGCTATGATACCAGAAAAAAAGCCGGTTTGCAACGCATTTCCGTGTCCGCGGGGGATTGACAGAACCCCGGAAACGTGCTATTGTAGCATCCAGAAAAGGCTGAGACGAAGACACGTCCCGGCACCGGCAGCGCATCACAGAGAGAGGCTCGTATGCTGCAAGAGCCTTTGCGCGGCCCGCCCGGATACCGCTTCTGAGCCGCGGCGCGGAAATGCGCCGCCGGGTTCTCCCGTTACAGAGACACAAAGCGACGGATGTTTTTTCGTCCGTAAGCAGGGTGGAACCGTGGAGCGTACAGCGCCTCACCCCTGAAACGACAGGGGTAAGGCGTTTTTGTTTTGCCCCAAATCAATTTAGGAGGCAGAAAACCATGTCCGAAAACAATGAATTCTCGTTTGAAAACCCGCAGTACCGCAAAACGTACTGGCACACCTGTTCCCACGTCATGGCGCAGGCCGTCAAGCGCCTGTGGCCGGAGGTCAAGCTGGCCATCGGCCCGTCCATCGACAACGGCTTCTATTATGACTTCGACGCTCCGTTCAACTTCACGCAGGAAAATCTCGACGCCATCGAGGCCGAGATGCGCAAGATCTGCAAGGAAAAGCTGAAGTTCGAGCGCTTCGAGCTGCCGCGCGAGGAAGCCATCAAATATATGCAGGAAAAGGATGAGCCGTATAAGGTCGAGCTGATCAACGACCTGCCCGAAGACGCGCACATCTCGTTCTACACGCAGGGCGAGTTTACAGACCTCTGCGCAGGCCCGCACCTCGATTCTACAGGCCGCATCAAGGGCAACGCCATTAAGCTCACGCAGTGCTGCGGCGCATACTGGCGCGGCGACTCCAAGCGCAAGATGCTGCAGAGAATCTACGCCGTCGCATTCCCGAAGAAGGAAGAGCTTGACCAGTATCTGGCCGAGCAGGCAGAAGCCCTCAAGCGCGACCATAACAAGCTGGGCCGCGAACTGGAATACTTCACGACGGTCGACTGCATCGGCCAGGGCCTTCCCATTCTGCTGCCGAAGGGTGCGCGCGTCATTCAGCTGCTGCAGCGCTGGGTCGAGGATGTCGAGCAGGCGCACGGATACCTGCTGACCAAGACGCCGCTCATGGCCAAGCGTGAGCTTTACAAGATCTCCGGCCACTGGGATCACTATCTCGACGGTATGTTTGTCCTCGGCGACCCGCAGGATGAGACGAAGGAGTGCTTCGCCCTGCGTCCGATGACCTGCCCGTTCCAGTATCAGGTCTATCTGAACCGCGGCCGCAGCTACCGCGATCTGCCGATGCGCCTCGGCGAAACGTCCACGCTGTTCCGCAATGAGGACTCTGGCGAAATGCACGGCCTCATCCGTGTGCGTCAGTTTACGATTTCCGAGGGCCATCTGGTGCTCCGCCCGGATCAGCTGGAGGATGAATTCCGTGACTGCCTTGATCTTGCCAAGTATTGCCTCAGTACAGTCGGCCTGCTTGACAAGTGCACGTTCCGCTTCTCCCAGTGGGATCCCGCGAACCCCAAGAACAAGTACGAGGGCACCAAAGAGCAGTGGGATCACGCGCAGAGCGTCATGGCAAAGATCCTCGACGATCTCGACGTCAAGTACGATATCGGCATCGACGAAGCCGCGTTCTACGGCCCGAAGCTCGATATCCAGTACAAGAACGTCTACGGCAAGGAGGACACCCTCGTCACCATCCAGATCGATATGCTGCTGGCTGAGCGCTTCGGGATGTACTACACGGATGAAAACGGTGAGAAGAAGCTGCCGTATATCATCCACAGAACGAGCCTTGGCTGCTACGAGCGCACGCTGGCCTACCTGATCGAGACGTATGCCGGTGCGCTGCCCACGTGGATGGCACCGGAGCAGGTCCGCTTCCTGCCGGTCACGGACCGCGCTGTTGACTACTGCAAGGAGCAGGCCGCAAAGCTCACCGCGCAGGGCTACCGCGTGACGGTCGACACCCGCAGCGAGAAGATCGGCAAGAAGATCCGCGACGCGCAGATGGAGAAGGTCCCTTATATGCTCGTCGTCGGCGACCGCGATATCGAAGCCGGTACCGTCTCCCCGCGCAACCGCGCAGACGGCGACCTCGGCGCCATGACGCTTGATGCCTTCACCGCCGTCCTCAAGGACGTTGTGGACAACAAGCTGAAAAAGTAATCGACCACACCCGCCCCTGTCCGGCTGGACATGGGCGGGTGTAACGGCCTGCGCTTCATTGGTACGCTTGACAAATCAAAAGTGTCTGGTATAATAAAAATAGCAAGAGCGCTGCCGGCAAACGGTTAGCCCCCTCTGGCGATTAGGTCAAAAGAAGTAACCGCGAGTTGGAAGCTGGGCGGTTACTTCTTTTTGTATATCTGAACGAACAGACTACAAATGCCGATGATCACAAGGCAAAGCTGCAAAACTTCGGATGTACTCATATGCAGTCCCCCTTTCCGAAGATCAGGGGACAAGAAGCGCCCCCTGTCAAAAGCCAGGGGAACTAACCGCTTGCCGCTTATCGGCAGCGCCGTGGTTATTCTACCAAATCAGTCGAAACCTGTCAATCCATGCCGGGATAAAAGACCCGCCCCGGGCAGCTGCCCGGGGCGGGTTCTGCATAGAAAGGGGATTACTCAATGTCGTGGTTGACGACGGGGGCGGGCTTGTCGAGCTGTTCGGGGTGGGACAGCAGGCGCTTGAGGTGCTTGAGCGTGGTGGCGTAATAGAAGCCGTCGCAGATGCGCTCGTCGGTGTTGACGGTGTAGTCGATGTACTTGCGGCGCACGACCGTGCCGTCGTCGAGCACTTCGTTCTTGTGGTATTTGCAGCCGAAGGAGACGAAGACGGGCATATTGCCGAAGTCGTACAGATGGTGCACGATGGGCGGGATGCCGAGCGATCCCATGGACGTAAAGAAGATCGAGGCGTGGAACGGGCTGACCTCCAGCAGGAACTTCGGCAGGAAGCCGAAATAATCGATGGTCTTGAGCAGCCAGATCACGAATTTGAACAGCACGCCGGGGATAAACGACAGGAATTTCGCGGTCTTGTCAAAGTCGCTGCCGCCGATGGCCTGTCCCTGAATAGCGGCGATGCCCTTGTTGAGCTTTTCGTAGATATCGTCGATGGTGTCGGTCGGCTTCAGATGGAGCTTCGTGATCGACTCCGGCGCGGAGGTGTCCATCGAGGTCTTGACGACCATGCAGAACTGGATATCGTCGTCGCGCGAATAGACCTGCTGCCCGGACAGGAAGCGGTTGAGCGCCGGATATTTCGCCACGCACTGGACATAGGCGGCCAGAAATACGTGCGTCACGCCGAGATTCGTAAAGCCCTGCTTGCGCTTTTCGCGGATATAGCGCTCCATCGGGCCGATGTCAACGGACTCGCGGATGAAATTGGACGATCCGATGCGCGTCGGCATGATATAATTGGCTACGACCGCCATCGGGTCGAGCGTGCGCAGCCTGCGGCCGTCGGGCCGGTCACCCCAGGTGGGGTGGTACGCGCCGTCGAGATAGACCTTCGCGCCGAGCAGCGTCAGAATCCCGGCAAGCAGGAACAGCATATCAGGCAAAATCTGCCGCAGCTGCGGCCAGTTTTCCCGCGTGAATTCCTTCTCGTGCATCCCGACCAGAATGCCGAGCGCAGCGATCAGCAGCAGAAGCAGCGGGATCGTGCTTTTGATGTGGCCGGAGACGGTCACGGCGTAAAACGCGGCGATGGCGAGATAGGCGATCCAGAACATGAACGTCAGCCACAGATACGGTGAGACGAGCGTGATCTTGATGCCGTAATAGATCGCAAGCAGAATGACGGGCACGGATGAACGGTAGAACCGGTCGCTGCCATTGCACAGGATATTCAGCACATAGAACACACAGCCCACGACCGGCAGCACGACTAAAAACCACACCGTCTTTGCGTCTGCGCCTTTCCCGCAGACATTTGCGATGCGAAGCGCTGCCGAGGCCAGCATGACCAGCGCAGCCAGCCAGATAAGCGGATTCTTCCGGCTGACATAGTAAGCAACTCTTTTCTTCATAGCTTTATCATACCAGCCGCAGGCAGAAAAAGCAAGAACTCTGGGGAAACAGGGAAAATTTCCGTGCGGCTGCAACAAAATCGGCCAAACACCCGACATGATAGACGTCAGTATGCTGAACACAATGCAAGTAACCGATCAGCGGTTACAAAAGGAGGAATGCGGCTTGGACGAAAAAGAGCTGCTGCGGCAGCTGCAAAAGCAGCGCACGGGTGCGCTGGAGCAGGCGGTCGCACAGTACGGCGCATACGTTCTGGCCATCATCCGCAACCGCAGCCGCGGCGTTCTGACGCCGGAGGACCATGAGGAAATTGCCTCAGACGTGTTTTTCGCGCTCTGGAACGGCGCGGCGCGCATCGAGCGCGGACAGCTGCGGCCATGGCTCGGCGCGGTGGCGCGGAACCGGACGGCGGAGGCCATGCGGAAGCAGAACGTCTATCTTCCGCTGGAGGACGATACGCTCATCACGCTCGACCGGCTCTGGGAGCAGATGGTGGAACAGGAGCGCTGCGCAGCCATTGCGCAGGCCATGCGCGCCCTGCCGGACGAGGACCGGGAAATATTTTACCGGTTTTACGATCTGTCGCAGACAGCTGCGCAGATCGCGGAGGACTTACATTTGAACGCGTCGACCGTGCGTTCGCGCCTGATGCGCGGACGGCGGACACTGCGCGAGGCTTTGGAAAAAGGAGGTCTGTTTTGTGAAAACGACGTGGGATGAGCTCATGCGCTATGCGCCAGAGCAGGAGATTCCGCTGCCCCCGATGCAGGACGGCGAGGGTGCGCGGATTTTGAGCAAGACGATGGGAAAAATCAAAGAAACGAAGCGGAAGCCCGCCCGGCCTGTCCGGACGGTGCTGATCGCGGCGGCAATCGCGGCGCTTTTGTGCGGCAGTGCGTTCGCGGCGCACTCCTTCGGCTGGTTCGACCGGCTGTTCGGCGAAAAAGCCGCGCTGGTCAAGGACCATGTCACGAGCTATGACGAAAAAACGTCTACAGAGCTCACACAGCCGGCGTACACCGAGGAAGAGCAGGCCATGATCGCCGAGGGCACGATGCAGGTGCCCGACACTGCCGATTTGGCGGATACGGGCGTATCGGCCACGACGGAGAATTTCGTGTTTACGCTCCAATCCATGCTCGTCTCGAAGGATTCCGTGCTTGCGGTCATGCGCGTCGACGCGCGGACAGACAAGGCCGCGGCGACGCTTGCCGCGCTGCCGGAGGCCAGTGACAACGAGAAGGAGATGGCTCGGATGCTGCAGGTGCACGTGCGCAACAACATTGACTTCCGCGGAGATCATAGTCTGGAATGGAAACTTGGCGGCATGGGGATGCACATCATTCAGGTGGAAGAACGCACGGCATATGTGGTTCTGACGAACAACGGCGGTGAAATTGAACCGGGCGACCGGCTGCTGTTTCAGGCGTGGTATCAGGACAAGACCGTTGATCTGTTTGAACTTGCGGTGCCGGATCAGCTGGAACAGGAACTGGTGATTGAGTTGGACGAATCGGAATACGAGGATCAGTACGACTGCTGGCAGACGGCGACGATCACGCCGATCTCCTTCCGGCTTGAAGGCCGCTACGGACGCAATTGGAGCGTTCCGGAAACAAATAGTGCCGTTTCCATTACACTGAAGGACGGAACAAGCTTCGAACTTGCCAGCAAGGAAAACGGCTACGCGTACAGCGACTATGGAACCTACGGTTCCATGAGTTCTTCCGGCATCGGAATGCCGGAAGAGGACCGCACAAAGAAGACCTGGCTGTTCTCCCAGCTGATCGATCTGGATGAGCTGGCCTCCATCACCGTGTGCGGCGTGACATACCCGATTTTACAATAAAAGCAACGCAAAGCAACATAATCGGAATATATACATCACAAATAAGCATTTCCAATCTGCTGCCGGGTATGCTAAACTGAGAAAAAACGCGGCAGGAGGAATTTAAAATGCAGGAATTTGATCTGATCGTGATCGGCGGCGGGCCGGGCGGGTATCTCTGCGCGGAGCGCGCGGGAAAGGCGGGGCTGCGGACAGCGCTGATCGAAAAGCGCGCGCTGGGCGGCACCTGTCTGAACGAGGGCTGCATCCCGACAAAGAGCCTTCTTTACTGCGCCAAGCAGTATCAGGCGGCGCTGCACGGCGCGGAATACGGCGTGACGGCGCAGAACGTCTCCATCGACCACGCGCAGGTCGTTGCGCGGAAGGACGGCGTGGTCAAAACACTCGTCCGGGGTGTGGGCGCGGCAATGAAGGCGCATGGCGTGACGGTTTTTGAAGCCGAGGGCCGGATCCTCGGCAAAACGGGGGAGCGCTTTGAGATCGCCGCAGGCGGCGAGACACTGTCCGCGCCGCGGCTCGTGCTGGCGTCCGGCTCCAGCGCCCTGATCCCGCCGATTCCCGGTGTGCGGGAAGGACTTGCTTCCGGCTTTGTTATGACGAACCGCGAGCTGCTTTCCCTTTCGGAGCAGCCGGAATCGCTCGTCTGCATCGGCGGCGGCGTGATCGGGCTGGAAATGGCGTGCTATTTCGCGTCCATCGGCACGAAGGTGACGGTCATTGAGATGCTGCCCAAGATCGCGGGCAGCACCGACCCGGAGATCTGTGAGCTGCTGATGCGGACGTACCAAAAGCAGGGCATGGACTTCTGCCTGAACGCCAGAGTCGAGGCTGTCACGGAGCGGAGCGTCGTGTATTCCGACGCGTCCGGGCGGCACGAGATCGCCTGCGGGCGCGTGCTGCTGTCGGCGGGACGGCGGGCGGATGTGACGGGGCTGAATGTGGAGGCGCTCGGCATTGCGCTCGAACGCGGCGTAGTCGTGACAGACCGGCAGATGCGCACGAACGTCCCCGGCGTCTGGGCCGTCGGCGACTGCAATGGCAAGCTGATGCTGGCCCACACGGCCTATCGCGAGGCAGAGGTCGCGGTCAACGATATGCTCGGCAAAAAGGACGCGATCGACTACTCCATCATCCCCTCCGTGATCTACACCACGCCGGAGGTCGCCTGCGTCGGCGAAACGGAGCAGAGCGCGAAGGAAAAGGGACTGGACGTGCAGGTGGTCAAGGCGCCGATGGCGCTCTCGGGCCGGTATCTTGCAGAAAATCCGAAGGGAACCGGCTTCTGCAAGCTGCTCTATGACCGGAAAAATCGCTGCGTCGTGGGCGTCCATATGGTCGGCTCCTATGTCTCGGAGATCATCTACGGCGCGGCCATGATGGTGCATTCCAAGCTCCCCGTGCAGCATCTGGACAAGATCGTCTTCCCCCACCCCACAGTCGGCGAGGTCGTGCGCGAAGCGCTGTTTCTGCTGTGACCGGGCAACCCCGGAACTTTGGCACATAGAAAACGCCCCGAAGCAGCAGCTTCGGAGCGTTCGAGACTGTCAAAAAACCATGAAGCACAGTCGGATGACAGAGCAGCAGGGGAAGAGTGAAGGGGGCAAAGAGCCCCCTTCGCGTTCAATCAACCTGTTTTTCGAACTTTTTTAAAGTTCGAAAAACTGCCTCAGCGGGGCGAAAAGACTTTTTCGACACGCTGAAACGCCCCGAAGCGGCTGCTTCGGGGCGTTCGCTCGATCTGTCAGTCTGCGTAATCCTTCATTTCCTCGCGGCGTGCGCGGCAGGCGGCAAACTTTTTGACGCCTGCGCAGATCTCGTCGAGGAAGCCGACGACGACAAGCACGGTGCCGATCACGGCCATGACCGCGCCCGCGATCTTCAGGATGCTTTTGATGGATTTCATATCAGTGCCCTCCTGTTTTTTCTTCAGTATAAGCCTGTTTTTTCGATTTTGCAAGGGGTTTAGTAACCGATAATTTGATCGACAAGAGTTACCAGCGAGAGATTTTGCCGCAGATGAAAGTTTGAAAGCGCAGGAATACTTTGTGTATTTCAAGCTTTTCAAACTGCACAGCTGCGGTAAAAGATCCGCTGGTAACCGCAGGCGATTGGATCATCGGTTACGATCAACGCGTACAATGAAATCGGCCTTTCTGGGCTTTGCGGGGGCGGGCTCCTGCGCGGCGTAGCCGAGGATGCAGTGGCCGATGCCGGCGTAATTCTCGCTCACGCCCCATTTTTTCATCAGCGCCTTGCCCTCCGCGCTTTCAAACTCCTGCCGTGCCCGGTGGATCCAGCAGCTGCCGAGGCCGAGGCTGTGCGCGGCGGCCATCATATTGCCGATGACAAGGCTGCCGTCCTCGACCCAGGTATTCACATTCGTGTCCGCGAACACGACGCACACGACCGGCGCGCCGTAGAACGGGTGCGCGTCCGGGTTTCCGAGGATCGACGCGTTCATTTTTTCCAGCTGCGCGATATCGTCCGGGTTTTGCAGCACGACGATCTTCCCGGCCTGACGGCCCATGCCGCAGGCGGCATACGTTCCGGCCTCCAGAACGGCGTCCAGCTTTTCCTTCTCGACCGGCTGCGAAAGATACTTCTTGACGCTTCTGCGGGTCAGCAGGCAGTGCAATACTTCGTTCATGACAGTCCCTCCGTTTTATTTCTTTTCCGCGCCCTCCGGGGGCGTGGTGATGTGGACATGATTGTTGATGTGATCGATGCAGTAGCAGTAATAGCCATTGCACTTCGAGCAGTAGCGGAATTCGAGGTTCGGATAGTCCGTATCCGTCCGGCCGCAGACCGTGCATTTATGCCGGTAGGGCTTCTCGCCGGATTTGGAGCGGTAGGAGCCTGCCCAATTGGGGTTCGGGCGGGCATTTGTCGTGGTCGTGCGGTAATTCTTCCGCTGCCGGTAGCGCAGTGCGTCGGGCAGGATGTTTTTGACGTCGCTGCCGAAGAAGAGGAAGTAGTTCAAAAGCGGCACGACGGGCAGCAGCCAGTAGAACGAGAGGAACGAGGCCAGCTGCAAGGACGAGAACACGTTCAGCACTGTGAAGCCGAGATAGACCCACGCCATGTATTTCATCTTGATGGGGATGAAGAAGAACAGCAGCACCTTCGCCTCCGGCGCGATGGTCGCGACGGCGAGAAACAGGCTGAGGTTCAGCGCGGACGCGTCCGCTCCGGCGCCGAGCAGCATTGCAGCCAGATCGGTCAGCACAAGTCCGGTCAGATAATAGAGATTGAAGCGGAACGTGCCCCAGTAGCTCTCCAGGATCTTTCCGAACTGATAATAGCAGAACAGCGACACCGCCGCCAACAGCAGTCCCGCGCCCCGCACGTCGTTCAGGTACGTAAAGATGTACGAAAACAGCCGCCAGACCTGCCCGCGCAGAATGGCGGAGCGGCTGAAGCAGAGATAGCTGTAGACGATATTGCTGGGGTCGATGTACGAGAGCGCATAGACCGCCAGATTTCCAATGGCAATGACGAGCATGAGATTCGGAATGCCCTTGCCCCGGTTTTTGAGGCAGAAGCGTTCAAACCGTCTGCGAAGATCCTTCATAGTGTTCACCCTCCTGATGTTCAGGTTTCATCATACCGTCTCCGGGCGGAAAAATCTACCCTGCAAATGTAAACATTCTGTTCTGCATGGAGTATGGGCGGGTTCCCGCTGAGATAAACCGGGAATTTTGCCGAAATCAAAACTTTTCTCTTGACTTTTCCGGCGGGTTTTGTATAATCAGGGTACAACTGAACAGCCTTATCAAGAGTGGTGGAGGGAACGGCCCAATGAAACCCGGCAACCTGCGGATGCAAGGTGCCAAATCCGGCGAAGGAATCGAAAGATGAGGGAGAGAACCGTATATCGTTCTGCCCCTCGGGCAGGGCGCTTTTTTATGCCCGGAAAGGAATCAGATATGAACAACAGAAAAATCTTTACTTCAGAGTCCGTTACACAGGGACATCCCGACAAGCTGTGCGACCTTGTCTCCGACAGCGTGCTCGACGCGGTGCTCGAGCAGGATCCCATGGGCCGCGTCGCCTGCGAGACGGCGGCGACGACCGGCATGGTGCTCGTCATGGGCGAGATCACCACGTCCGCCCGCATCGACATCGCCCAGATCGCCCGCAAGGCCATCTGCGACGCGGGCTATGACCGCCCCGAGATGGGCTTCGACGGCCACAGCTGCAATGTCATGGTCGCCATGGGGCGGCAGTCCCCGGATATCGCCATGGGCGTTGACAACGCGTATGACGACGGCACGACCGGCGCAGGCGATCAGGGTATGATGTTCGGCTTCGCCTGCACGCAGACAAAGGAATTGATGCCCGCTCCCATCGCCTACGCGCACAATCTCACCAAGGCGCTGACCCACGCGCGGGAATCCGGTCTTCTGCCCTGGCTCCGCCCGGACGGCAAGAGCCAGGTTTCCGTGGAATACGGCCCCGACGGCATGCCCGCCCGCATCGACACCGTCGTCGTCTCGACCCAGCACGCAGATTCCATCGCCATCGACGATCTGCGCAGGGCTGTCATCGAGACGGTCATCGAGCCGAACCTGCCGTCGCGCCTGCTGGACGAGAACACAAAATACTACGTGAACCCGACGGGCCGCTTCGTCATCGGCGGGCCTGCGGGTGATTCGGGCCTCACGGGCCGCAAGATCATCGTCGACACCTACGGCGGCTACGCGGCCCACGGCGGCGGCGCGTTCTCCGGCAAGGACCCCACGAAGGTTGACCGCAGCGGCGCGTACATGGCACGCTATATCGCAAAAAATCTGGTCGCAGCAGGTTTGGCAGACGCCTGCCAGCTGCAGCTGGCCTACGCCATCGGCGTGGCGCACCCTGTTTCCGTTCTCGTCGAGACATATGGAACCGGCAAGATCGCGGATGATAAGCTGGCCCAGCTTGTGCGCGAATGCTTTGACCTGCGCCCGGCGGCGATCATCAAGACGCTTGACCTGCGCCGCCCGATCTACCGTCAGACCGCCGGCTACGGCCATTTTGGCCGTGCGGAGCTGGATCTGCCGTGGGAAAAGACGGATATGGTGCAGACTCTGCTTGCAAAAGCGTAAAAAATAGGATATAGTATCCTTGTATGTTTGCATACAAAGGAGCGAAATAGCATGAAAAAAATCGAGATCATGGGCTGCGGCTATATCGGCCTCCCCACCGCTATCACGTTTACGCTGGCGGGCTATGAGGTCTGCGGCTTCGACGTAAAGGATACCGTCGTGGACACGCTGAACGCGGGCCATATCCATATCGTAGAGCCCGGCCTGCAGGACGCCATGACGAAGGCCATGGCAACCGGCCGTCTGCACTTCACGACGAAGCCGGAACCTGCCGACGTCTTTATCATCTGCGTCCAGACGCCCTACCGCGAGACAGAGGAGCACAAGCGCGTGTCCGATATGCGCTTCGTCGAATCCGCCGCGAAGGAGGTCGGTTCCGTCCTGCGCGCGGGGAACCTCTGCGTGCTCGAATCCACCTCGCCTCCCTACTCCACACGCATGGTGGAGAAGATCGTCTCGGAAACGTCCGGCCTTGCGCCGGAGCAGTTCATGACGGCGCACTGCCCGGAGCGCATCATCCCCGGCCGGATGCTCATTGAACTGCGCGAGAACGATCGCATCATCGGCTCGAACCGCCCGGAATCGGCGCAATTCGCCAAGGAAATCTATGAAAAGGTCGTCACCGGCGGCACGATCCGCCTGACGGACGATCTGACCGCCGAGATGTGCAAGCTGACGGAAAACACGTTCCGCGACATCAACATCGCCTATGCCAACGAGCTCAGCAAGGTCTGCGACCGGCTCGGCATCGACGTGTTCAAGCTCATCGAGCTTGCCAACTGCCACCCCAGAGTGAACGTGCATACCCCCGGCGTCGGCGTCGGCGGACACTGCATCGCGGTCGACCCGTGGTTCATCCATGAAAAGTTCGAGGATATCACGCCGCTCATCTACGAGGCGCGTCTTGTCAACGATGGCAAGCCCGCCTGGACGGCGGACCGCATCGCGCGCGACGTGAAGCCCGGCGCAAAGATCGCCGTGCTCGGCATGAGCTTCAAGGCCAACATTGACGATACGCGCGAAAGCCCGTCCGTCCTGTTTGCGAACATCCTCAAAGCGCGTGGATACGAAGTCCTTGCCTGCGAGCCGTACATTCAGGGCGACGTGGCGGGATACCACAATTTTTCCCTTGCCGAAGCCATGGCGCAGTGCGATTACGCCGTCATTACGCTCATGCACAATGTCTTCAAGGAAAACAAAGCCCTCATCGCCTCCAGACCGTATTACGACTGCGTGGGCCTGATGGAGCAGTAAACAGACAGCCCAGCCGCTGCAAGCGGCTGGGCGCTTTTGCTATAGAAACGTGCCATTTCCTCGCCCCTGCGGGGCAGCCGGAAATGATGCACAAAAACTTCATGCACCGGCATTTGCGCATTTTCGTGGTGCAGTGCTCACGCATGAAGTTTTATGCCAGCAGGTTTTGCGTGCGGCAGAGGCTGGCGTAGATGCCGTCTTTTTTGAGAAGCTCCTCGTTCGTGCCGCGTTCGGCGATGCGGCCATCGGCAATGACGACGATCTCGCCTGCGGCGCGGATGGTGGACAGGCGGTGTGCGATGATGAGCGTGGTGCGGTTCTTTGCCAGCTCGTCAAACGCGTGCTGGATCTTCGCCTCGGTCAGCGTGTCAAGGGCGCTCGTCGCCTCGTCAAGGATAAGGATGGGCGGATTTTTGAGGAAAATGCGCGCGATGGAGATGCGCTGCTTCTGTCCGCCGGACAGGAGCGTGCCGCGTTCGCCGACGTAGGTGTCGAAGCCGTCGGGCATGGCCATGATATCATCGTAAATTTCCGCGCGCTTCGCCGCCTCCACGATCTCCTCCATCGTCGCGCCGGGCTTACCGTAGCGGATGTTTTCCAGAATGGAATCGGCGAACAGAAACACGTCCTGCTGCACGATGCCGATGGAGCGGCGCAGGGACTCCTGCGTGACGCTGCGCACGTCATGGCCGTCGACGGTGATCGAGCCGCCGGTCACGTCGTAAAAGCGTGGAATGAGCTGGCAGAGCGTGCTCTTGCCGCCGCCGGAGGGACCGACGATGGCGACGGTCTTGCCCGCCGGGACGTGCAGGGACACGTCATGCAGGACCTCCGGGTCGTCCTCATAGGAAAAGCTCACGTTCTCGACTCCAATTTCGCCGCGCACGTGCGTCAGCTCAAGCGCGTCCGGCGCGTCGTGCAGCTCCGGCGCGGTGCGCATGATCTCCAAAAAGCGCTCAAAGCCCGCCGTGCCGTTGGAAAACAGCTCCGTAAAGTTCGCAAGCTTCCGGATGGGGTTGACAAAGGACGCGATATAGAGCGTGAACGTCAGAAGATCGACCGTATCCATCTGCCCCTTCATAATGAGCAGGCCGCCCACAGTCACGACGGCCACGGACAGGGAGCTTGTGAAAAACTCCATCACGGCCATGAAAATGCCCATTTCCCGGTGGAACATCTTCTTGGAGGTCTTGTAAATGTCGTTCGAGCGGTCGAATTTTTCTTCCTCGACGTGCTCGTTGGCGAATGCCTTGGCCGTGCGGATGCCGGAGAGGGCAGATTCGATGTCGGCGTTGATCGCGCCGGTCTTTTTCTTCACGCGGCGGGAGGCCTCGCGCATCGCCTTGCGGCGCGAGACGATGATCGCGATAAACACCGGGATCATGACCGCCACGACCAGCGCCAGCCGCCACTCGATTGTCGCCATGACGGTCAGCGCGCCGACGATGGTCACAAGCGAGATGAACAGATCCTCCGGCCCGTGGTGGGCAAGCTCGGTGATCTCAAAGAGGTCGGTCGTCATGCGGCTCATCAGCTGGCCGGTGCGGTTGCGGTCGAAGAACTCAAACCCCAGCTCCTGCATATGGCCGAACAGGGCCGCGCGGATATCAGCCTCCACGCGGATGCCAAAGGTGTGGCCCCAGTAGGTGATGATGAAATACAGCACCGACCGCAGCGCATAGGCCGCCAGCACGATCAGCATGATCGTAAAGAACGTGCGGTACGCGCTCTGCGGCAGCAGCGTGCGCATGGCGTAGCGCGAGATAATGGGGTACGCCAGATCGATCATCGACACGACCAGCGCGCAGGCCATGTCGAGAAAAAACAGCCCCCGGTGGGGCTTGAAGAAGGACAGGAAGATCGAAAAGCCTGACCGCTTCCGGTATTGCTCTGTTGTCATGATATTTGCTCCGTTTCTTATATTCGTGTGTATTATACCGGGAGTTTCCGCGGATTGCAAGCCGTTGCGCGCGTCTTGTTTTTCTGGTAGAATAGCCCCAAAGCGAGGCGAAGCATATGATTGAAATTCTGAAGGAAACCGCGCGCTATCTTGTCTGTGTCAAGCCCATCGGCATAGCCGCACAGGGCACGCAGGCGGAGGCGATGCCGCAGCTGCTCTCCGAGCAGCTGGGCTGTGACATTTTCCCCGTCCACCGGCTCGACCAGACGGTCGGCGGCGTGATGGTCTTCGCAAAGACGGCGCAGGAGGCCGCACGGCTGACGCAGGCGATGGGACAGGGGCAGATGCAGAAGACGTATCTCGCCGTTCTGACCGGCTGTCCGGCAGAGAGGGCCGGGACACTGGAGGATCTGCTGTTCCACGACCGGGCGAAAAACAAGACCTACGTGGTCAGGCGGCAGCGCGGCGGCGTGAAGCAGGCGCGGCTGCACTATGAAATCCTTGCCGAACAGGACGGGCTGAGCCTTGCGCGCATCCGGCTCGAAACGGGGCGCACGCACCAGATCCGCGTCCAGTTTGCCTCGCGCGGCCTGCCGCTGCTGGGCGACGGAAAATACGGCAGCCGCGACAATCGCTGCACCTGCGCGCTCTGGTCGTACCGGCTGTCCTTCCCGGACGGGAAAGGCGAAGCGGCTTTTGAGGCACAGCCCCCGGCCAGGTTCCCGTGGACGGTGTTTTTCTGATACGATGTACAGTACAAAGCTTTCGGCAAATTCGCACCGTATTTTCCCGTTTGCCTGTAGGGGCCGACGACTCTGTCGGCCCACTGGGAAGCTGCGGATTTGTCGAAGATTTCCGTAAAAACAGTGCACTCTGCCGGTCCGATGCGATGCCCGCAGGCTAGTTTCGAGGCGCAACCGCGCATAGCGCGGCTCTTAGCGCCGAAGATGGGCATCGGCCCCTACAACTGGCGCGCCGCGAATTTCGCAGCGCGCCGAAATGTACGCACATCCCGCCGCGCGGCTGCATACACTACCTGTATTCTTGCTATACAGGAGGGGCATTTCATGGCGGTGACACAGTATTTTCTGGGCGGCAATACGGCCTCCGGCTTTGTCTCGTTTTACGGACAGTTCTGCCGGGGGCCGGAGGATTTTCTGTGGGTGATCAAGGGCGGACCGGGGTGCGGCAAATCGAGCTTTATGAAGACCATCGGCAAAGCGGCGGAGAACGCCGGACTGGATGTCGAATACGTCCTGTGCTCCGGCGACCCGGATTCGGTGGACGGCGTGTATCTCCCGGCCCTGCACACCGGCTACGCCGACGGCACGGCTCCGCACGTGCTCGAGGCCGTCACGCCGGGCGCGGCGGGACTGTATCTCGATCTGGGGCAGTTCTATGACCGTATTGCGCTGCAAAAGGAGCGCCGCGCCATCGAGCTTCTGCAGACGCGCTACCGCGCGCTCTACCGCGAGGCGTATGCGCGTCTTGCAGCATTTGCGCGTCCGTCCTGCCCGCTCCCGGCGCAGGAGGAGCGAAGCAGGCGCTTCCTGCGGGCCGTCACCTGCCGGGGCCTGTATTCTGCCGAGCCGCCCGCAGGCGCGGTGCAGCTGGTGTCCGGGGAGGAGCTGGAGGCGCTTCGCGCGCGGGAAACTGCAGTTCTATATCAGAACCCTCTGTTCCCGGACGAGACGGAGGCCGTGTATCTGCCGGACGAGAAGCGCTATTACCGTGGACCGGATACCCCGCTGCCCGATCTGCCGGACGTGACCGCGCTTCTCGCGCAGGCGAAGGCCCTGCACGACGAGCTGGAGGCCATCTATAACCCGCACGTGGATTTCGCACGTGTTTACGCGCTGGCTAATTCCCACGCGCTGCGATTGTTCAAAGAAAATTAAGTTGTATCTGCGGGGAAATTGTAGTAAAATATAGTGAAATTCGAGAATATCCTACTCAGGAGGGAATACCAATGAAAAAACCGATCGTACTTGTGATCATGGACGGCGTTGGACGCGGCGACGGCGGCCCCGGCGACGCAGTCAAGCAGGCCAACACCCCGACGCTCGACAACCTGATGGCCACCTGCCCCATGACGTGGCTCAAGGCCCACGGCACCGCCGTCGGCCTGCCCACGGACGACGACATGGGTAACTCCGAGGTCGGCCACAACGCCCTCGGCTGCGGCCAGATCTATTCGCAGGGCGCAAAGCTCGTGCAGGAATCCATTGAGACCGGCTCCCTGTACCAGTCCAAAACGTGGGTCGATCTGACGGACAACTGCCTGCAGAACGACAAGGCGCTGCACTTCATCGGCCTGCTGTCCGACGGCAACGTCCATTCCAATATCTCGCACCTGATTGCGATGCTGAAAAAGGCGCGTGAGATGGGACTCAAAAAGGTCTACTGCCACATCCTGCTCGACGGCCGCGATGTCCCCGCGACGAGCGCGCTGGACTATGTCGACCAGCTGGAGACCGTTCTGGCGGAGCTGAACGACGCGGAGCATGAATACAAGATCGCCTCCGGCGGCGGCCGCATGGTCATTACCATGGACCGCTACGAGGCCAACTGGCCGATGGTCGAAAAGGGCTGGCGCACGCATGTGCAGGCTGAGGGCCGTCAGTTCGCCTCCGCACGTGAGGCCATTGAAACCTACCGCGCCGAAAATCCCGGCATGATCGATCAGGATCTGCTGCCGTTCGTCGTTGCGCACGACGGCAAGCCCGTTGCAAAGATCGAAAACGGCGACAGCGTCATTCTCTTCAACTTCCGCGGCGACCGTGCGCAGGAGATCTCCCTCGCCTTCGACCGCAGGGACTTTGACAAGTTTGACCGCGGCGATTATACCGGCGTGAAGTTTGCCGGTATGCTGGAATACGACGGCGATCTCAAGATCCCGATGCACTATCTGGTCGAGCCGCCCGTCATCCGCAACACGCTGACCGAGGTTCTGTGCAAGGCGGGCGTCCATGAATACGCCGTGTCCGAGACGCAGAAATACGGCCACGTCACCTACTTCTGGAACGGCAACCGCTCCGGCAAGGTCGACGAGAGCCTTGAGGACTATGCCGAGGTCCCGTCCGACGTGATCCCGTTCGAGCAGGCGCCCGCGATGAAGTCCGTGGAGATCACCGATCTTCTGGTCGAGGCCATGGCCTCGCATAAGTACCAGTTCCTGCGCTGCAACTACCCGAACGGCGACATGGTCGGCCACACCGGCGTTCTGAGCGCCGTCATCACCGCCATGGAGGCCGTTGACGCAGGTCTGGCCCGCGTGAAGGAAGCCGCCGACAAGTACGGCTACACCCTGCTTGTCACCGCTGACCACGGCAACGCCGATCAGATGCTCGAAACGAAGAAGGGCAAGACCAGCGTGCGCACCGCGCACTCCCTGAACCCGGTTCCCTTCATCATCTACGATCCCGACAACAAGTATGAGATCAAGGACGGCCATTACGGCCTTGCCAACGTCGCGCCGACCATCGTGACCATGATGGGCCTCGAGACCCCCGACTGCTGGCAGCCGAGCATGATCTGATTTTCGCACTGGCGCGGGAGCCCCGGGCGCTCCCGCGCCAGCTTTGGGGCCGACAACTCTGTCGGCCAGAAAATGTTACGAATTTGCCGCAGATTTCCGAAAAAGCGCTGCATTCTGCGGGCGGACAGAGTCGTCCGCCCCTACGTTGGAGTGGGCGCACATTTATGGATTTGCCGTGTTTTTTCGATAAACCACTGTCTTCTGCCGGTCAAAGCAGACCCTCGCCCGCCCAAACCCTTCTCCGGAGGTACCCATGCAAAAGAAACTCACGCTGATCCTGATTTTGATTCTGGTGCTGGCGCAGCTGTGCGCCTGCGGCAAGCCGCAGGCAGAACCCTCGCCGGCAGCAGAATCCGAAGCAGCAGCTCCGGCAGAGCTTCCGGAGGAAGAGGCTCCGGACGAACCGGACGAGCCAGCGGGCCGCACGCCGGATCGGGTGCTGACCTCCACAAAGTATACCGCCGAGGTCTATATTGAAACCACCCAGTACGGGCAGTATCAGATCGAGAGCCGGGAATACGCCGTCTCCGACGGCGTCAGCGCGGTCGGTTTTCGCGCCGCGGGCAGGGGCAGCTATATCCGCTTTTTCGACCAGACTGTCACGGAGGCAGGCACGGTCTGGTATTATGACAAGAGCGCCGGAGACTGGCGCTCGCAGGCGCTGGGGGACGGGCTGTATGCCTCGCCGGTCGTCGTCGTGGAGCTGGCCTCCGGGCAGACGTATTTTCTTGCGCTGCCGCGCACGTTTGCCCTGCGCGAAAACGGCTCACGGGAGTATTTTCCGGAGCAGGACGGCATTCTGCGCACCACGAAGCTGCGTGACGGCGGTGTCCGCATCACGATGGACGGCTACGGCCTTGCGCCCGACTGCGTAACGGATGCGCTTGTCCTGACGGCTCCGTTCGGGCTGGACTGGAGCGTGGACAACTGCGCAAAGGCGTGGGTCACGTATGTGAAAAACGGCGATTCGCACTGGTGCTTCGACGGCTATTTCCGCAAATCGCCCTCCAATTATATCCCGTCCGGTGAGAATTATTATTACTGCTGCGCCGCGTCCTACTGCATCCGCGGCTATCTTGGCCTGATGCCGCGCTGCAAGGCAGCGCCCGCGCTCGTCATCCTCTCGCTCGATACCATGTCGCAGCGGCAGAACCAGTACGGCTATGTGCCCACCACGCCCGGCAGCGAATGGCTCCAGGGCGATTACGGCATCGGGCCGGGCTTTTATGACACCCGGTTCAATACCGACCTGCTTGAGCTTTACATCTCGGCCACCCGCAGGCTCGGCAAGGGGATGTTCGAGGAGACGATGAACCGCTATCTCGCCTTTTTCAGCCAGGTTGCGGACACGAGCCACATCCCCACGGAAACCGGCGGCTGGCTGATCCCCGACTACTGGCACCCGGACGAAATTACCGCCCCGCATACCTCGCTCAACCATCAGGCGTCGGAATGTCTGGCGCTGTACCACGCGGCAGATCTGCTGAACCGGAAGGATCTGCGCGCGCTGGCCGACCGGATGCTGCTGGCCATTGTGGACACCGGCTCCGGCTGGGTCATGCCGAACCACAATCTCTATTACAGCATCAAGCCCGACGGCACGTATGTCGAGGGCGATTATCCGTACCTGACGTACAACGATCTGTATGACCTGCGCAAGTATCTGAGCAGCTCAGAGCGGCCGGAGCTTGAGACGCTGACGTATCTGATGGGTGAAAAGCTCCAATGGATGCAGAATAACGGCGTGACCGGTTATGAAAAAGGCTGAAACCCGTTTTTTTACTTGTACTTTCCCGGCAAATCGGTTAGAATGAATTGAATATCCCAGAAGGAGGAATCTTGATGATCCGTATGAACACAGACGCCGGCCAGATCACGGTCGACAGCGCTGTCTATACCAACATCGCGGGCTTTGCGGCGACCAACTGCTTTGGCGTCAAGGGCATGGCCGTGCGATCCATGACGGACGGGCTGGTCCATCTGCTGCGCAAGGAGGCAATGGGCAAGGGTGTCAAGGTCACGTTCAGCCCCGATAATTCCATATCCATCGACCTGCACATCATGGTCGACAAAAGCGTCAATCTCAGCGCAATCGCGTCCTCCATCATCAGCGAGGTCCGCTATTTCGTCACCAAGTCCACGGGCACCGAGGTGCGTGCCGTGAACGTATTCGTCGACTCCATTTCCGTCGACTGATATCGATTTCAATTCACGCGCGCATACAGGGCGCTCACGGAGGTAAACCATGATCAAAACCATTGACGGCGCGGCGTTCAGCCGGATGATGCTCTCCGCCGCTGCCGAGATCGACCTGAACAAGCAGAAGGTCAACGAGCTGAACGTCTTCCCCGTCCCGGACGGAGACACCGGCACGAATATGAGCATGACGCTCTCTGCCGCCAGCACAGAGCTGCGCAAGGCGGACGGCATTACACTCACCAAGGCCGCCGACAAGACGGCCTCCGCGCTCCTGCGCGGCGCAAGAGGCAACTCGGGCGTGATCCTGTCCCTGCTGTTCCGCGGCTTTTCCAAGTCGCTCAAGGGCAAGCTCGAGGCCGACGGCAAGGATTTTGCCGCCGCACTCACTGCGGGCGTGGAGGCCGCGTATAAGGCGGTCATGAAGCCCGCTGAGGGCACGATCCTGACCGTCTCCCGCCTCACGGCAGACGCCGCGCGCGATCTGGCCGTGGAAAACAACGAGATCGAGTATGTGCTGCAGCACTGCCTCGACACGGCGCACGCCGCGCTGGACAATACCGTCAACCAGAATCCGGTTCTCAAAAAGGCCGGCGTCGTCGACGCGGGCGGCATGGGCTTCTGCCTTATTCTGCGCGGGATGCTCGAAAGCCTGCGCGGCAACGACATCGTCTGCGAGGATGCCGGCGCGGTAAACGAAGAGGCCGATTTCGGCATTTTCGACTCCGAGGATATCACCTTCGCCTTCGACACGGTCTTCATCGTGCGCAAGCGCGAGGATATCACCTCGCTCGACCCGCTGCGCGAATATCTCGGCAGCATCGGCGACAGTCTCGTCATCGGCGAGGACGACGAGGCGTTCAAGGTCCACGTACATACGAACATTCCGGGCGACGCGCTGAGCGAGGCCCAGAAGTACGGCACGCTGGAGCTTGCGAAGATCGAGAATATGCGCCTGCAGCACGACGATCTGACGGCAGGCCGCAAGGCCCGGTCGACCGACGATCTGGAGGCCGTGGAAAAGGAGCTGGAAAACCAGCCTGCGAAGCAGGAAGCTCCGGCGGAGCCTGAAAAGCGCTACGGCAGCGTCGCCGTGTGCGCGGGTGCGGGTCTGGCAGGCGTGTTCCGCGATCTCGGCGTCGACGAGATCATTGAGGGCGGCCAGACAATGAACCCTTCGACGGAGGATATTCTGCATGCGATCAAAAAAACGCCTGCGGAGATCGTCTTCGTCCTGCCCAACAACAAGAACATCATCATGGCTGCGCAGGCGGCGGCGGAATTGGCTTCGCGCGAAGTCGTGGTTATCCCGACCAAGACCGTCCCGCAGGGCATCAGCGCCATGCTCTCGTTCGACGCAGCAATGGAGCCGAGCGAAAACGAAGCGGCCATGACCGACTGCCTCTCCGGCGTCATGACCATGCAAATCACCTATGCCGCACGCGATTCGGACTTTGACGGCTTCGATATCCACGCGGGCGACTATCTCGGATTGTGCGACGGTGCGCTGGCCGGTACGACGCGCGAGATCACCACGCTTCTCGCCTCTCTTGCGGACAAGGCTGCGGAGGCCGGCAAGGAATTCATCAACATCTTCTATGGCGCGGACATTCAGGAACCCGACGCGGAAGCGGCGCTGGAACTGTTCCGGCAGCACGCCCCCGACGCGGAGGTCAACCTCGTCTCCGGCGGCCAGCCGATCTATTATTACCTCATTTCCGCAGAATAACTTCCCCCACCCATATGTGCATGAACAGCCCCATTCGACCGGAATGGGGCTGTTTTATGTATCCGTCGAGGCCAAACCCAAGCCGCAAACCAGCAAAGCGTTTCCGACGCGCCTCCGGCGGCCCCATCTTTTCCGCCTTGCCGGAAAAGATGGGGGAGAAAAGGGGCGCTAAGGTACGCGCCGCCTGTTACGGTACACCAAATTTGATAGCAGCTGCCTTTGAATGATTGCGGTAAAAACGCCTTGCATTCGAAATTCGTGCTGCCCCGCAAAAAGTCACGGATCCAGCGAAAAATTTCTGCTTCTCGCCGCTATTGGACGCGGCTGTGTTAGAGGCTTCATCCATTCAGCGGAAAAATCATGTTTTTTCGTTTCTGCTTGCTTTTTCCGACGGAATCCGCTATGATGGGGAAACAGGAACTTCCTGAGACTGATTGTTTCCCGAAACCTGCATATGCTACACGCAGGGAGGATCGCGCTATGACGCTTTCGTCTGAACAATTTCACACACTTTACGACGGAGCAGCACAGCCGGTCATCCTTGTGCGGGACGGCGCCGTCGCGGAGCTGAACTGCCACGCGCAGGAGCTTTTTGCCGTGGGAACGGCGCTCCGCGCCTATTTACCGCAGGACGCGGCACTGCCGGAAATGCTGTACGCACGCCCGGCCGTGCTGCCCGTGATGGCCGGCGGCGTCTGCGTCAGCGCCAATACGCAGCCGCTGGACGATGCGCTGCTGCTGTTCCTGCCGCCGCAGGATACGCGCGACGAACTTGCCGCGTTCTGCCGCGCTGCGCAGTCGATCTCCACGCCGCTGACGACGCTGCTGTCCGTATCCGGAACACTTTTCCCGCTTCTTTCCGAAGCAGAGGATCCGGCTGTGCAGCAGAATCTGGCCGTGCTCAACCGCGCCTGCTATCAGCTGCTGCGGGCATCGGAGAATCTGACCGATCTGAGCTATGTGCAGCACGGGCGGCTGCCGCTGTCGCTGGAAAAGACCGACCTGACCGATTTTCTGGACGGTCTGGCCCAGCGCGCGGACGAGCTGTGCCGGCAAATGGGGCTGGCGTTGGAGGTTGATCTGCCGCAGGCTCCCATTTTCGTCTGGATCGACCGCCGACAGGTGCGCCGTGCGCTGCTGGCGCTGCTGTCCAACGCAGTCAAGTTCTCTGCGCCGGGAGGCACGCTGCATCTGACGCTCACGCGGCACGGCAGGCGCGCCGTGATCCGTCTGTCCGACAGCGGCGAGGGCATGGACGCGGAGATCCTATGCAGCGCGTTCCACCGCTACGCAAGGCCGGAGATACCGGAGGATTCGCGCTTCGGCGCGGGCTTCAGCCTGCCTGTCGTGCAGGCAATCATGCAGGCGCACGGCGGCTCGATCCTGCTGCAGTCGCAGCGGGGCGGCGGCACGGACGCGCTGCTGACGCTGCCGGCCGGAGGGCCGACAGACCGGACGCTGCTCAAATCGCCGCGTATCTCGGTCGACCGCAGCGGCGGCTTCGTCCCGGAGCTTGTGGAGCTTTCCGACGTTCTTCCGCCGCAGGTATTCGATGTGCGGAACTTCCTGTAAGACAAAAGCGGAACAAACGCACGCAGTCCCTGCGGCACACCGCAAAATCGCCAGAGGGCGCTGACCGTTTACCGGCAGCGCCCTCCTGTTGTATAGAATGCCATGCTTTTCTTTTGCCAATGGCACAGCATACGCCATTGATTGACATTTTTCGACCGGTCTGGTAAAATAGGTATGGTTCTTTTTGAACCCCAAGGGCGCCAAAACAGCGACGGGCGGTTTTCCCCGGAATCCTCTGTAAAGGGGGTGTTCCGATGCCGATCACTTTGACTTTCCATATCTTTGGATTGACTATTACGATCCGCATTAACGGGCGAAACCGCCACTCTGGCAAGTGACGGTTTCGAAACGCTATATGTGTTTTCTTTGACTAGCACTTAACCGGGGACGACCGCTTGTCGAGGCGTCCTTGGTTATTTTTATTATAGCAGGTTCTTGCGGTTTGTCAAGTGTGCAGAAAAGGGGGCCCCTTTCGGGGCCCCCTCTTTGCTTTGGGGTTTCAGAGAGGAAATCTCAAATTAGTACGGAATGGTCCTGTCGAGGACGTAGATCACTGCGTACGGAGCATTGCCCATGCTGGAAACCTTGGAGTAGATGATGTAGTCGCCCGCGGCGATGCAGGAAGCGTCAGCCTTGACGACAGTGCCGTCAGCCAGAACGTTGTAGATCACAACGTCGGTCAGGCCGATGGTCTGCGTGTAGCCAGTAGCATCCTTGACCTTGATCGCGGTCGCATCGTTGCTGTAGGACTCAACAGCTTCGCCCATCCAGTTGCTTGCGTTCTGGTCGATCATGTAGACCTCAGAGTAGGTCACGCCATTGGCATCGACCTGCGTCTTGAAGGTGTACAGGCCCGGACGCAGCGCCACGCCATTGGCATCAACGCCAGTCACGATGGTTTCATGCTTGACATTGACCGTGACAGGCTCGCCGTCGACGTAGACAGTGATGAGGTCATAGCCATTTGCCCAGTTGAACGGCGTCCACTTCAGGACCCAACCAGTGACATTGTCAGCCGCGAAGACTGCCTTGCCGATGTAGACGATGTCAGCGAAGCCGTCGCCGTCGTTATCGAGATAGTCAACGTAGGAGGCAGTCAGTGCGGGCAGAGCGGTGTAGCCGGTGTAGGACGTGACAGCGCCGCCAGCGCTCTTGACCACGAACTTGGTGGACTCGGACAGGGAGAGATCGCTGCCGCTGTATACCTTATCGTTGGGCTTCATCATGGCTACGCCATTCAGGGAAGAAACCTTGATGAATGCCAGCTTTGCAGTGTGGACGAAGGAGCCTTCCAGACGGCCGAATGCATGGCCGTAAGTGACGTTATTGGCAACATCAGCTGCGGTGTATGCAGCAACTGTGGTAGCCGTAGTCGCATCACCGACCCAAGTCAGGGTGTAAACGTCCTTGTCGTTCTTGGTGTAGGAGTACAGCGCGTTGGTCAGCTTCGAATCGTTGTGCGAGGCAACCATGTAAACGAAGTTGTCATACGGGTAGCTGTCGTTGCTGTAATTACCAGCATTGTCGTAGCCGTCCTTAGCAGAAGCGAAGGAGCCGGCGATCGCGACAGTCGCGCCCTCGATGGCCTTGCCGTCCAGATCGAACATGTCGGCCTTCAGCGCGAACTTGCCGTTCTCATGGACGCCGTAGATACGGTCGAGAACCACATAGCTCTTGGCATCGGTGTTCGCAACACGGCCGATGACGTTGCCGTAGGTGTCGAGGTAGAACGTGAAGACCTTGCCATTGTTCGCAATGTTCATGGCTTTATCCTTGCCAAGAACGAAGCGGCAGTTGGTGGGATACTTGGTGCCGTCGATGGAAACAGTTTCCGGATAGTTTGCATCGGAAGCACCGGTCAGAGCGCCGGTCTTGGCCTCAGCAACAGCGACAATACCAACATTGCCGTTGACATAGTCAGAGTTGTCAAGGTTGACAGTCTCGCTCTTCTTCAGGGAGACCTGAACCAGAACCTTGGTGCCGACAGTGTAGTTCATGTCGGTGGTGGTCATAGCCGTGGTGGTTCTCTCAACGTACTGCGGCTCATCATTCACCATTTCCTGCCAGAACTTGAGCTCCGCAGTCTCGCCGGTGGCGTGGCTGTACTTGTTGTTCTTGTTGAGCTTGGTGATCTCGCCGAGGAAGGTGTGGATGGTGGTGATGACCCAGCCGTCTTCGGTCTTGAAGACCTGCGTCAGATCGCCCTGGCCGCCGAAGACCGGAGACTTCCAGCCATATGCAGCTTCCCACCAAGTCTGGCATTCCTTGGCCTTGTCATGCTGAAGCTCCATGTAAATTATGTCATTGACATCAACATACTTGTAGCCGTCGACTGCGTAGTAGTTCAGAGCGGTGCCGGCATCGGCGAACATCTGGCCGGTCGTGGTAGCGCCGGCATCGGTGGGCGCTGCGCCCTTGCGGTAGCCATTCAGAACAACCGGCTTGTCAGAGGTCTCGGGAACCTTCATGTCGTTCTTCAGGATGTCGCACATGGTAACAGCGGTGGTGTAGCTGTTGACCGGCGCGTCCATGTAGAACTTGCTCCAAGTGCCATGGCTCCACTTGTAGCCCGGGCGGCGGAATGCGTCAGTGGTACGGGTGATGCCGACGCCCATCTTGGCGGCGAGCAGAACACCGGTGGACACAACGGACTCGTTGGCGACGAACGCCTTGGTGAGGAAGTTGCCAGCCGCAACCGTGGGATTGTAGCCCTTGATGTTCTGGCCATACTCGACAAGGCTCGTGGTCAGCGCGTTGTAGAGGATCTGAGCAGCTTCGCCGCGCTTGATGTTGTCGATGGCTTTCCAGCCAGTGGGAAGACCATCAAGCAGGCCAAGCTCGTTGGCGCGGTTCAGGACGTTGATGTCCCAGCCGGTGCCGGTGTAGCCTTCCTTGGCGGTGTCGAAGTTCAGGGTGGTGAGCATCAGCTTCAGCCACTGCACGCCGGTCAGTCTGCGCTCGGGAGCGTAGGTGGTCTTGGTCATGCCGTCAGCCAGACCAGTGATGCGGCAGTAGTTGATGAAGGGCAGAGCCCAGGAGTTGTTGCAGTCAACGAACGGGTTCTGTGCGTTGCTGTACAGGCTGGAGATAGCATCCTGACCCTTGATCTTGCCGTTGGTAGCCGCGTTGTGGACGATCGCCACGATCTTGGCTGCCTGAGCACGGGTGAAGTAGCCATCCGGCTGGAAGTTGTACGTCTCACCATTCTTGAAACCATCAAGAATGTTGAGGTTGGACAGAACGTCAATTGCTTCGGCGTAATCGCTGTCAGCCTTGACATCCGCGTAGTCCTTTGCGCTGGCGACGGCGACGGTGCCCATGATCATGACAACGGCCAGAACCAGCGCGAGAACCTTTTTCAGATTCTTCATTTGGATTTCCTCCTGTTTAAATTTTACACATCGGAGCAAAGCCCCCTGTGTAATTTGTATCTGCATCTTACCGCACCGCCCCCGTTTCGTCAAGCATTTCGGAGGGTTTGTAATTTAACTGTAACATTGCGCGTAACATAACGAAGCAGGAAATCCATATATGGTAGGTGTAAAGAATGGGAGGCACAAGAAGGCGTCCGCTTACCGGGACTGCTGCTCTCCCGCCTCCGTCGACAGCTCGTTGAAGGCCGCCGTATCGAACGTGACGATCAGATGATACGTCTTTTTTCCGTCCTGCAGCTGCGCTTCGATCTGCCGACGCAGCTGCTCGGCGGTTTGTGCATCCTCCGGCGGGAGCACCATGTCGAAAATGACGTTCACATGATGCTGCCCGGAGACCATGCGGAAATCATGAAGGGACAGGCGCGGGTCAAGCCCGTGCATGATCTGCAGAACGCGCGTGCGCACGGCGGCGACCTCCGGGTCGTCGGTGACGACGGGGTCATAGTGGATGACGAGATCAACGTGCAGCTCCCGCTTTGCCTGCCGCTCGATCTCGTCCAGAATCTCATGGGCAATAAGCGGGTCGATGCGGTGGTCGATCTCGGCGTGGACGCTGGCGAAGCGGCGCCCGGGGCCATAGTCATGCACCATGAGATCGTGGAAGCCGAGAATGTCCACATGCGAGGTCATAAGATACGCGATGGCGCGCACAAGCGCTTCATCCGGCTTCGCGCCCAGCAGCGGGTCGACGGTGTCCTTCACTACGCCGACGCCCGACCACAGAATAAACAGCGCCACCAGAAGCCCAGCCCAGCCGTCGATCATCAGCCCCGTCAGCCGCCCGACCACGCAGGCAAGCAGCACCGCGCCGGTCGCGATCACGTCGCTGCGGCTGTCGGCAGCGGCGGCGATCAGCGCGGCAGAGCTGATCTTCCTGCCGAGCTTCCGGTCAAACAGCGCCATCCAGAGCTTCAGCAGGATCGAGCCTGTCAGCACGGCGGCGGTCAGGACGGAAAACTCCACGGCCTCCGGGTGCAGGATCTTCTGAACCGAGCTTTTGACCAGCTCCACGCCGATCACAAGGATCATCACGGCCACAGCGAGGCCGGACAGGTATTCCATCCGCGCGTGACCGTAGGGGTGCTTCTCGTCGGCAGGCCGGGCCGCCAGCCGGAAGCCCAGCAGCGTCACGAGAGAGCTTGACGCGTCGGAGAGGTTGTTAACAGCGTCCGCCGTGACGGATACGCTGCCGCAGAGCGTCCCGGCCAGAAGCTTGCCCGCAAACAGCAGCACATTGCAGATGATGCCCACGATCCCGGCAAGATTGCCGTATTTTTCGCGCACGGCGGGGTCGGCGGTATTCTGATAATCCGGAACAAAGCGCCGCAGCAGGAAATTTGTCATAGCGTCCGCCTCTTTCAAAGTGTTTAAGGTTTATTATACCGCGCATTCCGGACGGAAGCAAGCGAAAAAACGCCCTCTTTTTTCCGGAAAGGGGATTGGAAACGCGGCGAAAATATGATATGATTAAAAAAATTGCGATTTTCGCCAGAACATTGAATGAGGAAGCGATCTCTATGGAACAGAACTTGACTTTTGCCGACCTTGGCCTGTCGGAGGAGATTTTGCAGGCGCTGGAGAAGAAGGGCTACGGATACCCGACCCGCATCCAGGCCGAGGCCATCCCGGAATTCATGCAGTGGAAGGACGTCATTGCCAAGGCCCCGACCGGCACGGGCAAGACGTTCGCCTTCGGCATCCCCATGATCGAGCATATCGACGCGGAAAGCGAGGACTTACAGGGTCTGATCCTCGCCCCGACGCGTGAGCTTGCCATCCAGATCTGCGACGAGCTGCGCGGGCTGCTTACCTATTATAAGAATATCCGCGTGGCCGTGGTCTACGGCGGCGCGAAGATCGAGGGGCAGATCAAGCAGCTGAAGAATCATCCGCAGATCGTCGTGGCCACGCCGGGACGGCTGATGGACCACTATAAGCGCCATACGCTCTCGTTTGACAAGGTGCAGACCGTCGTGCTGGACGAGGCCGACCGGATGCTCGACATGGGCTTCTTCGACGACGTGACGAAGATCATCGAGAAGGTCAAGAACCGCCGCAATCTCGGTCTGTTCTCCGCGACCATCTCACAGGAGGTCATGACCGTCTCGTGGATGTACCAGCGCGACGAGGTGGAGATCACCGTCCCCGCCGATACGGACAACCGCCCGGACATCACGCAGTATTCCATCACCTGCCCGCCGCTCGAAAAGATCGAAATGACGAGCAGGCTCATCCGCACGCTCCGGCTGGAGCGCACCATCGTCTTCTGCAACACGAAGGTCATGTGCCAGCGCCTGCGCGACGATCTGGTCCGCATGGGCCTTGACGCCGACTGCATCCACGGCGATATCCCGCAGCAGAAGCGCGAGAAGACCATGCGCACGTTCAAAGACGGCAAGCTCCCCATCCTGATCGCGACGGACGTCGCCTCGCGCGGCATCGACGTCGACGATGTGGACTGCGTCATCAACTACGACGTGCCGGAGGAGAACGAGTATTATATCCACCGCATCGGCCGCACGGGCCGTGCCCGGAAAAAGGGCATCGCCGTGTCCATCCTCGGCACGTTCCCGGAGCAGGCGAAGCTGGCGGAGATCGCGAAATATTCCCACTACGCCATACAGCCCGTGAAATTCGCGGAGGACGGCTCCCTCGTTGAGGAGGAGCCGCCGAAGCCCAAAAAGGCGCCGCCGCGCCGCCGCTTCCGTTGACGGCGGCAGAAACCGGCCTGCTGCTTCTGTGCTGCGCGCTGCCGGAGGCGGAGGACAGGCCGCTGACCATGGCGCAGTTTCAGGAACTTGCCAAGCGGGCGCGCGCCCTCGGCCCCGGCGGAGAAAACCCGCTGCGGGAGCTGACGGCGCGCGATCTGGAACGGCTCGGCTATTCGCAGGAGCAGTGCGGGCGCATCGTGCGGCTGTTGTCGCGCGAAACACAGCTGGAGCGCTATCTGCGCGCGGCAGAGCGGAACGGGATCGTGCCCATCACGCGCTTGTCGCCGCGCTACCCCGCACGCCTGCGGCAGACGCTCGGCCAGCGGTGCCCGGCGGTGCTGTTCGCGAAGGGGGATGAAACGCCGCTTTCCATGCGCTGCATTTCCGTCGTCGGCTCGCGGGAGCTGACGGAGGGCGGACGCGCGTTCGCGGAGGCCGCCGGGCGGCTCATTGCGCGCTCTGGGTACGCACTCTGTTCCGGCGGAGCGATGGGTGCGGACCGCGCGGCGCAGGAGGCCTGTTTGACGGCGGGCGGCTCCGCCGTGGTTTTCCCGGCCGGGCGGCTTCTGGACTGCCCGGCGCAGGCGCACGTTTTATATCTGGCCGAGCAGGGCTATGATCTGCCGTTTTCCGCACAGCGGGCGCTGTCGCGGAACCATTTTATCCACGCCATGGGCGAAAAAACGCTCGTCGCGCAGTGCCGCGCCGGAGCAGGCGGCACGTGGGACGGGACGACGGAGAATTTAAGGCGCGGCTGGAGCCCGGTGTTTGTAAGCGACGACGGCTCCGAGGGCGCGCAGGCTTTGATCGCGCGCGGTGCAGTCCCGGTGCGGACGCTGTCCGGACTGGATGATCTGCAGCCCGCGCAGCTGCAGTTTTGAGGTTCTATGCGATATTATTACGGACAGCTTTCCCGGCCGCTGCAGGGCGTGTATGACGCGCTTCTGGGCGGCTTTCGCGCGCTTGCGCCCGGCATCCGCATTCCGATGCTGGATGAAAAGCAGCTTGCGGACGTGTATCTGCGGCTGAAGCTCGACGAGCCGCTGCTCTTTTACGTCACCGGCTACCGCCGCCGGTGGATGACCGGCGCGGCGCATATGGAGCTTCAGCCGGAGTATCTGTTTGACAAAGCAAAAATTCGCACGCACCAGCAGGCGGTCAGTGCACGTCTGGCCCGGCTGACGAAGCCGCTCGAAGGGAAGACGGAGGCGGAAAAAGAGCTTGCCGTGCACGATTTCATTCTGGAAAACGTGCGCTACGACAAGCTCAAAAAGCCGTATTCTCATGAAATTCTCGGCCCCATGACGCAGGGCGTCGGCGTGTGCGAGGGCATCGCGAAGACCGTCAAGGCACTGTGCGACCAGCTCGGCCTGTGGTGCATCGTCGCGCTCAGCGAGGCGGACCCCGCGCGCGGGATCAAATACCGCCACACATGGAATGTCGTGCGCGTCGGCGGGCAGTATTACCACCTCGACGCGACGTTTGACAACTCGCTCCAGCGGGGCGAAAAGCGGTACGATTATTATAACCTCGACGACGACAGACTCTTCCGCGACCACACCCCGCTCGTCCTGCCCGTCCCCGCCTGCACGGAAGGGAAACGCTTTTACTATCGAAGCGTCTCGTTCACGAAGCCGGAGGATCTGGAAAAGCGGCTTGCGCAGGCACTGCGCAAAAAGCAGCCCCTGTTCGTGTTCCACTGGCGCGGCGGCGGCCTGAACCGGGACACCCTGCAGCAGCTGCTGGCGCTTGCCGGGCGGCTTGCAGCCGAACGCGGAAAACGCGCGTCCTGCTCGGTCAATTTCCCGCAGGCCGTCATCCAGCTCGAATTCTCCGAAGCCCAGCAGGAAAGCATCACCATCCAGCAGGCAAATGAGGCGGAGGCCCCTGTCAACGAAGCTGATTGAGCGCGCAGCCGGGCGCGGCCAATGGCCGCGCCCGGTGCGTTTCGTTATACCATCCGGCAGCAGGACTCGCAGTCTTCCTTTTTGGGGAATTTGCTGTGGTCGTACTCGATGTGGTTTTTCTCGTAATAGTCCTGAATGGCGGACTTGACGGCCTCCTCGGCCAGAACGGAGCAGTGCAGCTTGTGCGCGGGCAGGCCGCCCAGCGCGTCGACGACCTCCTGATTGGTCAGCGCCAGCGCGTCCTCCAGCGTCCGGCCCTTGATCATCTCCGTCGCGATGGAGCTTGAGGCGATCGCGCTGCCGCAGCCGAACGTCTCAAACTTCACGTCCTCGATTTTGTTGTCCTTGATCTTCAGGTACATCTTCATGATATCGCCGCACTTGGCGTTGCCGACCTCGCCGACGCCGTCCGCGTCTGCGATCTCGCCGACATTGCGCGGGTGCATGAAATGATCCATGACGGTTTCGGTATACAGTGCCATGATAAAGCCCTCCTTACAGCGTAAACTGCCGTTTGCCGCTCATCAGGTCCTTCCAGACCGGCGACATATTCCGCAGATCGTCCACGATCGGCGGAAGCTCGGCAAGGATATAGTCGATTTCCTCTTCGGTGTTGTCCTCGCAGATGGTCAGGCGCAGCGAACCGTGCGCGACCTCGTGCGGCCGTCCGATGGCCAGCAGCACATGGCTGGGGTCGAGCGAGCCGGATGTGCAGGCAGAGCCGGACGACGCGCTGATGCCCTTCGCGTCGAGCAGCAGCAGAAGACTCTCGCCCTCGATGCCCTCAAAGCAGAAGTTCACATTGCCGGGCAGTCTCGGCTCCCGCGCGCCGTTGAGCGCGCAGTGCGGGATTTTGGAAATGCCGTCAATGAGCTTGTCCCGCAGGGCCGTGACCTTCTTTGTGTTCTCGTCCATATTGGCGCAGGCTTCCGTCAAGGCTGCCGCCATGGCCGCGATGCCGGGGACGTTTTCCGTGCCGCCGCGCTTGCCGCGCTCCTGCGCGCCGCCCTCGATGAGGTTCGTGAGGATGATGCCGCGCCGCGCGTAAAGCATACCCACGCCCTTCGGGCCGTGGAACTTGTGCGCGGACAGGCTCAGCAGATCGATATGCATCGCGTTCACGTCGATCTTCACGTGGCCCGCCGCCTGCACCGCGTCGGTGTGGAACAGCACGCCGCGTTCATGGCAGACCGCGCCGATTGCCTCGATCGGCTGAATGGTGCCGATCTCGTTGTTGGCGAACATGATGGTCACGAGGCAGGTATCATCGCGGATGGCCTCCGCGACCTGCTGCGCCGAGACAAGTCCGTCCGCGTGCACGTCCAGAAGCGTTACCTCAAAGCCCTGCTTTTCCAGCCGCTTCAGGGTATGCAGGACGGCGTGATGCTCAAATGTGGTGGAAATGATGTGCTTTTTGCCCTTGCGCGCGCCGAGATAGGCGGCGGAGGTAATGGCCTGATTGTCGGCCTCGCTGCCGCCGGAGGTGAAATAGATCTCGCGCGGCTGGGCGCCGAAGCAGGCGGCCATATCGGCCCGCGCCGTCTCCAGCACCTCCTTGGCCTGCTGGCCGATGGTGTAGAGGCTCGACGGGTTGCCGAAGGTGTTGTTCAGGTGATAGGTCATCGTGTCGATGGCCGTCTGGTGCATTCTGGTGGTCGCTGCGTTGTCCGCATAGACTTGCATCAATATCAGCTCCTTTGCAGGGAATTCTTTCTTATGGCTTGAGCATAACATATATTCCCCATAAAGTCAATAGGTTTATAGGCTATACAAATTCAGAAAAAATTAAGGCTTTTTTCTGCCTGATTTGGTTGTTTTTCCGGTAAAATTTGTGTATGATGGGTACACTAAACTCCGGAGGTATTTCCATGGCAAACATTCTGGATTATCTGGACTGGCGCGGCGATCTGACGCTTGCCGAGCGCGGGTTCAACGAGGTCGACAATCTGCTGATGGCGGAGCTTTGCTTTCTGGACTTTTCCGGTATCGTCCCGGCGGACTTTTCCGCGCCCGTTTCTCTGCCGGAGGCCATGCAGAAGTACGACGCGGCAAGGCCGCAGGAGACGATGGGCGTGTTGGTGCCGGAGCAGATCCCGGAGCTGGGCCACAAAATGGCCGCGAGCCGCCGCTTTTCCGATCTGACGCTCTGCGCCTATGTCAGCCGTACCGATGAAGAAACGCAGACGCAGTTCTCCGCGCTGACGGCGCTTCTGCCGGACAAGACGGCCTATATCGCCTTCCGGGGCACGGACGACACCATCGTCGGCTGGAAGGAGGATTTCAATCTGGCCTTTCTGCCGGTCGTCCCGGCGCAGAGGATGGCGGCGGAGTATCTGGCCGCGGCAGCCGCGGCGCTTCCGTCGCACCCGCTTCGCGTGGGCGGACACTCCAAGGGCGGCAACCTCGCGGTCTACAGCGCGGTGTTCTGCGGCGAAGCCGTGCAGAACCAGCTCATGCGCGTGTACAATAACGACGGCCCCGGCTTTCGCACGTCGCTGCTCGGCCTGCCGGAGCACAGGCGCGTCGCGGATAAGATCACGACGATCCTGCCGGAATCGTCCGTCGTCGGAATGCTTCTCGAGCATGAGGAGCGCTATGAGGTCGTGCGCAGCACGCAGAGCGGTCTGTGGCAGCACGACGGCTTCTCGTGGCAGGTGCGCGGGGAGAAATTCGAGCATCTTCCGGATCTCACCGAGGGCGGCAAGCTCGTCGACGAGACGATCCGCACGTTCATCCTCTCCCTGAGCCCGGAGCAGCGCGTGGCCTTTACCGACGCGCTGTTCGACATCCTCACCTGCACCGACGCCGGGACGCTGACCGACCTCAAGGAGGGCGGACTCAAAACGGCGGCGGCCATGCTCAAAAAATACCGGACGCTGGACAAGCCCACGCGCAGTGCGCTGGGCAGCACGCTGCGCCTGTTCATGGCGGCAGGCGCGAAAACGGCGGCCTCTGAGCTCAACCCAGTCAGCCTGCTCCTGCGCCATCTGCCGCTGCAAAAGCTGGCAGACGGTCTGGAGAAGCCGTAACAGCTGAAAGCAGTCCCGCAAAAAACAGCCTCCTGTACTGAACAGGAGGCTGTTTTTCAAATCGTCCGCAGGACCGCTTCACGGTCTGCGAGCTGGCCGATGGGGCGGATCGGCTCCGGCACGCCGTCAAACGAGCCGATGTGCTTTTCGAACCAGACCACATCGCGCCAGCGGCCGTTTTTGTAGCCGGTATTGTGATACGTCCCCAGCAGTCCGAAGCCCAGCTTCCGGTGCAGGGCAGCGCTTGCATCGTTCGGCATGGTCACAACGCCGTAGGCCGTGCGGACGCCCTGCTCCTTGAGCAGCGCCAGAAGCGCCCGGTAGAGCCTTGTGCCGAGGCCCCTTCCCGCCGCGTTTTTTGAAACGTAGACGGAAAGCTCCGCGTTCCAGTCATAGGCGGCACGCTCCTGCGCGCGGTGGGCGTAGGCGTAGGCGAGGATTTTTCCCTCCTCCTCCGCGATCAGCCACGGGTAGACCGCGCCGTAGCTGCGGATGCGTCCGGCAAACTCGTCTTCGGACGGCAGCGCCGTCTCAAACGTGATAGAAGTGTCGATATACTGTGCGTAAATGGAGAGACAGGCGGCTGCGTCGTGCTCGTCTGCAAAGCGAAGGTTCATACTGCCGCCTCCCTTACGGAACTACGATGTCGATCGCGCGGTGCTCGTTGTGGATCTCGACCTCGGTGACGCTGCCGCCGAATTCGCCGTCGACCGTCCAGGAAACCGGCTCGTCGAACTCAAAGCGCAGCGCGCCGGTCTGCGTGGAAATAAACGAATCGTTGTCAAAATCCAGCCGCAGCGCACGCGTCGCGGCCAGATTGAACTCTGCGAGATTTTTTGTCGCGCGCACAAGGATCATCTCATACAGCCCGTCGTTGAGCGAGATGCCGAGATCCTTCGTGGCCTTGAAGCCGCCGACGGAGGTCGTGCTGGTCACGAGGCCGACGAGCACGTCGGCCTCCTCCTTCCGACCCTCGTAATAGACGCGCACGTGCGTGGGCTTCAGCCGTCCGAGCGCGCCCGCGCCGTTCATGATATACGCAAGCCGGCCCCAGATGCGCTTGTCCTCCTGCGGCGTCTCATACGGCACGTCCGTAAAGATGCCGAAGGCGGCGACATAGGTAAAGTACCGGTCGGGGCCGAACGAGCCGATGTCCAGCGGGTATAATCTGCCCCCCACGATCTCCTGCGCGGCGCGGATGGGGTCCTTGGAAAGGCCCAGCGTGGAGGCCACGTCGTTGACTGTGCCGCCGGGGATGTAGCCCAGCGGGGGCCGCTTTTCATACGGCAGCGCCATGAGGCCGGAGACGGCCTCGTTGAGCGTCCCGTCGCCTCCGGTGCAGACGATCAGGTCATACTGCGTCCCGCGTTCGGCGATCTGCCGCGTGATATCGCGCGGCCCGGTCGTCATGTGTACGGTCGGCTCATAGCCGCCCTTGCAGAAGATCGTCAGCACCTCCATAAGCGAGCTGCGGATCTCGGCGTGGCCCGCGTTCGGGTTGATGAAAAACAGTAAGCGTTTCATGTGCGGACTCCCTCCCGGCAGCTTGTCAGTTCTGCTGCATGATGTCGACGATGGCCGCGTTCTGCTCGGATTCCGTGGCCTCGAACTTTGCCGCGACCTCCTGCAGAACGCTCACGGACAGCTCGTTCAGATAGTCCTCCTCTGCGCGGACGTACCAGTACGCGTGTTCGCCCGTGGAGGAGAAGTACATGATGTGATAGCCGTAGCTGGTCTTGACGATGCCGGTGTCGCCGGGCTGACGGGCGGGATCGAAGCACCAGGCGTCAAACTCGTCGACCATCTTGCCGGGATAGATATCCTCGTACAAGCCGCCGTTTTCCACGCTGCCGGGATCCTGCGAGTTTTCCGCGGCCATGAACGCGAAGGAATCCTCGGTGTGCTCGCCGTTCTGCCACTCGGTCAGCAGGTCGTTGGCCTTCTTCTCGGCCTCTGCCCATGCTTCGTCGGTGTAGGTACCGTCGTCATTCTTGCCTTCGGGCTGGATGAGGATGTGGCGCACGTTCACCATCTTCACATCGGATTTTTCAATGCCGTTTCCGGCGTAGGAATCGGCGTTGTCGTCATAGTATTTGCTGATATCGTCCTCGGTGTAGGGCTTCTCGTCGACGAGCACCTGCAGATAGGCCGAGGCCGTGATCTGCCGCTCGACAAAGGCGTGGTACGACGTCAGCGTGGCTGCCGGGCCATAGGCCATCTGGAGATATTCGTCCGCACTGCCGTAGCTGTAGCTTGCGGCGGCTACGGTGATCTGGCCGTCAAGCTCGTCGAGGTAGTCCTGATCCTCCTGGCTCAGCTGGAAGCCTGCAAGCCGGGCCTCCTGCCAGATGGCGGTGACGTTTTCATAGTTCGTGATGGCCGCCTGCAGGAAATACTGCTGCCAGGTGCGCGTGTCGTCAAACATACACATCTGCTGGTCAAACGGCGTGCTGGTGTCGATAAAATATGAAGCGTAGCTGCCGTAGTTGTTCATGAGCGTATAATACTGCTGCCAGTAGTAATACGGAAGCTCCCGGTTCGTCAGATGGTCGTCGCCGCAGACGGCGATCTCGCGGTTCAGAACGTCCTCGGTCAGTGCGTCCGCTTCCACGGTGTAGCTTATACCGTTGCCCGCAGGCTCGGTTTCCTCGCCGTCCGTCTGTTCGCCGGTCTGGCCGTCCTCTGCGGGGGTCTGATCGTCTGGCTGGGTAGTGTCGGGGGTATCGGCAGGCTCGGAGATCGTCGTGTCGCCGGGCAGATCAATGTCCGGGCTGACCGTCTCCGCCGGCTTCAGCGTGAGGATCAGCGTGATCGCCGCGGCGATCACAACGGCTGCGCCGCCGATGATCCACGGCAGCGGAGATTTTTTCTTTGCGGGCTGCGCGGCGCTGTCCTGCGCGCCCTGCGTGCGCTCGTCTTCGAGCGGAATGGTACGTGACTCCTGCGCGGCAGCGTCTTCGAGTGGAATGGTATGCGCCTCCTGCGCGGCAGCATCCTCGGTCGGAAGCGTATAAGAGGAATACTCCTCATTGTCCGGCATTCCGGATTGCTCCGGCGCCTGATTGGTCTTATCGTCCATGTGTGTCATTGCCTCCCATATTGTTGGTGTCCCCTAAGCATACCACATGCGCACGCGGTTTGCAATCGCGGCAGAGGCGTTCAGTTTTAAACATTTTTTGAATTTCTGCCGGGGTTTTTCTTGACAAGGGGACAATAAATGGGTACACTGTAGCTGATATATGCAATGAAAAGGACAAGTACGGGGTTTTGACGCGCAAAGAGAGCTGCCGGTCGGTGTAAGGCAGCGGCAGAAGCCTCCGAAGATCCCCTTGGAGCAGCCGGGCTGAACCGCAAGTAAGCCCGGACGGGACTTCCCGTTACAGAAGGCGAGTGCCCGCGTTTTGATGCGCGGGAATTCAGGTGGTACCGCGGTCATTTATCGCCCTGAGCCAAGGCTCGGGGCGTTTTGTTTTTGCAGGAGGAATTATGGAATACAAACAGACGCTCAACATGAACAAGTCGGGCTTTCCGATGCGCGGCGGGCTTCCGATGCGCGAGCCGGATATGCTGAAGCATTGGCAGGAACTCGACCTTTACAACGAACTGCTCAAAAAGAACGAGGGCAAGCCCCGCTTCGCCCTGCACGACGGCCCTCCGTTCTCCAACGGCGCGCTGCACATGGGCCACGCGCTCAACAAGTGCATCAAGGACTTTATGAACCGCTCGGCGGCCATGCGCGGGTACTACACCCCGTACATCCCCGGCTGGGACAACCATGGTATGCCCATCGAGTCCGCCATCATCAAGCAGAACAAGCTCAACCACAAGGCCATGCCCATCCCGGAGTTCCGCTCCGCCTGCCATGACTTCGCGCAGCATTATATTGACGTGCAGATGGAGGGCTTCAAGCGCCTCGGCGTCGTGGCCGACTGGGAGCACCCGTATAAGACCATGGCCCCCAGCTTTGAGGCCGAGGAGGTCAAGGTCTTCGGCGCGATGTACAAAAAGGGCTACATCTATAAGGGCCTGAAGCCCGTCTACTGGTGCTACCACGATGAGACGGCGCTGGCTGAGGCCGAGATCGAATATCAGGACGATCCCTGCACCACGGTCTATGTCAAGTTCCCCCTGCACGACGATCAGGGCAAGCTCACGGACGAGGAGAAGAAGAACCTCTCGTTCGTCATCTGGACGACCACGATCTGGACGCTGCCCGGCAACCTCGCCATCGCGCTGAACCCGGTCGAAAGCTATGTCATCGTCCGCAATCACCAGAACGGCGAGCAGTATCTCGTCGCCGAGGCGCTCATGGAGAAGGTCATGAAGGTCGGCGGCGTGGAGGACTATACCGTCGTCTCCCGCCACGAGGGCGCGTTCTTTGAAAATATGCTGGCAGACCATCCGTTCCTGCCGAAGACCTCCCGCCTTGTCCTGGCCGATTACGTCACCATGGACTCCGGCACGGGCTGCGTCCATACCGCCCCGGGCTTCGGCGCGGACGACTATCAGACCTGCCGCCGCTACGGCATGGACATGGTCGTTCCCGTGAACGATCAGGGCCGCCACACCGACTACGCGGGCAAATACGCCGGGATGCTGGTCGAGGAATCGAACCCCGTGATCCTGAAGGATATGCAGGAGAGCGGCGCGCTGTTCGCCTCCGAGCAGATCGTCCACTCCTATCCGCACTGCTGGCGCTGCAAGAAGCCCATCATCTTCCGCGCCACCCCGCAGTGGTTCTGCTCCGTCGAATCGTTCAAGGACGCGGCCTGCGCCGCGTGCGACGACGTGCGGTGGCTGCCCGCGTGGGGCATTGACCGCATGAAGGCCATGATCCGCGAACGCGCCGACTGGTGCATCTCCCGTCAGCGCCGCTGGGGCCTGCCGATCCCGGTGTTCTACTGCAAGGACTGCGGCAAGCCCGTCTGCACGGATGAAACCATCGCCAAGATCTCGAAGCTGTTCGGCGAATTCGGCTCAAACGTCTGGTTCGAGAAGGACGCGGACGAACTCGTCCCCGAAGGCTTCACCTGCCCGCACTGCGGCGGCAGGCACTTTGAGAAGGAAACAGATACGCTTGACGGCTGGTTCGACTCCGGCTCGACGCACTTTGCTTCCATGCAGAAGGATCAGGGCTTCTGGCCCGCGACCGTCTATCTGGAGGGCCTTGATCAGTACCGCGGCTGGTTCCAGTCGAGTCTGCTGACCGCTGTCGGCGCGCTTGGGAAGGGCGCTCCCTTTAAAGAGTGCGTCACCCACGGCTGGACGGTCGATGGCGAGGGCAAGGCCATGCACAAGTCCCTCGGCAACGGCGTCGATCCTGCGGACGTGTTCAAGAAATACGGCGCGGACATCTGCCGCCTGTGGGCAGGCTCGGCGGATTATCACGTCGATGTGCGCTGCTCCGATGAGATCTTCAAGCAGCTGAGCCAGAACTACCTCAAGTTCCGCAATACGGCGAAGTTCTGCCTTGACAATCTGACCGATTTTGATCCCAACCAGCTGACCGCGCCCGCCGATATGGAAGCGCTCGACCGCTGGGCCATCACGAAGCTGAACGAACTGCTGGTCAAGTGCGAGGCGGCGTATCAGAACTATGAATTCCTGACCGTCTCCCACGCCGTCAACGATTTCTGCGTCGTGACGCTTTCGAGCCTCTATCTCGATATCATCAAAGACCGCCTGTACTGTGACGGCGCGGATTCCGCCGCCCGCCGCTCGGCGCAGAGCGCGCTGTGGATCATCCTCGATGCCATGACGAAGGTCTTCGCGCCGATTCTTGCGTTCACCTGCGACGAGATCTGGCTCCAGATGCCGCACCGCAACGGCGACGACGGCCGCAACGTGCTGCTGAACCAGATGTCGAAGCCGTATGCGGACTATGCGCTCTCCGATGCCGAAATGGCCGTCTGGGAGACTGCGCTGCGCGTCCGCTCGGACGTCAACGGCGTTCTGGAAACGGCCCGCGCCGACAAGCGCATCGGCAAGAGCCTCGAAGCGCACGTGGCGCTGTTTGCAAACGACGAGGACGCAAAGGCCGCGCTGGATGCGGTCAAGTCCGTCGACCTTCCGGAGATCTTCATCGTCTCCAACGTCAGCACGAACGAGACTGCCCCCGCAGAGGGCGCCGTCGTCGGACAGGGCGTGAACTTCCCCGGCCTGACCGTCGCCGTGACTGAGGCGAAGGGAACGAAGTGCCCGCGCTGCTGGATGCACTCCGAAAGCCCCGACGAGCACGGCCTGTGCCCGCGCTGCGCCGCCGTCTGCAAGGCCCTCGGCGTTGTGTTTGAATAAGCCATATGAAAAAAACCGCGCCCGCCGCTGTACCAGCGGCGGGCGCACTATGTTTTTAAAGCGCTGGCGCTTCGGTCAAATCCGGAACAGCCGTCTTGCGTTTTCTGCCGTTGCGGCAGCAGCAGCTTCTGCGGAAATGCCGCGAAGCTCCGCGATCTTTTTTGCCACGAACGGCACGAGGCTCGGGTCATTGCGGCAGCCCCTGAACGGCTCCGGGGCCATATAGGGGCAGTCCGTTTCGATGAGGATGCGGTCCAGCGGGATCTTTTCCGCGACCTCGACCGCTTTGCGCGCGTTTTTGAACGTGACCACGCCGGTAAAGCCGATGTACCAGCCGCGCTTTACCAGCTCCTTCGCCATCTCATAGCTGCCGGAAAAGCAGTGGAACACGCCGGTCACGTCCGGGAAATCGCTGATGATGCGCAGTCCGTCCTCATGCGCCTCGCGCTCATGGATCACGACGGGAAGCGACAGCTCCTGCGCAAGCTTCATCTGCATCCGGAACGCCCGCTGCTGCACGTCTCTCGGAGGGTCTTCGTAGTGATAATCCAGACCGATCTCGCCGATGGCCTTCACGCGCGGGTCCTTGCACAGCGCGCGGTATTCCCCGATCCGCGCCTCGTCCACCTGCTCCGCGTCGTCCGGGTGGCTGCCGACGGCGGCCCAGATCCAGTCGTACTGATGGGCCAGCTCGACCGCGTGATGGGACGACGGGCCGTCGCAGCCGATCTCCATCATGCCGGTGACGTCCGCTGCGCGCATTTTTTCCACAATGTTCACAAAGTCCTGTGCAAAACAGTCCTCGCCAAGATGGGCGTGAGAATCAAAATACATCGCTTACTCCTTTGACGGCTTATTCTGCTCCAGCCAGATGAGCAGCACCGCGATATCCGCGGGCGATACGCCCGAAATGCGGCTGGCCTGTCCGACGGACAGGGGGCGGATTTCGCTCAGCTTCTGCCGCGCCTCGACGCGCAGGCCCTGAATGGACAGATAATCGATCGACTCCGGCAGGAGTCTGCCCTCCTCGCGGGCGAATTCCTCAACCTGCTTCTGTTGGCGGGCGATATAGCCCGCGTATTTCATGCGGATCTCAACGGCCTCGCGGATGACGGGCGGCAGCTCGGGCCGCTCCGGATCGAAGGGGGCCAGATCATCATAACTCAGCTGCGGTCTGCGCACCAGATCGGCAAGCCGCGCCGAGCCTTCGACCGGCGCGGTGTCGTGCGCGCGGAGCATCTCGTTCAGCGCCTCGCTTTCTGCCGCGCCCGTGGCCTCCAGCCGTTTGATCTCCTGCGCGACCATGCGGTATTTTTCCTGCACGGCGGCATCCTGCGCGTCCGACACAAGGCCGATGCGGCGGCCGATGGGCGTCAATCGCTCGTCGGCGTTGTCCTGCCGGTGCAGGAGCCGGTATTCTGAGCGCGAGGTCATGATGCGGTACGGCTCGTTCGTGCCCTTCGTGACCAGATCGTCGATGAGCGTGCCGATATAGCCGTCGGAGCGCTTTAAGACCATCGGCTCTTCGCCTTTTATCTTCAGCGCCGCGTTCACGCCCGCGACGAAGCCCTGCACGGCGGCCTCCTCATAGCCGGACGAACCGTTGAACTGGCCCGCGCCGTAAAGGCCGGGGATCTTTTTGCTTTCGAGCGTCGGCAGAAGCTCGGTCGGGTCGATGCAGGCATATTCAATGGCGTAGGCCGGGCGCATCATCTCCGCGTGCTCCAGCCCCCTGATGGTGTGGAGCATTTCGAGCTGCACATCCTCCGGAAGCGAGGAGGAAAGGCCCTGAATGTATAATTCGTCCGTATACAGCCCGCACGGCTCGACAAACAGCTGGTGGCGGGACTTGTCCGGGAAGCGGTCGATCTTCGTCTCGATGGACGGGCAGTAGCGCGGGCCGACGGATTCGATCATGCCGTTAAAGAGCGGCGACCGGTCATGGTTGGCCTTGATGATCTCGTGCGTTTTTTCGTTCGTATAGGTCAGATAGCAGACCGCCTTGTTTTCCGGCGGCGTCTCGGTCGAAAACGAGAAGGGAACCGGGTGCTGATCGCCGGGCTGCAGCTCCATCTGCGTCACGTCGATTGAACGGCGGTTCACACGCGGCGGCGTGCCGGTCTTGAACCGGCGCATCCGAAGGCCGAGCGCAGCCAGCTGCTCCGCAAGGCCGATACCGGCCTGCATCCCGTCCGGGCCGGAGGAATAGGCGCAGTCGCCGGTGATGACGCGTGCGTCCAGATACGTGCCGGAGGCGATGACGCAGGCCTTGACGGAATAGACCGCGCCGAGGCGCGTGACGACAGCGGACACATGGCCGTCCGTCAGGCGAAGCTGCGTGACCATGGCCTGCTTGAGATCAAGATGCTCCTGCCGCTCAAGCGTGCGCTTCATATCCTCCTGATAGCGCCGCCGGTCGGCCTGCGCGCGGAGGGAGTGGACAGCGGGGCCCTTGCCAAGGTTCAGCATCCGGTACTGGATGCACGAGCGGTCGGCGGCCTTTGCCATTTCCCCGCCCAGCGCGTCAAGCTCCCGTACCAGATGGCCCTTGCCCGTGCCGCCGATGGCGGGGTTGCAGGGCATGTTGCCGACGGCGTCCAGATTGATCGTAAACACGACTGTCTCCAGTCCCATCCGCGCACAGGCTAGTCCTGCCTCGATCCCGGCGTGTCCCGCGCCGATCACGGCGATATCATACCGCCCAGCGTCAAATTCCATAGATATCCCTCCAATACGGGTGCTATTTTATCAGTAAATATACCCGATTGCAAGAAGTGTGGCCGCACGCGGAAAAAAATTCCGCCGCGACAGCGTTCGGCAGACTTTTCCCTCTGCGGGTGCTATCTTATAGCTACAGCTTATCCAATGCGAGCGCACTTCATATCCCTGGCAGCGGCCCAGGCCGCCGCCAAATCCCACAACCCCATCTTCCCCCGGCCAGAGCTGGCCGGGGGTCTTTTTTGATCGTACGGTGCTGCCCTTAGCGTCAGTTGACAAGGGCACGCACGCTTGCGGGCCGGACTGGGCCGCCGTCTGCCGCGTTATCGTCCGTGACATACGCCAGTATGTCTGCGTCCTCTGCCTTGCAGACAACGCCCCAGACCAGCCGGCAAGTCCTTCGGAGTTTTTCACGGAGGATAAACGGCGGCTGGCCAGGCAGACGAGGCAGGCGGGCTGTCGCCCGCCAACGAGGATAACGACGCCAGACGTCGTTTTGCCCCGTGAAAAACCGTGTGTGCCCTTGTCAACTGACGCTACGCATACCCGTACATACCGCGCACGGAGACTTCTCCGGAGGCGACGGCGGCTTTTGTCCCGTCGGGGTAGGTAACGAGAAGGGCCGCCTCTTCGTCGATGCCGTCGGCGTGGGCGTAGGTCACGTCGTCGCCCCGGACGAGCTTGACGTCCTGTCCGATGGTGATGCAGTGGGCGGCAAATTCCCGCAGCCAGGCGTCTTTTTCGGTGAACAGGGCCTGCTCCAGTTCGCAAAGCGACCGGACGAGGGCGGCGGCGAGGCGGGCGCGGTCGGGCTTCTGGCCGGTAAAGGCCTCCAGACTGGCCGACATGGCGCTGACCTCCGGCGGCAGGTCGACGCGGGCGCAGTTGATGCCGATGCCGACGACGGCGTAGTCGACCTCGCGCGATTCGGCCTCGATGCCGATCTCGGTGAGGATGCCGCAGAGCTTTTTCCCGCCGAGCACAAGATCGTTCGTCCATTTGATATCGGGATACACGCCGCTGACCGCGAAGACCGCCCGTGCGGCGGCGACCGCAGCCATGGCCGTGAGGTGCATGAGGGCTTCCGGCTTTGCGTGCGGGCGCAGGATCACGCTGAAATACAGACCGCCCGGCGGGGAAACGAAGGTGCGGCCCCGGCGGCCTCGTCCGGCGGTCTGGCAGCCGGTCAGGATGGCCGTGCCGTCCGGCGCACCCTCGGCGGCAAGGCGCTTGCAGGCGTTGTTCGTGGAATCCACGCTGGGCACGGCTGTCACCAGCGTCTGCCACGGATGGCCGGACAGGTGTGCGCGCACAAGAGCCGTATCGAGCCGGTCTGGAACGGATGCGAGCGTATAGCCGCGCTTCGGCGCGGCGTCGATCCCATAGCCCTCCTGCCGCAGCTGGTCGATGGTCTTCCAGACGGCGGCGCGGGTCACGCCGAGGGTCTTGCAGATGCCCTCGCCGGAGACAGGCTCCTGCGCGTTCAACAGCATGGAGAGAACTTCTTCTTTCAACATGATAAATATCCCCTTGATTTTTCGTTCGGTTTCGTGTATTGTAAACCTGTTTCTAAATTTGGTTTACAAAAGGAGAACTTCTTATGCAGCACAGAAAGACCTTGATGCTGGTTCTGACGGCACTGTTCGCCGCGCTGACGGCGATCGGCGCCTTTTTCAAAATTCCCTTCGCGCTGGCGGCGATCTCGCTGCAATTCCTGTTCACAGCCATGGCCGGCATTCTGCTCGGCGCGGGCTACGGCGCGCTGTCGCAGGGCGTGTATGTGCTGATCGGACTGGTGGGCGTGCCGATCTTCGCGCTGGGCGGCGGATTTTCGTATGTTTTGCAGCCGACGTTCGGGTTCCTGCTGGGGCTGATCCCGTCGGCGTTCGTGATCGGGAAGCTGGCGAAGCGGCCCCTGACCTTCTGGGGGACGGCGCTTGCCATGCTGGCAGGGCTGGCTGTTCTGTACGCAATCGGCGTGCCGTATATGGCGCTGATCGCGAACGCGTATCTGGGCAAGGGGCTGACATTCTGGCAGGTCATCAAGAACGGTATGCTGATCTATCTGCCGGGCGACCTTTTGAAGATCGCACTTGGAAGCTTTTTGTGCGTCGCCATCACGCGGCGGTTGCCGCAGGTCTTCGCCGCGGCCTGATCTCCGCTTTTCCTTTATAGAATCACACTTTTTCCCGCTTGTCAACCTGCTGCATCAGCGGTTCTTGCTAAAAGCGCCCAAACAGGCGTATCCCGTTTCGTGCATTTTTCCGAATTGCGCCTTGACAGACACACGGCAAACCGGTACAATGTAGGGTAGGATTTGTATGGCTGTAATGGGACTTGGGGAAGCTCATTGCGCTTTATGATTCAAATCGCCGGAGTGCCGGCGTACCCAATACTGAAAACAGGAGGTGTGATTCGCAGTTTATGGAATTCAATACGCTATGCCTCATCCTTAGCATCGCGGCAGTCGTGCTCTGCGCGGTCTTCTTCGCGGCCGGCGTTCTGTACCGCAAAAAGGTTGCGGAAAAGCAGATCGGTTCCGCCGAAGAGGAAGCCCGGCGCATCATCAACGAAGCCATCAAGGGCGGAGAAAGCAAAAAGCGCGAAATGCTGCTCGAAGCGAAGGAAGAGATCCATAAATCACGCAGCGAATACGAACAGGAGGTCAAGGAGCGCCGCGCGGAAGTCTCCAAGCAGGAGCGCCGTCTGCAGCAGAAGGAAGAAGCCCTTGACAAGAAGATCAATCTTCACGAGAAGAAAGAGGACGAGCTGGCCAAGAAGATCGCGGCCATCGACAAGAAGCAGGAAGAGGTCGACTCTCTCAAGCGCAGCCAGATGGAAGTTCTGGAAAAGATCTCCGGCCTGACGCAGGACGAGGCCAAGGCCTACATCCTCAAGGGCGTGGAAGACGACGTGCGCCATGAGACCGCGATGAAGATCAAGGAGATCGAGACGCAGATGAAGGAGGAGGCCGATCAGACGGCCCGCGAGATCATCGCCACCGCCATCCAGCGCTGCGCGGCAGACCATGCCGCCGAAACGACCGTCTCCGTCGTACCGCTGCCCAACGATGAAATGAAGGGCCGCATCATCGGCCGCGAGGGCCGCAACATCCGCACGCTCGAAACCATCACCGGCGTTGACCTCATCATCGACGATACCCCGGAGGCCATCACCGTCTCCTCGTTCGATCCCGTCCGCCGCGAGGTCGCGCGGCTTGCGCTTGAAAAGCTCATCGCCGACGGCCGCATCCATCCGACCCGCATTGAGGACATGGTCGAAAAGGCCCGCCGCGAGGTCGACCACACCATCAAGGTCGAGGGCGAACGCGCCACGTTCGAAACGGGCGTGCACAATCTGCACCCCGAACTGATCAAGCTCCTGGGCCGCCAGAAATACCGCACGTCCTACGGCCAGAACGTTCTGAACCACTCCATTGAGGTCGCGCACATTGCGGGCCTGATGGCGTCCGAGCTGGGCGTCGACGTGACGCTGGCAAAGCGCGCAGGCCTGCTCCACGACCTCGGCAAATCCGTCGACCACGAGATGGAAGGCAGCCACGTCCAGCTGGGCGTCGAGCTTGCCAGAAAGTACAAGGAGAACCCCGTCGTCATCAACGCCATCGAGGCGCACCATGGCGACGTTGAGCCGCAGACCGTCATCGCCTGTCTCGTGCAGGCAGCCGACGCGATCTCCGCTGCACGCCCCGGTGCACGCCGTGAGAACGTCGAGAACTATATCCGCAGGCTCGAAAAGCTCGAAGAGCTGACGAACTCCTTCCCCGGCGTTGAGAAAGCCTACGCCATTCAGGCCGGCCGCGAGGTCCGCGTAATGGTCAAGCCTGAGGAGGTCACGGAGGACAACATGATCCTTCTGGCCCACGATCTTGCCAAGAAGATCGAGTCCGAACTCGAATATCCCGGCCAGATCAAGGTCAACGTCATCCGCGAAACAAAAGCAGTCGAATACGCAAAATAAAACCAGCAGCGCCCGGATAGACGGGTGTCCGTAAAACAGTTAATCCTCCGTATGGCTTAGACCATGCGGAGGATTTGTTTATGTCTAATCTTCAAACTTGCTGGCGGCGAACGGTTTGTCAAAACCGTTTGCGGACGGCAAGTCCACAGGGGATAGCCGCTTTAGCGGCGCAAGGGGGTGTAGCCACCTTGACGGAACGAAGTGACGCAACATTCTCGGTCATGCAGTTTTCTTCTGCTGACGGAGAATGAAGCTCCGCAGGACGCACTACTCTCGACAGAGAGTATAGAAGTGCGCCCTTTAGTTCCTAAAGGGATTTTCCGTTTTCGCTTTTCAGAAAATTCCTTTGTTATATTTGAACTGTCCATAGAGCATAAATCCCAAACCAACAACTACTCCCGGTAGGATGATAACTGCCATAGCGGTCTCGCTCCAAAACAAAGCAATGTACCCTAAGATAAAAGATACTCCCATTATAAGCGTGCCTGTGCCAACGACTTTTCCGTACTTAGGTATATCCTCTTCTTTTACTTTTCGTCTGTTGTACGAATGTATCGTACTGATATTACCTTTGATGTTTGTAATGCCAAGCACAGAAATAAACAACCCCAAAATCAATAATATCAAATTATCCATGCTGTCCTCCTAAAAATAGAATAGTTCTTCGAATTTCTTATCTAAGGCAATGCAAAGGATAAGAGCTAACTTTGCTGTTGGGTTGAATTGCCCTGTTTCGATAGAACTGATAGTGTTTCTCGACACACCCACCATTTCTGCAAGCTGTGCTTGAGAAAGATTTGCTGCCATACGAACTTCCTTTAAGTGATTTTTCAGATGCAACTGCTCTTTCATACTCTCACCTCTAAAAGGCGACGAATAAATCCGGCAAATGCCAAGACGGAAAGAATCAAAAATAGGATGGTTAGCACCAAATCACTTTTTCGTTTCATTTTGATAAAGCGAACTAACCATTGCGTTGAAAGAATGCTGAAGTATATAACCCACGGACTATAAATCATGGTATGAGCAAGCATAGAGGATAGTAAGGACAGGAGACAACACACTAAAGCACCTACTCTGCCTGCATGACTTCCTGCTTGATATATCACTTCTATTTCTGCTAAGTCTTTGTTCTTATGCTCTTTTCGACTTGCGTTTAAGATATCGTCCTTTTTCATATGAACACCTCCGCTCCAAGTTTTCTTTGCATATCCTAATTATACCTTTGCCAAGTTCTCTTGTCAATAGGTTTTGTGAAAAAGATACAGTTCGTTCAGGAAATTCTGAACGCCCGAACTTTATTTGTCCAGGCGCTCTCAGTATCAGTCATAAATCAGCTCAAACTTCACAACTTCCTCTGCCTGTGCCTTGCAAGCGTTCATCTGCCGCACCCATTCCATTTGGTTTTCGGCTTTCAGCTGTTCGGTCACGCCGTTGCGCTTCACCAGCTCCGGCACGATCAGCTCCATGCGATTTCGTGCCGCTTCGTCAATCTTAGCGCAATACTGTCTTACGTACACCCAGCTATATCCGGGCGCTGTTTTTGTGTGCTATCCTCCTTCTGTGCATCTGCTCCGGAGGGGCGGACGCCTCTGTCCGCCCGCAGGACGCACCGCTTTTTACGGGAAGCTGCGGCGAATCCGTAACTTCCCAACGGGCCGGCAGAGTCGCCGGCCCCTACAGAACTCCGGCGAATCCGTACTTCCTTGCAAGTTTTGAACGAAAGGCGTTTTTACAGCAGATATTGAATCGCAGCTATTCACAAATTTGGTGCACCATAACAGGCGGCGCGTACCATAGTGCCCGTAGGGTGAGTCCATGTGTTCGTAACGGCTATAAAACAGGTGCTTCCCTGAACTGCACCCGCAGCACGCACCAAACCGTAACCAGCGCCCCTTTTCTTCCCATTCTTTTCCGGCAAGACGGAAAAGAATGGGCCGCCGGAGGCTCGTCGAACCGCTTCGCTGGGTTCGCCGGGAATCTATGGTGCCGGCAAAACAAGCCCCTTGTCATGCGCTTCCGTAGGCATGACAAGGGGCAGTGTTGGTCTATGAAACCTTAAATTTCCGGCTTTCCAGAACCGCCTGCTCGTCGCAGCGGTTGTTTTTTTCGTTTTCCTCGTGGCCCTTGACCCAGTGATAGTGCATCTCATGCTGGCTCACGAGGCCGAGGAGCATTTCCCAGAGGTCGGGGTTCAAGGCGGGCTTTTTATCGGACTTGACCCAGCCCTTTTTCCGCCAGCCCCATGCCCAGCCCTTTTCCAGCGCGTCAATGACATACTTGGAATCGGAATACAGCTCCACGGCGCACGGCTCGCGCAGGGCAAGCAGCGCCTGGATGACGGCGGTCAGCTCCATGCGGTTATTCGTGGTGCGCTCCTCGCCGCCGGAGATCAGCTTCTCGTGTCCGTTGTATTCCAGAATCGCACACCAGCCGCCGGGGCCGGGATTGCCGGAGCAGGCCCCGTCGGTGTAGATGGTCACTGTTTTCATACGAAATCGTTTCCATCAGGTGTGCTGATTTCCGGTTCCGGATTCTGGTTCTCCGCAGGCTCTTCCGGCTCGCGGTCGACGCGGTCGACGGAAATGACGCGGCTGCCGGCTTCAAGGCGCATGAGAATGACGCCCTGCGTGTCGCGGCCGTAGATGTTGATATCCGCCGCCGCCATGCGGATGAGCACACCGCCGTTTTCGATCAGCATGATATCATCCGCATCGTCCACGATCGCCACGCCCGCGATTCTGCCGGTCTTGGCCGTGATGTTATAGCCCTTGAGACCCTTGCCGCCGCGGTTCTGCGGACGGCGCTGGCCGTCCTCGCCGAGGCGCAGATAGGCTTCGATCTCCGTGCGTTTGCCGTAGCCGTATTCCGTGACGGAAAGCAGCTGCTTTGCCTTCGCGGCGATGCCCGCGCCGACCACATAGTCGCCCGCGTCCAGCATCATGCCGCGCACACCGGCCGCGTCGCGGCCCATGACGCGCACGTCGTTTTCGTTGAAGCAGATGACCATGCCGTTCGCGCTTGCAAGCAGGATATCCTGCTTGCCGTCGGTCTTCATGACGGCGATCAATTCATCGCCCTCCGAGAGCGTCAGCGCGCGGATACCGGCCTTGCGCGCGGTATTGAGGCTTGCCAGCTCCAGCCGCTTGACGGTGCCGTTTCTGGTGACGAAGACGAGATAATCCTCGTCGAACTCATGCACGGTGATACCCGCCGTGACCTTCTCGCCCGGCTCAAACGGGAGAATGTTGACCAGATTCGTGCCCTTGGCCGTGCGGCCTGCCTCCGGGATCTGATAGCCCTTGCGGCGGTGCACCTTGCCGAGATTCGTGAAGAAGAGGATATAATCATGCGTGGAGGCGGTGAACACACCCTCTACAAAGTCCTCCTCCTTCGTCGTCATGCCCGTGACGCCTCTGCCGCCGCGCTTCTGGCTGCGGTAGGTCGAGGCGGGAACGCGCTTGCAGTAGCCCGCGTGGGAGAGCGTGAAGACGCACTGTTCTTCTTCGATCAGGTCTTCAATGTCGATCTCGTCCTCGACGTCCTGAATTTCAGTCAGGCGGTCGTCGCCGTATTTATCGCGGATGGCAGTCAGCTCGTCCTTCAGGACGCCTTTGAGCATTTCCTCGTTCGACAGCAGCTCGCGGTAATATTCGATGCGCTTTTCAAGCTCTGCGTATTCCGCCTCAAGCTTTTCGCGCTCCAGACCCTGCAGGCGCTTGAGCTGCATGTCCAGCACGACCTGCGCCTGAATTTCGGACAGGCTGAAGCGCTCCATCAGGCGCTCTTTTGCGTTGTCGTAGCTTTCGCGGATGGTCTTGATGACCTCGTCGATGTTGTCCTCGGCGATCAGCAGGCCCTGCAGCACGTGCTGCCGGTCGAGCGCTTTTTTGAGGTCGTACTGCGTCCGCTTTGTGATGATCTCCTCCTGGAAGGCGAGATATTCATCGAGCATATGGCGCAGGGACAGAATCTTCGGCTGCTGCTGGTTGTTGACCAGCGCAAGCATCGTCACGCCGAACGTGGTCTGCATCTGCGTCTGGGCAAACAGCCGGTTCAGAACGACCTGCGGGTTCGCGTCCTTTTTGAGCTCAATGACGACGCGCATACCGTTGCGGTCCGTCTCGTCGCGGATGTCGGAAATGCCCTCAAGGCGCTTGTCGCGCACCTGCTCGGCCATGTTGGCGATGAGCTGGCGTTTGTTGACCTGATAGGGAAGCTCGGTGACGATGATGCGCTCGCGGTTCTGGCCGAATTCCTCAAACTCCGTCCGGGCGCGGACGGTGATCTTGCCGCGGCCCGTGGCATACGCGGCGCGGATGCCGCTGCGGCCCATGATAATGCCCTTTGTCGGGAAATCCGGACCCTTGATATAGTCCATGAGGTCTGCCAGCTCCGCCTCCGGGTTTTCCAGAATGCAGATGCAGGCGTTAATCACCTCGGTCAGATTATGCGGCGGGATATTCGTCGCCATGCCGACGGCAATACCGGACGAGCCGTTGACCAGCAGGTTCGGGAAGCGTGACGGCAGGACGCGCGGTTCCTTTCTCGATTCGTCAAAGTTCGGGTCCCACAGAACCGTTTCCTTGTCGATATCGCGCAGCATCTCGTTGCAGAGCTTCGACATACGCGCCTCGGTGTAACGATAGGCCGCAGGGGGATCACCGTCAACGGAACCGAAGTTGCCGTGGCCGTCGACAAGCGGATAGCGCATGGAGAAATCCTGCGCCAGACGGACCATCGCGTCATAGACCGATGCGTCGCCGTGCGGATGATACCGGCCCAGCACGTCGCCGACGCACGTCGCCGACTTCTTGAACGGCTTGTCGGAGGTCAGACCGTCCTCGTACATGGCGTAGAGAATGCGCCGGTGGACGGGCTTCAGACCGTCGCGTACATCGGGCAGCGCACGGCCGACAATGACGGACATCGCATAGTCGATGTACGAGCTTTTCATCTCATGCACAAGCTCCGACTGCACGATCCGCTGTTCGGGGAACATGATATCCTCGGGCTTGTAGTCTTTTTTATGTGCCATTTATGCTTTCTCCTTTGTAGGGGCGGACGACTCTGTCCGCCCCAGGGAAGTTGCGTGTTCAGAACTGCTTATTTACAAACAGGGCATTTCTTCCGGGCGGACAGAGCCGTCCGTCCCCTGCGATTTCTTCCAGACAGGTCAGATATCCAGATTCACGACGTATTTCGCGTTTTCCTCGATGAACTCCTTGCGCGGCTCGACGGCCTCGCCCATGAGGACGGTGAAAATCTGGTCGGCCTGCACGGCGTCTTCGAGCGTGATGCGGCGGAGCGTGCGCGTAGTGGGGTCCATGGTCGTCTCCCACAGCTCGTGCGGGTTCATTTCGCCGAGGCCCTTGTACCGGGAGATATCAACCTTCGCGTTCGGGTTGTCCGCGCGCATTTCGGCGGAGATCTGGTCACGCTCGGGGTCGGAATACGCCACGCGCTGCGTCTTGCCGCGCGAGAGCTTGTAAAGCGGCGGGACGGCGGAATAGACATAGCCGTGCTCGATCAGGGGCCGCATGAAGCGGAAGAAGAATGTGAGCAGGAGCGTGCGGATATGGCTGCCGTCGACGTCGGCATCGGCCATGATGATGACCTTGTGATAGCGCAGCTTGTCGAGATTGAATTCGTCGCCGATGCCGGCGCCAAGCGCGGTGATGACCGGCTGCAGCTTGTCGTTGCCGTAGACCTTGTCGGCACGGGCCTTTTCGACGTTCAGCATCTTTCCCCAGAGGGGGAGGATGGCCTGGAAGCGGGAATCGCGGCCCTGTGTGGCCGAACCGCCTGCGGAATCGCCCTCGACGATATAAAGCTCGGTGAGCGTGGGGTCGGTGTCGTTGCAGTCGCGCAGTTTATCCGGCATCTGTCCGGATTCGAGGCCGGTCTTGCGGCGGATGGCCTCGCGGGCCTTTCTGGCGGCCTCGCGTGCGCGGTTGGCCATCATGGCCTTGTCGAGAATGAGTTTGCCGACGGCGGGGTTTTCCTCAAGGAATTCCGTCAGCTGCTGTGTGACGATATTGCTGACAAGCGTGCGCATGGAGGCGTTGCCGAGCTTGGCCTTTGTCTGGCCCTCGAACTGCGCCTCGGTCAGCTTGACGGAAACGATGGCGGTCAGACCTTCGCGCACATCGTCGCCGGTGACCTTGTCGTCGCCCTTGATATAGCCCTTTTTGACGCCGTAGGCGTTGAGCACGTTTGTCAGCGCCCGCTTAAAGCCCTCCTCGTGCATACCGCCTTCTGGGGTATGGATATCGTTTGCAAACGAGACGATGTTGGAGTTGAACGAGTCGTTATACTGCAGCGCGACCTCCGCCGTGTCGTCTCCCTTGGAGCCGGACATATAGATGACCTGCTCGTGGATCGGCGTTTTGTGGCGGTTGTACCAGCGGACGAATTCGCGGATACCGCCCTCGTAGCACATGGAGTCCATGCGTTCTTTTTCGGGCTTGTCGGCGGATTCGATGCGCTCGTCGCGGATGGTGATGTGCAGACCGGCGTTCAGGAACGCCTGCTCACGCATACGGGTATGGAGCGTTTCGTAGTCATATTCCAACGTGTCGAACATCTCGGGGTCGGGCTTGAAGGTGACCTTCGTGCCGTGCTTGTCCGTGGTGCCGATGATGCGCATTTCCTGGGTAATATGGCCGCGGGAGAATTTCATCTGATAAATTTTCCCGTCCTTGCTGACCTCGACCTCCAGCCACTCGGAAAGGGCGTTGACGACCGACGCGCCGACGCCGTGCAGACCGCCGGAGACCTTATAGCCCCCGCCGCCGAATTTGCCGCCTGCGTGCAGGACGGTATAGACAACCTCCAGCGCGGGCTTGCCGGTCTGGGCCTGAATGTCGACGGGGATGCCGCGGCCATCGTCGGTGACGGTGATGGTGTTGCCCTCGTTGATGGTCACAACGACGTGCTTGCAGTATCCGGCCAGCGCCTCGTCGATCGCGTTGTCGACGATCTCATAGACCAGATGGTGCAGACCTGAGCTGCTGGTCGAGCCGATGTACATACCAGGCCGCTTTCTGACGGCCTCCAATCCCTCCAGAACCTGGATCTGACTGGCGTTGTATTCGTGTTCGGCTTCGATGATATCTTTGATTTCTTCTGTCATATTGCTTCTCCTTTAGCAGAGATCGGACTGCGCTGCGCGTCCTGCATCCGTTTGAGCAGAACGGCGGCGTTATATTTTGTCAGAATGACGCGGTTTTCTCCGTATTCGCTGACGACCAGAAAGGATTTCGGCAGCTCGTCCGTCGCTTCGACGATGGCGCCGGCCCTTTGGGCCTCCGCGAGAAATTTCCGCGTCCATTTAGAGCAGCTGGTGTTGTCCAGATCAAACACGCCCACGACGGATTCCGACCGGACGGAAAAATCGCCGCCGATATTCAGGTACATGACGCTTCCTCCCGGATCTGTCCGCCCTCCACAAAAATGCGTTTGCCGATATTCGTGATGCGTTCCGGCTCACAGCAGGTGATGAGCACCTGCCCGGAACGGATCTGATTGAGCACAAAATCCTGCCGCCGCGCGTCCAGCTCGGACAGCACGTCGTCCAGCAGCAGAACCGGCTCCTCGCCGGTGTCGGCGCGGAATAATTCGCGCTCGGCCAGCTTGAGACTGATAGCCGCCGTGCGGGTCTGGCCCTGCGAGCCGTAGGCCTTGACGGAGCGCTCGCCGAGAAGCGTTTCAAAATCGTCCTTGTGCGGGCCGGACAGGCACTGGCCGGAATCCAGCTCGGCGCGGTAATGCGCCTGCTGGTGGTCGAGCAGCTGCTGAAAGATGGTCTTTTTATCCGCGAACGGGTCCGTCACGGTCGAGACGGTCTGATAGACGAGGGAAAGCTCCTCCCGGCCGCCGGAAAATTCCGCATGGTACAGCCGTGCCTGTTTGGAAAGCTCCCGCAGGAATTTTGCCCGGTAGGCGATCACGACCGCGCCGACCTGCGCCATACGGTAGTTGAACTCCGGCAGCGGCTCCAGCAGGGAAGGGGCGTCGTGATAGTCTTTTAAAATTCTTGATTTGCTGTCGTACAGCTTCTGATATTCAGCCAGCGCCTGCGCGTAGCCGGGCCGGAGCTGGCACAGGGCGGTATCGAGAATCTTTCGCCTTCCGGCGGACCCACTTTTTAAAATCAGCAAATCGTCCGGGCAGAACAGAACGGTCGTCAGCACGCCGGAAAGCCCGGCGGCAGACCGCTGCTTCACGCCGCCGATGTAGAGCTGACGCGGCCTCCTGCCGGAAAACAGCACGGCGCGCAGGCTCTGCTCTCTGCCGCCTGAAAACAGGGTGCAGCTTAAATCTGCAAATTCTGCGCCAAAGCGGATCAGCTCCTGATTGCGGGCGGTGCGGAAGCTTTTGCCGGTGGAGAGATAGAAGACGGACTCCAGAAGATTCGTCTTTCCCTGCGCGTTTTCGCCGACAATCAGATTGACGCCGGGGTGCAGCTGGACGCTGGCCGTCTCGTAGCTCCGAAAATCGTAGAGCTGCAGGCTTTGCAGCTTCATGCGTGCTCTTCCGTGACGCGCCAGGTGTTGTGCAGGAACGTGACCTCGTCGCCGGGCCGGAGCTTTTTGCCGCGTATCGTGCAGACCTCGCCGTTGACAAGGACTTCACCCTCCTGAATGAAGGTCTTGGCCATGCCGCCGGACTCAATGGCGTTGGCGAATTTCAGAAAATCCTGCAATTTGATAAATTCAGTATGGATGGGAATCTCAATGGGCGCATCCGAAAGCTTTTTTGTGACTCTGACCTTCATCTTATTCCCCCGCTTTCAGCCGGACCGGCAGGACCATGTAGCTGTACCGCTCGGACCCGTCGCAAGGATTCATGACGATGGGGCTTAACCCATTGATGAGTTCCAGCGAGCACTCTGCATCCGGGATCGCGCGCAGCGCGTCGAGCAGGTACCGGCAGTTGAAGCCGATTTCCATATCCTGCCCGTCGCCCGCGATCTGGCAGACGTCATGCGCCTCGCCGATGGTGGAGACGGAGCGGAAATCCGCTGTATTCTCGCCGAATTTGCAGCGCACCGGACTTTTGAGCTTTTCGGAGATGATCAGACCGACACGTTCGATGGAATCGGTCATTTTCGCGACGTTTACCGCCAGCTTCACCGGCTGGTTCTGCGGCAGGACGCGCCGCCAATCCAAGAATTCACCCTCCAGCAGACGGCAGACCAGCGTTGCCTCGCCGATGGTGAAGAGGATATGCTTGCTGCCGAGGAAGAACGTGCAGGCTTCGTCCGTATCGCCGAGGATTTTTTCCGCTTCCTTCAGCGCTGCGGCTGGCACGACGAATTTGAGCGTCCGCCCGATCGGTTCCTCCGATTTCCAGCGGCGCAGCGCCAGCCGGTAGCCGTCGACGGCGACGACCGTAATAGAGGAATCCTCGACCTCAAACAGGCAGCCGGTATGGATGGGGCGGGCCTGATTTTCGCTGACGGCAAAGCTGGTGCCGCCGATCATGGCTTTGAGTTCATTCTGCGGCAGGCTGATCCCCTTGTCGGACTCGACCTCCGGCAGCTCCGGGTAATCTTCGGACGACATGGCCGTGATGGAAAACGAGGAAATGCCGCCGCGGATGGAGACCTTGAACTTTTCGTCGACCGAAATACTGACGGTATCGCCCGGCAGCTTCCGGATGATGTCGAAGAAGAGACGGGAGGGCATAATGCAGGCGCCAGTCTGCTGGATCTCGGCGTCGACGGAGATGGTGATGCCCGTTTCAAGATTATAACCGGAAAGCGTCAGCTTTACGCCGGCCCGGATATAAATTCCTTCGAGCGCCGGAATGGTGCTCTTCTGCGCGACGGTACGGGAAGCGACGGAGATGGCGCTCACCAGCGCATTTTTTTCACAGGTAAATTTCATGGAACTTCCTCCGTTTCTTCTTTCAAAAGAAAGAAAGGATATTTTTTAGAAGTACGTAGCAGTAGGGGAATTTTATGTGGAAAAGCTGTTTTCGCCTTGACGTATCAACGCTTTTTTATCCACAGGCAGGTGTGCAGAAAAAAGAATGTTATCAACACGCATTTTTGTGAAACCTCTGTTTCACAGCTTTCCACAGAGAATGTGTGTGGATTCCACAGGGGGGTGTGGACAAAATCAGAGCTTGCTGTTGATGTTGGCCGTAATGTCGCGGATGTTGTCGGCGAGCGTTCCGGTGCCTGCGGCAAGCTGCTGCTCGACCTTTTTGAGCGAGTGGATGACGGTCGAATGGTCGCGGCCGAATTCCTTGCCGATGTCGGGAAGACTCAGATTCGTGAGCTTTCGCACCAGATACATCGCGACCTGCCGCGCCTCGGCGGTGTTCTTGTTCTTGAGCGTGCCGCGGATGACGGATTCCTCGATGTTATAGAACCGGGAGACTTCGCCGATGATGAGGTTCGGCGTGGGCAGATTCTCGGCTTTTTCCTTGTTGTACATATCCTTGATGGCGCGGGACACGTTCGGGACGGTCAGCTCCATGTTGTCAAGGTCATGATAGGCGCGGATCTTTTTGACCGTGCCCTCCAGCAGACGCACGTTGGAGGTCACGTTTTCGGCGATGAACGTACACACGTCGTTCGGCAGATCGAAGCCGAGCGAGACGGATTTGTTCTTGATGATCGCCATGCGCGTCTCAAAATCAGGCGGCTGGATGTCCGCAATCAGGCCCCATTCGAACCGGGTTTTCAGACGGTCCTCCAGACGCAGCATCTCATTGGGAGGCCGGTCGGCGGTCAGGACGATCTGGTGGTGGTTCTCGTAGAGGTTATTGAAGGTATGGAAAAATTCCTCCTGCGTCGATTCCTTGCCGGCGATAAACTGGATATCGTCGACGAGGAACAGGTCGGCATTGCGGTATTTATAGCGGAACTCATTGTTCCGGCCCTCCTGCAGGGCGGCAATCAGCTCGTTTGTAAACTGATCGCCCTTGATATAGACGATATTATAGCTGGGGTGGTTCTTATGCACGACGCTGGCGATGGCGTAAAGCAGGTGCGTTTTGCCAAGGCCGGACGGGCCGTAAATAAAAAGGGGATTATACGTTTCCGCCGGGTTATTGGCGACGGAAACGGCGGCGGCGTGCGCGAAGCGGTTCGAGGAGCCGACGACAAAGTTGTCGAAGGTGAACTGCGGGTTAAACTCGATGAACTCCGGCTTCTGCGATTTGCCGCGATAGGCCTCGATTTCCGTATCGTCGAGCACGACGACGTCGACGTTCAGCTGGAAGATCTCCTGCATGGCTTCCTTGATATAGCCGACGCAGCGGCGGAGAATAATGTCCTTGCGGAAGGAGGAGGGGGAGTAGAGCACGAGCTTTTCATCCGTCAGCTCGAGAATCTCAGTGTCGTCAAACCAGGTCGACACGACCTGCGGGGTCAGGCGGGACTCCATATGCCCCAGAACCTTGGCCCAGACGTAAGCGGAAGAATACATGGCGCAGCTCCTTTCTGTATTTGCCGCGCGGGCAGAAAAAGCACAAAATTATACACACTAATCATAGCACAGCTGTGGACAATTTTCAAGGGGAGATGGGGAAGACTCTTTAATATAATAAGAATATAAAAAAATCTCCCCTTCGGGAAGGGAGATTTTCTGCATATTGGATGGGTGGTTATGCCTCCGGCGGCCCCTTCTTTTCCGCCTTGCCGGAAAAGAAGGGGGAGAAAAGGGGCGCTTGGTTACGGTTGGTGCGTGCTGCGGGTGCGATTCAGGCAAGTCCTGATTTTTCAGTCGCTGCGAACACGCAAACTCACCCTACGTGCGCTATGGTACGCGCCGCCTGTTACGGTACACCAAGATTGATAGCAGTTGCCTTTGAATGGCTGCGGTGAAAACGCTTTGTGTTCGAAACTTGCCGGGCAGTAATGACGCGGCGCACCGCAAAAAGGCCCGCTGTCCGGGTGCGTTGGGAGTTTTCAGATACACCCTAAGCCTCTGTGGGGGCGGACGACTCTGTCCGCCCACAGAAAGCAGTGTTTTTTCGGGAATCTACGGCGGATTCGCAATTTCCCCTACATTTGGCCTGTGTGTTCAGAAAACAAACTGAATCAAAAGCATATACACAATCGTTCCGCCTGCGATGGACAAGAGCATACTGACGGCGACGAATTCCAGACTGCCGCCATAGATCACGGCGCTCATGACCATCGGATACCAGAAGGCAAAGCCGGATGTGCGCATCTGAATGCCGTAGGCCATCGCGAGGAACCAGAAGCCTGCGAAGATCGGCACGGTATAGGGAAACGCCGCGCGCAGCGCGGCGAGCTTGCTGTTTCTCATGACGTTGAATGCTTACTCCAATTCGTTGATCTTGTTTTGCAGGGATTCATAGAACCGGCCCAGATGCACGCCGTCGACAAGCCGGTGGTTGACCTCAATGGAAAGGCCCAGCGTTTCGCGGCCGTTTTCCTGCCGGATGTATTTGCCCCAGGTGATGCGCGGGATGGCGTCGTCTATGTCGACCTGCCGCTCATTTGTACAGCAGGTGAGATCGAACCACGGAAGACACGAGATATAGATCAGATCATCCGTTTCAGAGGACGGCTCCAAAAACGAGGTCTGCGCTTCGCTCCGCTCCTTCGCGGCGCGGCAGAAGTCCGCCAGCGTACCTTCACACGGACACGTGATGATCTGGAACTGCTCGCTGCCCTTTTTCAGCTCTGTAAAGCTCGGGGTGCGTTTGTCCAGCAGAAAAACGCTGTCGTCGCGGATGGTATAGCGCAGGTTCTCGACCTCGTTGACCGCCTGCGTGACGAGATACGTCATGGCGTAATAAAAGGACAGGCTGTGAGCTTTGATATACGCATGCAGCTGCGTCACGTCCACGCGGAAGCAGACGCTGTAGAACGGCTGATCGAGCACGGAGAAGAAGGAAAAAATATCCTTTCGCGGCCAGCTGGGCAGATCGATTTTCTGACAGGAAGCAGACATAAGGAACCCTCCCGATTTTGATGGAATTAGTCTATCAGATTTATAGGGAAAATGAAAAGTCCTGAAAATACACAAAAAACGGACGCAGTCACCGCGTCCGTTTGGAATATTATTTGTTTTTCAGCAGATCACGGATCTCCGTCAGGAGCTGCTCTTCCTTTGTGGGTTCCGGTTCCTTCTCAGGCTCTGGCTCGGCGGGCTTTTCCAGCTTCGTCTTTGCCATATTCATGGCCTTGACGACCAGAAATACGACGAACGCAATGAGCAGGAAATCGATGATCGTGGTCAGAAACGTCCCCAGACCCAGCACAACGGCCTCGGACACGACCGTTTCACCGTCCATGACGGCGGGCTTGAGCGTGATATTGAGCGTCGCCAGATCTACGCCGCCGATCAGACAGCCGATGAGCGGCATAATGATATCCGCGACAAGACTTGCACTGATCTTGCCGAACGCCGTCGCGATCACAACGCCGATGGCCATATCCATCACGTTGCCGCGCGAGATAAAGGTCTTGAATTCATTCAGAAATTTCTTCATCTGGTATGCCTCTCTTTTTCTTGATTTGGTTGGTCATGCCACCGGCGGCCCTATCTTTTCTCTCGCAAGAGAAAAGATAGGGGAGAAAAGAGTGCTTGGACGCGGTTGGTGCATCCTGCGGGTACAATTTAGGTAAGAACAAAATTTTCAGTCGTTACGAACACACATACTCACCTTACGGGCGCTATGGTACGCGCCGCCTGTTACAGTACACCAAATTTGTAGGTCGTTGCGTTTGAATGGCTGCTGTAAAAACGCTTTGCGTTCAAAATTTGCAAAGCAGTACGGATTCGCCGGAGTCCTGTAGGGGCCGATGCCTACATCGGCCCGCTGGGAAGCTGCGGTTTCGCCGAAGATATCCGTAAAACCGATATATCCCGCGGGCGGACAGAGTCGTCCGCCCCTACGGGGTACGAGTGCATCGAAATCTCACCGTAGGGGCCGACGACTCTGTCGGCCCAATGAGAAGTTACGGATTCGCCGAGGATTTCAGTAAAACCGGTGCATCCTGCCGGGCCGATGTGTACCGCAAGCGGCAGACCCACATCCGCAGCGCTCCTTCGTCGCGAACGGCTGTGACCGGCAGCGACCCCTACAAAGCTTTTTCGAGAAATGTCAGAAATTTTGGGCTGTTACAATCTTCGCGGGAAAGATCCAGGAAAACCGAAGCGGTTTTCTTGGTCGCTTTAAGGAGGCCCGGGGGAAAATCTAAATCCCCCGGGCTCGTTTTCTTTTTGTACCGCAGCCGCTGATTTCAGAAAGCATTATTCCCTTGAATCAGTGCTTCGGAACCAAAACTTCCTTGCCGCCCATATACGGCTGGAGGCACTTCGGGATGGTGACGGTGCCGTCCTTCTGGAGGTGGTTTTCAAGGAAGGCGATGAGCATACGCGGGGGTGCAACGCAGGTGTTGTTGAGCGTGTGGGCCAGATACATCTTGCCGTCCGCGCCCTTGACGCGGATGCCGAGACGGCGGGCCTGTGCGTCGCCGAGGTTCGAGCAGGAGCAAACCTCGAAATATTTCTGCTGGCGCGGGCTCCACGCCTCAATGTCGCAGGATTTGACCTTCAGATCGGCCAGATCGCCGGAGCAGCATTCGAGCTGACGAACGGGAATCTCCATATTGCGGAACAGCTCAACCGAATAGCTCCAGAGCTTGTTGTACCAGTCCATGGATTCCTCCGGACGGCAGACGACGATCATTTCCTGCTTTTCAAACTGGTGGATGCGGTACACGCCGCGCTCCTCCAGACCGTGGCTGCCGACCTCCTTGCGGAAGCAGGGGGAATAGCTCGTGAGGGTCAGGGGGAGGTTTGCCTCCGGGATGATCTGGTCGATAAAGCGGCCAATCATGGTGTGCTCGCTCGTGCCGATGAGATAGAGGTCCTCGCCCTCGATTTTGTACATCATCGCTTCCATCTCCGGGAAGGACATGACGCCCTTGACGACGTTGCCGTGCATCATGAACGGCGGGATGACATATGTAAAGCCCTTCTGGTCGATCATGAAGTCGCGCGCGTAGGCCAGAACCGCCTCATGCAGGCGGGCAATGTCGCCCAGCAGATAGTAAAAGCCCATACCGGCCACGCGGCCTGCGGAATCCTTGTCGATGCCGTCAAAGGACTGCATGATGTCGACGTGATGGGGAATCTCAAAATCGGGTACAACGGGATCGCCAAAGCGCTGCACTTCAACGTTATGGCTGTCGTCCGGGCCGATGGGAACGGAGGGGGCGATGATGTTCGGGATCACGTACATGATCTCGCGCAGCTTGTCCTCGGCCTCGGTCTGCTTCTTTTCAAGCTCCGCGCGGCGCTCGTCGTCGGCCTTGACCTTGGCGTTGTTTTCATCAATCTGCTTCTGCAGTTCCGCTTTCTGCGCCTCATCCGCTTTTTTCAGCTGGCCATAAAGCGGACCGTTTGCCTTCGACAGCTTATTGCGGGCGGCCTTCAGCTGCTCGCATTCCTGCTGCGCCGCACGCTTCTCCGCGTCGAGCCGGATGGCCTCGTCTACGAGCGGCAGCTTTGCATCCTGAAACTTTTTCCGGATATTTTCGCGGACTGCGTCCGGATTTTCCCGTAAAAATTTAATATCGATCATGGTGTTCTTTTCCTCCTGTTATTCTCCGCCAAGCGCCTTATATTCCTCCAGCGCGGTCTGGCCCAGATAATCCTTCAACCGTTCAAGCGTCTGCATGGCGCGGGAGAACGTGACGTTTCCTTCGCGCGTTTCGCAGGCCTTTGCCTCCAGCAGTGCTTCATACGCTTCTTTCGTCCGGTCAAGCTCGGTGCGCAGGGATTTGATCATTTCATTTTCCGCCGCCTGCGACTCCTCTTCGGACTGCGCGGCCTCGTCCAGCTTCTGCGTCAGCTCGTCGAGCTTTGCCTGCAATTCTTCATTTTCCTTTTCCAGCGCGATCTTCTCGTCCTGCAGGGCGCGGTTCTCATTCTGAAGCGCTTCGGCGTTGGAAAGCGCGCTTGTGCTGGCGGCATTCAGCTCGGAAATCTTTGCTTTAGACGAGTGCGTCTGCAAAATCAGCGAGACCAGAACCAGAATGAACGCGGCGCAGAACAGAACGGCCATGTACCGCAGCAGCGCAGATTTGCGCTTCTCGCTCAGCGGCTTTCCGGTTTCCGGGGCAGCCTGCTCCGGCTGCGGGGTTTTCTTTTCGTCCATCAGTGTTGCTCCTTTTTGCGGATGGTGTGCAGCGCGTCGTACAGCTGCTGCAGATCGTCCTGCCCGTAGTATTCCAATTCGATGCGGCCCTTGCGCTTGCCGGAGACAATGCGCACCTTGCGGCCAAGCCCGGCGGTCAGCTCCTTTTCACATTCGGCCAGATAATCGACCTGCGGCGGCTGCTCCTTGACGGGCTGCGCCTGCTTTGTGAGCTTTTTGCAGAGCGCCTCCGTCTGCCGGACGGACAGGCCCAGCGCCATGACTTTCTGCGCAATGGACAGCTGCTGCGCCTCGTCCTTCACGGGCAGCAGCGCCCGCGCGTGACCGGCGGACAGTGAACCGTCCTTGACCAGCTCCAGAACGGCCGGACTGAGGCTCAGCAGCCGCAGCGCGTTCGCAACGGCCGGGCGGGATTTGCCCACGCGGGCGGCAGCCTGCTCCTGCGTCATTTCATAGGTGCCCATCAGCTCCTGATAGCCGAGGGCTTCTTCAATCGGGTTGAGATCCGAGCGCTGCAAATTTTCAATCAGCGCCAGCTCCATCGCTTTTTTGTCGTCGGCTTCGATCACCACGACCGGCACATCGGAGAGGCCAGCCAGTCTCGCGGCGCGCCAACGGCGCTCGCCTGCGATGATCTGATAGAACCCGGACGGCAGCCTGCGTACCGTCAGCGGCTGGATAATGCCGTGCATCCGGATGGAATCCGCCAGGGAATCCAGCTCTTCCGGGTTGAAGGTTTTGCGCGGCTGAAGCGGATTCGGTTCGATTTTTTGCAGCGGCAGCGTTACTGCACCCTCGCTGGGCGCGTCCGGCTGCTCGTTATAGTCCCCAATCAGGGCGCCAAGGCCCTTGCCAAGACCCTTTCGCATTGCCATATGCGTTGCTCCTCTCACTGTTCTTTCGCAAGGATCTCCTGCGCGACCGCGTCATAGGCCGCCGCGCCCCGGCTGAATTTGTCGTAGGCACAAACAGGCATCCCGTGGCTGGGCGCTTCGGACAGGCGTACGTTGCGCGGGATGGCGGAGGCGAAGACCTTGCCGGGAAAATGGCGGCGCACCTCCTCGGCAACCTGCGCGGAGAAATTCGTCCGGCCATCGTACATGGTAAGTAAAACGCCGAAGATGGAGATCGTCGGGTTCAGGCGCCTTTTGACCGCGCGGAGCGTGACCATCAGATCGGAAAGCCCCTCCAGCGCGTAATATTCGCACTGCACAGGGATCAGCACCTGATCTGCGGCGCAGAGCGCGTTGAGCGTCAGCAGCTCCAAAGACGGCGGGCAATCAATGAAAATATAATCATATTGTTCCCGCAGCGGCTGGAGCGCAGTCTTCAGCGCATATTCCCGCTTCTCAACGCCCACCAGCTCCACGCCGGCGCCGGACAGCGCGACGTTGGAGGCCAGAACATCGCAGTATTTTGTGTGGATCACCGCGTCAGCGGCGGGGAAATCCTCAATCACGATATCATAGGTCGAATGGGCAGCCGTGCTTTTTTCCACGCCAAGGCCGGAGGTCGCGTTGGCCTGCGGGTCAAAATCGCACAGAAGGACGCGCTTTCCCGCCTTTTGCAGCGCAGCGGCCAGATTGACCGCAGAGGTCGTTTTCCCCACGCCGCCCTTTTGATTGACAAATGCCAAAACCTTCGCCATACCCATTTCACGCCCCTTCGGCCCCATTTTGCATTCTATTATAATGTCCTGCTTCTGAAAATGCAAGAAGTGATGTGAATTTGTTGTTTTTCATGTTTCACGTGAAACATTGAAGTTAATTGAATGAACTTTATTCCCAGCGAACCCAGCGAAGCGGTTCGGCGGGAAAGAGGAGGAAACGGGCTCAGAGAATAAGAGACTTCGCGCGTAGCGCGGGGGCTCGTTCCGTCGAGGCCGTTTCCGACGAGCCTCCGGCGGCCCCTTCTTTTCCGTCTTGCCGGAAAAGAAGGGGGAGAAAAGGGACGCTTGGACGCGTTTGGTGCATACTGCGGATGCTATACAGCAAGGAATATGATTTATAGATATTACGAACACGTACTCACCCTACGAGCGCTATGGTACGCGCCGCCTGTTACGGAGGAACTGGACTTGTGAGTTGGTGCCTTTGAATGGGTGCGGTAAATCAGCTTTGCGGTCAAAAGTTGCAGGGCAATACGGATTCGCCGAGACCCCTACGATGCTTTTTCGAGGAATATTAAAAAATTTCGAGCTGTTTCAAATTTTGCGGGAAAGATCCAGGAAAACCGAAGCGGTTTTCTTGGTCGCTTTAAAGGGGGTTCCGGGGGAAAATCGAAATCTCCCCGGGCTCGTTTTCTTTTGGAGAGGCAAAAAAAAGCTGTGCTGCGTCCGCAAATGGTCAAAAGGGTTTTTGCCCTTGATAAATCCAGCGTCAACAATAAAAAACGCCCTCACCCCAGTGATACTGGAGCAAGAGCGTTTTATTCTCTCAATTTAATCGGTTAATAGGTTCTGATTACAGCCTTGACCTTCCCAATGATCTGGGCCTGATTGCCGTCGATGGGGTCATAGGCCGGATTTTCCGGCAGGAGCCAGATCTGCTTGCCGTCTTTGCGGAAGCGCTTGACCGTTGCGGAGTCTCCGAGCAGCGCAACGACGATCTCACCGTTGTCCGCCGTCGGCTGGGCGCGGACGACGACTCTGTCTCCGTCGAGGATTCCCGCGCCGATCATGGAATCACCGCGGACGCGCAGCGCGAAGCAGCCCGCTTCGCCGTCCCACGGCAGATAGCCTTCAATATTTTCAACTGCCAGAATCGGTAGACCTGCCGTGACCACGCCGACGACGGGGATGCGGTCGGCCCGGTGGGAATCGGCGAGGGTGATCGTGCGTTTTTTCATGCCGTCCATTTCAATCAGTCCATCCTGACGCAGCGCGTTCAGGTGATAATGGACGGTCGCCGTGGATTGCAGACCGACGGCGGCACAGATCTCACGCACGGAGGGCGCATAACCGTTCTCTGCTGTGAATTTCGTAAGGAAGCGAAGAATTTCGTCACGTTTGCTGCTGGTCCGGCCCATGTTGGCAGCTCCTTTCCTGCTTGTGGATTCAGTATAGCACATTTCGCTCAAGAATGCAAACGTTTGTTTAAAATTTATAATCCCTCAAGATCAAATTCCGGGATGTACTCTGCCGAGGCGGCGGAAAAGTCCTGCGTATAGCCGTTTTCCAGCTCCAACAGATACAGATACGACAGAACTGCGTCGTATTCCTCCTGCGTAATGCGCCGGTCAAAGGGCGGCAGCTTTTTTGCGCGGCCCATGGGCACATACTGGCTCATCAGACTGACTAGCACGTCTTTCTTCGGAAAATTGTCCGCGATCCAGTCCAGCACGCCGAGCGAATTGTCGATGCAGCCCGGCAGAACCAGATGGCGGATGATGACCCCGCGCGTCATCTGCTCGTCCTCAATCACTGCGCCGCCCACCTGCTGGTACATTTCCAAAATGGCCGCAGACGCGATCTGCGGATAATCCGGCGCGGCGGAGAGCTTTTTCGCAAGCGCTGCGTCAGAATATTTAAAGTCCGGCAGATAGATATCGACCAGTCCCTCCAAGGCCCGCAGTGTCTCGACCGATTCGTAGCCGCCGCAGTTATACACGACCGGCACAGGCAGCTTCGGCGCAAGCGCCGGGAGGATGGACGGCAGAAAGTGCGTCGGCGTGACGAGATTGATGTTCTGACAGCCCTCGTCGATCAGCCGCTCGAACGCGGCGCGAAGCTCCTGTGAAGAAACCTCTTTCCCGAAATTCTCCTGAGAGATCACCCCGTTCTGACAGAACGCGCAGCGCAGCGTGCAGCCGGAGAAAAACACCGCGCCGCTGCCGAAGCTTCCGGAAATGACCGGCTCTTCCCAATAATGAAGCGCGGCCCGCGCGGTAAGAATATGATCAGGCATTTGGCAGAAGCCGCGCTCCCCTGCCGTCCGGTCGACGCCGCAGGCGCGCGGGCAGAGCGTGCAGTGACGATAATCCAGCATAAAACTCAACTCCAAAGCTCAGGCTGTCTCCCAGTATAGCGCCTTTCCCGGCTTTACACAAGCGTCTTTCTGTGTTAAAATCGCAGACATACAGGAGGTTTGTATATGAAAAAGCTTTTTGCGGCCACTCTGGCTGCCATACTCATTCTCAGCGCTGCGGGTTGCGCAAAAAAGCCCGTGCAGCAGGAAGAACCCGCTGCGCCCGTTCAGGAAGAGGCAATTGTGCCGGAAGCTCCGGCAGAAGCGGAAAAATCGCAGGACAATGTTATCCACATCACGCCGAACCAGAATCAGACGCAGGACGGTCTGGAAGCAAGCTGGCTCGACGAGCCGGAGAGGATCCAGACCGATCTTGAGGAAATCGTCAGCTGCACCTATACCCTGCCCCATCTGACGCTGGAAAGTGACGACGCGTCTGCGGCGGCGAACGCCATCTTTGATGAGCTTTCGCAGACTGTCATTTCCTATGCGCAGGAGACGGTTTACCCAGCCGCGCAGGAAAAGGCCGCGATCGGCTACGTCAACGGCGGCTACAGCATTTCCGAGGAGAATGGAACGCTCATCGTAAGCTATACGCTCTCCGTCTCCTATTCCACGGAAACCGGTGATCAGCAGTTTCTGCATATCTATTATATTGACCTGACCACCGGCGAGCTTTTGAAGGAGGAGTGAATGTTTCACGTGAAACATTCCACACAGCCATGAAGGAACTCAAACGCGGCGATACGCTTCAGGTGACAATCGAAGCCGCGACCGTGGACGGGACGGGCATCGCCCGTGTCGACGGACAGGTCGTGTTCGTGCCCGGTGCGCTGCCGGGCGAATTGTGCAGAATCCGCATTGCGCACATCGGACGCTCGGCGGTCTTTGCCGAGCTGCTGCGCGTGGAGCAGCCGTCGGCGCACCGCGTAGAGCCGGATTGCCCGTATTTTCCCAAATGCGGCGGCTGCGCGCTGCGGCACATGGATTATGCGCAGGAGCTGGAGCTTAAGCGCACGCACGTCCACAGCTGCCTGACGCGCATCGGCGGCCAGACGTTCGCTTCCCTGCCCATCACCGGCGCAGAGCAGACCGACGGCTATCGGAACAAGGTACAGTTCCCCGTGCAGGAGCAGAACGGAAAGCCCGTCGCGGGCTTCTTCGCCGGAAAAACGCACACGGTCATTCCGGTCGCGCACTGCCGCATCCAGCCGGACTGTGCCGACCGTATCCGCGCAGCCGTTCTGGACTGGATGCGCAAATACAGCATCCGCGCCTATGACGAGGCCGCGCATACCGGCTTCATCCGGCATATTTATATCCGCTTCGGCACGGAAAGCGGGCAGATCCTCGTCTGCATCACGGCCAACACACAGCAGCTGCCGAAGAAAAAGCAGCTCGTCCAGACGCTCCTCGCCGCCGAGCCGGGCATCACGACCATTGTCTTCTCCCCCAACACGAAAAAAGGCAATACCGTGCTCGGCACGGAATTTCTGCCGCTCTATGGAGACGGAACAATCACCGACACGCTCTGCGGCCTGCAATTCCGCCTCTCCGCGCCCGCGTTTTATCAGGTCAACCACGCGCAGGCTGAGCGTCTGTATGAAAAGTCCGCCGCGCTTGCCGGGCTGACCGGAGAAGAGACGGTTCTTGACCTCTACTGCGGCACGGGTACGATCACGCTCTGCCTTGCGCGGCACGCGAAAAAGGCCGTCGGCGTCGAGATTATCCCGCAGGCGATCGAAGACGCAAAATTTAATGCCGCACAGAACGGCATGGACAATGCGGAATTTTACTGCATGGATGCGGGCGCAGCTGCGAAGCTGCTGGCCGAGCGCGGCGAAAAGCCCGACGTGATCGTCGTCGACCCGCCGCGCAAGGGCGTAAGCGCCGACGTGATCGAGGCCATCGCCACCATGCAGCCGCAGCGCGTCGTCTACGTCTCCTGCGACCCGGCCACCCTCGCCCGCGACGTGAAGCTGCTCACGGAAAAAGGCTACACCCTCCGCTCCGCCGAAGCGGTCGATCTTTTCCCAAAATGCGCGCATATCGAGACGGTTGTCCTACTATCCAAATTTTAGGATAATTTAAACCAAAGCTATCCATCCACATTTGCAGACCAGCGGTAAAAACAGAATATTGACAAAACAGCAGGGAGAAAAACTCCCTGCTGTTTTTAAAATTTACTATTGAAATTTTCAGACTAGTGAATATAATACACTAGTGAAAGGACAATCCAAACGGAAAGGAGCTGCGGATGAACACGCAATATAAAAAGGGCGTGCTGGAGCTGTGCGTGCTGTCGCTGCTGCACAAGCGCGACTGCTACGGCTATGAGATCTCCGATTTCCTCTCCCAGCACATTGACATTGCGGATGGCACGGTCTATCCGATCCTGCGGAAGCTGAAGTCGGACGGTTTGCTCACGACCTATCTGCAGGAGGAAAGCGGCGGGCCGCCGCGCAAATATTACAAGCTCACGGAGCTTGGACGGGAAACGTATCAGAACGACCGTGCGGAATATCTGAACTTTGCACAGTCTGTCAGAAACCTGTTGGAGGATGCATACAATGAAGAAGCATGAATTTATGACGCGGCTTGCAAATGCGCTGCATTGCCCCTCATCAGTCTGCTCCGCTGCGCTCCGCAGCCAGCTTTCCCCAGGGGAAGCCAGGGGCGCTCCCGCGCTAGTACGGCACCAGAAAGAACTGCGGCGAATCCGTACTACCCTGCAAGTTTCGAATGCAAGGCTTTTTGCCGCAGATATTGAATCGCAGCTACTTGAAAAATCGGTGTACCATAACAGGCGGCGCGTACCGTAGCGTACGTAGGGTGGCTTGGTGTGTTCGCAACAGCTAAAAATCAGGTTCCTGCCTGAACCGCACCCGCAGTACGCACCAAACGTACCCCAGCGCCCCTTTTCTCCCCCCCCATCTTTTCCGGCAAGACGGAAAAGATGGGGCCGCCGGAGGCACGTCGGAAACGGCTTCGACGGAACGAGTCTACGCTATGCGCGAAGCCTCTTATCCTCTTAAGACCGTTTCCCCCTCTTTCCTGCCGAACCGCTTCGCTGGGTTCGCCGGGAATCTCCGGTGTCAGCAAAACAAGCCCCTCATCATGCAGTCCAATGCGCATGGCAAGGGGCGTCTTTGTTTTTACCGGTAGCACAGCACAGAGAACCATGTCACAAGATTGCCGTTATAAAACTCGATCCCGTTCCGCTCAGCCAGCGCGGTTGCGACGATGCCGTAGCTTTCAACGCAGGGGAACATCCTGTCCGGGTGGCGGCAGGGGGCGTCCGGGTAGGCGCATTTCGGGCAGATGGCACAGGATTCCGTGGAGAGCGTCAGCACGTCTGGGGAAAATTGCAGCAGAATATCCCGCACCTGCCGCGTAAGCGCCTCGTGCGCGCCGCGCGTGGAAAGCGTCTCGGTCATGTCCGCAATGTCGCGCACCTCAGCAAGCGACGTGAAGACCAGTGCGCCCGGATATGACAGCACCCGGTTCCGGCAGGACTCGACCGTGCCGACCGCAGGCGGACAGGCCCAGCTTGTCCCGTACATCGGGCACTCGTGCTCGCAGACATAGCGCACGCGCTCGGAAAATTCGATCTCACGCGGGTCGATCCATGCGTACTGACTGACCGGCAGCTGGCACAACTGCTGCTCGACGGCCTGTTTATCCATTCCGGTTCACCTCATTTGTGTTTTCCTGTATTGTATCCGGCAGCGCGCAAAACGTCAAGCCGTCAGAGCGTCACGGCCTTTGTCGCAACGCGCTCGCAGAACACACGGTCGTGCTCGACGAAAACGATCGTCGGCTGGAATTCCAGCAGCAGCTCTTCCAGCTGAATGCGCGAGAGCACGTCCACATAATTGAGCGGCTCGTCCCAGACAAGCAGGTGCGACGGTTCGCACAGGCTTCGCGCCAGCAGAACCTTTTTCTTCTGCCCGGCGGAAAAGTCCGCCATGTCCTTTTCAAACTGCACCCGTGCAAAGTCCAGCTTGCGCAAGATCGCCTTGAACAGACTCTCGTCCAACCCATGCTGCGCGGCATAGGCGGAAAGATCGCCCCGCAGACCGGATGGGTCCTGCTGCACATGGGAAATTTGCAGCCGGGAGCCGCACTCTACTGTCCCGGTGTGCGGAATGTTCTCGCCGCACAGCAGGCGCAGCAGGCTTGTCTTTCCGGTGCCATTCGCGCCGCGCAGCGCGATCCGGTCGCCCTGTTCCACGGAAAAGGTCACGCCGGAGCAGACGGGTACATCGCCATAGCACACCGAAACATTCCGCAGAAGCGCCAACCGGTTGGTGTGATACGGCAGCTGATGCAGCTTCAGGGGCGCGGCCTGCTCAATATTTTTCAGGAGCGCCGATTTTTCCTCAATGGCGGCGTTCTGCCGCCGTTCGAGATTCTTGCGCCGCTGCTGCATACGACGCGACTGCTCACCGATGTAGGCCCGGCCGCCCATGGCGTCGGCTTCGCCCGTCACCTTGGCCGAGTGCGGGCCGATCTTCGTGTTTTCAACCTTGTCTGCCCACGCGCGCGACTGCCGCGCGGCCTGCTTCAGGCGGCCGATTTCTTTTTTCAGCTGTGCATTCTGCGCCAGTTCAAACGCGTCCTGCCGCTGCTTATTTTCATACCATGAGGAAAAATTGCCCCGCTGCACCTCGATGCTGCTGCGGCCTATGGATAGGATATGATCGACGCAGCCGTCTAAAAACGCGCGGTCATGCGAGACGAGCAGAAAACCGGACTTTTTCGCCAGATACCGGCTGACGAGCGCGCGGCCCGTCTCGTCCAGATGATTCGTTGGCTCGTCGATGAGCAAATACCGGCCCTCCCGCGCGAACAGCAGCGCCAGCAGAAGCTTTGCCTGTTCGCCGCCGGAAAGCGTGGAAAACGAGCGGTACAGTGCGTCCTCTGTGACCGCGAGCGGAGCCAGTTCCCGCCGGAAACGCCATTCCGGCACATCCGGGAAGCTGCGCTCCAGCAGTTCCAGCGGCGTAAGCGATGCGTCCGGAACCGGATACGGGAAATACTCGAACCCGCCGGGGGCCGTGATCGTGCCCTGATGGGGATACTGCCCCTGCAGGAGCCGCAGGAGCGTTGTTTTGCCGCGTCCGTTGCGGCCCGTCAGACCGAGCCGCCAATCGGTGTCAAACTGGAAGCTGACGTGCTCAAATACATTGTCAAAGCTGCCGGGATATGCAAAGGTCAGGTCTGTAATTTGGATCAATGCCATCGATATGCCCTCCCCGGTAACCGCAGGTGATTGGATCAGCGGTTACCTAATCATAAAAAATTGGCTGCGGGAACCGCTCCCACAGCCGAAGGGCATACTGCGCCTGCCATAAATGGGCAGACGGTCTGCACGGAAGCTGAGAGACAAAGCAGATTTCCCGCGAAAAGGCACAGCGAACCAGACGGTCTTCACCGCCGGAGTGTTACGATTGTGCCAAGCTTTCAGCAGGAGATCATGCGCATGCTCTCAGGACTCCCTTCTCATTTTTATGGTTCCAGTTTAGCATACGGCGCGGAAAAACGCAAGCACCGGTAAAAATTCGCAGAAAAACGCCCCCGGCACGGTGTGTGAGATGCCGGGAGCGTATCGTGCAGCGGGCGGAAAATGCTCATTGCACAGGATGAAAAAAAGTGATATACTAAATCACAGCATATCGCTCGGACGGCGGCCCGTCGACTGCCCTCCGAACTGTCTGTATTCTAGCACCGGGTGGCGCAAAATGCACCCTACCGGCGCGGACAGGCGCGATACCCGTCGGAGAACGGCACTCTACCGGCAGTAGAATTTCCTGTAATACCAATGCTTTTCGGGAAGGGGGCGTCCTTATGCTTCAGGACGAACAGACACTGCGGCGAACCGTCGCAAAAAACATCGCCGCTTACCGCAAATCCCATAAGGACACCCAGCTGGACCTTGCGCGCAAGCTCAATTACTCCGATAAATCCGTTTCCAAGTGGGAGCGCGGAGAGGGTCTGCCGGACGTGTATATCCTCGCGCAGATCGCGCAGCTTTACGGCGTGACCGTCAGCAACCTCATTGGAGAAGAGGAGCCGCCCAAGAAGGCCAACCCGCATTTTCATATTTATGTGCTGCTGCTGTCTGTGGCGCTGGTGTTCGTGATCGCGGCGATTTTGTTCACCGCCTTTACCATCGCCGCCGTGCCGTTCCCGTCGTGGCTGTTTTTCCTGTACGCTGTGCCGGTGTCGAGCATCGTGTGCATCGTCTTCACCTCCCTTTGGTGGGGCATCCTGATGCAGGGCCTGTCCATCACGGCCCTCATCTGGTCAGCCGGGGCCTGCATCTATCTGTCGATCCCCATCCCCATCCCGAACCTGAGCCTTATTTTCGTCGTCTGCGCCGCCGTGCAGGTCCTCATCACCCTCTGGGAGCTGTTCCGCTTCTCCCGGACAAGAACATGGTTCTGAGCGCATCCGTCTCCCCCGGAGCGGCCGGGGGAGGCTTTTTGTATATCTGGCAGTCTTTTCCGGCAAGACGGAAAAGACAGGGCCGCCGGAGGCATCCCCGGCCCGGCGGTCTGAACCACCGGCGCGGCAGCAGCTGCAAATCTATAAGTATATTCCGGTAAAAGGGAACCCGCACACACTGTTTCGGTGTGCGCGGGTTCGTATATTGAGGGAAAAGGGGATCACGAAAGCTTGCCGTCCGCCGAACAGGTGAGGGTCACGGAGGCGGGAGCGGTTGCGGTCAGGTGGCGGAACGTTGCGCTCGCCGTTGCCGAGGCACCGGTGCAGCTGGCGCTGCCGCGTACAAACGACCATGTGGATACCTGAACGGAATAGTCATAATCAGCGTTGGTTGCTGTCGCAGTGTTTCCTGTGTAAGTAAAATGTCCAATTACCGAGAGAGAGTATAGCTTTTCGTGACTGCTGCTATAGTAATCGCGGGTTTTCTGGCCGGAAATGGACGATGCTGCGCGGCCGTTCTGCGCCGAAGGAAAAACAGTAATTGTTGTAATGTAATAAGAACCGTCTTCCAGATAGGTTATGCTTTGCGCAGATGCAGCGCACGCGGGGAAACAAAATGAGGAAACGAGAATTGCAGCGAGAAGGATAAGCGCGAGTGTCGATTTCAAGGTTTTCATGTCATGCCCTCCTGATGTTATTGTTCGGTTCCTGACAAGTCTGTTGCAGGCAAGATCACAATGTGCTCTTCTGCGTATGCAGCAGAGTGATCTGTCATCTCCTGGCCATATATGAGTGCAGCACAGCAGACGAATAGAACGATTATGGCAGCGGCCAGAATATATTGCCAACGCCGCTTTTTCTGATAGGCATGCACACGCTCTGGCGCAATTCCGCTCAAAAGCTCCTGTGCAGCTTCGTCCGGTGTTCCGACGCGGGCAATCAGTTCGTCCAGCGTGGTGCAGCCCTGTGCGGATTCGGTGAACTCCTCCCGCAGTCCGGCCAGCAGCTGTCTGCGCTGCGCCGCCGGGAGCGGCAGCTGTTTTCCGACCGCCCGGCAGTATCGCCGGATCACGGCGTCATTATGCTTCATGTCCGTCCCAATCCTCCATCAGCTGCTGAAACACGACGGAAATCTCGGCATACTCGGCCAGCGTCTGCCGCAGATAGTCCCGTCCGGCAGGCGTAACGGCATAGTAATTGCGCGCACGGCCATCTACGATCTCGCTGGAGCTGATCTCGAGATAGCCCTGCTCCTCCAGCCGGTACAGGACGGGATACAGCAGAGAAAGCTGGTATTTTCCGCCCGAACGCTGTTTTAATTCCTGAATCAGTTCATACCCATACATCGGCCTGTCGGATAAGATCCGCAAAACGGCCAACGGGCTGGTTGCCCGCTTGAAATACGCCAAAAACGAATGCCCGGAGTCTTCTTGCTTCGTCATAGGCCTCCCTCCTTCCGGATGAGGGTGTCGACAACAGTTTTATAGCACAGTATTTTTAAAAGTCAATATTAAGCATTGACAAATATAATGATTTATGATATCTTGACAATGTAGACAACCCCAAAAACATCCGCCACCCACATAATTCGTAATTGATGAAAGGAGAATACTCATGTACAAGAAACTGGCATGTATAATTATGCTGTTCAGTTTGATTTGCTCGTTTGTTGTGCCAACGTATGCCAGCACAACTCCCCCGTCCTGCCTCGATGATGTTGATAAGGCTATTGTGCTCTATCCACGTCTTGACGGTAGTTATTCGACTGAATACGTAACAGAACAAGAAAACATGCAACGAGGTGGCCTTGGTGAAAGACTTGTCGTTAGGGCTAGAGATTCTGGAAATCAAGTGTTTTTCGACGAAAAGACTCCTTCAGATATTTATATGCGTGTAAACAGTACGACAGTAATTCCGGCGGATGAAATAAATGTAACAAATATTACAAATATAGACATTCAAGCGGTTGTAACTACATATAAATTGAGTGAGCGATTAGCACAGGATTTATATCGAATAGAAGAAAGCTATACGTTAGGTGAACTAGAAATAGACAACCTTTGCATTTATATTCCTAGCAATGCACTTGCTACAAGAAGTGTTTCCACAAGAACATATACTGGCTATAATGGGCGGCAATACTATGAAGAACTACTTATTTTAAGCGGTAATTCCACTACATTTAATGTTGTAAAACCGAATTACGGGGCAAAAACATATTTCACCAACGTTATGGCAGCCTTTGCGACTACTTTGCTTAACAATGCACTCGACACGGTTAGCGGAAATACTTGGAGCCTTGCATCTGTCCTTGCACAGAGTCCGGGCTATTCATCTATTCCGACAAATGCCGCTGTAACACACACTGCTGCACTCATAGAAAATAAATACCGTAGATATACATATATTTATGAAGGGTCAGAACATTATTTCGGCTCTTTACTTGATTACACAAGCAGCTATCGCTTCAAAGACTACATCAATATCCCTGGATATGATATTCTTGAAGGTGAATATACGCCAATTCAAAGGCACCAAACCGCTTATTATTATGAGGGCGATCGACTAGCGTATCAATGGTATGGTAATGGAGGATATACGGATACCGTAACAGGATATGTATATAAAAATTCAAATGCAAATCTAGAAACAACAGTAGATAGTTTGTTTTGATGAAATATTTCAAGATATCCCTCCTATTATGTGCGCTGTGCCTGCTATGCGGCTGCGCGGCAGAGCGATGGTCGTCCGTCCAACTGGTTGAGCGATATGACCGGCTAGGCGAGGAAGCCGTCAAGCAAAAAGACGTTTGCCAAACGAAAATAGGCCGGGAATAGCCGTACTGATCGGTGATAGTTGTTTTGGAAAAGCACGTGTCCTCTGCCGAATGGCAGGGGACACAGAATATATTGACAAAAAAGAATAGGTACAGTATACTCGAATCAGACACAGGTGAACGACATGCAGCATGGACGCCATACAGGCAGAAAGGGGCAGGAACGGATGAAAGCAAAAAAGATCATCCCCGCACTTGCAATCGTCCTCCTGGCCGTTGTGGGGACGCTGCTCTGGTTCCGGCCGAAGACGGTGATTCTGCCGGAAAACTGCCGATTGATGGTCGACACGGGCGAAGAGAGCTTGGCCGAAGGGATGTGGATAGAAGACCCGGAGCAGAAGGCACAGCTGTTGGAGCTGCTGTCTGCGTTCCGCATCCGCCGGTACCTGTCGCAGCCGGCAACGGATTTTCCGCCGGGGCTGGCGCTGAAGTTTGGAGACTTTGCAAGAATCGAGGTCTATCTGCCGGACACGGACCAGCTGACCGCGTATTATACCGTGTCTCTGATCCAGCCGTCCATGGGAACCTTCACCGATATTTCCACCCAAAAGCGCTGGAAGCTGACGGGCCGCGATGAGATCGCGGCGGTCGCCGCGTATATCACACAGCTGACCGGGCAGGCCCCGTCCTGAAGAAAGGAGAACAGGCCTATGAAACGTCTTGCTGCGCTTTTTCTGGCCGTGTGGCTGCTGCTTCTGATGGGCTGCGCAGCTTCGCGGCAGCTGGAGCAGGTATGTGAGGCGGAGAACTGGTCGTCCGTCCAGCTGGTTGAGCGATATGACCGGACCGGAGAGGAGGCCGTGACGCTTTCCCCGGATGCGGTCAGTCCGGAGGCGCTTCGGGCGCTGCTGCACGAAGCATACGCAAAGCCCGCCTATGCGTCCGCACAGCTTCCCGTGCCGTGCATCCAGCTCTTCCTGTCCTGTGAGGACAGAACGCTCTGCACACTTGCCGTCGGAGCAAACGGGCGTGTCGTCCTGACCGCGCATTCCGAGGGCAGCGAAACCGCGTCTTACTGGAATACAGGCTCTTCGGCACTGTATGATGCGCTTCTGGCGATGATAAATTGAAAAAAACCGGCGCGCTTTGGATGGTTTGTGCATCCAAAGCGCGTCGGTTGTCTGCATTGACAGCACGTCCCCGATGTGATATGATATTTTAGAAATTTTGTTCGTATTCAAGGAGGGGCGCGCATGGAGCTGCTGGAGGGACTGAACGCGGCGCAGCGGGAGGCTGTTTTGTCGACTGAGGGCTTTGTGCGCGTGATCGCGGGCGCAGGCTCCGGCAAGACGCGGGCGCTGACGCGGCGGTTTGCGTATCTGGTGACGGAGCTGGGCATTCTGCCGGGAAATCTGCTGTGTGTGACGTTCACAAACAAGGCCGCGAACGAAATGCGCCAGCGCATCCACAACCTGACCGGAGATGAGGATACCGGCTATATCAATACGTTCCACGGCTTCTGCGTTTCCATTTTACAGGAGGACAGCCACGCCGTCGGCTATCCCAGGAGCTTTCTTGTGCTCGACAACAGCGATATCGACGCCATGCTCCAGATCATTTATGAGGAGCGCGGGCTGACGCTGCGCGACATGACGTTCTCCCACGCGCGGGACATGATCGAGATGCTGAAATTAAAGGAGCGGCCTGCGTATTACGAGGATATGCTCACGCTGCCGCTCGATACGCTGAAGGAAAAATACTGGCAGGCCGAAAGCGCAAAAGATATTATTTTTTACGGCTATCTCTATCAGGAAAAGAAGTGCTTCGCGCTGGATTATAACGACCTGATCGTCTTCTCGCTCCACATCTTCCGAACGCATGAGGACATCCGCCTCAAGTGGCAGAAGCGGCTGGAATACATCATGATCGACGAATTTCAGGACATTGACCCGCCGCAGTACGCGCTGATGCAGGTGCTGTGCGAGTATCACAAGAACCTGTTTATCGTCGGCGATCCCGACCAGACCATCTACACATGGCGCGGAGCCGACGTGCGCTACCTGCTGGACTTTGACAAGGTCTATCCCACGACGAAGACCATCATGATGATGGAAAATTACCGCTCCACGCCGGAAATTCTCGCCGCCTGCAACAGTCTGATTTCGAAAAACGCGAACCGCATCAAAAAAGACCTTCTGCCCATGCTGCCGGGCGGCGCGCCGGTTCTGTGCCACCACGCGGCCAACAGCGAACAGGAAGCCCGTTGGATCGCCGCGCAGATCAAAACGCTCCACGAGGCCGGGACGCCCTACCGCGATATGGCGGTTTTATACCGCGCGCATTATATCACGCGCGGCGTGGAGGAGATTCTGCTGAAGGAGAAGATCCCGTACACGATCTACAGCGGCGTGCAGTTCTTCGCCCGCGCTGAAATCAAGGACGCGCTGAGTTATCTGCGCATGATCGCCTGCCGGGACGATCTGTCGTTCCTGCGCATTGCGAACGTGCCGAAGCGCAACCTCGGCGAACGCCGCATGGCGTTTTTGAAGGACTATGCCGCGCAGAACGGCTGCTCGCTTTACGACGCGCTGCGCCGGAATCTGGACAGTGAACTGCTGCGCGGGACGAAGGGCGGGAAATTCGTCTCGCTCATCGAATCGTTCACCGGCATTTATGATCAGATGCCCGTTTCCGAGCTGCTGGCTGCCGTTCTGAACGAGAGCGGCTACGAGGCCATGCTCCGCACGGAGGGCAGCCAGATGCGGCTGGACAATCTGGCCGAACTCAAGCAGTCGGTCTATACCTACGAGACGACCTGCGGCGAGGAATGTACGCTCGAGCATTATCTGGCGCACGTCGCGCTGTTCACAAACGCCGATCTCGACGATCCGCGCGATCAGGTGCGGCTCATGACCGTCCACAGCGCGAAGGGACTGGAATTCCCGCATGTGTTTTTATGCGCGATGAACGAGGGCATTTTCCCGTCGAAAAAGACGCGGACGCTGCCCGGCATGGAGGAGGAACGGCGGCTGTGCTTCGTCGCCATGACGCGCGCACAGAAGGCGCTCTACCTGTCCGAGGCCGAGGGGCGCAATCTGGACGGCAGCCCGCGCTATCCGTCGCGCTTCCTGCTGGATATCGACGATTCATTTTTGACCTTCACGCACACCCCGCGCGAGGATCTCATCCGGCAGGCGCGGGAATACATCGGCTTTTCCACCAGACTTCTGGACGAAAGCAGCCTGCCGCAGGGCTTCGCCCCCGGCACGCGGGTCCGTCACGCCGTCTTCGGGCCGGGCACGGTTCTGGAGCTTGACCCCGCGCAGAGGGCGCAGCTGGTGCAGTTCGATTCCATGCCCACTCCGCGCCTGCTCTCTCTGCGCACAAAGCTGGAACGGATCTGAGCCGTCCGGGCGCGGGTGGTTCCGCGCGGTTACTCTGTGAACGTGTACCGGATCATGACGCCCTTGCCGTCGCCCGTGGTGATGACAGTGTCGCCGGAGGCGTTTTTGCCGGAATCCAGAACGGGATAACGCCCCTGCGCCGCAACATACGCCTCGGGGCTGGCGGCCTCGATCTGCTTGAATTCCCGTGCCGCGTGCGCTTCGCCGCCGCAGGGATTGATCGTCTCGATCAGAACTTCGTATTCGTGCATAAACCTTTGCACTCCTTTCTCGTTTCTGTCTTCAGTATACCACAGGCGGTGCAAAGTATGCAAGAATAGAAAATTATGGTTTTTGGATATCTTACCACTGCATCGCGGCGGTAAAAATCGCGCTGAGGGCGCGCGTGATCTCCGGCAGCTGCGAGGTGGGCAGCGGGTTTTCGCCAAGACCGGCCTCGATCGTGAACGCGGGCCGCTTGAATACCTGCAAAAACCAGTCCTTGAAGCCCGCATTGGCCGATTCCGGCGGCACAGGCTCGACCGGATAGCCGGAGGCGTCCGAAAACGCCTGCGCCAGCGCGTGAGCGCCCGGCGGAGCTGTTTCGTCCGGGCCGGGATAGATCACGGAGCCCTGCGTGTGCAGCGCCAGCATCAGCTCCGGATGGATGCAGCGCGTAAAGGCGGCGAGCGCCGCCGTCTCCGGCTGATCCAGCGGAGAAAAGCCCGCAAAGTCTCTCGGCGCGGGGGTGGACACGCCCTGCGCCTTTTTGATGCGCCGCGCCGCTTCCCACCGGGCGGGATAGTTGAGGTTCAGATCGACCCCACGCAGATTTGCCTTCCAGCCGGACGGGAACGGGATATCGGGGTACTGCGCGGCAATGTCTGCCGCCGCCCGGTATTCCGGGCTTCCGGACGCGCAGACGCCTGCGGCCAGATCCGCCCCGTCCGGGTTGACCAGCGGGACGAGATAGACCATTGCGTTATGATACAGCTCCCGCGCTTCTGCGCCGCAGACCGTTCTGCCGTCCAGCAGCGCATTGCAGAACGTGAACAGCCACTGCCAGACGGCGTCCGACGTGATCGTCTCGTTTGCGTGGTGCCCGGCGGTGATGAGCAGCTTGCGGCTGCCGGAGCCGAACTGCAGCGCGTACACGCTGCGGCCGAAGGCCGTGCGCGTGAGCGTTTTGACGTAGACAAAAGGAAATTGCCGGCGCAGGCGCAGGAGATACGCCTCCTGCCGGCAAGAGGTCATGGAAACAGGATCGGAAATCAGGTTCTGCATGGACAAAACACCCTCCAGCATATATCTATGCCGGAGGGTGCTTCTGTATGCCAAAATTTTAATTCTGCTCGAAGAAAACCTTCATGCCCTTGTAGGTCATGTAGCAGTCGAGCTTTGCGACCGTCTCATACGGCGCGTGCATGGAAAGCACGGGGACGCCCGCGTCGAGCGTGTCGATGTTGCGCTTGGCCATGTACTTTGCGACCGTTCCGCCGCCGCCTGCGTCGGTCTTGCCAAGCTCGGCCATCTGCCACATGACGCCGTTGCCGTTGAACAGCCTGCGGATGCGGCCCACGACCTCGGCAGACGCGTCGGACGCGCCGCCCTTGCCGCCGGAGCCGGTGTACTTGCACAGGCCCACGCCGTAGTTGACATAGGCCGCGTTGCGGCGCTCATAGACCTCGGAGAAGTTGGGGTCGTAAGCGGCGGTGACGTCGGCAGAGATGCAGAAGGAGTTTGCAAAGCAGTCGGTCAGCTCGACGGACTGCATTCCGCAGAGCGTCTTCATGAAGTGCTCAAACGCCTCGGACTGCATACCGGACACGCCCTCGGAGCCGATCTCTTCCTTGTCGGCGAAGATGCACACGGCGGACTTCTCCGGCACGTCCAGCTGCAAAATCGCGGCCAGCTCCGCATACGCGCAGACGCGGTCGTCATGGCCGTAGGCGCCGATGAGGCTGCGGTCAAAGCCGAGGTCGCGGGCGTTTGCCGCCGGGACGGCCTCCAACTCGGCGGAGATAAAATCCTCCTCCACAATGCCGTATTTCTCATGCAGGATGCGCATGATGGCAAGCTTCACGCGGTCGGAGCCGTCGTCGTCCGGCTCGGGCCAGCTGCCGATAAGGATGTTGAGGGATTCGGACGGAATGGCCTCGTTCAGCGGCTTTTTGCCCTGTTCGCGGCCCAGATGGGGAAGCAGGTCGTTGATGACGAACTGCGGGTCTTCGGGGTCCGCGCCGATCTTGACATAGACCTCGCTTCCGTCCGCGCGGACGATCTTGCCGTGCAGCTCCAGCGGGACCGTGACCCACTGGTACTTGCGGATACCGCCGTAGTGGTGCGTCTTGATGTAGGCCAGCTCCGCATCCTCATAGAGGGGGTTGGGCTTGAAGTCCAGACGCGGCGCGTCGGTATGGGCCGCGGCGATGTTCGCGCCCTCGGAAAGCGGCTTTTTTCCGATCACGGCCAGCAGGATGGACTTGCCGCGGTTGACGGAGTAGACCTTGTCGCCCGCCTTGAGGGCCATACCGGCGGTCAGCTCACGGAAGCCCGCCTTTTCGGCCAGCTCCACGGCGGACACGACGCATTCGCGCTCGGTCTTCGAGCGGTCGAGGAACGCCTTATAGTCCTCGCAGTAGGTCAGCATCGCGGCCTCGTCCTCTTTGGTAAGGCGGTCGCGGCCATGCTTGGGCTGATAAAGCAGCGCCTCTCGTTCCTGTTTTGTCATGGGGAAAGCTCCTTTCAGAATATTTGTTAGATATTGGTCAGCCGTGCGCGCGAATTGTTCGCGCGTTCCGGCGTTCTGGAGAATGATGTTACAGTGCGCCTCATAAAAGCTGTCCGGCTTCTGCGCGTCCACGCGCAGCGCGGCGTATTCCCGCGTCAGACCGTCGCGCGCCATGATGCGCGCGATGCGCGTCTCGCGCCCGGCCAGTACGCCCACCGTCGTATCGCAGAGCGCGGCCAGCCCGGATTCAAACAGGTTGATCGCGTCAATGGCGAACAGCCGCCGCCCGGCAGCCCGTTCGCGCACGAGCCTTGCGCGGACTGCATTCCCGACGTGGAAAAAGACGATCTCATTGAGCTGCGCCATGCGCACCTTATCGCCGAAGACCAGCTGCCCCAGCGCCTTGCGCCGCAGGCTCCCGTCTGCGCCGAACGCGCCCGGAAAGGCCGTTTGCAGCTCCTGCCGCAGCGCCGCGCCCTCTTTGGAGGCAAGCAGCGCGTAATACAGCGCGTCGCAGTCGACGATATACCCGCCGCGCCGCTCGATCTGCTGCAAAAGCGTCGTCTTGCCGCAGCCGGTCGGGCCGGTGATGCCGATGACAAGCATGCTCATACCTCGATCACGTGGAAGCCCGCCGCCTTTTTCAGCCGGTTCGCGACGGCAAGGCCAAGCCCCGCCGTGTCGGGGCACTGGGCATAAATTTCCGTGACGGCCTCATGGTCAAATTCACGCAGCGCGTCGAACACGCGCCGGGCCTGCTCTTCCTTATCCGCCGCCGGGCCGAGGTCGTGAATGCTGTGGCCGGGGAACAGGGCTTTGAATTCCGTAAAGCAGATCACACCTGCCCCCTCCGGCAGATGGGTCTGTATGTACCGTGCGGAGGCTTCCGGATCGCCGGTCACGACCGTGACGGGGGCCTTGGGGGCATAATGGCGGTATTTCATGCCGGGGGCCTTGGGGCGTTCGCCGTCCTTCAGGAGCGAGACGACGGCCTTGTCCACGTCCACATGGCCGAGAACCGCCTCCAGCGCCTCAAGCGGCAGTCCGCCCGGACGAAGAAGCCGCGGCGGCGTGCACGTCAGGTCGATAATCGTCGATTCCACGCCGACCGCGCACGGCCCGCCGTCGAACATCCCCTCGATCCTGCCGTCCATGTCCTCGATCATGTCCGCGATGCACGTCGGGCTGGGACGGCCCGAGGTGTTGCCGGACGGGGCCGCGATGGGCACGTCCGCCGCGGCGATGACTGCGCGGGTAATGGGGTGGTTCGGGCAGCGGACGCCGACTGTCTCCAATCCGCCTGTCGTGCGCAGCGGGACGATGGGTTTCCGGGGCAAAATCATCGTGAGAGGCCCCGGCCAGAATTTTTCTGCCAGCGCATACGCCTCCGGCGGGACGTTCTCGCAGTACCGCGCAAGCCACGAGCTGTCGGGCACGTGGATGATCAGCGGATTATCCTGCGGACGGCCCTTGGCCAGAAAAATGCGCAGCACCGCATCCTCGTTCAGCGCGTCCGCGCCGAGGCCATAGACCGTCTCCGTCGGGATCGCCAGCAGCCCGCCGTCCCGGATGATCTTCGCAGCGGCCTCGATATTCTCTTTTGTGGGGTCACGAAAATAGACTGTTTTCACGTGTGGTTCCTTCTTGCTGTTTGAGATGTTTTTGCAAATTTGCAGGCTGGGGATGTCTCCGACGGCCCATTCTTTTCCGTCTTGCCGGAAAAGAATGGGGAGAAAAGGGGCGCTTGGACGCGTTTGGTGCATTCTGCGGGTACAGTTCAGGTAAGTACCAATTTTTATAGTTGTTACGAACACACATAGTCACCCTACGGGCGCTATGGTACGCGCCGCCTGTTATGGTGCACCAAAATTGATAGCAGCTGCCTTTGAATGGCTGCGGCAAAAACGCCCTGCATACAAAATTCGCAGGGTAGTACGGATTCGCCGGAGTTCTGTAGGGGCCGATGCCCATCTTCGGCGCTAAGAGCCGCGCTGTGCGCGGTTGCGCCTCGAAACTAGCCTGTGGGCGTCGCATCGGCCCGATGAGAAGTTACGAATTTTCCGAGAATTACCGTAAAAACGCTTCACCCCTGCGCAGGCTCGTTATCTGGGTCGGGGAAATAGGTCGCCATACGGGGGTTGTTTTCGATGGTGTCCGGGTCGATGCCTTTTACGGCGCACCATTTGAAAAACGCCTTGCTGAGGAACGCGTTCAGGTTCTGCATGGCGCTGTAGAGATTGATCTCCTCGTCGCCGACAAAGAGGATCGTGTTCACGCCGCCGCGCGTGAGCAGGCTCCGCTGGCCCCTGATCTGGCTGTAGCGGAACTCTTTTCTGCCGTGACCCCACGCCTTATACAGAAAACCCTCGTCGTCAAAGTAGATGACGACAGAAAAATAAGTACACAGCAAAATCACGCCGAAGATGATCGCCACAATGCTGCCGATGAGAAACAGCGTATCCGGCGTTCCAGCCAGATTTTTGATCAGCACTGCGACGCCCGCGAAGGTCAGGATCACACCGGCCACCGCGCTTTTCCTCGGCGGGCGGACGACCTGCTTGCTTTTTTCGAGTTTGGATTTCGGAAAAATCACTTTGAACAGCGTATCGATCAGAAAGCAGATGAGAAACACGACCGCACAGACGATCAGGACAAAGATGTATTTGTTCACACTTTTTCCTCCTCGACCGGCGCGGAAATGACATACTGCACCGGGATATCAAACGCGTCCGTGTCCAGATGGGAAAACATCTGGAACCCGTAACACAGCGCCAGCGTCACGTGCTTCGGGTGGGCGGCGAGATATTTGTCGTAAAAGCCCCCGCCATAGCCGCAGCGATGGCCCTCCGGGTCAAAGGCGAGGCCCGGCATGAGCACGAGCGCCGTCTCGTCGTCGGCCTCCGGCCCGTCCGCGACCGGCTCCGGGATATTGTATGCGCCCGGCGCGACGGCAGACAGATCATCCAGCCATAAGAACTTCATTTCATCGCCAAACACCTTCGGCACGGCTACGCGCTTGCCGTCCTGCTGCGCCCGGCGCAGAATGGCCGCCGTGCGCACCTCCTGATTGTAAGACAGATAGCCGTACAGGCTCCTCGCGGCCTGATAGGCCGGGTGCCGGAACAGCTGCTGGGCCAGACGGGCGCTGGCCGCTTCCACCTGCGCGGGGGTCATGGCGCGTTTTTTCGCGCGGACGAACGCGCGGAGGTCCTTTTTCTCCATATGTACGCCTCCCGGGGATGCCTGCCGAAAAACAGGCGTTTTTTCTATTTTACCCCGGAATCCGGTCCGCGTCAACCGTCCAGCGGCGGAAAGCCGGTATAGACCTCGCCGGGCAGAAGCGCCGTGCCGCGCAGCGCGGCCAGCTCCGAGACGGTGCAGAACGTATAGCCCCGCGCCTGCAGCCGGTCGACGGCCTGCAGGGCGCAGGTGACGGAATGCGCCGACAGGTCGTGCATGAGGATGATCCTGCCGTCGTGCGCCTCGGACAGAACTGTCGGCAGAACGCCGTCCCACGCGGCCTCGTTCCAGTCGCACGGGTCGACCGACCACAAAATGACCGACAGCCCCGCGTCCTTTGCCGCTCTTAAAAGCGTGTCGCCGTAAAGCCCGCCGGGCGGGCGGAACAGCTGCGCCCGCACGCCGCAGGCGTCCTCCACGGCCTTTGCACAGCCGGTCAGATCGCGCAGCGCCGTTCCATAGTCCATCTTCTGCATATAATCATGGTTGCTGCTGTGCAGGCCGATCTCGTGACCGGCTGCGGCGATGTGTGAAAGCGTATCCGGAAATTCCGCAATGCGGTAGCCGCAGACAAAAAACGTCGCGTGCACCTGCCGCTCGGCCAGACCCTCCAGAAGCCGCTCGGTCAGCTCACCGGACGGCCCGTCGTCAAACGTCAGCGCGAGATAGCGCTTCGGCTCCTCCGCAGCCCGCAGCGGCTGCGCAAGCAGCGCCAGCGCCGCAAGCAGGCAGAACAATTTCTTCATGGCGCGCTCCTTTCAAAAATCTTCTGTTAGTATGCGCAAAAGCCGTTCAGATATTTGACGCTGCGGGCAAAATAGAGTATGATATTCATAACAAAGATTTTGTGAGGAAGCCTATGCTGGAAAAACTGAAGCTGGTCGAGGCGCGCTATCTCGAAATGGCGGAGCGCGCCGCGCAGCCGGATTTTTATAACGACCCGAAGGCCGCATCGCAGCTGTTAAAGGAGCAGCGGCAGCTCGAACCCATCATCACGGCCTACCGCAGCTATATGAAAACGACGCAGGAGCAGGACGACCTGCGCGCCATGCTCTCCGAGGGGCTCGACCCTGAAATGAAGGCGCTCTGCCAGGAGGAATTCTCCGCAAACAAGAAAAAGCTGGAGGAATTGGAGCAGGAGCTGAAAATTCTCCTGCTGCCGCGCGACCCGAACGACGACAAGAGCGTCATCATGGAGATCCGCGGCGGCGTCGGCGGCGAGGAAAGCGCGCTGTTCGCCCACAGCCTGTACCGGATGTACACGATGTACGCCGAGTCCAAGCGCTGGACGGTCACGCTGCTGAACTACAACGAAACCGAGCTTGGCGGCATCAAGGAAGCCGATTTTGAAATTCAGGGCGCGGGCGCGTACTCGAGGCTCAAATTTGAATCCGGCGTCCACCGTGTCCAGCGCGTCCCGGAGACAGAGTCCGGCGGACGCGTCCACACGTCGACCGCGACGGTCGCGGTGCTCCCTGAGATGGAGCAGGCCGAGGTCGATATCCGGCCCGAGGATATCGAGATGCAGGTCTACCGTTCGTCCGGCGCAGGCGGGCAGCACATCAACAAGACCAGCTCCGCTGTGCGCCTCATCCACAAGCCGTCCGGCATCGTCGTGGCCTGTCAGGAGGAGCGCAGTCAGGTGCAGAACCGCGAAAAGTGTATGCAGATGCTGGCCTCCAAGCTCTATCAGATCGAGCAGGAGCGCATCGAATCTGCCGTCACGTCCGAGCGCCGCAGCCAGGTCGGCACCGGTATGCGCAATGAGCGCATCCGCACCTACAATTTCCCGCAGGGCCGCGTCACCGACCACCGCATCGGCCTGACGCTCTATAAAATCGACTCGATCATGGACGGCGCTTTGGACGAGCTGATCGACGCCCTCGTCACCGCAGATCAGGCCGAAAAGCTGCAAAGCAGCGGAGAAGCGTAACCGATTTATTTGAACTTGGGAGGAATGGCTATGGTATTCTGGTGCATGATGCTGCTGTTTACGCTGATGATCCCGGCCGTGATGATCGGCTTCGGGCGGAGCTTTTTCAAAAGGCCGCCCAGGGATATCAACGCGACGTTCGGCTACCGGACGACGATGTCCATGAAGAATCAGGAAACATGGCAGCTTGCTCACCGTGTCTGCGGGCGGTACTGGTTCATCTGCGGCCTGATCCTGCTGCCGCTGTCCGTGCTTCCGATGCTGTTCGTGATAAACCGCGGCACGGAAACGATCGGCATGACCGGCGTGATCATTGTGTTTGTCCAGATCGTTCCGATGATCTGCGTGATCATCCCGACCGAGCACGCCCTGCGGAAGAATTTTGATAAAAACGGGAACCGAATTACCGGCTGAAGCGCCTGCAGTTCTTCCGAATCTTTCCCGCGAAGCTTGAGACAGCCCCTTTTTACGGTGCTTCCGCCTCAGAAAGCATTCACTGCCCGTCCAGCAGATCCAGCAGATCGTCCAGCTCGTCCTCAAGCGCTTCGTGGCGTTCGCCCCAGCGCTCGTAGGCCTTGCTCATCATATCCTCCGGCTCGCGGGCATCCAGCTCCGCGAGCTTTTCGCGCAGCTCCTGCGCAAGCGCCAGAAGCTCTTCACGGGAAAGGGCCTCCAGTTCCGGTTCCTCCGCGTCTGCGGGAAAGGGAATGATCTGTGCCATATGCTTCATCCTTTCAGATTGCTCAATTCGTTGATGATCGCTTCCGCCGTCAGCATTCCGTCCAGCGCGGCGGAGGTGATGCCGCCGGCGTAGCCCGCGCCCTCTCCGCAGGGATACAGGCCGCGCAGACTTGACTGCCGCGTCTCATCGCGCAGGATGCGCACGGGGGACGAGCTGCGCGTCTCCGGCGCGGTCAGGACGGCGTCGGGCCGGGCGAAGCCGTGCAGGCGCTTGTCCAACTCCGGCAGCGCCTGTTCGAGCACGGAAGTGATGCGCTCCGGCAGGACCTCGTGCAGCTCGCAGAGTGTCACGCCGGGCCGGTAGGCCGGCTGGACGGCGCCCAGCGCCTGCGAGGGCTGCTTTTTCAGGAAATCGCCGACAAGCTGCGCAGGCGCGCGGTAATTGCTTCCGCCCGCGCGGAAGGCCGCCTGTTCGATCTGCCGCTGCCAGTACATCCCGCCGAGCGGGGAGCTGTCCGGGAAATCGGCGGGGTTCAGTGTGACGAGCAGGGCCGCATTCGCGTTTTCGCCGTCACGCGCATGGTCGGACATCCCGTTCGTCACGACGCCGCCCGGCTCCGACGCGGCTGCAACCACGTACCCGCCGGGGCACATACAGAAGGTATAGGCCGAGCCGCCGCTTGGCAGCTGCACGTTCAGCTTGTAATCCGCCGCGCCAAGCCCCGGTGCGTCTGCAAACGGGCCATACTGGTTCTCATTGATCTGCCGCTGCGGGTGCTCGATGCGCACGCCCATGGAAAACGGCTTCGGCTCCATCGGTACCCCGGCGCTGTGCAGTGCCTCAAACGTATCGCGGGCGCTGTGCCCGATGGCAAGCAGGACGCGGGAGGCCGGAAGCACCGTCTCGCTGTCTGCGCTCTGTACGTGGACGGCTGTGATGCGGCCGTTTTCGGCTTCGATGCCGGTTAGCCGTGTGCCGAAGCGGATCTCGCCGCCGTAGTGCAGGATTTTCTCCCGCAGGTTCTGCACGACCGTGACCAGCTCGTCCGTGCCGATGTGGGGCTTTGCGTCGTACAGAATATCCGCGCTGGCTCCGGCCTCGGCGAACTGCTCCAGAATCCAGCCGATGCGCTCGTTCTTGACGCCGGTATTCAGCTTTCCGTCCGAAAACGTGCCCGCGCCGCCCTCGCCGAACTGCACGTTGCACTCCGGGTCAAGCTCCCCAGTCTGCCAGAAGCGCGACACGGCCTCATGCCGCGTTTTCGCGTCCTGCCCGCGTTCGAGCACGAGCGGGCGAAGCCCCGCCATGCTCAGGACCAGCGCGGCGAACATCCCCGCCGGGCCGAAGCCCACGATGATGGGCTGACTGTCCGGCAGCGCCTGCGGCTGCGGGACGCTGTAAAGCGTGTCGCGCGCAATGGACGCCTTCGGACTGTGGGCCATTTTGAGGATTTTATCCTCCCGGCCCTTTACGGCCACGTCGACGGTATAAATGATGCGCACGTCGTTCTTTTTGCGTGCGTCAACGGATTTTTTCTTCAGGTCCAGCTGCTTGATCTCGTTCGGAGAAATGCGCAGCTGCCGCGCAGCGGCCTGCACGAGCCGGGCCATGTCGCCGTCCGGCGGCAAAGAGAGATCACGGATGCGGATCATCGGGGGGACCTCCATGTGTGGGAATTTTCATTATCATATCACAGAACCGACAAAAACGGAAACCAAAAAACTGCCGCGCCGGATTTTACAAAATGTTCACGCAAACGCAGGGAGCGGCAGTATAATATTCATTATATTGTATCAGAAGGGAGCGCGCTTCTCCTATGGCAAAAACGATCCTGATCGTCGAAGACGATCCGAATATCTCCGAGCTTGTGCAGATGTATCTCGAAAAGGAGGGCTACAACACCCGCATCGCCTCCGACGGCGGACAGGGACTTGATCTGTTCCGGCAGCTCCGGCCCGATCTGGTGCTGCTCGATATCATGCTGCCCGTGATGGACGGCTGGAGCGTCCTGCGCACCATCCGGCAGGACAGCAAGACCCCCGTCATCATGCTCACGGCCAAGGGCGAGACGAACGACAAGGTGCAGGGCCTCAAGCAGGGCGCAGACGACTATCTCACCAAGCCCTTCGAAATGAAGGAGCTGCTGGCCCGTGTCGAGGCCGTTCTGCGCCGCGCGGGCGGCGAGGACGACAAGACCAAGCCCCGCCGGCTGGTCTTCGACAAGCTCATTATCGACCTTGACTCGTTCGAGCTCATCGTCGACGGCAAGCGCATCGAAACGCCGCCCAAGGAAATGGAGCTTCTGTTCCATCTCGCGTCCAGCCCGAACCGCGTCTTCACGCGCAACCAGCTGCTCGACGAGGTCTGGGGCTTTGATTATTTCGGCGACAGCCGCACCGTCGACGTCCACGTCAAGCGCCTGCGCGAAAAGCTCGAGGGCGTGTCGGACAAGTGGAGCCTCAAGACCGTCTGGGGCGTCGGATATAAATTCGAGGTCCTGTAACCATGAAAACAACGTTCAGCCGGCAGTTCGCCCTCATTGCGGCGCTGCTGCTGGTCTGCATGATCTTTACGGGCGTCTCGTTCCGGTTTCTGATGCTGGGGTATCTGAAAACCGATAAAAAAGAGACGCTCAGCGCCGACGCGGCCGCCGTCGCCTCGCTGGCCGAGGCGTATGACTCGACGGGCGAGCTGGAGGAAAACTGGGACTTCCGGCTGAGTCTGTCCCTGTTTTCCGACGTTGGCGAGGCCGAGGCACTGGTCTGCGATGAAAATGGCTTCGTCGTCCTGTGCTCGTGCGACGAGTTTAACTGTGCGCACATCGGCCGTCAGGTCGACGCGAATCTCATCACCGAGATCGACGCCAGCGGCGAAACGTTCCGCGTCGGGACGCTGGCCGGCATCCACGACGGACGGCGATACATCGCGGGCAGGCCCATTGTCGCCAATGATACGGACGAGACGATCGGCTATGTCATCATCTCCTCCGACATGACGCAGATCACGGATTTTATGCAGCGCAGCTCGTCGCTGTTTTTCTATGTGGCGATCATCGTGCTGGTGCTGGCGCTGGCCGCGGCGACGTTTTTGTCGCACCAGCAGGCGCAGCCGCTGGCAAAGGTCGCGGACGCGGCCCGGCGCTTTGGCCGTGGCGAGCTGGATACCCGCGTGACGGTCCCCGAAAGCTGCGGCGAGGAGGTCGTCGATCTGGCGAACGCCTTCAACACCATGGCGGATTCTCTGGAAAAATCCGAGCAGCGCAGACAGGAATTCATCGCAAACGTCTCGCACGAGCTGAAAACCCCCATGACCACCATCGGCGGCTACATCGACGGGATGCTCGACGGGACCATCCCGCCGGAAAAGCAGCAGCATTATATGCAGATCGTCTCCGGCGAGGTGCGCAGGCTCTCGCGGCTGGTGCGCAATATGCTCGACATCGCGAAGCTGCAGGCCATGGGCGTGGAGGAGAGCCGGAAAACGCGCTTCGATCTCGGCGAGGAGCTGAGCGACGTGCTCATCACCTTCGAGCAGAAGATCTATAACAAGCATCTCGACGTGCGCGTCGATCTGCCGGACAAGCCCGTCTGGACGCGGGCCGAGCGCGACAGCATCACGCAGGTCATCTATAACCTGATCGACAACGCCATCAAATTCTGCCCCGACGGCGGCAGGCTTGCCCTGCGGGTGCAGGTCGACGGCGGCAAGGCCCGCGTGAGCGTTGAAAACACCGGCCCGACCATCGACAAGGACGAGCTGCCGCTGCTGTTCGACCGCTTCCACAAGGCCGACAAATCCCGTTCGGCTGACCGCGAGGGCTGGGGCCTCGGCCTCTACATCGCGAAGACCATCGTCGGCGCGCACGGCGGCGATATCTGGGCCACGAGCGAAAACGGCGTGACGCAGTTCAACTTCACGCTGCCCACAGTCCGCTGACGGACTGCACGGAAGATTTACAGATCGTTCAATGTCTGTTCAAATCCGCGGGATATACTAAGTGCATAACCAAGCAAGAGGGTGTCTGATATGAGCTTTGACAACAACAGCTTCTATGACGACAATTCCACAAAGAACTGGCAGCCGCAGCCGACGCCGATGGAGGATCGCAGGCGCAGGCACACCGGAAAATGGGTCACGGCTATTTTGATCCTGGGCCTGCTGGCGCTGGCCGTGACCGGCACGGTGCATCTGGTGCGCGATGTCGGCGTGACGCTCAACCGGTCGGATACCGGCTTTCTTTTGACCGTCGGCACGCAGCCGGCGCAGACCGCTCCAACCGAGCAGACGCAGACAGCAAAGGAAACGGAACCGTCCGTTCAGGCCGAAGCGCCTGCGCAGACGCAGCAGGCCGCCGAGGATCTGCCGCAGCTGACGATCACGCAGTCGCCCGCAGGCGTGCCGACCGTCGCCTCCGATGAAGCGGGCGCGCTGAGCCTGCAGGAGATCTACCGCCGGTGCATCGGAAGCGTCGTCTCCATCGTGACCGTCACGCCGTCCGGCAAGGCCAGCGGGACCGGCATCATCATGTCGGAGGACGGATATGTCATCACGAACCATCATGTGATCGAAAGCGCGCAGGCCGTGAGCGTCCTGACGGCGGACAGCCGGGAATATACCGCGTCGATCATCGGCAGCGACGAGACGAGCGATCTTGCCGTTCTGAAGATCGAGGCCGAAGGGTTGCAGGCCGCTGAGTTCGGCGATTCGTCCGTTCTGCAGGTCGGCGACAGCGTCGCCGCCATCGGCGATCCGCTCGGAACGGCGCTGCGCGGCACCATGACCGACGGCATCGTCTCCGCGATCAACCGCGATCTGACCGTCAACGATCGCACCATGAGCCTGATCCAGACGAATGCCGCGCTCAACAACGGCAACTCCGGCGGGCCGCTCATCAACTGCTACGGGCAGGTCATCGGCATCAACACGATGAAGATGAGCAACTTCTATTCCTCGTCCACGACCGTCGAGGGCATCGGGTTTGCCATCCCGATCGACACGGCCAAGCCCATCATCGACGAGCTGATCGAAAAGGGCTATGTCTCCGGCCGTCCGGCCATCGGCATCGACGGCGAGACGCTCCCCGCGACGTACCGCATCTATTACCGTCTGCCGCAGGGCATCTATGTGACGCGCGTTTACCGCAACAGCGACGCTGCCGCCAAGGGCATTTCCGAGGGCGACATCATCACCGCCATCAACGGCGTCTCCGTCACGACGATGGAGCAGCTCAACCGCGTCAAGAACCAGTTCACTGCCGGCCAGACCATCACGCTGACCATCTACCACGGCGGCGTTTCCTCCGACGTGGAGATCATTCTCATGGACCGCGCAAACGCATAATAGCGCAAAATACGCCCACGGCGCTCCCAGCGCCGTGGGCGTTACACTCTGTCGAAGAAGCATTATTTTCCTATTTTGCACAGGATTTCTGAGACAGGTGTAGGGGCGGACGACTCTGTCCGCCCGCAGGATGCTGTGTTTTCACGGGAATCTACGGCAAATTCGCAACATTTTTGGGCCGACAGGGTCGTCGGCCTCTACAGCTACGTGGAGAAATGCAATTCGGATTTGCCGAGGGGATTCCCCTTTTCGCTGCTGCCTGCTGCTCGGACTTCCGGGCGCAGCGCGGCGAAATCAAAGCCCATCAAATGTCGTGCCTGTCTGGCGGCGGGCTTCTTCGATGACGGCGGCGGTGAGGATGCTGTCGCGGTTGCGCTTTTCCGGCTGCGTGCCGGAGGCGATATAGCCCGCGAATTCGCGCAGCTCGTACATCATGTTGTTCGGCAGCTTTTCGCGGTATGGCAGCTCGACCGTCTCTCCGCTGCGGCGCACGAGCCAGATGCGGCGTGTGTGGTTGATATCGTCGAGCAGGATCGAGCCGTCCTCGCCCATGAATGTGGTGGGCGCGGCCTGTTTGCAGACCTTTGACCAGATCGCCTCGCAGACAAAGCCGTCATAGCGCAGAAGCGCAATGCCGCCTGCCTCAAACCCGCTTTCCAGATGGTATGCCTCTGCCGATACGTGCGCGGGTTCGCCGAACAGGGAGATAAGCGCGTGGATGGGATAGCAGCCCATGTCCAGGATCGCCGCGTTGCACAGCGCGGGGTCAAAGGCGTTGATATGCGGCTCTCCTGCGCGGACGCGGTCGTAGCGGGAGGAATACTGCGTGAACTCCGCCGTGACGCGGCGAAGCGTCCCGATCTCGGGCAGCGCGTCCCGGATGATGGGCAGCGCATCGTCAAACACCAGCCGCATGGCCTCCAGATAGACCACGTGATTGGCGTTTGCCGTCTTGACAAGCTTCTCCGCCTGCTTTCTGGTCAGAACGCCCGGCTTTTCCAGCAGCACGTGCTTGCCGTGCCGCAGCAGGCACATGGCCTGGTCAAAGTGGCAGAGGTTCGGGCTTGCGATATACGCCGCGTCAAACGCGTCCGAGGCCGCAAACGCCTCCAGATCGGTGAACACCGCGTCCAGATGGTATTTTTTCGCGAATTCCCTGCCGGTTTCCTCGTTTCTGGAATAAATCGCCGCCGGGCGCAGCTCCGGCACCTGCTCCATCGCCGCCAGCATCCAGGCGACGACAAAATTCCGTCCGATGATCCCCACGCGAATGGTCATGCTGTTCCCTCCATAAATGCGCATCCGTCCGGCAAGCCGGGCGGATGCGATACTTTTATCGATCGAGCCTGCCGCCCTCATGCAGCAGCCGGTCCTTGATATCCCACAGCTTCTGAGACAGATCGACGTAATAGGTGTGCGGGTTGTCAAACCGCTTGACCTCGTCCCAGAGTGTGTCGACCTGCTCGGCGCAGTATTTCTGAATGTCGTCCAGCTTCGGCAGCATGTAGACCAGTTCGCCGTTTTTGAAGATCGGCACGAGCAGTTCCTTCGCCGTAAAGTTATAGACCCTCTTGCGCTTCCACGTCGCCTGCGGGTCGAAAATTTCCAGATCGCTGCTGTCGTCGACCGTCTCGTCGTGGACGCACAGATAGTCCGCGATAGCCTTGCCGGTGTCGTTGCCGAAGAAACGGTAGACCTTTTTGAAGTGCGGGTTCGTGATCTTGCCGACGTTCTCGCTGATCTTGATCTTGGGGATGATAGTCCCGTTTTCGTCCTCGATGGCCGTCAGCTTGTACACGCCGCCGAACACGGCCTCGGATTTGGCCGTGATGAGCCGTTCACCGACGCCGAACAGGTCGATCTGCGCGCCCTGGTTGAGGATGTCCTCGATAATATACTCGTCGAGCGAGTTCGAGCACGAGATTTTGCAGCTCTGCCAGCCTGCCTCGTCGAGCAGCTTCCGCGCCTTTTTCGTCAGATACGTCATGTCGCCGGAGTCGAGCCGGATGCCGCATTTTGTAAGTCCACGGGGCTTTAAAACCTCGTTGAAGACGCGGATGGCGTTCGGGATGCCGGATTTGAGCGTATTATACGTATCGACCAGCAGCGTGGGGTTCTCCGGATACGTTTCGCAGTAGGCCTTGAACGCCTCGTATTCCGACGGGAACATCTGCACCCACGAGTGGGCCATCGTGCCGCCGGCCGGAACGCCGTAGAGCTGGTCGGTCAGCGTGCAGGCCGTGCCTTTGCAGCCGCCGATGTAAGCGGCGCGCGCGCCGTCGACCGCCGCGTCGACGCCCTGCGCCCGGCGGGAGCCGAATTCCAGAACGGTGCGGCCCTTCGCGGCCCGCACGACGCGGTTGGCCTTCGTCGCGATGAGGCTCTGGTGGTTGAGCGTCAGCAGCAGAAACGTCTCGACGAGCTGCGCCTGAATGGCGGGCGCGCGGACGGTCATGATCGGCTCGCGCGGGAAGATCGGCGTGCCCTCCGGCACGGCCCAGATATCGCCCGTGAAGCGGAAGCCGCGCAGATATTGCAGGAAGCCCTCGTCGAACATATTCCGGCTGCGCAGATACGCAATATCGTCCTCGTCAAAATGAAGCTGCTGCACGTACTCGATCGCCTGCTCCAGACCCGCCGCGATGGCAAAGCCGCCGTTATCGGGCACGGAGCGGAAGAAAATATCAAAATACGTGATGCGGTCCTGCATACCCTGCACGAAATAGCCGTTGCCCATGGTGAGCTCGTAATAATCGCAGAGCATACTCAGATTGGCGTTTTTGTTGATATCCATGATCGTTTTCCCTCGTTTTTCTGCCGCATGGGTACATGGGCGGTTTATTCTGCAAGCGCCCGTGCGCGCTGCAGTTTGCTGAGCGGCTGCTCGGACAGATGATAGGTGTCCATAAGCGCCCGCGCGAACGCGGAAAGCGCTTCCTCGCTTCCCTGCTTTAATTCCAGCTCCAGCTCGCACAGAAGCGCCGTCCTGCCCCCGCCGGTCAGATCGCCGACGTCGCCGCAGATCATGCAGCTGGTGTTCTCCGACAGCCGCAGCTCCGCCGTGATGCGGGTGAAGCTTGCCCCGCAGATGGGCGCAAGCGCGTCCGGCTGCAGGGCGGCGATCTCCTGCGGCGCGCCGAGCGCGGCCAGCTTTTCAAGCGCCTCGTCGAGATACGCACTCTCGACCTCCCATTCGCCGCGCGTATGCCCCTCGCCGGGGGTCTTCATGGTGACGACGCTGCGGCCGTCCTCCGTGCGCAGGCGGAGCATCCAGCGCCGCTGCGCAAGAAAGCCGTCCTCCGTATCGTAATACGTTGTCCGCATCCGGATATAGGCATAGGGCGCGCACAGCTTTTCCATAACCATCCGGCTGCACAGAATGCAGTCGAGCAGCTGCAGATCGCCGACAGCCAGCTTGTATTCCGTCTCCTTACCCAAGTCAAGGCCCCCTCCGGGATTTTTTATTATTCTACGCTATTTTCCCCATAAACGCAAGAAGAAGGATGGCTTTTCTTTTTGCCGCCGTGCGCTGGAGCCGTTCCGGCGTTTCCCGCGCCATTTCCCGACGGGTTTCCGCCCGTTCCGGGTGGTACACTGCGCAAAGGAACAAAAGGAGGCGGCGCGATGGGAACAGCAGGAGCGGAGCAGCTGCGGCAGCGGCTGGCGCAGGGATTGGCGGCGCGGCCCGTGCTGCGCGAGGCGCTGCGCGCGCTCGGAGCGGGCGGCTTCAGCTTTGTGCTGGCGGGCGCGGGGCTTTTATCGGCGCACGTGCCGCTGGCGCTTGCGCCGGTGTGCGTGCTGCCGTTCGGCCCGGCGGCTGTGTGCGCGTATCTCGGGGCCGTGGCGGGCTATGCCGTGTTCTGGGGCTTATCGGCTGCGCTGGAGCCGGTCGCGGCGGGCTTTCTGATGCTGGCGGGCAGCTGCCTGTTCCGCGATCTGCTGCCCGCGCAGAGGCGCGGCTTTGTCCCGGCGGCGGCGGGCGGGATCTACGCACTGCTGGGGCTGATTTTCGTTTTGCAGGCCGACGGCGGCATCCGGGCGGCGCTGCTGCTTGCGCTGCGGCTGACGCTGCTGGTCGTGAGCATCCGGGCGCTCTGCCCGGCGGAGGAGGCTGCCAGGCTGCGGCCATACGCTGCGGCGGTGTGTCTGCTTGCGGGACTTGTGCGCGTGGAGCTGCCGTTCGGCGTTCCGCTGTCCGTGGTCGGCGCAGCGGCGGTGTGCCTGCTGGTGCAGGACGCGCAGGACGCGCTTCTGATTGGCGCGGCCTGCGGGCTGGTGCTCGATCTCGGGAGCCTTCCGTCTCCGCCGCAGACGGCCTGCTTCTGCCTGCCGCTTCTTGTCTGCCGGATGGCGGACCTTCGCCGGACGGCGCGGGCGGCGGCGTTTGCGGGGCTTTATTTTCTGTGCGTGCTCGTCTGGGGCGGGGAGCACGCGGGCTGGACGCTGGGCGTGCTGGCAGGCGCGGTTTTCTCGTGCCTGCTCCCCGGCTTTGCGCTGCCGGATGCGCGGCGGGACGCGCCTGCTGCGGCCAGCACGCTGGTGCAGACGGCGGATGTCCTGCAGCGGATGGAGACGAAGCTGTCTCTTTCCGGGCAGGAAGCCCAGACGGCCCCGGCGCTGATCTTTGACAGTGCGGCGGACGACGTCTGCCGCAGCTGCGTCAAGCACCAGCAGTGCTGGCAGGAGCGCGCGGACGATACCTGCCGTCTGCTTTCGGCCTGCGCCGGGACGATCCTGCGGCAGGGACAGGCGAACGAGGGCGACCTGCCCGCGGGCTTCTGCGCGGTCTGCATCCGGGAGGAGGCGTTTCGCGCGGCCATCAACCGGGCGCTGCGCGCCCAGCAGTCGCAGCTGCTGGCCCTCCGGCGCAGCGAGGAGGCGCGGGAAATTTCCCGCGCGCTGCTCGGTCAGCTTGCGCGCTTTTTACGCGCGGCGGGCCAGAAGCGCCCCGCCGGGGGCGTCCCGCGCTATCGGCTCTCGCTCGGCGTCCGGGCGGTCGGGCTGCGGGGCGATACGCTCTGCGGCGACTGCGGGACAAGCTTCCAGTGCGGCGTGACGCAGTATGTCCTGCTCTGCGACGGCATGGGCACCGGCTCCGGCGCGCAGTCCGACGCGCAGGAGGCGATCTCGGTCCTGCAATCGCTCTTAACGCTCGGCTTTGACGCGATGGACGCGGCGGCGATGCTGAACGAGCTGTATGTGCTGCGGGGCGACGGGTGCTTTTCCACGGTCGACCTGCTGGAGATGGACCTTTGCACGGGCGAGGGGGCGCTTTATAAATGGGGCGCGGCCCCGTCCTATCTCAAGAAGGGCGGAACAGTCAAAAAAATAGGGACAGCCTCGCCTCCGCCGGGGCTGGGTGTGGGAGAGGAACACCGGGCCGAGCGTGTGGGGCTGTCCTTACAGAGAGGAGAGCAGCTGGTGCTTACCACCGACGGCATACCAGAAGCCGCCTGCGAGCAGTATCTGCGCGCGTGCGGGCCGCTTTCGCCGAGGGAGCTTGCCGCCGGGGTCGTCGCGTGCGCCAGCGAGTCAGAGCCTGATGACCGGACCGCGGTGATCGTTCAGCTCGATCCGGCCTCCATGCAGCCTCACCATACCACACGCCGCGCGCGAAGTGTGTCGAAAACGGGCGCGGAACCCCACATTTAGGAAATATTTTCTGTCGAAGCACAAAATACCGGCTCGAATCAGGCCGGATAAAGACGCAGCCTCACCCTGCCGCGGCAGGGTGAGGCTTTGCGCTTATGTTCCGAACAGCAGCTTCATCATCAGCGGGATCGTCAGCAGGCTCAGAAGCGTGCTGACAAACACGCCGGAGGAGGCGGCCGTCTCGTCGGCGCCGTATTGGTAGCTCAGGATCGTCGTGTTGGTGGCGATGGGCATACACAGAAGCACGGTCAGCACGCACAGTGCAAATTCATTCGTCAGCACGTGCCGCAGCACGGCATACGCCAGCAGCGGCACGGCCGCCAGCTTGAGCGCGGACAGCGCGTAGATCCGCCAGCTTCCGAAGATCTGCTTAAAGCGCATCTGCGCAAGCGAGCAGCCCACGATCAGCATGACGACGGGGCTTGTGATATCGCCGACATATTTGACGGTCTGGTGCAGCAGCGCGGGCGGCTGCCAGCCGGACAGATAGACCGCGAATGCCGCAAGCGACGCCGCGACGCACGGCTGCCGCAGCACCTTCCACTGAAACCGGAAGCGCGCCGCGCCGCGCATCAGACTTGCGCCGTAGCTCCAGCAGAAGAGCTGGAAAAACAGCACGAAGATCGTGACGTAAAACGCCGCGCCGCTGCCAAGCAGAGACTCGACGACGGGATAGCCGAGAAAGCCGGTGTTGGAGAAGATGAACATGAACCGGTACAGCCCGCGCTCCGCGTCCCTGACGCGCAGCAGCCGCACGGCCGGGAAGCTCAGGGCGATCAGCGCAAGATAGATCAGCGCGATCAGCCCCGCCAGCCGGAGCGTCTGCCCGGTCGAGAGCAGGCGCTCCCCCGTCAGTGCGGAGGCGAGGATCTGCATGGGGTTTGCAACGTTTACGACGAGCGCCGAGAGCTTTTTGTTGCTCTGCGTGTCCATCACGCCGCCCTTTGCGGCGCAAAAGCCGCAGGCCATGCAGAAAAACAGCATGACCATCCTCCGGCACAGGGAGAGAATATCCATCCTGCCCGCTCCTTCCTGCTCCGCCGGGATCTGGTTTACAGCGGGCTTTTTTTGATTTTCGCGAACGCGCGGGGGTATTTCGCCGGCGTGGGCCTGATTTTGCGGATGACAACAGCCTTATGCAGCGCGTCCTGAATGGGATACTCGTACACCTGCTCGATCATTCCGCCCAGCAGCGCCACGGCGCGCTTTGCTTCTTCCATCTCCTCGCCCGCCAGCGCACCCTTCATCGCCAGAAACGCGCCGCCTACCTTTACATACGGCAGGCAGAGCTCTGCGAGGATATTCAGCCGCGCCACGGCGCGGGACGTCGCAATATCATACTGCTCCCGGCGGGTCTGGACAAATTCTTCCGCCCGGGCAGTGACGACCTCGGCCTCCACGCCCAGCTGCGGCAGAATTTCCCGCAGCCATGTCATGCGCTTGGCCAGAGAATCCAGAAGCGTCAGCTCGATCGACGGCTCGGCGATCTTCAGCGGAACGCCGGGAAAGCCCGCACCGCAGCCGATATCGATCACGCGCTTTCCGGAAAAGTCCTCCGCCCGCAAAAGCGCGATGCAGTCGAGAAAATGCAGCTCGGCCACAGCCTGCGGCTCGGTGATGGCCGTGAGGTTCATGACCTTGTTTTTTTCGATCAGCGCCTGCCCGAACGCGCAGAGCGTGTCGATCTGCTCCGGCGATAAGCCGGAGCGCGCTTCCAGTGCTTCCCTCATTGATCTGCCTTTCGGATATACAGCACGCCGAGCGTTCCCGGCCCGCAGTGGCTGCTGACGGTGCAGCCGGCCCGCGTGACGCAGATCTCCTCAAACGGCTGTAACTTTTGCACAGTTTCCACAGCCTTTTGCACCGATTCCTCCGACACGCCGGAGTGCGTGATGAACACGCGGCGCAGTTTCAGATCGCTGCGGTTTCCAATTTTATCGGTGATATACTCGCAGACGCACTTGTCAAAGCTGCCGCGGTATTTTTTGCCGACGCCCATTTTGCCGTCTCTGACCTCGATGCACGGGCGGAGCCTTAACAGATTCGCGCCCAGAAGCGTCACGGCGGAGCACCGGCCGCCCTTTTTCATGTAATCCAGCCGGTCGAGAATGAAGCTGGCCTCCACGCGGCCCGTCAGATCGTGCAGCGCCGCGACGATATCGTCCGGCGCCATGCCCTCGCGCGCCATGCGCTCGGCCTCCAGCACGACAAGGCCGTGGCCTGTGGATAAATTTCTGGAATCGACGACGTACACGTTGTCAAAATCCGCCGCCGCCAGCTTTGCGTTCTGGTAGCAGCAGGAGAAGTCCAGAGAGATACAGACGTGGATGACGAAGTCGTTTTTTTTCGACAGCTCCGTGAACGCGCGGACATAATCGGCCAGATTGACCGCCGCCGTCTGCGGCAGACTTCCGCCGGCGGAGACGTGGGCATAGATATCGTCGGGCTTGACGTCCACGCCGTCGCGCAGCGTCTTGCCGTCCATGCTCACATAGAGGGGCAGCAGGCGGATATTATACTGTTCCAACTGCTCCGGGCTGAGATCACAGGTAGAGTCAGACGTGATCTGATATCGCATAGAGAGTCCCTTCCTTTTTTTCATCTGCATCCTTGCAGGATGCGCGTGCTTGGCGCAGCGTTCGGAAAAAGTCGCGCAGCGCCTGTGAACATTCCGCTTCCAGTATGCCGCCGCTGACCTCCGGCTGAAAGCAGCCCGGCAGATGCAGCAGATCGACAAGACTTCCCGCCGCGCCGGATTTTGGATCTTTCGCGCCGAAGACGACGCGCGGCAGATGCGCGTTCAAAATCGCGCCTGCGCACATGGGGCACGGCTCGAGCGTCACGTACAGCGTACACTGCCACAGCCGCCAGCCGCCGAGCGTCCGGCAGGCCTCGCCGATGGCCTCCAGCTCTGCGTGGGCCAGCGCCGTTTTTCCCTTTTCGCGCCGGTTGCGGCCACGGCCGACAATGCGGTCTTCCAGCGTGATCACACACCCCACCGGAACCTCGCCGTCCGCCGCCGCCTCCCGCGCAAGCAGGAGCGCCTCGCGCATCATTGCCTCATCCAAATCCGTACACACACCTCCACGGCAAGAGTTATTCTATCATACCCGAAAATGGAAGATTCGTCAACACCCGCTGTGCGGCGCTTTCCTTGGGAAAACAGGCTTTTTGCTTGCTTTTAACAGGCGGACGCGATATACTGAATATATCAGGCAGCGACGCTGCAAAGAATGGATGGAAGAAAGGATCACGACGGTATGAGTACTGCATATCAGAATCTGACCCCCGCACAGCTGCGCGAGGAATACGCAGCAGTCAAGGCGCAGTTCGACGCGCTGAAGGCGAAGGAGCTGAAGCTCAACATGGCAAGAGGCAAGCCCGGCAGGGAGCAGCTTGACCTCGTCTCCGGCATCCTGAGCATCCTCAAAACCCCGGAGGACTGCATTTCCGGCGGCGTCGACGCCCGCAACTACGGCGAGCTTTCCGGCCTCAAAGAAGCGAAGGAATACTGGGCGGACGTACTCGGCTGCAAACCGGAGGAGTGCTTCATCGGCGGCAACGCGTCGCTGACGCTCATGTACGATCTGGTCAGCAAGGGCTATACGCACGGCCTTGCACGCTCGGAAAAGCCGTGGTGCAGGCTGGATACCGTCAAGTGGCTCTGCCCGGCCCCCGGCTATGACCGCCATTTTAAAATCACCGAATCGTTCGGCTTCGAGCTGATCACCATCCCCATGACCCCGGCCGGCCCCGATATGGACAAGGTCGAGCAGGCCGTGAAGGACCCGGCGGTCAAGGGTATGTGGTGCGTGCCGAAATACTCCAACCCCGACGGCATCATCTATTCCGACGAGACGATCGCGCGCATCGCGGCATTGAAGCCCGCGGCGCCCGACTTTGCCCTCATGTGGGACAACGCCTACTGCATCCACGAGTTTGACGGCGAGTTCGTCCCCTTCCGGGACATCCTGACGCTCTGCCGCGAGGCGGGAAACGACGGCATGGTCTATGAGTTTGCTTCCACGTCCAAGGTCACGCTCCCCGGCGCGGGCTTCTCCGTCATGGCCACGAGCGAGGATAATCAGGCGTATCTGCAGAAGCTCATCGGCATCCAGACCATCTCCTATGACAAGGTCAATTCCCTGCGCCATGTGCGCTTTTTGAAGGACAAGGCCCACACGCTGGAGCTCATGAAAAAGCATGCGGCCATTCTGAACCCGAAGTTCCAGTGCGTCCTGCGCCATCTGGATACCGAGATCGCGCCGCTCGGCATCGCCTCCTGGCAGCGGCCCAAGGGCGGCTATTTCGTCTCGGTCAACACGGCCCCGGGGCTTGCAAAGCGCACGCTGGCGCTGTGCAGGGAGGCAGGCGTCGTCATGACAAGCGCAGGCGCGACGTTCCCCTATGGCCGCGACCCGCAGGATTCCAACATCCGCATCGCCCCGTCCCTGCCCCCGGTCGAGGAGCTGGAGCAGGCCATGGAGATCTTCTGCACCAGCCTGCGCCTTGCCGCACTGGAGCAGCGGATGCAGTAACAGGACCAGGAGCACTTGTAGGGGCGGACGACTCTGTCCGCCCGCAGCAGGCAGCGCCTTTTACGGAAAACTGCGGCGAATTCGATACCGTTCAGGGGCCTACAGAAATTGTACATATTCCATACCACGCACCCCAAGGAGCAGCACATGAAGGTTTTGATTCTCGGCGGCGGGGCCAGCGGGCTGATGGCCGCGCTTTCCGCCGCGCAGGATGAACGGAATACCGTCACCGTTCTCGAACGGCAGTCGCGCGTCGGGCGCAAGCTGCTCGCCACCGGCAACGGCCGGTGCAACCTGACGAACCTCGACTTGTCCCCGGTGCACTATCACGGACAGGACGCGGGCTTTGCCCGCGCCGCGCTTTCGCGCTTTGACGGGACGGCGACGCTGGACTTTTTCCACGCGCTGGGCCTTCTGACCACGGCAGAGCCGTCCGGGCGGGTCTATCCCCTGTCCAATCAGTCCAACAGCGTTGTGGACGTGCTGCGGTTCGCCGCTGCGCAGGCGGGCGTGCAGCTCGTCTGCGGCTTCGACGCGCAGAGCGTGAAGAAAAAAGCGCGCGGCTATCAGGTCGCGGGCGCGGACGGCAGCGCGTATTTTGGAGATAAGCTGATCATTGCCTGCGGCGGCTGCGCGGGAAAGGCGCTGGGCGGAACGATGTCCGGCTACGAGCTTCTTTCGCAGCTCGGCCACAGCCGCACGGCGCTGCACCCCAGCCTCACGCAGATCCGCACGGATCCGGCCCCCATCCGGGGGCTGAAGGGCGTCCGGGCCGACTGCCGCATCCGTCTGCGCGCAGACGGCAGAACGCTGCTGGAGGACGCGGGCGAGGTGCAGTTTACCGAGACGGGCGTTTCCGGCCCGGCTGCGTTCACGCTTTCGCGGGCAGCGGGACAGGCACAGGGGGCCGGGCTGCTGCTCGATTTTTTGCGGGAGTATCCCGCACCGCAGGTGCGGGCGCTTTTGCAGGCACGGCGCGAAGCGTTCCCGGCGCTGGCGGGCGAGGAGCTGCTTTCCGGTATGCTCCATCCGCGCCTCGGCAAGACGCTCTGCCATGCCTGCGGCCTCGGCGCGCAGCCGCTTGCGTCCGTTTCCGACGCGGCGCTGGACGCACTGGTAAATGCAATTAAATATTTTTCTCTCCCCGTTACAGGTGTTTCCGGCTTCGAGAGCGCACAGGTGACGGCGGGCGGCGTCCGGACGGCAGAATTCCGCGCCGACACGCTTGAAAGCAGGCTCGCCCCCGGCGTGTTCGCCTGCGGCGAGGTTTTGGATATCGACGGCGACTGCGGCGGATACAACCTCCAATGGGCCTGGTCGTCCGGCTTCGTAGCCGGAAAGCTGGGGAAGATTTGAACATATTCCCTGCTCGTTTGTAGGGGTGGACGACTCTGTCCGCCCAGCAGAATGCAGGGGTTTTCGAGAAAACTTCGGCAAATTCGAAACATTTTCGGGCTGACAAAGTCGTCGGCCCCTACAGAAATTGCATCCCCGCCTGTCAAAGCAGGCTCCACATACATTGATAATAAAATAGGAGAACACATATGGATATCACACTCAGAATGAGCGACCACGCGCTGACTGCGCGCGCTGCTGCCGCTGCCGGGATCGTGCTGCTGCAGAACAAGAACCGGACGCTCCCGCTGCTGCCGCAGGAGGATGGCGCGCCGCTGCCCGTCGCCGTGTTCGGCGTCAAACAGCTGCAAACCCCCGCCTTTGACAAAACCATGACGCCGTGGCGCTTCATCGGCGTGCTGGACGGCCTTGCGGCAAGCGAGACGGTCAGGCCAGACGCGCTTCTGGCCCGCAAATACCGCACCTGGGCAGTAGAGCACCCGGAGGGCAGCGAAATGCCGCTGACGAATCTCGATTTCGGCGCCCTGCGCCACGACTGCGCGGCGGCTGTCGTCGTCATCGGCCGGACGCCGGAGCGCTATGGCCTCCGGCTGACCGACGAGGAGACGGCTATGCTGACGCGCGTCACGTCCGTGTTCGACCGGACGGTGCTCGTGCTGGCGGCGCCGGGATTTATCGAGCTGAACGAGGCCGCGCTCTCCTGCGGCGCGATCGTCTTCCTCGGCCTTGCCGGGCAGGAGGCGGGCGGGGCGCTTGCCGACGTGCTGACGGCGAAGGTCATGCCGTCCGGCCATCTTTCCTTCAGCTGGCCCGAGCGCGCGGAGGCGTTTGCGGACGCCTGCGCCGCAGCGGATCAGTTTACCGGCTACCGCTATTTTGATTCCTTCGGCGTTCCCGTGCGCTATCCGTTCGGCCACGGTCTGAGCTACGGAACGGTCGCGTTCGGCAGTGTCTCGGCCGGGCTTGACGGCTGCGACGTGACGGTGAGCGCCGAGCTGGTCAACACCGGAGAGGAATTTGCCGCCAGCGAGCTTGTACAGGTCTATGTGACGCGGCCCGAGGGCGACCTGACGCGGCCCGTCAGCTTTTTGAACTGCTTCCGGAAGAGCCGCCTGTTGGCCCCCGGCGAGAGCCAGACAATTACGCTGCGCTTCCCCATCACCGAGCTTTCTGTCTACCGCGAAAGCGCGCACGCGTTCGTGCTGGACGCGGGGTATTATGATATCCGTATCGGCACGAGCAGCCGTGCCTGCTATCTGGCAGGCTCCATCCGTCTGACGCGCAGTGCCGTGGTGCAGGCGGCGGAGCCGCTCACCATGCCTGCCGCGCAGGAGCGCAGGCGGCCCGAAGCCGTCTGCTTCCAGTTCCCCGAGGATCTGGCCGAGATCGAGCAGGCGCACAAGCACGCCATCCGCTTCTCCGACCGCGATCTGCCCCGCCGCAGCCGCAGAAGGGGCCGGGAATTTACCGGCTGCCGCCCGGACGGGGCGCATCATACGCTTGCCGATGTGCGCGAGGGCCGGTGCAGCGTGTTCCATCTCGTGGCCGATATGGACACGGAAAATCTGGAGCGGCTGGTCTGCGGCTTCGGCAGAGAGAAAGCGTCCGTCCCCGGCGCGCTCGGCGCGTCGGCTGCAATTGAGCGCTACGGTATTCCCGCCGTCCAGATCGCGGGCGGCGCGCAGGGACTGCGCCTGCTGCGCGATATTCCCGATGAGGAAACCGGCGAGATCGTCCGGCGGCAGTGCGCGACCGTCTTCCCCGCGCCTGCGCAGCTGGCCTGCTCGTTTGACCAGGAGGTCGTCCGGGCTGTCGGACGCGCAGTGGGCCTTGAAATGGCGGAGCTCGGCGTTCAGCTCTGGCTGGGGCCGGATGTGGGCGTGATGCGTTCGCCGCAGGAGAAGCGGTTCGCGGAAAAATGGTCGGAGGAGCCGGTCGTCTGCGGCGCTATGACCTCGGCGCTGGCCGCGGGCGCATGGCCCTATGGAACGGCTGCGCTGCATGCACAGAGCCTGCCGGAGGCCGTTTCCGTTTCCCAGTCCGCGCTGCGCGACGTGTACGGCCTTCCGTTTGAGATCGCGGCAAACAGCTGCCGCGCGGCAAAGCTGCCGGACTGCGCCATCTCCGGCCAGCGGCTCACGGAGAACAGTCCGCTCCTGCGTGCATGGCTGCTCGACTGCGGCTACGGCGGGATGCTCTGGGGCGATGAAACGCCCGGCTCCGACCGCATTGGTCTGGAAAAGGCGGCGATCCGGATCCTGAAATGGATGCTGCAGGCAAAAAAGCTGTGAAAAACATGGAAGAAGCTGTGAAAAGTCATTGCAATCAGCAGCGAAAGCTGATATAATCAAAATTGCTCCCCCCCCTTGTGAGGGGGCAATTCTGACACCGGGGTACGGTTCGCCGCGGTCCGGTGCGGAATAATATTATGAAAGAGGTAGATTTTCAAATGAAGAAGTATCTTGCACTGCTTCTGGTTCTGGTCATGGTTCTGAGCCTGGCTGCCTGCGCATCCAAGCCCGCAGAGACCACCGACGAGCCCGAACAAACCACCACGGAACCCGCTCCCGCAGAAGAGACCAAGGACGAAGAGCCTGCTCCCGCTGAGGAGACCAAGGAAGAAGAACCTACCGAAGAGCCGGCTGACAACACCGAGTACGCTGTCGCCATGATCACCGACTACGGCGATATCACCGACCAGTCCTTCAACCAGACCACGTATGAAGCCTGCAAGGCGTTCTGCGAGGACAACGGCGTGGAGTTCAGCTACTTCAAGCCCGCCGGCGACAACACCGCTGACCGTGTCGCCATGATCGAAAAGGCTGTTGACGAAGGCTACAACGTCATCGTTATGCCGGGCTATGCATTCGGCGGCGCGATCGTCGAGGCTGCTCCGGAATTCCCCGATGTCAAGTTCATCGCGCTCGACGTTGCCAAGGGCGACCTGCTCGAGGCCGGTGTTGCCAAGGCTGGCGAAAGCTATGACTACAACCCCGACAACTGGGATCTCGAAAAGTATGTTGACATGAGCAATGTCTACTGCGCAATCTATCAGGAAGAGCTCTGCGGCTACATGGCCGGTTACGCTGCTGTCAAGCTGGGCTACAAGAGCCTCGGCTTCCTGGGCGGCATGGCTGTTCCCGCCGTTATCCGCTATGGCTACGGCTTCGTGCAGGGCGTTGACGCTGCGGCTGCCGATCTGGGCCTGTCCGACGTCACTGTGAAGTATGTCTACGGCGGCCAGTTCTTCGGCGATGCTGACATCACTGCTGTTATGGATACCTGGTATGCAGGCGGCACTGAGGTCGTCTTCGCCTGCGGCGGCGGCATTTACACCTCCGCTGTTGACGCTGCCAAGAAGGCGAACGGCAAGGTCATCGGCGTTGACGTTGACCAGGCTGGCGTGATCGCGAACTACGCGGGTGTTGACGGCCTGACCGTTACCTCCGCTATGAAGGGACTGTACCCCGCTACTTACGACACGCTGAACGACGTCATCATCAACGGCAACTGGGCAAACTACGTTGGCAAGATCGCAACGCTGGGCCTCGTCTCCGCGGACGATCCCGAAGCGAACTACGTCCAGATCCCGATGGGCGAGGGCACACAGTGGTCCGACAGCTTCACGCAGGACGACTACAAGGCAATGGTCGCTGATATGTACAACGGCGTCATCACCGTCAGCAACGACATCAGCAAGGCCGCTTCCGACTTCGCTACCGTCATCACGGTCGACGATCAGGGCGCGATCAAGGGCTAATTCGTTCGAACTGACAATCAAGTCCTAATAAAAGGGGGACGGACAACAGTCCGTCCCCTCTTTCTATATCAGATATTTCCCATCAAGGAGGAATCGCCATGGGTAAGACCATCGGCATTTTAGGCGGCATGGGACCGCTTGCAACGGCGGATTTGTTCCGCAAGATCACGCTTCTGACAGATGCAGCCTGCGACAACGAGCACATCCGCGTCTATATCGATTCCAACGCTCGCATTCCAGACCGCACGGCAGCGATTTTGTCCGGCGGGCCGGATCCTGTGCCGGAAATGGCCTCGGCTCTGCGCTCGTTGGAGCGCTGCGGCGCGGACTGCGTTATCATGCCGTGCAACACCGCGCATTATTTCCTTCCCCGCCTGCAGGCCATGACAAGCCTGCCGTTTCTCAGTATGCTCGAGGCTACGGCGAAGACATGCGCAAAGGATTTTCCCGGCCAGACCGCTGCAATCCTCGCAACGAAGGGCACGCTTGCAACCGGCCTTTATGAAAAGGCGCTGAATGCACAGGGCGTGCACTGTCTTGTGCCGGACGAAGGCGAGCAGGATGTGCTGATGCACCTGATCTACGATGTTGTGAAGGCATCCAAGCCGCTTGAACCGGAGCAGGGTGCATGGCAGGCGCTTCTGGACGGACTTCGCGCGCGCGGCGCGGACTATTTTATCCTCGGCTGCACGGAATTGCCTATTATCGCCGATACTTTGCCGCAGCCCGGGCCATTCGTTGACCCGACGGCAGAACTTGCGAAGGCAGCTATCCGCATCTGCGGCTACAAAGTCAAGGGCGAATGAACCGGCAAACAGACAACAGGCTTCCCATCGAACGGGTTCGATGGGAAGCCTGTTTTTGCTGTGTATAAGCACCATATTACAGCGTGAGCGTATGGTATACGTCGCCGGAAAGCGTTTTCCACTGAAAAACGCCGTCTTCCAGCGTCAGATAGCCGCGTGCGGAGCCGTTTTTCGGAATGGAGACAGAGCCGGGGTTCAAATAGAGGTTTTCCTCGCCGAACGGCTCTCACGCGGGTACATGTGTATGGCCATGCAGGAGAATATCGCCGGGGCAGAGCGGCGGCAGGTGCGCGGTTGGCAGACTTTTCGACGAGCCTATAGGCTCAGCCCGGGTCATGCCCCAAGGGGGCTAGTGCAAACCACCGGCACGGCCGGTGGTTATGATTAGCTGCAGCTGAATTTTATCGATTTTGCGTATGGCTGGCAAAGCCCTGCGCTTCCGCCGTGCCGGTGGGGGATATCGTGTGTCTGCTGGTGAGCCTTACAGCTCGCAGTTGCCGACGGTGCGGGGGAACGGGAGCACGTCACGGATGTTGGAAATGCCGGTCAGGTACATGACGCAGCGCTCAAAGCCGAGGCCGAAGCCCGCGTGGCGGGTCGAGCCGTATTTGCGCAGGTCGAGATAGAACTGATAGTCCTTCTCCTTCAGGCCGCATTCCTGCATACGCTGCACGAGCGTGTCATAGTTGTCCTCACGCTGGCTGCCGCCGATGATCTCACCGATGCCGGGCACGAGGCAGTCCATGGCCGCGACGGTCTTGCCGTCGGGGTTCAGCTTCATGTAAAATGCCTTGATCTCCTTCGGATAATCCGTGACGAAGACCGGGCGCTTGAAGATCTGCTCGGTGAGGTACCGCTCGTGCTCGGTCTGCAGATCGCAGCCCCAGAAGACCTTGTAATCGAACTTGTCGTTGTGCGCCTCAAGCAGCTTGACAGCCTCGGTATACGTCACATGGCCGAAATCGGAGGTCATGACGTGGTGCAGGCGGTCGATGAGGCCCTTGTCGACAAACTGGTTGAAGAATGCCATTTCCTCCGGCGCGTGCTCCAGCACGTAGGCGATGATGAACTTGATCATGTCCTCGGCGAGCTTCATGTCGTCGGTGAGATCGGCAAACGCGATCTCCGGCTCGATCATCCAGAACTCCGCCGCGTGGCGGGTCGTGTTGGAGTTTTCGGCGCGGAATGTCGGGCCGAAGGTATAGATGTTGCGGAACGCCTGTGCAAACGTCTCGCCGTTGAGCTGGCCGGAGACGGTCAGGTTCGTCTCCTTGCCGAAGAAGTCCTTGCTGTAGTCGATCTGGCCGTCCTCCGTGCGCGGCAGATTGTCAAGATCGAGCGTTGTGACCTGGAACATTTCGCCTGCGCCCTCGCAGTCGGAGCCGGTGATGAGCGGGGTGTGGACATAGACGAAATCGCGTTCCTGGAAGAACTTGTGGATGGCGTAGGCGATGAGGCTGCGGACGCGGAACACGGCCTGGAACGTGTTCGTGCGCGGACGCAGATGCGTCACGGTGCGCAGATACTCCATCGAATGGCGCTTGGGCTGGATGGGATAATCCGGCGTGGACGGGCCTTCGACAAAGACCTCGCTGGCCTGCAGCTCGAACGGCTGCTTCGCGTCCGGCGTCAGGACGAGCGTACCGGTGACGATGACGGCCGCGCCGATGTTCAGCTTGGAGATCTCGTTGAAATTCGCAAGCTCGGAGCCGTAGACGACCTGCACCTGCGAGAAAAACGTGCCGTCGGACAGGTTGATGAAGCCGAAGTTTTTGCTGGCGCGCAGATTGCGTACCCAGCCGCCGACCTTGATCTGCTTGCCGGCGTAGGCGTCAGTCTCTTTGAAAAGAGAACGGACAGAAATAAGCTGTTCCATAGTGATCGATCCTCTTTCGTATTTATGATGTTGCAAAACTTACAGAAGCAGGATGCCCGCGTCGCGGCAGGCGTCCGTCGTGGCCCTGTCCCAGATGCTCGACTGCACCTCGCCGATGTGGCAGGCGCCGATCATGAGCATACACAGGCGGCTCTGGCCGATGCCGCCGCCCATGGTCAGCGGCAGCTCCCCGTTCAGGAGCATTTTGTGGAACGGCAGGCTCCGCCGGTCGTCGCACCCGGCAAGCGTCAGCTGCCGGTCAAGCGAGCTCTCGTCCACGCGGATGCCCATCGAGGAAATTTCAAACGCGCACTGCAGCACCGGGTTCCACATCAGGATATCGCCGTTGAGGTCCCAGTCGTCATAGTCGGGCGCACGGCCGTCGTGCGGCTTGCCGGATTTCAGCTTGCCGCCGATCTGCATGAGAAAGACCGTGTGGTGCTGGCGCAAAATTTCGTTCTCGCGCTCTTTGGGGGTCTTGTCCGGGTACATATCCTCCAATTCCTGCGTGGTGATGAGGAACACGTCGCGCTCAAGCTTCGTGTGCAGGCTCGGGAACGCGACGCCCAGCGCGTCGTTCGTCTCGCAGACGGCGCCGACGATATCGCGCACGGTGCGTTTTAAATAGTCCGTGTTCCGATCCTCGCGGGCAATGACCTTTTCCCAGTCCCACTGGTCGACGTAGACGGAATGGAGGTTGTCGACCTCCTCGTCGCGGCGGATGGCGTTCATATCGGTAAACAGGCCCTTGCCGACATTGAACTGGTAGCGCTTCAGCGCCAGCCGCTTCCACTTCGCAAGCGAATGGACGACCTGCGCCTCGGCGTGTACGTCGGGGATGTCAAAACTGACAGGCCGCTCGTAGCCGTTCAGGTTATCGTTCAGGCCGGAGGCCTCCTCCACGAACAGCGGCGCGGACACGCGGCGCAGATTGAGCGCGTTGGACAGATTCGTCTGGAAATTGCTCTTGATGAATTCGATCGCGCGCTGCAGCTCATAGACGGACAGTGGGGCGCGGTAGCCCTCAGGGATAAAAACCTTGCTCATGGGGAAGCCTCGCTTTCATATAGCGTTCAAAAATTTACAAAGTATTATACATCAAATTCCGTCTTCATGCAAGTGCAGCGCGGAAATATGCAAACTTTTTGCAGAAACAGAAAACATGGCGAAAATACAAAAAATGATTGACAAATCAAGGGGGTATCGGCTATAATACCACTTGTATGCTCCATGGGAGCAGCTAAATTCTTGACTCGCTGCGGCGGAGGCTGTACCGGCGTCCGCTGTTGAGCATATTTTTACAGGAGGTGTAGATTTCATGGCAACTGTTCGTACCTATCAGCCCAGAAAGCGTCACAGATCCAAGGTGCATGGCTTCAGAAAGAGAATGGCTACCGCCAACGGCCGCAAGGTCCTCGCCCGTCGCCGCGCCAAGGGCAGAGCAAAGCTCTCTGCGTAATCTGACGCGCCTACACCGCAGCACACATACAATTCGGGGTGAATGGAAGCAGTTCTGTTCGCCCCATCTGTTTATCAGCAGCTATTCAAAGGTGGGCGTTTATGCAGTTTTCTTCCTCGTTGAAGCTCAATCATATCTTCCGCCGTCTCTACCGCAAGGGAAGCAGCGCGGCCAACGGCTATCTCGTGCTCTACTGCCGGAAAAACGGTTCGCAGGCGAACCGCGTCGGTCTGACCGTCGGCGCGAAGCTGGCCCATGCCGTGCAGCGCAACCGGCTGCGCAGGCAGCTGCGTGAAATTTACCGGCTGCACGAGACTTTGTTTGCCCGTGGATATGATCTTGTCGTCGTCGCCCGGTCGCGCGCCATCGGCGCGGATTACGCGGCGCTGGAGCACGCCTATCTTTCGCTTGCCGCAAGGCTCGGCCTGCTGACGCAGAACACGCCGTGAAGCGCGTGCTCCTGTTTCTCATCCGCCTGTATCAGAAGTATCTCTCCCCCGGGCTTCCGCGCCGGTGTCGGTTCTCGCCGACCTGTTCGCAGTATGCGCTGGAGGCGATCACGAAATACGGCGCGGTGAAGGGCGGCTGGCTGGCGCTGAAGCGGCTGCTGCGGTGCAATCCCTTTTATAAGGGAGACTATTTTGACCCGGTGCCGTAGGGCAGCGTGGTTTTTCCCGTTGTCCGAACGCGTACCCCCATCACATTTGGAGGAACACAATGAAGAAAAAAGTCCTGATCTGGGTCCTTGCCGCCGTGCTTGTGCTGTCCATGGCCGGCTGCGCCGCCGGCGCTGTCAGCTCGAACGACAAATACGTGGGCATGGAGCCCGTAGCAGCAGCTGAAGCTGCCGCCGCCGAGACGAAGGATACGACCAGCATTTCTGACCTGATCCGCGTCCCGTTCGGCTATCTGCTCGACTGGCTGTATACCTTCACCAACAGCTACGGTCTGGCGCTGATCCTGTTTTCGCTGATCGTCAAGCTGGTGCTGCTGCCGATGTCGGTCAAGAGCAAGAAGAGTATGCTCAAGATGTCCCGTCTGTCGCCGCAGGTCAAGGCCCTTGAGGCCAAATACGGCGACGACAAGCAGAAATACCAGCTGGCCGTCCAGCAGATGTACAAGGAAGAAGGCGTGTCCATGGGCGGCGGCTGCCTGTGGTCGTTCATTCCGCTCCTCATCCTGCTGCCGCTTTACAACGTCATCCGTGAGCCGATCACGTACATGATGCACAACTCCCGCTCCATCTCCGAGGCCATCGTCGCCTTCCTGCAGGCCAGCGGCGAAAATCTCGGCAAAAACGCGTACTATGCCCAGCTGGCCGCCGCCGGTCATATCGGCGATTATGCGGACAAGCTCCGCGAAGTGCTCCAGAGCATTATGGGCTCGGATGTGAAGATCAATCTGCAGGCCATGAACTTCCAGTTCCTTGGCATTGATCTGGCCGCTATCCCCACGTTCCGCTTCTGGGACTGCGAGGGCTGGAGCGAGATCGGTCTGTTCCTGATCCCGGTCGTTTCTGCCGGTCTACAGGCTGCGTCCATGTGGATCAGCCAGAAGATGAACAACCAGGTCGCCACGAACGCCGACGGCGAGCAGGATGCGGACGCCGCCAAGACCGCCAACCAGACCAACGCGACCATGATGCTCATGATGCCGCTCATGTCCCTCTGGATCGGCTTCTCCATGCCCGCCGCGATCTCCATCTACTGGATCGCGCAGGCCGTGTTCGGCGCTGTGCAGGATTATTTTCTGACGAAGCACTACCGCAAGGTCTATGACGAGGAAGACGCCGTCAAGCAGGAGATCGCCGCCAAGCGCCGCGCCGAGGAGGCCGAAAAGGAGCGCCAGCGCGCCCTGCGCCGCGAGCAGAACCCCGACGGCATCACCGACAACGTCAGCAAAAAGAAGATCCGTCAGCAGGAAAAGGAAGCCGCTGAAAAGGCGGCCAAAGCATATGAGGCCAGGAAGAACCCTGTGCAGGAATCCGAGGAAAAGAAGCCGCTTTCCGGCGACCCGGAGCGCCCGTACAGCCGCGGCCGTGCCTACGATCCTGCTCACTACGGCAGAAAGCGTCCTGCCGGCTCTGACGCAGAACAGACAGAGGAGTAATTATGGAGAAATTTATTACCGCAACCGGCAAAACGATCGATCTGGCCATCGCAGCGGCTCTGGAAGAGCTGCATATGGACCGTGACAGCGTTTCCGTTGAAGTTCTGGAAAACCCGAGATCCGGCTTCCTTGGCATCGGCGCACAGCCCGCGCGCGTCAAGGTCACCTACGAAGCGCCCGACGAGGCCCCCAAGCCCGCCCTGTCCTCCGCGTCGCGCAGCAAGCCGAAAAAGCCTGCTGAGTCCAAGCCAGCGGACAGTGCGAAGGTGATCGCGCCCGCCGCCCCGAAGGTCATCGCACCGGCTGCGCCCGAAGCGCCCCGTCCGCAGGATACGCGTGCTGCCGCGCCCAAGGCTCCGCAGCAGCCGCGTCAGGACCGCGCGCCGAAGCAGCGCGGCCCCAGACCGGAACGCCGCGACCAGAAGCCGCGCCAGCCGCAGCAGGCCGAAAAGCCCGCTGTCCCGGCAGAGCCGAAGGTCTATGCCCCCGCAGAGCCGGGCTCCAGGGAGGAGCGCATTGAGATCTTCATCAAGGGCCTTCTCGAGCACATGGGCTCCGATGCCGTGCCGCACGCCGTCAAAACCGGCGATGATACCTATCTGGTCGACCTCGTGGGCGAGAACCTCGGCATCCTCATCGGCCGCCGGGGCGAGACGCTCGACGCGATCCAGCATCTGACCAACTATGCCGTCAACCGCGGCCAGAACAAGCGCGTGCGCATCAACGTTGACGCCGAGAGCTACCGCCTCAAGCGCGAGCAGGCGCTGCAGCGCCTGGCCCAGAAGGTCGCAGGCAAGGTCACCCGCTACCGCCGCAACATCACGCTCGAGCCGATGAACGCCTATGAGCGCCATGTGATCCATGCCGCGCTGCAGGATCATCCCGACGTGACCACCTTCTCCACCGGCACCGAGCCGAACCGCCGCATCGTCGTGGCCTACAGCCGCTACAAGTCGGCAGAGGCCGCCGTCAAGAAGGATTTCCCGGAAACGGAAGAGGAATAAGCAAAAGGCAGGGGCTGCAGCGAGTTTATTTCGCTGTAGCCCCTTTGTTGTTGATTTTGCTATTCCTCGTCCCGTTCGCGCAGACCTGCGACGGAGCTGACGGGCAGCGAGAAGCAGATCGCACCGGCCTTTGTGCCGGGGCCTGCATTTTCGTTGATCGCGCGCATGATCGCGGCCTTTTCGTCCGCGTAGGCGATGATATAGACCATATCCTTTTCGTCGGCCAGACTCACGCCGAAGAATTTCTCTCCGCGCTTCGAGCCTGTGCCCTTGGCGTGCAGCACCGTGCCGCCGCCTGCGCCTGCGGCCCGTGCGGCGTCCATGACGAGATCGGCGTAGCCCTCGTTCAGGATCACGACGATCAGCTCATGATTGAATTCCATATGCGGCGTTCCTCCTGTTTTCAGATCGTTGGTCAGATAGGCGAGCGTTCTGCCGCCCGCCACGCTCTTGAGCGGCACGGTCAGCAGAATCCCGTTGCCGGGAATGTCGAGAAACAGCTTGCGCTTGGCGGCCTTGACGAGCTGCGCGGCCTCCTGCGCGCTGGCGACGGAGGTGGTGACGGTCTTGGGCGTTTCATCCAGACCGTAGACGGCCAGATGCTCGTTTTTGGCCGTGCCCCTTCCGGGGGCGCTGAGGATCATCGGCAGACCCGTCTCGCGGAACAGGGCGTTCATGGCCTCGCCGCGGTCAGAATCGGTGACGGCAATGATATAATATAATTCCATGATCAGCAGGCCTCCCACAGTTCGATGATCTCGTTGTCGCCGAAGTCCGGCAGAGCTGGTTCCTTTTCGGCGCGGCGGGATTTGATCACGTAGATCGCGCCCATGACCTGCACGGTGATGAGCGGCATCATCGCGACCAGCGCGACAAGGCCGAACGCGTCCGTCATGACATTCCCGCCCAGCGCTTCGCAGGCCCCCATGGCAAACGGCAGCATGAACGTCGCTGTCAGCGGGCCGGAGGCTACGCCGCCGGAGTCGAACGCGATGGCCGTAAACGTGCGCGGCACGAAGAACGACAGCGCCAGCGCGATGAAGTACCCCGGCACGAGGAAGTACATGATCGAAACGCCCGTGATGACGCGCAGCATGGCAAGTCCGCCTGCGGCGGAGACGGCGATGGACAGGCTCATGCCCATCGCTCTTGCCGAGATCGCGCCCGCGCTTAAATCCTCGACCTGCCGGTTGAGGATGTGGACGGCAGGCTCGGCGTTGATGATGAACCAGCCCATCAGCATGGCCAGCGGAATGAGCAGCCACAGCTTCCATCCCTCCGTCAGCGCCGCGCCCAGCGCGTAGCCGACCGGCGAGAAGCCGACGTTCACGCCCGTCAGGAACAGGACGAGTCCCGCGTATGTATACAAAATGCCTACCATGACCCGCAGGAACGGCAGCTTCCGCAGCCGCAGCGAGACGATCTGGAAGATCAGGAAGAACACCACGATCGGCAGCAGCGCCAGCGTGACCTCCTTCAGATATTCCGGGAAGGCGTGCAGATAGTCCCGGCCCAGTGCAACGGTATTGGTGATGGCGGCGGCAGCTTCCGACTCCGCCTGCGCGGGCTGCGTCTTATAGATCGCGCCCAGCAGCAGCACCGACGCGATCGGCCCGATGGAGCACAGCCCGACAAGGCCGAACGAGTCCGCTTTCGCATTTTCGTCGGAACGGATGGACGCAACGCCAACGCCGAGCGCCATGATGAACGGCACGGTCATCGGCCCGGTCGTCACGCCGCCGGAGTCAAACGCGACAGCGAGAATGCCCTGATCGGACAGGAACGCAGCCAAAAACACCAGCACATAAAACACGATCAGCAGCAGCCGCAGCGAAATGCCGAACAGAATACGCACCATGCAGAGCATCAGGAAAATACCCACGCCGACGGAGACGGTCAGGATGAGAACCGTCTTGTCGATCTCCGGCACGTTGGCCGCCAGCACCTGCAGATCCGGCTCAGCCACCGTAATGGCGACACCCAACAGGAAGCTGACGATCAGGATCAGCCCAAGCCTGCGCGATTTTGTCAGCTTCGCGCCCATGTAGTTGCCGATCTTGCTCATGGACATTTCCGCGCCGAGCGTGAACAGTCCCATGCCCAAGATCAGCATGGCCGTCGCCAGCACGAACGAGAGCATCAGCCCCGTATCGACCGGCACGAGCACGAAGCAGATCGTCAGCACGATCAGGCTGATCGGCAGCACGGAGGCCGCAGCCTCCTTCAGTTTTTCCAGTAACACCTGTTTGCGGTACAAAGCCTCACTCCTATTTCAAGAATTGTTCTTATTTTATCAGAAAAATCCCGTTCTGAACAGAGCGGAAATGTAAAAAGGCTGTTAATTTTATGCACCGTGTATTTTTATGCAGTTTCACCAAAGAATCATCGATTTACTTGACGAAAGGACAGAAAGCCAATACAATAAGAAAGCTTATGCGCAGACTCCTGGCTGCATATGCGGCCGGGGGTGAGATTTTATGAAGAAGAGAGAGTATTTTATGGAGAAGAAACCCGCGCGCGCCATTGCCCTGCTGCCCATCGGGGTGTTCCTTGTTTTGTATCTGGGGCTGGGCTGCCTGTTTGAATACGGCCTGAAAATTAAAATGGGCTTTTACAACATTCCAATCGTCGTGGCGTTTCTGGCCGCGATCCTCGTCGCCTGCCTGCAGAACCGGGCGCTGCCGTTTGACGACAAGCTGGAGGTCATGGCAAAGGGCGTCGGCGATAAGAACATTATGACGATGATCCTGATCTTTCTGGCCGCCGGTGTGTTCGTCGGCGTCGTGGGCCGCAGCAGCGCGGAGTCCGTCGCGTATTTCATGCTTGCGCATATCCCGGCGCGGTTCGCCGTTGCGGTGCTGTTCATCGTCTCATGCTTCGTCTCGACGGCCATGGGCACGTCCTGCGGCACGATCACGCTGATCGTCCCCATCGCCGTCGCCGTGGCGAAGGCGTCGGGGTTCCATCTGGCGCTGTGCATCGGCTCCGTCATGGGCGGTGCGATGTTCGGCGACAATCTCTCGTTCATCTCCGATACGACCATCGCCGCCTGCAGCACGCAGGGCTGCGAAATGAAGGACAAATTCCGCACAAACTTCCGCATTGCGCTTCCGGCGGCGCTGGTGGCGCTGGCGCTGATCCTCGTGTTCTCGCTGAAAAGCGATATTGGCGCGGTAGAGATCCCGGAATACCATCTGCTGCAGACCGTCCCGTATCTGCTGGTGCTCGTTGGCGGCGTGGCGGGCGTTAACGTGTTCCTCGTGCTGCTGACCGGCATTTTCTCCGGCGCCATCATCATGCTCGCCACCGGTGCGGTGCACCCGACCGAGCTGCTGGGGAACATGGGCTCCGGCGCGTCCGGGATGTTTGAGACGATCATGGTCACGATCCTTGTCTCGGCCATGTGCGGCCTCATCCGCGAATACGGCGGCTTTGAAGCGCTGCTCGGCTTTATCCGCCGCATTTTCCACGGCAACAAGGGCGGCCAGCTGGGCATCGGATTGCTTGTCGGCGCGATGGACATTGCCACGGCCAACAATACCGTCGCCATCGTCATGGCCGGTCCCATCGCGAAGCAGATGAGCGAGGAATACGGCATCACAGGCAAGAAGAGCGCGTCGCTGCTCGACACCTTCTCATGCATCTTCCAGGGCATCATCCCCTACGGCGCGCAGATGCTGCTGGCGATCTCCGCCGCCGCAGAGCTGGGCGAAACGCTCACCGCGTTCCAGATTATCCCGTTCCTGTTCTACCCCTACCTGCTGCTCATCAGCTCGCTGGTGTTTATCTTCCTTGTGCCGGAAAGAAAGTAAGTGGATCGAGCACAGGCAACCACAAAACTGAACGGCTTTCGGTGAATACGCTCCGCATCGCGTAGGGGCCGACGACACTGTCGGCCCGCTGGAAGCAGTGCTTTTTCAGAAATCTTACGGCGAATTCGCAACTCCCCAGCGGGCCGATGCAGGCATCGGCCCCTACAGTCAAGTGGGTAAGTGTATACGAATTCGCCGAGAGTTTTTGATGATTCGGTGCATTCTGCCGGGCGGACAGAGTCGTCCGCCCCTACGAACGCATTGCTGCCTGAAACGGGCAGCAATGCGTTTTGATCGTATAAACCGAGGCCCCGCAGACGGCGGGGCCTCGGCTTTTGCGTTTATTGTTCTGCCGCGTGCAGGATGACGGTCAGCAGCTCGTCGCGGCCGTCGCCCTTTTCGGCGGAGAAGGGGATCAGGCGCACGTCATCCGGCAGGGACAGCACCTCGCGGATGCGGGCAAGATTTGACTCGATCTCGCTTTTTTTGAGCTTATCAAGCTTGTTGGCCACGACCACGAAGGGCTTGCCGGACTGCAGAAAGTAATTCGCCATGACCACGTCATTCGCTGTCGGCGCATGGCGTGCGTCGACGAGCATTACGCCGAAGGTAAGCGTAGCCGGCGCGGCAAAATAGGCCTCCATGAGCCTGCCCCAGCGCTCTTTTTCTTTCTGCGGGACCTTGGCATAGCCGTAGCCCGGCAGGTCGACGAGGTACATGGCCTCATCGATGCGGAAAAAGTTGATGTGCGTGGTCTTGCCGGGGGCCTCGCCGACGCGGGCGAAGTTCTTACGCAGCAGGAGCTTGTTGATCACGGAGGACTTTCCGACGTTGGACTTGCCCGCGAACGCGATCTGCGGCAGGCCGTCCTTCGGGCAGTCGGCGACGGAGGTGACGGAGCGGACAAATTCCGCGTTATGCAGATTCATGCAGGCCTCCTCACTGCCGGATGCCGGGCTTGCGGCGCGTTTTGGGCGCGGGGATCGGCAGCGCGGGCGCGGTTGGAACCGAGATCGTTTCCGCTGCATCGTCTGCGGGCAGAAGGGCAGCCTCCAGCACGCGGTCGGCGCTGGAAACCGTGATGAATTGCAGCGCCTGCCGCACGGTCTGGTCGATCTCCTCCAGATCCTTTTCGTTTTCCGCCGGGATGATAACGGTCTTGACCCCGTGGCGCAGAGCAGCCATGGTCTTTTCCTTCAGCCCGCCGATTGCGAGCACGCGGCCCCGGATGGAAATTTCGCCCGTCATGGCGACGTCGCGCCGCACGGGGCGGTTCGTAAGCGCCGAGACGATGGCGGTGCAGATCGTGATACCGGCGGACGGCCCGTCCTTCGGGACGGCCCCCTCTGGGAAGTGGACGTGAATGTCCTTCGTTTTGTAGAAATCCGGGGCGAGGCCCAGCGCCTTTGCGCGCGAGCGGATAAAGCTCATGGCCGCGAAGGCGGATTCCTTCATCACGTCGCCCAGATTGCCGGTCAGTTCCAGCTTGCCGGTACCGTCGACCACGTTGACCTCGACCTCAAGCGTCGTGCCGCCGACGGCCGTCCACGCAAGGCCCGTGACAAGCCCGACCTGATCGGTCGTGACGTTTGCCTCCGGCAGGAATTTGCGGACGCCGAGGAAGTCTTCGAGATTGCCGCCGGTGATGGAAATGCGCTTGGGCGGCTCGTCGGAGACGAAGCGCATGGCGCACTTGCGGCAGAGCGCGGCGATCTGCCGCTCAAGACTGCGGACGCCGGATTCGCGCGTGTAGCAGGCAATGATCTCGCGAATCGCGTCGTCGGAGACGCGCACCTGCGTGCGCTTCATGCCGTACTTTTTCAGCTGCTTCGGCAGCAGGTGCCGCTTGGCGATCTGCAGCTTTTCCTCGTCCGTGTAAGACCCCAGCTCAATGACCTCCATGCGGTCGAGCAGGGCGCGGGGGATGGTGTCGGTCGTGTTGGCGGTGGTGATGAACATGCAGTGCGACAGATCGAACGGCACCTCAATATAATGGTCGCGGAAGCTGGAATTCTGAGCAGAGTCCAGCACCTCCAGCAGTGCGGACGACGGATCGCCCTTATAATCGCTGCCGAGCTTGTCAATTTCGTCGAGCAGCAGCAGCGCGTTTTTGCTCTTGGCCTGAATCAGAGCCGTCATGATGCGGCCCGGCATGGCGCCGATATATGTCTTGCGGTGGCCGCGAATCTCGGCCTCGTCACGCACGCCGCCGAGAGACAGGCGGGCCAGCTTCCGGTTCAGCGCCCGGGCAATGGAAATCGCAACGGATGTTTTGCCCACGCCCGGAGGGCCGACCAGGCAGAGGATCTGCCCTGGCAGCTCCGGAGCCAGCTGGCGCACGGCCAGCGTTTCAAGAATGCGCTTTTTGACCGTCTCAAGGCCGAAGTGATCCTCGTCGAGAATTTTCGCAGCGGCCTTTACATCCAGCCGCTCCTTCGTCTCTTTGTTCCACGGCAGGTCGAGGATCGTGTCGAGATAATTGCGCAGGACGGAGGCCTCGGCGGAGCCGGGCTGCTGGCGCGCAAAGCGCGAAACTTCACGCAGCAGCTTTTCCTCCGTCTCCTGCGGAAGCTTCAGCGCCTGAATTTTGGTGCGGTAGCTGTCCGCGTCGCTGTCGTCGTCCTCGCCGAGTTCTTCGCGGATGACGTGCAGCTGCTCGCGCAGATAATAATCGCGCTGGTTCTGGTTGACATTCTGCTGCACCTGATCGTTGATCTCGCTTTCCAGCCGCAGAATGTCAAGCTCCTTCGCCATCATGCGGATGCACAGCTCCAGCCGGTGAACGGGCGGCAGCGTTTCGAGCACGCGCTGCTTGTCCTCGTAGCCGAACGTCGCGTTCTGGGCGATGAAATCGGCCAGCTCGCCCGCGTCGTCGGTCGAAGAGCCTTGCAGCAGGTTTTCCTGCCCGGATTTGACGGCCAGATCGATAAACTGCTCAAACAGCTGGTGCGCCTGCCGCACGAGAGCCTGCGTGCGCGGTACGGCGGCGTGATAGCCCGGCTCGTCCAGCTCCATCGCGCGGGCGAAGAGATACGGCTCGGCGTGGATCATGTCGGTCAGCTGCGCACGGTATTTGCCCTCGACGAGAATGCGCATATTGTCGCCCGGCAGGCGCAGGATCTGCCGCACATAGGCCACGGTGCCGACGGAATACAGGTCGGTCTTCTTCGGCTCGTCGCACTGCACGTCGCGCTGGGCGACAAGGAAGATCATCTGATCGGCCCGCATGGCCTCCTCAACGGCGCGGGCAGACCGGCTCCTTCCAACGTCGAAATGCGTCACGCAGCCGGGGAACACCACGATCCCGCGCAGCGGCAGGACTGGCAGGCAGGCAAGGGGTTTATAGTCGCTCATAAAAATTGTCTCCTTTCGCGGAGGATAAAAATACGCAGGAAGGGAGCGCACGCTCCCTTCCTGTTTGTTGTGTTACAGCGTTACGCCTGCGTTCTTGATGGGAGCGCGGGGCTTTGCGGCGTCGCGGGTGATCTGGGGCGGCTCGCCTTCGCGCACGCAGCGCTCGGTGATGCAGACGGACTGGATGGTGGGGTCGGACGGGATCTCGTACATGATCTTCGTCATGATCTCCTCCATGATCGCGCGCAGGCCGCGCGCGCCGATCTGGCGCTCGATGGCCTTTTCCGCGATGGCCTCCAGCGCGCCCTTTTCGAAGCTCAGCTCGACCTGATCATAGGACAGCAGCTTGTGGTACTGCTTGCAGAGCGCGTTTTTCGGCTCCGTCAGGATGCGCACCAGATCGTCCTTGTCAAGCCCGCGCAGGGACGTGATGACCGGCAGGCGGCCCACAAGCTCCGGAATAATGCCGAACTTCAGCAGATCATGCGGCTGCACGAGCTGGAAGAGCTTTCCGACGTTGTGGTCGCCCTTGCTCTTGACCGTAGAGTTGAAGCCCACGGCCGAGGTATCGGTGCGCTGCTCGATGATCTTGTCAAGTCCGTCGAACGCGCCGCCGCAGATGAAGAGGATGTTGGTCGTGTCGACCTGAATGAACTCCTGCTGCGGATGCTTGCGCCCGCCCTGCGGGGGAACGTTGGCGACCGTGCCCTCGACGATCTTCAAAAGCGCCTGCTGGACGCCCTCACCGGAGACATCGCGGGTGATGGAGGTGTTCTCCGACTTACGGGCGATCTTGTCGATCTCGTCGATATAGATGATGCCGCGCTCGGCCAGCTCTACGTCGAAATCCGCCGCCTGCAGAAGCCGGAGCAGGATATTCTCAACATCCTCGCCCACGTAACCGGCCTCGGTCAGCGTGGTCGCGTCCGCGATGGCGAACGGCACGTTGAGGATCTTGGCCAGCGTCTGGGCGAACAGCGTCTTGCCGGAGCCGGTGGGGCCGATGAGCAGAATGTTGCTCTTCTGCAGCTCCACGTCAGAGTCGTTCTGGAAATAAATGCGCTTATAGTGGTTATAGACCGCCACGGACAGGGCGATTTTTGCGTCGTCCTGACCGATGATATAGTGGTCCATGTAGGTCTTGATCTGCTGCGGTGTGGGGAGCGTGTCGGGCAGTTCAAGCTGCTGCTCGTTCAGGCCGTTGTGCATCTCATCGTGCAGGATGGACGAGCAGAGCTCGACGCATTCATTGCAGATGTAGACATTGGGACCGGCGATGATGCGGCCGACCTGCTCCTGTTTTTTGCCGCAGAAGGAGCAGCGGATGGAGTCTCTTGCCAAGCTGGACTCCTCCTTTCAGGGATTATTGTCTCTTGTAGATGACCTTGTCAACAAGGCCATAGGCCTGCGCCTCTTCGGCGGTCATGAAGTTGTCGCGCTCGGTATCGATCTTGATCGTCTCAAGCGGCTTGCCGGTGTTGGCGGCAAGGATCTCGTTCAGACGCTGCTTGATCTTCAGCATGCGCTCGACCTGGATCTGCATGTCGGTCGCCTGCCCCTGCGTGCCGCCGGAGGGCTGGTGGATCATGATCTCCGCGTTGGGAAGGGCAAGGCGCTTGCCCTTCGTGCCGGAGGACAGCAAAAACGCGCCCATCGACGCGGCCATGCCCACGCAGATGGTGGACACGTCGCACTTGATGAACTGCATGGTGTCATAGATCGCCATGCCGTCGGTCACGCTGCCGCCGGGGGAGTTGATGTAGAACTGAATGTCCTTATCGGGGTCCTGTGCCTCGAGATAGAGCATCTGCGCAACGATCAGACTGGCAGTGGTGCTGTTGACCTCTTCGGACAGGATGATGATACGGTCGTTGAGCAGGCGGGAGAAGATATCATACGACCGCTCGCCGCGGCTCGTCTGCTCGACAACATACGGAACCAAACTCATAATTTGGGATTCTCCTTTCAGACGGATGTCAGGTTGGCTGTAGGATTCTACCCAACGGGCCGGAGAATTATTCCTCAGTCTTGGCTTCTTCGGCGGGAGCCTCAGCGGCGTCTTCCTTCTTGGCGGCCTTCTTTGCCGTCTTCTTTTCCTTCTCGACGGGCTTTGCATTGTCCACGATCAGCTTGACAGCCTTGCGGCCCTTCAGATCGGACTTGACGGCCTCAACGTCGACCATTTCCTTGATCTTGTCCAGCTCCATCTTATACTGCTCGGCCATCTTCTTCAGTTCTTCCTCGACTTCCTCTTCGGTCACGTCGAGGTTCTCCTGATGGACGATCTCGCTGAGCAGAATGTTGCTGCGGACGGTCTGCTCGGCCATCGGGCGCATGGAATCGCGCATACCCTTGACGTCGCCGCCGATCATCTTGAGGTAGTCATCCATCTTCATGCCCTGAGACTGCAGCTGATAGGAAAACTGCTCCAGATGCTTGTCAACCTGCTCGTCGATCATGCAGGCGGGGATATTGCAGGTCATGTTCTTGCCTGCGAGGACGACGGCTTCGTTTTCAAAGTCGCGGTCAACAGCTTCCTGACGCTTTGCGGCGAGATCGGCCTTGATGCTCTTCTTGAGCGCGGCCAGCGTGTCGAATTCGGAGACGTCCTTGGCAAACTCGTCGTCGAGTTCGGGCTTGATGGTCTCCTTGACCTCGTGGATCTTGCACTTGAAGGTGGCTTCCTTACCGGCAAGCTCCTTGGTGTAGTTCTCAGGGAAGGTTACGACGACGTCCTTCTCGTCGCCTGCCTTGAGGCCGACGAGCTGATCCTCGAAGCCGGGGATGAACGCGCCGGAGCCGAGCGTCAGGGTATAGCCCTCGGCCTTGCCGCCGTCAAACGGCTTGCCGTCCACGAAGCCCTCAAAGTCCAGAACGACGGTGTCGCCGGTCTTCGCTTCGCGGTCAACCGTTTCGATGCGGGCGTTGCGCTCCTGCATACGGGAAAGCTCTGCGTCGACCTCTGCCTTGGAGATGGAGACGGATTCCTTGGGAACCTCGATGCCCTTGTATTCGCCGAGGGTGACCTCGGGATAAAGCTCGGTGGAGACAGTCAGCACGACGCTGCCGTCCTCGGGGGTCTGCATATCGGTAACGGAGGGCTGGCCGACAGCCTTGAGCTCCTGCTTGACAATGGCAGCCTCGTAAATGTCGGGGAAGATCTCGTTCACGGCGTCTTCATAGAACACCTGCGAGCCGTACATACGCTCGACGAACTTGCGCGGGGCCTTGCCCTTGCGGAAGCCGGGGATCATGATGTCCTTACGGATCTTGGCATACGCCTTGTCCAGCGCGGTCTGGAACTCGTCCTTTGCGATCTCGACAGTGACCTTTGCGCTGCCGTTTTCTTTCTCTACGTTTTTGACGTTCATTGTGGTACTTTCCTCCTATGCGGTGCGGCTTATAAAAGGCCGTAATTCACCATTCTCATTTGAATCCGCTCTATTCTACCAGACTTCATACAAGAAATCCACTGTTTTTTCAGGAATTTATCCGAATTCAGAAAAAATTCAAAATCTTTCCGCCCATTTGCCGTCTATCCGATGCGCTGCGGCTGAAAATCGACGTGATCTGCCGAAACAAGGCGGTACTGCACGCCCTGATAGTCGTCCTCCAGCGCCAGCCGGATGGAGTCGGCGTGCAGGTGGCCGTAATAGCAGCGCGTCACGCCGTATTGCTTCAGAAGCGACAGAATTTCCGGGCAGGCGTACCCGCGGTAGCGCGGCGGATAGTGCAGGAAGCAGTATTTTTCCGCGTCCCCCGCCAGCTGCAAAGAGCGTTCGAGCCGCCCAAGCTCCCGCCGGAAAATTTTCTCGTCGTGGCTGCCCTCCTTCTGCGCGTCGTAGAACCACCCGCGCGTGCCGCACAGGGCGATATCGCCGTAGAAGAAGCAGGAGTTGTTCAGGACGTGGAAGTCTGCAAACCCATGCTCCGCGCAGAAGCGGTCAAAGGCCCGCAGCGTCGTCCACCAGTAGTCATGGTTGCCCTTGAGGATGATCTTGCGGCCGGGGATGGCGTTCATAAAGGAAAAATCCTCCGCCGCGTCGTCAAGGCTCATCGCCCAGCTGAGATCGCCGAGCAGAACGGTCGTGTCCTCCGGGCCAATGACCTTCAGATTTTCCCGCAGCTTTTCCATATACCCTGTCCAGCGGCCCCCGAACACGTCCATCGGCTTGTCCGCCGGGCCGAGCGACAGGTGCAGATCTCCAATCGCGTACAGGGCCATCAGCGCAGAAACTCCGTCACGACGGCGCGCATATCGCCCCTGTCCGTGACCTGATCGAAGCGCACGGGCTTGCCTGCAAGGCTTGCCAGCGGCTTCGGAGCCGGACGGCCCGTCTCGGCCGTGAGCTGGCCGAGCACGCCCGTGCCGGGCGCGTGCTCCGTCACGCCGAGCGCGTCCAGAACGCTTGCGCAGAACTTAAACGGGCTTGCCGTGGATTCCACGACGGTCAGCGTCTGATCGCCTGTCCCGGAGCGGTACGCGTCCAGAACCGTGCAGGCCACGGCGGTGTGCGTGTCGAGCAGATAGTGGTTCTCGCGGAATGTTCTGCCGATGGTCTGCGCGCCCTGCGCGTCCGTGCAGAAGCCGCAGGAAAATTCCGCCTGCACGGCCCGCAGCACACGGTCGGAGACGGTATACTTCCCTGTTTCGGAAAGCTTCTGCATATAGCCGCGCACCTCTTCGTCCGAGCCGGACAGCAGGGACAAAAGCCGTTCGAGATTCGACGAGATCAGGATATCCATCGACGGCGAAGCCGTCTGGTAAAACGGCCGGTTGCGGTCATAGGTGCCGGTCTTGATAAAGTCGGTCAGGACGTTATTCTCGTTCGATGCGCAGATGAGCCTGCCGATGGGCACGCCCATCCTCTTCGCGTAGAAGCCGGAGAGAATGTTGCCGAAGTTGCCTGTCGGGACGCAGAAATTGACGCGCGTCCCGGCTTCGATGGTCCCAGCGTTCAGCAGGTCGCAGTAGGCCGAGACGTAATACACGATCTGCGGCAGGAGCCTGCCCCAGTTGATGGAGTTGGCCGAGGACAGGAAGTATCCGCGCCCGGCAAGCTCCTCGCGCAGCGCCTCATCGGAGAAAATGCGCTTCACGCCGGTCTGCGCGTCGTCAAAGTTGCCGCGCACGGCGCACACGCCGACGTTTTTGCCCTCCTGCGTGACCATCTGGAGCTTCTGCATCTCGGAAACACCGCCGTCGGGATAGAAGACGAGAATTTTCGTGCGGTCCACATCGCGGAAGCCCTCGAGCGCGGCCTTGCCGGTGTCGCCGGAGGTCGCGACGAGAATGCAGACGGTTTTTTCCTCGCCCGTCTTTTTGAGCGAGGCCGTCAGCAGATACGGCAGCATCTGCAAGGCCATATCCTTGAATGCGCACGTCGGCCCGTGCCACAGCTCCTGAATATACGTGTTTTCCGTCAGCCTTACGACGGGCGCTGCGGCAGGCGTGTCAAATTTCGCCGGGCCGTAGGCGCTTTTCGCAAAGCCCAGCAGCTCCTCCTCGGTAAACTCGTCGAGATAGCGCTTCATGAGCTTCGCGGCCCGTTCGGGATAGGAAAGCGCGGCGAGCGCTTTGATCTCGTCCATGGTGAGCTGCGGAATTTCCTCCGGCAGATACAGCCCGCCGTCACGGCTGAGGCCCTCGACAATGGCCTGACTGGCCGTTAAGCGGCGGCCTGCGTCCCGCGTACTTACATAATACATGTTTTCACGACCTTCATGAGAGAATTACAGAACAGATTCTGTATGGTTTCATCGGAATATCCGGTAGTTTTCAAAAAATCACCGAGCCGGTTATAATCGTCCAGCCCGGAAAAGCCCTCCGGCAGTAAATCACAGCCGTCCAGATCTGCGCCGAGGGCAATGTGGCCCTCACCGTCCAGCTCCAGAAACCGGTCAAGATGGCGGCGCAGATCGTCAAACGACGCGCGGGGCGCTTGCGTCAGGAACGGCGCGTAGAGGTTCAGTCCCGCTGTGCCGCCAAGATCGCGGATGGCCCGGAACTGGTCGTCCGTCAGATTGCGCGGGTGCGGGCAGACGGCAAACGAATCGGAGTGACTTGCGATGACCGGCTTTTCGGCCAGCCCGATCATGTCCCAGAAGCCCTTTTCGGACACATGGCTCACGTCGACGAGCATCCCGAGCGCCTGCGCCCGCTTAAAAAAGTGCCTGCCCTTTTCCGTCAGCCCTTCGTCCGAGCCGCAGGGCGCGGCAAGGCTGTTCGGAAGGTTCCATACAAGCGAGATCATCCGCACACCCATTTCACACGCGCGTTCCAGCAGCCCTTCGTCCTCACGCACGGCCTCCGCGCCCTCAATGGCGAGAAACGCGGCACATTTGCCGCTCTGCATGGCAGCTTCGGCCTCACTTGCTGTGCGGCAGAGCGTGATCTTGTCTGCATTCTCGCGCAGCTGCGCGTGAAAATTGTCCAGCGCGCGGGAGAAAATCTCCGGTCTTGGCAGCTTTGCCTTGACCCAGGCGGTGCAGAACGCGAAAAACTGCGCCCATGCGCCAAGCCGCTGCGCGCGTTCGAGCGAAACAGCCAGCGTGTTTTCCAGCAGCGGCTGATTTTGCAGCCAGAGTTCGATGGGCGTGTCGCAGTGGCCGTCAAAAACGCGGTAATTTGTCAAAATGCGTCCTCCATATGGGTGATCTGCGGACGGCGGGTCTGCGTGCCGTCGGGCGCATAGATTTCGATCACGTCGAAGCGCGGCTGAAGCGGCGTTTCGTGTTGGGATAGGTACAAAAGCGCGGTCGTGCGCAGACGCTGCTGCTTGCGTGCATCGACAAACTCCCGCGCGGCGGCGAAATCCGCCGATTTTCGCAGTTTGACCTCGCAGAAGACGAGATACTGCCGGTTCGACGCGATGATATCGATCTCGCCGAGCCGCGTGCGGTAGTTCATAGCCTCAATGCGCCAGCCCTTTTTTCGCAGATACTCCGCGGCCAGCGCCTCGCCCCATGGGCCGGACAGGTCACGGGTTCTCATAGAATTTTTTGAGGAATGTTTTTCTGTGGATCGGACTGGGGCCGAATTCACGCAGCGCTTCATAGTGCCGCTTCGTGCCGTAGCCCTTGTGGACGGCGAAGCCGTACTGCGGGTACTGCGCGTCGTATTCCTCCATCAGCCGGTCACGGGTGACCTTGGCTAAAATCGACGCGGCAGCAATGGAGGCAGACAGACTGTCGCCCTTGACGATGGTCCGGACCGGCAGACCGAAATCCTTCGTCCGGTTGCCGTCGATGAGCGCAAGCTCCGGCTGCGGGGAGAGCTTCTGCATGGCGCGCTCCATGGCCAGGAACGTCGCCTGCAAAATATTGATCTCGTCGATTTCCTGCTCGCTTGCGAACGCGATGCCGTAAGAGACGGCCTGCTCTATAATGATATCGTACAGCTCCCGGCGCTTTTTGTCCGTGAGCTTTTTCGAGTCGTTGAGGCCGGGGATTTCCAGCCCCGGCGGCAGCATGACCGCCGCCGCGCATACCGGCCCGGCCAGCGGCCCGCGTCCCGCTTCGTCCACGCCGCACACCAGTTTGATGCCTGCGTCGAACGCTTCGCGTTCATACACCCAAAGATCCATCGGTTCTTCCTGTCTCATTGCGTGTCCTCCGGGCTTTCAAGCGTCAGCTTGCCAAGCTTGCCGCTTCTGTAATCGTCCATGAGCGCCTTTGCCATGCGCTCGGTATTGACCTCGCCGCCGGAAACGAGATAGCCGCGCTTTTTCCCGGCCAGCTGCAAAAGCTCGTATCCGTCCGCATCCTCCGGCGCTTCGAGCTTATAGCGCTCGGAGAGCGTCTGCGGGTAATACTTTGCCAGCAGCGCGATAAAATGGCAGGCCAGCGTCTCGGTGTCGATCACGTCCTCCTTGACGGCACCCGTGTAGGCAAGGCGCATCCCGACCTCCGGGTCTTCAAACTTCGGCCACAGAATGCCCGGCGTGTCCAGAAGCAGCAGCCCCTGGTCGACCGTGATCCACTGCTTGCCGCGCGTAACGCCGGGGCGGTTTTCGGCCTTTGCGCCCTTGCGCCCGGCGATCTGGTTGATGAACGTCGATTTTCCCACATTCGGGATACCGACGACCATGAGCTTCAGGGGCCGTCCCACCTGTCCCTTTTCCGCGTACCGCGCCAGCTTTTCCGCCAGCAGCGTGCGCACCGCCGGAACAAAGCCGGAAATGCCCTTTTTCGTCTTGCAGTCGGTCTGCAGAACGGCATAGCCCTTGGCCCGGAAGTGCTCCGCCCATTTTTTCGTCAGCGCAGGGTCTGCCATGTCGATGCGGTTCAGGACGATCATGCGCGGCTTATTGCCGCAGATGGCGTCGATGTCCGGGTTGCGGCTGGCAATCGGGATGCGCGCGTCGAGAATTTCGCACACGGCATCGACAAGCTTCACATCCTCCTCGATCATCCGGCGCGTCTTGGTCATGTGGCCGGGGTACCACTGGATATTCATGGTGCTCCGGTTCGTGTCTTCCTGCTTCATGATACCGCTCCGAATCTGTGCCAGCTGCGCCTGCCGGTCACGGCTCCAAATTCATTCGTCTGCCGTCCGGGGAAGACCACGAGCAGGACCTTTCCCAAAACAGCCTCTTTTTTCACACAGCCGACGTCGGAGAACCGGCTGTCCTCCGAATGGTTGCGGTTGTCGCCCATAACAAACAGCTCGCCCTCCGGCACGGTGACCGGATAGTCGAGCGCCTTGCCGTATTCGGCGTAGCTCAGATAGGTCGGTTCAAACGTATACGGCTCGTCCAGCGCCTGTCCGTCGACGTAGACGACGCCCGCGTCAAAATCAATGTCCACCGTCTGCCCGCCGACCGCGATCACACGCTTGACCAGCAGTTCGTCATTCTCGGAAAACGGCGGCGTATACAAAACGACGATATCGCCCTGCTTCGCGTCCCGGTAGAGAAAATTGCTCTCCAGCACCAGATAGTCCTTGTCGACCAGCGTGGGGTACATCGAGCTGCCGCTCACGCCGTTCAGACGGAAAAAGAATACGAAGACCAGCGTGATGACCGCCAGCATCCGCACCAGATCGAACAGGCTCAGATACGCCTCATAGCCCTTGGGAAGCGGCTGCTTTTCCGGCTTTTCCTGCGTTTCGGACGGCTGTGCCTGCAAATTCTTGTCTTCCTGTTCCATACCAAAAATCCCCCATTTCGGAAGAAGCGTAAAATCAAAAATAGTATACACGATTTCTTCCAATAAAGAAAGAGGAAAATGACCTTTTCTTGCGGCTGGACGCCGGGTGTGCTATACTGAGAGAAAAAGAAGCTCGGGAGGCGGACGGATGTACCGTATTTTGTTGGTCGAGGACGACCCCGGCATCGCGCAGGCCGTCTGCGCGCATCTGCGGCAGTGGGAGCTGGACGCGCGGTGCGTGCAGAATTTCCGCGCCGTCATGGAGGAATTCACAGCCTTTGACCCGCAGCTCGTGCTGCTGGATATCTCGCTGCCGTTTTTCAACGGCTACCACTGGTGCACGCAGATCCGCGCCGTTTCGCGCGTTCCGGTCGTGTTCCTCTCTTCCGCGTCGGAGAATATGAACATCGTCATGGCCATGAACATGGGCGCGGATGATTTCATCGCCAAGCCCTTCGATCTGGACGTGCTGACGGCGAAGGTGCAGGCGCTTCTGCGCCGGACGTATGATTTTGCGCCCGCGGAGCCTGTTTTGTCCCACCGGGGCGCGGTCTTGCAGACGGGTGGCCAGTCCCTGCTCGTAAACGGCGAAAAGCTGCCGCTCAGCAAGAACGAGTACCGCATTCTGTGGACGCTTCTGAAGGAAAAGGGCAAAATCGTCAGCCGCGAGAGGCTCATGGAGGCGCTCTGGCAGACGGACAGCTTCGTCGATGAGAACACGCTTTCGGTCAACATGGCCCGCCTGCGCAAAAAGCTGGACGGCGCGGGACTTGCAGGATTTATCGCCACGCGCGTCGGCGCAGGTTATTTGGTGGAATAGATATGCGGTTATTTTTACAGTATCTGCGCGGAAAAGCGGGGAAGATCGTCGCGTTTTTCCTGTTCGCGGTCATTTTTATCGTCTCGTTTGCGCTGTACCACCTGCCGCTGGCTGCGGTGTGGTATCCGTCGGCGCTGTGTGTCATTCTGGGGCTTGCGGTTCTGCTGCTGGATTTCCGGCGGGTCAAAGCGCGGCATGAGACGCTGCGGCTGATCCTCCGTCAGCTGCCGACGCTCCCCGATTTGCTCCCGGCTGCCCATTCTGTTCCCGAAGAGGACTACCGCGCGCTGGTGCAGGCGCTGTGCGCGCAGCAGCAGGCGCTCGAGACGCGCATGAACGCGCAGTATCAGGATATGCTCGACTATTATACGCTCTGGGCGCACCAGATCAAAACGCCCATCGCCTCCATGCGCTTATGCCTCCAGCAGGAGGACACGCCGCAGGCGAGGCGGCTTTTGCAGGAGCTTTCCCGCGCCGAGCAGTATGTCGAGATGGTCATGGTCTATCTGCGGCTGAATGGCGGCAGCGATCTTGTCCTGCGCGAATGCCAGTTGGACGGGATCGTCCGCCGCGCCGTGCGCCGGTTCGCGGGGGAGTTCATCGGCAGAAAATTAAAGCTCTGCTACGAGCCGCTGAATGTGTCGTGCGTGACGGATGAAAAGTGGCTGCTGTTCGTGATCGAGCAGGTCTTGTCCAACGCGCTCAAGTATACGCGCGCGGGCAGCATCACCATCGAGCTGGAAGCGCCCAAGACCCTCGTCATCCGTGACACCGGCATCGGCGTCGCACCGGAGGACCTGCCGCGCATCTTTGAAAAGGGCTATACCGGCTACAATGGCCGCGGCGACCAGAAGGCCAGCGGCCTCGGCCTCTACCTCTGCCGCACGATCTGCAAACGCCTCGGCCACACCATCACCGCCTCCTCCGTCCCCGACCACGGCACTGCCATCCGCATCACGCTGGAGCAGCGGCAGGTGCGGGAGTGAAAACAGCATCGCCGGCACCGCTGTAAGACGGTACCGGCGATAATTGTGTATTCGCGCTATCCGAGCGTCAGACTGCGGATTTTCTCCCGCAGCGGGAGAATGCGGGACGGGGCGACGGAAAGCTCGTCCACGCCCAGACGCAAGAACGCTTCGGTCAGGTCTTCATCCGCGGCAAGCTCACCGCAGATGCCGACGGTGCAGCCCGCCTGATGCGCGCTTTCGACGGTCTGCCGGATCGCGCGCAAAACGGCCGGGTGGTGCGGGTCGCAGAACGGGGCCAGATTCGGGTTCTGCCGGTCCATGGCCAGCAGATACTGCGTCAGATCGTTCGTGCCGATGGAGAAGAAGTCGACCTCGCCCGCAAGCTCGCCGCTCATGAACACGGCGGCAGGCGTCTCGATCATCACGCCGACGCGGTATGGGCCGAAGCGTTCGCCGCGCGCAATGAGCACATCCTCCGCATCGGCCAGCGCCTGCTTCAGCCGGTGCAGCTCGTCCGGGCCTGTTACCATCGGGAACATGATCCCGACGTTTCCATAGCGCGACGCGCGCAGAATGGCGCACAGCTGCGTCTGGAACAGAATGGGCCGCGTCAAACACAGGCGGATCGCCCGCAGGCCGAGCGCGGGGTTGTCCTCCGGCGGCATATCAAAATAACCGACCTGCTTGTCCGCGCCGATATCCAGCGTGCGGATGATGACCTCTCGGCCATCCATGGCCTGCACGACCGTTTTGTAGCTTTCAAACAGCTCGTCCTCGGTCGGGTACGTGCTGCGGCCCAGATACAGAAATTCGCTCCTGAGAAGCCCCACGCCCTCCGCGCCGCTTTCCCGCAGCAGCGGCAGATCGTCCGTGCCCGCAATATTGGCGTAAAGGCGGACAGAATGCCCGTCCTGCGTGACGCTCGGGGCGGAGATCAGCTGCCGGAGCGCTACGCGCTGCGCCTGCTGCGCGGCGATCTTCGCCGCTGCTTCGGCCAGCGTCTGTTCGTCCGGGTCGAGCGTCAGCGTCCCGGAGAAGCCGTCCAGAACCGCCGTGCGCCCGTGCAGCTCCGCCGACACGGGCAGCTGCGAGACAGCCGGAACGCCGAGCGTCCGCGCCAGAATGCCCATGTGGGAATTCGCCGCGCCGCGCGCGGTCAGCATCCCGCGCACGAATTCGCGCGGGAACTGCACGGTCTGGCTGGGGGTCAGCTCCTCGGCGGCGATGAGGCAGGGCTCGGTGATGGTCTGCTCCGCCTCGCCGTTTAAAATGCGGCAGATGCGGGCGGCGACGTCCCGCACATCGGCGGCGCGTTCACGCATATAGTCGTCGTCCATGGCGGAAAACATGGCTGCGCACTGCTCCCCCGCCTGCCGGACAGCCTCGGCGGCCTCCGCGCCGTCCGCAATTGCTTCCGAAACAAGGTCTGTAAAGTCTTCGTCCTCGGCCATGAGCTGGTGGACGGAGAAAATTTCCGCGTCCTTCTCACCAAGCTCCGCTCTGGCCTTTTCATAGAGCGCGCCGAGCGCGTCCACGGCCTGCCGCTGTGCGCTTTCAAAGCGCAGCTGTTCCTCCTGCGGGGAGACTGCCTGCCGGACGGCGGCCTTCTGCGCGCCGAGAAAGACGATTTTTCCGGCGGCAAAGCCCTGGGAAATGGGAAGCCCTGAGCATACCTGCATGGCGGCGTCCTCAGGCGTTTTCGCGGAACTGCGTCTGCAGCTCCTCAAACGCCTTGTCCTCGTCGGAGCCGTCGATGGTGACGGTGACGGTCTGACCCTGCTTGATGCCGAGGCCCATCACGGCCATCAGCCGCGTCAGCTGCGCGGATTTTTCCCCGCAGGAGATCGTAATTTTGCTTGTATACGCCTTTGCCGCGCGCACAAGCGCGCCCGCAGGCCGCGCATGAAAGCCCATGGGGTCCTGAATGGTGTATTGAAATTCTTTCATATCGGCTCCTTGTGAAACAATGAAAGTCTGCTGTGTCCATTTTGCACCGGATTTCCAGAAAATGCTACAAAACAGATGCGTATTTCACGCTGCTTCTTTTTATCACGACAGCTTTTTCAGCTCCCGCACGTCGGCAAGCTCGTCCATGATTTCGTCGAGACTGCTGCCTGCGATGGCGCTGACGGTCGCGGCGACCGCGCCCTCGACCAGCGGGCAGTCGGCTAGGACGAGCTTCCGCTCCGGCATGGCCTCGAGCACCATTTCCGCCGTCATGACCGCCGAGCCCATGTCCATGAGCACGATCACGCCGTCGTCTGAGTAAATTTCGTCAATGGCGTTCGAAATTTTTTCATAGCTCGTGCCGAAGCCGCCGCCGTCCAGACCGCCGGCGGCACGGATGGGCACGCCGTCGGCCATCATTTTTGTCAGCTCGACCACGCCGTTTGCCAGTGTTTCGCTGTGCGAAACGATCACAAATCCGACCATGGCCCGCACCTCACACGTGCTCGGCCACGACGCGCAGCATCGTGGTGAACGACGTTGCGCCGGGGTCCTGATGGCCGAGACTGCGTTCGCCGAGATAGCTTGCGCGGCCTTTGGTGGCGATGATGGTCTTGGTGTACTCGACGCCCTGCTCCGCAGCGGCCACGCCGTCCACCAGCGCCTCCTTCGCGCTCTTTCCCGCGTCCAGCGCCGCTTTTACCGCATCACGCGCGGGGATCATGGCATCCAGCATCGTCTTTTCTCCGGCCACGGACTTGCCGCGCAGCTGCACGCCCGCGACGAACGCGTCCAGGATCGTGACCAGGTCCTGCGCATCCAGTTCCGTCTTTCCGGCAAGCGCTTTGCCTGCCTGCATGAACGCCGTCCCGTAGAGCGGGCCGGAGGCTCCGCCGACCGTGGACACAAGGGCCATACCGGTAGTTTTAAGCATCGTGCCGATGTCCTTGCCCTCCATCATCGGGCGCTTCTTCTCGACCTCGGCGAAGCCGCGGGCCAGATTGATGCCGTGATCGCCGTCGCCGATGACGTTGTCGAGTTCCGTGAGAAAAAGCTTTTCCTCGGAGATCTTTTCGCCGACGGCGTGCAGGATCTCCAGCACCTGTTCCTGATTGACCATAGTAGTTCTCCTTTGCGTTTGGGGTTATGCCTTGAAGGCAATGGTGTCCGCGTGCGCGTCCAGAAGGGCCTTCAGCTCATCGTCCAGCCGCAGCAGGGACACGGAGAAGCCCTCCATTTCAAGCGACGTCATATATTCGCCCACGAAGGTCTTATAGACCTTGATGCCCTTCGCGGCCAGCACGTCGGCGACATGATTGTTGATGATAAACAGCTCCATCAGCGGCGTTGCGCCGGAGGAGTTGACCATGACGGCGACCTCATGGCCGGTGTAATCGATATCGGCCAGAATCTTGTCCAGAATATGATCGACGATCTCGTCCGCCGGGCGGAGCGCTTCCTTGTGCGTGCCGGGCTCGCCGTGGATGCCGATGCCGACCTCCATCTCGTCTTCGCCAAGCTCAAAGCCGGGCTTGCCCGCCGCCGGGACTGTGCAGGGACGGATGGCGACGCCCATGGTACGCACGTTGTCAATGACCTTCTGCGCCACGCGCTGCACCTCTTCAAGCTCGGCACCCTCTTCTGCCTTTGCACCCGCGATCTTGTGGACAAAGACCGTGCCCGCTACGCCGCGGCGGCCGACGGTATAGAGGCTGCCGTCCACGGCGACGTCGTCGTCGACGACGACTTGCGCGACCTTAATGTCGTCCATCTGCGCCATTTCACCGGCCATTTCGAAGTTCATCACGTCGCCGGTATAGTTCTTGATGACCATCAGCACGCCCTTGTCGGTCGCGATGGCCTTGATGCCCTCATAGATCTGATCCGGCGTGGGCGAGGTGAAGACTGCGCCCGCGACCGCCGCATCCAGCATACCCGTGCCGACGTAGCCGCCGTGCGCCGGTTCGTGGCCGGAGCCGCCGCCGGAGATCAGCGCGACCTTCCCTTCCTTCTTTTCCGTCCGCACGACCACGTTGCCGCAGTCCAGCTTGCGCACATACTGCGGATACGCCTTGACCATGCCCTGGATCATCTGATCCTCTACAAGCTCGACCTGGTTGATGAATTTTTTCATGTTTTCGTCCTCCTTGTCAGTTTGCTGCATCAAATTCTGCCAGCCTCAGCTTACCACACTTCTTTGGATGAATCAATAGTTTCCACACCGCAAAACGCGACGCATTTGTCTATGACGCACAATTCTTTGACAGTTTCTGAAAATTGTACAAAAAGTTTTTGCTCCCGCGCGGGGCTTGACCGCAGAGCGGGATTTGTTTATAGTATAGAGCATGAATACCACGCAGGGGGCGGCGGAGATGCACTTCGCGTATTCCGCCGGCGGCGGTTTCCACACTTTTGACGGAAAGGAACCCAGACAGCATGTACGAAATCACCTTCCAATTCGAAAACGGTGCGCAGGAGGTCAAATTCTCCGCCGCGCCCGGCAGCACCATTCTGGAGGCCGCGAAATCGGCCAACGTCGCCATCGACGCGCCCTGCAACGGCAACGGCTCGTGCGGCAAGTGCCGCGTCAAGCTCGTTTCCGGCGAGGTCACCGGCGTGCAGACCGGTCACATCTCCGACGAGGACTATGCCGCGGGCTGGCGTCTGAGCTGCTCGACGAAGCCTGCCGGGGACATCACCGTGCTCGTCCCCGATATCGCCTCGGCCTATCAGAGCCGCATGAAGACGGCAGACCTGTCCTCCGGCGAGGAGATTGCGATCTTCAACCAGCTGCAGCAGGACGTGCAGGCCGCAGGCGTGGACTTTGCAAACGACTTTGTGCAGGCGGTTCTTACGCTGGACGAGCCGACGCTCGACGACACCATGCCCGACACCGAGCGGCTTGCGCGCTTCGCACAGGACGCATTCGACGGCTGCACAGAGGTCAGGCTCACCTATCACACGGTCAAAAAGCTTGCAAAAACGCTGCGCGAGGCCAATTTCAAGGTACAGATCACCGGCACGCTGACGGACGGCGTGCTGACCATCATGGACGTATCCGAAAAAGAGGACGCGCCGCTCTACGGCTGCGCCATCGATATCGGCACCACGACCGTCACGGGCGTGCTCATGGATCTGAAGACCGGCACGCTGACGGCGAAAGCCTCTGCGGGCAACGGTCAGATCCGCTACGGTGCGGATGTCATCAACCGCATCGTCGAGCAGGGAAAGCCCGGCGGCGTCAAGCGGCTGCAGGATGCGATCTTGAAGGAAACGCTGCTGCCGCTCGTCGCGGCGATGTGCAAATCGGCGGGCGTTCCCGTCTCGCGCGTGTTCCGCGTGTGCATTGCCTCGAACACGACGATGAACCATCTGCTTCTGGGCGTGGACGCGAACCCCGTGCGCATGGAGCCGTATATCCCGACGTTTTTCCAGTGGCGCGGCATGACGGCCAAGGATCTCGGCTTCCCGGCCAACCCGGATGCGGAAATCCTGCTGGCCCCGAACATCGGCTCGTATGTCGGCGGCGATATCACCGCAGGCGCGTTCACGAGCCTCATCTGGGACAAGGACGAATTTTCGCTCTTCATCGACCTCGGCACGAACGGTGAGCTGGTCTTCGGCAACCGTGATTTCATGATGTCCTGCGCCTGCTCCGCAGGCCCGGCGTTTGAGGGCGGCGATATCTCCTGCGGTATGCGCGCGACGGACGGCGCGGTCGAATCCGTAAAGATCGACAAGGATACGATGGAGCCGACGCTCGGCATCGTCGGGCCGGAGGGCCAGAAGCCCGTCGGCATCTGCGGCTCCGGCATCATTGATGTTATCGCCGAGCTTTACCGCACCTCTATTATTTCCTCGAAAGGCCAGTTCGTCCGCGAGGGCAAACGCGTCGCGCACGACGAGCACGGCATGGGCCGGTATATCCTCGCGACAGCCGCCGAATCGGAGACGGGCCGCGAAATTTCCATCACGGAAGTGGATATCGACTCGTTCATCCGCGCGAAGGCCGCGATTTTCTCCGCCATCAATATCATGCTTTCCAGTCTCGACATGGACGTGAGCGTTTTGTCTCATGTGTATGTCGCGGGCGGCATCGGCTCCGGCATCAACATGGAAAACGCCGTGCGCATCGGTATGCTGCCGGATATCGACCGGGAGCTGTTCGAGTATCTGGGCAACACGTCCCTCTCGGGCGCCTACGCCATGGCGCGGTCGGACTGCGCGGTCGACAAGGTCGACGAGCTGGCGTCCAACATGACCTATATGGAGCTTTCCACGAATCCCAGATATATGGATGAATTCGTCGCGGCGTGTTTCCTGCCGCACACCAGCCGGGAGCTGTTCCCGTCGAGCATTCAGGAGTAAGGTTTTATGCAGGTACAGAACAACAAGGAAGAAGTTCCGTTTGCCCATTATGAGGAAAAATTCGCTTCGCTCGACCCGCAGGAGGCGGCAGCGCGCTGCGGCGTGCCGTTCGAAAACGGCCGGTTCACCGTGACGTTATTGGGTACGGCGTATCAGATCGCGTGGCCGAAATATGCCATTTCATCCGAAGACGAAGCTGCGTTCGCGCTCAGAAGCCTGCCGTGCCAGACGTTTCTGCTGCGCTTCCTGCTCGAGGGGCGCGCGGCGGAGCCGTCCGGCAGCTACAAGACGTTCCGCGAAATGCCGTGGGGCGAGATGTATATCGGGCCGTACACCGGACGGGTTCTGACGCGGGCGGCGTTCACGTTCGGCACGCGCGTGGAAAAATTCCGCGCGGCCTGCGAGAAAATGGGCGCGCTGGCGATCCCGCACGGCGACGCGGGCTTCCAGTTTGACTTCTTAGGCGGCTACCGGATGCAGCTCATGGTCTACGCCGGAGACGACGAATTCCCGCCCAGCAGCCAGGTTCTGTATTCAGACAACTTCGAATCCGGCTTCGCCGCCGAGGACCGCGTCGTCGCCGGCGATATCCTGATCTCAGCGATCAAGGCGCGGATGTAATGCAGTCAGGCGAATCCGTTCTGCCTTATATATTTCGAACGCAAAGCGAATTTACCGCAGATATTCAAACGCAAATGTTATCAAATTTGATGTCCCATAACAGGCGGCGCGTACCAAAGCGCCCGTAAGGTGACGATGTGTGTTTGCAACGGCCAAAAATTGGGGCTTGCTTAAATCGTACCTGCGGTATGCACCAAACGCATCTAAGCGCCCCTTTTCTCCCCGTTCTTTTCCGGCAAGGCGGAAAAGAATGGGCCGCCGGAGGCACGTCGGAAACGACCTCGACGGAACGAGTCCCCGCTGTTCGCGAGGCCTCTTATCCTCTGAGTCCGTTTCCTCCTTTCCAAAACACAAACGCTTCGCTGGTTTGCGTTTTGGAGGCGAACCGCAGTCGGGCGGACAGAGTCGTCCGCCCCTACCGCATAACGCGCAAATCTATAATCAGGGAGAACAACTATGGCATTTCAATATCTCGGCCTGCGGGCCAAGCTGGAGCACGTGGACGTCACGGAGGAAGAGGTGAACCGGCAGCTGGTGCGGCTGCAGCAGCAGAGCCAGCGGCGGACGCCGGTGTTTGACCGGCCCTCGCAGAATGGGGACGAGCTGGTGCTCGACTACGCGGGCTTTGCGGACGGAAAGCAGTTCGCGGGCGGCACGGCGGAAAAGCAGACGCTCGTGCTTGGCAGCGGCACATTCATCCCCGGCTTTGAAGAGCAGCTGCTGGGCAAAAACCCCGGCGACGATGTGACTGTGCACGTCACATTCCCGGCTGCATATCACGCGCCGGAGCTGGCGGGCAAGGACGCGGAGTTCCGCTGCCATATCCATGAAATCCGCACCGTTGCGCCCTATGCGCTGGACGATGTGTTTGCAAAAGAGGTCGGGCAGTGCGAGAATATGGCGGAAATGCGCGAAAATATGCGCAAAAGTCTTGAGAATTATTATGCCGAACGCGCTGAACTTGAGCTGCGCGACCGCCTGCTGCGGCAGGCGGCGGACACCATGGAGGACTTTACCCCCGATCCCGCCGAGATCAGCAAGGCCGTCGAGGAGCAGCTGGACACCATGTCCGCGCAGCTGGCGCAGAACAATCTGACGCTGGACGATTACTGCAAATTCTCCAATTCCACGCTCGAGCAGCTGCGCGAGGACGCACGCCCCGGCGCTGAAGAGGCCGTGCGCATCAAGGCGCTCGTCCGCCGCGTGGCGCAGGCGGAGGAGCTGCACGCGCATGAGGAGGACGTCGCGCAGGCGCTGAGCGAGATCTGCCGCGCGAACCACATGACGATGGAGGAGCTTCAGCCGTATTACGACGACGCGTTTGCCGCAGCCGTGGAATACAGCATCCTGCTGGCCAAGGTCACGAAGCGCATCCGCGAAAGCGCCGTTATGGACGCGTAAACGCAAAGCAAACCGCCGCAGCCGCATAGGCTGGGCGGTTTTTGCGCGCTTCCGCGGCGGCAGGCGGCAGTTTTTTTACAAAAAACAGGCATGATGAACAAAATAACTTTGATTTATCAGCCGGTTTATAGTATACTGGATACAATGGTTTCCGTCCTCGCAAGCGCGGGCCATAAAAACGGAAGGAGGGCGAAAGAACTTGGAAACGAATTACGCGATTGAGATGCTGAACATCACAAAACGTTTCCCCGGAATCATCGCCAACGACAACATCACCCTGAGGCTGAAAAAGGGTGAAATCCACGCCCTGCTCGGCGAAAACGGCGCGGGCAAATCGACGCTTATGAGCGTCCTGTTCGGCCTGTACCAGCCGGAGGAGGGCGAGATCCACAAGGACGGCCGCAAGGTAGAGATCCGCGACCCGAACGACGCGAACGCGCTCGGCATCGGCATGGTGCACCAGCACTTCAAGCTGGTCGAGTGCTTCTCTGTCCTCGACAACATCATCCTCGGCGTCGAGCCGAACAAAATGGGCTTCCTGCAGAAGCAGGACGCGCGCAAAAAGGTTCTCGATCTGTCCGAGAAATACGGTCTGCACGTCGATCCTGACGCGATCATCGAGGATATCACCGTCGGTATGCAGCAGCGCACCGAAATTCTCAAAATGCTCTACCGCGACAACGAGATCCTGATCTTCGACGAGCCGACGGCCGTTCTGACGCCGCAGGAGATCGAGGAGCTGATGCAGATCATGAAGAATCTCGCGGCCGAGGGCAAGAGCATCCTCTTCATTTCCCACAAGCTGAACGAGATCATGGAGGTCTCCGACCGCGTCACCGTCCTGCGCAAGGGCAAGTGCATCGGCACGGTCGAAACCGCGAATACCACGGCGGAGGAGCTGTCGGCCATGATGGTCGGCAGAAACGTCAGCTTCCACGTGGAAAAAGGCCCGCTCAAGCCGGGCGGCGAGGTCCTGTCCGTCGAGCACCTGACGGTCGCCTCCAAGGTCCATAAGAACAACGCCGTCAAAGACGTGTCGTTCCGCGTCCGCGCGGGCGAGATCGTCTGCATCGCAGGTATCGACGGCAACGGCCAGACGGAGCTTGTCTACGCCCTGACCGGTCTGGAGCCTGCCGTGAGCGGCAAAATCACGCTTGAGGGCAAGGATATTACCCACGCGTCCATCCGGCAGCGCAGTCTCATGGGCATGAGCCATATCCCGGAGGACCGGCACAAGCACGGCCTCGTGCTCGACTATACGCTTGAGGACAATATGGTGCTCCAGCGCTATTTTGAACCCGAATTCACCGACAAGGCCGGCTTCCTGCGCCGCAAGAACATCCGCGCCTACGCTGAGGGCCTGATCGAGCAGTACGACGTGCGCGCGGGCCAGGGCCCGGTCACACCGGCGCGCAGTATGTCCGGCGGCAACCAGCAGAAGGCCATCGTTGCCCGCGAGATCGACAAGCACCCCGAGCTGCTCGTCGCCGTGCAGCCCACGCGCGGTCTGGACGTCGGCGCCATTGAGTACATCCACAAGCAGCTTGTCGCCCAGCGCGACGCGGGCAAGGCCGTGCTGCTCGTCTCGCTGGAGCTGGACGAGGTCATGGACGTGCCGGACCGCATTCTCGTCATGTACGAGGGCGAGATCGTCGGCGAGCTGGATCCCAAGTCCACCACGCAGGAGGAGCTTGGCCTCTACATGGCGGGCGCCAAGAGAGATGAGGTGAAAGCATGAAAAAGAATCTTCTGAAAAACAGCACCGTGCAAACGCTGGTCGCGTCGCTGCTGTGCATCGTGCTGGGCCTGTTCCTCGGCTATCTCGTCCTGCTGCTGATCAATCCCGACGGCGCGGGCGACGCGATCCTGACGGTCATCAGGAACTTCTGGACGTATAACCGCAAGGCCTCGCAGATCAAATATCTGGGCAACACGCTCGTCAAGACGGCTCCGCTTCTGATGTGCGCGCTGTCGATCCTGTTCTCCTATAAGGTCGGCCTGTTCAACATCGGCGCTGCCGGTCAGTACTGCGTCGGCGCGGCGCTGAGCCTGTATGCGGCGCTGGGCCTCGGCTGGAGCTGGCTGCCGTGTATGCTGGCGGCGATCCTCGGCGGCGCGCTGCTGGCCGGGATCTCGGGCCTTCTCAAGTCCTACTGCAACGTCAACGAGGTCATTTCCGGCATCATGCTCAACTGGATCGTGCTGTATCTGACCAATATGCTCCTCACACTCGTAAAAGAGGATGCCAGCCCCTATACCAAGGTCCTGGCCAATACCAACGCCTCCGCTGTGCTGCCGTCGCTCGGCCTCGGCGCGCTGTTCAACAAAAACCAGTATGTCGGCCTTGCGATCCCGCTGGCCGTCGTGATGGCAGTCATCGTGTGGATCGTGCTCGACAAGACGAAGTTCGGCTACGAGCTGAAGGCCACGGGTCTTAACAAAAATGCCGCGAAATACTGCGGCATGGCGGAAAAGCGCAACATCATCCTGAGCCTGATGATCTCCGGCGCTCTGGCCGGTATGGGCGCGGCGATGCTGTACCTCACCAGCTACGAGCAGTGGCAGTGCTCCTCCTCCTCCGTCCCGGCCATGGGCTTCAACGGCATCGCGGCTGCCTTCCTCGGCGGCCTGAACCCCATCGGCTCGATCTTCGCCTCGTTCTTTATCCAGCATATCACCGCAGGCGGTGCGTATGTCGATAAGAGTATGTACTGCGCGCAGATCTCCGATCTGATCTCCGCGCTCATCATCTACCTGTGCGGCTTCGTTCTGTTCATGAAGAACGTGATGAGCTCCGTTGCCGCCCGCCGGGAGGAAAAGGCCATTGCAAAGGCCAGGGCCCTGGCGGAAGCCAAGAAAGGAGGCGAGACGGAATGATCCTGCTGCTTCAGTATACGCTGATCTTCGCGTCGGTTCTGATCCTGGTCGCCCTCGGCGGCTGCTTCGCGGAGCATTCCGGCGTTATCAACCTCGGCCTCGAAGGCATTATGATCATGGGTGCGCTCGGCGGCGCGCTGACAATGCGCTATGTGCCGAATACAGCCCCGGCGATCGTGATGATCCTCGCGGTCATCCTTGTCTCCGCGCTGGTCGGCATGGTCTATTCCTGCCTGCTTGCCGTGGCGAGCATCAACTTCAAGGCCGACCAGACGCTCGTCGGCACGGCGCTGAACCTGCTCGGCACCGCCGGTGCGACGGTCATTGTCAAGGCCATCAACACCGCTGCCAACCCCGACGACGTTTCGTCCATCGTGCAGTACGGCAGCGCAAAGAATGCGCTTCTGGCGCCCATCGGCTCGTTTGAATTCAACTGGTTCATGCTCGTGGCGTTCATCGCGCTCGTCACTGCCTATGTGACGCTGTACAAGACCCGCTTCGGCCTGCGCCTGATGGCCTGCGGCGAGCATCCGCAGGCGGCTGCCAGCGTCGGCATCAACGTCTATAAGATGCGCTGGGCGGGCGTGCTCATCTCCGGCGTCCTCGGCGGCATCGGCGGCATCGTCTTCATCACCGCAGGCGTTTCGGAGTGGCGGTTCGAATATGGCGTGGCGGGCTTCGGCTTCCTGTCCCTCGCCGTTATGATCTTCGGCCAGTGGAAGCCGCAGCGCATCGCGCTGGCCGCGCTGCTGTTCGGCTTCTTCCGCGCGCTCGGCAACGTCTACACGGGCTTCAGCTTCCTCAAGGCGATGAACCTGCCGAGCTCTCTGTACAATATGCTGCCGTACATCATTTCGCTTATCGTGCTTGCCTTTACGTCCAAGAATTCCCGCGCGCCGAAGGCCGAGGGTATCCCCTACGACAAGGGTATGCGTTAAGCTGTACCCGGTTTCTGTCTCCGGCAGGTTCATACGGACTTGCCGGAGCCTTCATTTCAAGCTCAGGAGGATTTGATTTCTATGCGAATGGTTGATCTCATTGAAAAAAAGCGGGACGGCGGCGTTCTGACCGACGACGAGATCCGCTTTATCATCAAGGGCTTTACGGACGGCTCCATCCCCGATTACCAGATGTCCGCCTTTGCCATGACGGTGTTCTACAAGGGTATGACCGACCATGAGACTGCCGTCCTGACCGATGCGATGATGCGCTCGGGCGATACGGTGGACTTGAGCCGGTTCGGCGATAAATCCGTCGACAAGCACTCCACTGGCGGCGTCGGCGACAAGACGACGCTGATCGTCGCGCCGATCGTGTCGAGCCTCGGCGGCAAGATGGCCAAGATGTCCGGCCGCGGCCTCGGCCACACGGGCGGCACGGTCGATAAGCTGGAATCCATCCCCGGCTACCAGACGACGCTTTCGGCAGAGGCCTTCATGCAGCAGGTCGAGGATGTCGGCGTAGCCGTCATCGGCCAGTCCGGCAATCTGACGCCTGCCGATAAAAAGCTCTACGCGCTGCGTGACGTGACCGCGACGATCGATTCTCTGCCGCTCATCACGTCGTCCATCATGTCCAAAAAGCTCGCCGCAGGCGCGCATTCCATCGTGCTGGACGTCAAGATCGGCTCTGGCGCGTTTATGAAAACGCTCGAAGACGGGCAGAAGCTTGCCGAGAGCATGGTGCGCATCGGCAAGGCCTGCGGCCGGAACGTTGTGGCAGTCATGTCCAATATGGATATTCCGCTCGGCTTCTATATCGGCAATGCGCTTGAGGTGCGCGAGGCGGTCGAGGTCCTGCGCGGCCATGGCTGCCCGGACCTGACCGGCGTGTGCATCACGCTGGCGGCCAATATGCTGCACCTGTGCAACGGCTGGCCCATTGAAGAGGCCACGAAGCAGGCGGAAGAAGCCATTAACTCCGGCAAGGCCTTTGAGCAGATGAAGCGCTGGATCGCCGCGCAGGGCGGCGACGCACGCGTGCTGGACGATGTGAGTCTGCTGCCGCAGGCAGCGGTGCAGTATGAGCTGAAAGCGCCGCAGGCGGGCTATATCCACCATATGGACGCGCAGAAGATCGGCGAAAGCTCCGCCATTCTCGGCGCGGGCCGCAAGACGAAGGACGACACCATTGACTTCGCCGCCGGCATTGTCCTGAAGGAAAAGACCGGCGCGAAGGTCGAGCAGGGCCAGACGCTGGCCGTGCTGCACACGAACCGGCCGGAGACGCTTGCCGACGCGGAGCGCGTCTTTTTGGAAGCCATCCGCTGGGGAACCGATGCGCCGGAGGCGCAGCCGCTGATCTACGGGATCGTAAAGTAAAAAGAGGAGAGATAGAGATATGTCAGATGTGATCGTCATCGGTGTTGCCGGCGGAACCGGCAGCGGAAAAACCACGCTCGTCAAGGCGCTGATGAACCGCTTTGGCGACAATATCAGCGTCCTCAGCCACGACAACTATTACAAGCGGCACGACGAGATGAGCTATGAGGAGCGGACCCACCTCAATTACGACTGCCCGGACGCGTTCGACACCGATATGATGATCGAGCATCTGCGTATGCTCAAAAACGGCCAGGCCATCGACTGCCCGACGTATGACTACACCATCCACAACCGCGCCGACGAGGTGCTGCACGTCGAGCCGCGCAGGGTCATTGTCGTCGAGGGCATCATGATCTTCGTCGACAAGACGCTGTGCGATGAGATGAACATCCGCATCTTCGTCGACGCCGACGCCGACGTGCGCCTGTGCCGCCGCATCCGCCGCGACGTCAAAAAGCGCGGCCGCAGCATCGATTCCGTCATTGACCAGTATCTGACCACCGTCAAGCCCATGCACGAGCTCTATGTCGAGCCGAGCAAGAAAAACGCGAATCTGATCGTCCCGGAGGGCGGCAAGAACCTCATCGCCCTCGAAATGATCATCAACCGCATCCAACGGCACATCGACGGAAACGCGGAATAAACCGCCGGACAAAAAGAACACCCCCGGACAGCAGTCCGGGGGTTCGTTTTGCATTGGGCTTATTCGACCGTGACGCCTCTCTTGGCGAATTCTTCAACCATGAGGTCGAGGTCGGGCTTGATGTTGATGGGTTCGCCTGCGGACTTGATGGCGTTCGCCACGTCCTTCAGGCCGTTGCCGGTCACGACGGAGACGACCGTCGCGCCCTTTTCGATCAGGCCCAGCTCGCAGACCTTCTTGACGGCGGCAGTGCCGGTGACGCCGGCGGGCTCGCCAAAGACGCCGCAGGTGCGGCCGAGAAGCTTCTGCGCGGCGAGAATTTCCTCGTCGGTCACGTTGATGGCGATGCCATTGGACTCGCGGATGGCCATGAGGGCCTTATCGGCATTGCGCGGCACGCCGACGGAGATGGAGTCGGCGATGGTATTCTCCTCCATCGGCTCCCAGGGCTTGTTTTCCTGGATGGCGCGGTTGATGGGGTAGCAGCCGGTCGACTGCGCGGAGATCAGGCGCGGCAGCTTGTCGATGAAGCCGATGGCGTACAGGTCTTTCAGGCCCTTCCACACGCCCGCGATGGTGCAGCCGTCCCCGACGGAGATGGCCAGATAGTCGGGCATTTCCCAGTTCAGCTGCTCCGCGATCTCGAGGGAAACAGTCTTCTTGCCCTCGGACAGATACGGGTTGATGGCTGCGTTGCGGTTGTACCAGCCCCATTTTTCAATGGCTTCGGCGGACATCTTGAACGTTTCCTCATAGTTGCCCTTGACGGAAATGACGTTCGCACCGAAAATCATCAGCTGCGCGACCTTGCCCTTCGGGGCACGTTCCGGAACGAAGATGTAGGTCTTGAAGCCTGCGGCAGCGGCGTTGCCCGCGAGGGAAGAGGCCGCGTTGCCCGTGGACGAGCAGGCGATGATCTTCGCGCCCGCCTCATGCGCCTTGGCAACGGCCATGGCGGAGGCACGGTCTTTCAGAGAAGCGGTCGGGTTGATGCCGTCGTCCTTGACCCACAGACGGCCAAGACCCAGCATTTCTGCCAGCTTCGGCTCCTCATACAGCGGGCTCCAGCCCACGCGCAGCGGCGTGTCGGGTGTGGTGTCCTCGACCGGCAGCAGCTCACGATAGCGCCACATGGTCGGGTTCACGCGGTTTTTCAGCGTTTCCTTGGTGAAATGCGCCTTGATGTAATCATAATCATACACGATATCCAGAATCCCGCCGCAGGAGCAGTTGGTCAGATTCGGGACAGCCTCATATTCCTTGCCGCAGCGCACGCAGCGCGCACATTTGACGTTTTTCATTCAGAATCCTCCTTCAGATTTTCCAGCGCGACACGCACAGCCTCGACCACGAACGCAGAAAATGTGCAGTCCGTTCCCTTGATGGCGTCCTCAATTTCATCGATCACGTCATTGGGGAAGCGGATGCTCTTGTTTGTCGTGGGCGGAATATTCGGGATTCGGAATTTCTTCATCGCAATGCACCTCGCATTATGTTTCGTAATGCAAATTGTATTGCAATTATGCGCCGAACATTGCAATATAAACGTAGCACAAATGTGCAACAAAGGAGGCGCATGTATTATGAATGAAATTCCTGAATATTACACCATTTTATTTCAGGCCGCAGAACAGGCGATTCAAGCGCTGGAACAGCAAAATTACGGGCTTGCGAAACAAATTCTGATCGACGGCGAACAGGCCGCCGAGGAAGCGTTTGTCGCAAAGGATGAATAAACGGGGTGGGGTCATTCCCCCACCCCATTTTGGTTCTATATTGGCTTAATTTCGGCTTACAGCGCCTTCAGCAGACCAACCTCGTCGTTGAATGCGTTGATGAGCTCGTCGAGCTCCTTGGCCTGTGCATGGACGGCATCCCAGGTGTTCTTGGTGTCGTACCACTGGGCGTTGAGGTCTTCGACGCTCATGCCCTGCTGCTCGACCCAGGTGTAATACTTCAGGTTGTGGACTCTCTTGCGCTCCGGATAGGTCAGCTCCAGCATACTGTCGGTCTTGAGGTTCAGCATATGCAGGTTGTGATCCAGCTCGGCAGCCTGTGCGGAGTATGCGCCGTACATCTCGTTCAGCTCTTCGACACGGGATTTGTACATGACGGCGGAGTCGGTCAGGACGGTGACGACAACGTCATCCTCGGTCAGCTCATAGAACTTGGCAAACTTGATGCAGCAAAGAACGTTTGCGATGCCGGAAATGCCCATCCAGGTGAACTTTTCGATCTGCTCGTCGCTGAGGCCGAGGGTCTTGAGGTACTCCTGGCCTTCCTTGCAGTTGAACAGGCGGAGCAGTCTCTGGGAATCTTCGTCGTCAATATCGATGACCATATCGGTGTTCTTGACATTGTGAACCCAAGGGATGTGCTTGTCGCCGATGCCTTCGATGCGGTGGCCGCCGAAGCCATTGTCCAGGATGGTCGGGCACTGCAGCGCTTCGCCAACTGCCAGCTTCATGCCCGGATAGCGCTCCTTGAGGAGGTCGCCCGCGGACATCGTGCCGGCGGAGCCGGAGGTGAAGCAGGCGCCAGCCAGTCTCTGGCCGGGCTTCTTCACGTTCTCAAACAGGTCGCTCAGAGCGTAGCCGGTGACATTGTAGTGCCACAGGGGGTTGCCCATCTCGGCGAACTGGTTGAAGATCATCATGGAAGGATCCTGCTTGAGCTCCCAGGTCTTGTCGAAGATCTCCTTGACGTTGGACTCGCAGCCCGGGGTGGCGATGATCTGGCCGGCGATGGTCTTCAGCCAGTCAAAGCGTTCCTTGGACATATCCTGCGGCAGAATGGCGACGGAGTCGCAGGCCAGCAGCTTGGAGTTGAACGCGCCGCCGCGGCAGTAGTTGCCGGTGGAGGGCCATACAGCGTGATGATAGGTGGCGTCGAACTGGCCGGTCACAAGACGCGGAGCCAGGCAGCCGAAGGAAGCGCCGACCTTATGGCAGCCGGTCGGGAACCACTTGCCGGACATGGCCAGAATGCGGCACGGAACGCCGGAAACGGAGGACGGGATCTCAACATAGTTCGGGGTCTTCTGATACAGGCCGCCGGTTTCCTTGGCCTCGTTGTGCCAGCTGATGCGGAACAGGTTGACGGGGTCAACGTCCCACAGGCCGGTGTGCGTCAGCTTTTCCTTGATCTTCTCGGGGATCAGATCGGGGTTCTGCATCTGGGCAATGGTCGGGATGATGATGTTGTTTTCCTTGGCCTTCTGGATGTTATGCAGCAGGCCTTCTTTGTTGATGGTCAGATCGATCTTGCTCATAGTTCGTTTGTTCCTCCTGTTTTACTGTTATCTAAGTATGAATAGAGCGTGTACTTGGAGATGCCGAAATGCTTGGCGATCTTATCGCCGGATTTAGTGATCAGAAGTGCGCCGGAATTACTGAGATAGCGGATGGCCTTGACCTTGTCGTCCTTGGTCATGAGCGCGACGGGCTTGCCGACAAGCTCGTCCGCCTGCCGGATGAGATCGTCCAGCAGATCGGCCACGTTGAGCGTGATGCGCTCCGGCTCGCGGCTGGCTTGCTGGTCGGCAGAAATGAAGTCGTGCAGGGAGTTTTCAAACAGCTGCATCATGGAAATGTCGTAGTTGATCCCAAGGATCCCCGTGACCTTGCCGGTCTCGTCCCGGATGTAGACCGAGGAGGATTTCAGAATCTTCCCGTCCTTTGTGCGCGTCAGATAGCCAAGCTGATCCTCCGCATTGTCGTCCTCATGGCCCAGCTGCTCCAGTACGACGTGGGAAGGCCCGTCGCCGACCTTGCGGCCGGTCACGTGTCCGTTTTCAATCGCCACGATCGAGGAATAGGCGCTTTTGCCGGAAAGCTCATGAAGCACGACCTCGCAGTTGCTGCCGAACTGCGCCGCGATCGCCTTTGCGATCTGCTCAAGCAGTTCCAGTAATTTTGCGTCCAATCTGCTATCACCTCCAAATTTAATACCCGAATGAAGTCTAAAGCTATCATACCAGTATCAGAAGCAGATTGCAAGGAATTTTCAAAAATATTTTTAGGCTAACAAAAATTTTGTTGCTCTTTTCGCGAAATTACCGCGTCAGCTGCGTGAGAATGGACTCGAAGCCCTTGCAGGACTTGAGCAGCTGGTCGATTTCAATGTACTCGTCGCGCACGTGCGCAAGGCTTTCGAGCGACGGGCCGTAGCCGATGGTCGGGATACCGGCCTCGCCGCAGAAGCTGCTGCCGTTGGTACAGAACGAGAAGTGCGACAGCGGCGCCTCGATGCCCGCGTCCTTCAGGCCCTTCAGCGCGGCCTGCACCAGCTCGCTGTCCTCTTCCGTGACCCAGGCCGGGAAATAGCGCTTGGCGCGGATGGTGTCGCCCGTCCAGCACTTTTCTTCGCCCTCGGCCAGATAGCACCGGGCCTTGAGGCCGGGGTGCGTTTCCTGCGCGCGGGCAATGGCTTCGTTCACCTGCCCGAGAATGACGGCCTCATCTTCGCCCACAAGCGTCCGGCGGTCAAACGTCGCGCGGCAAAGAGACGGCACGACCGACGCGCCGGGATACGGCTGGGAGATAATATCCGTCAACTCCAGAATGCCCTTGCCGAGCAGCGGATGCTCGTTCGGGACGATCTTCCGGATCTCGTCGATCACAGCCGTCATGGCATACACGGCGTTGACGCCCTTTTCTGGATTGGAGGAATGGCAGCTGACACCTTCCGTTTCGACGACGACCTCCGCCCGGCCGCGCTGGCCGCGCTTGACGGTCGTGCTTGTGGCCTCGCCGATGATGACAAGATCGGGCTTTGCCAGCCGCGTAATTTCGCGGGAGGACACGCCCTCGAACCGCTCCTCATGCACCGTGCACGATACGCAGACGCGGCCCGCAAAGTCCCTGCCGGTCTTTTCAGCAAAGCGCGCTGCGGCCGTGATCATGGCGCAGTCGCTGCCCTTCATGTCGGACGCGCCGCGGCCGTAAATTTTCCCGTCCGCGATCTCGCCGCCGAACGGGTCATGCTCCCACTGCGGCGCGTCGATCACGTCCACGGTGTCGATGTGGCCGTCCATCAGGACGGTCTTGCCGGGCCGCTTGCCGTTGATGGTGCCGAGGACGCTGCCGAAGCGGTCGATAATGACCTCGTCGAAGCCGTATTCCTCCATTTTCCGCTTCATCAGCTCCGCCACGCCCTGCTCCTGTCCGGAATAGCTGGGAATGCGCAGCGCCTCCTGACAAAACGCGATCAACTGTTCATTTGTATCAATATCCATGCGGTAAAGATCCTTTCTCTCTCATGATTCTGCTTGAAGCATAGGGCAGCCCCGCGCCGTTGTCAAGCCGCGCACGCAAATTCTGCGTTTTACAAAAAATCCACCGCCCGTTTTGGGCAAAGCGGCGAAGGCTGGATATCGTTGGCAGGGACGGAGCGCTGCTGCGCCCGGCAGGATGCACCGTTTTTTACGGAACTCTTCGGCGAATTCGCAGCTTCCCAACGGGCCGGCAGAGTCGCCGGCCCCTGCAGAACTCCGGCGAATCCGTACTGCCCTGCAAAGTTCGACTGCAAAGCTGATTTACCGCAGCAATTCAAACGCAATTATTTGCAAATCCGTTGTACCGTAACAGGCGGCGCGTACCATAGCGCCCGTAGGGTGAGTCCGTGTGTTCGTAACGGCTATCAAACAGGTGCTTCCCTGAACTGCACCCGCAGCACGCACTAAACCGTACCCCAGCGCCCCTTTTCTCCCCCTTCTTTTCCGGCAAGGCGGAAAAGAAGGGGCTGCCGGAGGCTCGTCGAAAACGGCCTCGACGGAACGAGTCTCCGCTGTTCGCGAAGCCTCTTTTCCTGCTTAGGGTGTATCTGAAAACTCCCAACGCACCCGGACAGCGGGCCTTTTTGCGGTGCGCCGCGTCATTTTTCCTTGAAATACGTCAGTATTCCTGCGAAAAAATGTCTTGCGCAACGCAAAAATCCCTCGCTGCCGGTCACATCATGAGTTTTCAGATACACCCTAGTGTAGGAGAAAAAGCGAAAAATCATGTCTATTATCATAGACATCCGGAAACTTTTATGTTAGGATGTCAAATAAAGTCTCGAAATTTGGAGGGACAGCTGTATGATGGACAACAGATTCGAAGCCGCGTTTTCCACGTTTCTGGACAGACACGAAAAAATCGCGGGAATCAATAAAAAAATATTGATTTCCGCTTGATTTTTTCCTCCGTACACAATACAATAGGCACAAAGGAGAACAGGAAGGACAGGAAGATGTGAGCCTGTCAATTTAACACACAGAGCATGCGTACCCGAACGTTGCATGAGTAGAAATGACGCGTCAAGTACCGGTTGGATGGGAGGTTGCCGCCGGGCGAAGGAGTCTCTCCGCGGTGTCATTTCGCATCCGCTATAGCAAACTGAAATTGTACAGCAGTTTCTTTCTTGTTTGAAAGTCCATATCACCAAACCTCCTCCCATTGACAAAATAGGAGGCTTTTTTATGTCTAATTTTACGAAAAATATGTCTGCCGCGCAGACTGCGCCGCGTCATGGGCTGCAGAATGTGCGTACGCTCGTGTCCTGCGCGCTGCTGGCTGCCGTTTCCGTCGTGCTGGCCCGGTTCATTATCCCGATGCCCAACGAAACGACCCGTTTCTCCCTCGAAGCCGTGCCCATTTTCCTGGCCGGTATGCTCTTCGGGCCCTTGCCCGGCGCGCTGGTCGGCTTTGTGGCCGATTTTGTCGGCTGCCTGTTCTCCGGCTACGGCTATAACCCGATGTTTTGCGTACCGCCCATTCTCTACGGGCTCTGCGCGGGTCTGTTCCAGCCGCTGCTGGTGAAGAAAACGTCGATTTTGACCATCGCCCTGTCGTTCCTGCCTGCCATCGCGCTCGGCTCGATCCTCTATCAGAGCTTCTCCCTCGCCTTTGTCTACGGCGGCGACGCGAAAACGGCGTTTTTCCTGACAAAGCTCGCGACCCGTTCGGTGCAGTTCGGCGTGACGTTCGTCATTGACGTGCTGGTGGTATGGCTGCTTTATAAATCCAAGGTGTTTACCGCCGCCAAGCTCTGGCCGCCGGTGAAATACGAATCGAAATCAAAAGAAGGTAATTGACATGACGCTTGACGAAGCGCTGCATTATATCCATTCTGTCTGCTGGAAGGGCAGCGTCCCCGGCCTGGAGCGCATCAGCGCGCTGCTTGACAAGATGGGCCACCCCGAACGCAAATTAAAGTTCATCCACGTGACCGGTACAAACGGCAAGGGCTCGACCTGCGCGATGCTGGCCAGTATGTTCACAAAGGCCGGATACAAAACGGGCCTGTACACCAGCCCCTATCTCATCCGCTTCAATGAGCGCATCCAAATTGACGGCGTACAGATCCCGGACGAAGAGATCTGCGAGATCACGGAATATATCAAGCCGCTGGCTGATTCGATCTTCGAGCAGCCGACCGAGTTTGAGATGGTCACGGCGTTGGGCTTTGAATACTTTGCCCGCCATAACTGTGATCTTGTCGTCTGTGAGGTCGGCATGGGCGGCGAATTTGACGCCACGAACGTCATTCTGCCGCCGGAGGTTGCAATCATCTGCAACATCGGCCTTGACCACACGGAGGTGCTGGGCGACACGCTGGAGAAGATCGCCGCGACGAAGTCCGGCATCATCAAGCCCGGCTGCGACGCGGTCATTTACCGCGAAACGCCGTCGGTCGAGGCCGTGATCGAGGCGCGGTGCAAAGCGGTCGGCGCGAAGCTCCACAAGGCGGACTTTGCCGACATCCGGCTCATTTCCCACGATCTGACCGGTCAGGTCTTTGACTGGGAGCGCTTCCACGCGTTGAAGCTGCCGCTGCTGGGCGATCATCAGCTGCACAACGCTGCCGTCGCCCTCACCGCGGCGACCGTCATGCAGCAGCGCGGCTGGCACATCACGGACGAACAGATTCGCGAAGGACTTGCGGACGTCCGCTGGCCGGGCCGGTTCGACGTACGGCGCAAGGACCCGCTGTTTATCATCGACGGCGGACACAACCCGCAGTGCATTCAGGCGCTCGTCAAGAACATTCAGGACTATCTGGCTGGTCGGCCGCTGACCATCCTGACCGGCGTTCTGGCCGATAAGGATTATAACTGTATGTACCGGAACGTCGAGCCCTACGCGAAGGAATTCATCACTGTCACGCCGGGCAATCCCCGCGCGCTGAACGCGCACGATCTGGCGCAGTACCTGTCCCAGTTCGGTAAACCCGTCACGGCCTGCGACGCAGTCGCAGACGGCGTCCGTCTGGCCGTGGAGCACGCGGGAAAGGACGGCGTCGTCCTCTGCTACGGGTCGCTTTACATGATCGGCGAGATCGAAGCCGGTCTGCAGCGGCTCTGAGCGTGAATCTTTTCTCATAAACAGCCTGCACGAAAGCCGCCCCTTGTCATGCGCATGGAACTGCATGACAAGGGGCTTGTTTTGTCAGCACTGGAGATTCCCGGCGGCCCTATCTTTTCCGTCTTGCCGGAAAAGATAGGGGAGAAAAGGGACACTGGGGTACGGTTTGGTTCGTGCTGCGGGTGCGATTTTAGGGTGTATCTGAAAACTCCCAATGTGACCGGCAGCGAGAAATTTTTGCGCTGAGCAAGACATTTTTTCGCAGGAATACTGACGTATTTCAAGGAAAAATGACGCGGCGCACTGCAAAAAGGCCCGCTGTCCGGGTGCGTTGGGAGTTTTCAGATACACCCTAGCTGTTACGAACACACAGACTCACCCTACGAGTGCTATGGTACGCGCCGCCTGTTACGGTACAACTAGAATTGCAAATAGCTGCGTTTGAATGGGTGCGGTAAATCAGCTTTGCAGTCGAAATTTGCAGGGCGGTACGGATTCGCCGGAGTTCTGTAGGGGCCGGCGACACTGCCGGCCCGTTGGGAAGCCGCGGATTTGCTGAAGCGTTCTGTAAAACCGGTGCGATTTGCCGGGCGGGGTCAGAACAGCGTCAGCTGGCTGGTGAGGGGGAGGTCGCCGAAGGCGCCGGCGGATTGGAGCTGGTCGATGAGCGTCTTGGACACCTTCGGGCAGGCATCGGCGAATTCCTCGACGGACAAAAACTCCCGGCCCTCGCGGGCGTTCATGAGATCCCAGGCCGCCGTTTCACCAAGACCGGCCACAGCCACGAACGGCGGGCGCAGCTGCCCGGCCTCGATCTGGAACTTCGTCGCGTGGGAATGATAGATATCGATCGGCGCGAAGGTAAAGCCGCGCAGATAGAATTCATAGCAGACCTCAAGTGTGGTGAACAGATCGTCGTCCTTGGCGCTGGAATCCTCGTCCTCCTTGATCTCCTGCAGCTTTTTCTTGACAAGCTCGATGCCGTGGCACATCATGCCCTCGTCGAAGCCGCCCTTCTGGCTGCGGCGGTAAAAATAGGCCGCGTAGAACGCAAGCGGCTCGTGCACCTTGAACCACGCGATGCGGAAGGCCATCATGACATACGCCGTCGCGTGGGCCTTCGGGAAAAGATACTTGATCTTCTTGCACGAGCCGATGTACCATTCCGGCACGCCCGCGGCCTTCATTTCCTCCTCCGCGCCGTCGGGCAGACCTCTGCCCTTTCGGACGGCCTCCATGATCTTGAACGATCGCTTTTCGGGCATCCCGCATTTGATGAGGTACAGCATGATATCGTCGCGGCAGCCGATGGCGTCGTTGACGGAGGCGGTCTTGGACAGGATCAGATCGCGCGCGTTGCCCAGCCACACGTCCGTGCCGTGGGAGAAGCCGGACAGGCGGATGAGCGTGTCGAATTTTGTCGGCTGCGTCTCCTGCAGCATTCCGCGCGTGAAGCCCGTGCCGAATTCCGGGATGGCGACGGAGCCGACCGGCCCCAGAATGGGGTCGTTTTCATAGCCCAGCACCTTGCTGGACGTGAAGATCGACATGGTATCCTGATCGTCGAGCGGGATCTTCTGCGCGTCGACGCCGGTCATGTCCTCCAGCATACGGATCATGGTCGGGTCATCGTGGCCCAGCATATCGAGCTTCAGGAGGTTTTCCTCCATGGAGTGATATTCAAAATGCGTCGTGATCCATTCGGAGTCCTTGTCGTCCGCCGGGTGCTGCACGGGGCAGAAGTCCCAGATCTCGTTCTCCTGCGGAATGACGACGAGGCCGCCGGGGTGCTGGCCGGTCGTGCGCTTGACGTTGACGCAGCCGAGCGCCAGCCGGTTCTCCTCCGCCTTGGGGACGGTCTTATTGCGCTCCGACAGGTATTTTTTCGCGTAGCCGTAGGCCGTTTTTTCCGCGACGGTGCCGATGGTGCCCGCGCGGAAGACATGGGTCTTGCCGAACATCTGCACACAGTAGGCGTGCGCCTTGGCCTGATATTCGCCGGAGAAGTTGAGGTCGATATCCGGGACCTTGTCGCCGCCGAAGCCGAGAAACGTCTCAAACGGGATATTGAACCCGTCCTTGTCGAGCTTCGTGCCGCACTTCGGGCACACCGCGTCCGGCAGATCCGCGCCGCAGGCGCAGTCGGCCGGAACCTCAAACGTCGTGAACTTGCACTGCGGACAGCGGTAGTGCGGCGGATAGGAATTGACCTCCGTGATGCCGGACATGAACGCCACGATGGACGAGCCGACCGAGCCTCGCGAGCCGACAAGATAGCCGTGCTCCAGCGAGTTCTGCACCAGCTTCTGCGCCGACATATAAATGACGTCGTAGTGGCAGGAGATAATGTCGTGCATTTCCGTGTCGACGCGCTTCTGCACAAGCTCCGGCGGGGTTTCGCCGTAGAGCCGGTGGAGCTTGCCGTAGACGAGGGCTTTCAGATCTTCGACGGAATTTTCGATCTTCGGCGCGAACAGATTGTGCGGCACGGGCCGCAGCGTCTCGCACCAGTCAACGATGCGGTTCGGGTTCTCGATGACAACCTCATGCGCCTTTTCCGGGCCGAGATAGGAGAATTCCTCCATCATCTCATCTGTCGTGCGCAGATATAAAGGCAGCGGCCGGTCGGCGTCGGGCATCTGCTTGGTGGCAAGCAGGATGTGGCGGAAAATCTCATCCTCCGGGTCGAGAAAGTGCACGTCGCCGGTGGCGACGACGGGCTTTCCCAGCTCCTCGCCGAGCTTGACGATGGTGCGGTTGAAGCCGCGCAGTTCTTCCTCGTCCTCGGCAAGCCCCTTGTCGAGCATGAAGCGGTTGTTGCAGATGGGCTGAATCTCCAAAAAGTCATAGAAGCTGGCGATACGTTTCAGCTCCGCCCAGCTCTTGTGGTTCAGAATCGCCTGGAACAGCTCGCCCGCCTCGCAGGCCGAGCCGATGATGAGGCCCTCGCGCCATTGCAGCAGCTCGGACTTCGGCATGATGGGCACGCGCTTGAAATACTTGAGATTGCCGTAGGAGATCAGCCGGTACAGATTGCGCAGGCCGATGGAGTTTTTCGCAAAGACGATGATATGCCGCGCACGGCGGTCAAGGATCTTGCTGCCGGAGCGCAGCTGCTCCATGCGCGGGTTGATCTTTTGCAGCGAGTCCAATCCCTGCTCCTGCATCATCTTGAAAAAGCGCATGAGCAGATACCCGCAGGTGATCGCGTCGTCGGAGGCGCGGTGATGGTTGAAATCCGGCAGACTCAGTGCATCGGCGACAATATTCAGCTTATACTTGCCGAGTTCCGGCATCAGATTCTGTGCCAGAATGAGCGTATCGACATACGTCGGGTGGAACGGCAGGCCGAGCTTTTCGCACGCCGCCGTCACGAAGCCGATGTCAAAATCCGCGTTGTGCGCGCACAGGGGGCGGCTGCCGACGTATTCCAGGAATTTCGGCATTGCCTCGGAAATATCCGGCTGCCCGGCAAGCATCTGGTCGTTGATGCCCGTCAGATCGACGATCTTCGGCTGTAGGGGCCGGTGCGGGTCGACGAAGGTCTGGAACGTGCTGAGGACTTCATTGCCCTTCATGATGGCCGCGCCGATCTCAATGATCGTGTCATGGAGCGAGGACAGGCCGGTCGTTTCCAGATCGAACGCGACGTATTCCCCGTCAAAGGAGAAATCCTCCTCGCCGTGGACGGCGATGCGGTCGTCGACGTCGTTGACGTAGTAGCCCTCGCAGCCGTAGAGGATTTTGATGTTCTGGTCCGTCCCTGCGACCTTGGCCTTGGACGCGGCCTTCATCGCGTCCGGGAACGACTGCGCGCCGCCGTGGTCGGTGATGGCGATGGCGCGGTGGCCCCAGCTGGCTGCCCGCTTGACGGCAGCGCCGGTATCGGTCAGCGCGTCCATGGAGGACATGGTCGTATGCAGGTGCAGCTCGACGCGCTTTTCGGGATACGTATCGCGGCGCTTCGGGGCCTCGATCTTTTCCATGGCGTTCGGCTGGAGCACCATTTCGTTGTCATAGCGGTCAAAGCTCATCTTGCCCTGTACGCGCAGCCACATACCTGGCTGGACGTTGTCAATGATGGGCTTGGCCTTTGCGGCCTCCATGAACTGGTTCACGCGGACGGAGCTGGTATAGTCTGTCATATCGAAGCAGATGACCCACGCCCCGCGCTTTTTCAGCTCCCGGTGCTGCACGGCGAAGACCTTGCCCTCGACGATCACGCGGAACATATCGAGGTTCAGCTCCTCCATCCGCACGGGCCTGCCCGAAAACGGCCTGCCGTAGAACAGCGCGCCCGCCGGCTCTGCCGGTGTGGAGGCAGCGCCGCCGGAGGCTTTTGCGCCGCCCTGCGGCACGCTGGCCGTGATGGCAGGCGCGTTTTTAAGCGCCTCGGCGCGGATACGCGCCGTCTCTTCAAACAGCGCACGGCCCTCTAAATTGCTGTGCGCCTCGACCTCGATCTTTTTGGAAACGCCGAAGCGGTCGCGCAGGAACTGTTCGGCCTTTTTTGCGTTCTGCAAAATGCTGTCCTTGCCGTTGGCCTTGAGCCGGATGACGACGGCCTCGTCCGTGACCTCGTAGCCTGCTCCTGCCAGAATGGCGGCAGACGGCGAAAAGGCGCGGATAAACACCTGCGCCAGATCGCGGAAATCCATATTCGGAAGCTCCGAGGCGGGATAGCGCACCGAAAGCTTCAGTTCCCGCAGGCCATATTCCTTTTCAATGTCTCGGCAGAGCGCCTGCAGCTGCTTTTCTGCCAGATACTGCTCCGCCTGCGCGTCCAGATGGATGGTGCGCGTTTCCCGGTCAAGCTCCGCGTGGACGACGGCAAGGCGTCCGAGCGCCTCCGCCAGCTCCTCCGGCAGCGGGAAGCCCGGAAACAGCGCGGGGAAATAAACTTCATTCATATGTTCAAGCTTCCTGTCTGAAATTCACGTTATGTCTTTGTTCGCCTGCGCTTCGGCTGCGGCTTCTCTTCCCGCGTCAGATCTGCAAGCGTGTAGCTGCACAGATACGCGGCGATGACCTGATCAAGCCCCTGCCACAGCGGGAGCGTCCGGCAGTTGACCGCGTTTTCGCACTGCTGCCCGCGCTCCAGACACGTGACCGGGGCCAGCGTCCCCTCGGTCAGAGACAATACCTCAAACGCGGTATACTCCTTCGCCGGTTTGGACAGGCGGTAGCCGCCGCCCTTGCCGCGCACGGCGTCGAGCAGCCCCGCCTTGCTCAGCACGGCCAGAATGCTCTCCAGATATTTTTCGGAAATGCCCTGCCGCTTCGCGATCGTCTGCAGCGGGATATAGCCCTCGTCTATATGCTCGGCCAGATCGATCATCACGCGCAGTGCATAGCGGCCCCTGGTGGAAATCATCATGTTTGGTTCCTCGCTTTCTTTTAACCCACTATACTATAGGGTAAAAGGATTATCAAGCGGAAAGCCGCAATTTACAAGCAATTCTTTTTGTGCTACAATAACCAAAGCATCGGTTTGGAGAGAACGCGACATGACGAAGGATCTGACCCGGGGAACGCCCTGGAAGCTTATTTTACAGTTTGCGCTGCCGATCATGGCGGGAAACCTTTTGCAGCAGCTCTATAATACCGCCGACACCATCATTGTCGGCAATTTCAACGGCCAGCAGGCGCTTTCCGCCGTCGGGGCCTGCGCGTCGCTGACAGTTCTGTTCACGGCGCTTGCCATCGGCTTTTCCATCGGCGCAGGTGTGCTGATCTCGCAGTATTTCGGCGCTTCGCGCGAGCGGGAGCTGCGGCAGTATGCCGCGACGGCCATTGTGCTGATGCTGGCAATGGGGCTATTCATGTCGCTTGCCGGCGTTGTGAGCGCGAGATTCCTGCTGGAACGAGTGCTGGGCACGCCGGAGGCGCTGCTGCCGATGACGCTTCTGTATTTCCGCATCTACGCGGCGGGACTGGTGTTCCAGTTCGGGTACAACATCGCGGCGGCCCTTCTGCGGGCGCTGGGCGACAGCAAGGCGACGCTGTATTTTCTGCTCGTCTCGTCGATTTTGAACGTCGTACTCGACCTTGCGTTTGTCGCGGGGCTTGGGCTGGGCGTGGCAGGCGCGGCCGTCGCCACCGTTATTTCGCAGATCGCCTCCTGCGTCATCGGCTTTGCGTATATGCACCGGAAATACGCCCTTCTGCGCTTCTCGCTCCGCGAGCTGCGGCTGGACGTGAAAACGGCGGGCCGCATTCTGCAGGTCGGCGCGCCGATGGCCATTCAGCAGTCCATCGTCTCCTGCGGCTTTCTGTTTTTGCAGCGGCTGGTCAATCTCTACGGCGAGAGCATGATCGCGTCCTATACCGTCGCCACCCGGATGGAGAACATTCTGATGATCCCGATTCTCGGCGTGCAGAACACCATGGCGACCTTCGCGGGCCAGAATATGGGCGCGCAGCGCCCCGACCGCGTCTCCAGGGGCCTTGGACAGGGCGTGCTGGTGTCGCTTTCCATGACGCTTGTGCTCTGCCTGTGCCAGATTCTCGGCATTTCGCGCATCATCCGCGCGTTCCAGCTGGACGAGGCCGCTGCGGCCATCTGCCGCCTGCATCTGTTCAGCTCCGCCGTCGCGATGCCCATTTTCGCGGTCTATTTTCCCGCCAACGGGATGTGCCAGGGCGTAGGCGAGGGCTTCCACGCCACGTTCTTCGCGCTGCTGGCGCTGGGGCTGCGCGTGATCTTTGCCTATGCGCTGCACAACACGGCTCTGTTCGGCTATACCGCCGTCTGGTGGAGCCAGGCCATGGCGTGGACCGTGACGCTCCTTGTCTGCTATGCGCACGTGTTCCGCGGCAAATGGAAAACCAAATCTCTGATCTCCTGAGGAGGAACCGATATGCAGCACCGCTTTTTTGCGCTTATTTCCCGTATGCGCTACATTGGCCGCTGGGGCCTCATGCGCAATACGTTTGAGGAAAACATTCAGGAGCACAGCCATATGGTTGCCGTGCTGGCACATGGACTGGCTGTGATCCAGCGCGACATCCTCGGCCAGCCCGCCGACCCCGACCGCTGCGCGTCTGCAGCGCTGTTCCACGACGCGTCGGAGATCCTGACAGGCGACCTGCCCACGCCGATCAAGTATTATAACCCGGAGATCAAAAAGGCCTACAAGCAGATCGAGGCCGTCAGCTGTGAAAAGCTCCTTGCTCTCCTGCCGCCGGAGGTGCAGGAGAGCTACCGCCCGCTGCTGTTCGAATCCGACCCGGACATCGCCCGCATCGTCAAGGCGGCGGACAAGCTTTCGGCGTATATCAAATGCGTCGAGGAGCTGAAGGCCGGCAACTCAGAATTTGCGGCGGCGGAGAAGCAGACGCGGCAGGCGCTCGTCGAAATGCAGCTGCCGTGCCTTGATTACTTCATGGCGCATTTCCTGGACAGCTTCCGGCTCACCCTCGACGAGCTGGAGTGAATTTGACGGATCTGTCAATTTTCATGTTTTGCGGCGTCCAAAATCGCACAAAACTCACAGTTGTATTTTTGCGGCCGCGCCGCTATAATGTCCTCCAGTGAGTTTACGAAAGGAAGTGCGCGCCATGACGATCTTCAAAACGCCCGTCTGTCGATGTGCTTCCGTTTTTGTTTTTGCTGGGGAACCCGTTGTTCCGGCGTCGTATTTGTTTTTGCAGAAGGAATTGTGAAGCTGGTGTTTCCAGTTTTCACAATTCTTTTTTTATGCACGCATACAGCCCGGACCGCCCGCAAAAACGCCGAAAAGAAAGGAGAACACCATGGGAAAAAACAAAATTCCGGAAACCGGCATCTATGATGCCAGACAGCTCGGCAGAGGCAGAATGCTGCTGCTCGGCTTCCAGCATATGTTCGCCATGTTCGGCGCGACCATCCTCGTCCCCATCCTGACGGGCCTCGACGTTTCGAACACGCTCCTGTTTGCGGGCCTCGGCACGCTGCTGTTCCACCTCATCACCGGCGGCAAGGTCCCGGCCTTCCTCGGCTCGTCCTTCGCCTTCCTCGGCGGCTACGCGACCATCGCGCCGATGCTCGGCGAGCAGCAGAACATCCCCAACCTTGAGATGCTGCCCTATGCCTGCTTCGGCGTGGCCTGCGCAGGTCTTGTGTATGTCATTCTGGCCGGTCTGTTCAAGGTCTTTGGCGCGAAGAAGGTCATGCGCTTCTTCCCGCCCATCGTCACCGGCCCCATCATCATCGCCATCGGCCTGAACCTCTCCTCCTCCGCCATCAATAACTGCACCGGCAGCTGGTGGATCGCCATCGCCGCCATCCTCATCATCGTCGCCGCCAACATCTGGGGCAAGGGCATGATCAAGATCGTCCCGATCCTCCTCGGCGTCATCGGCTCGTATCTGCTGGCCGTCATCTTCGACGCGGACGTCCGCGCAAATCTCGTCGCCAACGTCTCCGAAGCGAAGTGGTTCGCGCTGCCCATCAAGATGGAGCAGACCGTCTTCGGCCTGTTCGCCTCCGGCAATGTCGACGCACACAAGCTCCTGACCGCCGTCATCACCATCGTCCCGCTGTCCCTTGCCACCATGGTCGAGCACATCGGCGACGTGTCCGCGATCTCCTCCACCTGCAACCGCAACTACATTGAAAATCCCGGCCTGCACCGCACCCTGATGGGCGACGGTCTTGCGACCACGCTGGCAGCCCTCTTCGGCGCGCCCGCCAACACGACCTATGGCGAAAACACCGGCGTTCTGGCCCTCAGCCGCATCTATGACCCGCGCGTCATCCGCATCGCGGCAGTCCTGGCCATGCTCTTCTCCTTCAGCCCGAAGTTCGCGGCCATCATCTCCTCCATGCCCGGCGGCACCATCGGCGGCGTCAGCCTTGTGCTCTACGGTATGATCTCCGCGGTCGGCGTGCGCAACGTCGTCGAGAACAAGGTCGATTTCACCAAGTCCCGCAACGTTCTGGTCGCGGCCCTCATCCTGGTTCTGTCCATCGGCATCAGCTACTCCTCGGCAGGCTCTCTCCATTTCGGCGCGATCAGCCTCTCGGGTCTGGCCGTCGGCTCCATCGTCGGCATCGTCCTGAACGCCGTCATGCCCGGCAAGGACTATGTCTACGGCGAAGACAAGCAGGGCGACGAATCTGTCAACTTCATCGTTCAGTAAACGATCTGATCCATATAGAAATACAGCCGCAGTCCGGTGCAGTTCCGCCTTCTCCGCCTGCGATTTCCCCTGAAATTGGCTTACGCGCAGCCCGCCTTTGGGCTGCGCGTAAGTGTTACAGGGGAGAAAACAATGAAGAATTTGGAGGGGTGGAACGGCGATTGTCACGCGCGGGTCTGTCGGCTTATCCGCAGAGCTTTCCACGGCATCAGACGGCGCATCGCCGGATGGTCAAACCATACAAAAGAGAACCGGCCGGTTTGTTCCCCTTTTGTGCTTTTAGTATAGAGGAAGAATTTGAACAGGATTTCACGAACCGGTAAAGAAACTGTGAACAGTTTCCCGAAAGAATCGCGCCGTAAAAGAATACGCGCAGACAAGTGACCGGCCTGTCTGCGCGTTTCTTTTAAAATATGGAGAAAGGAGAAAAATGAAAAAGACGTTTGCTTCTTGCAAGTATAGAATATCAGGATGGTATTAAAAATCTTAGGGGGCAGTTTTTAAATATCTGTGAAATCCTATGATATTTTTTCGTTTTTCAGCGCACGGCCAGCACCAGCAGCACCGCTGCCGCCAGATACAGCCCCAGCGCTGCCGCGCAGACGAGCAGGACGATCCCGCCGATGAGCAGCGGCGCGCCGCCGCGCTTTTTCCGCAGCACGAGCAGCGCAATGCCGCCCGCAAGCGTCAGAACGAACAAAATCAGCGCCAGATCTGCACGCATACGCAAAGCCCTCCTTTCTCCGGGTGTGGTTCAGAAGTAATCGCCCCAGCCGTCTTCGTCGTCCGAGTAGTCGCCCCAGCCGTCGCCGGGATCGGACCACGGATCGTAATCGTCGTAATATTCGTCGTCATAGTCCCAGCCCGCGTCGTTCGACTCCATGTATTCGCCGGTATCCTCGTCGATGTAGCCGTCGCTGCCGTAGCCGATGAACTCGTTCTCATAGCCGTTCCAGTACCAGATGTCGCCGTCCTCGTCGTACCAGTAATACGGCGTGCCGTAATCGCCGGTGTCGCCGGAATAGGCGGGCCGGGCCTTGGGCGCGGTGCTCCAGCCGGCGGTGTAGGACAGGGTTTCGAGCATCCTGTTGCAGATATCGAAATAATTGCGGATGCGGCCCTCAAGCGCGATGGTCGTCGCGACGAGGGCATAGCCCGTCGGCCCATAATAGCGCACCTCCATGCAGCCGCGCACGGGCTGCGAGGGGTCGTCGGAGAAGACGGAGCCGTCGAGCCACATATAGCCGGTCAGGCTGTAATAGTCGCCGTTGTCCTTGAAATCCGAGCCGAAGGACTTGATAAGATAGCTGCCGTACATGCTCTTCATGAAGTCCTCAAGCATCTTCATCATATAGGTCTTCGCGGTCGCCGCGCCTTTTTCCATGTAGGGAGCAAAGCCCTCGATGGGCTGGAAGGCAAGCGTGATGTTGGAATAATAATCATCCGTGCCGTCCTCCATGACCGCGTTGAAGCTCAGCGCATTGGACACGTTCGGGTGCTCGTGCGCCTCCATCTGGATGGGGTAATCGACCGTGACGTTCGGAAAGCCGCCGGGGAAGGCCGCTGTCTGGTTCAGCTCGTCCTCCGGCGTCGGCAGGAGCATGATATACTCCATGGGCGTGAGCGTGCTGCCGTCTGCGTCGCTTAACTCGCCGTAGGCGGTCTGGTACAGGGTGACAAGCTGCGTGTCGTCGTCCATGTAAAGCGTGATGCACCCGCCCTCGTCGACCACGTAGCCGGGCCCGACCTGTTCGCCGTAGAGATTGATGGCGATCCATTCAAACTCCTCGTTGATGACGAAATAGAACGGCTCGTTTTCCAGCTTCCAGCAGCCGGTGTAGCCGCTCAGATCGCCGCCGCTCAGCTCCTCCTCGGTGTAGCCCGTCGGCGCATAGTCCAGTTCATAGTCCGCCGGGTCATAGTCGTGTGCGATCTCGATGGGCACGTCGCCCTCGGGCGGCAGGAAGACGATATAGTCGCCGTCCCGGATCGTAAAGTCCAGCTCGTCGACGGTGGTGTCGTACAGGATGTAATTCTCGTCGTTGTAGACAAGGATGTTATATGTATCGGGAACCTCGGATTCCTTATACGTGCCAAGACCGGCGCTGAAGCTCTCGCCGTCTGCGAACGTGCCGTCTACAAATTCTGTGTCCCATTCGGTGCTGGTCGAGGGGGTGATGCTGATGGAGGAAATGTCATGCCCGCTGTGGTTGACCAGCGTAACGGATACCGACACTTCCTTCTCGCCGCAGCCGGTCAGCAGCAGCGCACACAGCGCAGCCGCCAGCGTCACAAGAAGCAGCTTCCTGATTTTTTTCATGATAGTCCTCCTGATCTGATTTGCGAAACGCGAAAAAAACTCCACGATAAACGGTCTGGTACCAGTTTACCGTGGAGCGGTTTGCTTGCATAGGCCCCTCAGGGGCTAATCTTTTCTGAAAGTATGTCCGCCAGCAGGTTCCGCTTGCCGCGTGCGCTGCCGTCAAGCCCCAGCTTGTCGAAGATGCGCTTGAGGTGATTTTTGACGGTCGCCTCCGACAGGTGCAGCTGCGCGGCGATCTCCGCGTTCGTCCGCCGCGCGGCGGCAAGACGGGCGATCTCCCGCTCACGCGGGCTGAGTCCGCCAGGGCCCGGCTTCGCCGTGCGGCGCAGAACGGCCTGCGCAGCCTCGTTCCCGGCGAATGCCTCCGGCAGAAGTGGGCCGAGGGCTTCTGCGTGCTCGGCAAACGGCAGATAGAGTCCGTCCGGCACGGCGAGGGCCAGCGCCGCGTCCAGCTCCCGCCGGGCCGCGTCCGCGCGGCCAAGGCGGTTTTCCGCGCAGGCGAGCTGAATGTGCAGATACAGCTGGGTCAGCGCCGTATGCGCCGACGCGTTCAGCGCTGTGCAGGCCTCCCTGCGCGCAAGCAGCTTTGTGTACGCACCGGCAGCCAGCAGCACCTCATTCTGCACCGTCCGCAGCATGGGAAGCACAGGATCCAAAAACGACGCGTCGGCCTCCGGGGCCATGAACCACGCGTCCGCGCCGGCCCTCCCGCGCTGCGCATCCAGCCAGGCAATGCACAGATCGAACGTGCGCAGCAGCAGAAACTGCCGGTTCTCCTTCAGCGTCTGCCGGAGCCGCTCCAGCGCCGCGTCCGTCGCACCGCCGCGAAGCTGCGCCAGCCGGAGGGCCGTGAACTCCGCCGTCAGCAGAATGCTGTACTGCCTGCGCGCAAGCGCTGCGTCCCGCGCCAGATGGCAGCCGATCTCCGCCTCGGTAAAGTCGCCGCGCAGCAGGTCCGTTTCGCACTGCATGGAATGCTCCGCGCCGCTGCCGTGGCCGTCCGTGACCTTGTAATAAAACGGCATACAGTCGCGCATCTGCGCGTTTTCCGCGTCCAGCTGCCCGGCTGCGCGGTGGAACATCATGAGAACGGACGGGGAGCCGAAGGTCCACGTGCCGCCGAGGTCAATGCAGCGTGTCGTGCGCGTCATGCGTTCGCAGGCCGAGCGGTGCAGCACGCTCATGGCGGCGATGTCGTTATAGCGCAGAAAGCTCATCACAAGGTCGCATTCGCCGAGATAATTTTCCCGTTCCTGTTCGCAGAACGCGCCGCCCGGCTGCAGCGCGTCCAGCAGCAGCGCCCGCAGACGCAGCAGCTCCGGAATTTCGCGGAAGGAAAAGAGCTTGCGCATCAGCACGCAGACCGCGTCCGGGTGCCGCCGCAGCACATCCTCCGGGCAGTCCCGGCACCAGGAGAGCAGCATCTGCCGGTGCTCGCCGCCAACAGACTTGCCGCAGTCCGCCGCTGCCGCACGCAGCAGCCCGTCCCAGTCGCCCGCCTGCCGGAACAGCTCCGCAGCCGTCAGATATTCCCCCGTGCGCTCGTACCAGCTGCCGAGCCGCCCGCAGGCGTCCGCCTGCGCGCTTTGCGGCAGAAGGGCGAATTTCCGGCGCAGCAGCTGCCGCAGCATATGGTGGCAGCGGTAGACGCCGGGGCTGCTTTCGATGATGAACGCGTTGTTGTGTGTCAGATCGTGCAGCAGCGCGTCCGCGTCCGGCTCCCGCCAGACGAAGGCGGCCTGTTCGGCGGTGAACGCCTCCGCCATGCAGAGGTCCAGCAGAAAGAAGCGCCTCCGCTCGTCCAGCGGCTCAAACATGACCTGCTCCATGAGCGCGTCCATGCCCTTCGCGTCAAAGCGCCATACGCCCGTCTGCGCGTAGGCGCGGAACATGAGATAGATCATGGCGATCCAGCCCTCGCTGACGGACAGGAGCGCCTGCGCCTCCCGCTCGGGAAGCGGCAGGCCGCAGCGCCCGGCGTATTGCAGCAGCTCCTCCTGCGTCAGCCGCAGATCCGCCGCGCCCAGCTCCAACAGACGGCTGCCGAGGCGCAGCTTCTGCGCCTCCGAAAAGATCTGGTTGCGCGAAAGAAGGATCAGATGCGCCTGCGGCGGCAGGCGCTCGGCCAGAAACGAGACGAGCTCCGCTGCCTCGCCGCCGGAAAGCAGGTGCACGTCGTCCAGAATGAACCAGACGGGCGGCTTGCCCGCCAGCGCATCCTGCACCAGCTCCAGCAGCTGCTGCCGCGTGTGCGGGCTGTCCGGGTAGCCGAGCGCACGCAGCTGCGCCGGCAGCTGCGGCGCGGTGTGCAGCGCCCGGCAGAGTCCGGCCCAGAATTCCTGGCGTCCGCCGCCGGAGAGAAACTGCCGGAACAGATACGCGTCCGGCGCTTCGGCGGCAATGCGCCGCTGCAGATACTGCGCGGCAGTCGTCTTGCCGTAGCCCGTGGGGGCTATGATGGTCGTGACAGGGCAGCGGGCGGCGTCCGCAAGCCGTGATCGCAGGCGTGAGGAAAGATAAAGCGCGTTTACGCGCAGATCGGCGTCCATGAAAAGCCCTCCCAAGGTGCTTTGTTCAATGATTTTCTATTTTAATCGTTTCCGGCAGCTTCGTCAATGCAGGATTCTCTTGACAAGGGTTTCCCGGACAGGTAAAATTTATTTGTTATGCAGTCACAGACGAACGGTGCGCACACAGCCGGAGGGACAGGCTATGCTTTTTGATTTTCTGAAGAAAAAGCGGCAGGAAAAGGCCGACGATCAGCAGCATTGGCGCGAGCGCTGGCAGTCGCTGGTGCCGGAGGAGAACCGGAGCGTCCCCGTCACGGTGGACGGGCAGACGCGCATCGCCTATATCCAGATCAACCAGTTCGTCGTCATGCTGCAGGACGGGCTTCTGATGAAGGCGCATTTTTTTGACGTCTGCGAGTTTTTCCAGAAGGCGGGCTATCACGTCATCTGGCTCATGCGCTGCGTGCAGGACGTGGAGGGCGGCTATCTGAAGCTGGTCAGAATGGAGGACGGCGGAGCGCGCTGCCGCTGGAAATGGCGCAAGCCGACGACGAACTTCGGCCGCTGGACGTCGGATAACTACAATGTCAGCATTCTTATCCAGCACCGGCAGGTACCGCCGGAGATCACCGATCTCAAAACCTGCAAAACGCGCGTTTTACAGCGCGTCACTTGGGCAGAAAGCGACGACAACACGCAGATGATCCCCGGCCGGACGGAATTTCTGACCGTCGGAAAGCCCGCCACGCCCGAGGAGCTGCTGCACTGGCTGACCGGCACGACGCTGGCAAATCTGTAAAGAAAGAAAAGGAGCGCCTATGTCTATCACGCTCGAACAGGTCAAGAAAAGCGAGGAGATCACAAGCTATATCCGCAAGGCGGACGAATCGCTGTCCGCGCTGGGCTTTACGGAGCACAGCTTTGCCCATGTGGGCCTTGTCTCAGCACAGGCCAGCGCCATTTTAAAGACGCTGGGCTACGATGACCGCACGTGCGAGCTGGCCGCCATCGCGGGCTGGCTGCACGACATCGGAAACGTCATCAACCGCATCGATCATGCGCAGTCCGGCGCGGTCATGGCCTTCCGAATCCTCGACAAGATGGGCGCAAGCCCTGAAGAGACGGCCACCATCATCACCGCCATCGGCAACCACGATGAAAAAACCGCCTTCCCGGTCAACCCCGTGGCAGCGGCGCTCATTCTGGCGGATAAAATGGACGTGCGCGCGAACCGCGTGCGCGAAAAGGCCCGCGCGGCGTTCGACATTCACGACCGCGTGAATTACTCCGTCAAAAAGCACGAGGTCACGCTGACGGAAAAGGAGATCTGCCTGACGCTTGCCATCGACACGGAGGTATGCGCAGTGATCGAGTATTTTGAAATTTTCATGGACCGTATGCTCCTGTGCCGCCGCGCGGCGGAGAAGCTGGGTCTGCATTTCGCGCTCGTCATCAACGGCCAGCGCATGGCATAAAAAAGTTCTCGGACACGGGAACCTTTTCCGGAGCCTGCTCGTCTGAAAAGCAGCGGAGGCTCCGCCCAAATACATAAACAGGGAGAATCAGATATGGAAACTCTGGAAAAGCTGCGCAATGGAATCGACCAGCTGCCGAAATGGCTGCTGCTCGTGCTTGTGATTTTTGTCGACGGTCTGGTGGGCGGTCTGTACCGCGCCGCCGGAAAGACCACTGCGGCCCGGGTCATTGGCTGGATCATGGCGGCGGCCTATGTGCTGTCGATCCTGTCCTTTGTCGAGCTGCCCGCGACGCTTGCGACCGTCTCGCGCATCGTGACCGTCGTGTGTCTGGTCGCCGATATCATCACCGTCATCACCAGCGGCAGGATCACGTTCTTTGCCGACTGAGAAAAGAAAGAAATAAGAAAACGTTTAGGAGTCCCGTCATGAAGCTGTTCACCATCATCCTCTTCGCCGTCACCTACATTCTGATGATCGCGCTGCCGAAAAAGCGGCCCTATGTCGCGCTCATCTCTGCCGTCATCTTCGTCGTCTCCGGCGCGATGCCGCTGGCCTCCGTCTTTACCGCCATCGACTGGAACGTGCTTCTGATGCTTGCCGGTACGATGGGCACGGTCGCGCTGTTCATTGAGTCGAAAATGCCGGAGCGCATGGCCGATCTTCTGCTGCAGAAGACGCCCAACGTCATGTGGGTCGCGGTCGCGCTGTCCGTGTTCGCGGGCGTTGTGTCGGCGTTCGTCGACAACGTCGCGACGGTTCTGATGATCGCGCCGGTCGCGCTGTCGATCGCGAAGAAGCTCAAAATGTCTCCGGTCGCGCTGCTCATCTGCATCGCCGTCTCGTCCAATTTACAGGGTGCGGCTACCCTCGTCGGCGATACGACGTCCATCATGCTGGGCGGCTACGCCAACATGGACTTTTTGGACTTCATATTCATGGACGGCAAATGCTCCATCTTCTTTGCCGTTGAGCTGGGCGCGCTCGTGACCGTCCCCGTCATCATGTTCATCTTCCGCAAGGAAAAGGGCAAGGTCACGGTCGGTGCGCCGACCGTCGTGGAGGATCTGTTCCCGACATATCTGCTGGTCGGCACGGTCGTGCTGCTCATTACGGCGTCCTTCATCCCCGGCCGTCCCGCCATCACGAACGGCCTGATCTGCATGACGCTGTTCCTCATCGGACTCGTCCGCTCCATCCTCCAGAAAAAGCACTTCGGCCCCATCAAGTACGCGCTGGGCGAGATCGACTTTGAAACGCTCCTGCTTCTCATGAGCCTGTTCGTCGTCATCGGCACGCTGACCGAGACGGGCGTCATTGAGGACATCAGCGCCCTGTTTGTGAAGCTCGGCGGCAAGAGCCTCTTTGGCATGTATTCCATCATCGTCTGGGGCTCCGTCATCATCTCGGCCTTTATCGACAACATCCCGTATGTCGCGACGATGCTCCCGGTCGTGCAGGGCATTGCGGCCATGATGGGCTGCGACGCGCACGTTCTGTACTTCGGCCTGCTCGTCGGCGCGACGCTCGGCGGCAACCTGACGCCCATCGGCGCCTCGGCCAACATCGCGGCCATCGGCATTTTGCAGAAGGAGGGATACGAGGTCAAGGCCTCCGACTTCCTCAAGATCGGCGTCCCGTTTACGCTCCTCGCCGTCCTGAGCGGCTATCTCTACTGCTGGTTCGTCTGGGCATAAGTATATACGCGCACAAACGCGGCACTCCCGGCCCGGGAGTGCCGCGTTTGACTGTCAAACCCCTGCTGCCGCATGATTTGTGCATAGTAAAATGAAAAACGGCAGAGGGTGATATTCCCTCTGCCTTCTGTGTACAATTCTGAAATTGTATTTTATTCCTGATCCCAGTTGTGCCAGACGTTCTGGACATCGTCGTCCTCTTCGAACAGGTCGAGCATTTTTTCCATGTTGTCGCGGTCTTCCTGCTTGTCGAGCTTCTGGTAGGACTGCGGGACCATCTCGATCTGGGCGGAGTCGAACTTGTAGCCCTTGTCTTCGAGCGCCTTGGCGACGGTGTTGATGTCGTCGGGGCTTGTGTAGACGGTGAAGCAGCCTTCCTCGGGCTGGAAATCGGCCGCGCCTGCGTCGAGCGCGTCCATCATGACGGTGTCCTCGTCCAGCTCCTCGTCCTCGTTGTCGATGACGATAACGCCCTTGCGGTCGAACGACCAGCTGACGCAGCCGTTGGTGCCGAGACTGCCGCCGTATTTGTCAAAATGGTGGCGGACACTGCCTGCGGTGCGGTTGCGGTTGTCGGTCATCGTCTCGACGATGACAGCAACGCCGCAGGGGCCGTGGCCCTCGTAGGTGATGGTTTCGTAGTTGTCGCCGCTGCCGGATGCCGCTGCTTTTTCCAGCACGCGCTTGATGTTGTCGTTCGGCATATTGGCGGCCTTGGCCTTGGTGATGACGGTCGCGAGGCGGGAGTTATACGCGGGGTCGGCGATGCCGCCGCCCTCCTTGACGGCTACGATCATTTCCTTGGAGATCTTCGTAAAGGCAGCCGCGCGCTTTGCGTCCTGCGCGCCCTTGGTTTTCTGAATGTTATGCCACTTGGAATGTCCGGACATGAGGTGTTCTTCCCTTCGTTACAATATCTCTTGTCATTTTATCACAGAGAACGGGCAGAGGTCAACTGTTTCATAGAAATTGCGTCTCATCTTTATGCGCCTTTGCCCGCAGAACGGTCAGCTCCGGCAGCGCCTCGCGCACAACACGCTCCAGAACGGCGCAGACGGGGTTCTCCGTCTCAAAATGGCCCGCGTCGATGAGATTGAGGCCGCGATATTTTGCCTCTTCAAAGTGGTTGTATTTGAGATCTGCCGTCACGAGCGTATCGCAGCCTGCGGCCAGCACGTCGTCGATCGCGCCGCCGCAGCTCCCGCCGCCGACAGCCACGCGCCGCACGGGCTTTCCCGCGTCGGCGAACCGAAGTCCGGGGCAGGGGAGCGCCGATTTGACAAACGCGGCGAATTCGGAAAGGGACTGCTCCCGTACCGTGCCGGTGCGGATGAGGCCGTAAGGCCGGCCCCGTGCATCTGTTCCGGTTGGGTTCAGAACCGACACCTCCGTCAGCCCCAGTGTTTCTGCCAGTACGTCGTTGACCCCGCCGGGGCAGACGTCGAGATTCGTGTGCAGATTGATCGCGGCGATCTTCGCTTCGGCCAGTTCCAGAATGCACCGCCCCTCGTAGCTTGCATCGTTGACGGCTCTGGGCGCGTCAAAAAACAGCGGGTGGTGCGTCACGATGCACTGCGCGCCGGTTTTCTTCGCCTCGTCGATCACATCCGGCATCGGGTCGAGCGCAACAAGGACGGTATCGACCGGCGCGTCGAACCGCCCGCAGAGCAGACCGACGTTGTCCCAGTCCATTTTCATGGACGCGGGCGCAAAGGCAAACAGGGCGTTATAAATGTCACGAACAGTCGTCATGCTGCTTCCTCATTTCTCTGATTTCCGCAAGCGCGGTTTCGTAATAGCGGAGCTTTTCCGGCTCGTCGGCTCTTTGCAGACCCAGGACTGTGCCCGCGAGGGCTGTTTCGATCCGGGCCAGATACGGCCCCAGAAGCGGCCCGCCCTCCCGCAGCAGCTGCGGCGAGGCGTATTGCTGCCCCGGCGAAAGCGGGGGCATATGTCCCTTTTTTGCGCGCAGGACGGTATAGAAGAAGTGGCCGTCCCTTGCAAGCGCTTCGCGCTCGATCACAAAGCTGTGCTCCGCCAGATACTGCCGCAGCGCCTGCCCGGCGCTCTGCGGCTGCAAAATGAGCGTATAGCGGTCATCGCAGACCCATGGCGCGGCCTCTAAAATGCGCACCATCAGATCGCCGCCCATTCCGGCCATAATGATCGTATCCGCCGCATCGGGCGGGATGCCCTGCAGGCCGTCCGACAGGAAAAACCGCATTTTTTCGGACACGCCGAAGCGCGCGGCGTTTTCGCGGGCCTTCTGCAGCGGCTGCTCGCGCAGGTCTGCCGCCGTGACGAACGGGCAGATGCCCTCGCGCAGCAGGTATATGGAAAGATACCCGTGATCCGTGCCGATATCGGCGGCGCGGGAACCGCGCGGGACAAATTCGGCGCACAGCAGCAGCCGGTTGGAGATCGGAACCTTCATCGCTTCACGCAAAAGGGCGGCCATCAGGCCGCCCTTTCCTTTCGGTTTGTTACTTGGCCTTCTCGGCTTCCTCGGAAGCCTCGATAAAGCGGTTGACCTGCGCCAGGAACGCGTCGGCATCAACGCCGTGCACCATGCAGGCCTCCTCGACGGTCTCGCCGCGGGAAGACGGGCAGCCCAGGCAGTGCATACCGATGGCCATGAACAGCGGAGCAGTCTCGGGCGCGATATCCAGAACATCGCCGATAATGGTGGTCTTTTCGATCTTTGCAGCCATAAAAATGACCTCCTGTGTATATTTTATAGTCGTATTATACCCAACTGTCCTACAGTTTGCAACAGAAATTATCTACAGCGATGCGGCCAGCTGCGCGGCCTCCTGCATGGCGCGGCGCAGGGACGCTTCCGCGTCAAAGCCCGCGACGTTCATGCCGTCAGCGGCGATGCAGGTATATGCTCCGATGCCGAAGAACGTGTGAAGCGCCTCCAGATACCGGCTGCCCATCTCCATGGCGTCGCCGGTATAGAACCCGCCGCGCGTAGTGAGGAAGACCAGATGAGCGGCCCGGCAGAGGCCCTTCAGACCATCCTCCGTTGAGCCGAACGTGATCCCGTCGACAGACACCTGCTCGATATAGACCTTCAAAAGCGCCGGGAAGGACAGATCCCAGAACGGAGCGGCGATCACGATCAGATCGGCCTGCGCAAACTGGTGCGCGTACCGGAAGCGCGGATGGTCGCGCCGGTTTTCCGCCAGCAGCGCCTCGCGCTGGTCAAAATAGCTGTCCTTGAAGTAGGAAATATCCTCCGCCATCAGATCCAGCCGCGTCACAGCGCAGTCGGACGGCAGCGCGGACAAAAACGCCTCGGCCAGCTTTTTCGTGTTCGACGCTTCGCGCCGGATGCAGCAGTCGACAAACAGAACGGTTTTCATCGCGTCCGCTCCTGTTCCAGCCGGTAAAAGGCTTCGAGCGCGGTCAGAATTTCATTGCGCTCGCCGATGGCGGTCAGGCTTTCGCCGTTTACATAGCCGCCGATGGCGTTCGCGGTATCCTCGCCATATACGACGACGTTATTGAGAATGGAAGCTGTCTTCATCCCGCGCAGACGGCCGATGGTAAACAGCGCTGCGGATTCCATATCCGCGCCCAGCGCGCCCTTGCGCGACCAGTAGGCGCTCTCCGCGTCGTTTTCCTCGTGATAAAAACTCTCGTGGCTGTGGATGATGCCGACATGATACGGGCAGCCGAGCGCCTTTGCCGCCTCCACGCACAATCCCAGCAGCTGATAGTCGGCGACCGCCGGATATTCCGGATGGACATACGCCTTGGAGGCTCCGTCGTCGCGGATGGCGCCGCAGCCGAGAATGAGATCGCCCAGCGCAATGCCTTTTTGCAAGGCTCCGCAGGAGCCGATGCGGATGGCGGCCTCCACGCCGATGTTGTGCAGCTCCTCCACGCAGATCCCGGCGGACGAGCCGCCGATGCCCGTGGAGACGGCCAGAACGGGCACGCCCTTATAGGTGCCGGTCAGACTGCGGAACTCGCGGTTGTACGCAAGCTCCCGTACGGATTCCAGCTGTGCGGCCACGCGGTCAAGCCGGGCCGGGTCGCCGGGCAGGATCGCATAACGCACGCCAAGCGTTTCGTCCAGACAAATATGCGCCTGTTTCATCTGCAAATGCTCCTTTTATAGTTATATCGTCTGAATTTCAATATGGTAACGGTTGCGGCTGCAAAGCGCGTGCTCGACCTCCACACGGTAGTCCAGATCGAGAACGCCCCCGTGCTCGTTGAGCAGAACGGTCATATCCTCCGTCACGACGCTGATCATCATCGCGCCGAAGCCGACGTCGTACAGCGATTCATGCGCCTGTCTGCGGTCGAAGACCATTTCGGCGTTGACCTTTCCGCTGCGCCGCAGCGTGACGGTCTTCCCGTCTTCGATCTGAAAGGAGGTCACAACGCCCTCAAGCCCGGTCATTTCCGACTCGACATAGGACAAAAGCGCGAAGCCCGGCTCATAGCAGTACGAGCCGTCTGTCACCAGCTCGAGCGTCTGCGGCCCGCCGTCCTCCATGGTCTGCGTGCCGGTGATGGCAATTCTTGCGGCCTGTACCATCACGCCTCCAGCGCAAGCGCGATCAGATCGTCCAGAAGTTCACTGTAGGGGATGCCGCTGGCCTCGAAGAGCTTGGGGTACATGGAAATGGACGTGAAGCCCGGAATGGTGTTGATCTCGTTGAAGACGACCTCACCGTCTGCCTTTACAAAGAAGTCGACACGGGACAGGCCGCGGCAGCCCATGGCCCTGTAGACGCGGACGGCAAGCTCGCGCACCTGCTCGGCGGTCTGCTCGGAAATGCGGGCCGGGATGTACAGGTGTGCGCAGTCGGAGATATATTTTGCGTCGTAGTCATAGAATTCCGCGCCGGAGTCGATTTCGCCGCAGACGGAGGCAAACGGATTGTCGTTGCCGAGCACGGCGACCTCGACCTCCTGCCCGCGGATGAATTCCTCGACCAGAACCTTGCGGTCGTATTTCAGCGCCGCCTCAATTGCCGCTTCCAGCGCGGCGCGGTCCTTTGCCTTTGCGACTCCGACGGACGAGCCGGTTCCGGCAGGCTTGACGAAGACGGGATAGGCGAAGCGCGCCTCAACGGCGCTCAGCGCCGCTTCCCGGCTGCGCGTGAAGCCCTCGCGCGTGACGAGCTGCCACGCTGCCTGCCGGACGCCTGCGGCGTCGGCGATCAGCTTCGTGGTGGTCTTATCCATACAGGCGGCGGAGGCCGCGACGTGCGGACCGACATAGGGAATGCCCGCGATCTGGAGTAAACCCTGGATCGCGCCGTCCTCGCAGTTTTCACCGTGCATCACGGGGAAGACCACGTCGATGCGCTCGCGCACGACGCAGTCGTTTTCAAAGCTCAAAAGCCCCTGTCCGCGCACGGGGGAAAGCGCCGCGCGGCGGTTCTCCTCGCAGTTCTGCCACGTTCCGGCGGGAAGCATCCCGTAATCCTTTCCGCCGAACAGGATCCAGTCGCCATCCTTCGTGATGCCGACCGGGAAAATATGATATTTATCTTTGTCCAGGCGGTTCAGCACAGATTCTGCTGACCGCAGTGAGACTTCATGCTCCGACGAAACGCCGCCGAACAGCACACAAACGCTCAGTTTTTTCAAAACAGGCTCCTCTTTTCCGCCGCCGCAGATCAAAAAGCGGTCAGCATACATATCATATGCGAAACCGCCGCAGAACACAAGTATCTTTTTCCGAAATCCGGTGATTTTGCCTATGCTGCCTTTGACTTCTCTGCGCAGGACGGATAAAATAACAGCAGAAACGGGGGAGATCACATGCAGGAGCGTGTACGCATCTGTGATATCGCGGAGGAGCTGGGCCTGAGCACGGCGACCGTCTCCAACGTGATCCACGGGAAGACGAACAAGGTCTCGGACGAGACGGTGCAGCGCGTGACGGCGCTGCTCGAAAAGCGGCGGTACATCCCCAGCATGGCGGGCATCCTGCTGGCCCGCAACAGCTCCGGGATCATCGGCGTGTTCGTCAACGACCATCCGAAGTACGCGGGACATACGCTGCGCGACGGCTTTCTCGCGTCCGCGCTGCTGCCGCTGTTCGTCTGTGAGGCGAGCTGGAGTCTGGGCGAGAACGTCTACGCGGCCATCTATGGCCGCATGGGCACGGAGCAAAGCGCCGCCATGACGCTGACCGCGCCCATACAGGGACTGGCGATCGGCGCGCTGTGCGGCCTGTCGCAGGCTGCGGGCGTGATCGTCGGAAAGCGTCTTGGCGGCGAGGATTACGATGGGGCTTGCCGGGCGGCGAAGCGGCTGATGGTCTATGGCGCGGTCGGAGCCTCCGTGCTCTGCGCCGCGAGGTGCCGCGCGACATAGACGCCGCTGGCGGAGGCGTGGGACAGGGAATGCGTGATGCCGCTGCCGTCGCCGATGATGAACAGGCCCTTGTGCGCCGTCTCCAGATTCTCGTCGACGGAGACCTCCATGTTGTAGAATTTGACCTCAACGCCGTAAAGCAGCGTATCGTCGTTCGCCGTACCGGGGGCGATCTTGTCAAGCGCGTAGATCATCTCGATGATGCCGTCGAGAATGCGCTTCGGGATGACCAGCGACAGATCGCCCGGCGTAGCCGTCAGCGTGGGGGTGACGAAGGATTTGTCGATGCGCTTCTGCGTCGAGCGCTGGCCGCGGATGAGATCGCCGAAGCGCTGCACCATCACGCCGCCGCCCAGCATATTCGAAAGCCGTGCAATGGACTCGCCGTAGCCGTTGGAATCCTTGAACGGCTCGGTAAAGTGCTTGGAGACGAGCAGGGCGAAGTTCGTGTTCTCGGTCTGCTTGGCCGGGTCCTCATAGCTGTGGCCGTTGACGGTCACGATGCCGTTCGTGTTTTCGGTCACGACCGCGCCCTTCGGGTTCATGCAGAACGTGCGCACGAGATCCTGATATTTTTCGGTCTTGTAGACGATCTTGCTCTCATAAAGCTCGTCGGTCAGGTGCTTGAAGATCTCGGCGGGCAGCTCGACGCGCACGCCGATGTCGACGCGGTTGGACTTCGTCTCGATGTTCAGCTCGCGGCACACGCTCTCCATCCATTTGCTGCCGCTGCGGCCGACGGAGACGATGCACTGCTTGCAGGAGAAGCTTCCGTTATCGGTCACGATCTCATATCCGCCGTCCGTTGCCAGCACCTGCCGCACGGGCGTGCGGAAGTAAAAGTCGACCTTCGGCGCCAGCTCGGCAAAGAGATTTTTCAGCACGACAAAATTGATATCCGTCCCGAGGTGCCGGACGGACGCGTCGAGCAGGTGCAGATTGCACTGCAGACAGCGGGTCTTGAACGCGCTGTTGGCCGTGGAATACAGCTTCGTGTTCTCGCCGCCGTGGCTGACGTTGATCTCGTCGACGTAGTGCATCAGCTCCATGGCCTGCTTCTTGCCGATATATTCATAGAGCGTGCCGCCGAAGTCATTCGTCAGGTTATATTTTCCGTCGGAAAACGCGCCCGCGCCGCCGAAGCCGTTCATGATCGCGCACGTCGGACAGCCGACGCAGTGCTTGACAGTCTTCCCGTCAATGGGACATCTGCGCTTTTCGAGCGGCTGGCCCTCTTCAAATACGGCGATCCTCTTCTCCGGACAGAGCTTCGACAGCTCATACGCCGAGAAAATTCCGCCGGGGCCTGCGCCGATGATAATGACATCATACTGCATGAAAAATCATCCTTTCTGTAGGGGATATCCTGAATCCGCTTATCCGCATTCCAAAACACGCACGATCCCGGCAGGCAGCTGTAAATCTGCGCAGTATTTCTGTAGGGGCCGACGACTCTGCCGGCCCTTAAAATGTTGCGAATTCATCGGAGATTTCTGAGAAACCATCGCATTCTGCGGGCGGACAGAGTCGTCCGCCCTTGCGGGTCGCCTGCCGGTGCATTATATCATACCGCCGTCCGCATCTGCAAGCGAAACGGCCATAGAAAGCGCGAATGGCCGTTATAAGCGCATAAAAGATCCGCACCCGGTCAGGTGCGGATCTCTGGTTGACAGATGGAGCTTAGCCCTGAGCCTTCATGCGGGCGAAGCAATCGCTGCAGTAAACCGGGCGATCGGACTTCGGCTCGAACGGGACACGCGCCTCGCCGCCGCAGGCAGCACAGGTAGCGGTGTAGTACTCTCTGGGGCCGCGGGTTGCGTTCTTGCGGGCGTCACGGCAGGCCTTGCAGCGCTGCGGCTCATTCTGGAAGCCACGCTCTGCGTAGAATTCCTGCTCACCGGCGGTGAAAACGAACTCCTTGCCACACTCTTTGCAGACCAACGTCTTGTCTTCGAACATTTTTGTTACCTCTCTTTTGCGATAAAAAATGGATTTGCCCTGCAATTGCGGCTTGCGCTCGTATGCGATCGGGCTGTATATGCGATCAGGCCGTGCCTGATTTCGCCGGGAAAAGCGCCAGTCAATCTTGCCAGGGTCCATACACGAAGAGAGGGTGCAACGGAGTGATGAAAGATCTGCGTGGCTCTGGTTGGAAATTTTTATTACCCAACACTAGCGATTATATGCGATATTTTTCCGGTTGTCAATAGTAAATAAAACTTATTTTATTTCTCTGATGATTTTTGTAGATTTTCGACGTGCTGCACAAGCGCTTGCGTGACCGCCTGCGCCTGCTGCTCCGTCCCGGCCTCGACCATCACGCGGATGAGCGGCTCCGTGCCGGACGGGCGGATAAGCACGCGGCCGTTTTCCCCAAGTTCAGCCTCTGCCTTTTGGATCGCTTCGCGAAGGGAATCCGACTGCATGATGGCCGTCTTCTGCTCGTTGGAGGTCACGCGGACATTTTGCAGCAGCTGCGGGTACTGCCGCACGGAGGCGGACAGTTCGCTGGCCTTTTTGCCGCTGTGGGAAAGGATATCGAGGAATTGCAGCGCGGCCAGCTGGCCGTCGCCGGTTGGCATGTAGTCCAGGAAGATGATATGGCCCGACTGCTCGCCGCCGAGGCGCATCCCCTCCTTCTGCATGAGCTCCAATACGTTCCGGTCGCCGACCGACGCGCACAAAAGCCGCAGGCCGTGCTCTGCGCAGTATTTGTGCAGGCCGATGTTCGACATAACCGTCGCGACGAAGCCGCCGCCGTGCAGGCGGCCCTTTTTCTCCATCTCTGCGGCGCAGATGGCCATCATCTTGTCGCCGTCAATGACGCAGCCCTGCTCGTCGACGGTCAGGCAGCGGTCGGCGTCGCCGTCGAACGCGATGCCGAGGTCATAGCCGCCGGCTTTGACCGCGTCACAGAGCGCTTCCAGATGCGTTGAGCCGCAGCCGCTATTGATGTTGACGCCGTTCGGCTTGTCGTTCAGATACTCCGCCTCCAGCGGGAAGCGGCCGAATAAGTACCGTGCCGTGGTCGAAGCCGCGCCGTTGGCGCAGTCGATGAGCACGCGCAGCGGCTCAAGCCCATCGACGGTCGAGGCCAGATGGTCGAGATAGTATTCCGCCGCAAAGCTGCCGGACATGACCTGCCCGATCTCCCCGTGCGTTTTGACGGGCAGCTCCCCGTCCTGCAAAATCAGCTCTTCGATGCGCGCTTCGAGCGCGTCGTTCAGCTTGAAGCCCTCTGACGAGAACATTTTGATGCCGTTGTGCTCATACGGGTTGTGCGAGGCGGAAATGACGACGCCTGCGTCCGCGTGCAGATAGATTGTCAGATATGCGACGGCAGGTGTCGGAACAACGCCGAGCAAAATCGCGTTGCAGCCGCAGGCCGTCAGACCCGCGACGAGCGCGCCCTCCAGCATATCCGAGGAAATGCGCGTGTCCTTGCCGATGACGACGGTCGGCTTCGTGCCGGAATCGTCGCACAGCGAGATCGCCGCCGCCTGTCCCACGCGGTAGGCAAGCTTCGCGTCCAGCGTTTCATTGGCAACGCCGCGGATGCCGTCAGTCCCAAATAATTTACCCATATGATATATCGCTCCTCAAAAATTCAGAATGAAAGCTGCGTCCCGGCAGGCTGCACGGGAGACGGCAGATGCAGGTGCTCATAGGCCAGCTGCGTAACGCAGCGGCCGCGCGGCGTGCGTGTCAAAAAACCAATCTGCAAAAGATACGGTTCATAAACGTCCTCCAGCGTGACGGCCTCCTCGCCGATGGTCGCGGCCAATGTCTCAAGGCCCACAGGGCCGCCGCCGTAGTTTTTCACAATGGCGGTGAGCATACGGCGGTCGATGGCGTCAAGGCCCAGACGGTCGACCTCGAGCTTGCCGAGCGCGTGATCGGCAGCCTCGGAGGTGATCACGCCGTCGTGGCAGACCTGCGCGAAATCGCGCACGCGGCGCAGCAGGCGGTTCGCGATACGCGGCGTCCCGCGCGAACGGGACGCGATCTCCCGCGCGCCGGAGGGCTCGATCTCAATGCCCAGCAGCGCGGCCGAACGCATGACAATGCGCTGCAATTCCTCCGTGGTGTACAGCTCCAGACGCAGCTGCACGCCGAAACGGTCGCGCAGCGGGCTGGAAAGCTGCCCGGCTCTGGTCGTTGCGCCGATGAGGGTAAAGCGCGGCAGATCGAGCCGGATGGAGTTGGCCGACGGGCCCTTGCCGACGATGATATCGATAGCAAAATCCTCCATAGCCGGATACAGGATTTCCTCGACCGCCCGGTTGAGGCGGTGAATTTCGTCGATGAACAGAATATCGCCCGGCGCGAGATTCGTCAGCAGCGCAGCCAGATCTCCGGCCTTTTCGATCGCCGGGCCGGAGGTCACACGGATGCCCGCGCCCATTTCGTTGGCGATGACGCCTGCGAGCGTCGTCTTGCCGAGACCCGGCGGGCCGTAGAGCAGGACATGGTCGAGCGGCTCGTTGCGCCGCCTGGCAGCCTCAATATAAATGGCAAGGTTGCCCTTGGCCTTTTCCTGTCCGGTATAGTCGGCCAGCAGCTTCGGGCGCAGGCTGACCTCGCCGTCGTCCTGCGGGGTCAGGCTTGTGGTGACGATGGGCGCGTCGTATTTCTGCGAAAAATCCAGGCTCATGCCGGGCCCTCCTTACTGCTGCGCCGCAGCGCGCAGCGCCCGGCGGATCACGTCTTCGATGGAAAGATTCTCAAGATCAATGCCCTTGAGCGCCGCCGCCGCCTCCGTCTGCGAATAGCCGAGGCCGACAAGCGCGGCGGTCGCCTCTGCTGCTTTGCTGCCGCGCACCGGCGCGCCGGAGCCGGCAAATTCCGCCGTGTTCAGCTCCAGCTGGCTTGCACCGAGCTTGTCCTTGAGTTCCAGAATGATGCGCTGCGCGAGCTTTTTGCCCACACCCTGCGCCATGGTGATGGTTTTGTCGTCCTGCGTCATGACGGCCAGCGTCAGCTGCTCCGGCGAGACGACGGACAAGATCGCCAGCGCCGCCTTCGGGCCGACGCCCGTGACACCCAGAAGCCGCTCGAAGCAGTTCAGTTCCTCGCGCGTGGAAAAGCCGAAGATGTCGAAGGCATCCTCCTTGATGTTGCAGTAGGTGAAAAGTTTTGCAGGCTTTCCCAGCTGGAGTCGGGCAAGCGTATAATTTGTCGTATGGCACGCGTAGCCCACGCCGCCGCAGTCCACGACCGCGAGATTGGCGTCGAGCAGCGTAATTGTCCCGTTCAGATAATAAAACATTACCGGTATCCTTTCTGCGCCAGAAGCGAGGTGGAGCTTCGCGCATGGCAGAGTGCGATGGCGATGGCGTCCGCCGCGTCGTCCGGCCGCGCGACCTTTTCCATTTTCAGAATACGGCGCGTCATTTCCATGACCTGATGCTTATCCGCGCCGCCGTAGCCGACGACGGCCTGCTTGACCTGATTGGGCGTATACTCGAAAAGCGGCGCGCCTGATTTGCAGATCGCCAGCAGAATGACGCCCCGGCCATGGCTCACGCCGATGCCGGTCGTGACGTTATGCCCCCAGAACAGCTCCTCGACCGCCACGGCGTCCGGCTTGACCGTCTCGATGAGCTGCACCATATCGTCATAGAGCACCACGAGCCGTTCCGGGAATGTAAGCGCTGTGGGTGTCGTGATGGTGCCGTAGTTGAGCAGCTGGACGCTGCCGCGTCCGGCCTCCAAAATGCCAAACCCGGTCGTGGCGTAGCCGGGGTCGATGCCAAGAATGCGCATATCAGAACTTCCCGAAGATCTCCCAGTAGCACATACCGAGGACGCCGAGCACCACAATGGCGATCAGCACCCACGCCAGCACGATCTGGTGCTTCGGCCGGGGCGTATACTCCCCCCGCTGCTCTTTTTCGTTCCGCTGTCCGCTCTGGTAGTCCAGCCGCTCGGTGCTGTGGTCGTTGTTCATGGGAGTTCTCCTGTCTGGTTTGGTACTTTTATGGGAATATGATACTGCGGGATGTCTCCGACGGCCCTATCTTTTCCGTCTTGCCGGAAAAGATAGGGAAGAAAAGGGGCGCTTGGGGACGCGGGGTGCGTCCTGCGGTGCGATTCAGGCAGGAATCTGATTTACAGATATTACGAACACACGTACTCACCCTACGGGCGATTTGGTACGCGCCGCCTGTTATGGTGCACCAAATTTGGGAATAGCTGCGATTCAATATCTGCTGTAAAAACGCCTTTCGTTCAAAACTTGCAGGGAAGTACGGATTCGCCGGAGTTCTGTAGGGGCCGATGCCCACATCGGCCCGCTGGGAAGCTGCGGTTTCGCCGAAGATATCCGTAAAACCGATATATCCTGCGGGCGGACAGAGTCGTCCGCCCCTACGGGATATGTGTGCATCGAAGCTTCGCTGTAGGGGCCGACGACTCTGTCGGCCCAATGAGAAGTTACGAATTCGCCGAAGATTTCAGTAAAACCGGTGCAGCCTGCCGGGCCGATGTGTACCGGCAAGCGGCAGACCCACATCCGTAACGCTCCTTCGTCGCGAACGGCTGTGACCGGCATCAACCCCTACAACGGCTTTAAGAACAGCGTCGGAAGGATTGAGTTGCTTCAAATTTCGCGGGAAAGAGCCAAGAAAACCGAAAAGTGTTCTTGCATTGATGGGCATTTAATTTATTATAGCACACCCCGCCACAAAAGAACAGCCTTTCTCTCAGCACCACAGGATGGTCGGACAGCGGCCGGAGAGGCAGGACATTGCGGCGCAGATGCCGCAGCAGGCGCGGCTCAGGTCGATGTTGTCGAAGCCGAAGCCGGACTGACGGCTGTGGTAGACCGTGCCGCTTCGGCCGATCTGGTCGCGGGCGGCGGCGTATTCCGCGTTCGCCGGGTCCATGGCGCAGGCTCTGGTGATCTGCTCATAGCCGAGCACGCGGTTGCCGAGGTTCGTATTCGCAACGGCGGCGAGATAATACCACTGCGCCGTGCGCTGTGATTCGGGCACGGCGTTCAGCGTCCGCAGCGCCCGCTCGTATTCCTGCACAAAGATGTACCGCCGCGCGGACTCCATCGGGTCGGCCTCCGACCACGCGCCCTGATAGCTCTGCCGGTACCAGCCCGCAAAGGGGTCTGCCTGATAGCTTCGCTGCTGCGTATTTATGCGCGGCTGCGGGTTTTTGATCTGGTCATAGGCGGCGTTGATCCGGTTCATCATCTCCGCCGCGTGCTGGTCGCCCGGATTCATGTCCGGGTGGTATTTTTTCGCCAGCGCGCGGTAAGCGCGCTTGACTTCCTCGTCGCTCGCGTCCGGCGTCAGGCCGAGCACGCTGTAGGGATCGTCGATCATGTTGGTTCCTCCTGCTTCGTCCGGAACGCCGCCTCAAAGCGCGTCCAGACGCCGGAATATAGAATGTTCTGTAATATCGCTGCATCCTGCACGATGGGCAGGCGCTCAAACGCCTCCGCCGCGTCGCCCGCCAGAAGCGTCAGCTGAGGGCGGAAGTCCGCGCCGCTCTGTACGCCCAGCAGCGCCAGCGGGTTATACTGGCCCTTTTTCCGATCCTCTTCCAGATCGCAGGCCGCGTCCATAAAATAGACCAGCTTGCCGAGACTCCGGCCAAACTGCCGCAGAACCGGCGTCCAGCGATCTGCTTTCACTGTAAACAGCTCCGCCATCAGTTCTCCAAACGCGTTGGCGGGCGCTTCGGAATAAGCCGTGCGGTCTTCCTCTGCCTGCGTGATGGTCTGAAGCGCGGCACGGATGGCGGCGGCCTTTTCCGGATACTGCGCGGCGGCCCGCTTCGCGCCGGGGCCGAGAAGCCCTGCGGCGGCTGCTGCGGAAAGCTTTTGATCGTCGTGCCAGTCGTCCCGGCGGTTCTCATAGGCCAGCAGGCAGTTCATTGCCGCCGCGTAGCCGGTGAATGCCGTCTGCGTCCAGCTCTGCGCCTGCGCCGGATGGCGCAGGCAGCGCGACGCGCCCGACTGCTCCGCCGGTTCGTAGAGCGCGGACAGAAACAGCGTCAGAAACGCCATATCATAGGTTAACGCCAGCGCCGGGACCGGCCCGTAGCCGCGGTACAGCGCGCGGCACAGCCCGCAGTAGAAGCTCTTGTAGCGCGTCTGCTGCCCTTCGTCCAGCCGCGCAAGGTCGGCGATCACGTATCCGAACATTCCGGCTTCTCCTTCTCTTCCTTCCAGTCGAACAGCGCGTGATTCAGAAGCGCGCCGTAAAACAGAATCGAGATGCAGGCGTACAGCCACAAAAGCATCAGAAGCAGCACGGACAGGCTCCCATAGAGCGCTGAGGCTTTGGCGATGTGGTTGACGTACCACGAATAGATCTCCGAATAGATCACCCACGCGCAGGCGGCGCCCGCCGCGCCGGGCAGAACGTGAACGAACCGCTGCCGCTTGTCCGGCAGAGCCAGAAACACGCCCGTAAACAGCGCCGTCAGCAGCACGAATGAATACAGATGCAAATTCCGCAGGATCGGCTCAAGCACGGCGGCAAAGGAAAAGCCCCGTGCCAGCAGAAACGCCAGCAGCGCCTGTCCGCCGACATAAAGCCCCAGCGTCAGCAAAAGCGCCAGCAGCATCCCGACCGTATATAAAACGCACAGCAGCCGCCGGTGCAGGTACCTGCGCGTCTCGCGCACCTCCAGCACGGCGTCAAGCCCGTAAAGCAGGCTCAGCATCCCCTTTGAGGCCGACCAGAGCGTCAGCACGGCGCTGGCCGAGATGATCGCCGCCGAGCTTGAGCCGTAGAGCGTCCGGATAAAATATTCCAGCAGCCGCAGCAGCCACTCCGGCGCAAGCTGCGCGCAGAGGCCGAGCAAATGCTCGATCGTCAGCGGCGTGTACGGAAGCAGCGACAGCAGCAGACTCACGATCGGAAACACCGACAGCAGCAGGAAAAACGAGGCGTTGCCTGCGTAAATCGGGATCTGCATGGCCGCGACGCGCGCAAGCAGCTGTTCGAGCTGTTTTTTCAGTTTCATCCGCCGCCTCCTATACCCGAAAGTTTTCGACAAAAATCTGTCCCGGCCTGCACAGGTTCCCCAAAACGCGGATGATCTTTCTGTAAAGATCATCAAAAATCACAATGCTTTTGTCGAATCATGCGAAATTTTTTGGTTTTCGAATCGCAGAAGTTATGGTTCAATATTCCCGGGAGGGAGAACACCATGAGAAATAAGAGTCTGATTCACACAAAGGACGTCAAGACACAGGAGGGCACGCCGCTGCATCTGGAATACTATCTGATCAACGACAGCGTGCTGGGCGGCTGTGCCGAGTGCTATGGCGTGGAGATCCTCGCACAGACCGGCGAGGCGCAGTGCTACGCCGGCATCCCGCGCATCACCATGCGCGGGACCAGCATCTTCACGCTCATCGACCAGCTGGCCTACTTCGCCGTCACGCCGGATTCGCTGAATGATGTGATCCAGGACTGGCTGTAGAAAGAAGTAGACAAGGCCTCTCTTTTTTGCTACAATCATAACAGAAAATGGGCAGAAGCGCAAGATGCGCGTCCGCCGGATGAAGAGAGGAGTTTTTGCCATGAAGTGCCCGTACTGCGGCTATCAGGAGAGTAAGGTCGTCGATTCCCGTCACTCGGACGACGGGGTGAGCATTCGCCGCCGCCGCGAATGCCTGCAATGCCAGAAGCGGTTTACCACCTATGAGACGGTCGAAAGCCTGCCCATCGTCGTCATCAAGCGCGACAGCAGCCGGCAGCAGTTCGACCGCAACAAGATTTTGAATGGTATGCTCCGCGCGTGCGAAAAGCGCCCCGTGCCGCTGGCTGAGCTGGAAAAGGCCACCGATGAGATCGAGCAGGCCATCCAGAACTCGCTTGACCGGGAAATTTCCACCGAAAAGATCGGAGAACTGGTCATGGAACGCCTCAAGCCGCTTGACGAGGTCGCCTATGTCCGCTTTGCGTCGGTCTACCGCCAATTCAAGGACATCGACAGCTTCATGCGCGAGCTGAACAAAATTCTCGAAGAGCGATAAAACGCTTCGCCCCGCTGAACAGCGGGGCGTTTTCTTCAGGAAAGCACCGGCGCGGGAGCGTGCCTACATCACATTCTCCACCGTCGGCAGCTCCATGCGGCGGACGTGCTCCAGACGGGCGGTGAGTTCGCCGCAGGCGGCGAGGTAATCGTCCAGATCTTCCAGCTTGATAAACGCCTCGAGCTGCGCGAACAGGGCGAGGATCTCGTCGACCTCCTCGTGGTGCAGGAAAATGCCGAGGACTGTCTCGCGGCCCTCCCAGAGCTGCTTTGCCTGCCGCAGAGACTCCGCTGCCGCGGTATATTGTTCTTCCTCCGCCTGCCGGATGGAGCGCTCCAGAAGCGTGACCGTTTCCTCGCCGGACGCACGCACATAAAAAAGCGAAAACAGCCCCACGGCCAGACACAGCGCAAACACGAGACACGCGATCAGAATATGCTTCATGCCTCATCCTCCCGCATGGCGGCAAAATACAGCTTGCCGTCCGGTTCGCTCGTGAGCAGATACACGTCCTGCACGCGGCAGTTGTAATTTTTCAAGATCTCCTGCACCCATGCTTCGTCCCGGCCCAGAAGCGGCAGATTCTGCCGCATGAGCCGCCCGGAGGCAATGACGGTAATGGGCAGCTTCCGCCCGCTTACCTGCACGCCGGCGTCCTTTGCGGGCGCTGGTTCGTATTTCGGATACAGGAACGTCGAAATTGCGCCGCTCGTCTCCAGAATGGCGTACTGCACCTGCGAAAGGTCCGTCACGCCCTGAATGCGCAGATATTCTGCCAGCTCGTCGGTGTTCACGCGCGTCTTTTTAAGATTCTGCTGCAAGAGCCGCCCGTTTTCGATCAAAATAACTGGTTTGCCGCACAGGAACCGCCGCATGCCCACGCTCCGGTATGTCAGCACAGACAAAACCAGTTCCACGCTCAACACGACCAAAATCGGCAGCAGGCCCGCCAGCAGCGGCGTGCCCGTCTCCTGCATCGGCACAGCGGCCAGATTCGCGATCAGCATCGTCACAACGAACTCCATCGGCTCCATCTCGCCCAGCTGCCGCTTGCCCATGAGCCGGACGACGAGGATCAGCGCCAGATATAAGACCACGGCGCGAATGAGTGAAATCAGCATAAAAAACGCCTCCCTGCCGTAGCATTTGCACACGGCAGGGAGGATATACCGCTTTCCTTCTATTTTTCCAGATACTCCGTGCATTTTGCCTGCGCGTCGCGGGCGAGTTTTTCCTCGTCGACGCTGGCAAGACGGCCCTCGCGGACGGTGATTTTGCCGTTTACGACCGTGTAATCGACCGGGCCGCGCACACCGACGGTGGCAAGGACGGATTTCGGGTCATAGCAGGCCCCGACGAGCTCCATCCGGCGGCTGTCGATCAAAAACAGGTCGCAGCACTTGCCGGCGGCAAGACTGCCGATGTCACTGCGGCCGAGCAGCCGCGCACTGCCGCGCGTGGCGATCTTCAGAACATCGTAGCCCGAGGGCGCTTCGCGGCTGGAATTGAGCCGGTGCAGCAAAAACGCCGTGCGCAGCTCCTCCATAAGGCTCGAGCCGTCGTTGGACGCCGAGCCGTCGACGCCGAGGCCGACCGGCACGCCAAGCTTCAGCATATCCGGGATGCGCGCGATGCCGGAGGAGAGCTTCATGTTGCTTGCCGGGCAGTGGCACACGCCGGTGCCGGTTTCGGCCAGAAGCTTCAGCTCCTCGTCATTAAAATGAATGCCGTGCGCGTACCACACATCCGGGCCGACCCAGCCGAGCGTCTGCATGAACGCCAGCGGGCGCATTCCCTCGCGTTCGAGCATATAGGCTTCCTCGTCCTTTGTCTCACACAGGTGCGTGTGCAGGCGGACATGGTACTGCCGCGCGAGAATGGCGCTCTGCCGCAGAAGCTCCGCCGAGACGGAGAACGGCGAACACGGCGCAAGCGCGACCTGCCGCATGGAGCCGAACGACGCGTCATGGTATGTTTCAATGAGGCGGGCGGAGTCGGCCATGATCTCGTCGACCGTCTGCACAACGGAGTCGGGCGGCAGGCCGCCGTCCTTGACGGACAGATCCATGGAGCCGCGTGAGCAGTGCATCCGCATACCAAGCTCCGACGCGGCCTCGAACTGCGTCCCGATCAGATCGCCCGCGCCGACCGGGAAGACATAGTGGTGGTCAAAGCAGGTCGTGCAGCCGTGCTTCATGAGTTCGCCCATGCCCGTCAGGCTCGACAGGCGGATGACCTCCGCGTCGAGATTTTTCCAGATCTCATAGAGCGTTTTCAGCCAGTCGAACAGCTCCATGTTCTGCACCTGCGGCAGATTGCGGGAAAACTGCTGGTACAGATGATGGTGCGTGTTGACAAGGCCCGGATAGCACAGCATATGGCTGGCGTCCAGCACCTCGTCGGCCTGCCGGTCAAGCTTCGGGCCGATGGCGCGGATGATGCCGTTCTCAGCGTAGAGGTCGACATTTTCATATACGGTATCCTGCTCGTCGCAGGAGACGAGGGTTTTGATATTGCGGATCAGAAGTCGCTGCATGGCAAAGCCCATCCTTTTCGTTCAGATACCTCTATTTTACCATGCGGGCGCGGAAAATCAATCGTTTATGCGATGCCGCTTGCGGGCAGATGCGCAATATGATAGAATGTATGCAGAGTAAATGACATTTACGCAGGAGGCAGTGCTATGACGCTCGGACAGAAGCTCAAGCAGACGCGGCTTGCACGCGGCATGACGCAGTCGCAGGTTGTGGGGGACCGCATCACGCGCAATATGCTCTCGCAGATCGAAAATGATCTGGCTTCGCCGTCGGTCGGGACGCTGGAATATCTGGCGTCGGTGCTGAACGTCCGGCTCTCGTGGCTGCTGGCGGACGAGCAGGAGGAGGCGGAGGCCGGGCGCACGCAGCGGCTGCGGGAACTTCTGAAAAGCGGCGAGTATGCCGCCTGTCTTGAGCTTGCGCCGGAGCACGAGCCGGACGACGAGCAGGCGCTGGCGCTGGCCATGGCCGCGGCGCAGTGCGCGCAGCGGGCGCTGGAGTCCGAGCGGTTCGACACGGCGCGCCATCTGGCCCAGCGGGGGCTTGCGTGGAACAACGGCAGCCTCTATGCAAGTGCAGCGCTTATGCTGCACCTGTGGGACATTCTGGCCCGGTGTGCACAAAGCGCGGGGCCGGGACAGGAGGAGACCGCTTTTGCGGACTACCGGCAGGCCTATGCCGCGCAGCCCGTCCGCGCCCGGTACCATCTGGCCATGGCCCGCTATCAGCTTGAACGCGGGAAGACGGCCGCCGCAGAGGCGGAGCTTCGCGCAGTCCCCATGCCGCCGGAGGAAAGCCGGGCGGAATACCGCGTTTTGCAGGCACGCCTCGCGTCGGCCTCCGGCCGGTACGCGGAGGCTATGACCGCGCTGCGGCAGGCCGAGCGGGCTGGCCCGCTGTCAAAGCTTCTCGAACGGGAGCTGCTGCAGGCGATGGAGCTTGCCGCCCGCGAACTCCAGGACTACAAAACGGCCTACGAATGCGCCGCCCGCCAGCTCAAGCTGTGATGCGCGGCAGCACTTTTTCTTGCGCTTTTTTGGCAGCTGTTGTATACTGAAAACAGGAGAAACAGACAGAAGGGGAGTGGCTGGATGAAACGGGCGGGCACGCTTCTGATCGCCGCCGTGCTGCTCCTGACGCTCTGCGCCTGCAAGCGTGAAACGCGGCCCGCCGTGGGCCTCGGAACCTTCCATGGCGAGCAGGTCAGCGTCTATGGCGGAGACTGGAAGCCGATCGGCGAGGTCTACAGCGGCCAGACCTATCTTACGCTGAACGCAGGCGGCGAGGGCGTTTTCTGCGTGGACGGTGAAGCCGCCGCGGTCGAATGGGAAACATCAGGCGAACGGCTCATGCTGACAATGGGCAGCGCGCGCTGCGAAGGAACGGTCGACGCAAACACGGTCACCATCGGCTTTTTTGACGCTGATATCCGTATGAGCTTTTCCAGAACGGCCTCCGCCGCGCTTCCGCTGCTGGACGGTCTGCCGGAGCAGGCACAGGAGCCGGACGCGGATGCAGAGCCGGATCACGCGGCCTATTGGGCCGGGGATTGGTACGGCTGGCACATTGTTACCGATGCGAGCGAGGAGCTGCAATACCTGAAGGACACCGCATGGGATGCCTGCGCGCACATCAGCGTGCGCGGGGATGCAGGAATGCTCACCGTTTGGGATACGGAGAATGAACCCGGCGAGCTTCTGCTCCGGGCAAGCGTCACGTTTTCGGCGGGGACGACCGACGCCGGGCACATGACGGCGGACTCCGGCACGTATCTGGACTGCGATCTGACGAATGGGCTTTCCTGCGATCCTGGCGTGTCGGAGGTGCATACGTTTGACCATATGATCTGCATTTCCGGCCGTGCGGAGGATGAAAACGGCGGCTGGGTGCGCTTCCGTCTCTATCTGCGCCCGTGGGGCACGGACTGGGAGGATGTGCGCACCGGCGACACGAGCGGCTGTCTGTACCGCAATATGCTCCCGCCAGATTACGACAGCTGGTACGCGCCGTTGCTTGCGCGGGGCGTTGCCGATATGCCGGACTCATTCGGGACGGCGAAATAAGAAAGGAGAACCGACCATGGCGTTTTGTCCCTATTGCGGAAGCAAAATCGAGGAAACAGCGAAATTCTGTACGGAATGCGGCGCAAAGCTGACACAGCCCGAACCCGCACAGCCGCAGACCACACGCGCAGACGGCTTCCCTCCCCCGCCGGAGCAGCCCGCAGCGCAGAGTGCGCCCCCGCAGAAGCCGAAGAAAAAATCCAAAGCGCCGCTGGTGATCGGGATCATCGCAGGCGTTCTGGTGCTGTCCGCCGTGCTCTGGGGGCTGGTGGGAAGGAGCCTTTTCGCGTCCTATCAGCCGGCAGAGCCGGTCGATCCCTCAATGAATGCCGTCTCGCAGACGGCCTTCTGGAACGGCAGCTGGTACGGCTGGTGGATGATCGAATCCGGGACCGGCGCCTATGAAGACAACGCAGGCAGCTGGTGGGATGCCTGCGCACAGATCGAGCTTGACGCGGACGGAAGCGGAACGCTCACCCTGTGGGACGATTCCTGCGAGGCCGGACAGATCATCGCCGATGCACAGGTGCAGGCGAGCGCTGATCTGACGACGAGCGGACGGCTCGTTTCGACGGGCGGCAGCTTCTTTGACTGCTCGCTGAGCGGCGCGGACGCGTGGTACATTGACGCGGCCCCATCCGAGTCCATGCCGTATTCCGAGATGATCTGCATCTCCGGCGTCTATACAGACCCGGAAAACAGCGAAGATTCCTTCGTCTATACGGTCTATCTGCGCCCCTGGGGCATGGATTGGGAGGATGTGCGCACGGACGACGAGACGCGCCTGCCGTATTTCTACGACGACTGGTACCTGCCGCTGATCGAAGCCGGCGCATCCATGCCGAACGCCATCGGCGGCACGCTGGCTTAAGCATATAAACTATCACACTGAAAAACGGAGGTTTACAGATATGGAATTGGCAGAAAAGCGATATGCGCAGTGGCTCGCGCAGCAGGGATTGGAGCCGGAGCTGCGGCAGGAGCTGGACGCGATGCACTCCGACGCGGAGAAGATCACCGACGCGTTCTACCGCGATCTGGAATTCGGCACGGCGGGTCTGCGCGGCGTGCTCGGCGCAGGCACGAATCGGATGAATATTTACGTGATCCGCCGCGCGACGCAGGCGGTTGCACAGTATCTCAACGAGACGGAACTGCCGAAGACCGTTGCCATTGGCCATGACAGCCGCATCAAGAGCGACGTCTTCGCCCGCGAGGCAGCCGCGGTCTTCGCCGCCAACGGCATCACGGCGTACCTCTATCCCCGGCTCGAACCTGTCCCGGCGCTGAGCTTCGCCGTGCGTCACCTGCACTGCGGGCTCGGCGTCTGCGTCACGGCCAGCCACAACCCGGCGGAATACAACGGCTATAAGGTCTACGGCTCCGACGGCTGTCAGATGACGCCGGAGGCGGCAAAGCGCGTGGTCGCGCTGCTGGAGCACATGGACTATTTCACCAGCGCGAAGACCACGGACTTTGACGCGGCGCTGGCCGCCGGAAGCATCCGGTACATCCCCGACGAGGTGTTGGACGCGTTTGTCGACGCCGTCTATGCGCAGCGCGTGGGCAGCGGCGAGGGAATTGAAAACCTGAAGCTCGTCTACACGCCGCTCAACGGCGCGGGACTTGAATGCGTTAAAAAGCTGACGCAGAAGCTCGGCATCCGGAACATGACCATCGTAAAGGAGCAGGAGCAGCCGGACGGTCATTTCCCGACCTGCCCGTATCCGAATCCGGAGATCCGGCAGGCCATGGAGCTGGGCCTTCAGTACTGCGACCGCGTCCACCCCGATATTCTCATCGGCACCGACCCCGACTGCGACCGCTGCGGCACCGCCGTGCCGGACGGAAAGGGCGGCTACCGGCTCATTTCCGGCAACGAAATGGGCGTCATTCTGTTGGACTTCATCTGCCGCAGCCGCATCGCGAATGGCACGATGCCGGAAAATCCCGTCGCTGTCACCACCATCGTCTCGACCGATATGGTCACAGCTGTCGCCAAAAAATACGGCGTCGAGCTGCGCCGCGTGCTTACGGGTTTCAAATATATCGGCGAGCAGATCGCGCTGCTGGAGCAGGGCGGCCATCCGGAACGCTATATCTTCGGCTTTGAGGAGAGCTACGGGTACCTGTCCGGTACGCACGCACGCGACAAGGACGCGGTCAACGCCGTGCTCCTCATCTGCGAGGCTGCCGCGTGGTACGCTAAAAAGGGCATGACGCTCGGCGACGCCATCGATGCGCTCTATGCCGAGTTCGGCTGCTACTGCAACGCCCAGAAGAGCTTTGCCTTTGCGGGCGAGACGGGCATGGAGAAGATGGCCAGTCTCATGCAGGGCCTGCGCACGCAGCCGCTGCGCGAGATCGCCGGACTTCCGGTCGAGGGCTATACGGATTACGAGGCCGAGGGCACCGGCCTGCCGAAAGCGAACGTGCTGGAATACCGCCTGCCCGGCGGCAGCAAGGTCATCATCCGCCCGTCCGGCACCGAGCCGAAGATCAAGGCCTACCTGTCCGCCGTCAAGCCGACCGTGGAGCAGGCAAACGCCCAACTCGCCCGCCTGGCCGAAGCCGCCGCAAAGCTGCTGGCGTAAAAAATAAAAATACCTCTTGCAAAACCCACCCGGATATGCTATGATACATAAGCTAATTCAATAGCTATCCGGGTGTGGCGAAGTTTGGTATCGCGCTTGAATGGGGTTCAAGAGGCCGCTGGTTCGAATCCAGTCACTCGGACCATGATTGCCGAACACTATAGATGAAATGGCAAAAAAGCCAGTCATCTCAAGGGGTTCGGCAATTTTTTATTCTCAAAATTCTTAGGTAACTCCATAGATGAAATCGCAGCTTGCAGAGGTTCAAACAGGATTTGAACCTCTGTTTTTGTATAAAGAAAACCACCGGCAATGCCGGTGGTTCCAAAAAGCTTTAGCTATGCATAGAAAAAATGTCCTCCTTTGATAAAATGAAGATGGTCTGCCAACCAAGAACAAAAATCAAAGGAGGAATCAAGTCCAAATGAAACTTGATGTCAGTAGTTTAGCCTTGCTCTTTGAGGTAGCCGCCCGTGGCAAGCAGCACTTCTGATTTTGGATCTGTAATGACATAGTTTGTGTTTGCGGTCAGGATATTGGGCAGCACAAAGCTGCGCGTCTTAGCCGCGCCGCTGCCGCCGATGACCAGCACGTTGAGGGAGCGGCGGTGCTTATGCGTATCCAAGCCGAGGCGAACGTGCTGGGTCAGTGGGATGCTGTCCTTCTGCGCGAACTGTGCGTTGACAGATGCAGGCGTAGCCCACGCTGCGGAGCCGTGTTCCTCGCCGTCGCGGGTCCTGCCCTGATTCGTCCGATAAAGCAAAACTGCCATGCCATAGGCGGCAAGGCAGATGAGGATTGCAGGCAGGCTTTTGTCTGTCCACACGATATTTGTGGGATGCTCCAACGCGCGTGTCAGGTTTTGCAGCAGCTCCGGCAGGCCGCTTCCAAGCGACTGTGCCAGCAGGAGGGAGAGCCAGACGACGGGGATTATGCCAATGAGATAAAACAGGGTAAAATGATTTTCCAGTTGATCGTGTTCGACCACATGAGCGCAGACGCGGGATTCATAATGCCGCCGTAGATGATCGTGGACGCGATCACGCCGAAGATACAAAGGCTCAGCCGCCCGCGCCGCAGAACACCTTTGCGGTACAAGACACCTGCCAGCCAGCCGATGATGCCCATGGCAAACATCTGCCACGGCGTCCACGGCCCCTGGGAAAAGAGCATATTGGACACCAGCATGGTCATCGCGCCAACTAGGAACCCTGTTTCGCCGCCGAAGGCCACACCTGCTAAAATCGTCATTGCCACAACCGGCTTGAACTCCGGCAGCATAAAGAACACAGCACGTCCCGCAACATTCAGCGCAACGAGCACGGCAATGAGCACCAGCTCCCGCGCCTGCGGCTTTCTGCCCTCGAAAATGAGGAAGAATGGCAGCATACATTCGAGCAAAATCAGCAGCGAAATGAAGTAATATTTTCTCCCCGCGAAGTAGTACACGCCGACAAACAGCGTCAGAGGAATCAAAAGCAGGATGAGCAGCGTGGCGGTCACGGTGCGCTTTTGGAGCTTCCGCTTTTCAATCGGCGTTTGCACCAGATAATCCGGCCTGTCTGCCTTGCGGCCAATGGATAGCGCAAACACAAGAAGCGCGGCAAGCAAAATGCCGTAGAGCTTGAGCTGCCCGCCTGCCAGCGCCGTCATGCCGTTCGCGTCAATGAGCTTTGTGAGGTCTGTCACGCCAATGGCCTGCACGATCAGCACCAGCGACACGATACCGGACACGGCGGCAAGAAGCTTCCGCCAGACCGGAAGCTTTTTCACCGTCCGCGTCGCTTTCTCCGGTGCGGGCGGGATGCGCTGATATTCCGGTAAAGCCGCCTCCGGTTCGACCGCACCGCCGCAGGCAGCAATGACGTCCTCCGGCGTGACCGCATCTGGCAGCACATCGCGCGCAATGCGGTTTGCGGCAGTTGTGTAGAAGCTGTTGCCGCTGAAAAATGTTCTTGGATCGGCTTCGGTGACGATGTTGCCGTCGAAGAACAGGGCGCAGCGGTCGGCGTATTTCGCGCAGAACTCAATGTCATGGCTGACCATGAGAATTGCGACACCGGACGCTTGAAGCGTCCGCAAAATCTGCCCGAAAACCTGTTTGAACTCCGCGTCCAACCCCTTTGTCGGCTCGTCAAGGAGCAGAATGTCCGGGTTCAGAAGCAGGATTTTTGCCAGCGCCGCACGCTGCTGTTCACCGCCGGAAAGGTCATACGGATGGCGGTCGAGCAGCTCCGCCAGCTTGCAGAGGGAGACAACTTGTGCAAGGCGCTCGGTTTTGCGTTCGGATTTTGGTAAAATCTCCAATAAATCTGCGCGCACTGAGGATTTCACAAAGAGCGCCTGCGGATTCTGCGGCAGCATTCCGACGCTGCCCGTGATGGCAAGCTCGCCGCGATAAGCTTTTTTCAGGTTTGCCAGCAGCTTGAGCGTGGTGGTCTTGCCCGTGCCGTTGCCGCCGAGCAGCGCAAGAAATTCGCCCTTGTGCAGCCCCAGCGACAAGCCCTTGACCACATCAGGCAGGTCCTTGTCGTACTTGAACCACAACTCTTGCGCTGAGACAACGGTTTCCGTGTCCGGCGCGTTTTTTGCTTCTTCTGGAACGGATCGCAGTTCATGCGATTTTGCATAGTCCAGCAGCCAGTTCCGGCCGTCGCAGACGGAGATGGGGCAAGTCGCTTTGGAATCCGACGCTGCCCAGATGCGCATGGCGGCGGGCATGGCGAGGAACATCGCGTTCCCACTGCTTTTCAGCTCCGCGCCCACTTCGGCGGGCGTGCCGGTGCAAAGGAGCTTGCCGCCGTCCATGACCGCGACACGCGACGCAAAGGAGAACGCTTCTTCCAGACGATGTTCGGTCAGAATGATCGTCGTACCAAGCTCACGATTGATTTTGCCAAGCGTCGCAAGAAAATCAGACGCGGCGATTGGGTCGAGCTGGCTCGTCGGCTCGTCGAGAATCAAAACTTTCGGCTGGAGCACCATAACGGATGCGAGATTCAAGAGCTGCTTTTGCCCACCGGACAGCTCCGTAACGGATTTGTAAAACCATTCCTGAATTCCGAAAAACGATGCCATTTCCGCAACTCTGCGGCGAATCGTCGGCGTATCGTAGC
>ERZ772876.11-NODE-11-length-285469-cov-36.340299_pt1 | contig 285469 bp, 255 predicted proteins | sample MGYA00580584_ERZ772876 | MGnify/ENA primary metagenome ERZ772876 (study PRJEB29015, sample SAMEA2737728) | human gut metagenome | biome: human gut; feature: human-associated habitat; material: faeces | place: China | collected 2012 ... | reverse complement strand
TGCATGTGTTAAGCACGCCGCCAGCGTTCATCCTGAGCCAGGATCAAACTCTCATTAAAAAGTTTGTAAATCCTATGTCAGAAATCATACTAGCTTGTATTTTTCCTAACCATCTTTACTGTTATTGGTTTGTTAGATCTTTGATATCATCTCTGATCCGACGTTCTTGAAATTCTTTTTTGGAATTTCAGGGTTGTCATGTTGTTAATTTTTCAAGGTTCTTTATGTTCTCGCCTCTCAGCGACAACTTCTAAATACTATCACATTCATTTCTTAATGTCAACAACTTTTTTCATCTTTTTTCAAGTCATTTCGTCAGCTCTTATGAACTGATTTCGTATCATAATCGGGAGATTATAAATCGAATAAATCTCAAAATCTGATGTTTTACAGATGCTTTTGACACCGTCTCACGCGACAGCTTTTATAAGATACCACCATCATTTTACAATGTCAAGCACTTTTATCCGTAATTTCAAAAAAGTTTAAAAGTTTAAAAAAGTGCTCAGCAACTCTCTTTATGTATCTTCCTACTAATAAATAACTCAGACGTCAATCTCTGCTTTTACGCAATGACTGACGTCTGATCCATATAATCTGATCTATATGTACTCCAGTGCCTGTTGTATATTGGCCACACCAACTACTTTCATATCACCAAGGTCTTTCATCTTCTTTACATTATCCATATTTGACTTTGGTATTATGCACGTCTTGAATCCCATCTTTGCTGCCTCGCGCACTCTCTGCTCCGCTCCGGAAACTCCGCGCACTTCACCTGAAAGCCCCATCTCGCCAAACATAACCATATCTGATGGTATAGCACGGTTCTTAAAACTCGACACCAGTGCAAATACTATTCCAAGATCTGCAGATGGATCATCAAGTCTCATACCACCAGCAATATTCACATAGGCATCGCATCCCGCCATAACTATTCCGCCTCGCTTCTCGAGCACTGCAAGAAGCAGATTCACTCTATTGTAATCGAGTCCTACACTGGTACGCCTTGGAAGATTGAAGCTCGACTGGCAGACCAGCGCCTGTATCTCTAGAAGTATAGGTCTTGTTCCCTCCATCGTACACACTACGACGGACCCCGACGTGTCATCTGGTCTTCCATCAAGCATCAACTGCGATGGATTCTTCACTTCCGCAAGGCCATTTCCCTTCATCTCAAATACACCGATCTCATTCGTCGATCCAAATCTATTCTTCACAGCCCGAAGTACTCTAAAGCCTGCATTGCGCTCGCCCTCAAAATAGAGAACTGTATCAACCATGTGCTCAAGGGTTCTTGGTCCCGCCACAGTTCCCTCCTTTGTCACATGTCCGACTATAAATATTGCTATTCCTGTCTGTTTCGCCATTCTCATGAGTCTGGCTGTCACTTCCTTCACCTGGGATACGCTTCCCGGCGCAGACTCTATATCATCCGTTACTATCGTCTGTATAGAATCTATGACAATGATCTTAGGCGTGTCTTTCTTGACATATTCCTCCACATCCTCAAGATTATTGACACAGAGAAGCAGCATATCCTTTGTAAATCTTCCTATACGCTCCGCCCTCATCTTTATCTGTGAAAGGGATTCCTCACCCGACACATACAGTATCTTCTGTCCCATCTCGGACATGTTTCTGCACATCTGCAGCAATATGGTGGACTTGCCTATTCCTGGATCTCCTCCCACAAGCACCAGTGAACCACTCACTATTCCGCCGCCTAACACTCTGTTTAATTCGCCTATTCCTGTGGTAAATCGTGTCTCGTCGGTCGTCTCAACCTCTAAAATGCTTGTAGGCGCCACGACAGTCCTTCTACCGGACTGACTCTTGGCGCCTACCGTCACTTTCTCCTCACAAAATGAATTCCAGGCCTTGCATCCAGGGCACTGCCCCATCCACTTTGTCGATTCAAATCCACATTCCTGGCAAAAAAACACCTGTTTTTCTTTTGCCATAAATATTCTCCTGTGAAACTCTCTTTATAATCCTAATAACAGATATTAAGATCCTCTGTTATCCTATTGATCTTATTATTTCTTCCAAATCGATCTAACCTATCTGTTTAATCAAAAGCTCTCTTTACGTCTACCTTGACAGGTCTTCCCTCTTCGAGATCAACACTTATGCTCATCTTGCCACCAAGATTAGTCTTGTTCTTGCCGACATATACATCATCGACATGAACCTTGTACTCTGTCTCTGGCTCAAGCTCAAGTGTTATAGATGCATTCTCCGGTCCCTCGACAACAAATGTTACATCATTCTCGTCTGCCTTGAAACCATGTACTGCTGTTCCCGGAACTGACTCGTACACGAACAGACCGTTCTTCTCAAGCTTTGTGATCTCATTGAATGTCTTTATCTTGTATATATCTCCCTGAAACTCAAAGCCATCCTTCTTGGTCTTTGATCCAAGTTCATAATTACCAAATTCTAATGAATCTTCCTGTACATTTATCAAATCGCTTACTACTGCCATTTAAATTTCTCCTCCTGTTTTTTACTATCCGTTAGTGCTTTTCATTATACAGTAACGGGATGCATTTTTCTACATAATTATACATTTTCACTAAATTTTAATATTATTTTCTACTTCGTAAGCACGCCACATATATCGAACCAATTAGTCTTCTATATTCCTTTGTTTTGCAGTAAGTGATACTTTTTCAGTCACGGAGCCATTTTCACCCTTGATCTTCTTGACCGTCACAGTAACCACTTCACCTTTATGGACACCTCCGGCAAGTATAGCCTCCGCTAGTTCATCCTCGACATATGTCTGTATTGCACGCCTTAATGGTCTTGCACCGTACTTCTTGTCATATCCCTTCTCAAAGATATATTTCTTCATATTATCAGTAAACTTAAGTTCTATATCCATCTGGGCCTGAACTCTGTTTTTGAGTTCCTTCAGCATAAGTCCTGCTATGTCACGCACATTCTTCTCGCTGAGCGCATGGAACACGATGGTATCATCAATTCTGTTGAGGAACTCAGGCTTGAACGTCCTCTTGAGCTCATCCATAACGTTTTTCTTCATGTCCTCATGTTCCTTGTTGTCATCCTGTACTGTGACAAATCCAAGCTGTTTAGGATCTATAATTCTCTGGGCGCCTGTATTTGACGTCATGATGATAATAGTGTTCTTGAAATCCACCTTTCTTCCCTGTGAATCAGTTATATGACCGTCATCGAGAACCTGCAAGAGTATGTTGAACACATCGCTGTGCGCTTTCTCTATCTCGTCGAACAGTATCACTGAGTACGGATTTGTTCTCACCTTTTCACTGAGTTGTCCGCCTTCCTCAAATCCTACATATCCCGGAGGTGAACCGATAAGTTTTGACACACTGTGTTTTTCCATGTATTCCGACATGTCAACTCTGATAAGCGCATCTTCGCTTCCAAACACTACATCTGCGAGTGCCTTTGAAAGTTCTGTTTTACCCACACCTGTCGGACCGAGAAACAGAAATGTTCCTATAGGTCTTCTTGGATCCTTAAGGCCTACCCTGCTTCTCTTTATCGCTTTTGCAACGACGGACACGGCTTCTTCCTGTCCCACCACACGTTTGTGAAGTTCAGTTTCAAGCTTTTCAAGTCTCTTTGACTCCTTCTCGGTTAGTTTGCTGACAGGTATCTTCGTCCACACTGAGACAACGTCAGCTATGTCATTTTCCCCAACAATAATGTTGTGTCTTCCTGCCAACTGACTACGAGCCGTCTTCTTCGCAAGTTCTTCCTGTCTGTGTCTTATATTTGCCGCCTCTTCTATGTTGCCAGAAATGAGTGCAGTCTCAAGATCACTGTCAAGTGTCGCAAGTTCTGCCACACTCCTGTCCTGAACAATTCCCTGGGCAGAAAATCCAAGCCGTCTCCTGGAGCATGCTTCATCCATCAGGTCTATCGCCTTGTCCGGAAGGAATCTGTCCGTGATATATCTTACAGACAAATCTACAGCCGCTTCTACTGCCTCATCACTTATCTCTACTCCGTGATGCTGCTCATAGCACGATCTCAGTCCCTTAAGTATATCAACAGCCTCATCCCTTGTCGGTTCTTCGACATTCACCGGCTGAAATCTTCTCTCAAGAGCTGCATCTTTCTCAATGTATTTTCTGTACTCAGCTATTGTTGTGGCACCTATCATCTGTATCTCACCGCGTGAAAGCGATGGTTTAAGTATATTTGAGGCATCTATGGCGCCCTCTGCATCTCCTGCGCCAACCAGTGTATGGAGCTCGTCTACAAACAGGATAACATCCCCAGACATCATTACCTCCTGGATGACCTTCTTGATCCTGTCCTCAAATTCACCGCGGTATTTGGAACCTGCAAGCATTCCAGATATATCGAGGGACAACAGTCTCTTGCCCTTCACCGTATCCGGCACATTGCCATGACTTATCATATAAGCTATGCCTTCCACCACCGCAGTTTTTCCAACTCCCGGCTCCCCTACTAGACAAGGATTATTCTTCATTCTCCTGCTGAGTATCTGCATGACTCTTTGGATCTCCTTCTCCCTTCCAACAACAGGATCCAAATTTCCATGTCTTGCTTCCATGGTGATATCCCTTGAATACTTATCTAGTGTTGGTGTGGAAACGCCCAATTTTGCCTTCTTCTTTTTAACGGATGCATATTCCTTCTTTGCTGCATTCGCGTCCATTCCGCAAGTCATCAATATATCTATATATACCTTCTGTATATTGATCTTCTCTATCTGCATAAGCCTCACAGCAACGCAGCTCTGAACCTTTAGTATGGCAAGCAGCAAATGCTCTGTTCCGACTTCGTCAGATGACAGTCTTGCCGCCTCCGCCTGTGCATCCTCAAGTATCTGTCTTGCCGTCTCAGTATATTTGTCCTTTTCCCTAGTGACTGTCCCACCCGGTTCCAAAATGAACTTCAACGCATGTGCCACCTTTGCTATATCCAGTCCGTTATTATTCAATATGCTGTACGCTGTTGTATCCGAGACCGACGCTAGAGCCAGTATCATATGTTCACTTCCTACAAAGTTCTGTCCCAGCTTTCGCGCTACTTTGTTAGCCTCTTTTAAAACTAACTCCGTTTCTTTGCTATATGGCAATTTCATAAATCTCACCTCGCCTATCACAGTTTTTTAACTTCGCACTCTCATACAGAGTAAAAAAGGTTTTGAAACATTATATCTCAAAACCTCTTTTGTGTGTATAAATATTTGTTTATAATTTCATGTCTGCAACTTCAAACCTCAAAAGTTATCCTACTGCTCGTCAATAGCTTTTCCTATATCGTGTCTCATATACTTATTGTCAAATGTGATCCACTCAGTTGCAGCATATGCATTTGCACGTGCCTCGAAGAGATCCTTGCCCTTTGCTGTAACACCGAGTACACGGCCACCATTTGTCACGATTTCATCGCCGTCAAACTTTGTTCCGGCATGGAATACAAAGTAGTCATCCTTACCGTCAAAATTCTCAAGCCCGTGTATAGGATAACCCTTCTTATATGATACAGGATAACCGTCTGATGCAAGAACGACACAAACTGCCGCATTGTCCTCAAACTGAAGATCTATCTTATCAAGTGTTCCATCGATACATGCCTCCATGACATCGATTATATCATTCTTCATACGTGGAAGTACTACCTGAGCCTCCGGATCGCCAAATCTTGCGTTGTACTCAAGAACCTTAACACCGTTAGGTGTCATCATAAGTCCGCAGAACAGAACTCCCTTGAATTCTCTGCCCTCAGCCTTCATGGCTGCCATAGTCGGCTTGTAGATATTCTCCATGCAGTACTCGTCTATATCTTTTGTATAGAAAGGACTTGGTGAGAATGTTCCCATCCCGCCAGTGTTGAGTCCCTGATCTCCATCCTTTGCTCTCTTGTGATCCTGCGCTGATGTCATAGGCTTGATAGTTGTTCCATCACAGAAACAGAGAACTGATACTTCACGTCCTGTCATGAACTCCTCTATAACCATAGTATTGCCCGCTGAACCAAAGTGCTTGTCAAGCATGATCTCCTTGACACCTGCCTTTGCCTCCTCAAGGTCATTGCATATGAGAACGCCCTTTCCAAGTGCAAGTCCGTCAGCCTTTAAAACTATAGGGAATGTAGCTGTCTCAAGATACTTGATCGCTGAGTCTGGATCTGTAAAATTCTCATAAGCCGCTGTCGGTATACCATACTTCTTCATGAGATCCTTGGAGAATGCCTTTGATCCCTCTATGATCGCCGCATTCGCACGAGGTCCAAAAGCTCTGATACCAGCTGCCTCAAATGCATCAACCGCACCTGCAACAAGTGGATCATCCGGTGCTACCACTACCAGATCAATCTCCTTCTCCTTTGCAAATGCAACCAGCTTGTCAAAATCCATCACACCTATATCAACGCACTCTGCAAGTGCTGCGATACCTGCGTTGCCAGGTGCACAATATATTTTGGATACTTTATCGCTCTTTGAAATACTTGTAACTATAGCATGCTCTCTTCCGCCGCTTCCTACTACCAATACTTTCATGGATATTCCTCCTAATCTTCCACGACTGCTATACCATCTTCCACATGAACCTTGCCGTGGGCTATCTTATCTATAACCGCAGGCAGAAGCTTCCACTCAGCCTGCTCCATAACACGTTGCTGAAGAACCTTTGGTGTATCTCCATTCTGTACTGCAACTGCCTTCTGCATTATAATAGGACCTGTGTCAGTACCTTTATCTACAAAATGAACCGTTGCACCTACAACCTTTACACCTCTTGCGAGAGCTGCCTCATGAACTTTAAGTCCATAGTAGCCTGTTCCGCAGAACGCCGGTATGAGTGATGGGTGTATGTTTACTATCTTGTTCGGATATGCATCTATCACTATCTCAGGTATGACCACAAGATATCCTGCGAGGACTATGAGATCCGCACCAGTCTCCTGAAGTTTTGCGAGAAGTACCTCGTTAAACTCTGCGCGGTCTGCGTAATCCTTAGGGCTTACGACCTCCGCTGCTATCCCTGCCTTCTTCGCCCTCTCAAGAGCAAATGCATTCCTGTTGTTGCTTATGACTGCAACTATCTCTGTATCTGTTATGACTTTATTCTCTATGGCATCTATTATGGCCTGAAGATTGGTTCCGCCGCCTGATACCAGAACTGCAACCTTTAGCATAAGTCTACTCCCTTTTCACCAGCTACAACTGTACCGAGAACAAATGCCTTGTCACCGGCAGCTTCTATAGCTGCAATAGTCTTATCTGCGTCTGCAGTGTCTATAGCAAGACACATACCAACTCCCATGTTGTATGTGTTGTACATCATATGCTCATCTATATCGCCTTTCTTTGCAAGAAGCTTGAATATAGCTGGCACCTCATATGAATCCTTCTTAACCTGAGCACGAACTCCGTCCGGAAGCATTCTTGGGATATTCTCATAGAATCCACCACCTGTGATGTGGCTGCATCCCTTGATAGTAATGCCTGCATCCTTCACTGACTTGAGAGCCTTTACATAGATTCTTGTAGGCTCAATAAGTGCCTCACCAAGTGTCTTACCAAGCTCGTCGTAATATGTATCAAGAGATTCCTTTGTCATCTCGAAAACCTTTCTTACAAGTGAGAAACCGTTGCTATGCACTCCACTTGAAGCGATACCTATAAGTGTATCTCCAGGCTTGATGCTCTCTCCTGTAATAAGATCCTTCTTCTCAACAACACCTACTGCAAATCCTGCAAGGTCGTACTCATCCTCAGGCATAAGTCCCGGATGTTCTGCTGTCTCACCACCTACGAGGGCAGCTCCCGACTGGTTGCATCCCTCTGCAACGCCGCTTACTATAGTTGCAATCTTCTCTGGATAATTTTTACCACACGCTATATAGTCGAGGAAGAAAAGTGGCTCTCCACCAGAACATGCGATATCATTTACACACATTGCAACTGCATCGATTCCGATAGTATCATGCTTATCCATAATATAAGCCAGCTGAACCTTTGTTCCGCATCCGTCTGTTCCTGACAGAAGTATAGGCTCTTCCATGTCTTTGATCTTAGCAAGGCTAAATGCTCCTGCAAATCCACCTATTCCGCCAAGCACCTCAGGTCTCATGGTAGTCTTGATGTGCTTCTTCATAAGCTCCACCGACTTGTATCCAGCTTCAATATCTACTCCGGCATTCTTGTAATCCAATTTCTTATCCTCCTGTTATCCGTTTTTGGCTGGCGCGATCAACAGTGACCATACATGATCACTTATATCAGTGCCACGCCCCGCCTTCATCATATGGGAGTTCACTCCCATTCAAACATTCCCATAAATTATAGATTATAAAGATTGCTTTGTAAACCTTTTCATTATTACAAATTGCTAATAAATATAGCATGTGTTATAATTACAACAGGCTGTGATTTGAATTAGATCAAAATTATTTATGAATAAATTATCAACAATTTTGGTCAACGGTAATTATAATACAAAGGAGTACCCAGATGACTAACAACAGACTTAACATAGGAATATTTACATGTCATATCGATAATGACTATGCTATCGAAGTATGCAAGGGGGCTGAATTTGCAGCAAAAGAACTGGACTGCAATCTCATAGTCTTCCCAGGTATGTTCCTTAACGCTTCTTTTAATGATCCAGCCAATCAATTATATGACTATCAGTATAATTCTATTTTTTACTATGCCCATCCTGAGTGTCTCGATGCACTCATAGTATCCGTGGGAGCTATCTCTTCGTTTTTATCAGAAAAGGATATCCATGCGTTTCTCTCTCATTTTGAGGGAATACCTATCCTTACGCTGGAAGAAAAGCTTGATGAATACCCATGCATCATGACTGATAATCACGTGGGCATGAGAACTGCAATAGAACATCTCATAAATGAACACCACAGTCAGCATATCTGCTTTGTCGCTGGCAAGGAGAACAATTCAGACAGCAACCAACGTTTAAACATATACCGCGAAGTTCTTTCTGAACATGGATATACAGTCACTGACAGTATGATAGTACACGGAGACTTCTCCGAATACTGTGGTTCCGAGATCGGTACCCTCATAGATAAGAATCCAGACATGGATGCCATTGTATTTGCAAATGACCAGATGGCTATAGCCGGTTACGCTGAACTCAGGAAAAGAGGACTTCGCATAGGTGAGAATCTGTCTGTTATCGGTTTTGATGATTCCACATCTTCTGTCAACATGGATCCGCCTCTCACAACCGTAAATATCAATTCCTGTGAGCTTGGCTACCGCGCTATCTATGGAGCTGTAAGTCTTGCAAAGACCGGGGCTGCCAAATCTGAAACAATGAATTCTCATTTTATAAAGAGACTTTCATGTGGATGCAGATTGTGCCGTGAGAATGATATAGTCTCCACCCCTGCAGAGCTTCTTTCACTGAGTGACTCAGAGATAGTAGACATACTGGATCATGCACTCTTTGATGAGATCAAGGATTCCTTCTTCTCACACAAGGTTATCGAATCATTCAGCGATATATTTGCAGATATTATCAGGGTGCTTAAGAGCGACAGGTCCGATCCATATCTTCAAAGAAATATAATCGACAAGATAAAGAATCGTCTAGAGTCCAACATAACGGATTTCTACCCTGTTCAGAAGATCACCTACATGTTCAGGGAGATGGCTTCCATATTCTCCAGCTGCAGCATGAGCCCGGCCAGAAGGCTTGAATTCAACAATCTGAATGCAGCTATCACCAATGCCCTGTCACTGTTTATGTCAAACAGTCTGCATAATCAGATGCAGAAGAACAGGATTCTTGGATGGTCGTCCATATACATAACAAGAGATACTCTCACTTACGGAGACGATCTCGACAAAACTTACTCTTCTATCCTTAATAAACTCAAAGCTCTAAATTATAACGGAGCATACATATACACCTACGATGACGAGATAAAGATCACCGACTCAGGAAGCTGGATTGTTCCAAAGTCACTGTTCTTACAGGCTTTCTACAATCCAAACAACAGCCAGGTTCTGTTCGGCGAATCAAGAAGGATCCCGTCAACCGAAATATTTGACAATGAATACACATACTATGACAAACGTTTTACATCAGTGATAGTGCCTATATTTACAAACGAAGACCACCATGGCATATTTATTTGCAACACTGACGTTGCCAGCTTTGGCACCATATATTCAACAAGCCTACAGCTTGGCGCAGCACTTAAATATATGACTTTGCTCAGGGAACAGAACATAACTCAGGAACAGTTAAAGCTCTCACTCAACGAGATCCACGAGAAGAATGAACTGCTGAACCATCTGTCCACATCTGATGAGCTTACCGGAATATACAACAGGCGAGGATTCATGGAGCGTGTTGAGTATTACATCAACATTCCTTCAAACCACGGGCTCAAGGCTATACTGCTTTTTGCCGACATGGATTCACTCAAAGTCGTAAATGACAAGTTTGGCCACAAGGATGGTGATTTTGCTCTGAAGAATATCGCCAACATCCTGTCGATGAGCTTTGGTCCTCACGATGTCATCGGGCGAATCGGTGGAGATGAATTTGTATGCTTTGCATTTACAGGCGATCCGGATTATGTAACACAGGTTCAGAACAGGATCAAACAGTACTCCGCAGAGCTCAATGCAACCTGTGGCAAGCCATACTTCATAGAGATGAGTGTCGGTGTTACAGAGTTCACATGCGATGGGGAACAGACAATAGAAGATCTTCTCTCTCAGGCTGACAGCGCACTCTATACCAACAAGAGATACAAAAGAATGTCTATTATTAAATAGTTTTAGACCTACAGGACAAAAAGTGTTGATAAAAACCGGCATCAGCTCTTTATTTTGAGGGTTAATCTCAAAATAAAGAGCTGATGCCGGTTTAATCTTTTGATAACGGTTTATTTTTATATTTTCTCCTGAAGAGGCTCATTGAGTTTCTCCGTTCCCGGTAATACAAATCTTCCATCTTCTATGATGGCTGTCTCGGTGCCGTCCGAATGAAGTGCGTATATACCGCCGATTTCATCGTATGGGATAGTTATGTCTGTATGGCAGTTGAAATAGGCCTTTGCCAGATCTGTCTTTCTGAGAATCGAGCACTCGTTGTCCTTTGCGACTATCTCCTTGCCGTCAGGATTGTAGAGCTTGTTGTCCTCACTCCAGCTATAGCATGTATCTCCCACTGCAAAATGCGGTCCCATTTTCTCTACAATAAGGATCGGAAGCTTGTAGACAATATTGTATTTGTTCGCCATCACATACGCCGTAGTGTTTGTTCCTATGGCGAACTCTCCTATAGGCAATGTATCCCTACCTCCAAGAAGATTTTCTCTTATAAACTTCTGGTTCATGTCGTGGTCACTGTAATTGTCACAATCATATCCCGCTATCTTTCCATCTTCAAACTTCAGCTTCAAGTTCACATACCTGAGGCCATCGAGATAGACCTCACTCACATTCAAAATTCCATGAGTTCCCGTGAGTTTTGGAGAAGTAAACACCTCGCCGACCGGAATATTTACGTCTGCAACACAGTTTTCAAAGTTTGTCTCCTTTGCAGGATCATCCAGCTCGTGAAGCATGACCATCATGTCTGTCTCATTACTGCCTTTACCCACAACTCTCACACGATCTGCCTTGTCCAGCTCATCTATGATATTTTGATGTATATGCCTAAATAGCTCATTGTCAAGGGTATTTATTCTAACTGTATCTCTAAATATCTCACGATATCTGCCGCCAATCTCTGGTATAGGATATGCAATTATTGTAAAACTACACTTATCTTGCTCAATATACTCATTTACTATCTGAGCACTTTCTGTTCGGTACTCAACCTGAATCTCCTGTTGTTTTTTATCAAGCACAGGATTTGCATCACATGATACTGGTTCAAATGGATTCTCACCAAACACCTCAATGACCGCAGGACCTGCATAAACCGACGCCTCATGTGCAAGATTCCTGTATGCCTGTCTGAGCACCTCAAGCTTTCTCTCCATAAGTTTCTTGTCAAGAAACAGCGCTTCATCCATCCTATGATCATATTCAAGCTGTTTATTCGGAACCGTTGATGAATATCCAACCCGACTGATAAGTCTTCTGTTTATACGCGAAACTGCATACCTGTAGCATATCGGTTCAAGTCCCATGGCACGGAACTGTTCTATGGCAGCTTTTACCATTCTCTCCTGGCCGAGGAAGTATCTTATATTGACAGTTTTCTTCACTGACAGATCTATCTTGGCAGCCTCAAATCCGAGTCTGTAGCCTTCAGTGTATGTTCTCGCCATTGACTCTATTTCTTCTTCCGTAAAGGTACTGAGATATATTGCAGTATCGATCTCGTTTTTACTGATGTATTCTCCGTATTTATAGAGGTATGATACATCCTCAAGATCACTGTTCATAATTATATCAGTCGCAAATGTGAGATCAGGACTGAGCTGCTCTCTTATTCTGTATGACATAAAGAACTCAGCATAGTCATTTTCAAAGTAATATATAACATCCTCTAGTTCTTTTATCGTAAAATCATCCTGGAACATAAAATATATCTGGACAAATAACTCCGCAAGAAGTGTTATGTCAACTATTCTGCCCTCAAATGCATACACAGTCATGCCTCTTATCTCATTATATACAAATCCAAGTAGCTGGGCTATTTTCTTTATTTCGTTTTTCTCTCTTGAATAATCCTTCATGAACTCATCGGTGATATACCTGTAATTGGCGTAACTCTTATTATAATTATCTCCTAGAATATCACTGTAAAGGCCATGGTTCATCGCCTCAAGCTGAGACAGACTCCTGTCTGAAAGGGCATCTTTCCTCACCAGTTCAAGAACATCCCCTATGCGGGTTATGAACGCTGCAACATGGGTAAAGTAACCACCATATGGCTGCTTCACAACTGATTCATGAGTTATCTGTCTTATCCTGCTGAGTACTAGTTCATAGCGTTCTTCTATATCATCAAATTCTTCTATAAAGTTGTCATAATAATTCATCTCGTGTCCTCTCTTTTCCAGCGTATTATTACAAACCCATCAATAAAAATATAATCGACAGTCCAAACACTACTCCATTCATTATGATAGCCATCTTCTTGCCGGTTATTCCACCATTGTCAGCTCTGTATCCTATAACAGAGAAAACAATCCCTGTAAACGCCATTATCAGAGCGCTCACCATCAAAACTCCGTACACCCTTTGGACTTTTCCCTGTGTAAGGATGGACTTTATTATTGATATGATGATAAACAGCCCGCCAAAACCTCCAAGAAAGTATCCTATTATCGTGTCCGTCGGCATTCCCGGCGCCGAAACTCTGAATTCTTTACTTCTTTGCATGATATCTCCTAAGCAGCTTTGCTGTGACATAATATATACAGTATCCTACGATTCCACCCAACGTATTCATGATGATGTCATCGATATCGAATACCCCAAGCTTCGTTATGTACTGTGATATCTCTATGGCAAGCGTAAACATAAGGGAGTACAGCAAAGCTTGCCAAAACGTTGTGTTCTTATTTCTCGCCCATCTGAGCAACATTCCAAATGGAACAAATGCAATGATATTGCCGTACAGGTTCAGAAATACACTCCAACCGGACATCTGGTCCCTGTATATTATAAATCTCTCTATCTCCTGAAACGGATGAAGATTATAACGTCTTTCATCATAACCGCTTCTTCCAAACATATCACTGAAAATAAGGAAATAAACGATACAGATTATATAAAGCACAAACAGCACCAGACATATCGCCCGGAACTTTTTTCTATCTATTTGCTTCAAGATAACACTCCCACTACGACTTAATCAGCAGCACGCATCTCCATTATCCTGTCAAGAAGCATGTCTGCACACTCTTCCTTTGACATCATTGGCAGTTCCCTGATCTCGTCGTTTGTTATAAGAGTGAGAACGTTGGTGTCCACACCAAATCCCGCTCCCGCGACCTTTAAATTATTTGCCGCTATCAAATCTATATGTTTAGAATCGATCTTTTTTCTGGAATTCTCAATAAGATCCCTCGTCTCCATCGAAAAACCGCATATGATCTGATCCTTTATCCCCTCTTCCTTTCTCTGGATTCCAAGTGCCAGGAGTATATCCTTTGTTCTGCAAAGAGGTATACTCATGTCACCATCCTTTTTCTTTATCTTATGCTCGGCAACCTCCGCTGGTCTATAGTCAGCCACAGCGGCAGCCTTAATGATAACGTCCTGCTCCCTGCTTCTTGACATAACCGCCTCATACATATCCTGAGCTGATGTTATGTCGACCACATTTACAAACCTTGGGGGCTCTATCTCCACTTTGCCTGTGACAAGAGTGACATCCGCCCCCCTCAGCATCGCCTGCCTTGCTATGGCGTATCCCATCTTGCCCGTTGAATGGTTGGTGATATATCTCACAGGATCAATCGCCTCCCTGGTAGGGCCCGCCGTAACCAACAGTTTCACGCCTGCCATATCCTTTTCCTTTGCAATTGCCTTCAGTATATAATCCTGCAACACCTCCGGATCGGGGAGTTTCCCCTTTCCGGTGTCGCCACATGCAAGATATCCACAAGCGGATTCAACTATCTCATATCCATATGATGCAAGCTTTTTGATATTGTCCTGCACTATTGGATTCTCTATCATTCCGGTATTCATGGCCGGTGCTATTATCTTCGGACACTTTGCTGGCATGATGGTCGTGCTGAGCATGTCGTCAGCTATTCCGCCGGCTATCTTGCCTATGATATTCGCCGATGCCGGAGCTACCATGAATACATCCGCACGCTTTGCGAGCGCCACATGTTCAACATTGAACTGAAAATTCCTGTCAAACGTATCCACAAGACACTTGTTTCCAGTAAGTGTCTCAAATGTAATAGGATTGATAAAATTGGTGGCATTTTCTGTCATTATGACATGAACGTCCGCATGTTTTTTCACCAACATACTGGCAAGATTTGCTATCTTATATGCCGCAATACTTCCAGTAACTCCGAGAACGACCGTCTTTCCTTTTAACATTTTATAACTCCTCTATAAAGTTATCTATAAGTCTCGCCTTGCCAAACTTCACTGCCATGGCACAGAGTACATGGCCCTCTGCCTTCTCGATGGACTGCATGGTATCCATGTTTACCATCTCTACATAGTCTATGGTGGCAAGCGGCTCTGCTGATATAAGCTCCTTCATAGCTCCAACTATCTTTGCAGCTTCGCGCTCACCGTCAGCGATCATCTGCTGTCCAAGCTTTACTGCCTTACTGAGAACAACTGCAGCCTTTCTCTCTTCGGCTGTCAGATATATATTCCTTGAGCTCTTCGCAAGTCCGTCAGCCTCCCTGATTATAGGGCATCCAACTATCTCTATATCAAAGTTCAGATCCTTCACCATTCTCATGATGATGGCGAGCTGCTGTGCATCCTTCTGTCCAAAATATGCTCTGTCTGGTGTCACTATGTTGAAAAGCTTACCTACAACTGTGCACACACCCTTGAAATGTATAGGTCTTGTAAGACCACAGAGCGCATTTGGAAGACCTGTCATATTTATGAATGAAACAAATCCATCAGCATACATCTCCTCAGGTTCAGGATTGAAGATTATATCTGCACCTGTAGCCTCACAGAGCTTTGCATCAGCCTCAAGATCTCTTGGGTAACTCTCAAGGTCCTCATTTGGTCCAAACTGAATAGGATTTACAAATACACTCACAACCGTTCTGTCATTCTGCTCAACAGACTTTTTGATAAGGCTCTGATGTCCCTCGTGGAGATATCCCATCGTAGGTACAAGACCAACTGTGAGTCCCTGCTTCTTCCATTCCTTTACCTGTGCTCTAACTTCATCTATCTTCTTCAAAATAATCATGACACTTTCTCCTGTTCTTTAGTATAACTTCTCTATAACTTCATCGTCTATCTTGTATGTGTGCTCCGGTCCTGGGAATGTTCCGGCATTTATCTCATCGATGTATGCCTTTACAGCTCCTCTCATGGCATCGCCCACATTTGCAAACTGCTTTACAAACTTTGGAACGAAGTCTGAGAACATACCAAACATATCCTGATTTACGAGGACCTGTCCATCGCAGTATCTTCCTGCGCCTATTCCTATAGTAGGAATACTTATGCTCTCTGTTACGATCTTTGCAAGCTTCTCTGGAACGCACTCAAGCACAAGCATATATGCGCCCGCTGCCTCGACAGCTTTTGCGTCCTCTATGAGTTTCTTTGCCGCAGCCTCAGTCTTACCCTGAACCTTGAATCCGCCAAATGCATTGATGGACTGTGGCGTGAGTCCCAAATGTGCACATACTGGTATGCTCGCCTTCACTATAGCACTTATCTGAGGACACATATCCTGACCGCCCTCAAGCTTTACCGCTCCGGCACGACCTTCCTTCATGATCCTTCCAGCATTTACAACAGCATCATAGACACTTGCCTGATAAGACATAAATGGCATGTCTGTTACAACCAGAGCATTCTTTGCTCCCCTGGCAACCGCCGCACTGTGGTGAATCATATCATCAACTGTGACTGATATCGTATCCTCATAGCCGAGGATCGTGTTGCCTAATGAATCTCCCACCAGTATCGTGTTGACACCGCATTCATCCAGTATCTTTGCTGTGGTGTAATCATATGCAGTGATCATGGATATCTTCTTGTCTGTACCTTTCATCTGCATAAGTGTCGTCGTTGTGTTCTTCATAACTTTAATTCTCCTATTCCGTCCAAAATCTGTATCAAATCCTCATAATCTCTGCCCGGATGTTTTTTCTGTGCAACCGGTACAAGGCATCTAGAAACCGCAGTGTAAGCCTGCAGTTCATCGCCGGAAAGTACCGCCATGTGCTTTTTCACAGTTTCAATGTCGCACCGCTCTACCGGCCCGGTCAGACTGTCTGCCGGTCCCTTTGCTGCAGCATTTTCCGCATTCCCGAGAAACAATGGCATGATCGCCATCTGTGCTTCCTCCTCAGAAAATCCGCACTGTCTCAGAAGCTCCTGTGATGTGGCGAGAAGCCCCGTCACAAGATTGCTGGCAAATACGGCCGCACTGTGATATTTCACCTTATCCTTTCCTGATATCTTCACACATCTGTTTCCGAGGGTCTCTATCACTGAGCATATACGGTCCGCATATCTGTCATCTCCCTCAACGGTGAAAAATGAATTGTCCACTTCTTTATAGGATTCGTACTTTGAACTTATTGCATACATAGGATGAATCGAATAACCAAAGGCTCCCGCCTCCGTTATACCTGAGAAAATATCTGATGTCATAGCCCCGCTGGCATGACAAATGATCTTGCCACGTATGTCAAGATCTTTTAGTCTCCTCCAGACTTCTCCTATCTGTCCATCTGGAACAGTAAGAAAGATAACTTCACTGTTACTGCAAAGTTCTTCCAAGCTATTGTACATAACGGTCTCGGTAAATTCTGCTGCGTCCGCTGCGCTCTCACTGTGGGCACTATAATAACCACTAACCTCAAGCTGAATATGTTCAGGCTTTGAAACAACCATCTTTGTGGTTATATATTTGCCAAATGTGAATCCTACTTTCCCAGCTCCAATAAATCCAATCCTCATACAATCACCTGCTTATATACATCTCTTCAGTATCTGTAAAGTATATGTATTCCTCTGTCTGGCAGAATAAAGTTCAGGTATAGTTTCTTTCGAATACCATCCATTCCACATACTAACATTACCTTTTTTAAAAGTAAAGAAACAAAATCTTACTTAAACTTCTCTATTACCTCTTCATTTGCCTTCATTGCTGCCTTCTCCATATCCTTGCGCTCCTGCATAAGTCTGAGCTTTACAGACTCATTGTTTACTCCAATGATCTGAAGTGCAAGATATGCCGCATTCTTGCTTCCGTTTATTGCTACTGTTGCAACAGGGATTCCAGATGGCATCTGCACTATTGACAGAAGCGCATCCATTCCGTCTAATGTTTCCCCTGAGAGAGGTACACCGATTACAGGAAGCACTGTCTGTGAAGCAACCACTCCTGGAAGTGCTGCTGCCATTCCCGCTGCCGCAATGATAACCTCTGTACCATTGTTATTTGCCTCCTCTATGAACTCCGAAAGGCCTGCATGTGCCCTGTGGGCTGACAGACATCTGACGTCCACCTCAACACCATAATCTTTGAGTATTGCTACTGCTGGTTCTACCTTTGGAAGATCACTTGTTGATCCCATGATTATTGCTGCTCTCATTCTTCTTTTCCTCTTTTCTTTTAGTTTATGATTTATATTTTGTTGTCATCATTGCTGATGTTACTGACTGTTAAGATACTGGTCTATCATCTCACTAGATGTCTGATAATCCCCGGATGCTACAAACTCTTTGAGCGCGGTAAAAAATTCTGTATCTATATCACCGTACTGGTATCTGTCGAGTTCGCTGACAAGGCTTTCCACAGGTTCTCTGTCACCTGCCCTCAGAAAAGCTCTTAGTTCTTTAAGTTTTCCCTTGTTGATGCCGTCACGGTATTCCTTCTCCTCTGGCTTAATAACATGGTTTATCTTCGCCATATATTTATCTATCTGTTTGAAGAAATCGTTCATCATCGCGACGAAATCGCGGGTGTTATCTCTGGCGTACTGCTGATTTCCTATATTTATGGCTGATTCCAGGTTGGCAGCCTTTCTCTCAATACCGTAGGCTCCTAGGTTTGCACTGCTGCTCTTGATATCATGAATGATATTTTTGTAGCGTCTGACATCGTCATCTATATACGTTCTGAGCATCTGGACTTCCTCCTGATACTCCTCCTTGTAATTTTTTACAAATGTGTTGAACGTCCTGAAGCTTCCGCCCATTACTCTGACAGTATCCTCAACCGCGATGAATCTTCTGAGGATAACAGCATCCTCAATATAATTCATGTCATCCCCATTCTGGGTAAGGTCTGTATTCTTCTCCTTGACCTTGTCCTCCGAAACGTAGTTTCTCAGCATCGCCTCTGCCTGGTCAAGCTCTATCGGTTTCACTATGATATCATTGAATCCCGATGTGAGTATCTCCTCCCTTGATGTCTCAACCGTGTTGGCCGAAAGTGCAACGATAGGCATTTTCTTAAACTCTTCGCCGTCTAGATTCCTTATCTCCCTCACTGTATCGATACCATCCATGACTGGCATTACTGTGTCGATGAACACAACGTCATATCCATTCACCATGACCTTGTCAAGTGCGTCGAATCCCGATGTCGCAGTATCACAATCAAGTCCGTAAGTATCAAATATGGTCTTTTCCACCTGAAGACTTATCTCTGAATCATCAACGATAAGAATCTTTGCATCAGGCAGCCACAGATGTGAGTTTGCATTTCTTCTGGCCATCTCTTTACGTTTTCTCTCATTGTAGTTGACATAACTATAATCAAATACCGACTGCCTCACGCTGAACCTTATGGTTGTACCGGCTCCATATATACTCTCGACATTTATCTCTCCGTCAAGCAGTCTTACTAGCTCCTTCGCAATAGCAAGTCCAAGACTCACCCTGAACATTCCTATGTCTGATCTCTCATACGAATCATCAAGCTCAAACATCGTATCAAGTCTCTCTTCTTTTACTCCAAGTCCAGTATCTGATATCTTGAAGTCAAGGTATATTTCATCATGATCCTGGTCAAATATGCTGGATATCTCCGTCACTGGCTCGTCTATGTATTCCATATACTCCTCATTATCGGCAGTCTCCGGTGTATGATCATCATTTTCAGCATTTCTGGCCATGTGCCAATCCACATCTATACTTATATATCCCTCTTTTGTCGTGCTGGCAGACCATGCAAATATATCCTCTATTATCTCCTTAATAGCTTGCATATCTCCTATGAGACCATTAGGTATCTTGTCCTCAATGCTAACCTTCAGATCTATAAGATCCCTATTGATCATTCCGCCAAGTTCTTCAGATAGCTCCTCTATGAGATCAGATGCAAAATACTGCTTAAATTCAGGATCAATGATATCATCCTTAAGGTTTGACAGCTTTGATATTCCATCTGACATATCAAGTATCTCCCGTCCAGCTGAGTAAAGTCTGCTGTACTGTATATACTCATCGCTATGGGTATCCTGACAGCCGCGCATGGCTATCTCTGATATGGATATAATATTGTTGAGCGGTGCCCTTATCTCGTGGTTGAGATAGTTTACATAACCATTCTTCGCCTGATTAGATTTCTCAGCCTCCTCACTTTTCTTGCTAAGTTCCTCCACCTGCTCATTCTGCTTTCTGAGCGTTCTGAATATGCTTCTCGCAACCACCACTCCGATCAGTATAAGGAGAAGTATGAGTATAATGCCCAGCATCTTTGCCAGGTTTGTCTCAAAGAATCCAAGTTCTTTGTCTATGACAAATGTCAGTGGCTGCTCACATTCGACTCCATCAGCATTGTTTGCCGTGAGGACAAATTTGTATGTTCCACCCTCAAGATTGGTATACTCAACCTCCATCTTGTCTGTTCCCGTGAGGGTTCTCTTCTCACTCTCAAATCCCTCAAGATAGTAATTTACATTTATATCTGCTCTGTTAACATAACTGAGAACAGAAAATTTTATGGTTATTCTGTTCGTATTCTTTGGAACATCTATCTGTCCATCAAGGTCAGATACCGGATAATCCTTTCCATCAACCTCAACAGATGCCACCCTTACTTTCGGTGCCACCGAGTTCACATACTCTGACTCCAGATTAATCTTGCACAATCCCTCGTCACAACACACATATACAGTGCCTGAATTAGACACATAGTTGGTTGACTTCTCTGTTATATTGGAAATTATGCCATCGTTCTTGGAGAAGCTGATATATTCAGGGGACGCACTACTCAATATGTCCTTTTCATAATATCTGTACATTCCCCTTGATCCGAATATCCACAGATATCCAGCAGAATCCAGGATCATATCATATATGCTGTTGGTATTGTCGACCGTAGTTATCTGTCTTACCGCGCCTTCCCTGTAATAAAGTCCATTATCAGTTCCTATCCATAGTCCACTGCTTCCCTCAACCATGTTTGTCACTACACTCATCTTCTGATTGTCATCGAGTGCCATATTTGTCACTCTGTAATCTGAATTGATGATGTATATACCGGCACCGTTGGATCCAGCGTATAGGTCTCCATTATCAGACACATAAAGACTTATGATATCCGGATTGTCCAGTCCATCCATTCTTGATATATTATTGATCGTTTCATCCGAGCCTATTATGGATATTCCGTTCTCCGTGCCAACCGCAACACTGTCAGGCCCCATCTCCGTTATACAGTTGACAGAATTGCTCACAAGAGCAGACTCACTCCTGTTGAAGCTCTTGTACTGCCAGTTACGGTCAACTCTTATAACTCCATATATCTTGTATGTTGCTATCCACAGCTTATCGCTTGAATCCACATACAGGTCTCGTATACTTATACCGTATAATTGAGCCACAAGCTCATTATCACTTCCGGACACTATCCTGCCATTTGAGTCGACAACATACAGTCCCTCATCAGTTCCTATAAATATACTGCCATTGTAACTGGTTACGCAGTTGACTATAGAGCTGTCTATGCCATACTTCATAGTCACATTCTGGAATTTACTCTGTTCAAGAAACAACAGTCCCTTTCTATAGGAAGTGAACCAATAATTACCCTCAAAATCCTTTATCATATCGCTCATGGATTCGTTGAATCTAAGGCTCTCCACATTGACTATCTTATTCCCGGAGGTGATGTAACCCACTCCGTCATCCGCAAGAATCCATATCTTCTCACCGTCATTGTATATCTTGTTTATACCGTGCAGGCTTCCTGTGCTGATGACACCGACCTTACCCTTGCTATTTATCGTCAATATACTGTATCCGGCTGATCCGTAATATCTCGTACCATTCTCATCAATGTACAGCGAGTTGATATCATCTATGCCATAACTCGACTTTGAGGTAACTGTTATCTCACCATTCTCATCAACCCTTATCAGCACATCATTATTTGCCGTGGCATAGATAGTTCCGTCATACCCAGATATGTTTCCGATATTGTATCCTGATATTCCTTCATCATCAACCATTTTCACACCGTCACTGGTGAGATAATATATGCCTGATGAGGATGCAAGCCATAGCTGGTCCTTATCATCCTCATACATGGCATTTATCGTAGAAACGCCGAGGTTGTAAGTCTCCGCAACACGATTAAATGCACCGTTGTCATAGACGTACAGACCATAGTTGTCAGTTCCCACATACAACTTGTCATCACTTGTGAGATATATGCAATTTATTGAATACTTTGTTCCGTCCTCATCGGAGTCCAATGGAAACAGTGTAAATTCGCTGCCATCGTATCTGTATATTCCGTTGTCTGTTCCGATCCATATGTAGCCACTGGTGGACTGACATACACAGTTTGCCTCTCCACTGTCAAAGCCCTCGTCCCCGGCAAATGTATGCTGGCTATAATCCGATGTGAAATCGCTGTCTGCACGCACCATTTGCCGTGGCAGCATTATAACTGCCACGGCAAATGCGATTGCAAATATTCTTACTATATTAAGCCTTCTTTTTAGCTGGTCTCTCATTTATCCCTCCGGAAAAATACAGAGAATACCGCATTTTCTGAATTCATATGCATCATTCGTTGCTATGCATTTTTCAGAAATGCCACATATCCCTTCTTTGTCTCGTAAATATCCGCCTTCGATGTCACTTCCCATGGTGCATGCATATTCAGCACAGCGACACCGCAGTCTATGACTTCCATACCGTATAGTGAAAGTATATATGCTATAGTTCCGCCTCCGCCGACATCGACCTTTCCAAGCTCTGCTGTCTGATATGTTATCTCATCATCATCCATTAGCTTTCTGATGGCTGCCATGTATTCTGCATTTGCATCATTTGATCCCGACTTTCCTCTCGATCCAGTGAACTTGTTGAACACCATTCCCTCTCCAAATACAGCTGCATTTTTCTTGTCAAATGCCGACTCAAATGTAGGATCAAAGCCCGCAGATACATCTGATGAAAGCATTCTTGACGATGCAAGACATCTTCTGAGGGATATTTCAGAAAATCCCCCCATGGCATTCATGATCTCTGCAACTGTATTCTCAAAGAAGTGTGACTGCATTCCAGTTGCACCGACACTTCCTATCTCCTCCTTGTCCGTCAGGAGACAGCAGGTAGTCTTCTCTGGTAAATCAGCCTCAAACATCGCGACAAGTGATGTGTATGCACACACTCTGTCATCCTGTCCGTAAGCCATGATCATGCTCTCATCTATACCGCAATTTCTTGCCTTTCCAGCAGGAACGATTTCTAGCTCCGCTGAGAGGAAGTCCTCCTCCTTCATGTCGTATTTCTTCTCAAGCAGATCAAGGACTGCAGCCTTGACAGCCTCCTTCTCCTTGCCCTCAACCGGTCTGCTTGCAAAGAGTATATCAAGCTGCTCTCCTTCTATAACAGAATCTGCTCTCTTCTTGAGCTGCTCCTGTGAGAGGTGTATAAGAAGATCTGTAACACAGAATACCGGATCATTCTTGTCCTCGCCTATGTTTACAGTCAGTACATCGCCATTTGTCTTTGCCACAACTCCATGTATAGCCAGAGGAAGTGTCACCCACTGATACTTTTTGATTCCGCCATAGTAGTGTGTGTCAAGATAAGCAAAGCCGCCCTTCTCGTAAAGTGGGTTCTGCTTGACGTCCATACGAGGGGAATCAATGTGGGCTCCCAATATATTCATACCCTTTTCGAGTTTTTTCTTTCCTATGTTGAACATCGCTACAGTCTTGTTCATCCAGACCGCATACACTTTATCGCCAGCCTCAAGCTTCTCTTTGTTCTTGATTATCTTCTTGAGATCTTTGTAACCGTTTTCCTCAGCCTGACTGACTATCTCCTTGACACATTCTCTCTCAGTCTTGCCATTGTCAAGAAATTCCCTGTAGTTTTTGCAGAGACTCTCAAGTTCCTTTATCTCTTCTTTCTTGTACTTACTCCATGCATTTTTCTGTGCCATATTTCTTACCTCCTGTAATTTGAGCACTAGCGCAATTCTATACGCGTTTCCGGCGCATAACACTAGCTGCCGGGGCGTCCCCCCTCACTCACTGTATGCGTCAGTGTCTATATTATTTTCGCTCATTTTCATTGTGTATCTTCTCATAAGAATGAGCATAGCTCCAAGAATCATTAAATAAATTATATATACTGCAATCGACGGTATCCATGTAAATCTGAACAGAAGATATCCCGCCGCGCAAAATACAATCGCTATCACGATTGCTATTGCCATATTAAAAAACGCATTAAGATTGCCTCTGAGTGCTCCATACTCGTCCTCCCAGTCGATCTTTGGATGAGTCGAGTCCAGCAAAACTCCCGTGTATGTGCATATGCCCACACACAGTACGCCTATCACTATATAATACACACTATCCACGAAACTGCAATCCATGTATATGCTCAATATTACCGTACTGATAATTATTGTTATACCGCTAAACAGCATGCTTATCCACACTTTCACACGAACCTGCGTCCTGTAAGCCATAGGTATATGCTTGATAAATGATATGTGGCTGCCTTCCCTTGTGAACGATGTCGATGCTATGCTATTCATCGCCGTGGCAAAGAACGCAATGATCGTCACCACTATCAAAACTATCACATCTGACAAAAAATATCCCTTTTCAAATGTAGCCCTGAACTCTCTGATAGAGTCCGCTGTAGCAGGTATATTAAACAGAGCGATTATAAGTATCGGCCAGATTATGTTTACTACTACACAATATTTTCTGTATGCAGGCGTTCTGACAAGAGTCTTAAATTCCTTGTCAAGATATGCCTTAAATGGTGTTCTGATTGCAAAGCTCTCAAGCCCCTCTTTCTCCCTGCGTCTACGTCCGGATCTTCTGGATGAAGATACCAAATATACTCCCTTCAGATAAAGTGCGTTTCCCAAAACCAATAGAAGTGCTACGCACAGTGCATTCACCAGGATAAACAAAAACATGTAAACTATGCTGTCTTCCTGGAGAGCCTTAATGAACAGAGGAACCGTGAAGAACACTCTGTTCATGATATTTATAAATATATTGTCTCCATTTTTCAGGCTATCTATGTAATTATTTATATTTACCGAATCCATCTGTGCAAACGACCACACAAATAGTCCGGCAAACACCAGTATCGCGAGCCCAACCATAAAATCAACATTTTTTAAAAGCTTTGCCCTGCTAAAAAACGCCATAATGATCAGTGAAAATACTCCGCAGTACACAAGTGGAAGCACTGGCAAAAGGAACACTCCTATAATGGACGTGAGAACGGACACCGGTTTCAGTTCAGCTGCAATAAAGTAACCTATAAAGCCACAGAATAAAACCATGAACTCCATGACACTCTCTGCAAAATAGGCATGTGTGAACTTTGCTGCAACAAGCTCCGCAGGCTTCACTGGCAGTGGAAGCAAATGGTCAAGGTCTGACGAAAAATACAGCAGATTAAATATGACCATTATGCTGAATATAACTCCAAATACAGACATAAGCTGTATGACAAGATTCAATCCCTCGGTCTGCCCACCGGCCTCCATAAGCGCCGCAGTCATAATATACACTATGAATCCCACAACCAGACAGCACGGTATCATGATACAGCACATGGCAATTATTCCCATGACTTTATAGCCCTTTGCCTTATCTCCGTGTTCAGGCATCTCCATATCATTGTTGCGGCTTATCATCTTAAGCAGAGTTCTAAAATTCTTCATGCGTCATCTCCACAAAAATCTCCTCAAGAGATTTATTCTTATGCTGATTCTCAAGTTCCTCAAGAGTTCCCTGATATATATCCTTTCCCTTGCGTATCATTATGATCTTATCACAAAGCTTCTCTGCGACCTCAAGCACATGCGTGGAAAAGAAAACACAGTTGCCAGCATCTGCATGTTCTCTCATCATCTTCTTCAGTTCATAGGCAGCATTCGGATCAAGCCCTGTCATCGGTTCATCAAGTATCCACACCGGTGGATTGTGTACCAGGGCTGCTATGACCATCATCTTCTGTCTCATTCCATGGGAATAACTGACCATCTGTCTATTCAGGCTGTCCTCCATCCCGAATCTCTCAGCCATCTGCTCAATCCTTGCCTTCCTGTCAGACACCGATACCCCATATATATCTGCGATGAAATTTACATACTCAAGTCCTGTAAGGCGAAGGAAAATATCAGGATTGTCAGCTATGTATCCCATGGACTGTTTCGCCTCCATCGGCTTCTCCCTCATGTCATAGCCATTTATCACAACTCTGCCCTCGGTTGGCATAAGTATTCCTGTCAGCATCTTGATCGTGGTTGTCTTACCTGCACCATTCTGTCCGACAAATCCAACAATCTCTCCCTTGTTTATATGGAAGCTGAGATCATCAACCGATACAAAATCCCCTCCATACACTTTCTTCAACCCTTCCGCTTTTATCATGTATGTAACCCTTTCATTTTATATATTCTTCTTATATATTATGCATATCTCAGGGGACATATCAGATTACTGTCCACACTTATGGACATTATAACAATTCATTGTATTGTTTACAAGTTTACAGTGGTATCAAGGCAGAACGAATATATTATTTTCTCTTTGACCTTCATGCCTGTGAGCTGTTCCAGTACATCCGCATATTTATCCAGCTGGACATGATACTTCCGAACCAGTTCCTCAGATTTTTTGACCGAATCGGTCTTGTAATCCATAAGCACTATCTGTCCGTCCTCTATGAAATATGCATCTATTATTCCCTGGACAACTATCGTCTCATCGGTCTTATCTTTTTCAGAACGCCCAAGTATCTCTCCTGGTGTCATCATCATATAGAACTGCCTTTCCCTGTAGAGATCACCGCGCAGATCTGCTGCCGCCATCCTCTGCCCCAGACTGCTTCCAAGCATTTTCACTATCTTATCCGCTTTTATCTTCTCCCTGTAACCGTCATCGAATAAGCCAAGTCCAAATATGCGTTCCACATCTGCGTATATTCCTGCTTCTGTGGTCTGCCTGAAGTCTGCAAGCTCCATTATCTTGTGGTATACGGTTCCTATTTCATTTCCCGCTATGGTTTTCTCACCGCTCATGAACTTCGGAGCGGGAGCTGACTTTCTCTCAGCATACTTTCTCTCTCTGCCCATATCAATATACTCCGTGTCATCATACATTGCCTGAAGCTTTTTTATCTCCGTTATCGACATCTTGCTCTTGAGTCCGGAGGAGACGTGTCCGTATCTGAAATCTATGCCTTTTCTGATCTGTTCAAAAACTTCCTTATCTAACCCCTCTGTTTCATCCAAAATCTCCATTTCATCTGAGTTCTCAGTTTTCGATGTAAGCGAGACTGCATCTGTGTGCACAAAATCCGAGGATTTTATCTCATTAACATCGAGGAACTCTTCATGATCTATATAGCTAAGAGCCGTGTATATCCATGACAGAAAACTCTTTCCGTTAATGAGCGCCGCACTGCTCATCTCCGAACCAATCGCATAGATCCCACAGTTCTCCTTGAACTTGTCTAGGGATTTTGGACATCCCGTCATATACAGCTTTTCTTTTGCCCTTGTGAGCGCAACGTACAGTACGCGAAGTTCCTCCGCATAGTTCTCCACCCTCATCTCAGAGGCCATGACGTTTCTTAGGAATGTATCCCTCTTAACCCTGGCATCTGCATCTATAGCTGAAGCCGTAAGGTAATACTGCTGATGAACCAGCACTTTTTTCTGTACATCCTTCATGTTGAACGACTTTCCAAGCCCTGCAACAAACAGTACCGGGAACTCCAGACCTTTGCTCTTGTGCATAGTCATAACACGGACAACATCATCATTATCGCTTACTATATCCGCCTCCGCAAAATCAAGGGAATTGGTCTTAAGCTCATTTACATATCTGATAAAATTAAACACACCCTTACTATTTTTCTCAAAATCGTCAGCTTTCTTTATGAGCATATCGATATTTGCCTGTCTGCGCCTGCCCATAGGTCTTGCACCGACAAACCAGTAAAATCCCGTTTGGTCAAGAACATATCGTATGATATCGCTGAGCGACATGAAGTTCTTATTCTCCTTTAAATAGTCGAGCATGCCTACAAATGCTCTTACCTTCCCTATAAGCTTATCCTCATCACCGATGGCTGCGCTTGATTTCGCCATATCATCGAGCCCCGCGCACTCACCCTGACATTCATCGTCGTGATTTTCAAGATAATCTATAAGTTTGTCATACAGGCGGACGTTGTAGTCTCTGCCGTCTATCTCATACCTTGTCCTGTATTCACCGACTATTCTGGCAAGCTCTTCCTCATCCATACCAACCATAGGGGATCTGAGAACCGCCGCAAGATCACCGTCTACATAACTGTTATCTATGACCGACAACATACTGACAAGACAGCTCACCTCAACCGCACCAAAATAGCCGCTCTCACTCTGTATATAGATAGGTATTCCCTCGTCTTCAAACACCTGGTCAAATACAGTGGCGGAGCCCGATACACTTCTTAGCAAAATAACTATATCGCTGTACTCCACCTTTCTGACAGTACCATCGCCATCGTGGATATACATCGGATCGTCTCCATCTACAATCTCATGGATCTTATTTGCAATATACTTTGCCTCTATCTGCGCACAGCTGTAATCCTCATCCATATCTCCGGACACAGTATCCCCGTCTATCATGATAAGCTCTGATTTTGGTCCCTGATACACGTCACCTGGCTCGCTCATTCTGCCATGTGGATCTTCCAATGCATATTTTGAATTGAGTCTTGCAGCATCATCGTATTCTATGCCGCCGATTTCTTTTCTCATAAGCTGTTCAAACAGTGCATTCACAGTCCTTAACACATTGATCTCACTCCTGAAATTTCTTGTCAGGATGATACAGTTTCCAATCATATCAGCAGACGCTTTATCATCATCGCCAAGCCTCTGATACGTATTGTACTTGCCGATAAACAGGTCAGGCCTCGCCATCCTGAATTTATATATACTCTGTTTTACATCACCTACCATAAAAGTGTTATTGATGTTCTCACCGTGTCCAGCCACGCTTCCCAGTATGTACTCCTGAATAAAGTTGCTATCCTGATATTCATCGATAAATATCTCCCTGTATCTGAGGGATACCTCACGCCCCGCCTTCGACGGGACCGGTCTTCCATCCTCTATACCATCACACAGTATCCTGAATGCAAATTCCTCTATATCGTGAAATTCAAAGAGATTTTTGTCCATCTTGACTTTCATCAATTCATCCATATAGAGTTCTGTCAGATCAAGCAGCGCACCAAGAACCGGTGCGGTGATATTCAGCTGTCCTAGCACCTCATCCACTTCCGTTATTGCAGACATGAGTTCTGTTATCATGCCCTTATACACATCCCTGCGATTCTTCACAAATGCTTTCTTCTCAGGATCAGCATCCCTCGATGTTACAGCAAGGCTGTCAAAAGCGTAGTATATCTTATTTCCTGACGCATCCACAGAGACCTTTTCATTTTTCGGTCTCAATGATGCCTTATATACCTTTTTCAGCTCAAACAGATTAACACTTGAATGCGCGACCGGATCACACTCCTTAAGCATGTGGGTGAGCATCTCCGCATCCCTGTCCACCCTGTCACCGTAGGATTTAAGTCCATATTCCTCAGTGGCGTACAACTGACATTCACACGCCATATCGTGTGCTATTTTCACCGTCTGGCGTGCCCTCTCTGCAAACAGTCTCACCATCGGAATGTTCATCACAGCATCACACTTCTCCTCAAATGAAGCGCCTTCCCTCACCTGAATGTCAAGTGCCGCTCTGGCATCTCTTATCCATCCATGACGATCCGGATAGCTTGATATGACCTGCATAAGGTGTGTCACAAGAGCCGGAACCTCGGTATCCCTCTCCTTCACGGCAAATGTCCTGACGAGCTTTATGAAGCCCGGCACAAGGTTCTCGTCCTGATAACAGCTCTCCATGACCTTATCCATGACATCCTTCTTTATGATCTCCATCTCTGTTTTATCCGCTATATCAAATGCAGAGTCCAACTGTACCTTTGCGAAATACTCCTTCACTATATGGAGACAGAAGCTGTCTATTGTGCATATCTCAGCATGGTTTATGAGTGTCATCTGCTTTATCAGGTGTTCATCATATATTCCGTTTGCCATATATTCATCTATCTTCTTCTGAAGTGCCTCACTTATCTTCTCCTTCATCTGGGCTGCAGCCGCATTGGTAAATGTCACAACAAGCAGTTCATCCACGTTTACCCTGTCCTGATCCGGCAGTTTGTTCCCATTAGAATCCACACCCAGAACCATCTCTATTATGCGCTCAACCAGAACAGCCGTTTTTCCCGAACCTGCTGCCGCAGCAACAAGAAGATTGCCAGTCCTCGTGTCAATTACATGCGCCTGCTGTTTAGTCCAGCTTATCTTATTGCTCCCCATCTACGTCGCCTCCATTCTCTATATCTGTTACGCCAAGTTCCACAGCCCTGCTCCTTAGCTGCTCAGCCTCCCCGCGGGCTGCCTTAAGAGCATTCTTAGCCTCCTCCAGAGCTGTTGTTGCACTTTCAAGGTTCTCACGCATCTTCGCAGTTGCCTTGTCCCCACGGCTCGTGACTTTTTCCTCCGCAGTTTCATATTTTTTGCTGGCACTGGCGAGTTTTTTCTCCGCAGACTTTATCTTTTTATCTGCCTCCGCGAGTCCGCTCAAAACCTCATCGATAGCCTTCTGACTGTCGTTGTACGCCTTCTTTTCCCCATCATACATTTTGGAATATGAATTTCCGCCGTATTTGCTGTCGAACATACACACATGTCTGTATGAACAATAGGTACACGCGCTTCTGTTTCCCTGCTTTACGGGATTGATGGCGATCTTACCGTCCGCTATGCATGTGCCAAGTCTATCTATGTTCCTGCGATTTGCCTCCATAAGCGCCTTTATCATAACCTCTTCCATGGCCTGCTTTCCCACCAGTGTTGCCTGTGTGCTGTCCATTATGCTAACTGCCCGACTGCTGCCATTGTATATTCCGGCATACTTCGACGCATCCAACAGCCCGCTCTCTATAGCATCCACCTGAAACCTGCCAAATGTCCGCTTTTCATCCGTGACCAGCTCCTGACTTTCCTCGTCGTATCTTATATCCCCGTCAAAGTCCGTCATGTCCACTATCGGATCATCAAATGTATAATACAAAAGACCGCCTACATGCACCTGCTCAGATGAGCGTCCAAGCTCATTCATCCTTCGTTTCTCAAGCTCATATGCAATAGCGCCGTAGGTCACCAGCTGCATCTGAAGTCCAGCCAGCACCCTGTCCTTATCAATCTTCTGATCTGATGATTTGTAGTCTATGATCTTGAAATAGACATCTCCGTCGCTCACATACTCGTCAACTCTGTCTATAACACCCTTAAGGCTCATCGTCATTCCGTTTGGCAGTTTGAATATATAGTTCTCTATGCCGTCTCCCAGCTTTGAGGTATCAAAGTATCTCTCAAAGTTCTCCGGATGCATATCTCCGCACAACACAAATGTTCTCAGTGTTTTCGCTGTTCTCACCGCGATATCCTCAAGGAACTTCTTCACATACGCCGCTCTGCTCGAATCCTCAAAGTATTCTGCCGCCTCATCATCCGCCGAGGCATCTACAAACTCCACAGCTCTGTCAGCAAGCTCTGTTTCCGTGATATCAGCCCAATTGTTACCGCATTTTGTCTTGATATATTCAAACATTTTCTGCATGGAGCTATGCAGAATGATTCCGACATTTGCAGCATTCAGCTGATATGTCTCCCTGTCCATAAGACCGAGTCCATACTGCAGGAAATATTTGAACTGACATTCTGCGTATTTTTCAAGTTTGGACACACTCTCCGTGAGCTCTGTTCCATATAACAACTTCACAGTCTCCGGAGAGAGCGTCTTTGTCTCATTCACATAGTCATATCCGCTCTGCATGGCTCCAAGCCATGTCGCATACTCAGTGTTTCCTCCTTGCTGCTCTATAAGGCGTTTTACCGCCTGGAGTGTCCCATCACTGCCAACCTCATCATATCTGCTCACCAAATATCTGAGCGCTCCATTCACAGTCTCCGGTATCTGACTGTCAAGGTCATAATCCTCTATCTCTATGTCCGGGAAGATATTTCTTATCCTGTCGACGAGGTAGGACGGACCGACTGCGTTCATATCCTCACCCATCTTTCTGAATACGATATACAGATTGTCTGACGGCTTTGTGAGGCTCGTGTATATATAGAACTGTTCTATATATGCATTTGTCTTGTCCGATGGTGCAAGTGTAACACCGCATTTTTCTAGATTCTGTCTGTCACCGTTTGAGAGTATCTTGCCCTTCTTAGCCGGCTTCGGTATTATCCCCTCATTCACGCCAGTGAAAAACAGAGCCTTCACATGATTCAGTCTCGATCTTGTCATGTCGCCCACAACTACTCTATCTATGGTCGGAGGAACGATCCCGATCTCCATATCTGATATTCCGGCCTCAAGGACTCCGGCATACTCCTTGACAGTCATCTTCTCATCGCCGAGTATTGTAACGACTTTGTCAAACAGAGCAACTATCTTGTCAAATATCTGACCGTACGCATCGCCCTCATCAAACAACTTTTCCTCGTACAATCTTTTTCTGCGCTCCTCAAGCTTTTCACACACATGCAGTTCATCGAGGAAGTTATAAAGCTCTTTGGTATAATTTGTGACAGTATCTTTGGAATTCGGGCTTGACGGCTTGTACACATCGATGCAATCTTCGCCAAATATTGACACTATCTGTCTCCTTATTGAATCCATCTCCTGCGCATAATCGCTGTTATTCTTGTCCGTTATCTCCTTAAGCCACGACTTATATCCCCTGAGATTGCGTTTTAAGGCATAGTTCTCCATGCGCTCAACATCCATATACGCCACCTCTGTCATGCCGGACTTGAGCAGCCTGAACACACTGTTAAACGAGAAATTATCAGACATGACAGCAAGGAATGCTCTCACTGTATCTGAACAAGGATCTCCCCTCAGTGCTGTATTCTCATCTATAAACACGGGGATCCTGTACTCGTCCATGGCCTGTCTGTAATACCCTGCCACATCATGAAGATCACCTGCTACAACAGCGATATCCTTGTATCTGTACCCCTTCTCCCTGACCAGTTTTCTGATCTGAGATGCAACATACAGAGCCTCATCTCTCGCCCTGTCTGTCCTCACGAGCTTTATACTGTCCGCCGCTCCATTTATCTTCTGATGAGGGTATCTGAATATGTTCCGCTCAAATGCCGCAAGACATGGATCATCCCTGAATCTGTATGGGATCTCCCCCTGTCCGCACATCACTACATTGTCCAGAATGTCAACGTGAACATCTGCCGCAGCCTTACATATAGCCGCTATGGTCTCCTTCGTCAGCCTGAACAGTTCATATTCCTTTGGTTTTGCGAGTCCTATCCTGTCCGGATCTATGTCAAATGCAAATGTTACACTTGCAGCATGACTCATAAGCTGTGTTACCAGTTTCATCTGCACCGGGGTAAACCCTGTAAATCCGTCAAAATACATATGACTCTTCGATATAAACTGCGACTTTTCAACATTTGCAGCTAGAAGCTGGGAGAGCTGCTCCGCCACGATATACTGGTCGTTTGCATTGTGCTCCTCGAACTTCTCATAGATGAGTCTTATATCGTGGAGCTTCCTGTATGTTGAACTCTCACTGTCCATCTGCTCCATAGCCATATCTATCTCTTCCCTGTCCACCGCATACTGGAATAGCTCTGACATCATGGATTTCATCTCGTCTACAAATCCCATCTTGTCCATGTAATTGCCATACATGAGCAGATCATCCTGGTTCTCCATAAGGATACGCTTAACGAGCATACTTTTTCCAAAATCCTCAAGCACCTGCCCCGGATTGATGGATAACTCGTCAAACACTCTGTATGCAAGCCTGTTTAAACCTATGGCATCAATGTTCATAGAACCGTGTCTTGGATGCCTGGTGACTATATCTCTCTGTGCCTCCATGCTGAACTGCTCCGGAACTATGTACAAATAGTTCATATCATCATGCAGCATTGACTCCTCTATAATTGTTTTTAACATGTACTCTGTCTTGCCGGATCCTGCCGGTCCAAGGACAAACTGTACCCCCATATCTGATCCTCCTTGAATTAATGTCATAAATATTATCTGCCCTGAATAAAATGTATAAATAAATAGCAGGGAGAGCAAATAATGTCATCAACGAAATTAATAGTACTTAAATCAAAAGAACTTATATATACCGCAATCCTTCTGGCTCTTATTGTTGTATTTGTCATCATTCTCATAAACATGTTCAAACGAAATGACAAGTCTGACGGCAGCCAGTCTGGTCCCGCCAAAGCTGTCTCCGCCCCCGCCGATCCGGGAACTGGTATATATAATACCCGTTACACTCCAGGTACATATTCGTCACCTCTGATACTTGGAGAAAACACACTGTCAGTTATTGTAACCGTGGACGACTGCCAGATCACTGATGTGTCTTTCCAGCAGATGGACGAAACCATAACCACCATGTATCCTCTCCTGGAATCGTCCCTCGAGGACATCAACACTCAGCTTCACTACATATCATCGGTGGACGATATAATTCCATCCGGCGACAGCACGTACACCACAAAACTTATCATCGACTCCATCAAAAATGCTCTTAAAGAAGCCGTTGTCAACTGATTGTTTTCCCTTTATAGAAAACGGACAGACTCATATGTAATTCTACTTTACATATTTATCTGTCCGTTTTTTTGTATACGTCTCTGAAACATCTACTGCTTTGCCACGATATTGTCCTTATCCTTAAATATACTATGTGATGGAACATATCCCCTGACTCTTGATACAGGATATATATTGCTGAACGGCCCTATTACCGTTCCAGGATTCAGCACGCTGTTGCAGCCGACCTCAACATTGTCTCCAAGCATAGCACCGAACTTTTTGAGACCTGTAGGTATGTCAAATGTCTTTCCGCATGCCATTCCCTTCACATGCACCAGAGTCTTGTCCGACTTTACATTTGATGTGATGCTTCCGGCTCCCATGTGGGACTTGAATCCAAGTATTGAATCTCCTACATAGTTATAATGTGGAACCTGTACATTGTTGAATATGATAACGTTCTTGAGCTCTGTTGAGTTTCCTATCACACAGTTCTCTCCGACTAGAACACTGCCCCTGATAAAGGCGCCAGGTCTCACCTCTGTACCTGCACCTATGATGGTCGGTGCAAGTATTGTTGCTGTTCCGTATACTTTGCAACTCTTGTGTATCCACACATTCTCGCTGACCTCATTGTACTCATTCTTATCGAGAGTTTTTCCAAGATTTAACACAAAATCCTTTATGAGAGGAAGAGCCTCCCATGGATATGTTAATCCCTCAAGCAGTGATCCTGCCATGGTCTGATCAAGTGAATAAAGCTCTTTTATTGTTACTGATGTCTGAATATCTTCCATTGTTTCTATTCTCCTTTTTTGAAACCTACATTTGTCTTCTATAATATGTGTCAAGCATCTTTTTTATCGGCTGTCTGCCTCTGTTTTGGCTCAGCGGACTTATCCACATTTACGCTTTCCTTTGCATCCGTTGATTTTTTCGCCTGGTTTACGCCGCTTTTTGCGTAATACGCTTTCGTCTTGTTAAACACTCCCGTTATTCCGCCCTGATTCTGTATCTGTTTCACTCGGTTGGTATACTGTGTCACATAAGTGGTCATCTTCTGTGTATATTCTTCCTTCGAAATCTGGCCTTCTGCCACACCCTCAAGTCCTTTTTCCCAGCTTGCAGTGAGATCCGCGCGCAGCAGACCATTTATGGAATAATAAACTATATCGTATATGATCTCGCCGAGAAATGTTGGTGTGACTATCTGTGTCTTCTTATTAAGTGATATATATTTATTTGTCTCAAGCTTGGTTATGATACCATCTCTCGTCGCACTGGTTCCTATGCCCGCACCCTTTATCTGTTCACGTAGATCTTCGTCCTCTATGAACTGTCCCGCATTCTCCATCGTCAGGATAAGGGATCCTGAGTTATATCTCTTAGGAGGCGATGTCTCACCCTCCTTTATCTCTATGCTCTGTACACTCAACTTATCGCCCTTTTTGACATTTGCCAGACGCTCTATAAACTCCTGGCTGTACTTCGGCTCGTCCTTCTTCTTTGAAAAACTGTTAGCAGAAACCTTGAGATATCCCTCACTTATGAGGTACTTGAAATTGGCAAACAACTTTTCGTCGTTTTTTGTGAGTGTCATTGCAACCTTCTGATACTCCGCCGCAGGATAGAATATGCTTAGGAATCTCCTACATATTATCTCGTATACCTTGAGGGCAGTCGGCGCCAGGCTCTTTAATGCACCAAATCCCTGTCCCGTAGGAATGATCGCATAATGGTCGGTTATCTGTTTGTCATTTACATACTTCGTCTTTGCTATACCCTTGTATGTACCGCTGTCCATAGCCCCTTGTGCCCATGCGGCCACAGGCTGGAAATTCTTCAGTCCCGAAATATTTCGTCCTATCTCCTTCGCAACCGCTGTGGAGAGGACTCTGGCATCGGTTCTCGGATAAGTCACCAGTTTTTTCTCATAAAGCTCCTGTACTATCTTGAGCGTGTCCGACGGGCTTATCTTGAACAGTGCCGAACAGTCATTTTGTAGTTCGGCAAGATTGTACAGCATCGGTGGCTGTTTCTTCTCTTTTTTCCGTTCAACTGACTCGGCCACAGCCTCCGGCGCTCCCTCATTCAGCTCCGCGAGCAGCTTTTCTGCATCCGCCCGTTCCTTGAAACCATTCTCCTTGTAAAGAAGAAGCGACTCGAAGTATTTCGTATCCTTAACGGCTTTCCACTCGGCATCAAAGGTCTGTCCTTCCTCGCCAACGCTAGCCACAAGTCTGTAAAATGGAGTCTTGACAAATTCTCTTATCTCTCTTTCCCTCTTCACTACTATGCCCAGAACACACGTCATGACACGCCCAACAGCTATGACACACCTATCCATTCCGAGATATCTCTGCACCACATTTGAAAACTTGAGCGAAAGCGCCCTGGAGAAATTGATACCCATAAGGTAATCCTCCTGCGCTCTCAGATATGCCGCATCGCTGAGGCTGTCATACTCAGAAAGAGGCTTTGCTTCTCTTATTCCCCTGAGTATCTCCTCCTCGGTCTGGGAGTCTATCCAAACTCTTCTCTTCTCCTTGCCGCTCACCTGCGCCATAGAATCCACAAGTCTGTATATATACTCTCCCTCTCGTCCCGAATCCGTTGCCACGTAGATGCATCCCACATCTTCACGGTTCAGCAGGCCCGCAACAATATTGAACTGTTTCTTTGTATTTGGAAGGATCTCATATTTGTATTCAGTTGGGATAAATGGAATCGTCGCCAAATCCCACTTCTTGAGAGCTGGATCATATGCATCCGGATAGCTCATAGTGATCAGATGTCCGACACACCATGTCACGATCGCCTTATCCGATTCCAAATAACCATTTCCGGCATTTCCCTTCACCCCCAGCACATCGGCAAACTGTCTTGCAACACTGGGTTTCTCTGCTATATATAAATTCTTCAAATTCTACTCCTGTTCCGGTGGCAATTGCCCGTTATTCTATCATCATGCAACCGCCCATAATACATCACAACACATCTTTATAATATAACAGAATTCTCACCAAGGGGCAAGTGGGGACGGAGGTGCCTGTCCCCATCCATGTCCCCACGCATTGCGCGTTAATACCGAATTGCTTCGCATTTCTCCACACGCATTGCGCGTTAACACCGAATTGCTTCGCACTTCTCCACACGCATTGCGCGTTAATACCGAATTGCTTTGCACTTCTCCACACGCATTGCGCGTTAACACCGAATTGCTTCGCACTTCGTGCTCCCGAATTTCTGCGCGGCATTCACACTCCGGCCTATCGGCCTTCGTGTTCATGTCGCGTCATCCCGTCAAATGCGCTACATGCCGCGAGCAAGCTCTCGCATGTGCGCGCTTGACGGGATTATAACGCGCAAAAAGCACCCCGCCTGCGACATGCGCAGACAGGATGCCTCTAAACTGATTTATATTGAATTTAGTAGGATTAGCAAACTCAATCTATGTTTTACTGCTCGAATAACAGCTGCTCGTATGTTGGGAATGGCCAAGCTGTCTTTGGAAGCTCCTTCTCAAGCTCATCAGCTGGCTTTCTCACTGTGTCAAATGCTGCAAATACTGTGTTGTGGAAGTACTTAGCCCAAGCCTCTGTATCTCCCTCATAATCTGCTGCCTTTGCAACCAGCTCCTCAAGGGCTACTGTAGCGCTCTTGAGCTCTGTGAGCTTCTCTGAGATAGTGTTCAGAAGTGATACCTGAACTGTAGGATCAATTCCGAGAGCCTTGATCTCAGCTGCACCCTTTGCAAGCTCTGCCTGATATTCCATAACTGCAGGAATGATCTCCTCATTAGACATCTCTATCATAGTGAGTGCCTCGATGTTGATCTTCTTTGCATAGTTCTCAAGCATTACATCAGCTCTCGCCTCAAGCTCTGCCTTATCCATAACTCCAAGGTTCTCGAAGATCTTAACGCTCTTATCTGCTGCAAGATAAGGAACAGCATCAACCATGCACTTGATATTTGGAAGACCACGCTTTGCTGCCTCCTCAACCCACTCATCTGAGTAACCGTTGCCATTGAAGATGATTCTCTGATGTGCTGTGAGCTCTCTTCTGATGAGTGCCTTGCATGCTGTCTCGAAATCGTCAGCGCCCTCAAGTTCATCTGTCATCTTCTTGATCTGATCTGCAACTATTGTGTTAAGTACCATCATTGGGAATGCGATGGACTGTGTTGAGCCAACCATTCTGAACTCGAACTTGTTACCTGTGAATGCAAATGGTGATGTTCTGTTTCTATCTGTGGCATCCATTGTAAATGTAGGAAGTGTTGATGCACCTGATACATATGTCTTGCCCTTTGGTGACTCTGTAGCCTCACCCTTCTCGATGATCTGCTCAACGATCGACTGGAGCTGTTCTCCAAGGAATGCTGAGATGATTGCTGGAGGTGCCTCGTTAGCTCCAAGTCTGTGATCGTTTCCTGCTGATGATGCTGAAAGTCTCAGGAGCTCAGCGTTGTTATCTACTGCTGCCAGAACTGCTGCAAGGAAGAACTGGAACTGAAGATTTGTCTCAGGATGCTTGCCTGGATCTATAAGATTCTCACCCTCGTCTGTTGAGATAGACCAGTTGTTGTGCTTACCTGAACCATTTACACCGGCAAATGGTTTCTCATGAAGTACACACTCGAGGTCATGCTTTGCAGCAATCTTCTTCATAGTTGCCATAACCAGATGGTTCTGATCTGTGGCGATGTTTGTTGTCGAGAAGATTGGAGCAAGCTCATGCTGTGCAGGAGCAACCTCATTGTGCTGTGTCTTTGCAAGGATGCCGTATTTCCACAGCTCCTCGTTCAGCTCTGTCATGTATGATGCGATCTTATCCTTGATCGCTGCGAAATACTGATCATCAAGCTCCTGTCCCTTTGGAGGCATTGCTCCGAAAAGTGTACGTCCACAGAGCTTAAGATCTGTTCTCTTTGCAAATTTCTTCTTATCTATCAGAAAGTACTCCTGCTCAGGACCAACTGATGAAGTAACCTTCTTGGCTGTTGTGTTGCCGAACATTGCAAGAGCCTTAAGGGCTTCCTTGCTGATGGCATCCATTGAACGAAGAAGAGGTGTCTTGTAATCAAGTGACTCTCCTGTATATGATGTGAACGCTGCAGGTATGCAGAGGATGCATGTTCCCTCATCTGTTGTCTTTACAAATGCTGGTGATGTACAATCCCATGCTGTATATCCTCTTGCTGCACATGTCTCACGAAGACCGCCTGAAGGGAATGATGAAGCATCCGGCTCTGACTTGATGAGCTCCTTGCCTGTGAACTGAAGGATAACGCCGCCATCACCGACTGTGCTTACGAATGAGTCGTGCTTCTCTGCTGTTGTCTCTGTAAGTGGCTGGAACCAATGTGTATAATGTGTTGCACCAAGCTCCATTGCCCACTCCTTCATGGCAGCTGCAACTGAATCTGCGATTGATGTATCAAGAGGCTCTCCCTTGTCAATAGTCGCCTTGAGTGACTTGTAAACTGCTTTTGGAAGTCTCTCTCTCATGACCTGATCTGAGAATACGTGTGAGCCAAATACGGCTGAAATTTTGTTCATCATAATTACTACTCCTTTTCCTGATTAAAATGAATCCTTAACGTATCCTCAAAAAAAGAGAAAGGTGTCCTCCTTCTTGAGAACACCTTTGTCCATTTCGTATCATCTAATTGTTGAATATAAAATACTCCATATTCTTTCAAAAATCAACCCCTAATTTTAAAAAAATTATAAATAGGGTTTCAAATACTCCACCAATTCATAAACCTTTGTTCCTGGTGACGAATCAGCTGGAGTTCTTCCCGCATTTGTTTTATCTAATCTTTTTGCATTATTTATTGCTACGTCAATATAAGGTCTTAACACTGAATACATATCTGATCTATTCTTCTTGTACTCCCCTTTTCCTATATTCGTAAGCCACTCCGTCAGCTTAGGCCAATACTCAGACCGATGTATGTCCGCTTGATAATATCCAAAGTGTAAAAGGAACCATAGCTCTATACACTGATTAGACCAAATTGCATGAAAACATATCTCACTATTGGTATTCTGTTCACACAGTGTCTTGGTTTTATTGATATGTTCCGCTGGAAAATCGTCTGTGTCATACACAACCCACACATGTCTATAATCATTCGGACTTTCAAAAGCCTTCCTTTTAGCTTTCTCAAATAAGCTGATCGTATTGTCACCCTTTCCCTCTATATCAAGCTGAATACGGTCTCTGTAACTTTCATTTATTATTCTTCGTATTTCATCAAAATATGCAGGTTCAGTATCTGTTCCTTCCGTGACAATCAAATGATATTCTGGTTGCAATTTTACCTTTTTACTTCTTCTGCCACTAACCCAGTCCTTTCCCAAATCAGACTTCTTTAGAGGTTTTAAGCTCAATACCATTCACCCCCAAGCATATTCTGTAAGTATGGATCTGCCCCATACCGGCCTTCCATATACTGCTTATCATATGCAGCGGTACTGTTCACATGCCTGTCATCTTCATCACGTACGTCATACAATGAATAAATTTCACTTTCATGCTTGTCATCTAGCGCAGCAAACCATATCTCATCACGTCTGAACACTGTATTCTTCATTGTTGTCAAATCATGAGATGTGAATATCAACTGAGCCCCCAGCTTATTATAATCAGGATTCTTGAATAATTTGATTATATATCTAAGCAGTTTAGGATGAAGCTTTGCATCCAGCTCATCCACTACCACAAGCCGTCCTTCCTGTAACGCCAGCAAAAGAATCGGAAGTGCTGCAAGAAGTTTCTTTGTTCCATCAGATTCGACAGCAAATGGTAATTCATAGTATTCCCCATCCACCATTCTTCCTGTATATAACTGGCGCTCCTCTGCATTATATCTATAGTCACATATGTCTATATCAAGATCATTTAAAACTGTAATAATCCTTCTCTTTGTCTTTTCCTCATCCACCAGCAATACACGATTGTCCACCTCTGGTATCGCATAACTTTGAACGATACAGGACTCAAACCAGGTCATAACTTCAGTTATAACGTCCAGATTATAGTTGATTGCCAGGAATGACAAATACGGCATTCTTGGATTAACCATCTTGTTTATTCCACTCTTGCTTATGCTTGTTCCAAGTTTTATCTTTTCTCTCTCCCTTTCGAAAACTGTACCGGTACGTTTCCCTCCTATATTACGCCAATATAAGCTTTCTGAAATTATTGATCCATCAAGCACTGCAATATAATATCTATACTCCCTCTCACTCTGTCTAAAATATATCTGAAACTCTGTCGGTTCAGTCTTGGAGTCATTATCAAACAAAAATGGCACGCATGAGACTCCATACTGTAATATGAGTCTCTGTCTGTTTTTCTCAAGTTCAGCGACAGGCCTCACAACCATAGATAGCAGACAGGCAAGCGCCTGAAGCAGATTGGTTTTTCCTCCACCATTTGGTCCATATATAGCACTTACCGGAAGAAGTGCCACATCGGACTTGTCCGCTTTTAATAAACTTTCTTCAAACTCAGGAATAGCTGCCGCCTGAAAATCAAACTCAGTTTCAGTTCTGTATGACTTAAAATTTTTAAAAGAAAAAAAGCATAACATGGACTTCTCACCTCCCAATTATATAATATATATTATTATATAATACGTCAGTTTTCAAGTTTTATTCCACGTTATACAAATTTATTCTGTATTTTTTGTTTTATAATCTCGTTGTATGTATTATATTCCTAATTCATATAAATAACACGTTATATCAAATATAAACCACTCTGTCCTCATCCACACAGTAGCACGCCAGCTTTCCGCCCCTATATCTCTCACCATTTCCACAGTCGAGATCCATATAGTAAGACGTCTTGTAAACGTTGTAAGAATGGTCTTCATTGAGCCTGTTCGTCGTAACATGTCCGCAGAACACATACCTGTCAAATGCCTTCTTGTCTGCAAATGGAACATTATGGATATCAGATGAGATGAGAAATCTGTACTCATCTCTTCTCGCTGCATTCATAATAGACTCAGTGATATTGATGGTCCTGTCAGCATTTCTGATGTATGAGCCGCAATGAATACCTGAATGAGTGACAACACAATCTCCGTACTTCGGCGACTTGATCTCAGTATAATGTGGCAGATGAGCCAGATACCCGTGCAGCTTCATCTGACCATCCACATTGAGCCTCTTGATAGCTCTGACTGTTCCACCACCGCCGAATATGATCCACTGTCTCTCTGACATGTTTCCCTCTATGTACATCTGGGCAAACAGTTCATGGTTACCCTTTATGAGCTGCATGGAACCATCCACAAGATAGTCCGACATAAACTCGAGAAGAGGAATTCCCTCATCGTTCCAGTCGAATATGTCACCCATGACTATCATTTGATCCGTGGCTGGGTCAAAGCTTATATTTTTCAACATTTTTTTAAATGATATGACATCCCCGTGAATGTCGGATATGAGATATAGCATTTATTCTTCCTTTGACAATCTTTCTATCGCTCAGTTTTATATATTTGCATTGGCTTTTTCATTGCAGCTGGATTTTTCATTGTGGCTGCCATCTTCTATGAAAAACATTCTAAATCCCAATATCATAACCGGAACCACCTCGTTCATATGCAGCAAAAGCGTCACTGCCGGCTTGATAAATCCCAGTTCCGCCAATATAGCATATATGATCAGAAATGCTTCTATCATATATATTCCAAGCACAAACGTTCCACGTCTGGCAGATACCTTCATAAGCTTTGCTGCAGACAGAATGACAGCAATTGACAAAATAACAAGCAATATGAACCACAATATACACAAACCAATCCCAGCCTGATGTTCAATTATCGTAATATTATATCTTGCTCCAAAAATTCTTTCTGACATACTTCCAGCCTGATCCAGTTCATCCATGATCGAAGAACCTGAAATCTTATTCTTACTGGTAAATACATCATCACATCCGGCAAATATAAGTATAGCTCCACAAAGCAGTGATAACAGACAAGTCACAATATTCAACCTGTGCTGAACAGCCATGTATAGAATAAACATAATCGTTTCTGCGCATACGATAGCAAATGTGAGATCATCTTTGGCCGTCACAAGTTTTACACTCACAACATTTGCAAGTTCGATAAGAAACCAGAGCAAAACTCCACTCCAACTTTTCTTTACAAGGTCAACGCCCTTTACCATAACCACAAAAGCTAGTATCGTTATCACCACAGCATATATTTCGTCACTTCCCGAGCCGAATAATCCCCAATGTCCTCCATCATCGAGCCCACTGTCGGTATGTATTGAAAACGTCACACTTGCCCAGCAGATAACGGCATACAGAAGCGTAAGCACAAACAACGCCGCCGCATCTCTAAATTTCTTTTTATCCGTAAAAAGAGATCCACAATAACGCACTGCGCCGTATGTCTTATCACATATCTTCTCAAGTGGCAAAACAAAAAGTATCGCCCCTACAAGAATACATATAAGAATGTTCCTTATCTGGCTGACTGCACCTCCGCCGCCTATGTATCCAGCCAAAAATGTATTCTCCGTTCTCGTCATTATTCCCCACATGGCCGCATAACATATTGCTGATATCACAAATGCCGGTATTGCCGTTTTTAGAATCTTCTGATCGTATTTTTTCATCTTTCTCCGCCTCCATATATCAGTTTTTCTACCTGTAAATCATCCTTTTTTAAAAGGTTTAAAAAGGCTTAATAAGGTTAAATAAGGTCACCGTATACACTGCGACCTTATAAGTTCCTGCCTTATCTCCTCATTTGGCACAAATGCAGAATTACTCTTCCTCCGATAAGCCAGATATCCAAGATGGATCAGGTAAGTGAGAACATCATCCTTATTCGCAAAACTTACTATGTCATTCTGAAATGAAACCTTCAAATAATTCAGTATTATACCAATCTTTTCACAAGCTCCTCATAAATCTCCTCCGCCACAGCCAGCTTGTATGCAAGCCTTGTCGGCTGAGGTGGAAGCTCCACATAATATGCTTCCACATCGCCATCTATGTCTATGGCAAAGTATACCTGTCCCGGAACTGAAGCGTTCGGATTCGCCGGATCAACATTGCCCATTGTTCCAGTCACGCCAATCCCTATATTCGCATTATATGCCTTCCTACACGCCTTCGCCATGGCACCTGCAGTTTCCTTTGAGTATACTGTATACTCATCTATGATCTCCGCCGGAACTCCCTGCATAATCTTTGCCTCATTGCAGTAGGTGACAAATGCGCCCTTAAGCACTGCCGATGAGCCTTCCGTGTCTGTGATGAGGGATGCAATCTGCCCTGAGGTGGCGGATTCCATGGTGGTGATGGTGAGTTCTTTGGCAATAAGTAACCTGTTAAGTTTTCTATAGTTCTCTCTTATATCGTTTTCGCTGTACTGCTTGTACTCATTCTCTTTATTATCAATCATAGATTAACACCTCCTTATCCATAAGTTCTGTATCATACTTTTTCTCATTGATCTGAGCCAAAGCTGCAAGTGCTGTATTCTGAAGTGTACGTTCATCTTCCTAGTTTTCATCCTCATCACAGTTTACGTCCTCATCCGCTGTGGCTTCTCTATCCTCGTCACTTTCATCCTCTGTATCATCAAAATCACCAAGGTCATCAAGGTCCACACATTCATCAGCATATTTCGCCTCCATAATCTTGTGGATCTGCTCATACTCCTCATTTCTGATCTTTATAAGTCTACTATAAAGTTCACTATAGTTTACCGGTTCTCCCTTTTCCTTTTTCTCATCCATAAGCTTATCAGCTTTTTCTACAAAATCAAGAAAGTCGTGAAGTTCCTCTTCACCCTCATCTTTACCGTCAGGAATCACCAGTGCTTTGTGTGCCATGTCTACTTTTATATCTGTCAGCCTTGTCATTTTCACTAGAGCATTAAGCTGTTCCTGAAGGCTGAGTATCTGAATCTCCAATACTTTTCTATCATACCCGCTATCGATTATCTCCTGATCAGTATTTATGAACCTGCACTTCAGATCCGGCTGTGGCTTAATGGGAATGATCAATAGTCTGACAGCTATAAACACTGCTATCATACTACCCATGTCAAATAATGAATTACTGCTGAAACTGTTGTCCACAATTCCTGCCTTTGCACATATTCCAAATATCAGAAGTCCCAAAACACTTACATCTATCCATATCAGCATCCACATTCTTTTATGTGAATAACGTTCAACTATCTTCGAAGCACATGCCAGCAGAACGATAATAAATGCCAGCAATGCAATCATCCATATAACAACTGGCGAATTCAACGGTTCGCCCACAAACGAATAATCACCTGATACATTTCTGCGCAATCCGTTCTCGAATCTAACCAATACAGGAAGTACAACATAGCCATAAGCTATCCCCAGCATCACACTAATGATTATATAAATCAGCCATTCTACTATCAACTCACTATTATATAATGCATATATAATAAGCACTTCCACAGCTGCACCGAACAGCACCATTAGAACCCATATGGCATATCCAGTCATCTGCCAGGCAGAAGATAATGAAGTTTCAAATAACATATCTGCTTTTGCACAAATCCGGTTTGCATATATGTATGCAATAACGGCAAGATAAATTACCGATAGGATCAACCATACAATACCACTCTCAAAGAATTGCCTGCATATATAACATACTGCAAGACTCAACGCAATCACGCAAAATATGTACAAGCCTGCCCGACTAATCTTCGTATAAGGGATATAACAAAAAATGGCAATCAGCGAGGCAACCACAAGTATGGTAACTAAAAACACTCTTGATTGCCTAAGATTCGGATTTCTCTCTTTACAAATATAAAGATAAAATTTATACATGAGTTCCCACGGGATCAAAATAAATACCATGCCGATGACTAGCATCTGCCATTGATCCCTAATCCACCACGGCAGGAACTGCACATGTCCGGTTGCTTCAGCGTTAAAACTGGATACTCTCTTGAATATAATAAAGTCTTTTACCACAAATGCAGCCAAAAGCAGTACTATGATAGCTGCTGCTTTTATCTTGTAACTTCTGGATGTTATTGGCTGCTTCTTTTCTTTGTCATCTGTCTCTTCAAAAAGCCTAGTTGAGGCTTCGTCGTCCGGATCAACTTTTGTTTCATCTTTTGTCATTGAACTTGGAGTCCTGTTTAAAGTTTCGTTGTTTTTTTCTTTGGTGTTGTCCATTCTCCCTCTCCTTCTCGTTATTGAAATATTACTATTTCTAACTATATATCACCAGTGAACAAATTTCACCAACAAATTTTATTATTCTTCATCATTTATCTCTTCGTCATTTGCTTCTGCCATCTTTCTTTTCTCCTTTGCCTTCTCCGCAGTCTATTCCGCCTCAAGCTCTGCAATCTTCCTATCTATGTCAGCAATCACCTCATCTATATTATCCACATCAAAAAGATCATATTCTTCTAGTATTGCTGATTTCTTTTCACTGTCCATATCATCATTATCCTGATATGAATTTAATTCATCGACAAGGAAGTATATCATGAACAAATCCAAACAGCAACGCTATTATTTATGGAGACATCTCATTCTCCGATTATGATTTTATCACCAAGATCGAGCATTTTCAGACGACCAACAAGATAAACCGTGCATCCCGCATCACATCTAATGCACGTATGTTTCTTTCAACAAATTCACTTCCAGATGTGCCCCGCCGCCTTATAGCCGAAATCCTTTATAAATTCACGTATAACCACTTTTTTTATTATGTCTCAAGTTTTTTCAAAGGTTTCACGCATATTGCCGCAGTTTTCAGATAGTTGGCAACTTGTTGATGAGAGATCTTGATCCCATGTATCTCTTGTATAGCATGAGCAGTTTTCCTCAAGGATAAACCAAGATTCACTTTATAAAAGAGGCAGAGTCCAATCACATTTTTATCAAACTTTGAGAACTTAAGAGATGAGGCATTCTTAGGCAGGGATCGTATGTCCATGTGAAAGAAATCTATCTGGAATTCACGATAGATGTAGTGAAGCTTGTATTTATATTTGTTGTTTTTTAATTCTGCATTGTCGACCTTATTGAAGAGCGTTACCTTCCTCTCTCCCTCAGAAACTCCGAGTGAACAGTGCAATATTATGGTCAATAAGCTGCAGGCAGACTTCCTTTACATCTTTTTCATCACAAACGACTGAATAGTTTACAGTTACTGTATTTTTGTTATTCAATGAGCATCTCACTTCGCACTCATGAACCAGAGATGATAAGTATATGTAACCATTCCTTTTCTCTATATCTGCAGCCATATCCAGCATCATATCATTGTAATCATCATCTACAAATTTATACTCCAGACTATGCATCACACAAAGTTCCTTGTTTGGATTGCATTCTTCATTATCCAATCCATAGAATTCAAACTTCAACTCAAACCACTGTGCATAGCATGAATCAAGGCAAAATCCGCTTATAAAACCTGTTTTCTTACTATCATCACCTGCATCGATTCTCATATGTATCTTTTCATTTATGACGCCTTGCAGCTTGTCAAATTTCTTAATAAATGTAGTATATGGCTCATTATTTAAAGTATTGCCGTGCTCTTTCTCCCTAAATATCATCATATATCGATCTCCTTCCTTATCATCATTCTCCTGAAATCTCAATTCCAACTACTCCATACTTCTCCTCAGTTTCACACTGTGTGTCACATTTTTCTCCTAAATGTCAGTGAAAAAGTTTACCAGTAGTCAACTATTATAATAGCGTTTACATTTGCCCGGAAAAAATATTGGTAATGCCATAAACTATGCTTATTCCACAATTCCATTTATCTCAAAACATAAAAAAGATTGTTTGTTTTCTTCTTTTCAAAATATCATAAATTTCATCCAAATTTTCCCAACAAGAAATTTAAAAACAAAAAAACCACTTCACAACTGAAGTGGTTTTACAACAATATATTAAATTTTAAAATATATGAATTTTACATTATTATTCCTAGGCATTTCTTTTTATACTTCTCAATATTTCACATTCCTCTTTTACTGGGATGTCCATATATATATCCTCTGTTAATGTTAATTTCCTATGTAAATAAATACATCTATTAACAAGATGCGCTAATTTATCGAATCTTTCCTTGCGAATTTCTAACTCAAGTATATTATTACTACTTGGCTTGCTTTCCCTATTATCTTTTTCTTGTAGAGTAATTTCTTGATTGTAACTCAATGTTCTTGGGCTACCTTCATCTTCATCAAATTTACCATTTTCCCATTTAGAAATAGTTTCCAATTTACAATCACGATTACTTTCCTCAACTGGCGTACTATACCACTCATGATTATACATACAATATCCATCAAAATATTCCCCATCACTGTGATTATTGATTTTTGCAGAACCAAAACAACCTTTTCCTAAATTAAATGTATCATATGGAGATGCAGAATTACAAGTCTTCTCAATTGCACACCGTATTTTATCTTCACTCTTTGATATGATATCTTTAAGTTCCTGTAATGTTTCTATCTCCAACCTATAATCTTTTCTTGATGCACATTCACAATATTTCTCCAGTATTTTCATCATTTCTTTAATAGATTCACCCTCTGTACCTTCCAGCTCTTCAAGTCCACACATGAACTCAATTTCGTCACTTACAAACCCCAGCGACTCTTTAAAATCTGAAGAAATCTCAAAGTCTTTTCGAGATGCACCCATGCCATAAAATAAATCTTCAATACCAGCTAATTCTTTCATATTAACATAAACATCTATAGGTATCTCATTGGTCCCCCTTAAATACTTCGATAGACTTGCTTCAGACAACGAAGCATTATATTTTTTATTATACCATTCCAGAATAGATTTTTGCGTGGCATTTTTTATATCATTTGAACTTTCATAATTAAATTTTGCCTGTTCAAAATATAAAACAAAACGCTCTGCTGGTGAAAGACGTTTATTAAATCCTAATTTCATAATTACCTCACTATAATAATATTAGGTCTTTCTATTATCATATTACCTTTAAAACGTATTATATAATTAGATTTTTTTTAATTCAATGTGAAAAAGTAACATTTAAACTAAATGCCATCATACATTCAAGAATCATTAATCTCCTACTATTATATAAAGTCATAGTCTTTCTTTACCTTTTCTACAGGTTCGACTATGCTATTCTAAGATACTGTGGATTGGTTTTTCCTCCTACCACTAGATGGTTTATATGAGGCTCCAACCACAGTCTCTTTGTTCATTTGTTAATCAGTTAGTTACCGCATGGCGGTTTATCAAGAAGTAGGTTACGATTACAAGGAGTCCTGTGGATCTTGAAACAGTATCAATCTATTTTAAGGAGCTTCCTGTTTAATTCAAAATGTGGACGTTGAAAAATAAAAATACCTCAGAGTAAAATAAGACTACTGACTGGCAGGTTAGTAAAAATCTTATCGAACAGAGAGATATCTACAATGAAGTCTAACACACAGAATAAAAAAATAGAAGCAATAACAGAAAAAACTTTAGTAATCGGAATTGATGTAGGAAGTGAAAAACACTATGCAAGGGCGTTCGACTACAGAGGTATTGAGCATTCAAAGAAACCATTCAGCTTCAGTAACAGTGAAGCAGGATTTGAAATGTTCAAAGCGTGGATCTCCGATATCAAGGAAACGCATGAAAAGGATAAGGTCGTGCCAGGGATGGAACCGACAGGGCACTACTGGTTTAATCTTGGAAAGTATCTTCAGGATAATGAAATGAAACCGGTGCTTGTGAATCCTCATCATGTAAAAAAATCAAAAGAACTCGATGACAATAATCCGACAAAGAATGATCGTAAGGATCCAAAGGTAATCGCAGAATTGCTAAAAGAGGGACAATATATGATCCCATATCTGCCTGAGGGTGTGTATGCAGATCTGAGAACTGCTTCAAATATGAGGTTTCAGATCCAGTCAGAGATTACGAGAATCCAAAACAGGATAAGTCGTTGGTTCAATATATATTTTCCTGAATATAAGACAGTGTATGGAAAGCCTGATGCAGTAAGTGGAATGATGCTTCTGAAACAGGCACCTCTTCCAGAAGACATCCTGACGTTGGGTGTTGAAGGAGTAAACCAGATCTGGCGGGATGCAAAGATGAGAGCAGTTGGAAAAAAGAGGGCGCAGATCCTGATAGAGGCTGCAAGGCACAGCGTTGGAGCAAAAAGAAGGATCGACGGCTGCACGAATGGAAATTCGAATGCTACTTTGAGAATTATGAATCCAGAAATAATCGTCTTCAGGAAGTAATGACATTGATTGAAGAACTGGTAAAAAAGATACCGATGGCTGAAAAGCTGATGGATATCAAAGGCGTAGGAATTAAGACTGTGTCTGGATTCCTTGCAGAAGTAAGTAATGTAAGCCGGTTCAGCAATCCAAAGGAACTACAGAAACTTGCAGAATTGGCGTTGGTTGAGAACAGTTCAGGAAAGCACAAAGGACAGCCAACGATAAGCAGACGGGGCTGGAAGCGGCTTAGATATCTGCTGTTTGAGATTGCAATATCGCTTGTGGCGAAGAATCAGGAGTTTAGAGAACTCCATAATTATTACATAACCAGAAGGCTGAATCCATTGAAGAAAATGCAGTCACTTATGGCGATATCAGCCAAGTTGATAGTAAACGCTCCATAGCCGGTACCTACCCATCTTACCCGAATTTTTTTATAATTACCTCAACTAGTTGGAAAATAAGAGCGAAAAATCCAAATATTCGGGAGGTAGATTATGGCAACACGACTTGCTATTCGGGAAAAGCAGTTAGAGACCTGGACTGCGATTATTCAGGAGTGCAGGAACAGCGGTATGAAAACAAAGGACTGGCTTGCTGAAAATAACATATCAAAGGATCAGTATTACTACTGGTTCAAGCAGCTCAGACTTGCAGCGTGCAGGCGGTCCTCTGGCCCTCAACCAGAATTGCCAGTTGAATCGGAGAAGCCACAGATAGTCAAGCTGGAATGCGCTGATTATCAGAATGACCTTGATTCGTGCAGCAGTTCAAAGATAAGGATAGACCGCGGAAGCATACACATAGAGATCGCTGGCGGTGCTGCTCCCGCGGTGATACGTTCCATCATGAAGGTTCTTGTAGATGCTGAATGATGCAGTTGGTTTTTCTGAAATATACATAGTATGTGGCAGAATAGATCTTAGGTATGGTATAGACGGCCTTGCCAGAGTTCTCAGATCCCTTGGCATAGAGAACCCTGCAACAGCGGGTACGCTTTATCTATTCTGCGGAAGAAGATCTGACAGGATCAAGGGTCTTGTATGGGAAGGTGATGGATTTCTCCTCCTGTACAAGAAACTTGCAAATAGTTCATTTCAGTGGCCGCGCAATGCAAGCGAAGTTAAAAGTCTCACACCAAAACAATTCAGATGGCTGATGGAGGGGCTTACTATAGGAGTGAAGGGTGCGGACATTCTTTCTTGGACTATCTAAGTGACCAATCCAAGTCTATGTCTGTACTCCATAGGACTCAAATATCCTAATGATTTTTTTATTCTTTTTTCATTATACCAATAAAGATAATCATTTAAAATACCAATAAATTCTGAAATGTTTACCCCAGACCAATCTGCATTATAGAACATCTCATTTTTAATTCTTCCAAATACGCCCTCACAAGCAGAATTATCAGGTGAACAGCCTTTCTTTGACATTGATCGTATGAAACCATTTTTCTCCATCCTGTCAAGCCAGCCTGGCCAGCGGTAGTGTACGCCTCTGTCTGAATGTATGATTGGTTTTTCTCCTACAGATAGTAATTTAGCTGCATCGTCAAGCATAGAATTGACAAGTAATGCATAATCAATTGCTTATAGTCGATCCGCAGTTTCATAAATACGATATATCTCGTTCTTACTGTATAACAACCTAAATTTTTTTCTGCAACAACATCAACCAATAACTGTTCAATGCTAATTCTGTGCTTCATCTCTGCATTTCGAGGATGTTTACTAACCAAATTGAGCAGAACAATACTATCCCTTGTCCAATATGCATCCCGTTCCACCATAATAAAAAAAGTGTTTTGTGCAATCATATGATTAAGAAACTCATTAAACTACACACTCTCAAAACAAACAAAATCCACAAGCGGAAACTCATCCTCAATTGCCATTGCAATTTCATTACTTTTTTTACTATATTGTGGAACGTATATATTTTTCCCGCTTAAACAGTTAGAATCATTCTATGGCACATATATACCTCTCTGCTCCCGGCACAAAACACCCTCTTTCACAAGTTTATTAATCATCCAGTTGAAAGAATCTTTTGATAGCGTAGGTTTAATCTGTTTTAATTCATTGTATATTTGCTTTCTCGTGTATAAAGTATCTTTACTTAAATCCACACTTACATTTTGATACCACATAGCACCACCATACCTTTGGGCAATAAAATCAAAAATTGCCGAAAGGTATGGATTTTAATATTCATTTATCATATTGTCTGTTCTTCGCTTTCAGCAACTGAGCCACTCTCGGATAACCCCTCCGCAGGTTGAAAATCCTCTTCAACATCGCCCAAAGCATTATCCTCACCTAAATTTACAGAACCCTCTTGCACTTCATAATCTTCATCTGCAAACGCATTTTCCTCATCTATATCTGCATAATCCGCTTCATAATCTTCATCTGCAAACGCATTTTCCTCTTCTGTTACATCTATTCCTTCCGCAGCCTCAAAATCCTCCTCCGTATCTCTAAACGCATTATCTTCATCTAAATTTGCATAATCCACTTCATAATCTTCATCAGCAAACACATTATCTTCATCTATGTTTGTAGAATCTTGTTCATTTTCATAATCGTCATCTACAAGCACATTATCTTCATCCTCAAATGCACTCTCCTGATCTTCAATCCTTGAGTCTTCAGCTAATTCATTATCTTCGCCACTACTTTCTTGTATGTTTTCGCCATAAGCGTTTACATTTTCATCACCATATATACCCGCTCTAAGTTCACTCAACTCATTTTCTCTAAAGCTACTTATAATGCTTTCCATTTCTGGTCCATCAGACATGCCATCATTTCTCATTTCATCTCTCAATATATCCATATGCTTATCTATAGCTTCAGTGCCACTCTGTAGCAATTCTTCATTTGATGGTGCACGATAATAATCATTTGTTAATGTTAATGTTTTTCCCATATTAAACTTCTCTCCTTCAAAAAAATCATTATGAATTATATCAGATGTCAAATTCTTCAATTGAATACTTTTATCCAATTTTTCACAAGCAGCAGAAAATTTATTTGCATTTTCAGTTATCCCTAGCTTATTTTCATAATTATGTATCTCCCCAGAGCCTTTGTGTATGCTTGCTGGAATTGCAACGGCTTGTCCATTTTTTCCTATATGATGATGAATTAGAACCTCATTTTTATAATCTCGATATTGTGGAAAATATTTAACAATCGTTGCATCCACAATTGGCGATTCTCCTTTTGATAGCCTGTTCATATTCTTCTTACTAAAAAATTCAGGATGGCGACTAAATAACTCCTTAAAATAATAACCACTATTTCTTTCCCAACCTTGCGAATTAGAAGTCGATATTCCCTTCCCCTTATATCTCATATCAATCACTAATGCTTTATCATGATTTAACGAGTATTGTCTTCCATCGGAAGTTAGCCTAGGCTTATCTAATTCAGACTTACTTATTCCTCTATATGAATATATCATGTTAATTTACTCACATGCCTCCATATTCCAAACCAAAGACACCAGATCATCCAATTCATAATCAGTTTTCACTTCAATATCATGAAGAAAAATTCTATTGTTATCATTGTCAAAAAAAATTAACATATCATCATTACTATTCTTATTTGCAGTTCCCAGGAGAAAATATCTTTTCTCCGGGAAATAATAGCAAGCCTCTACATACTGCTGCTTTATAAAACTGATTAAATTATCACTAAATCCATTCGGAATAAAGTATAAAATAGTATCATCTATTCTCCCAGTCAAATGGGCATAATAGTATGTGGAATAATACTCATATAAGTCATCAGAAATTTTGAATCCCAACTGTTCACTCACTATTTCCTTAGAAAATTCACTCACAGGATACATTTGCCACTCTACTTCTCCATCAGAATTTTCTTTTGAGATTATGACTTCTTTTTTTAACTTGCTATCAAAAGTTACTGTTGGACGAGTACCATATTCTTTTTTATACAAAACATTCAACTTTTTGTAATAGTTATCAAAAGACTGTCTCATACGTTTAATCATCGTAAATTCACTCTCTTATATTATTTGCGTGAATGCCAACTCACCACTGTTATTATCATAAATATAGAACTCATCATTTTTTAACCTAGAGATTTCTTCAGGCTTAATAATATTTTCTCTTTTTAGCGTAACATTTTTTGCATTTGTAGTTCCATATGAAAATCTTCCTACAATATTCATATTGTCCGTGTATGTATCACTTATTTCCTTCTTATCATACGATCCCACAATATCCGAATACTTTTGACATGAATATGCTGATATATGTCTTGAAAGCATCATTTTAGACATTCTGCCTAAAACGGAGTAAAACAAATTATCTTCTCCAGAAAAATCCGCATATACATCTGTCCCAGACATACAAACAACTGATTGCATTCCTGATGTTTTCAAGTAATCTTCAACAAGCTTATTGCCCTCAGGTTTAATACCATCCAGGCATAGATAAACCCTTTCTCCTTTATTCTTCAGCATTTCTATCTCAGACATTATTATATTTAGCAACAATTTATTAGCGTTACTACGCAAGTCAATTACAACTGCGCCTCTCTTTTTTGCAATCTCAGCAATGCTTACTGCGTTATATAAATTATTTTTCTTGGCAAGAATAAATTCCGCCTCATTCTTTAATTCCGAGAAAAAATTTTCTATATTTCCACGTTCCAATTCTCCCTGTACTATTTGTGTTAATATACTTCTTGAAACGCTCTCTGTTATCAATCCTTTTGTCTCTGCTTCATTAACCTTATCTATTAACATAAGGTGTGGGCATGTTATATACATCCAAATATATGGCTGTATATTTTTTGATCTTATAAAACTCGAAATTCCATCTATATAATATTTTCCAGTCCCCTTTATATCATACTGGTCATTTTTTGAATTCATTATAATATGGCAAATTTCATTGTCATTCAGTCCTATAAATGGATCATAAAAAGGAAATTGTCCATTCAAAAAAGTCACATTTGAAGTTCCAAAACAATTCACCAAATAATTTTCCAAATTATAATTTCCCTCATGGAGAACAACCGGTATGTATCCTTGACCATATGCACATTCAATTCCTTTTGCCAACGCACGTAACCTAATAAATTCATCTCCACCGGACAAGATTATATTTCCTATAACCTCATTGTTATCAAAAAAATCTTCAATCTGACTTGGTTGATAGTATGTTATCCCTTGAGACTGTACATTTTCAGCCTGGATTCTTTTCAGTTGTTTTTTTTGTTTATGACGTTTTATCAGCGCCCAAGTTAATCCTAGCGGCGAATCGAATGCATCATTGATATCTCCCATACACTCACCTCATTATATTTTTTATTTATATTCATCAAACATGAATATAAATGGTTCTTTAAACGGCATACCTATAACTGCCTCACCTAGTCTAAGCTCTCTTAAATCCCAATCTTCCACGACATGTGCCCTTTTTTCTTCTTCGGTAATAATATTGGTTAATGTTTTTCTTTGCTCGATAATTACATTTTCACCATATAAATCAGAAGTAAACTTCCTAGTCTCCGCATCATTTGCTCTAAACGAAAACACAGACGAAAATCCAGCTAATATGTTTTTTCCTCTTTCCTCACCATATGCTTCTGTCATTTGGTTTACCGACTGTATTCCAGCCATTATTTTTAAACCTAGGCTTCGTCCAAAATTTACACCATCGTCAATATGCTGCAGATATGGCAACAGTTTAAATTCATCAAATATCATATATACATTACCATTCTGATTGCCTCGTCCCAACACCTCTTTCAAAGCTAAATCTATCAATAAACTATAAATAGGTGCCAATGTATCTCCTAACGATAAATCATATTCAATAAATAATACTTTCCCACCTTTTTTTCTGACAAAATCCCTTATTGAAAAGGATCCCTTATCAGCAAAAACTCCTGTTAATATTTTTCTTATGCACCCAAGTAGTTCAGAATAAACTCCTAAAGCCTGTCCACTTGCATCTTTATCTATATAACTACTGACAGAATACCATTTGGGGTGTTTAGAGATAAAACTTCTTAACATAGTAATTGTTGAAGCATCAAAGGTCTTCTTAAGCACATAATTATAATATCTTTTTTTCTTATACTGAGGATTATCCTTTCCTCGTTCCATCATGCCAAGTAAAATTACCGCAAATAAATCTCTCGCAGCATTTGGGAAAAATGGATTTTTACTTTTTTCGATTGCCTCTTTAAATATAGACCATGATATTTCATAAATATTATTTTCTATTTCCTGGCTATCCCAACCATCCGCTAAAATCTCTCTAAAAAGATTCCATTTTTGAGACTTTGACCTATACTGAATAGAATTTCCCAATATCAAATCTTCTTTCGCACCAAATTTATTATAATAATCCCCCTTTGTATCAAATATTATCATTACATCATTTTGAGTCATCTTTCTTTTGAGTTGATCTAATATAAGATAAAATGCATTGGTCTTACCACTACCCGTACCACCCGATAACAATATATGTTTACCCATAATATCATTATCTATGTTTAAATATTTTCTCGAATTATTACAATAACCTGGTAATGATATATAATTTAAACCACCACATACATTGTTTTCACCCAAAATTGAGCCAAACACCGGCTTTCTATTGACATTCATCCTGACTTTCTCTCTCCTCATTTACAACTTTTTCAAAATAAATGGTATTTAAAACAGAAAATATTTTTTTTAAATTATCTATTTCATCAATTTCTAACTTTTTTTCATTTTTGCTTATTTCTCTTTTATTTTTTCTTATTTTATTATATGAAATGTTATTATCCCCCAAATACGCTATAACATTTGTTAACAAATAAAGCTCTCTTTCATTAGAAATGATTCTGTCCTTTCTATGCTTAGCTAAATATTCATTAATATCATCATACTGAAACACTGTTAATCTATTTAAATGTCTTTTTATAAATCTCTCCAACATATACCATTCATCTTCATTAAATTCATATATTATCATTATCTTATCCTAACATATATTATATTTTGCGTTGGATTTACATTAACAGATACTTCTCCATCCATTCTTTCTGCATTCATAGCCTCCAATGTACACTCCAGCACAATTTTCTGAATTAAATTTGTATCCAAATTCTGTGGCAATTTAAGGACAAAATCATAACAGTTTTCTCTTATTCTTTCATATATCTTTTGACCTAATTCAGCTCTTGACGACACAACATATTTGTCCTGATTATATATAAAAAATTTATTATTATTTGCATTAGGAATTATACTTCTGCTCCAATAATGATCCATCGAGATCAAAGTATCATCAATTAAAAAATAATCGTATCTTATATAATCGTGCATTGACAAGGTGGCATCATATGTAACATCAACATGATAAAAATCATTATCAATCTTAACTAAATTCCATGCATGCTCTTCTGAATCGGAAAGTGTATGTACAAACCCTTTTCCATATATTAAGTAATTTTCAATTCCCAGCTCATCCAAAATTAATTTGTAAAGTTTTGAAAAACCATCACAAACACATTTTCTCTTCAATAGAGGACCAATAATTGTATGCACCTCATAACTGTTCTGCTTTTCATATTTAATGTTGCGAATCAAAATATCATGTAAATGTTTTGCTATACCATTTACCCCTTTATCCTCTTTTAATCTTGATAAAATAATGCCTACTTCCTGTTGACATCTTTCTCGTAATTCCTCAGTCTGTTTTCTTGTGTATTTATATTTAGGAAATATATTGATTTTTTGCCCAGTTTCCTCCCACCTCCATTCATCAACGAAAAACAACCATGGAGTATCATCTATTAAACTACGCAATATACCATCAACATTAATATTTCCTATATAATATCTATTTACTGTTATTTTTTCCTTATATCTACTTAATTCTTTTAGAATTCTTTCTTTTATCGAACTTATAATTAATTGTCTGTCATTCATATATAACAGCTTCGCTACCCCTTATATAACCTCGTTCAACTCTCCATTTTGATGGTTTCTTCTTATCAAAATTGATATCCAAGTACCCTGTGGTTTCAACTTTCTTTCCACCTGATTCCAAAATCACATTAAAGTCGATTAACGCAGTTCTTGAAAACCAATCCCATGTAACAAACTTATCTGTTATGGTAACACTCTCCACATTATCCTTTGTACAGATCAAATATTCATTTGTATCTTCCGAAATCTGGCTATACTCACCAACAATTAAGTTTTTCACCAATTCTTCATCAACAGAATTTTCTATCGAACTAATTTTTATTCTATGATTCATAAATAAACATATCACTAACAAAACAACTATTATAACTGATAAATTTCTTTTTACACTCCCGTTCATCCATCCACTCTCCTAATCATTTCCCATTCCCAGATAATAATCAGTTTCGCCTGAATTACTATAAACTGAAATAGTATACGTTTGTCCTGCTGTTAATATTACCGTATGAGTATTATCATAAGTATCATCATCATTTGACTTGAAAGATGTCGATTGACCATCTTCATTTGATATCCTTACTCTAACTCCATCACTATTACTTGTTACAACTTCAAATTTTACTTTATACTCTCTGTTTCCATATGATGGATGATAATCACCTTTCAATGTAACAGTATACTCATCCTTGTCAGCAGTGTTATCTAAGGATCCTGTAAAACTGATCTTAGTGTATGGACTCCACGCTTGAACTGTATCTGATATTCCATACCCTGGTTCTGGTTGTGTCTTTTTTCTCCATCTGGCACTGTCTGCAAAATAAAACAATAACACCGAAGCCACACATATAATGAGCACAACTACCTCTGCTCTCAATGTATTTTTTTTATTTTTCACTTGCTGGGCAGCGTTGGTGCTTACCGTGCGATTTGTCAATGCTGCGGCTTGTCCCGGTGCAGGTGCAATTCCTGGTATACTTTGTTGCTGAGACACAGCCGCTTGTATATTATTATTAAACTTTTTATCAATCTCACACCACGGACATGTATGTAATCCTTTCATATATTGATGAGTCGGATTAACCTTACACTGTTGCAAATTATTTATAAAATGTTCCAATGCATTATGCCATTCTCTCGCAGTTGGACGCTGCTTAGGATCAATTCTCCCATCTATAAAAGCCCGATCAAATAACTTTACTATTTCAATTGGAAGAGTATTCTTATCCGCTACAGCTTTTGACATATGCACATATCCAGGCTTGAAACAATACATATCCTTTTCAACTGCTATACTTCCCACTCCTGGTGCTCTGGTTGAAATAGACTCATTACTATTTGCCACTATACCTCCAAATGGTGTAAATCCGTTCATTATCAGTCTAAAAATATGTATTGCCAATGCAAAATTATCTGTTTCCTTCGTAAATGTTTCTAATGGAGCATCTTCATATGTATATGATTTTCCTGTCTGTGGATTAATCCCTTTACATTTCAACAATAATTCTGGTGCTACATACCCATCTAAACACACCTTACACCTATATGTTCTTCCAGCTTTCCTATCCTTGATATGATATGAATCAGTATCCCAAAATGCAACGTGCCCTGTATTCATATCAACTCCTATATTACACGGATTAAAATCTCCAAAAACAAACCCTGCAGTATGTACCGCATCTATAACTGCACAAATATTTTGTGCAATAATAAGTTTTTGCTCAAACGTCAATCCTTTGTATTCTTTAGGTGGATATTTGTAAACGGATTGCAGTTCTCCCGAAACATCTATTTTAGGCATAATAAAGCCAACAAAGTCTTTTGCATTTGAGTATATAATATCCAGTGGCCAAGCTATCTGAAATAATACCGATTGATCCGGCGGATTCGCCACCATTACCTTCAACTTTTCTTCCAGTTCTTTGGAACGTAATCCCTGATGGTAAACTTTTGCACATTTATCTGAGACCTTAACAATCTCATATATTTCACCTTCTCCACCACTACTGAATGGAGTAGAACCAAGCTCATATGTTTTTCCAGACAAACCAGTATATCTCATGACTATCCCCTCATCCTACAAAATTTCTCATATTGCACTTATTATTGTTGTATCGCATCATCAAGTTCCATTACTTTTCCTCAAAGAAGTCCACTTTCTATTCTTACATCCAATCATCTGTATTTATATCTACATTTTTAATAAATACTGGGGTACTCTCCTGTACCCTTTGTTGCTGGGATGTAGTAATCCACATATTATTGAACTTTTTATCAATTTCACACCATGGACATGTATGTAATCCTTTCATATATTGATGAGTCGGATTAACCATACACTGTTGCAAATTATTTATAAAATGTTCCAATGCATTATGCCATTCTCTCGCAGTTGGACGCTGCTTAGGATCAATTCTCCCATCTATAAAAGCCCGATCAAACAACCCTACTATTTCAGTTGGAAGAGTATTCTTATCCGCTACAGCTTTCGATATATGCACATACCCAGGCTTGAAACAATACATATCCTTTTCAACTGCTATACTTCCCACTCCTGGGGCTCTAGTTGAAATAGACTCATTACTATTTATATCTATTCCCAAAAATGGTGTAAACCCGTTCATTATAAGTTTAAAAATATGTATTGCTAATGCAAAATTATCTGTTTCCTTCGTAAATGTTTCTAATGGAGCATCTTCATATGTATATGATTTTCCTGTCTGTGGATTAGTCCCTTTACATTTCAATAATAATTCTGGTGCTACATATCCATCAAGGCAAACCTTACACCTATATGTTCTTCCAGTTTTCATATTCTTAATATGATATGAACCAGTATCCCAAAATGCAACATTCCCTGTATTCATATCTACTCCTATATTGCACGGACTAAAATCTCCAAGGACAACCCCCGCTGTATGTAGCGCATCTATGGCTGCACAAATATTTTGCGCAATAATAAGTTTTTGCTTAAACGTCAATCCTTTGTATTCTCTAGGTGGATATTTATAAATATTATAAATAGGTTGCACTGCTCCTAAAGCCTCTATTTTAGGCATAATAAAACCAACAAACTTATTTACATTTGAATATATAATGTCCAGTGGCCAAGCTATCTGAAATAATACCGATTGATCCGGTGGATTTGCCATCATTACCTTCAACTTTTCTTCCAGTTCTTTGGAACGTAATCCATGATAGTAAACTTTTGCACATTTTTCTGTGGCATTAAAAATCTCATATATTTCACCTTCTCCACCACTGTTGAATGGAAAAGAACAAATATCATATATTTTTCCTGACAAACCAATATATCTCATGACTATTTCCTCATCCTACAAACCACTTAATAATTCCAGAAGCTACATAAACAATCAAACACCCAATCAACGAGAACAAAAGTCCTGCAAAATTTCCACAAATTCCAATAATCACTGCAACTATATATTTTAATATATAGCCATCTCTTTTCTCTAACTCATTTACAAAATAATACACCCCTGCACTTACGCTCATAACCAACATAACTATCAAATAAACCCAATCCATACCTGTCCTTACTCTAAAATCCAGTTTATATAGAATACTATAATTGAGAATACCCAATATCACTATCCACGCAGCACACATTAATCCTCGTACATATTTTGCATTACCAAATAATTTCCTTTGTTTTTGTAATGTCTTGTTTAATTTAACATGCTTTGTTTTTTTATTTGTACCACGATTATTAAACGTCTTTTGCTGAAGCGGTTTATTATTTACAATTGCTTTGTTAGGGCTAACAATTCCGCTATTCGTTTTATTAAATGTTTTTTGTTGAAGCGGTTTATTGTTATTTGTTTCCATTATTTGCACCCTTCAAATCATATGCGTTTTCATTAAATCTATTTTTATATCTTTGTATAAGTCTTTCCCAATTTGGCTCCTTATAATAATCTTCAACCTGCATATGAATATCCAATTCTGTATTGATTGCTACTACTAATGTTTTATCATCATCTACAACATTCTCTGGGAGTTTTTCTATATAAATTTTTCTTCTATCCTTAATTTCATCCTCATTTATCTCTTGTTGAATAAAAATATAGGGATCTAAGAAGAACTTTGCCAGCGATGTATAAATATTTACTGTTTCCTCTTTAAGATATACAGGAAAGAACAGTTCATACATACCATCTGTTGCTAACAGTACACTTACTACATTGTTATCGAATTTACCAAAGTTCCAATATTTTTCGCCAAAACATAATGGGAAAACTCTTCCTTCATCATCACGCTGTTGCCTTGTTACATTATAGAACTTTCCATCCTGACCCAAAGCTATTATTCCACTATCCCCTGAATGTCCAAAAAACAAATTATTTGCTTTCAATACAGCAAGAGATAGCGTAGTATCATACTGATTAACATCCCTTTGATCTTGAATTGCCCTCATTTGAATTGCCTCAAGGGATTTCGTGAAAGCATTTTTTATTGTCTTAATAATATCAACATCATTTTTATTCTCGTTTATTTCCTCACTACATACTTCAACAGCAACATCTACTGCAATGCGCGAGGCAATATCCGAATATAATTCACTGCCTAAGCCATCCGCAACAGCAGCAATGCATAAGTTATCATTTATCACTCGTATAGCATGTGCATCCTGACATACAATATTGTGCTTTGCATGTGCAATTCCCCTTTGAGTAAATCCATATGTATAAAACAATCTTTTATCCTCCTCGTTCGTTCAAGCATTTATAACCATATCAACATTATTAGGGAGAACGCTTTTTCTTGAAAAATAATGGTGGAAAGCTGCACCTATTACACCATGCACACAATTGAAAAAACCAGATAAGTCATATCCTTTCAATTAAAATATCCTCCCATACCTACACAACTCACTTAATACAGATATATTTACATTTTCAACTTAAAGTATCATAAAATTCTCCTTACATTTTTCATCCAAATCTGCTATTTCTGTACCAATTCTATCTATTGCACCATTAGAATTTCCTACGATAAGCATAATTTTTAAGAAGACCGTTTCCCCCTTCATACTTACATCCAATCATCAAATATGTCTATGTCAGCATTTTCTGGCAATCTAAGCCTCTCTCCCGGACAATTTCGAGAGAGAGAAGTCGTTCCAACACTCAGCCAATCAAAGAAATACGTAAAATCTTTACCTTCAAATCGAAATATTCTCCTACCACCACACAACTCCTTCAAAATATTCATATCCGCATCTCCAACTGCAAAACTCCAAAGCTCCAATTTTCCCTTTTCATCTAGCTCTGCAATCTCTGCAGCTATTTCAGTTATAGAACAATTAAAACATCCATCAGTAACCATAACTATCATCGGTCTATACGGACGCACTCCTATAACTTCACAATATAAACGAGTTCTATCTAAAACCATGTCAATAGCTACTCGCAAGCCACCTTCTATATCCGTGTCTCCATTTGCCTCTAAATTGATAGTCTCCATATATTCTATAGGACACCAATCTTGAACAATTCTGACATTAGAATTAAATTCTACAATTGCCACATCAAGTATATCCCTCGTTCTTTTATCTCTACATACTTCCTCTTTAAATCTATTAATTTCGACGTTTAATGAATTGATTGATTCACCACTCATGGAACTAGAAGTGTCTACTAAAAACAAGCAAGCCACATGTGGCTCATTCATATTTAATATTTTTGACAGCATATTATTATGTTGCGCTCCCCCTCTTTTATTTCTCTAATATCAATTCTTACATCCAATCATCTGTATTCTTATCAACAGTTTTAGGAAGCAAAACCCCCTTTGGTTTCTCTCCTGGTGAACTTTGAGAAACTGAACTCATACTCTTCGTCATCCAATCAAAAAACTCCGTAAAGTCCTTGCCTTTTAATACAAGTGATCTTTTACCTCCGCACAGCTTATTCAGCATAGATCTGTCCGCGCCTTCAACAGCCAAGCTCCAAAGATGTAGCTTTCCTTTTTCATCTAAATCTGCAATCTCAGCAGCAATTTCATCTATAGCGCTATTAGGATATCCATCGGTAATCATAACTATCCAAGGTTTATATGGAGTTGTTCCAGTAAAATCATAATAAAAATGACTTCTTTCTCTAACCATATCAATCGCCAGCCTCAAGCCTCCTTCCATATCTGTACCCCCACCAGCTGTCAAATTAACAAATTCCATTTGTTCAACAGGCTTCCATGGCTGTACAAGTTTGACAGTAGAATTAAATTCTACAATTGCCACATCAAGTATATTTTTTGTACGCTCATCTTTACAAACATCCTCTTTAAATCTATTAATTCCCTCATTTAAAGAATTAATTGCATCACCACTCATGGATCCTGAAGTGTCTAATAAAAATAAACAGGCCATATGTGGCTCATTTGCACTGATAATTGTTGGTGTTTCATCATTAAATCCCATAATACTACTACCTCCTCAATATTAACTCATATTATACTTTTATATTTATATCTTTCGCCTGTCAAAATATGTTTTTACATCCTGTTATATACAAATCGTTCTAATTAAAAATCAAGAACAATCAAACTAAGAGCAAATAATGATTCTGTTAAAAAATATCTAAGTTTTAACACATTTTCGCTCCGCATGCCCTGTCTTCTGGAAATCTTTCTTTTGAAAAAGCTTTGATCATACCTTGTACACTTTTCCGGGATAAAGCATTGTAAATTTCATTTGTTTTTTAGCTATTCATGTATTCGCACTTACCAGATTCTGATAATTTTTCCCATAAAGCTAGTGTTTTTTCTGCATCCAAACAATTACCTGTAACTAAAGCTTCATAAAACAATCTTTCAAGTGCCTTACTTACTCCCATAGACGTAGCTTTATTAAGTCATTCTTTGTACTGAACTACATCAATACCTGTTCCACAACCATATAAAAAGCAGTCCGCAACATACATCATGGCATATCTATATCCTTTAGAAGCTTTACCACAATACCTTTTAAATATTAACTTCAAATCTCTGGTTTGATCTATCATAATTGCCACTCCTTTTACTGTTATATTTTTTGTAGATAATAAGTTTTATATATAATTTCCAAGACAAACCTAGACCACACATTATCATTAAATATATAAATCAGTTGCCATAATAGGTTTCATTTTTATATTTCTAATACACACGAAACATTAAACATTCTTTGCACATAACACATTACTTTTTTATTGATTGACTTTAAATTGATCATATAAATTACATATTATTTCCATTCATAAACTCGTGTGGCTTCATCATAACTGTCATATTTTGTAATCTTCATTCCTAATGGGCCTAACACTGTTTTGTACTGCATATTTTCATTCCTCCATATCCTACTGTGTACTATTATATTAATTTTATTGTTATATTTTTATATACCTCTAGTTATTTTTTCAAATTTATCTATAACCTTTTTCATTTCCCTCGGAATAATATCTTTTACCTTTTCAATCATGCAATTCATATCCGTCGTCAGAGCATCTCCATTATGCCTTTTGTAAAAACTCCATGCAATGGAACCTGCCATAGCTGCATTTATGTCGGTGTCGCCGCCCACGGATATCGCATTTCTTATAGCATCTTCAAAGTCCGTACTTTCCAGAAATGCCTGTATTGCCACAGGTACCGTCACCATACACGTGCATCCCCATGTCCCTTCTTCGGATATCTGATCAATACTCCTATCCAGATTATAGAAATTCTTTATCACATAATCTCTTATTTCATCTTTGCTTTTTCCATCTTTTGCCATGTATATGCATGCAGCTATCGCCTGTGCACCCTTTATTCCTTCCGGATGATTGTGCGTCACTTCCGCTGAAAGCTTTGCAAGGTGCAGTGCCTCATCAGGCTCTTCGCGTATAGAGCACACGGTGATACCCTCATCGCTGATCCGTTTCCGAAACTGTTATACGGCTTTTGCTCCGCACTGTTAAACCACGCTCTGAACCCGCCGCCATATCCGGCTCTCGGATATTTTCTCGCCCATAAAACCATCGCGTCAACTATATTCTTCTTCATATCATTGCCATTGTCTGCCGGTCTCATAAGTGCATCCGCAACTGCTATTGTCATAACCGTATCATCTGTGAAGCAGCATCCCACCGGGAATATCTCTACATATTTGTTCATATAAATACTTCTTGCACCCTCATATTTAGATCCGCAGATATCTCCAATTATTGCTCCGTACATAATGTTCCCTTCTCCATTTTTATATTAACACCGCCAACACTAATTTTAACTAAAAACTATTGCTGTGTGTGTTATTCATTTATTTGCATATTGTATGCATTATGGATAATCTTCACCTCCATTTGGTGGGTGGCATCGTAATAATCTTCTAATGCCCTTTACCACGCCTTTTACAATTCCGTATTCATCAATAGCCACCAACATATACTGTGAACATGTTGGTTCATATCTGCAAGAAAACCTAACCTTTGCAGGCGCATATCTCTGATAAACTTTCACAATCCATATTACAATTGATTTTGCAAATAGTGAAACTAGGCTAATATAAATTACTACCAGAGCAAGTATAATCTGATACTGTTTAAACGGAATATAAAATGTTAACCACTTTGAAAAAAATATCCATACAACCATAACGGTGATCATAAGCACTACTAACCATATTTCCTTTTTCAAATTTACTTCCGGTCTATAGATTTGTTCTCTCATCCTTTGCTCCGCAGAACGCATCTCCCGAAGCGCAATGTCCATAGCCTACGATATACTCTCTTCTTTGTTTTCTCCAATAGTATTCTCATAATCACCCTTTATTCTTGAATTATTCAAAGCTTCTGTCATCTGAATGTATGGACTTCTGTTCTCTATATCAAAATACATATTTTGTTTTAAATTAGTAAAATCATAATCTTTCATATAGCAGACCTCTTTAGATAACAATATATCACATATAATTGTTGTATTGTTATTCCGTAGTTCATTATGTAGATTTCAATGTCTATATGTATTTATATAACGTTATATCCATCTATTCCTCTGCCAGTTTCGAACATATAATGTTAATTGACTGGATTTTTTTCAATTCCACATTTTTTGTACTCATATAAATCATTTACAAGATATTTGTTTGTTTTTTTTCCACGTTTGCATTCCATGATTTCATACTATATTTTTGTTGAACAGAATGCTATTCTACATATTTCATTTTTCCCAAAATATTCTTTCTATAGTGCCCCAATTCCTCTGCTAGTCCCTGTTTTAACTGTTCATTCCTAATCTCGTTGTAAACCATCATAAGGAAATTGTATGCCCTATCAATGCAATTCTGTGTTTCCATCATTCTTATTATAGTTGCCTGTTTTTTTACTATTTCCAAATAAACAAGCTCTTGATATGCGTTCTTCTCTGTCCTTGCTAGTTCCACATCATCTTCTACAAATGATATAAATTTACAATAATCATCAAAATTCGAATCTGTTACTTTACAACAAAGAGCGTATAATAATCTAGATTTCTTGTCATTTAAATTAAGTACACGCATAGCATCATCTTCCGCTCCCTGCAAATACAAATAAAATCCATACCAATATGACGCATCTATAAAATTATTATATGCCATTCTACTGTCTATCCCTTCAATAGCTTGATGTGTTTTTAGATACGCATCAACCAAATAAGAATACTTATAATAATCCAGTACATTCTCCTTACATTTATCCAAGCCTTCTCCTTCTATCCCCAATGTCAGCAAAATACTATTAAACCCGCTCAAATAAAACAATGCTTTCACCACTCTCGGCGATAATTTGGATACATCTGATAAATCCATTGATTCACATGCTTTATTAAACCACTTGGCAGCCAGTCCCGGTACCGATTTTTCTCCTTGTCCTGCATAATACTCACCAAGCAATAACATATATTCAATGTCTCCAGCATTTGCTCTTGCTTCAGCTTCCTCGATTGTCATAAATTATACCCCCTTGTCTACTAATTTTTAAATATTGAAGTTCAATTTTGCGTACTTGTGTTACATTCAATCTCATCCTTTATACTTCGCACTACCAAACAAACCTTTTTTGTAATGACTCACTAAAACAAACATCTATGAACACTCATTTCCACAATCTTGCTTTCTTGTAATATACATTTGGGGTCTTATAATTTATCTCTGCCATGCTATACTCACATCTCTTTGTTTTATAATTAGGTACCTCTGAAATTTTGACCTCAATCAAACTATTTGTTCCTACATAAGCAGAATATTTTTGTTTTATGTAGTATTGCAACATTCTTGATATAGCACGCGCCAATGCAGCCTGTTCTATCGGATTTTTCAAATCATTACACCTATTAACAGTAAAACCATAATTTTCAACATCATCCCTATACACCCATTCAACTTTGTATTTATACACCCTATAACTCAAATTTACTACTACTTGTTCAACACAACTACTTCTATCAGCATTGGAAATTACTCTTTCTACATAACTTTTCATCTTATTTACAATTTCCTTAGTCATATGATTATCCCAAAAAACTACGCTTAATTTTAGTGCATCATTTTCAAATGCTACACGATAACTATGAATCTTGACTTCTTCTGTTTTTTTTAACTCTTCTCTCCATTTCTGATAGTTTTCTTCGTCTTCTTTTATCAAACGTTCACCTCTTGCAGCTAAAATCATATTCACGGCAAATCCTATCAAAAAAAATATTAACATTACAATCAGTCCAGTTGCAAAGCTAATCATATAACAAACTATCCCGCCCCACACAATCCCAGTTATGAAACCTACCTTACTTCCTATATTTGAAGATATCAACCGTTCCTTATAACGTTTTTGTTTTTAATGATGATTTTGATGCTCAGAAACTATAACATCATACATTGTATCATATACTTCGTTTTCATATTCTTTAGGAAATAAATTGTACTCCATGTTCCACTCTCCTCTAAGTGCTAGGTAGTAAGCATTTTTAACTCTCTGACTACTTTCTTGTAAAATAACCACTACATCCTGCTGAACTCTCATATACATAGTAATACGCTCTGTTTCTTGTACACCAGATCTTACCGCTGCTGTCTTTCGCACCTGGATCAGACCAGCCACAGTCACCACAGCAATACGCACAACATGTTCCCTCTGGGAGTTTTACACACTTCTTCTCTTTCATTTCCATAACCGTTACCTCCTAAGTATGCACTATAATTGTATAGCATTTCATAAACTTCATCGTCAGCTATAAATGACATTCGACATATTGCTCTTATATTTTACCATATGATTTTGTTGATAAATTTTATCATGTCTGATGTGTCATTTTTTATGTCTATCTTTCATGATAATGCAATGTGTTTTCATCTATACTGACTAATTTATATATCGGCAATCAGTTATAAATATCGCAAATGCATATCTTATTTATACAGTTTTTTTATTACATGACGATTTAATACCACGCATCCTGATGAACTGACATTGTAAAAGAAAATCTCATTTGTATCAGGGAAAACTAGAGGAAAATATACCTTGCATAAATCATTTGCATTCATTATCTGCATTGCATATCTGATATCAGCATACGAAAGCTGTCTCATATCAGGCGGATGACTATGTATAACTCCGGCAAATTTCACTCCGGTCTGATGCCACAACTGCAGCACAGTATTTAATCTTGCAAAATCCGGAATATATGTATTACCTGTTCCCGAAGGATTTTCATCATAACAGAAATCGGATATGACTCCATCCTTCATTCCAAGTATTCCTCCAGATTCTGGCGAAGCACATCCAATTGTACACATAATTTCTCGGTACACACTCTCAGTTATGAACACTTTGTCATTTATATGTTTTATATTTATCACGTGAACTATTCTCCTCGCCGTCATTTTCTCCATACTTTTCGGTTGCCCTTGAAAGAGCTGTTTCCATAGTACTTCCTTTGTTTAGCATGTCTGCAATAACATACCCTGTTATATATGTTGCATAATCTACGTTCATTGAATTTCTAAATCCAATAACCGCATCTGCGCCCAGATAATCTACAAACATATCAGCAAAAGTAGTGTCAATGTCATCGCCTTCGCAATCACATCCATAATAGATTCAAGCTTTGTATCCGTCTTCTCATACTCTCGCTTATCGAGATGCTTCTGCAAAAACATTATTCCAAAGAAGCCCCCCCCCGCAAGCATAGCGACAGCACCTACTATACACAATGGTATCAGAACTTTCTTTTTCATCCTGCGCCCCCTTCAATATCGTAGTACCAAATATCCCGCTGTGATCCGGCGGGATATTACCAACTATTCTTTTATTGCAACTTATACCAGTTATCCACAATAACTATCCTTTATGAATAAACTCTGTAATCCATAGATTTTCACTGTCCACTCACTACATTGCCTCCCCATATCTTCTTCCGATCTTCACCTTACTGCCATCTGCCATGGTGATGAGCTGGTGATTATAGCTCTGTACATAGTCTCTGTTCACTATCGCCGCAGCATGACACCTAATAAAGTTACCCGGAAGCTCCTGCATTATCTCGCTGAGAGGTCTGTATTCATAGAACACGCCATCTTCAGAGTCATTCTTCTTCGTTGTGTAATACTTTGTCACACGATTTTCGATTCGTATATACATTATCTCACGGCAATCCAGAATATTGACATTCCTATCGTAACGTATTTTTATGAATCTCTTTCGCACATCATTGCCAAGTCTCTCAACAAGGGCATCAACGAACGTTATCAAGCGGCTCTCATGATATCCCTTGATCATGCAGTTTACATGATCGGCTTCATATATATCGATCTCATAGGGGATTTTATTTGTATAGAAAATGATATTGCAGGATGGAACACTTGCATTGATCCTCTTTGCAAGCATCAATCCATTTTTATCATTCAGAAAGTTCAGCTCTGTTATAAAAATGTCACAATCAAACTTTTGATCGTCCAGATCCAACATTACCGAATCAAAATTATATGATGATAGAATCACTTTATTCTCACCAATCAGCTTATTTTTCATTTTGTCATTCAAAAGATATACCGTTTTTCCAGTCTCAACAGAATTTACATCGCACACGCCTATCTTTATCATTTGAATTCTCTCCCCTCTCATTATGTGTCGTATTCGTCAGAACACAACATAATATATTAAGTTCTCCGCCTCATTACGTTCTGAATTTAACTAAATGCGAGAACATTTTCAATTATTACCATACGTTAAAGAGTCTAAAGTAATATACGTTATAGCCGTTGGAATATGCATTCCAGACATTGTGTTGTCTATTGTACAGTTTTCATTGTCTATATTGCATTCTGAAAAATAATAGGAAAATCTATGTTTAAAGTGTATAATTTCAAGCTTCAAAACCTGTCATCTTTTGTTGAATATTTTGTTTTTATAGTATATATTCATATTGTATTGAACTAATTATGTATGTAGGGGGGACACACAAGATATGAATTACCGAACCAGACCGGCTGATCACATATGCTCTTTGGAGGAACTTTTTATTGAACATCTGGGGCTTAACATCCCCATAGTTCCACAGACTTCTTCCTTTTCCAATAAGCATACGTTCAGCCATTTATTTTTTACACAAAATCCAAGTCAATATGATGATATTGACGATATATTGGCGCACTCGGTATTCAAGGATTCCGATATAAATAGGTTGAAAAAAGATGCGGTGTCGTCAAGAACGCCTCTTTACTATCTGATTCATCCAGATGAGAGCTATCCAACCGGCACCAAGCTCAGTGTATTCTTTTCTAATCTTGCCAACAAGAATTATACCGGCAACGAGCAGCCTCCTGCGATCAGAGAACTTCTAAATTCCATAGACTATGATAAATTATGCGCGCATCTTGCCGAGCTCATAGATTTTCGATGTAATACAAATGCGGATTTCATCACAGAACTCCAATCATACCTCAGCAATATGCTCGCAACAGATAGCATGCTTACACACTACTGTACACTGTTTAGATGCACTTCACCGTCAGAGTACCTCGCCACTTTTCTTTTATATGCTCTTTTTGACGATGTGAACTTTCCACCATATGCATCTGCAATAGCTCTCGCCAAAAGTAATGAGCAGAAAAAGCCAACGAACTCGACACTTGATCTTAATAACCCACATTTTCAGAAGCTAATGAACGATGCCCGAAGGGTTAACAGCCTGCAGTCATTTACCACATACACGCTGATCGTACTGTACTCTATCCAGATGCTTGCCACCATATTCTCATCTGTACTGATAAACAGTTATGATGAAACCAGCATCAAGGGAACACTTTTCAGTATAGTAATGTTATGCACATCCATCATACTGACAGCGCTGCGCTTTATACCGTTCTCACTTCACAAGAAATACTCAGACCTGAGTCTTGTACTTGAACACTCTGTACTAGATGAAAAGAACAATACCTACAGTATCACATATAACCATTTCCAGAATTGTTCCGAATCATTCAATGCGATTCAGCGCAACAGAAGACTTATTATTACTCTTTTCTGTATGGCAGGTGTATTTTATGTTGTGCTGTCATTCGTGTTTAACAGTTTTCCGCTTCTTGTCTCATTGGTAAGTTTTTCATTCGGAGGAGTAATGCTCATCGATAATGTGCTGTACGACCACATCGCATACAAGAAGTACGATGCATATTTTTCCGATCCGGATTCCGGTCATATTCCATCATCCGGATGTGGTATGGCAAGAATGTGTTCATGGGATTACGATCCTAGAATGGATTCTTTCAGACACGCTAGCTACAACAGGCTCACCAACTACAGCGAAGATTGTATCAGACATATATATGACCAGGTATCCGATCACTCCAAATATAGCTGGTATACGCTGACAGCTTTCATCATCACATTGTCGTCGATCGGCGTGATCGCGGAGATCATGCAGCTTGTCAAGCCAGATTTCGGATATTTCAGAATGCCCACAGCATCTACATTGTATTCTGTGTCTATGATACTGATACTGTTAAATGGCGTTCTCAATATTCTGATCCTTCTGAGAGCCAGATCCCATTATCAGAAGATGGCTGATTTCTCTTTCTATGCAGGGAACCCGGACACGGACAACTTAGCTGTAAGCCATCTGTTCAGGCACCACTTATATGCAGGAAATATATCGGAGCTTGCCATAGCACGCGGCATATACAATTACAATTTCTGTATGTTTGAACAAGGGACATGCACCTCGGACATACAGCCGCCTGACGACAGATATCATCCTATGTATATTGTGAACCAGAAGATACATCTCATCACAGATATTGCCCTGTGTATATTTGTCGCTTACTTCAGCATGGCCGTATGGCACGCCAACAACCTGCACAATATAATACTGCTGCCGGTTCTGGCCGCAATATATACCATATGGACATTTTTGCTTTATCCGGTCATAAAGTACAAGAGCATCAAAAAGTATATCCACAGGCTCAACTCCAAGCGATGAAAAGGGGATGAAAAAAGGGATGTGAAAACCTTGATCAAGTTTTTCACATCCCTTTTTCGTGTAGTTACATCATATACCATCGTGCGTAAGCGAGATAACCTGCGTGCATATCGGCATACTTCTTTATATCATATTGCCTATCGTTTTAGTATTGACATTCTCTATATCTTTTTATACAGCAGAACCAGGATCATCCGCTTTACATCTATTCTTCATAAAGAGTATCACCGCGAAGACGAGCGGCACAAGGAATATCATCTTTGCCCACTTCATGCCCAGCGCACCGACCACAAGACTTATGGCAAATATCCCGAGCTGATCTCCAATCCCATATGCAAATGTCGACAACGCCGACGCTCTTCCACGGACTGAAGAATCAACACTTTCCATGACCATCATGTTGATGAGCTCCTCCGCAGAAAAATAAAAGCCATACATACATCCCCAGAGAATACCTATCAAAAGTACTGAATCCGTGTGTCCGACTCCTGACGTGAAAGCTATACCTGAAGCCAGACTCAAAACTATGCCTATTCGAATCACGTACATACGGTGTATTCTGTCTGCCAGTATCCCTATGAGTACATTTATCACCAGAGCTGTAAGTGGCTGAATAAACAATACCATGTTTACGCTTTTCTCTCCCATACCGGAAAATGCACACATCGGCTCGTTATAATATGTGATACCCGCAGTGGCGATACCCACCACGCTTATACCTATGAGCAGCCTCCTAGTCTCAGTCTGCTGCCAGATATTTTTCATAGTTCTTATAAAATGTATATGACCATCATCGGGTCCCGCCTGCTCTGCATTAGACTGCACCTGACCACCGTCAATTTCTGCCTGACCTGACTTAGACTGCACCTGACAGAATTTATCGTCTGACCCATCTTTTGACTCATGCTTTGTGTCATACTTTGTATCAATGTATACCTCTTTAGTATCTTTTTCACTCTCTGGCATCCTGTATATCAGTACCAGTGCCAGGCATATCGCACCGCCGATGATCCCCACAAAAAACAACCTCTGCCAGCCGTAGCCTGACTCACCTACAACTAGAGATCTGAACAGCGGAATACACATTGCGGCTGCCATGGCTGCCCCGCCGCATATTCCCCTCACTGTGGCGCGTTTGTCAGCCGGCAGCATATCAACTATGTATATCATATGTATGTCCAGCGAATATCCAAGTATCAATATTCCATTTCCCAGAAGATACAGCATCAGACTGTCCGCCAGCATGCATATAACGCTGCCTATCGCAAGAAAGGCAACATTGAATGCCAACATCACCTTTCTTCCTACAATATCTGCATATGACCTCACAAACGGAGTGAGCATCCCAATGAGATAAAATGGCAGCATCATCCTGCTCATGTACGCCACACCTTCGTCCGCGCCCATCCCGCGGGCATCCATAAGGAACTCCTTCACCGACAGGGACTGGGTCCTTCCGAATATCTCCGTGCAATAAGAGTCTGTGAACTGGATAAGTATTATTAGCACTGAGATAGAAATGATAGTTAATGAGATCTTTTTGTTTATATCATTTTCTCTTTTCATTGATTGTTTTTTCCTATATCATATCTGTATCTGATTTATCCACATAGATAAACTATCTCATCCAACAAACGCTCTATCAATTCATATATAGCAACAGATGGATTCATCTCTTTAATGTTCCTATCCCTTCTCATGCCAAGTTTATTCCAATATTCTTCCAACTCTTTTGCATTTTTTATTGCATCACGGATTTTTTCATTTGCATTGCTCCCCAATATCCTGCCTATAGTTCCCGGTGCAGCCTTATCCTTGGATGTATATTTATCTGTCCTCAGATATTCACACATGAGTCTGATTATCGTTCTGTTACTGTTATCCCCCTCCGGACTCAGATCTTGAAAATGCATGACCAGCCATGTCTCAAACATCAGGTTGGAATAATCAAGTATATACTCATTGTCAGATTCGAGTATAAGATTCACAACCTCTTGGATGTTAGCAGGCGCATCACAATCAAACACCAGATGCTTTTCATAATAAAAGTACTTACTCGCATTTACATCATTTGCAAGAAACTCTTCTGCGTAATCATATACTCTCCTTGCATCCCCTTTGGCATTGATTGGCTCTATCACTATATCAGAATACTGTACATGAAGATTGTTCTCCAGATATACTTTAAAGTACATTAAATAATTAAATTCTGTATTACCCTCACAAAATATCAGTAATTTTCCAGCATTTTCCGGCCTTGACTTTTGTATCTTTCTTTCCCCATTTATCAATCTTGGCATTTCTACTCACTCACCAACCCCTCTGCTACTTTGCTATCAAGCACAGGTACAGCGCCATATTTTCCTGCCATATAGTCTTTAGCAAAGCTTGCATCTGACCTGACACGTATATCTGCCAATGTATAAAAACTTGACACCCCTTTTCTATCCTTATCTACAAAAGCAATCTCATCTCTTCTGAACTGTCTTCTGTCCATAAGTCCGACATCGTGAGTTGTAAATATCAACTGCGCATTTTTATTTTTTTCACTTTGAAAAAGATCCACAATAAACTTTACCAATATCGGATGCAATCGCGCCGACATTTCGTCAACAATAAATGTGCCGCCTTCTTCCATTATGTTTAATACATATTGAATAAATGAAAAATAGCGTATAGTTCCAGAGGATTCCATACTCATCTCAAACTCTTCATGTCCTGCAATTTCTCCCTTTTCGTCGTACACGTTATGAATAGTATAAACTTCAACCGAGTCATCCTCTCCATCTTCTGCACTATTTCGGATACTAAGGCCTTCTATTCCAACATCTGCAAATCTTATAAACTTTTCTATTTCATTTCTATATTCTGGATCTTCTATCAATCTTCTTGAATAACTAACATTTGAAACTACACCCTTTACACTAGCTTCCAAAAACAATTCAAAATGAATATTCAATCCATTTTTTAAATATGCCTTAAAACCATCTACTATTTCTTTTACAGTCCCTGTTGCAAAATAATCCAGAACCCCTATATAGAGCCTGTCATCCCTGTACTTTTCAATTTTAGTAAGTTCACTTAGATATTTTTTCCCAAATGTAAGTTTATTTTTATCTCTCTCGAATACAGTTTTGTCATTATATAAAAGCCATTCCTCTTTTATAACATAACTTTTTTCATCAGGCATATCCTCTACTATAAAACCATATTGATATATATTGTCTTTATGATTAAAAAGTATCTCAAATTCTGACTCTTTTGATCCCTGATTACTCAACCTGAAACGGTTTCTTTTTACATTTAACACTCGTCCTATTTTATTATTATCACTCTCGTCCGGTTCATGGTTAAAAAATTGGTTGTATATAAAGCTTTTAAAATAAAATATCGCACTTATCAAATTAGACTTTCCACTTGCATTTTTCCCAAATACAGCCATGGTTTTTAGTGCTTTGCTATTTCCACGCTCTATCACATGTTCTTTCATATCCTTATATGACATTGCACGCATGTCGAGAACTACCTCATCCTTAAATGATGCAAAGTTTTTAACACGGAACATCAGTAACATATATGCACCTCCCATATATACTATATGTCTATTATTTATCAATATAATATCTCATCGGCATATGTTTTTCAATATTTTATCGTGTTTTGCGATTATTATTATTCGTTTAATTGTATTATAGCGGTTTTTTATCTGTAAATATCGTTTTTTTCGTTTTTCTTAATTTTATCATAGGGTTAAAATTTGCGTGTGACACATTCTGCAGGATACTTACTGCATCAAAAAGAGATGTGCCTTATATTATAAAACACATCTCTTGTTATGTTTATAAATTTTATAGCCAAACGTATATCCCTTACTTACCAACTTTTCTGAAGTTCTTCTTACCACGTCTGACAACAACTCCCTCGCCGTCAAACTTCTCCTCAGGGATTGCAGTCTGAACATCAGTAACCTTTTCACCGTCCACAGCTACACCACCCTGTTCTACGGCACGTCTGCCCTCGTTACGTGATGTTACAAGTCCTGACTTTACGAGAACTGACACGATATCGATCGAGCCGTCCTTGAAGTCGTCTGCTGCAAGTGTTACTGATGGCATGTCTGCTGCAACACCCTTTGAGAACAGCGCTCTTGCACTCTCCTGAGCCTTTACAGCCTCCTCCTCGCCGTGTACAAGCTTTGTAAGCTCATATGCAAGGATCTCCTTTGCCTGGTTGAGCTGGCTGCCCTCCCAGCTGTCCATCTTGTCGATCTCCTCAAGCGGAAGGAATGTCAGCATACGGATGCACTTCAGAACATCTGCATCTGCAACATTTCTCCAGTACTGGTAGAACTCAAACGGTGAAGTCTTGTTAGGATCAAGCCATACTGCACCCTTCTGTGTCTTACCCATCTTCTTACCCTCTGAGTTGAGCAGAAGTGTGATAGTCATGGCATATGCATCTTTGCCTAGCTTTCTTCTGATAAGCTCTGTACCGCCGAGCATATTGCTCCACTGGTCATCACCGCCGAACTGCATGTTGCAGCCGTACTTCTGGTACAGTGCATAGAAATCGTAACTCTGCATGATCATATAGTTGAACTCAAGGAAACTGAGTCCCTTCTCCATACGCTGCTTGTAGCACTCTGCGCGGAGCATGTTGTTTACTGAGAAGCAGGCTCCCACATCACGGAGAACATCAACATAGTTAAGATCGAGAAGCCAATCTGCATTGTTGACAAGGAGTGCCTTGTCCTCTGAGAAGTCGATGAACTTGCTCATCTGCTTCTTGAAGCAGTCGACGTTATGCTGGATAGTCTCCTTTGTCATCATCTGTCTCATATCTGTACGGCCTGATGGATCACCGATCATGGCTGTACCACCGCCGATCAGCGCGATAGGCTTGTTTCCTGCCATCTGAAGTCTCTTCATAAGACAGAGCGCCATGAAATGGCCTACATGCAGGCTGTCCGCAGTCGGATCAAATCCGATATAGAATACTGCCTTACCGTTATTTACCAAATCTCTAATTTCATCTTCATCTGTTGTCTGTGCTATAAGCCCTCTGGCTACAAGCTCGTCATAAATCTGCATGTCCTATAGACCTCCTACATTTTTTGTATATCTCTTTATATCTGTCGCAGTCATTTATATCGTAGTAATATCTCTTATCAATATAAATTTACAATAAATCACCACACAGACAGATATTATAACATTTAACCATGTCAGGTGACAAGTAAGTTCAATCATAAATATAATCGTTTTATAATATTATCTGCCTACTTCCTCTGCAGTTTCAGTCTCCTGCCGATTCCAGCTGCCATGGCGGCAAGCAGAAAAATGTACGGCGTCGTCAGCGACTGGTTGAGGTTGAATAACGCCTGAACAGCATAACCGGCTATTCCAAGGGCAACTGCAATGCACGCACAGAAATCATGGTCAGACGAACTGAATGCCGTCCTTATCATACTGACAAATGCAGACACGATAAGTCCAACGTATGTCACCGCGCCGAGTACTCCCGTGGTTATCAAATACTGCAGATACTCATTGTGGGCATTATCATACACGACCCCCACCTTGGATATCATCTCATCATAATATCCGGCTGTCATTATGCTCTTGACCGACTCATTTCCGTATCCGAACAGCTTATTTACCAATGGGAACTCCTTGTACGTGCTGACAAGCCTGCTCCACACATATCCACGGTAATTACCCCATGAATCGTCAAATCTGAATATCCCATCGGCCTTCACCGAGCTGAAAATGACCGCGCACACTATTCCTGCAATCACAAGGACCGAACATACCACAATTGAGATCTTCCCTGACCTATTAAATGTGTTACCATTCGAATCTTTCCTTGACAGTCTAAGTCTCGATACTGCATAGATCACGATACGGATCACCGCAAGCACACCAGAAGCCACTGCTATCAGTTCCGTATTTCTCGCAAAATTACTTATACCATCTAACTTGGCGATACTCTCCGGCGTTGTCTTTAGAAGCAGACTCACCGCTAGAAATCCAAGTGACATCACAAGCATCAGCTCCACAAATTCCTTTATCCTGCCACGGTATGTTGAAACCAGGAGCAATATCGCGGCTGCTGCACAGACACCTGCATACGCCAGATCTGCATTTGTCACAACTGTCGCAGCCGCCCCTGTAAATACCGCAGTCCAGGCGGAGAGCTTCACCCAATTGAACTTCCATGTGGCATCACCATCATATATCCTGCGGTCGTCAAGCCCCACACCAAATCCGACAGGGATCAGAACGCACAGAAAGCTTGCAAATATATCTATATTGCCAAATGTCGATATGTATATATCCATTATGCTGGATGCTAGCCCGTCCCTTATTCCAAGGAAATCTATACCGACATACTGAAAAACCGCGATTATACATGTAAATGAACCGACACACAGAAATGCCGGGAACACACATTTTCTAAGACGCAGGCCGCGTCCCATACAGACATACAGGAGCATGGCAAGGATCATAAACTGAAGTCCGCACCTTCTGCCCTCCTCGCCAGTATAGGCGGCCATTTTATCTGATGCCATCACAAACGCAAGTACATTGGCTACGAAAAAGCCAGCCATGAACCAGTCCGTTGCAACATAGCTTTTTCTGTACTTAAACATCACAAATGGCTTTTTCCCGTCAAACACATCGAGCAGCACTGCCAGCACCATGAGCACCGCGTACACACACAGCGCCACCTCAAATGCCTTGTACTTAGTTAGTGTGATGTCAAAATATTTGTCGTGCATTATGAGTGGATACAGAGTTCCCATATATAACAGAAATATCGTGCTGAGCCAGTCCTGCGCCGTCCCGGAATCATCAGATTTTTTCTTACGAATCTTATCCATTTCGAGTCTCCTTTTAAAGCAGTGGCGATAACAGGTTGAGCAGCGGTCCTATCAGGGACACCTTTTTTATGTTATTTCTACACCAAAATATGTCTATCTCCTCCGACTCCTCAAATGTTGCAAACATATCATTCTTGACATCCGCTATCGCCTTGCAGTCATAGAGCAGGGCGCCACACTCAAAGTGATGATAGAAGCTTCTGTTGTCCATATTGATCGACCCCACCGACGCAAGCCTTCCGTCCATAATAAGTGTCTTGGAATGTATAAATCCAGGTGTATACTGGTATATCCTCACGCCAGCAAGAAGCAGTTCCTTGTAGTTGGACTGTGTCATCTTGTATATATACTTTTTATCCGGTATGGCTGGTGTGACTATTCGCACATCCACGTCTCTCTTAGCTGCAAGCTTGAGTGCCGTCATCAGCTCATTGCACACTATCAGATACGGGGTAAATATGTATATATACTCCTGCGCATCATTTATCATCTGAATATAGAGATTTTCTCCGACATTCTCTCCGGTCAGCGGACTTGACTTATAAGGCTGTACATAGCCATCCTCTATATTTGAAAAGTCCACCTCCGGCTTATAACTCAGGTAGCTTCCCTCCGAATATCTGAAATAATTCCACATCTGGAGGAACATGACTGTGAAGCTCCAGGCACCCTCGCCCTCAAGTCTCACTCCGCTGTCCTTCCACCTGCCGTACTTTGTTATGCGATTGATATACTCATCCGCCATGTTGTATCCGCCGGTGTGGGCAATCTTGCCATCTATGACCGTTATCTTCCTGTGATCTCGGTTGTTGAATATCGTTGCAAAGAAAGGCACGACCTGATTGAACGCCATACATTTGATTCCGTATGACTCAAGCTCCTTCCAGTAATACTTTGGCACATTGAACACTGATCCTATGTCATCATACATGAATCTTACATCGAGTCCCTCTGCAGCCTTTCTCTTGAGGATCTCCAGGATCGTATCCCACATATATCCCTTATCAACGATGAAATACTCCATGAAGATATATTTCTCAGCACTTTCCAGATCCCTGATAAGGTCATCCATGACATCATCGCCGATTGCATAGTATTTTACATTTGTATGCTTATAAAGGGGGGCCTGTGCCACATGCTCCATGTAATTGCATATTCTGTACGTTGGCTCGCCCTTGATATCTGCTGCCTGGCAGACATTTGCGCCCTTTACATTCTCATACACTTCCTGCTGCATAACTCTGAGCATGTTCTTCTTAAGCCTCTTCGGTATGAGCACATGTCCATAAAGCACATACATTAAACCTCCGAGTACAGGAAACAGCAGTATCGGCACCATCCACGCCATTTTGATCATCGGGTTGGTATCCTTTGTTATGAGATGAAATACAACTATCACGCTCAAAAGCTTCAATATTCCTGAGATGTAAATGTACCTTTCCTGCAGAATTATAATTCCAAATATCATCACTGCAAGCTGCAGGACGACCAAAAAACATGTTATCACCATTCTGCTGAGAAGTTTGTTAAGTATTTTCTTCATTCACGTATAACTTCCTTTTCTACAAATGATTACTGAACTGAGATCACCTTGTAGTCCTGATCCTCAACCGCCTTTGCGAGAACAGCGTCATCTACATCAGCATTTAGTGTAACTATCGCTATACCCTTCTCGTGGCTTACCTCAGCCAGATCGACCTGTGGCAGAGCCTCCAGGCACTTCTTGACTCTTGCCTCACAGTGTCCGCACATCATACCCTCTATCTTCATTGTCTTCTTCATATCATCATTTCCTTTCTCATTTTCAATTCTATGATTATTTTCAATTATATAATTATTCTCAGTGTTATCACTGTCATTTCCCTTGTGACCTGATCCTTCATCTTTTACTCCTGCAGGTCCGCTTCTATACTTTTCCTTGATTCTGTATCTATTATTTTTATCATAAATATCAGCCAAATTCAACCTCAGCGCGTTTGTTACTACACAAAAACTTGAAAGGCTCATGGCAAATGCTCCAAACATCGGATTTAAAGTCCATCCAAATATCGGTATCCACACACCTGCTGCAAGAGGTATACCGATTATATTGTAGATAAATGCCCAGAAGAGGTTCTCCTTGATATTTCTCATTGCCGCCATGCTGAGCCTTATCGCCGCAGGCACATCTAGCAGTGAGCTCTTCACAAGAACTATATCGGCAGCATCTATGGCGATATCTGTTCCCGCCCCTATTGCAATTCCAATGTTTGCCCTCGTGAGCGCAGGCGCATCGTTTATTCCGTCGCCGACCATTATGACATTTGCATCGTCCATGAGCTCTCTGACGACCTTCTCCTTGCCATCAGGAAGCACTCCGGCGATAACTCTGTCTACTCCGACCTGGGCTCCGATCGCCTTTGCAGTCCTCTCATTGTCACCTGTGAGCATAACTATCGAGAGTCCCATCTTCTGCATCTCCTCTACAGCCTTCCTGCTCTCCTCCTTCACAACATCCGCAACAACGATTATACCAAGCACCTTTCCGTTTCCAGATTCCGGCTTGCCGGCAAAGAACATCGGTGTCTTTCCATGTTCTGCCAGCATGTCAGCCTGAACGTCCATCTCATCCGGGATCGTTGCTGATTCGCTTATATATTCTCTGTTTCCTCCCACCATCACCATTCCATCTACCACTCCGGAAAGTCCATGTCCCGGAGCTGCCCGGAACTGTGTGACACTGATGTCTTTTGTCTCCCTGGCATCACTGTACGCAGGATTGTCATTCCACTCGTCAACTATGGCCTTTGCCAGAGGGTGTTCACTCTTTCCTTCAAGCGCCGCTGCCAGCATGATAAGTCTTTCATTAGTTATACCCTCCGCGGGTATTATATCCGTAACAACCGGAGTACCCTTTGTTATTGTTCCCGTCTTATCGAGGACGACTATTCCTGTCTTGCCTGTCTCCTCCAAAGCTGTTGCAGTCTTAAACAGGATACCGTGCTTTGCACCCATTCCATTTCCAACCATGATCGCAACCGGTGTGGCAAGTCCCAGCGCACAAGGGCAGCTGATCACAAGTACAGATATTCCTCTCGCCAGCGCGTAGCCAACTTCCTTTCCGGCAATAAGCCATACGATCATAGTAACCACTGCAATAGCGATGACCACCGGCACGAACACCCCTGATACCTTGTCTGCTATCTTGGCTATCGGTGCCTTCGAAGCCGCTGCATCACTGACCATGTTGATGATTTTGGACAATGCAGTGTCACTTCCAACCTGTGTAGCCCTGCACTTCAAATATCCCGACTGGTTTATGGTTGCCGCCGACACCCGGCTTCCCTTGCTCTTGTCCACCGGTATGCTCTCACCCGAGAGCGTAGACTCATCCACTGCAGAATCTCCATCAAGTACGATTCCATCAACAGGAATGCTCTCTCCTGGTTTCACCACAAATATATCTCCGACAGCCACCTCGTCTATGCCCACCGCAACCTCCGCTCCGTCTCTTATGAGAACAGCAGTCTTAGGTGCAAGATCCATAAGTCCTTTTAAAGCATCCGTTGTACGTCCCTTGGAATATGCTTCAAGCGTCTTTCCAACGGTTATAAGAGCGAGTATCATGGCGGCAGACTCAAAATAAATGTCATGCATGAGTGTCATGACCTGAGCATCATCTCCCGCGGTCTGTGCCGCCGTCATGGCAAAGAGCACATATACACTGTATATAAATGATGCTCCGGAACCCATGGCGACCAGTGTATCCATGTTTGGAGCTCCGTGTATAGCACCCTTAAATCCACTGACAAAGAACTTCTGGTTGATGATCATCACCAATATGGTGAGAAGCATCTGTGTAAGTCCCATTGCCACATGGTTGCCGTCAAAGAACGATGGCAGCGGCCAGTTCCACATCATATGTCCCATTGATATATACATCAGAGGGATCAATATTATGACAGATGCCACAAGTCTTATCTTCATCTTTGACAGAGCCGCATCGCTCTCCGACTGTCCACCGCCCGAAGTCTTGTCGCTGCTTTTCGTCTGCGCTCCGCCATCTGCTGGAGAAGCGCCATATCCCGCTTTCTCCACGGCTGATATGATATCATCCCTTGAAGCAGTTCCGTCCACCATCATGGAGTTTGTCAGAAGATTGACCTGACATGTACTTACACCATCGACCTTGGAAACCGCCTTTTCTACTCTCGCACTACATGCACTGCAGCTCATTCCTGTCACATTGTATTTGTCCAATGCACACACCTTCTTTCTGTATTACATTTGTCATTTCATCCAGTTGCATAATTTCAGTTACATTATTTCAGTTATATTATTTCATAAGTCTTGTTATCGTATTTACAAGATCCTCTATCGTGTCATCCTTGCCATTTCTTATATCATCAGCCACACAGGTCCTGATATGCTCTGCAAGAAGTACCTTATTGAAGCTGTTGAGCGCCGCGTTTATGGCTGACACCTGGAGCACTATGTCTGTACAATAGGCATCATTTTCAAGCATTCCCTTGACGCCTCTTATCTGTCCTTCTATCCTGCTTAGTCTATTCATAAGTCTCTTGTATTCCTCATCTGTCCTCTGTCTCTTTCTGTCGCTGCAGCAGCATGCGTGTTCATCACTCATAGTATCCGCCTTTCCTCTGTAAATATTTGTACATGTATGATCTTTTATTTCATTTATCTATCTTTCGTATATTTTATATACCCTAGGGGGGTATTTGTCAATTCTTATTTCTTTATTGATAATCATAATCAATATCGCTATCTTGCTTGCCTACGGTTTATAACACAAAAAAATCCCTGTGAAAGATCTGAAATAAACAGATCGCTCACAGGGATCATATTCCTGTTATTCTGTATTTACTGCTCTGCAGTTATCACTCTATAACGCTTACTCTTCTACAGCATCTGTAGTATCATCCACCTGAAGATCAAGATCATTGATATCTATTGAACCATCATCAGATGAATCTGAAGAGTCATCTGATACAGCGCTGTCATCCGCTATTGAAGCTCCGTCCTCATCGAGATCGGAATCATCTAAAGTCACATTATCATCATCGCCACCTACCACTGTACTGTCAGTATATGAGAATGACTGTGTGTTGAGTACACTCTTGAGATCGATCAGTTCTCCTGTCTCAGCATTCAGCATGATGAGCTGCGAAGGATTTGAAACGTCAAGACCATCTTCACTCTGTGAACTATCACCATCGCCAGTCTTTTCACACTGTGCAAATGCCCATACAGGAAGATACTCGTACTTGTCACCATCCTTTATCTTATAGTAGGCAAGCTGCACGTTGTTAAACTCTATGCTGCTATACTGTGTCTTGTTCTCAGCATAATATGTGTTGACTGCCTTTGGAAGGGCCTTCACTGCATCCTCCCATGATATGAGATCAACATTCTCTTTCTTATCTCCTGTTGCCTTGAAATAATCATAGCAGTATGCTGAAACAATACCGTTATCATCTATCTGCAGTTCAAATGTCTCATCCATAGTGTCATACCATACATCATCTGATGAATTCAGTGAGTCAATATTGTATACATTTGGTGTATATGGAGCTATTCCATCAACCGAGCGCTTGTATGTGATCACATATCCACTCTTCTCAGATGCAAGTGTATTGTATGATGTATCGCTGTACTCCCATATAAGGTCTGTGCAGCCTGTCTCAATTATGTCTGAGATTCCGCATCCGGCCAAGAAACTCAGCCCCTGCTGTATAGCATCATCCTGGCTGACCGTTGCTGTATTTGCTGTGTCCTCACCGTCATAGTAATCGCTGCTGTAGCAATATACTGATGACGCTCCCTCCTTAGGTCTGTAATTGATGAGCTGGTCTGATGGATAATAATCTATTGAGAATCCTCCGCTCTCTCCAGTCTCTGTTGAGTTAAATGAGATCATGTACATGTTCTCACCCTTTGAGCCAACAAAGGCATCTGCAGAATAATCACCGGCGCCCTCTCTCTCATCCGTTGCCGTCTTGAGCTGCTCCTTTAGTGATGAGATGTAATCGTCAAAAAACGACTTCTCGTCATCACTTGTCGACTGCTTTGAGAGTTCCTCATAATTCTCTATCTCTCTCTCAAGATCTCCCTTGTAAGGTTTTTCCCAGCTGTATGTATATACACCGGCACTTACATCAAAGAAGTTTTCGCACACTCTCTTTTTATATTCATTGTCTACCTGATTCTGATTGTAGTAGAGTATAGACATCTTGTCTGTATCAGGTACTGTGATCTTGGATGCATTTATTTTAACATCCGTAAGACCAGTCGCATCGGTGTCTATCCCCTCCAGAGTACCCTCATAGGAGTCTGGCACATCAAGTCTTGATGCAAGCTTTCCGCCACCACCTGAACCATTCTCATCATCGCCCATATTGTAGTCTACTTTCTTCTTTCCGCATCCTGTGAGGACTGTTCCTGCCACAAGAGATGTTACGAGAAGCAGAGTCAACGCTTTTCCATAACCTTTTTTCTTCATATAATACCAACCTTTCCTGCTTTATAAGCACCACGACATCTATATACTCCCTGTCTTTTCAGGCGCATTTGTTAAAATTATAATATATTTTAAAGTTAGTTACAACAAATATGTCATTGATTAACATTTGTTCAGCTTTACGCCTCGAATTTATAAAACGAAGATATCATATCTATAAGCTGCCCATTCTGTGCATCAAGCATAATTATCTGCGATGGAGGTATGAGCTCACTTATAGTGCCGTCCTCCTCCGTACTACACTCTGAAAATACCCACACAGGTGCATATTTATAGCTGTCTCCATCTTTCATCTTGAAATAAGTAAGTCTCACATCGTTGAAATTTATCTCACTGTACTGCGTCTTATTCTCTGTATAAAAGGAATTGACAGCCTCCGGCAGAGCTTTTAGAATATCATCCCATGACAGGAGTTCTACATTGCTCTCCCTCTCACCGTCCATCCTGACAGCATCAGTCCCACTAAGCGCAAATATTCCTTTATCATCTATGGTTACCGTAAAAGTCTCGTTTTCCGATTCATAGACAATATCGCTCTCTTCGTCATCCGATGCAGAATTCGTGATATCCAGACCATATACAACAGGAGTGTACACCGCCACACCGTCAACCGCCCTCTTGTAAGTTATCTTGTAACCATCCAGCTCATTGCCAATATTTTCTTCGCTCTGATCATAATACTGCCACATGTTGTCATAACAGGAAGTGCAGACAATACCGGTTATTCCGCAGCTTGCAAGAAATTCCATTCCCTGATCTATCGCTGCATCCCTGCTTATCTTTGCTGCGTTATCCGGAAGTGTCATTCCATGGCTGTACTCTGAGCTGTACTGACTCGCCCAGGTTGCACCTTCCTTTGGTCTGTAATTTATGGCATCCCCCAGCATATAGATATTAAAGCCTGCAGCGTGGTCTTCTTCTTCCTCAAATGATGCCAGCCATGACACTCCATCCTTATATCCGATAAAGGCATCGGCAGTGTAGTCTCCTGCCCCTTCCCTTTCGACAGACGCATGCCGGAGCTCCTCCTGAAGACCCTTCAGTGACTCATCATACATAGCTTTTGTCTCGTCATCAGATGCATTTGCCGACAGCTCCTGAATATTCGCGATTTCTTCTTCCACGTCATCCTTATATGGCTTATCCCAGTCGTATACATATACTCCCTCATCCGTATCAAAGAAATTTTCACAGATACGTTTTTTATATTCACTGTCAATATGATTCACACTGCAGTGCTGTACTGACATCCTGTCGGTCTCAGGAACCTTTATTTCAGGCGCATCTATCCTCACAGCCGAAAGTCCTGTTTCAGAGGATATCCCGGACACCTCTCCCTTATAGCTTCCGGAACATTCAGCTTTGATGCCAGAAGGACTCCTGTATCTGCAGCTTCTGAATCATCCTCCAGCCCGTAATCCACCTGTTTTTTGTGTCCGCAGCCCGTAAGTCCCATTCCGGACGCAAGCGCCAGAGACATCACCAGAACTGCACATCTGATGTAACCCCTTTTTCTCATAATCTCCCCCTGTTATTCCTTTGTTATGATAACCTTGCCATCCACAACCTGAACCTTTACCTTGTTGCTGTCGATTCCCGCTGCAGCAAGCATATCCGGACTGATCTGCACACGGTTTGCCTTATCCAGAATGGAGTACTCCTCATGTGAATCATCAGATGAAAATCCATCTGTGGACAGTTCGTTCATCCTGTCTTTATATGATTCCTTCATGATCTTCTCTGTGCTGATCTTACCATCCGCTATCATAACCACACGTCCAACCTTATTGGCAAGGCTTATGTCATGTGTAACTATGATTATCGTGATTCCAAGCTCCTCATTCAGCTTTCTGAACAGATCCTGTATCATGTTGGATGTCTTGGTATCAACAGCACCTGTAGGCTCATCCGCAAGAAGAATCTTAGGATTGTTTGCCAGCGCTATGGCTATAGCGACTCTCTGCTGCTCACCACCTGACATCTGAGATGGGTATGAGTTGATCTTGTCCTCAAGTCCAACTCTGCAGAGCAGGTCGTGTGCTCTCGCATATTTGTCTTCCTTGTTGCTCTTGTCAAAGTACATTGGAACCTGCACATTCTCGATAGCTGTCATATACGGAAGCAGATTTCTTGAGTTCTTCTGCCACACAAATCCTACCGTGTGCTTTCTGTACTCAACCAGCTCCTTGTCCGTCATGGCAAACAGGTCCTTGCCATCTACATACAGCTTTCCGGCTGTCGGTCTCTCAAGTCCGCCTATCATGTTGAGCAGTGTGGACTTTCCTGATCCGGACTTTCCTATGACTGCCATCAGCTCTCCATACTTGATGTTGAGCTCAAGTCCCTGAAGAGCCATTACCTCGACATCATCTGTCTTGTATATCTTTACCAGACTGTCACACTCTATGATGTTTTCATTTGTCTCCTGACTAGGAGCGGAACCGTACGCATCTGATGTTCCACTTTGAACATCCTCACTGCCCTGCTCCGTCTGATCCATACCATATACGAACTCTTTCTGTTCTGGCTCAATCTGTTCTGGTTCATTCTGTCCCTGTACTGCGGTATCAGGTCTTGTATCCACATTACTATCCGGTGTTATAGTATCCGGTGTCTCATTTTTTTTCTTCTTAAACAAATGCTTATCGCCCAACTATCTCACCATCCTCTATCTCATATACCACATCTCCAAGTTCCATCAGTTTAGGGTCATGGGTAGTCATGACAATCGTTATTCCCTCTTTGTATACAAGCTCCTGGAAAAGCTTCATGACCGCAAGTCCAGACGCCGTATCCAAGGCACCTGTAGGCTCATCTGCAAATATTACCTTTGGCTTATGCGCCACTGCCCTTGCAATAGCAACTCTCTGCTGCTCACCACCTGACATCTGATTAGGGAAGTGAGACATTCTTGATGAAAGTCCCACCAGGTCAAGTACCTCCCTTATCCTGGCATCTCTGTTTCCCTCATACTCGGCAAGCCTGAGTCCGAAGTCTACGTTCTCATACGCACTCATAATCGGTATGAGTGCCACCGACTGGAATACGAATCCGATATTGTATCTTCTGAGTTTTTCCTTCTCTTTCTCATTCATCTGGCTGTAGACATGCTCGCCTATGATGACATCGCCCTCTGTCGGATCGTCCAGGGCGCTCAGTATGTTCAGAAGAGTGGTCTTTCCTGAACCAGAACGGCCCTTCAGTATTGTAAGCTTGCCTGCAGGCACCTGCATGTCTATGCCCTTGAGTGCATAGAAATCCTCACCGCTTCCAAGTCTGAAGCATCTCTTGATTCCTTTGGCCTCTATCATGATATCGTCCATGACTGAAGCCCCCTTCTTAAGCTCTGCGGCAGGATCAAATATATATTCTGTATTGTTTGTATTTTCACCCATAGATTAATCCTCCCCCAGCTTCAATGCCTGTGTGATATTCATCTTCTTCAGAATAGTCCTTATAACTATGAAGCAGACGATGAACATAAATATAACTACTGCCGTCAGCTTTATCAGGTCATATGGATCCACCGCTATCGATATTGCTATATTGTGTGCCTCCGGCAGATAAACAACAGCAACCAGCTTGACAAACAGAATAGTTGCCGCAACCCCCACTCCATATCCCGCCAGACTGGCAAGAACCGAGCTGAATATCTGCTCATTTATAAGCATCTTGTTGATCTCATGCATACTCATACCCATAGCTCTGTATATACCGAACATAAGCTCTCTCTGCTTGATGGATGTTATCCAGTATATCAGGAATCCAACCATACAGAGTATGATTGCTATTATAAATGACAGTGAGAACAAACCGTTTGTGATAAGTACGAGAGGTGACTCCTGCATCTCCTTTATATCCTTATCAAGGCTGTCATACTGTACTATGTTGATATCCTCTGCATCAATTGCTCTTAGTGCATCTTTATAGCTCTTGCCGTCCGCAAGTCTCATCCACACCTGATATGGTGTCTGACTGAATGCACTTACAACATACGCATAGTTTGCAACAACGAGATATCTCTCAACTTCCTCCATCTCTCCATCAGAGTTCTTCTGGTACACATACTGCTGGAATCCAGGGAATGCATCCACTATGGCACATACGGTTCCACTAGGTGATGCGATCTCCTCCTTCTCCTTGCCCTTCATCGGACTGTACCTCGCATAATTTATGGAATCTCCGACTTTGATATTGTATTTCTTTGCAAGGTTCGACGATATGATGACACCGTTTGACACCTCTGCAAGATCGTTCAGATAGTTGTACCAGTGTTCCTTGTTAAGTCCGCTCTGAAGCCTTGCCGTCTCACCGAACTCCTTGGTGTTTATTCCCATAAGTACGCTGCCTGCAAGCTCCTCTCCGCCGGCCTTTATCACCGCATCATCGTCATATATGACTCTTGTCACCTTGTCACATACAGAGCCCTCGAGCTTTGTATATCTCTCAAAATCTCCCTCGGTGTAATACCAATGAGTCTTTTTTTTCTTATCTATATATGTTCCTCTAGTCCACTGCTCCTGAACTACCAGGTCAGTTCCCAGATTGTAATTGATACGTTTTGTCTTATTATCATTTATCGTCCGCGCCATATTTGAATTGAACATTCCCATTGCAATGGTCATTACAAGGAATACAGATATAAATCCCTGTTTCTTCACCGTCCTCGTTATCTGGAGGAAAGAGGCGTATACCGCAGGTGACCATCTCTTCTTACCTATCCTGTATATCAGTCTTATGAGATACTTGATAAGTCTGAGCACGAGAAGTCCAACTGCAAATATAAACAGTGACGAGTTCAGGAATATAACCGGATCAGGTCTCTTTCCTGAGAGGATATCCAATGCGATCGTAGACTTCTGCTTGTTGTAATTGTAGAGAAGATAGATTGACAATACCACCAGGATAACATCCACAAAGAACTTCTCCCAGAACGGTTTGTAATTTACCTTTCCTGTCCTGCTCTTTTGCTCGACGATAGAGTTTTTAGCGTATTTCATAACCGGCAGAGTCACAAACAGGATCGCAATAAGGGCTGCCGCCAGACTGTATACGACCATCCACGGATCTATTCCGTAAAAGTGTGTATCCTTGAATTCAAACTTCAGGAATGAGCTGGCACTCGCCGCCATCTTACACAGAAGGTAGCCCACCGGTATTCCTATTATTATCGCTATGACCGACAATATCGCCGACTGTCCCAGATATATTCCAAGGACCTGCTTCGTGCTTGTTCCTCGGCTCTTGAGCATCGCGATCTCTCCATCCTCCATCTCCAGTATCTGGCTTGACACCATGTAGATGAATGCTAGGAGCAGTACAAGGATAGGAAGCTCAAGTACCCATATGATTATTCCTATCGTCCTAGCATCGCCTCTGTAATCTATAAGCACGTTGCTGAAATTCTGTGTAAAACTCTTGTCCGATGACTCAAATGACTTTATATAGTAGAGTGTGTCAGCTGCATTTGCATGTGTTATCTGTGAGTAATCCAGCATGTCATGCTCACTGTAATATATTGTGAGGAAGCCGTACTTTGTGATCATCTCATCGAAATCACTCTGCTTCACATATACCTGTCTGTCCAGATCTGCAAGCTGATCATACCAGAAATCATCCGAGTAATCCTTCTCCTCGAACACTCCGACTATCTGGTATTTCATAGGATTGCCACTTGCATCCTTGACATCTCCAAGTCCCGTGTCGATGGTAAACACCTCTCCAACGACCAGATTATATTCATCGAGATACCTCTGTGATATAAGACACGGATATACTCCACTCTCCGTCTTTGCATCTTCAAGGCTTACTCCGTATGTTATGTTGATGTGGTCTTCAAGATTCGGCATATACACCATCTTGAAGTTGCTTCTGTGTCCAAGATTACTCTGTGTGTATCCAGCCTCAAGGCTCAGACTTGTCTGTTCCTCTATGGTGTCGATCTCAAGGTAGTAATTCCACATCTTCTTATACTTCTCTATCCTGTTCAGCACGGACTCAGAATCCGGATACTCATCAACAGCACAGGATCCCTCCCTGCCTATTGTGCTCGGATATTTGTTCTGCTCTGTCATAGCTGCGTCAAACTTGGATGACATAAGCATGTCAAGCGCTCCGTTCTTGAACATCGGGTTACATGATGCCACCGCCACAAGGAGTACTATTCCAAGGAGAAGACATGCATTAAGCCACTTTTTATTAAGAAGTTTGTGTGATAAAAATTTAAACATCTTTTCTCCTTTCCATTACTCTGCTACAGCATCGTCCGCTGCTCCGGCTGCATCGCCTGATCCGTCATCATCTGTCACGTTTTCCGATACATCTCCAGAGTCTCCATCGGAGGAGTCTGAGGAACCGGCCGTGCCTGATGAATCAGAGGAATCACTTCCTGAAGATGGCTTGCTACCTGACGCTGATGCTGACTCCTTCGCTATCACATCTCCCTCTGAGAGACCTGACAGTATGATCGTCTGTGTCTTGCTCGCCTCGCCCAGCGTTATATACTGTTTCACGATCTCGCCGTCAAGGAGAAGCCATACATAATCATACTCTGATGAGTTGTTCTTGCTCGCCTCATGGTAGATCATATTCGTAGGTATCATGACAACATTGTCGTACACCGCTGTAGGGTAGCTTACCTGGTAGTTCTTCGTGCTCTTGTAAACATTTGCATCATCGACCTTGATGTAGTACTTCAGTTCATCGGAACCTGCACACTTTGTAATATGTACATTTCCCTGGTCATCTGTCTGTATGTATGATCTTGAAGAGTCTCCGCTTGTTCCCACGCATATTCCGCTTATCTTCTTGGTATTATCTTTCTTGCTTGTGATAGTTACCTTCTGATTGATTCCAAGCTTGCCCTCTGATACTGTAAGTGCCAGTATGACATTTTTGCTGCTGCCCACCGTGAGTACTGTCTGACCTTCCTTTATCGCAGCATCTGTGCTCGCGCTGATCTTCTTGACTGTTCCCGCCTCGTCAGCATACACGCTTATCTTACCTGTTCCATCGTTGTTCTTGTTGAGCTTTGTCTTTTTGTCGTTGAGACTTGCTATAGTCGCGTTATGAGTATATATAAGAAGCTGCTTATTATAATTCACAACATTTCTCTGGCATGTGAGCTGCTCTACCATATACAACGGATTGTCCGCATCAGTAGGTGTCGCTTTCTTCTGCTTTTGATATTCCTGTATCTGGTCATTTATGTCATTTATCTGCCCGTCATACTCTTGAAGTGATGAATTGTATGACATGTTCTCTTCCTGTATCTGATTGTCGATCTCCTTGACAGCCGCTGTTCCGCCACCACTGTCTATCACAAACAGTAGATCTCCCTTCTTGACCTTCTGTCCCTTCTTGACATTTATAGATGCAAATCTTCCATCACATGGAGCTGCATAACTTACGCTGTTTAGATCCTCTGCCGTAAATGACTGAGCCTTCGCTGTCTTGGTGTATGAGTCAAGTGCAACTGTATACTCAATGTAGCTTGACGGCATGATCGTATCCGATGCATAGTACACAAGATCTCCTTCCTTGAGGCCGCTTACTATCTCTGTGTAATTTGCATCGCTTGCACCTACCTCCACGTCACGACGTTCCTTGTCGCTTGTGTCAGTTTTGATATACACGAAGCTCTGCCCATTCTCTTCATATATTGAGTCGTTTCCAACTGTAAGTACATTCTTCGCCTCCGATGTACTGAAATAAAGGGAAACTGAATTTCCAACTTTCAGTATCTTTTCAGGGTTCTTTACTCCCTTCAGCTGGAATCTTGTATATGGAAGACTAGACATACTCTGTGCAACCGCTATCTCCTGGTTGGTGAACTTGTATGGCTCTATGTCATACTTCTTTCCATCTACAACAGTGTACATATTCTTGTAAATACTGTATGTATCTTTCTTATATGACTCGCCTGTTATCTCAATATATGGCTGATTGTAATCGGACACGACAACAACATTCTCTCCGCCGTTCACAGTCTTATCTTCACCCTTTGCAGACTTGGCGTAGGTGACATATCCGGCGTGATCTGCCTTTAAGGTTCCATTCTTCTTCAGCTTATCCTGTTCTTCCTGCGCCTGTATTTTCTTCTTCTGTTCATAATCATACACAAGGTTATCATATCTGTGGTTCTCCTCGTTGACCGCCTTCTCAACTCTGGCTGCATCAGCGTCCTCCTTGTCATTGATCTCCTCGCAGGCTTTTATCTTCCAGTCAATCTCCGCTTGCTTCTCCTGATAGATCTTCTCCTTTATATCGTGGCTGTACTTCTGTACATCATCCGACTCGCTGGCATCAGCTGATGTATCGTCAATTCCATCGCCAGTAAGTCCACTGTCTCCCCCCGATGTATCTGTGGTGTTGTCTCCCCCTGATGCATCTGAACTGTCCCCTGTTTCAGCAAGAACAGTACCTTTTTTCACCTCATCCCCCACATTCACATATACCTTTGAAAGTGTGGCTGAAGTCTCATAATAGTAGCTGTAATCTGTTGGAACTATCGTTCCTGTCTTTATGACCTTGCGGCCTATATCTCCGTATGTTACCGGACGGTATGCTTCATTTGTACTCACAGGCTCCATCAGTTCCGGCACCTTTTCACTTTTCTCCTTGCCGCATCCCGTCATAGTCATCGCAAACACAGCAGCCATGCACATACACATAACTCTCTTATGAAACACCGTTCTCATATTCTTCACATGTATACCACTCTTAAGATTCTGCTTTCTCAATTTACCACCACCTGCTCTCCGGCTTTAAGCCCTGACTTTACGATCGTCTTATCATCAACAGTATCACCCACTGTGACTTCCACGGCACTTCTGTTGCCGTCCTCATCCACCACGTATGCGTACTTCTTTTCATCTGAGCCATCAAATACAGCCTTTTTATTTACATATATGACGTTCTTTACCACTGGCTTCTCTATGACCATCTTCAGTGTATCTGCCTCCGTGATGCCTGCCATATCGCTGACAGGCTGGAATGTCACCTTCTGCATCTCCTCGCCGGTTGCCTTGCTCTTGTACTTTTCGCACTTTATCAGTTTCAGTGAAAATGTCGCTTCCTGAAAATCAGCCTCGTAAACTTCTCCCTCTTTGAACTCGTAGTTGTCATTTGTCTCCGCAACATAATCAGATGATCCTGAATCGACAGTTATAAGTGTCTGTCCAGCAGTTACATATCCGTACTGAATATCAGAATCTATATATGTGACAGTTCCCGCCTTTGTGGCTATGACCTGATAGTCCTTCATACGCTCATTCTGCTCTTTTATGTACGTATCAGCCACGTCCATATCTTCCTTTGCCGCCGATATATCGCCCGAATAATCTACACTGCTGTCTATCTCTGCAAGCCTTGTATAGTGATCTATAAGCAGAAGATCCTGCTCCTTCTGTTCTGTGTACTGTTCAATGGTCTTCTTGATCTCAGTAGCCTGAAACTGTATCATCACATCACCCTTGGCTACTTTATCACCTTCCTTCACCTTGACTTCCTCTATCTTGTAGTCGGACTGCTGTATCGAATAATCTTTGCTGCTGTATCCGTCCGGCTTCAGATCAAGTGTCAGTGAGGACTGTATATCACCGCTCTGAACCTTCTCAGTGTTGAACTGCATCTTACTGTATGGTTCTATATTTATCTTCGCATCTCCTGCCTGACCATCACCACTGCCGCTGCACGCTGTGAACGATACAGACAGCACACCAGCCAGAGCCACCGCAAATATCCTTTTGCCAAATGTAGCCTTTGCCACTCTTCATACCTCCTGTTTGGGAAAATTATATGACATCAATCTGTTAAGTTTTATCTATATTCCAGCATTGTATCTCACTCCTAATACCTTTAATGATTTTACCCCCGGGGCGTTCATATATCAAGAAATTACGTGGGAGTTAATATTAGTTAAAATACAACACATGCACTATAAATATAAATGATAAATTTTTTTCAGGGAATATTATTCTTCACGATTTCAAACAATGTTCACACAAAAGGCAAAAAAAATAAAGTCTCTGACCAAAATCTTCAATCAGGACTTTAAAATAAAAAGATGCGGGAGATGGGACTTGAACCCACACGCCGTTTCCAGCACTAGATCCTTAGTCTAGCCTGTCTGCCAATTCCAGCACTCCCGCATGTTATATATGATGTTGATAAACTATAACTCACTGCCATCCGAATCAAACGCCATCTCACGCTTTCAAAGAAAAGATGCGGGAGATGGGACTTGAACCCACACGCCGTTTCCAGCACTAGATCCTTAGTCTAGCCTGTCTGCCAATTCCAGCACTCCCGCATGTTTCATATGATGTTGACAATGCGTTTGTCACCAACGAATAAGATAATACCATCCCAGAACTATAAAGTCAACATCTTTTTTCAAATTATTTGTCCTTATTTTTTGAATTTTCTAGAATATCTGACTTCATGCGAAACTGAACTATGACCACAATAAAAATAAAGCTTCACGACCTAGCTTGTCCAAGTCACGAAACTTTATTTTTGAATACGGCAAGACCGCCTCCAATATCAGATCTTGATCATGTTTGTGAGTTTCCTGTCCACATCCTTCATCAGATGTTCTTTGAATGCAGTGTAATATTCATGTGTGAACTGCGTATACAGAAACTTATTCCACAGATTGCTGCAATATGTACTGTCAAAATCATAGTATGAATCCGTGTACACCAGACCATTACTAAATCTTGTCACGTCAAGATATGGTTCCTTACCCGCATAGTTGAGCCTCATTACAAGGTTCTTCTGCTCGCTGCAGCAAGCAAATGTCTCAAGGAACATCTTCATCTGATCCTTTGTTATTCTCTCTACGAACATATGTGCCTCCTATTTAAGCATTTACTCTCTGTTGACCCACACTTTACCCTTTTCCTACGAATTATCTAATCCCCCTGTGTAATTCGTTCTGTAAAATGTGCCTAATTTTACATGTGCTATTATAGCATATCTACCATGATTATAAAACCCTAAATCATTCGTCATACATCGTCTGCACACAAAAAGGATCAGGTAAACTGCTCCTGATCCTTCTTAATTAATATACTGCATCAATAATCTATGCTAATACACCATGCATTTTACTAGCCGCATATGTTCGTCTATATTATGATAACTGTGCCTTTGCAACCTCAACAAGCTTTGCAAATCCCTCAGCATCGCTGATAGCCATCTCTGAGAGCATCTTTCTGTTGATGTCAACACCTGCCAGCTTAAGACCGTGCATAAGCTTGCTGTATGAGATATCGTTCATTCTTGCTGCTGCGTTGATACGAGCGATCCAAAGCTGTCTGAACTGTCTCTTTCTCTGCTTTCTGCCAGCGTATGAAGATGTGAGTGCTCTCATAACTGACTGCTTTGCTACTCTATACTGCTTGCTTCTTGCTCCTCTGTAGCCTTTTGCAAGCTTTAATACCTTATTATGCTTCTGCTTTGCGTTCATTCCGCCTTTAACTCTTGCCATTGGTTTTCTTCCTCCTGATCTATTAGATATAAGGTAATATCTTCTTCATTACCTTCTCGTTTGTTGCGTCTGTCATTGTAGCCTTTCTAAGATTTCTCTTTCTCTTAGTGGTCTTCTTTGTTAAGATATGACTCTTATAAGCTTTAGATCTCTTTAAACCGCCGTTAGCTGTTTTCTTGAAACGCTTAGCTGCTGCTCTTTTTGTCTTTAATTTAGCCATTTTACTCTACTTCCTCCTTGAATTATATGTCTATAATAATTTAACGCTTTTGTGTTAAAAACATTATCATGCTTCTGCCCTCAAACTTTGCAGGCTTATCAACCACAGCTATCTCTGCAAGCTTCTCTGCAAAATTGTCGAGGATAACTTTGGACTGCTCCACATGTGCAAGCTCTCTTCCTCTGAATCTCAGAGTAACCTTAACCTTGTCTCCATGCTCAAGGAACTTTCTCGCCTGATTGATCTTAGTGTTAAGATCATTCGAATCAATGTTTGGTGAAAGTCTTACCTCTTTAACTTCCATTGTCTTCTGCTTTTTCTTAGCCTCTTTTTCTTTTCTAGCCTGCTCGTAGCGGTACTTTCCGTAATCTACGATCTTACATACTGGTGGCTGAGCTTTAGGGGCTATCTTGACAAGATCAAGTCCTGCATCCTGTGCCATCTTGAATGCATCTCTGGATGACATGATTCCTATAAGCTGACCATCTTCCCCGATGAGTCGTACCTCTCTGTCTCTAATCTGTTCGTTGATCATTAAATCGCTAATGACTCTCTACCTCCACATTTTTAAAATTTCGTATTACAAGCTGCTATTGTAAGCCACTCTCATAACATAAGAAAAGTGGATAGAACAAACCATCCACTTTCTTAATAAAAAGCATATTCAAAATACAGGCTGAGCCTGGAAATTCCTCTAAGCTAATTTATTTACCCGAGACATGAAATATAATCCTGAATTATAATCCTAAATTACAACCTTTGATCCTAAAGATCTGTCATGCTGAGGTGAGAGCGGATACTCTGCTTCTATGTTCACTGTTTTACACAGCAATGGTAGAATACCATATCTGCAGTGCTATGTCAATATTTTTTTATTTACATAAAGAGCTTTACATGAAGAGTCATTCCTCACTCTGTCTGTGAGTCTTCTTCATCCTCGTGGGACTCTATCGGTATGAATACCCTTGTATTCTCAGCTTCGCCATCTATCTCCTGGCCTGCCTGGGCTTTCTTCACAAAATACATCTGAGAATCAAGTCTGGTTTTTCCCCTGAGATCCTGTTTCACATATGAACCGTCAGGCTGCATAATATGTGCTTTGAGGGTGTCTGCCAGCTGTATCTGGAGTATCTCCTTCACCTTTGTCTTGAGTCCCGGATCCTCGACCGGGAAAGTGATCTCCACTCTCTTGTCAAGGTTTCTAGGCATCCAGTCAGCACTTCCCATGTATATATCCTCAAATCCGTCATTGTAGAAATAGAATATTCTTGAGTGTTCAAGATAATTTCCCACGATCGACCTGACTGAAATATTCTCAGAAAGGCCCGGGACTCCTGCCTTGATACAACATATTCCTCTGACTATCAGATCTATCTTCACACCTGCCTTTGACGCATCATAGAGCGCGTTCATGATAACCGGATCACACAGACTGTTCATCTTGGCAACTATCCTTGCCTTCTTGCCCTGTCTTGCATTCTCCGCCTCACGTCCTATCAGCATGAGGAATTTGTCCTTCAGCCATATCGGTGCAACCGCAAGCTTATTCCACTTCTTCGGCTCTGAGTATCCTGACAGCATGTTAAACACCGCAGTGGCATCCTCTCCTATGGCATCACTGCATGTTAGAAGGCCCATATCAGTGTAGAGCTTTGCCGTCTGGTCATTGTAGTTTCCTGTTCCAAGGTGAACATATCTCCTGATTCCATCCTCCTCACGTCTCACAACGAGGGCAATCTTGGAATGCGTCTTCAGGCCGACCAGACCATATATTACGTGACAGCCGGCCTGCTCAAGTTTCTTTGCCCATGCAATATTGTTTTCCTCATCAAACCTGGCCTTAAGTTCTACAAGAACCGTTACCTGCTTGCCGTTTTCTGCCGCCTGGGCAAGTGCTGCTATTATAGGTGAATTGCCGCTGACACGGTAGAGTGTCTGTTTTATCGCCAGAACATCTGGGGCATTTGCCGCTTGTCTGATAAATTCTATGACAGGTGTAAACTCATAATATGGATGGAACAGCAGTATGTCCCCCTTCCTTATCCTGTCAAATATATGGCTGTAATCACCCATCCCCGGCACCGGCTGAGGCTTGTACTTTGGATACTTGAGATGTTCAAATCCTTCTATGCCATTTACCTTCATGAGGAACGTGAGATCAAGAGGTCCATTTATCTTATACACAACTTCATCATCTACTCCGAGATGATTCTTGAGTTCCTTCAGGAGCTTCTTGTCCATAGCCTCATCCACCTCGAGACGGATGACCTCGCCCCACTGTCTCTGCTTAAGCTGCTTTTCAATCTCCTTTAAAAGATCTGCTGTCTCCTCCTCGTCTATGGAGAAGTCTGCATTTCTCATGATCCTGTACGGATATGCGCACACTATATCATAGCTCAAGAACAATTTGTCAAGGTTCTTCTCGATAACCTCCTCGAGAAGTATGATCTCGGTGACATCCTTCTCCTCCGATGGCAGTTTCACTATCCTAGGCAGCACTGACGGCACCTGAACCGTGGCTATATCGGTTACATCTTTCTTCTTATCATATATAAGCGCACCGATGTTCAGCGATTTGTTTCGCACAAGCGGAAATGGTCTGGATGAGTCGACCGCCATAGGTGTGAGGACCGGATACACATCCTTCTCAAAATATTTGTCCACATACTTCGCCTGCTTCGGCGTGAGATCCTCGTAATGTCTTACAAGCTTCAATCCATTCTGTGCGAGCTGAGGGATGAGTGATCTGTTAAGCGTCTGATACTGGTTCTTCATGAATTCCTTTGTGCTCACATGAAGCGCATCCAGCTGCTCCTGAGGAGTCATACCCGCAATATCCTTCTTGGTGTATCCCGCATGTACCATATCTGTCAGAGATGCAATCCTGACCATAAAGAATTCATCCAGATTGGATGCTGTAATGCTGAGAAACTTTATCCTCTCAAACAACGGTATAGTCTTGTCTTTCGCTTCGGAAAGACATCTCTTGTCAAATTCCAGCCAGCTGAGCTCTCTGTTATAAAAAATCGGATTCTTATCTGCCATATATTACAGCCCCCTTTTCTGCTTAAGCACAGGTTTCACGCCAAATACCTTTCTGAAAAGCTCTGTCTTTGTCCTGAATACCCCGGCCTCAAGTGTTATGTCATTCAGCGTATCGACCGTCATGGTGAGTACGCTGTCCTTACAATTAAACTTCATATTCTCTATCTTCTGTCTGTGGCTCTTGTCCAGCACATCCGCGATCCTCAGTATGGATGTGAGCTTCGCCACCTTCATATAATCCGCAGTCATCAGCGATACCTGTGCCTTGGTCTGAGATGGAAGATAATACTCATTGAACTTTACGATATTTGCTATCTCCTCCCTCTCCTTATGTGACAGTCCAAGTATCTCAGTGGACATGATTATATGATATGACATCATTGTTCCCTCGTTCATATTCACAAACTTACCGCAACTGTGGAGCATGGCAGCTATCTGGAGCTGCAACCTCTCCCGCTTTCCAAGTCCGTGTATGACCTTGAACGAGTCAAATATATCAAGGGCATTCTGCATTACGTTCTGTGTATGTCTTCTGTTGACCTTGTACTTCTTTGCTATACTGTTAGCGGACGCAATGATATCCTCGTCAAAGTCCTTATCTATAAGCAGTGTTCCATGCTTATCCATGTAATCAGCAACTATACCGTCACAGAAGGTTACATCAGGGGTTATTATATCCTCCGCCCTTGAATTGTCCAGAAATGACTGGTATATGATCGCCATAGGCAGCATGAGCGTTGCCCTCTCATACGGAACCCCATACTTTTCAGAGAGGATCTCCGGAGTAGTCTCAACAACCTTATGGTAGAGAACTCTGAACTGATCTCTTGTGATCTTGTCCACAATCTTCAGCTCAGGCCCGACCTTCTTCAGGTTCGCAATTCCATCACCGATCGCTATGATGCTCTTTATATCCTTGTCGTTTATAAAGAGATTCCTGAACTCCTCTATGAAATTCGACACGAACTCTTCCATGATATTCTCAAGGGCAACCGTATCGGCACCATATTTTGCAAGATAATCCCTGATTCTCACTGCTCCTATCGGAAGATTCTGTGTCTGTATGAGATTCTGCTTGTCAAATATGGATATCTGGAGACTTCCCGCACCGATATCGAGCAGGGCTCTGTTCTTGGTCTCCTCCTGTCCAAATCTGTACTTTGCAGCGCAGGCCTTGTAATTCATAAACCTCTGTTCCGAATTGCTGAGCACCGTAACGTCGATGCCTGTGTGCTGTTTTATCCTCTCAAGAACCATGACTGAGTTCTCCGCCTCACGCACGGCAGAAGATGCATACGCCTTATAATCACGCACATCATACTCTTTCATCTTTCTGCGGAACTTGTTCAGTATCTCGCACACCTTCACTGTTGATTTCTCTGTGATCTTGCCACTGTTGTATGTATCGCTTCCGAGTTCAACTGTACTGTTGACATAATCGATCTCCTTCGCCCCTTTTTTCGGAGTTATCTCATATATCTTCATTGACAACTCGTTGGATCCCACATCGATGGCAGCAAATATTTTATTTGCCATTTTCCCACCTCCTGTTAAATAATATATCAATACGTTCCTATGATCTTAAAATCCATTGAATCCTTTGCTATTCTTTCAAGTGCATCTATCGCAGCCGCATCCATCAGACTTCCCTCAAGAGTTATAAAGAATGAATATTCCCATTTTCTGCCCCTGAGAGGTCTCGACTCTATGCTTGTCATGTTGAGTCCGTCATGCTTTATATGTCCAAGTATGCTGTAGAGTGTTCCACTCTCATGCGGCAACGAAAAGCATATGGATATATTCTTCGACGTTTTCACATATTCTTTTCTCTTCGAGAGTATGATGAATCTGGTCGTATTGTTCTCATTGTTGACTATGTCATCCCTGAGTATCTTAAGCCCATATATATCCGCTGCCAGCGCGCTGGCTATCGCCGCCTGTGATCTGTCCCCGTCATCCCTCACCTTCACTGCACCGACCGCAGTGTTGGCAACGGGGCACTGGGTGTACCCGCAAGCCTCTAGGAACTCACTGCACTGCATAAGTCCCTGTGGATGGGAGTACACAGTCTTTATATCCGATATCTCTGCATCCGGAAGTCCCATCAGCATATGGGCAACCTTGACCTCATCGCCTCCGACTATGGTAAGACCGCTGCTGCCGACCATATCATATATTCCATTTACAAATCCGGCTGAAGAATTCTCTATAGGCAGAACTCCGTAGTCTGCATCCCCATCCTTCACAGCTTTCACAACACCCTCAAACTTTGCCACATTTATATTTTTGATATCCTTGCCAAAATAATCATGCATCGCCTGATGACTGTACGCTCCGGGAACCCCCTGATACACGACAACCGTATCACCATCCACCTTCAACTTGTCAACGAGGTGAAATTCTCGTACTATATCCGAGCTGCTGTGATCCGCCAGCATTTGCCTATCCTCATCGCCTATCTCTTTTATCAACTGATTCTTTCTGTCTATCAGTTTCTGTATCTGATCCTCAAGATCATTTATCTCTTCCAAAGTGCCCATGTATATACCTTTCCATCAACTCCAGTCTGCTTTTCAACTGTTTTTGTCAAGTTTACTTGCCAGTTCATCAACAGTGCTGCCGAGCAGAGGATGCCTCTTGTAGCCCGCTATCGCCGACAGGGGCTGCAACACAAATGCCCTTTTGTGCATCTCTGCATGAGGTATGTGCAGATCTTCGCTGTCATACACTAGATCATCAAAAAGCAGTATATCTATATCCAGGGTTCTAGGTCCCCAGTGTATTATCCGCTTTCTTCCCGCATCCTTCTCTATTGCATTGACAAGATTAAGCAGCTCCTCCGGCTCCCTGAGAGTCTCTATCTCGAGACATCCATTCAGGAAATCGTCCTGTTCAACCCCGCCATATGGCTCTGTCTCTATAAAATCCGACACCTTAGTTACCTTAGTGTATCTGTCCTTGTTGAGTTCATCTATCGCCATATCGAGGTATGATTCTCTATCTCCCATATTGGAACCAAGTCCCAGATATGCGACATGCTTTTTCCTGCTTATAGACACCGATACATTGTCGACATGTACCAAAACTGGTGCCCACGGCTTTTTGACAGTCACGTCAACACCTCGCACATCATCGTATTTCAAGAGTATCGTATCCGCAATCTCCTCCGCCACAGTCTCGATCAGCTTATAATTCTTATTCTTCATGATATCCTGGATATCATTACACACCAATCCATAATTCACCGACTTATCAAGGTCGTCCGATCTTCCCGCGGCTCTTGTAGACACATGCATCGACACGTCAACTATGAACTTCTGTCCAAGTACAGTCTCCTCGCGGTACACTCCATGATGGGCGAATATCTCAAGTCCCTTTATATTTATTTTGTCCATATCTGTCACCTTCTATCTGACTGACGTCTTCTTTCTAGCAGCTTTTATCTGTCGCCTTACAACTGGCATCTTTTATCTGGCATCTTTTATCTGGCATCTTTTATCTGGCATCTTCTATCTGGCATTCAGCATTGCATATGTCATCTTGAGTGCCCTGTAGTTGCTCTTTACATTATGTACTCTGAAGAAATCACAGCCCTTTACAAGTCCTAGAACAGATGTCGCCACCGTTCCCTCCTCACGCTCTGTGACGGGAAGATCAAGTGTGAGACCTATCATGGACTTTCTCGAAGTTCCAAGTAATATAGGAAGCTGCCACTTGTGGAGCAGCTCCAGATTGTTCATCAGGAGAAGATTCTGGTTCAAGTCCTTTGCAAATCCAATTCCGGGATCTACCATGATCTTATTTCTATCTATTCCTGCCGCAAGTGCCATATTCACAGACTCATCCAAGTCTGCCACAACATCGGCAAGATAATCAGTGTAATCTGTGTTATCTCTGTTGTGCATGAGACAGCAGGACTTGTCGTACTTTGCGATGACTCCTGCCATCTTGTCGTCGTACTTGAGTCCCCATATGTCATTTATCAGATCTGCACCTGCATGTATACCCGCCTCTGCAACGGCTGACTTGTATGTGTCAAGTGACACTGCAACGTCAAATCTGCTCTTTATCGCCTCTATGATCGGGGCTGTTCTCCATGTCTCCTCCTCATCTGAGATCTTTGTATATCCAGGTCTTGCGGATTCTCCGCCTACATCGATGATGACCGCCCCCTCGGCTATCATCTTCTCGGTCGTCTCAAGTGCTGTATCCATGGTATTGTGCTGACCGCCATCCGAAAACGAATCCGGCGTGACATTCAATATTCCCATAACATACGGCTCTTCCCCTGTCTCAAAACTTTTGTTGCCTATTATCATCCTTTTATCCTCCAATCGCTGTGTTTATTCACAAACGTATTTTCCCTTGTTATAGAACATCTGCCATTTTAATTCTAATATATTATTCTAATATATTATTCCCTTATTTCTCTCAGAATCCGGCCAGTAACACTCATCTGCGGCTGCACAATCGAAACAATTTCTAGATAACTTGTCCGCCTTGTACAGAAAATATGCCAGTCCGTGTCTGTCTGCTCCGTCCGTGTTATGTGAGCCTATCGCGTCACAGATAATTTCCGTCTCATCTTCTTCAAACCCGCACTGTCTGAGTATATCACCGGCATAACGCACACTCAGGATATGATGCTCCATTCCCGTATTATCCGGGTCCGCCCGCCCCACATCGTGAAGCAATGCCGCAGCATATATAAGCTCTCTGTCTATACCTGCACTTTCATCCATATCTAACATATAGGCGATCCTGGCAACATCCAGGCAGTGATCCAGCCCATGACAGCAGAATATCCTGGCAAGCTCCCGTTCTCTTATCATACCCATAAGGAAACGGTAGGTCTCATTTTTCAGTATATTGTCAATTCTCTGCATAGGTGCCTTAGTCATTTTCCCGTCCAGCCTCCATATCACTTCCATGATGATAGTCTTTTTTATAGCATCCGTGTTCCGCCCTGTCGATGATCGGTCCGATAAATGACAATGAGCCAAATATAATCACGACCGGATCTTCAACTTCTGATGATATCAGAAGTGCCTGTTCCACTGCATCATCCACATCATCCTGCACATAAACCGAATCAATATACATTTTTGCAAGTTCTCCGAGTTCACGGTTGCTGAGTGCTCTCGGATTATCTGGCTGAACAGCTATAAAGCTTCCAGCCCCAGGCATCATGATCTCAAGCATCTGTCTGTAGTCCTTATCCCTGAACACACCGCATATATATATAAGATCCCTGCCAGGAAAGTATGTGTCTATATTCTTTCTGAGCGCTCTCCATCCCCCCGGATTGTGCGCTCCATCCACATATACCGGTGGCACATCCATCAGCTTCTGAAATCTGCCCTTCCACCTTGTCGCGGCAAGTCCGTCTGATATATTCACATTTTTCAAGTCATATCCTTCTTTTTGAAGCATATAAGCAGTCTCCACAGCAACTACGCTGTTGTATATCTGATAGATTCCCGGAACAGCCAGATCGTAGGTATTCCCCTTATATATATAGCTACTTCCGTCAAGCCCACTGTGCAATATACCTATATCAGAAGGATTCACCATGACTGAAGAGCCTGTTGTTGCATTTTCGTCACATTTCTCGATCCATTGTGTCATAAGATCTTCGTTTACGGGATATGCCACGCAAGGCACATCCTTCTTCATTATCCCCAGCTTCTGACTGTATATCTTCTGTAGAGTATCACCAAGAAACTGTGTATGATCCATACTTATACTTGCAATTATAGTACAAAGTGGACTTTTGCAGACATTCGTTGCATCCAGAAGTCCACCCATACCGGTCTCCAGCAGAAGTATATCCACATTCTTATCCATAAAATAGCAGAATGCGATGGCCGTCTCCGTTTCAAACGATGTCGGTCTGTTAAGGCCATCGGCAGCCATAGCATCTGCCACATTCTTAACACGCTCAAGATACACAGCAAATGTATCCTCATCCATGTATGTTCCGTTTATCTGAAATCTCTCAAGATAAGTGAATATCGTCGGTGATATGTATCGTCCGACCACATACCCTGCATTCTCAAGTATTCCATCGAGAAAAGCGCATATAGATCCCTTGCCGTTCGTGCCGGCTATGTGGACTACCTTCACTCTATCCTGCGGATCTCCAAGACGTCTCAGCAGCTCTTTAATACTGTCAAGTCCCAGCACACTGCCAAGCGTATCTGTATATTCTATATATTTTCTTGCCTCTTCATATGTCATATATGGGTATATCCCCTTCCTGTCCCTATCGGTGTCTGACAAGCGGAGCATTCTCATCTATAGGCAAAAGTGTGAACCCTTCCGCCCGCAGTTCATCTATGAGCATCTGCAGCGACTCCACTGTGCAATGTCTGGCATCCAGATCATGCATAAGTATCACGACATCATCATGGCAGACTGCATCCTTCATGATATTGTCCACCAGCTGTTCCGGCGTATAACTACCGCACACCGCGTCATTGTTAAGCGCATTCCAGTCATAATATATCAGCCCCTGAGACTCCACATAGTCTATGAGTGTATCCATATCCACCTTAGACACAGTGTTGGAACTGCCGCCTGGAAATCTATAATAAACGCAATTGACACCTGTTACATCATACAATAAATTTCGCAATTCCTCAATATCTTCAGCGAAATCATCCAGGCTTGCGTATATTTTGTCATAATCATGGGTGTATGAGTGAAGGGCCAGCGTGTGACCTCTTCCAACTATATCCCTGTATGTATCATAATACTCATCGCCCCTGCCAACGACAAAGAAAGTCGCTTTCACGTCATTTGCATCAAGAATGTCCAGTATCTCTCCGGTATTTCCGGATGGGCCATCGTCAAATGTAAGGTACGCTCTCTTAGTCTCCGCCTCCTTATCGCCATCTGTGGCTACCTCTTTCAGTGGGCTGAATACCGGATTTTCAACATCGTGGATACCTCCGGATGTATAGAAGCCCCATCTCGACTGACTGACGATATAATAACAACAAAAAATGATTGCTATAAAAATCGCAACAGCCAACATGACATACTGCCATGAATCAAACAATCTGTGCAGCGAGTCTCTATTCTTCAATTTTTTCCCCGTCTAACTTCCTTTTTTCTATTATATTATGCTTATTCTTTCTTTATGAACAGATTTATATTCACTGCATAATCCTGTTTCCATCGGGAACAATAATAGCAAAATCTAAATACAAGGAGAATGTAAACCATGAAAAAATTCACGAAGAAATATCCAGATCCAAAGCGAATCCTGCTCACAGCCGGTATGGCTCTCACAATGATCGCCTTCTGCGGATGCGGCAATTCATCTGGTGCAGGAACCACAGGAAGCTCTTCCTCCTCTTCAACTACTCAGACATCAAACGCCAACTCAGAGACATCATCAGAAGCTGAGAAGGACAATACAGGCTCAGGCGATGACAAAGGAATTATCGGCGGAGCTGCCGACGCTGTGAAGGATGTAACCGACGGCGTGGCTGACGGTGTGAAAGATGTCGCTGACGGTGTGGAAAACACTGTATCAGGAGCATTCGGTTCATTCGATGATGCCCAGGACTGGTTCATGAACCAGCTTCCAAATGAAAATGGAAGATTTGAGGTAGCCAACAGTGACAAAGATCTCACAAGCTTCTCAGGCGACCGCACAGGCTACCACATCGAACTCCACGACAACAACAGGGACGGCGATACTAAAGTCGGCGATTTCTATATCGACTCCAACAACGGCAAAGTCTACAAGTCAGACGAGCACGGAAAGACATTTGCCGAGTACGATTTCTCTGATTTCAAGTAATCAAAAACTCACAGACAGAAAATGCTGCCGCGGAAATACATCCGAAGCAGCATTACATACCTTATTCCTGTGTTTCATTGTCCATTATCTGTTGCTGTGGCTGATCCTTGGCATCCTTAATGACCTCTCCTGTCACAGGATTGATCTTTACCCCCATCTGCTCAGCTATCATGGTGTACATATCAAACTCACGGTCCCGGGCTTCTTTCTTTCGCTTTTTCATGCCCCTTGATCTTACCATCTCTACGATCCCGAAGCCTATCATAAGCACGCCGAAGAATATATATCCCGCCATCCGGTTAGTAAAAAAGGCTCTGGTGACACTCAGAACACCGATGCCGACCATGACTATTCCCATAACAAAGTTAAACAATCTTCTCACACCACCTATCTGTTTATGAATACATCTTCCCCGGATTTTTCAAGCATCCTGTCATACTGTTCGTACATATACTGGACGCTGTTCTCCAGGAGGTGATAATGCTTGATGTATGGTACGAGAAGAACCATGAATGCCAGCGCCAGGATGAGGAGTGAAATATTTGCTGTCACAACAAATGCTATGCATGTGATGACCGTCAGCACCGCAAACAGAGCCAACACTATCAAGTGTATAAGCCTCTCATGCATAAAGAAACCTATCTGCACAAGATGTCTGTCCATCTCTTTTTTCACATCTATATCATCCCGCTCTAAAAGGGCGTCAACATATGCTATGTATCTCTTTATTCTCTTCGCCATATCTATCCCTCACAAGAAACCTGTCAGTTCATCACCTTGTTCATAAAATGTTCCCACTGGGCTATGACCTTGTCATAATAAAAACTGAGAACATATGACTCTTCTTCGACATCTATTATCATCTGGAAACACTTTCTTTCACTGGACTTTTCCCTAGGTGTTGCGGCAAAAAATATAACTTTGCCCTCAAAACTCTTCATGACCTCGTCATAGCGGGACTCATCCACCGGTCTGTCCGGAACGGTCTCCACGAGAACATCATTTGCATCATAATACTTGTGTCCCTCAAGGAGTATAGCCTCCACCTCCGGGTTTACAAATCTCACCTGCATATCTCTGACATATCTGTCACTGAACAGTTCATTTGCCGAATTGTTCTCCCTTACCATCGCTCCATCCAGCTCAAATTCCAGTATTCCCTGCTTGGCGGAAAATACGCATCTCACTATGGCAGCATCACGAAATGATATCGTATCTATTTCATCAACGCTATTGTACTTCATATCTACATCCTCTTACACAAATTAGTCCATAGCCTTCTTTATCGCTGCAAGAAGTTCATCATATGTCTCAAATGCCTCGAGATCAGGATTGTCAGCCTTTATCTGATCTGTGCTCTTGAACAGGAAACCTGCCTTACTTGCATATATCATGCCAAGGTCGTTATGGCTGTCGCCGCTCGCTATCGTATCGTATCCGATCGACTGAAGAGCCTTGACCGTTGTCAGCTTGGACTGTGGACATCTCATCTTGAATCCTGTTATCTCACCGTCATCTGCCACGATAAGCTCATTGCAGAATATTGTAGGATAACCCAGCTTTTTCATGAGAGGTCCTGCAAACTGTGAAAATGTATCACTGATGATTATTACCTGTCCTATCTCTCTGAGCTCGTCCAGAAACTCCTTTGCTCCAGGTATCGGATCTATCTTGGCGATAGTCTCCTGTATCTCCTTGAGACCGAGGCCATGCTCTTTGAGTATTCCAAGTCTCCAGTTCATGAGCTTATCGTAGTCAGGCTCATCTCTTGTCGTCCTCTTGAGCTCAGGTATTCCGCTTGCCTCAGCAAAAGCTATCCATATCTCTGGCACCAGTACTCCCTCTAAATCAAGACATGTTATATACATACTTCTTCCTCCATCTTCTTGTCTGTATTTTTTATGATCATATTCTGCATATCAGGTCACCCATATCATACGGGAAACCACTCACAGTTTTTTCATTATAACACGAACCATGTGCTCTAACAATCACGAATGTCCTTGTATCGTGTATAACAGTATCTGTAGTCCGCAACGACCTGTCCCAGCTGTTCCTCCGTGGATATCCGCATATGTCCCGGTTTCAGATACACGCCTCCCATAACTCCATTTCTGATCAGCATGCCCCTGCTTCCCACAGTATTTACCAGTTGCTTTCCTGAGTTTTTTCTGATATCCATATACGCATTCCAGTTGTCCTGCAAAGCTTCTATATATCCCGGAATATCCCTGCCGGATATCATCAGCCTGCTGCCTCCATAGCGCCGATCCGGTCCTGGGAAAAAATACTCTATCCTCACATCGCCTCCACATATCACCAGTTCACCGCCAGATCTCAGTTTTTCCCTGACAGCCGTTTCATTTCCCATATTGCATCAAACTCCGTTATCATTTGTATTTTTACTCTATATCCTACACATTTCTGAGACTTTCAAATGTGTTGTATATATTCAGCAGGCCATATCCCCACTCCGGATTTGGATAGCTCCTTATATCGAGCAGTCCGCCGAAAGCTCCAGGTCTTACCGCGCCCCTTATGAGATAATGTCTTATCTGATTTCCATTTATGGTCCTCACATCCATTCTGTCATAGGACCATTCCAGAAGCAATATACTGCATCCGGCTGCATATGCCGCCGCTATGGAAGTCCCGCTCCTTATGACAGTCTCATTTCCAGGTCCATCCCCGCTTATGTTGACACCAGGAGCAAGAAAATCTGGTTTGACGCGTCTGTCCGCAGTGTAGCCTCTGCTGTTATCTATATACAGATTACCATTTGTATAGTCATATGCGCAAGCACATATCGCTGTCTCCGCACTGGCGGGACTTGTTATCGTGGTTCGCGGATCGCTTTTCACAAATTTTGTCTGGGGACTTACAAATGCGCTGATCGGAAGCCACGCGTTGAAGCTCAGCTCCGTTTCTCCAACACCGTACACCCTTATTCCCCATATACCATTTGCAGGTCTGATAAAGCGGAGCATTATGAGTTCCTGCCCCGCAGCATCCTCTATGAGAAAATAATCCACATACACGGTTCCACCGCCAAATATAGGTTTGATGACGGTGCTTTTGTCATATCTGGGAGATACCCGTTCTACATACTCTCCCCCTGGAACTTCGAGCGCAACTGAGTACGTGTTTGCAGCGCTCCCCCATATCTCTAGCGTGAGGCTGTCGTTGTTTGCGATATCTATCTCTACTTTATCATATCCTGTACCGACGCCGGTGTCATCATCCGCAGTGAGACTCCCCGGAATGATACTGTCTGTCTTCAGCCCGATCACCCCCCGGTAGTGATGTCCCGCTCTCCCCTCATTTCCGCCAGGAACAGCAACAGCAAGTCCCTTCAGATCTCCTATATTGTTGATATACTTCTCCAAAGCGCCAGCTCCAGTATGACTTCCACTGTTTGACCCCCATGCCACCAGCACACACATTGGCCGTTTGAGCATATGCTGAATTCTCAGCAAATATGCTATAGCCGTCATTATGTCAACTTCACTGCAGGCAACCGGCTCTTGGGGTATACCGTACAATTCGCGCAGATTTTGTTTTGCCTGTTTTAATTTCACCATTATAATGTCCGCATCCACCGCAACACTCATCGCCGTTTCGCCGCAGAAAGTGCCATGTCCCGTCACATCAGTAATGATCCTTCGTTCCTCATCTATGGCAGCCTGTATCTCCTCCGCACTATACTCCAAGCCATATCCGTATGTAGCGGCGTCAGTACCCTCTATCGTCTGATCCCATGCCGCAAGTATCCTGCTTTTTCTGTCCTCACGCAAAAATGCGCTGTTATAGATATCCAGGCCGCAGTCAACTATACCGAGAAGCATGCCCTCTCCGGTAAGTCCAAGTATACTCTGCTGCTGAATGTTTACTGCCCCTATAGCTTCCAGCGCACCTACATCATCCATAGGTCCATATACTTTTGGAAACAAGGTATACTCCAGTCTTGAAAAACTCTCCATGTGATCAGCAGGTTTTCTCTGAAACACAACAGCGTACCTGCTGTCTATAAGTCTTATCTGATCCGGGGTGTAAAATGCCATCAGTGCACTGCTATCCCCATTGTACTCCACTATATATTCTACATAATCCTCTGAATAGGCAGCATCCGCTATCATCACGCACCTCGCCCATAAGACAGTTATTATAATATATGATAAAATTTTAAAAAAATTCCCACGAAATGTACCTGAAAAATATTTCCATGTCAAGCACACATCGCGGGAATTTACACTGCATCGTCACACCTAATACAGCTTCATATTTTTATTTCTTTGTGCTTATATACTTGTCAACCTGCTCTTTGAGTATATTAAACTGACATGGTCCGGTCTCCAGTATAACAGTATTGAACTCCTTGAGATCAAACTTTGATCCCAGCTCCTTCTCTGCATAATTCCTGATGGACTGCATCTCATAGTAACCTGTTGAATAACTCTGATATACCGCAGGATCTCCAACCATTGTCGTGTACAGTTCCTCTGCGGCGTCTCCGTTCAGTCCCTTGCCATTCAGATAATCCTTTGCATCCTGAACACTCCAGCCCTCATAATTGATCCCTATATCAATTCGTCCACACACAAGGTAGTTCAGCTCGTCATTTATCTGGTACAGTCTCGCAACATCCTCTGAATTGTCCACACCATCAAATGTATAATAGCTTATCGCATCGTAACACGCGTACATAGCCCATCCCTCTTTGTATCCAAGGAAACTGAGCACAGTCCTTATCGGCTCCGGATCAGTTGACATATAATATGCATTTTGTAGCATGTGTCCCGGATAGCCTTCATGGGCAAGTGTCGTCCACATTCCATCCGTATGCTTGCCATTTACCCTTATGAGATTGTTGTCCTGATCATCTATGGCAGGGGACATATAATACGCAAGTGTGTTCTCCTGTATGTCCTCAAGGCTCTTGTCAAGCTTCTTTGCCGTGTAGCTTATCTTCCCCATATCGGGATAATGATCTGTGGCGGTTCCCATGAGTTTATTGATTATCTCCGTAGGATCCGCATCATTGTACTCTGAGAACAGATTGTCATAATTGCTGTACAGATATTCATATGCCGAATAGTCCGTCATGGCTATGGATGTCATCTCGGTTATAAGCTGTGAAAGGTTCTCATCCAGCATCTCTGCCACTTCGTCAGGAGTCTTATCTGTTCCCGCGGCATCCTGCAAAAGGTAAGTATAGTATTCCTTTCCGCCCTCATAATTGCACAGACCACCATCGTTCTTTCCAGTTCCCTTGAGAGATGTCAACACGTCTATGACATCCTGGAATGCCGGAAGCAGGCTCTCTGCAACTGCCTTCTTGTTCTGCTCCTCAAAGTCCTGGATCTCATCCTCGTTCAGGAAACCCAGGGACTCGATATTATCGTTGAAAGTCTGTATCATAAAGTGATCGTCCTTATTTTTCAAGAAATCTTCGCACTGCTTTATGACCTCATCACACACATCATCACTCATAAAGTACCCCTTTTCCGACTTTACCTTTTCAAATTCAAGATAGTCGTCAAAGTAATCTCTTATCATACCAAGCACTTCTATATATCGCTCCACGTCTCCTTTGTCGTCAAATCTATAATCTGTGAAATATGTAGAAATGTTCGACTGCAATCCCTTCATCGGAGAAAATGGCTCACTGAGATATATATTTAGGAATCCCTGTTCCTCATTCTCCATATACTGTTTGAGAATATCATAAGTCAGCTGCTGGTTCTCTGTGAGATCATCCCGATCAAATGATTTCAATTTCTCATATGTATCATCAAATTCGGACTTCTGTTTGCGGATTCCCTCCTCCGTCATATCGTTATCTCCAAGGGAAACCTCTGGCTCCAGGATTCCAAGTGCCTCTCCGTCCTTTATCTCATAGTTGTATGTGAGTGTATCCGATGTCACGCTGTCAACATACTCATCATGAAGGAACTCCTCAAACCTGTTCTGCTCATCAGTATAGTCATCCGCATTGTCCTTTGTCACCCCAAATATATCTTTCACATCAAACATGTGTGAACTGCACGCAGTTGACGATGCAAGCAGCGCTGCCGCCGCAAGTATGACTGCCACTCTCTTTATTTTCTTTGCTATTTTGATCTTAAACATATTATCTCCTTACTATGTATTTCCCCACTTATGCTATCTGAATATTGTATGACATATCTCCCCCAATTGTCCATTAATTTGGATTAAATTTTATAACTGTTAAGAGCCGGTCTCCAAAATGACTTGCATTTCAGATACCGGCTCCCTCGCTCTTTAAGTTTATCTTTATGCTTATCTCTATGATTATTATAGATTTTTCAGATATTACAGAATTCCAAGTCCATCCAGAACAACCTTTATTCCTATGAGTATCAGTATGATACCTCCAGCAAGCTCCGCTTTCGACTTATATTTCGTTCCAAATATACTTCCTATCTTCACTCCAGCAGCCGAGAATATGAATGTGATACATCCTATGAATATGACCGCAAGCACAATATATAATGTAGAGAGTTTTAGGAATGCAAATGACACTCCAACTGCAAGTGCATCTATACTTGTCGCAACTGCAAGTAGGAACATCACCTTTGCACTCATATCGGCATTTACTTCTTCCTCTCCGCCAAATGATTCCTTTATCATACTGCCGCCTATAAAAAGCAGGAGCACAAATGCTATCCAGTGTGACCATTTGCTTACAAGGTCGGCAAAGAAACTTCCAAGTACGTATCCAAGTGTTGGCATAAGCGCCTGAAATCCTCCAAACCACGCACCGGCAATCACCATATGTTTCACCTTGATGTCTCTTAGGGAAAGTCCCTTACATATGGACACCGCAAACGCGTCCATTGATAAACCTACGGCCAGCATAAACAGTTCGACAATGCTCATAAATTTTCCTCCAACTCATTTCAACGTCTCTTTAGATACAAAAAGAGACTTCCGAGACAGCGCTATGCTGTCCAGAAAGTCTCACCATCTACAGTAATACCAGATTCACGCCGCCATCTGACCGGCTTGCTGTCAATCATTATGTTGATATCACAACGCATATATACACCATGCGCTGACTACTCCCTTAATGAACGCTGATATTCTATCATACTGATAATTTTTTATCAAGTATTATCTACCCCCCATATTATTTTCCCCATATTATTTTTCTTCCAAGGCCGGAGTTCCCCTGAGTTCTATGATTGGGCTACCTTTTCCGCGAATGTAATCACCAGTTATGGTGACCCTTCCTATGGTGTCATCCCTCGGTATCTGATACATGATATCAAGCATAAACTTCTCAATGATGGCTCTAAGCGCTCTGGCTCCAGTCTTTCGCTTCACCGCCTCGCTCGCTATCGCCTCATATGCGCTGTCATCAAATCTGAGGTCAACCTCATCAAGAGCAAGCAGCTTCTTGTACTGCTTGAGGATCGCGTTCTTTGGCTCCTTCAGTATCTTGATATACATATCTTTGTCAAGCGCATCCAGCGTGAACACTACCGGAAGACGTCCCAGGAACTCAGGTATCATTCCAAAGTCTCTGAGATCTTCAGTCGTCACCTGTCTGAGGAGGTTTGGCTCATCATCGTACTTATCCTTGAGCTCGGCCTTAAATCCCATCGATGCCTGCTTGCTTATCCTTCTCTTTATTATATCCTCAAGATCCGGGAAAGCACCTCCGCAGATAAATAGGATATTTCTCGTGTTGATGGTCGTCATAGGCACCATGGCATTCTTGCTGCCCGATCCAACCGGGACCTCAACATCCGCTCCTTCGAGGAGCTTCAGAAGTCCCTGCTGAACTGACTCACCGCTCACATCTCTGCTGTTGCTGTTCTGCTTCTTTGCGATCTTGTCTATCTCGTCTATGAACACGATTCCACGCTCAGCCTTCTCCACATCATTGTCTGCAGCCGCAAGAAGCTTTGAGAGAACACTCTCCACGTCATCGCCGATGTAGCCCGCCTCAGTGAGTGTAGTTGCATCTGTTATGGCAAGCGGAACCTGAAGAAGCTTTGCTATGGTCTTTACTATATAAGTCTTACCGCATCCTGTAGGTCCAACCATGAGCATATTTGACTTCTCGATCTCTATATCATCCATGGTATCCGTAAGGACCCTCTTATAATGGTTGTACACGGCTACGGATATTACCTTTTTCGCATACTCCTGTCCAACGACATACTCATCAAGCATGGCTTTTATTTTGTGCGGTGCAGGTATGGTCTTAAGTGACAGCTCCTCCTGCTTTTTCTTCTCCTTTGGCGCTTTCTTTTTGACCTTCTGCGACTTCGGAATATCATTCTGAGCCTTGAACTTCGACATATCGATGTTGCCAAATGGCATATTAGTAAGATCTATGAACTGCATGTTGCCAAGCCCAGGCATATTGCCAAAACCTGAACTTGTGAAGCTGTCAAATGATCTCTGCATACAGTCAGGACATATATTTATATCTCCCGGCATATGTATGAGTTTGCCTGCAACGCTCTCAGGTCTGCGGCAGAGATAACAATATTTTTCATAGTCGTCATCACTATTGTCAGATGTCTCACCACCCGTTTTTTTTGTTTTATCATCCTTGGTTGCATCATCCTCGTTGTTTGCATCATCCTCGGACTCATCTGCCGAATCAACAATATCATATGCTGAATCAGTATCATCATATGTATTGTCAGCAGACTCGTCGTATTCATCTGTATATTTATCCGTCATTATCTTCTTTATCCTCCACAAATAAAAATCTATACTTTTTTGATATAATACCATATACTCGATGTATTTACCAACCCATTGAAATATGAAATTCCTGTAAACTCCGCGCCCGCAGCGCAGAAATATTCCCCAAATACTTTTCGTATACTTAATAAAATAAAGCGCTGCAGCATGAAAGTCTGTTATTTTATCCATTACCTCTTTAAAATTCTTTTAATATTTTTGCATTTGCCCAACAGTATAGAATTGATTTTTTTGCTATGCTATAATCTGACTAAGCAAATGCAATAGACCGATGTAAATAAAAGGAGGACTGTAAAATGAAAAAACTTGAAATTGTAGTTCGTTCAGAAAAGCTTGACGATGTGAAAGCCATCCTCGACGAGTGCGAGTCAACAGGTGCTATGGTTTCCAATATCATGGGTTATGGTAATCAGAAGGGATATAAGACAACCTACAGGGGTAGCGAATATGTTGTAAATCTTATTCCCAAAGTAAAGATCGAGACGATCGCCGCTGATGATGTGGCCGACAAAATAATCTTTAAGGTATGCGAGAGGATCTCCACTGGCAAAATCGGTGATGGTAAGATTTTTGTATACGATGTTGCAGATGTTGTCCGTATCCGTACCGGTGAGCGCGGAGAGACAGCACTCTAAAATTCGATATCCAGTATCATTCCTTTTCTAACTTTTGCAGCCGGCCGACTATGATCAGCCGGCTGTCTTTATTTACGCGAAGCAACGAGCCAAAGCCTGTGCTTACATGATGCTTTGGAGGCTGCCGTGATGACTTGAGAACCACGCAGAGCGTGTTTCTCATAGTTTTCGCAGACTTTTATATTGGATTTTTACATTGAACTTTTAACGCTCCTATTCAGTCTTATAAAATTTCCAGGCGTATACCCTGTATACCACTTGAATTCACGCTGGAAATGTGCCTGGTCTGAATACGCCATTTCTTCCATATAGTTTGTTATGCTCTCATACGGATCCTCAAATATCCTTTCTGTCGTCTTTCTTATCCTTACTATCTTTGAAAATTTCTTCGGTCCCTTTCCAATATTTTTCGAAAATATCCGATGAACATGGCGCACTGTGCAGCCTGCGGCATCCGAGAGTTCAGGCAGTGACATCCTGCCATTGCTGCCATACACTAGATCTGCCAGTTCCGCCACTCTATGTGCTGTCTTTTTCTCCTGCGACCACAGCAATTCATCAGCTTCTATCACCCCGGCAGCTTCACGTATAAGATTTTCAACACCAGAGACATCTATCCCTTTTCTCCCACATCGGGTAAATAGCCGCTCCAGTTTTCGGCGCAGACTTCCACCTACTGCCATTTTTCCAAAACTTATGTCAGGCTGAACTACCACAAATGCACAGCCCCCCCCTATGATATCTGCATGCTCGATATCCTGAAGCTTCACCTCGCGCACATTCCCCGCTATATATAGAAGACATACACCGGCAAGTTCCTGAGGTACGAGCCTGATCCCCGCAAGGCTATACCCTGCCGCTATAGCCACTTTCCTTCCATCTTTCCGCACTTCGCAGTGTCTGATCTCGTCACAAAAATTAACATTCAATAAAATCTGCTGCACAATTTTGATCCCCCGGATTATTCTTTTATCTTTGTCGCCTGTTTACCTTTATTAAATTAAGCATGTGGTAAATAAAATAAGGTATATCAATTAATGTCCGATTTTTTCAATATTTTACCATATCTCAATACTATACTCAACCCAAGTTAGTAATTGAGGTGTGGCACTGAGATACAGATATCAGTCAGATATCAGTCATATCTCAGTGACGTACGATCAGATATTGTGTACACAAAGATGTGTTTTACTGGGAATATCCCGGTGGGACGCATCTTTTTTTATTATCTGATCACTTCCACAACAATGCAATGTATTAAAAGGAGGAATGATTATGGAAGACGTAAGCACAATTGTTTTTGGAGTATGGTTCCTTGTCGGAGCCGCATTGGTATTCTGGATGCAGGCCGGATTTGCAATGGTTGAGGCCGGTTTCACAAGAGCAAAGAATGCCGGAAATATCATTATGAAAAACCTCATGGATTTCTGTCTAGGTACAGTTTCATTCATGATCCTCGGTTCATCGCTTCTCATCGGAAGCAGTGACTGGGCTCTCGGAGGTTTCATCGGAAAACCTTCACTCGCCCTCTTCCTTGACTACAAAAATTATGACTGGTCAAGCTTCGTATTCAACCTTGTGTTCTGTGCAACAGCAGCAACCATCGTATCCGGAGCCATGGCTGAAAGAACTAAGTTCTCAGCATATTGTATATACTCAGCTATCATCTCACTGCTGATATATCCTATTGAAGCTCATTGGATCTGGAATCCCGGCGGCTGGCTTGTAAAGCTTGGCTTCCACGACTTCGCCGGTTCATGTGCCATTCACATGGTAGGTGGTATATCAGCTCTGATAGGAGCAGCATTACTTGGATCTCGTATTGGAAAGTTCAAGAAGGATGAGACAGGTAAGGTAGTAAAGGTTCACACCTTTCCTGGTCATAACCTTCCACTCGGTGCACTCGGTGTATTCATCCTGTGGTTTGGCTGGTATGGATTCAACGGCGCAGCAGCTACATCTGTTGAGCAGTTAGGTTCTATCTTCCTCACTACTACTATCGCGCCTGCACTTGCAACAGTTTCATGTATGATATTTACATGGCTCAAATATGGCAAGCCTGATGTGTCAATGTGTCTCAACGCTTCACTTGCAGGTCTTGTAGCCATCACAGCTCCTTGTGATACAGTCGATGCTTTCGGCGCAGCTATCATCGGTATCATTGCCGGACTTCTCGTAGTATTCGGAGTATGGCTCTGTGACCACGCATTACATGTTGATGATCCTGTTGGTGCCGTAGCTGTACATGGTATAAATGGTATTTGGGGAACAATCGCTGTAGGTCTCTTCTCCACAACATCTGTTCCTGGAAATGATACATTAAACGGTCTGTTCTACGGCGGTGGTGTTCATCCACTTCTCATCCAGTTACTTGGATTTGTAGCAGTTGCAGCATGGACAGCCGTTACTATCACTATCGTATTCCTTATCATCAAGAAGACCATCGGTCTCAGAGTTTCTGAGGAAGAGGAGATCAAGGGTCTTGATCCTACAGAGCACGGTCTTCCAACAGCATACGCTGACTTTGTAACAACAAAGTAATAAGGAAATATAACGGAATATCAAATATATGAATAAAAACAGTCGCCAAAGTCCTGTGCAAGTACAGACTTTGGCGGCTGTTTTTTCAACACGTTTTGACATATAACCCTATTTCTTTCATATAACCTCTATTTGCTTTCATATATGCACAAAAGGGCACTACGATACCATAATTACAGTATCATAACGCCCTTTGAAATATTTTATATAAATGTCCGATCTGCTCTCTCCATGTAATTTCTCAATATATCACTGTATTCTTCCTGATGCTTGAACATATACACACAATGTCCGTATCCTTTGCGGACCGTTATAACAGATTTCGGATAGAATTTCTGGATGAGTTTTCTGCATACAATATGGGAATCAGAACACGCAAAAGGGCACCCAGTCATATATTGACCGGGTGCCCCGTCTCAAAACAAACATCTATAGATTAAAGACTGTAAGAACCTGATTCTCCATCAGCTGTATAATATACCATGCCTGTTTCTGGCTGATAATATACGTTCAATTCCTTAACTGTCTTATTGCCAAGAGCTTCCTTTGCCTTGTCAACGATTACTGACATCTCTATCTGTCCACCAGCGAACTCTACGAATACCTTCTCAGTTGTCTTAACTGGAGCTGCCTTCTTTGCAGGTGCTTTCTTAGTTGCTGCTGCCTTTGGCTCCTCTTTCTTAACTGGAGCTGCCTTCTTTGCAGGTGCTGTCTTAACCTCAGCTGCCTTTGGCTCTTCCTTCTTTACTTCTTCTTTCTTTACTGAAGCCTTAACAGGTGCTGCTTTTGCTGCTGTAGCTGCTGTCTTCTTTGCGGCTTCCTCTTTCTTAGCTGCCTCAACCTTAGCAAGTGCTGCTGCAGGTGTTGCCTTTGTTACCTTCTTTGTCTCATCTGCCTTCTTTGCTGTAGCCATGATCTTTTCCTCCCAAATAAAAAGTATCTATATAATCTTATGTATTTATTTTCAAGCTAGGTTGATATTACTCCATTTTTGTGTGTTTTTCAATATAACCAAATTCTTTTCTCCCTTTTGTAGTGTTTTGAGAATTGATTTTCCACAAATTGCAACACATTGCACAAAAAAGCGATCACTGATTGTTATAAATCCGTGATTGCTTTTGTCATTTTACACAAATGCTTGTGTTAATTAGTGAGAATATTAACCACTTCACTCAAATTCATTCCGTTTGACGCCTTCAAAAGTACTATATCTTCAGGCTTCATGAGCGCCATGAGGTATATGGCGATCTCCTCGGTATCGGTAAACGATACCGTCTTGGCATACTTTGTATCACACTCATCGAGAGCCTCTTTTATCTTCTGAGCATGCTCTCCTATGACTATAACCTCATCGATCTTCTTGTCCCTGAGATACTCTCCGACTTCACGGTGATATTCATCGCTCCTGTCGCCAAGCTCAAGCATATCGCCGAGTACGATGTATTTTCTGCCCTCACACTTCATGTCACAGAGCACATCGGTACTTGCCTTCATAGAATCAGGGCTTGCATTGTATGTATCGTCTATGATCGTGTATTTGCCAGGCAGCTTTATAACCTTCTGTCTGAGTCCTCTGAAGTTCTCAAATGCCTTTGAAGACTTCTCATAAGGCACGCCCAGCTGATGTGACACAGCCATGGCAACCAGCGAGTTGCGGACATTGTGAAGTCCCATGACTCCGACCTTTACAGTTACCACATCGTCTCCGTGAACCATGTCATATATGGAGTAACCGTCCTCCATACGGATATTTGTCGCTCTGAAATCCATTCCCTCGCCGCAGCCGTATGTGTATACCTTGCAAGGTATCTCATCCTTCACCGCATAGAGCATAGGATCATCGCCATTAATATATAATGTTCCGTTCTTACCCATACCCTTGATGATGCTGAGCTTTTCCTTGCGTGTATTCTCAAGTGATCCCATATATTCGATATGGGCAACACCTATAGTCGTGACAACACATATGTCTGGCTGCGCGATATCCGTCAGAATATCCATCTCTCCCGGCTCACCGATGCCAAGCTCAAGCACTGCTGCATCGTATTCATCAGTCATTCTCGACACCGTGATAGGCTCGCCGTATACTGAATTATAATTGCCCTCAGTGTGGAAACACTTCATTCCGGCGCTCACCGCCGCCGTGATCATCTCTCTGGTAGTTGTCTTACCGACACTTCCTGTGACTGCCACAACAGGCATATCGTATCTGTTTCTTATATACTTTCCGATAGCCTGAAGAGCTTTAACAGTGTCATCAACACGTATATAAGCCTTGTCTGACACAACAACATTGTCATGCTCCGATGTGAGCGTAGCCGCTGCCACCTGAAGTGCAGACTCTATAAACCTGTGTCCGTCTGTTCTTGAACCGATGATTGGAACAAACAAGTCTCCTTCCTTAGCTTCTTTTGAATTGATACAGATATCTGTGAGTACGGTATTCTCATCTCCACACAGCAAAACACCGCCAGTGGCTTCCAGTATATTCTTTACAGTTATATCTACCATCATTATCCCCTTTTTATTCTCAGCAGGCTTCCCCGCGATAGTTGGAACGGACTCAATCGCCGACATTTCCACGGCATCCGCAGCATCACCAAGACATAGTCGTCTCATGATATTGCCCATTATAGCACTGTATATTATTTTTGTACATTAATTCTCTTTACTTTTATCTTTCCAGAAATCCTCCAACAGACCGGCAACATTTTTCCTGTTGCATATCTCATAATCGTTCCACTCCACAGGAAACAGTTCACTGTATCTTCTGGAATTGAATCTCTCGTCCAGCAAAAGTATGACTCCCCGGTCCGTCTCGGTCCTTATGACCCTGCCTGCTGCCTGAAATACCTTATTTATACCGGGATACTGATATGCATACCTGAAGCCATCACTGTCGCCCCTGACTCCCGCGCTCCCGCCTCTGGCGTCAAAATAGTCCATCATGAGCTTTCTCTCCGTACACACCTGGGGAAGTCCCGGTCCCACCACTATGGCTCCGACCAGCTTATCACCCGTCAGATCTATCCCCTCAGAAAATATTCCGCCCATAATACAGAATGCGAGCACACCATTTTCCGTCTCAAATGTGTTCAAGAACTCTTCACGGTCCGCCTCATTCATATACGGTGTCTGGACGATCACCTTTACGTGATGCAGTCTTTCCATCTCCCCCGCAAATGCCTGTACATGCTCCAGCATAGCATACGACGGGAAGAACACCATATAATTGCCCTTCTTTGCGCTTACCACGCTCTCAATATAGCTGTATATATTCCCGTACTGCTCATCATTTCTCCTCGTGTATCTGGTAGTCACGTCATTTGCTATGAGTATCCTGCGGTTTTCCTGTGCAAACGGCGACCTGATATATATAGCCTGGTCATCCGGGCAGTCAGACAGCATCTCCATGTAATACCTGATGGGCAGTATCGTAGCAGAGAAAAATACCGTTGTAAGCCCCTTGTCAAGGCAGGCACTTATATTTGCCGCAGGCTTCACACAGTAGAGCTTCACCATAAATCTTCCATCGGGAAGTATCTCATCATACATGACATAATTCTCATCCACAATCTCCGCAATGTTAAGAAATGACGTCAGATTGAAATAGAAATTCAGCACCTCTTTGCGCTCCGGTATCTGCCCATGTTCCTCCAGAAAGAGATCCAGAGCGTCGTGCAGCCCAAGCAATTTCAAATGCAGCCCCGCAATACTCGGCAACACCTCATACCCTTCAGCCGGCACATTTTTCTTCAGGGCAAGCAGTTCCCTGTTACAGCTACTTAGATATCTGGTAAGTCTGCCTCCATACTGAGCTGTAAGCTTTCTGAGTTCCAGAAAGTCCTCCTTTATGATATGGGCACTGTACATCGATGAGGCCCTATCCACCAGATTGTGAGCCTCATCTACCAAAAACACATAATTTCCCGGTGCATTACCATCACCTGCAAAGAACCTCTTGAGGCTCGCCCTCGGATCAAATACATAATTGTAATCGCCTATCACCGCATCGGCAAACAGACTGGCATCAAGGCTGAGCTCAAATGGGCACACCTGATATCTTTCAGCATAGCGCCTCACAATTTCACGGTCTATTATGCTTTCATTTGACACAAGATCATACAGAGCCTCATTTACCCTGTCAAAATGTCCATTTGCGTAGGGACAGAGTGCCGGATTGCAGTCCATCTCGTCCTGCAAACATATCTTCTCCTTCGCTGTCAGGATAACCGTCTTAAACTCCAGTCCCCTGTCCATGAGCTTTTGTATGGCCCCCCTGGCAACCGTGTGGGCAATTGTCTTGGCCGTCAGATAGAACAGCTTGCTCACATCTCCCTGGACAAATGATTTTATCGTCGGATAGACAGCCGCCATGGTCTTTCCTATGCCAGTAGGTGCCTGAACGTACAGATTCCCCTTCTTCTCTATCGCCTTGTACACATAGAGTGCCATCTCTTTCTGGCCTTTTCTATACTCAAACGGAAACTCCATATCCACAATGGACTCATCCCTGAGACATATGTGCTTCTCTACCATATCAAGCCATATGGCAAGTTTCCCAGTCATTGACGCGAACCACTCCTCAAGGTACCCGAATCTATAGTTTCTCCTGAAGAACTTCTCCTTTTCGCTATCAAGGTTGACATAACTTATTCTCACATCTATATCATTATATCGCTTTTCCCTGGCATATATATATGCATAACACATGGCCTGTGCAACATGAACTCTGAGCGGCTCCTCCACATCATCGAGATTTCTGTAGACACCTTTGATCTCATCTATCATCACATCGCTCTCGCCAAAGTTGACCTCATATCCACGCACCATATCCATGACATGTCCTTCATCCTCATTCTCCGCCAGCACATCCGGCTCATGCACAGCAGGCGCGATCTGTATTTTATTTTCATCAGGCTGCTCTCCGCCTTTGTCGGCGGCTATCCCATCAGCCTCCCGGGCAGTCCCGCGCCTGTCTATTATCCCATCAGCCCTGCCTTCCACAGTTATGACATGTCCGCCACACTCCGAGGTGATCTTCAATGGTACCTCAGAAGCATAATAAGACCCTGCCCGTTTCTGAAGCTTTCTGTGAATCCTGCTTCCCGCATTCATCGCTTCTACAGGCAGAGCCCCGCTGCTGCTATCACTTATATCACCGCTGCGAAATATAAATTCCACAAGGCTTCTAACTGATATTCTTATATTCATTGTTTGTTCCTGTATATACCATTTATCTTATACTATCTATGTATAATCTATCTTTTATATACGATCTTTTCAGCAAGATCATCGGCAATCGTCTTGTCAATCATGACCTCAACTATCTTAAGGCCAAAATCTATGGCTGTTCCCACTCCTCTGCTGGTTATGACATTGCCGTCCACAACCACAGAATCTGTGCTGTGTGTCTTTGCCATGAGCTGTCCCTCGCATCCAGGATAGCATGTAGCTTTCTTATCTGCAAGCACACCAAATGCTCCGAGAGCTGTAGGTCCTGCACATATAGCTGCAACATACGCACCTCTGTCATTCTGTTTCTTCACAAGAGCCTCTACCTTTGGATTCGCCTTAAGGTTTGGAACTCCAGGTATTCCTCCCGGAAGTATGACTATATCACACTCACCACTTATCTCTGACAGCTTCTCATCCATGCTGACACAAATTCCATGTGCCCCTGTGACGGCTTCAGAATCGTCTGCTGCCACCATTGCACACTCTATTCCCGCTCTCCTGAGTATATCCACAACAGTGAGCGCCTCGACCTCCTCATATCCGGTTGCAAATAACATTCTCGCCTTCATGATACTTTCCTCCTTTTGATCTTCCTATAATCTATACGCATCTTCTATAAACCTTTCTATATCGCTCTCATCCATGCTGCTGAGCGCACTGTTCTGATACATGCCCTCACCTGTGACATCCCTCAGAAACCATTTTGGAGCGGTAAATGCCTCAGCTGCCTCCTCTGACGGGAATTCTACCTCAGCATACACCAGTCCCTGAAATATGCCGTGGAACACATCAAGCTCTATGCAAAGCTTCTCGTCCACCGACCAATCCCCGCAGGTACCCTCTGTGTCTGTGACAGGTATTATATATCTGTCCTTCTCTATCACATTGCCCTCAGCCTTTAATCTGAGATTCTGATACTCATTCTCATCTATCTCCATCTCAAATTCCTGTCTAGACAGCAGTCCCTTCGACTTCACCGTGAGTACCCTCTTGTCATTGCTTCTCCGTATCCTTATGACCGGTCTCGTTGAAACATATAGCTGCTCCATGTGCTTTACCTGATATCTGTCCAGTTCAAGCGGAATATCCGCCACAAGAAATTTTCTCTCTATCTCCATGCATTTACACCTCTTTAACTAAGATCTTCAACTAAGATCTTCAATCAATATCTGTTTTCCAGCTTGTACGCATACTCCTGTCAGAATATATCTCCGGGTGGTATGTCACCGCTCACATGTGCCATGATTGCTCTGTTCATAAATACCATCGATATCATCATCGCCGCCATCCACAGGATAAATGAAGATATCATGTAATCTACAGCAGTATTCACCGACAGCAGCAGCATTGCCAGAGTCTGTGCATACACGCATATCGTAAACACTTTTCCATACGTCAACCGTGTATTCAAATGCTTCGCAAATGAGTTGCCAACGATACTAAACAACAGTGCCAAAAGCAGCTGCCTTCCAGCACATCCTATCATCACAAACATGAACATAACAAACATATACACATAAAATAGCGGTGCACAGGCAGCCAGAGAAGCATTATTAAAACCATTAGGCAGCATAAAATACTTTATAGGAGTCACCATGTACTCATAGCCTTTTCCGCCACTCACAACTCCTACAGTGACATTTTCACTGCCTATGGCGACATATGCTCCATCTGTCGTCATTTCGTTCAAATCTACCTCTGCATTCTCCGTATTGATATACAGATTTCCATTTCCAACCGCAACCTGTATATCCCTCTCTATGCTCATCTTCCCATCTTCATAGGAAAACGCCGGTATCACATTCTCCGCAAGATTTCTGAATCCTCCAACCTTGGCTGTCCAGAATATTGCGTCAATTCCAAATTCAATGAACGCAAGCAGAAACGAAAGTATCACAACGAACCAGACCAGTCTGCCGGTCTTCAGCTTTGTGAGATGTTTGTAATTCTTAGGGCTGCTTACCGCGATCGCCAACTGGTCTATCAGCGTGACCTTCTTGTACTCTTCCTGTTCTTCCATCAATCTCTAATCTCCTAAATCTCTTAAACTATATTATTCCCAGTTTAACCATGGCATTGTATATTCCATCGTTCTCCGCATCGTCCGTCACCATCATGACCTGCTTTTTGAGTTCCTCCGGACCTTTCATCATGATTATACTGTTCGGACAATATAATAACATAGGTGCATCATTGTTGCCATCACCAAATGCATAAGCATTCTCCAGCGGGATGTCAAAATAATCGAGCAGATACTTTATTCCGGTAGCCTTGCTGAATCCCTTCGGCACGATCTCACAGAAATCGCGTCCCCTGTCTATATAGTCAAAGTTTCCCGAAACATACTCGCGAAATTCAGGAACTTTCTTGTTGTCCTCGGGGATCCAGCAGCAGAACTTGTCAAATTCAAAATCATCCGAATCTACATCCTCCCCTACAAATATTCCATTTGAACGGAAATATCTTACCATCTCGGCAAGAAGCTCATTGTCCATCTTCTGTCCGTCAACATACACCTTATCCCGGTGTTCATACATTCCATACATATCGTATCTACGGCATGCATATGCTATATCCCGGCACACATCCTTGCTCACATCATTGTGAAACAATTCCTTTCCATCATAATATATGGACGTTCCACATCCACACACGAATCCGTCAAATCCCGCAGACTTTATCTCCTCCGTGATATTGCAGTACACTCTTCCTGTGTTTATAAACACCAGATGTCCATTTACTCTGGCCTGGGCTAGGGCGCGCTTTGCACTATCCGGAAAGTATCTGCGTCCATCTTCGGTTATAAGTGTTCCATCTACATCAAAGAATAATATCTTCCTGTCTGTGTTCTTCATATATTATATCCATCCTGTCATATATTTACAGGCACATGTATTATAACTACACGTGCCTGTATATTCTGTACGCATTAAGTTTTCGCGCTTTGACTTGCGCGTAAACGCAATAACCTACACACGCATCAGCATGCTGCATTGTACCGCATTTTTAACCGTCCGCATTACAACTGCTTTAAAAGGTCAATCATCTCAAGTGCTCCCATAGCGCAGTCGTAGCCCTTGTTGCCTGCCTTTGTTCCTGCACGCTCGATAGCCTGCTCTATGTTCTCTGTTGTTACAACGCCGAACATTACAGGTACGCCTGTCTCAAGTGATACAGATGCAACCCCCTTTGAAACCTCGTTGCACACATAATCATAGTGACTTGTCGCACCGCGGATAACAGCGCCAAGACATATAACCGCATCATACTTTCCGCTTACCGCCATCTTCTTTGCAACTACAGGTATCTCAAATGCACCCGGTACCCAAGCTACTGTGATATCGTCTGCATTTACGTCGTGACGGAGAAGTGCATCCTCTGCACCGCTGACAAGCTTTGAAACTATGAACTCATTAAATCTAGCTGCTACTATGCCTATCTTTGCTCCATTTGCTACTAATTTTCCTTCTACCTTATTCATCTAATTCATCCTCCTTATTATATGGAACAGACGCATGAAAAGGCGCTTGCGCGCAGCGTCTGCGTGATATGTCGTCAAGCACCGCTTGATGACCTGCGCGCACATCAGTGCGCTTCCATTCTTCACAAGGAATCCTCCCGCTTACGCGGGCCCCTCCTTGTTCTATGGAGCAGACGCATGAAAAGGCGCTTGCGCGCAGCGTCTGCGTGCTTCACAAGGAAACCTCCCGCTTACGCGGGCCCCTCCTTGTGAAATATTATACATCATTTAACATATGACCCATCTTCTCTTTCTTGGTCTTGAGATAAAATGCGTCGAACTTGGTTGGCTCTATCTCTATCGGAACTCTCTCGACAATCTCAAGATTGTAGCCCGCAAGACCATATACCTTGAGAGGGTTGTTGGTGAGCAGCCTGATCTGTCTGATTCCGAGATCCACGAGTATCTGTGTTCCTATGGTATAATCTCTAGCATCATCAGGGAAACCGAGCTTGAGATTTGCCTCAACGGTGTCAAGTCCCTGATCCTGAAGCGCATATGCCTTTATCTTGTTGATAAGGCCTATTCCTCTGCCCTCCTGTCTCATATACAGAAGCACACCTCTGCCTTCCTTGGCGATAGCCTTCATGGCTGCATCAAGCTGCTGACCGCAATCACACTTCTGTGAACCGAAACAGTCACCTGTGAGACACTCGCTGTGCACACGGCAGAGAACAGGCTCGCCATCCGCAATATCCCCCATTGTGAGTGCCACGTGATGTTCACCGTTCAGCTTGTTGATATATCCGCAGATCGTAAACTCACCATACTTTGTAGGAAGCTTTGCCTTAGCCACACACTCAACAAATACTTCATGCTCTTTTCTGTACTGGACAAGTTTCTCTATGGTCGATATCTTAAGGCCGTGAACCTTTGCAAACTCCACAAGGTCATCCTTTCTCGCCATGGTTCCGTCGTCCTTCATGATCTCGCAGCAAAGTCCGCAAGGCTTGAGTCCTGCAACCTTCATGAGGTCCACTGTCGCCTCTGTGTGTCCATTTCTCTCTATGACTCCGCCTGCAACAGCCTGGAGTGGGAACATGTGTCCCGGTCTTCTGAAGTCATCCGGTTTTGCATTCTCATCCACAAATTTTCTGGCTGTGTAGCCTCTCTCCTCTGCTGAGATTCCTGTGGTTGTGTCCACATGATCCACCGACACCGAAAATGCTGTACAGTGGTTATCTGTATTTGTTATGCACATCTGTGGGAGATTCAGCTTATCCGCATACGAGGCATCCATAGGCATGCATATGAGACCTCTCGCCCACTTTGCCATGAAGTTGACATTCTCTGTTGTAGCAAATTCTGACGCACAGATGACATCGCCCTCATTCTCTCTGTCCTCGTTGTCAAGCATGACAACCGGCTTGCCTGCCGCAAGATCAGCGGCTATCTCCTCTATCGAGTTGAATTCAAAACTCATCACTCTACCTCCTTAAAATATCTGTCTACATAAATCCATTTTCTACCAGGAACTTCATATCAAGTCCTGATCTATTTGAAGCCTTTCCATTTGAAAGCTTTCCATCCACATCGTCACCTTTGTATGGCGCAAGCAATTTCTCAACATACTTTCCAACCACATCATTTTCAAGGTTAACCACCTTTCCAGGCTTGCCGTCGAGCAGTGTCGTCTCCCCCGCCGTGTGCGGAATGATCGACACCTTAAAGCAAGTATCGTCGACGTATGCAACCGTAAGACTTATTCCATCTATCGCTATCGAGCCCTTTTCAATGATGTATCTGAGTATCTTCGGAGAACAGTCTATAGTCACCCACACTGCATTGTCCTCCCTCTTGAGTTCCCTAATCGTTCCGGTTCCATCTATATGCCCCGACACGATATGTCCACCAAATCTTCCTCCGGCCGCCATAGCGCGCTCAAGATTCACTCTGCTGCCACCAGTAAGCTGTCCGAGTCCGCTTCGCCTCAGCGTCTCCGGCATAACGTCCGCAGTAAAGATATTGCCAGATATGCTGGTTGCAGTGAGGCATACACCATTTACCGCTATACTGTCTCCAACCTGACTTCCCTGGAGCACCTTGCCCGCCTGCACCGTGATACTGCAGGAGCTTACACCTTTATCTATCTTTCTTATAGTACCTATTTCTTCAACTATTCCTGTGAACATGTATGACCTCTTTTCTATATCATGTAACGGACCTCAGAATTCTTTTTCTAATCCGGTCCGTAACAGATTCATTCACTTGATCCATTTTCGGGAGTTCCTAAACCTTTTTGTATCTGAGCATCACATCTTCATCAAATCTTCTGACCTCTTCAAGTCTGAACATATGCGCATCAGCAGGCACATCAACACCCGTTCCTGATACAGGACTGTATTTGCCCTCACCGCCAAATATCTTTGGAGCAATGAACACACATGCCTCATCCACAAGTCCTTCTGATACCATGCTGTAGTTGAGCTCTCCGCCGCCCTCAAGCAGTATTCCGTCTATGCCCTTTCCGCCAAGTATATCCATGAGCTGTCCGAGATCCACATTCCCGTCTGTGCTGTCCGTCTCTATGATGCTTACACTTTTTTCTCTCAGCCTGTCACATTTTGCTGTATCCGCTGCACCATCAGGCGTTGTCGCCACTATTGTTTCGATCTCTACGGCAGTCTGTACGATATTGGAATCCTCCGGGATCCTGAGTTTACTGTCACATATTATCCTGATCGGATTTCTGACATTATCAGTATCCCTGTCTATGCCATTCTCTATTCTGCATGTAAGCATCGGATCATCCGCAAGCACTGTTCCTATGCCCGCCATTATGCCCTTATGCCTGTTCCTGAGCTCCATCACATATGCCCTTGAAGCTTCGCCTGTTATCCATTTGCTTGCCCCAATATGTGTAGCTATCCTGCCATCCATCGTCATGGCATACTTCATTGTCACATACGGCTTCTTAGCTATGATATACTTGAAAAATATATCATTTAACGCATCGCACTCATCCTTCAAGCAATGCGTATACACCTCTATTCCGGCATCACGTAGTCTCCTAAATCCCTTTCCTGCTACCATCGCATTTGGATCATCAGAGCCACAATACACTTTTCTGATCTTATGTTCTATGATCGCATCTACACAAGGCGGCTGTTTGCCGAAGTGGCAGCACGGCTCAAGCGTCACATACATGACAGCTCCCTCTGCCTCCGCAGGATCAGCCAAGCTGGCAAATGCAGCGCGCTCTGCATGAAGCTCACCGTATCTCACATGATAGCCTTCGCCTATGATTCTCCCAGCCTTCACGATAACCGCGCCCACAAGCGGATTCGGATTCACCGCGCCGGTTCCCTTTTTCGCAAGTTCAATTGCGCGTCTCATGTATGCCAGATTAAACTCATCATCTATATGATTGTCTATCATTCGCTCACCTTCCCAACAAAAAAACCTCGAAGAATATCTCCGAGGTTTTTTCGCACCATGTCACATAAAAATCACATCACAGATGCTGTTTAACAAAATATATAATACTTCTCTCATCCAGACTATACTGTCGGTTCCGGAATCACACCGGATCATGCCTTACGGCTCACGGACTTATGGGCTACCCCAAACACCGTCGGTGGAGAATTGCACTCACCCCCGAAGATCATCATCGTATTAAGTTGTCATAAATTCCAGCAGTTTTAAAACAATTACCTGAAAGTCCGTTTTAAAACGTCTATATTGTAGTCCATCTATATCAGGAATGCAACTATTTTTTAAAGCTGTGAATTAAATAAACTCTTTATCTTGTAAATAATATCATCGCTGTCGGCGTTGATTGACGCAGCCTCATTTATACCTGACAGCCTTGCAAGCTCACCTGTATCCGCGTCATCTCCATAACCTATGGTGTAAACTGGTATTCCAGATGTCCTGAGTGCTGAGGTTATCTCGTCCATTGAATATCCGTTGTTTGCATATCCATCACTAAGAAGAAACAGCATGCACTTGGCATCCGGATGCTGAGCCTTTGCCTCTGTTATCATCTTCACGGCAACCACCACCGCATCATATGAGGCAGTTCCGCCAGAAGCAATCAGATTGTTCACTGCGCCCTGGAAATACGATCTCTGGTTGAGATCGAACTGTGCTATTGGAACCTCGATCGTAACTGAATTTGAATAGCTAACCAAACCGACATAATTATTATCATTGATATACTGCGCTCCATTTGTCAGACTGTTCTTGAGCTGGTTCATAGGATCTCCGTCCATGGAACCACTGCAGTCAGCCACAAACACAGCAATTATATCCTTTCCATTATCCTTTGTCTTCTTGTAAGTCTTAAGACCCTGTGTGACCTGCGCACCCGAAAACTCCTCTGCTGATGTGTAATCGTCATTGGCATTAAATCCCTTCTGGGCTGCTATCTTCTGCATCTCATCGCTCTTGCAGTAATCTACCACAAGCTTAACACCCTCAAGCTCTGCAGCAGTCTTTCCTGACTTATTGCATATATACACCGGATTGTCATGTCGCACTCCAAATGCGATAAAGTCATACATCGATGTGAGGTTGTTATCATTGATATATGCCTGGTATTCTGACAGCATGGCGTCAAGAGTTCCGTTTGATGCACTGTCTCTCATCTGCTGTGTCGTATATGCGACGTATGGTATATTTGCATTGAACTTAGTAAAATTGTCATCTCCGCCCCGAAGCAGTGTGAGGAGCAGGTTGAGTCCTGCAGCACTGGTCTGAGGGTTTGTGTATCCCATAGTTATCTTGTTGTCCTGTACAGCCTTTATAACTTCGTCGGCTGTAGTGTAGCCACTGTCCTTCTTAACAAGGATCCCGGCAGTATTTCCTACCAGCCTGTCAGCATAGAGTTCAAGGCTACCGTTGTTTGATATTGCATACTCGCCGAACAGCGTATTGCTCGGTGTATAGAGATCCGGCAGATATTTGCCTGATATGATATAGTCTGCAGCCGTTCCGGACGGCACCGAACGTACGCTCATGGACACCGTCTTTCCATCTGATGTCTTCACATCTGATGAGTTGAACGATGAAGCCACATCTATAAGCCACGAATCATTGTCCTTTCCGGCCTTCTCTCCCGATGTGAATATCTCTATATCGACATCTCCACTTCCCTCAACTGACAATGGATACTTGTCAATCTCTGGAAGCTCATCATAGAGATCCGGCGTATCCAGGGTAACTGTGCCCTTTACAGGAGTTGCCTGCTCCACATCCAGCTCATTATACATCTCATCAAGTGTCATGTCCTGTTTTGTACCGGATATACCGCCACCTCCAGACGATATGTTACCCGCACGTTTTACAACAACACCGATGATCACCGCCACCATGACTATGATCATCAGCACTCCAACTGTCACTATCCCTTTTGTCCTCTTATCCATTTCTTCCTCCTTTTTATGTGTGTCAACTCATGCCCTGACTGCCTGTATTCTGTCTCATATTGTTCATGCACTCTATTACATCGTCAACATACTTCATATCCAGCGTACTGAGATTGGTGTCTATATCCACCATCTTTTCAACTAGAATATTAAACTTTCTCACCAACTCATCCCCCTGTCTGCACAGGTTATCCAGATACACAGGCTGAGGTCTTGTATAATAATCATACGTCTGTATAAATCCTATCGCACTGTCCATATTACTCTGCGCCTGCTCCTTTATATCCTCATACAGATTGCGGACTCCGCTACCCTCCTCAACATTCTCATGGAAGTATTCTTCTCTAGACATTATACTCTCATACTGTCTGTTGAGCCTCTCTATCTGGGCATCAAACATGTGCCCCCTGGCACTGTCCTTAAGCTTCTCCGTTGACCGTCTTCCCTTGAGTATATGTATATTTGCCGCAATGGTAAACACCAGCCATATCAGACTGAGTCCGATACCTATCGCTATGCCTCCTATGCTGTCTGCCAAAACGAACATCACGATGACCAGGCCAAACATGATCAGGCTTACTATATTGACCATAACCAATCCCATTTTCGTTATTCCTCCTTTTTAGCGCCACACTACACCGCATCCGCCGGTGTGTCATCCGCCATTAACTTTCCCATAGTCTGAAGCTTATTCCGTGCAGCTTCCGTCACTGTAAGTCCAGCAAAATCCGCGAACTCCCTCTTCGCATTTCTTATGAGCATGACTGCAAATTCCCTGTTCACAGCCTCTGCACTTGACAGGAGCTCATGATAATCCACCGGATCGTCGTCGCAGATCTGCCGCGCGGCATCAGGCGGAACCACCACAAAAGTCATCGATGCGTGCGTCCTGTCTGCGATATACACCTCGGCCTTGTCTGCAAATTTGGAGAACTCTTCAGCCTGCATATCAAAACCCGCATCCAAAAGTCCGCGGTATATATCCTCCCTATCGTCCACAAGGCTTCCAAGATACAGATATCCATGCAAGAGCAAAAGTCCCATGAGACTGTCTGGTATATTGAAATCCAATATGCATCCATGCCCCTCCTCACTGTCAGTCAGAACATGGTACACACACTCTGCCACATCCTCATCGCTCAGGCCACTGTACTTATATGCCTGCTCCACGCCATCCTGCGATATGAGCACGGTCTCTATATTTCCCCTCTGAGTTCTTTTCTTTCTGATGCTCTCCACTGGCTTTGCCGATATCTTGAACTCTCTCAGAGCCTTTATGGTCTCATCTATATTCTTCTTTCCCGCAAATATGGCTTCAAATCTGTCACCGCCCGGTTCAGCCGCAGGAACATTCCTATACACCCTTTTCACAGAAATGTTGTTTCTCTTCATCACAGCAGTTATATAATCTATATCTGTGTTCTGCCCCGAAAGATATCTGAGTATCTCAGTCTGAAGCTTCCCCTTGTAATCCAGCTCATTCTCTGTGTTCGTAATGTCATTTCCAGAGTACCATCTCTTCTCCAGATATATGTAGTTATCCGGATCCCTAAGCCTTCCCAGAGCGCTGTCCTTAAGCCTATCAACCTCATCGGTATCGCACTCAAGTTCTGCCGCTATATCTGATATACTTCGCCTTTCACGACCGTAACCGTACAGTTCGCTTATAACCGTACGCTCTCTGTAGTTGAGCTTTTCGATAAGCTCATCAAACATACGCCTGCACATGCCATCCTGAGAATACGACAGAGTGTCAGCCTGTACCCCAAACACAGAGCAGTATAAAGCCTCATACGGGCTAATAACGTCCAGCAAATATTTATTTTTCTCTTTTCTTATTACATATGCCCCGTGTATTGTAATCCCCCTCCAATCCATGTCTACGACACAATTATCCATTGTCATATGTTTTCGATATGATCATAATAATATTTTCTTATACCAGAAACTTATTATTTCCATTATACATGTTTTGCAGGAAATTAAAAACATGAAAGTGCGCGGATAAGGCATTTTATAATTTTATTAAGTGCTTATACACGCGCCACTCCACTTATGGTATAATGTTTCACGATTGATTCCAACACTTAAACTGGAGGATTGTATATGATAAGATTTCTGCCGGATGAATATTACTCATCCACCTACAAAATAGATTTCAAAAAATACTACGATATGGGCTACAGGGGTATTCTGTTTGACATTGACAACACACTCGTGCGGCACAATGAACCGGCAACCTCACGAGCCATACAGCTCATGGAACAGCTGAAAGCCATCGGTTTCAAGGTCTGCCTAGTCTCAAACAACAAGGAACCAAGAGTTGCCACATTTAACAAAAAGATGAAGGTAAATTACATATACAAGGCAGGAAAGCCTTCCAAGAAGGGTTACATACGCGCTATGGACGAGATTGGCTGCACCGTAGAAAACACCCTAGCTGTAGGCGACCAGATATATACAGATATAATCGGAAGCGCTAGTCTTGGCATACACACAATACTTGTAAAACCTATAGACACCAGCCATGAAGAGATTCAGATAACTCTGAAAAGGATCATTGAAAAACCGTTTATAGCCTACTTCAAAAAGAAACACGGCATTGTAAGATAAAAGACAAAATAAAAATGGGCTGTGACTAAACGATCAACCGGTCATTTAAGTGTCAGCCCATTTTTATATTATCACCCGACTGCTCTCAGAATCAGTCGTTGTACACCTTCTTGAACTCAGTGTATCCCTCTGCCTCAAGCATGTTTATCTGTTGCTTCATGTTCTTTCTCATCATCTGTATTGTGACTGTCCTGCCAGCCTGGCGAAGCTCCTTCGCCTCCTTGAATATCTCAAGCTTCTTGTCAAGAGTTACATCCTTGTGAATGAGGATTGCAACATTGTCAGCATCTATCTTATATCCGTTGTCCAGCTTGTCCTTAAGAATAGTGATGATTCGCTCAAATCCAATTGAGAATCCCGTTGCGGGAACATCCTGTCCACAGAAATTTCCCACCATCTTGTCATATCTTCCGCCACCTGCGATGGAGAAATTGTAATCATCAATAGTAACCTCAAATATAGGACCTGTGTAATATCCCATTCCTCTTACAAGGGTAGGATCAAATACGATCTTAACGCCATCTGCAACCATTGTTCTGGCACTTGAGATGATCTCATCCATGTTTGAAACCACCTTTGGATCAAGACAGTTCTCATTGATGTCCTTACAGAAAGCTGCACAGCTGACATCTCCAAGATTCTGATATATCTCGAGATACTTGTCTACCATGGCAGCATCGTATCCATTTTCTGTAAGCTCTGCTCTTATTCCGTCGAGGCCAATCTTGTCATACTTATCAAGACTTATAAGTATCGATGCTATGTCGTCTTCAGCAAAACCTGCGTTTTTTGCTGCTCCGCGGAGTATCTGCCTGTCGTTGATGTGGATCGTGAAATCTGTTATGCCAACCTCTGAGAATATCCCTGAGAGCATATCTGATGTGGCTGCCACAAGCTCTATCTCTGCAAGGTTTGTGTTGTCTCCAAGAATATCTATATCACACTGTGTAAACATTCTGAATCTGCCCTTCTGAGGCTGATCCGCACGAAATACCGGTCCGATCTGGAGTGCCTTAAAAGGACTTGGAAGCTGTTCCTTGTTGTTTGCATAGTATCTCGAAAGAGGGAGTGTCAGGTCATATCTGAGTCCGCTGTCCGCCAGTTCTCCTTTACCTGCATCTATAGCTCTGGCAAGATCTGCTCCTCTCTTCATAACCTTGAAGATAAGCTTCTCGTTGTCGCCGCCCTGCTTGCTCGTCAGGTTCTCTATATGTTCCATAACAGGAGTCTCTATCTGTGTAAATCCAAATCTGGAATAACTTGTCTTTATCATTGAAAGCACATGCTCTCTCAGCCTCATATCAGCCGGAAGCTGATCACACATACCTTTTACTGGTGTCTTAATGAATTTTGCCATTTCTAATCCTCCTGATCTTATCTTTTTTCAAATCCAATCTATTCTAGCATATAGTGTTGACTTTTTCCAGTACTAACAGACATTCACTGAACAAACCCGTGATATTATATATTTTTTTCGCTGCCTGCAAAACAAAAACCACCAGAACGGCTGATCTGATCAGACAATGCCATTCCGGTGGTTTTATTGTATGCTATATATTATTATCTGAGAAGATCATAGTTGAGCTTCTTGATAACTGTGAACGCCTTGTTTCTGAGTTCCTCACCTGAGAACTCGTCAAGCTGTACATTCATATCCCAATTATACTTCATAAGAGTATTCAGAAGATCCTCAATGTAATCTTTGACATACTTCACATTGCTCTCGCTCTTGTCCTTAAGCTGAACAACTATGTTCTCTATAGCCTCGATGATTCCTGACTCCTGCTTATCTGGTGCCTGTCCTGACTCATCATTGAGCTCTATAACCTTACCTGTCTTTGTGATTATGACCTTCTTGTTAGGTGCAGCTGCTGCCTTGCTCTTCTTATTTATCATGTGGTTTATACACTTGATAAGACATGCAACGGAATATGTCATCTCCTCTGCGGTTGGCTTGTCAAGCCCCTTGAGTGTATGCTGATGATACAGGAACTCTGATTTACAAAGCATCTCCTCAACCACAGCTGCTTTGCACAATGATACGAGATCCGCTGGCATAGCCTGCTGCTTCTTGCCGAACAATCCGCCGCCACCCTGCTCATTCTCCTCCTTGTACTTCTCTGGAAGAGTTGTTCTGACATATGTATCGTGAAGGTACTTCTTTGCTGTGTTGATATCATAGCTTGATGCAAGTACCATCTTCTTTGTGCTGTTGAGTCCGTTGACAACCATATCCTCTGCTGCCATAAAGAGCAGTATCTTCTGTCTGTTGTCAAGCATTGAGTAAACTTCTTTGTTCTTGTTGTTCTTCTCTACAATTGACTTCTTTCTTACATCGAATACCTTGATCTTCTCTTTTACGCTAAAGAATGCCTTGAGCATTGCAGGGTTGGCATTCAGGAAGTTGCAACACCATGTAAGCTCTATGTACTGATCCTCTATCTTGTTGGATACTTCGTAAAGGCTGTATCCCTCGAACAGAACATTGAGTGCCTTTGAGAGAATCTCCAGACTCTCATACTTCTCCTCATATGACTTCTGTGTTATATCAGAGTTGACATATGCCTTTATTCCACACTCAATGAAGAGCTTGTTGTACTCGTATGCTCCCTCTGGTATGTTCTGGCGTCCACTGAGCTGCGCTCCTGAACCAAGTGTCTGAAGTACCTTCTTGACCTCTGGCTCATTCTCGATAGCCTGATATACCTTCTTTGTAAATGCGCAGGTCTCATTGAGTAATGAATCTATTCTCTTATTGTATACTTCCTGCTTGGATATCTCTGAAGCCACCTTGCTGCTAAGTATCTTGGCAGCCTCTGTGCTTGTAACATTCTTAATGAGCTCCTTGAAATTAGAGTATACCGACAGGTTATCTATAGGTATGTACTCTGCATTCAATCCATAGAACTGGAATGCCTTCTCATACTGCTTGTTTGCAATATATATTGAAAACAGATTGATAGACAGCTGTATCTTATAATCGTTAGGTGCATGTGCATCCTCTATAACATAATCATAAAGGACTTCAAGGTTGTTGATATATGAATCTGAACCGATATCGTCAGCGGATATATCCATCTCCATAACTACATTGATGAGATCAAGGTAGCCAAGAAGTGCCTTGTCGAAGTTCTTTGGTCTGTCATCATCCTCAAGTATCTGATATGAAATGTTGATGAGAAGTGGTGCGATTTTGTCTCCTATGAGCTTCATACACTCCGGGATCTTCTCTAGCTGCAACAAATAGAGCAGCCACACACTGTATCTGTACACACCAGTAGCTGATACAGGTGTATCGATATCAGTTGGGTCTATATCGCCATATACAAATCTGAACAGTGGCTCTATCCACTCCTCAATCGCATAGTGACCAGTCGCCTTTATATTGAAGTCCACGAACTCAGCAAGCTCATACAGCTTTGTACACTGGGCACGTACCTCATCGTCAACTGTCATAGTTGACAGATCAAAATTGGAATCCTTTAAGCTGTCTATAACCAGTGTATAAAATCCGTCTTCTACCTGATCATTCAGATAACGAATAAGAGTTCCCTTATTGCTGGATGCAGCAATAGATAATGCATTATCCCCCGCCTGTCCTATATTTGCTGGTAACATAATATGTCAACCTCCTTTGTTTGTTGTGTAAGTTGTTGCGTTTGTTGTTGTGTAAGTTGTTTAACGCATCTTTTCACGTCTGTTGTTATTTCTTTTTATATCTAACGAAATATTCCTATGGCATTCCCCATAAAATCACTACTCCAAATATATCATATTTGGTAAAATCATTCAACAAAGTTTTTGGTTATTACTGATAATTGTCATTGTGCATAATTACTCAAAAATATAGTCACTAATATTTTTCGCATTTTTGTGCATTTTTACCGTGCTTTTCATCAGGCAAGTCCAGCCATATGAAGTATCGCCATGGCATTTGTCGTGGTACACCTTCCATCCTTCTTCTTGTAGTCGAACTTTAACTGGTCACCCTCGTAATACTCCTCAAAGTGATAGTTCACCGCAGGTGTTCCATCCTCCGCCTTGAGATCGCACAGTTCAAAATCATGGGTGGATACCAGTGTCATTGAATTTGCCGCAGCAAGCTTCCTGATGACCTGTGTTGCTCCAACTATCCTGTCCGCCGAGTTAGTACCCTTGAATATCTCATCTATCAGGCACAGCATCGGCTTATTCTCTTTGCGGTACTCCACCATAGTCTTTATTCTAAGAATCTCCGCATAAAATGTAGAGATACCATTGCTTACATCATCCGTCACTCTCATCGAAGTAAATATCTTCATGACATCAGTCTCCATGTATTCAGCGCACACCGGCGCCCCAGCATATGCGAGCACAAGGTTGATTCCCAGTGTTCTGAGGAATGTAGTCTTTCCGGACATATTGCTTCCCGTTATTATCGCCGCGCCACCCTTAAAGCTTGCATCATTTTCAACAACCACCTCAGGCGCTATGAGTGGGTGTCTCATCCCCTTCGCCTCAACATGCACATTTGCACTGTCTCCGACCTGTGGATACACCACATCCCTTGTTCTGGTGAGGACTGTAAATGACATAAGTTCCTCCATGTCAGAAACAGCCTTTATCCATCCTGCGACATCCTGACCATTGTCCTTCTTCCATCTGTCCATCATCCTGCCGATATGGAAGTCCCACATCGTAAGTCCGCAGAGGAGCTGATGAACTATAGGATTGTATCTGATATTGAACGCTGCACTTATGGATCTGAGTTTCTTTATCGCTGCCAGCGCTCCTGAATCCTGAGAAAGATTTTCTCTGATATCGCAGAGAAGCTCACTTTCAAACTGCTCTCTGGATATAAGTTCAAACATGTTGATGTAGTCATCAAGGACATATCCAAATGATATCATCGGCATTACCGCCTGTCCCGCAACGCCTGAAAACAGCCACGAAAACAGCAGTACGGCAAAGAATGACACAAGCGTCCATCCGATATTTATCCTGTTCATGATGCCGAGCACAAAAAGTGCCACAGTTATAAGTGGGAACACAAATCTAAGCACATTGAATATCCCCGGTATATGGTCATCACTGCTGCAGTATGCGACAAACTCGTCTGCTGTATATTTCTTCTTTTTTCCCATTCCGGTCTTCACACCAAGAGTCTCAAAGGCAAGTGAAAAATCATCCTTTTCACCAAGCTCCTTTATCGCCTCCTGACGCTTTCCTATCATCGCAATATCATATCCAGGATCTTTGATACTCTTTGCAAGGCTGCGTCGTCCTTCCTCTGTTCCGGCCGTACATATGAACTGAAACAGTGAGTTTTGTCCGAGAAGATCCATATCCTTAGCAGAAAGATCATCCTTACCCAAATATTCGCTTCCGTTCTCACAAAACTTCTTCCAGTCATCACCGAACCTGGCAACATACCTTCTCAGCACCTCAGCCTCAGCCTTCTTATATTCAAGCTTTTCGCTGAGTTTACCATGTACAAACACCATGGCTATGAACGCCACTGCAAGCACTATACCTATGGCAATAAACACGCTCCTGCTGTCGTATATTCCTATGATAAGTCCTGCCACAGCTACAATGAAGCTCACAAATCTCACGCCTGAATATGTCGTGGATCTTCCTTCAAGTTCTTTTATTTCTTTTTTCAGATCATCCAACTGTTCTCTGTATTTCTCCATACGATCAAACACCCTTTCGTTTTTAGTTTTAAGCACTATGTTTGAATATAGCATATACTATATATAATGCGCAAATATTAAATGTCTATGAACTTCCTGAAAAACATCTATAAACTCTGAAATTTTATACAATCTTCACGTTATTTACACACTATATTAATATCTGAATTATTGCATTTGAGGCGAATACATATTAAAATAAATGGATAAGTTATATACATTAGTAGAAAGGGGATATATACTATGAAGAATTTAACTAAATTAGCTCTTACCCTCGCAGCCGCAGGCGGCGTTTGCTACCTTTTTAAGGACAAGCTCAAGGCCACAAAAGCATACCAGACTGTTGAATCAAACGACACCATAAAGAAAGCAAAAGCAGCAGCTTCAGATTCTTATCACAAGGTTAAGGATTCCGAAGCCGTCAGAAAGATAAAAGAAAATGAGAATGTCCAAAAGGCCACATCAGCAGCCTCAGAAACATATCATAAAGTAAAGAATTCTGAGTCTGTCCAGAAGGCAAAGGAAACACTGAAGGATACTTACCATAAGGTAAAGGATTCAGACACAGTAAAAAAAGCAAAGGATACCGTATCTGACAAATATGACAAGCTCAAGGATACTATAAAGGACAAGATGGATCATCCGGAGGATGCAGACCGTGAGTATTTCACACTTCACGGTGAGAGTGAAGACGAATCTTCCGCATCGGACGTCACCATCTCAGGCAATGATGCTTCAATCAGTGCCGCTTCAGAGGCAACTGACGAGGAGACAGCCAAGGCTGTGACCGAGGCCGTTGCAGAGACTGAGGACGTCATCGCAGAGGCAACCGGTGCTGTTGCCCAGGCGGCAGACTCAAAGAGTGCCGATGTAATCGGTGATGAGTATATGGGACTTTCCGATACATCAGAGGATCCTGCAGTTCTTGAGGAACAGGACAAGCTAGACGTATAAATCCGTATTATCAGAAAATGCGCTTTATGCATAAAAGGTGCCGCATGCAATTCAGATCTTAATCGATCTATATATCGCATGCGGCGCCTTTTGTTCTATAGGTTAGGTATTGTTCTATAGGTATTGTTCTATGCCCAATTTAAAATTGACTTTTATACTGGCTTTTATATTATCTTGCAAGTTACATTTTGACTGCTATCTCTTAACTCTCTTATCGTCCGACAGATATGAAAGAGCTTCATTGATGTCTTTTTCCGAACGGAAATCCTGTTCATATGTAACTCCATCCACATCGACCATGAGAAGCTTATATATCTTCTTTTTGCCTGATCCTATGTTTGAGGATGTCCTGAGCTTCTTGAATGTCTCTATGTTGTCCAACGCAACCACATCCGTGTGCCACATTCCATGGCAAACAAAGTATTTGTCCGTTATAGCTATTCCATACTGATCGTAATACATCTCATACCTGAGCTGGGAGTCTATATCTCTGATAGTCTGCCTGTCAGCCCGCTTTCCAAGAACATCTCTGACACTGCGTACCTTCCACGGGCAACTCACCTCGTATATGCATCTGACGATCACATATACAGACCAAAGCACTGTCACTATCAGCACCAGGAGCATCATGTTGTAATATATCCTTGGGAAATCCACCTCGCTTATTATGAGGGGATACATTCTCGTCTCAAGCTGTGCTGCGGCAATCCCCATATCTGATGTTATCCCATCTATGATCGATGAGTACTCACTTCCTCCGGATATCATTCTTCCCTTTATAGTATAATTGAGTACTACGTCATCATTGCTCTTTAACAGGAGTATCGCATACCGCCCATCCTGCTGACAAATGTAATAGCTTCCCTGTCTCTCCGAGTCAACAAAATAATCATATCCGAGGTAGTCCGCCCTATCAACTGTGATCTTAACATCACTGCCATATGGATTTGATATGCTCTCTATCTCATTGAGTGTCCTGTATGTCTTGCTGTCAAGTCTGTTAAGCAGTTCAAATCGCCCTGCCATCATCAACATGAACACTGTCATAAGGACAGCCAGCACTACTCCAGGTATTCTGTTTTTTAAAAGATAACATTCAAACTTTTTGTTCTTAAACATATTGTCTCCAGGTTATTTAGAAATGTCCACTGGCACCGCCGTGTTCACCGCCTCCGCCTCCAGAACCGCCAGAGCTGTCAGATGACGACTGAATCTTGACACTGTGAACTTCCTTTCTTATAAATATATCTCTTCTGTCAATGATCTGTGCATTTCCGTCACTGTATGTGGACGCTGTCGTCGTGTCCTTTCCAGCCTTCTTTGAATAGTTGATGCAGAAGAAGATTATAGAAAGCACAAGAGAAACAACAAAGCATATAAATGGTGACAGGAAGTTGATTCCATGACCACTTCCAGCCATAGCCTTCTGTGTCTTGCTTATCATTCTCTCAAATCCTCCCACAGGATCATCGCGAAGAATCTTGCATCCATAATCAACTATCTTCTGTGCCTTTGAGTTGCTGATTCTGTCCCTTGCCTTTCCGCCTGTGGAATATCCAAGATCTCCAGTATCCCAATTTGCAACTATCACGACACTTGTGCTCGTATCATATCCATCAAGATAAGATCCCTGAGGCCATGCCTCCCAGCCAAATCTGTAATAGTCACACAGATCACTTGCCAGCTGCCAGCTGTCACCTATGTACATGCCAATGTCTGACAGATCTGTGCTGCTGTCTACTATAAATATAACGAAATCCATACCTACTTTTTCCTGTATGGCTTCTATATCCGCCCTGATGGTGGATTCCTGTGAATCCGTGAGTTTGTCTGCATAATCAAACAGACGTTCATTTGTCTTGCAAGCCTCGTTGTTTCTAGCATCATGCTTCAGATTTGCACTGGACTTCACAAAATACATAATAATAAACACGATACCGATGCCCATTATTATAAACATAGTTATCAGGAATTTCTTTAATGTTTTATTCATTTACAGCACCCCCAATAACAATGATAATCCGTCAAGTCCGATAAATACTGATGCCATAACAAGGGCTGTCAGTCCGACCGCCTTACCTATGCTTCTAGGCGGTGTCCCGATACATTTACCCGTCTGGCCGTTCACGTAGAACTTATAGTTCTGATTCTGAAATCTGTACTCATACACCCATACCGGCATGAGTGCAAACTTTGTTCCGGTCTGCCTGTTGTTGCTTGTGAATCTCTCGCTTGTGAGCGTGTCATAACCGCTGGTATACTCACGTATCCAGCCCCTGTTCGCCTTGTCAGCTTTTTCCTGTGCTCTGGATGCAAGCTGATCTGGCGGCATATTGTATGTCTCAGCCTCAAATCCCGAAAGAAACTTATTGTCATGCTTTATAAGCTCCGCATAATCATATGGTTCCATGAGATCCATGATGCCATCCTCCATGGCTATGGAAGCATCAACCGGGATTCCCTGGTAATTGACATGTATCTTTCTTGCTACATCAAAATATGAAGTCTCTGTGTACCTCTTGTCTCCGGATGTCCAGGTTCTCACCTTCGTTCCAACCGCCTGATAGTCCACATTTGAGTCGTAATCATACATCCAAAATGGAACATATACTCCCTTGAGATGTTCCAGTGTCTTCTGGGAAAGGAACGATCCCGGCAGGAACAACTTCTTTCCAAATTCTTCTTTGAGTTTTTCCTCTGCCTCGTGCTTTGATATCTTAAATGGAAGCACCGCATCCGCGCCATACGGATAACTGACCTTATCGTCCCTGAGCTGATATGTACCACATGCCGGACATCGGCCCGCAGACTGAAACTCTGTGTATGGAATCTGTGAACCACAATTCACACAGACCATAGGTTCCTTTGACGGAACTACTTCCTGACACTCACTGCCACCACAGCTCATGCAGATCATCATCTTCTTCGATGGCTCATACACAACATTGCCGCCACAATTTACACAGCGATATAACAACTTATTATTCCCCCTGTCCTTTTTCTGATATATTTTCTTGTTACCTGTCATCAACTGCCCCTTAAAATACACTTGATGATATTCGTGCACATTCAGCGCACGGCTCCGTTTTTTCACCGGGATTCGCCTGATTCCCCCTTATTGCGAGTTCGCTATATCATGATTCGCACCTACGGTGCTTTCCGTTGCTGTCGCAACTATCATGATCCAATTCGCCGCTCACCAATCATGCAAGCATGTTGGCTCACTTGCGCTCATTATACCATACCGTCCCATTTTTTAGAACATTGAATTGACTGCATTAAGATTGATTTATATCTCAGTTTTAAAACGATATTTTTTCATAATTTTTTGTAACACATTTCATGCCTCAGAATATGGTATACCATGAACAAAATCATTGGAGGCTTACCATGAGTGACTTATCAGCAACACAGTGTGCTTGTGGAAGAAACGGACTTTCTTGCGGAGGTTCCTGCGGATGCAACAGTTGCACACTTATCATCATTCTTCTTCTCTTCTGCGGTGGCTGCGGCGACAACGGATTCGGAGGCGGCTGCGGTAACGACAACAGCTGTATATGGATAATTCTTCTCCTGTTATGCTGCGGAGGTTGCGGTAACAGCAACAACGGCTGTGGCTGCGGTGGCTGCGGAAATGACTGCGGCTGCTGCTAACAGCCCGGAGTCAGTCACAGCTAAAGACGAAGCATAAACTTTTGTTTTGTGCTCTTAATCTATGCCAGCAGGAGCAATTCTGCTGGTATTTTTTTATTACCTCGCACATAGATTATAGTATAACTGCAAAGGTCTGCCGACATCTGAGTATGCATAATGGAGAGGCACATGTTTAGTGGTAATTTTCGTCATCCCCTCGACAACTTAATACGTGATGACAGTCTTTTCATGCTCGAGGCAATTCTTCCATTTGTGTCTGACAACATGAAAGCACCACTTGCCATGTACATAAAGATCATGGAGCTCCAGTCTATCCTCTCCTGTCTTCAGGACAGAAACTACATGGAAAGCTGCGGTCTCCACAAGGACATCAATAACCAGGATGACATCCTGTCCTCTCTTGCCGCATGCGGTTTTCCTGATGTCCAGGGACAATTTGCAAATATCAAAAAAATGATGGATATGATGAAGGTGATGGAGGCATCAAAGGAAATGTCTGGCAAAGGATCCAGGGGCAGCGGTCTGTTCTCCGATCTGTTTGGCACCTCTTCATCATCAGGAAATGATACTGAACCCCTGTACGAACACTACAGACCGAACGGTTGTGAAAACCAGAATAGCTCTTATGCAGATGAGGCTCAAGATAACCCGTATTCAAATGATCCCCAGGCTGCACATGACATTCATACATCCGACGACCTATACGGTTCCATCCAGGATCTGTTCGATGAATATGATCGGAATAATCTATAGATCTGAATGAATTATTTCCAGAAAGGACTTTTAATATGAATCTTCAAAACGACCCAAGACTTAGAAATATGCACCCGCTTAAAAGGGAGATCCTATTTCGTCTTTCCCACACCGCAACGGCCATGTCTCCAGAACAGATTCTCCCGCAGCTCATGGAGATCAACAACGAGCTGAAGAAACGTGATCTGTCATTTAGCAAAGCAGAATCCGAGATTGTGATCGATATCCTGTCCGAGGGAATGTCTCCCCAAGAAAAGCAGAAGATCAATATGCTCCGAAGTTTTCTGTAGCCAGCAGCCACGTATACCCTATCCCGTAGATATATTTCATTTTTATATATCTACAGGATATACTTGTACATGTTTTGTCGCCTATAGCCAGTGCCGTTATGTCTGACCTCTTTTTATATTTGTTTTATGGGAACTCTTCCACATAAGGGTTCTCGTATACTTCTTACATCGAAAGGGTTTTATAATGGATATATTTGAAGCAGGCAAGCGCATAAAGAAAATAAGGAAATCACTCAAACTTACTCAGGAGCAACTTGCAGAGAAGGCTGGCATATCTGCCCACTTTGTCTACGAGATAGAACACGGTCAGAAAACCATGAGTCTGTACACTCTGACTGATATCGCTCTAGCTCTCGGCACCTCCACTGACTATATTCTGTTCGGCAGAACTCCAGATATCTCTTCCGGCGCCCGTGATGTCATGATAAATGACGACCTCAGCCACATCATTGAGACTGTTCCTCTGTCAAAGAGAGACGCTATCAAGAATATTGTGAAGAGTGTGCTGCCGTATATTAAGTAGTCACAATAATGATAAAATAATTTGCTACCTGCACCATAATATCGCAGTAACCATCTCCGGACTCCTTATTGGATACAACCACCTGCTCACCATAGTGTTTATGTAACATTCTGCTCAATGTAAGAATGCTGTAAACCAGATTCGGAATAGTGAGAGTTCCTGTTATCAGGTCCATATACTACCTCTTGTCTTCCGAATCAAGCACATCGCTATCCTTTAAAATGCTGAACCTTATGGCCTCGTTTGCGATGATCCTGCTAAACATTTCACATGCAGTATTGTAATCCTCCCTTCTTAACCACTTTAGCTAAGCATCTACTATATTCTACCTTGTAAGGCAAAAAAACAAAGAGAAAAAGGTTGTGCAGGAATATATTTCTCCGCACAACCTTTTTCTATCTCTTTATTATCTACTCATTTCTGAATAAACATATAGCTTTATTTCATAACTATATTCACAATACGTCCAGGAACATAAATCTCTTTGATAACGTTACCTGTAAGCTTGTCGGCAATTACTTCCTTAGCCTTTGCGATAACCTCATCCTTAGGATCTTCCTTGCCGATTGCAAGTGTTGCCTTTGTCTTACCGTTGATCTGTACTGCAATCTCAACTGTTGACTCAACTGTCTTTGTCTCATCGAACTCTGGCCATGTCTGCTGATATACATATCCGCCGTAGTTCTTTACTGACCACAGCTCCTCTGTGATATGAGGTGCAACAGGGTTTAACAGAATGAGCAGTGTCTTGAACTCATCTGCTGTTACGCTTCCCTTCTTGTAGAAGTCGTTGAGAAGTGCCATCATGGCTGCGATAGCTGTGTTGTACTTCAGGTTCTCGAAGTCATTTGAAACCTTCTTGATGACCTGATGCATCTTGGTCTCCATATCCTTGGAGTAGCCCTTCTCATCTGTAACGCTGTCCTGAAGCTTCCATACTCTGTCGAGGAATCTTCTACAGCCCTTGACACCGTCCTCTGACCATGAAGCTGCAAGGTCAAATGCTCCGATGAACATCTCGTAGGTACGAAGTGTATCTGCACCGTATACATCTACGATGTCGTCAGGATTTACAACGTTGCCTCTTGACTTACTCATCTTCTCGCCGTTCTCACCGAGTATCATACCATGTGATGTTCTCTTCTGGTATGGCTCTGGTGTAGGAACTACGCCCTGATCGTACAGGAACTTGTGCCAGAATCTTGAATACAGAAGGTGAAGTGTCGTATGCTCCATTCCTCCATTGTACCAGTCAACAGGAAGCCAGTACTTGAGTGCCTCCTTGCTTGCAAGAGCCTCTGTGTTGTGAGGATCTGTATATCTAAGGAAATACCATGATGATCCAGCCCACTGTGGCATGGTATCCGTCTCTCTCTTTGCCGAACCGCCACAGCATGGACATGAGGTGTTTACCCAGTCTGTCATAGCTGCAAGTGGTGACTCACCATTGTCTGTCGGCATGTAACTGTCAACCTCCGGAAGGAGCAGTGGAAGCTGGCTCTCGTCGATAGGTACATAACCACACTTATCGCAGTGAACGATAGGAATTGGCTCGCCCCAGTATCTCTGACGTGAGAATACCCAGTCACGGAGCTTGTAGTTGGTCTTTGCCTGACCGATACCCTTCTCCTCAAGGAACTTGATCATCTTCTCCTTTGCATCCTTTACCTCAAGTCCATTGAGGAAATCTGAGTTGATAAGCACTCCTGTTGCCACGTCTGTAAATGCAGCCTCATTTATATCCACTTCCTCGCCATCCTTTGCAACAACCTGGATGAGTGGAAGTCCGAACTTCTTTGCAAATTCCCAGTCTCTGTCATCATGTGCTGGAACCGCCATGATAGCACCTGTTCCGTAGCTCATAAGTACATAGTCTGAAACATAGATTGGGATCTCCTTGCCATTTACAGGGTTGATGGCTGTGAGCCCATCTATGCATACACCAGTCTTATCCTTTGCAAGCTCTGAACGCTCGAAGTCGCTCTTCTTTGCTGCCTGCTCACGATATGCCTCGATGTCTGACCAGTTGCCGATCTCATCCTTGTACTTGTCAAGGATTGGATGCTCTGGTGAAACTACCATGTATGTTACTCCGAACAGTGTGTCGCATCTTGTTGTATATATGCGGAGCTTGTCCTCTTTGCCCTTTACTGAGAAATCTACCTCAGCTCCTGTTGATCGTCCGATCCAGTTCTTCTGTGAAACCTTTACACGCTCGATGTAATCCACGCCGTCAAGTCCCTCGATGAGCTTGTCTGCGTAATCTGTGATCTTGAGCATCCACTCAGACTTAACCTTGCGGACAACCTCGCTGCCGCAACGCTCACATACGCCGTTGACAACTTCCTCATTTGCAAGACCGACCTTACATGATGTACACCAGTTGATAGGCATCTCCTTCTTGTATGCGAGACCAGCCTTGAAAAGCTTAAGGAATATCCACTGTGTCCACTTGTAGTATTCAGGGTCTGTTGTGTTGATCTCTCTGTCCCAGTCGAATGAGTATCCAAGTGAGTGGAGCTGTTTCTTGAATCTTGCAACATTGGTCTTGGTTACTTCCTTTGGATGGATCTTGTTCTTGATCGCATAGTTCTCTGTAGGGAGACCAAATGCATCCCAGCCCATTGGATACAGAACGTTGTAGCCCTGCATTCTTCTCTTTCTTGCCACTATATCCAGCGCTGTGTATGGTCTTGGGTGACCTACGTGAAGTCCCTGTCCTGATGGGTATGGGAATTCAACTAACGCATAGTACTTTGGTTTTGAATAATCATCTGTAGCAGCAAATGCCTTGTTGTCATCCCAGACCTTCTGCCACTTTCCTTCAACGACTTTGTGGTTGTATGTCTCAGCCATTTTTGAAAATGCCTCCTTGAAATTATTCTTTGATATCTTTAATATCAATCAATTTTTGATAATTCTGATGCTTTATGCTTTGATCATTATCTGTTCAGGCTGCAGCGTATTTTCAGCCTTATTCTCTCTAATCTTAACTATATTAGCATATAAGCTGTGTTTTTCAAACTATTTTTTAGTATATACCCTGCATATTCTTTGTTCACCATGATATGCCAGTTTTTGCTTTTCTCTCACTTTCTGCATATCACAACTGCAGCTCTTATTCAAATACTTTCTTGATGCTGTCATAGTGAAGGAATATCCCCTGCTCTGCATATTCCTTTATCTCATCCAGAGTTGCCAGCTTGAAACCATCGGTCTCCGCCTCCTGAGGTCTGACATCCTTTTCTTCAAAGTCACCTGTGAATTTGTACACATCCACAAAGTAGTTGTCCTTCTCATCCGGGTTATCTCTTCTATATGTAAACTGCAGACCTCCATCGAAATCGCTTATGTCTATACCAGTCTCCTCAATCACCTCTCGTCTGACAGCCTCTATGGATGATTCTCCCGCCTGCACTCCGCCGCCGGATACCTCCCACCAGCCTGCTGCCCACGCCTTTGTCATGATACGCTTGGTTATCAGATATTTTCCCTCTCTGTTCTGAAGCACACCGAGCACTGTGAGGTGATAATCCCCCGGCTTCATATTCCAGTCATTTCTCTTCATAGTGCGCCCTGTCGGCTGCTTGTTCACATCGTAAATATCCCAGTATTCCATCTCTGCTTGTCCTCTTTCTTCCTTCTATAATTGCTCATATTTTTTCCTTATGCTACAATATATTATATGTGAATTATTGAAATTCACAAGTAGCTGACAAGTTTTTTTACGAAATATGGGGGTATACATATATGAAAAAAGGATTATCTTTTCTTGCCGTTGCTGCATTTGCAGCTGCCATCACACTGACCGGATCTATCCCTGCATTTGCACGGGACTCATACGATGCACCTTCTGGTTATCACAGTGGCACTTCTGAATCATCCAGTTCCGATGAACAAGACTCTTCTCTGAGTGAGATTGAAAAGGATTTTTCTGCGGATCTTGCAGATATCGCATCTACTCAGACTTATATAAGTTTATATGCTCTTGACTCGTCATACGCAGATATGCTGACTATCCCTGCGTCCTATAACCAGAACTACCAGTTAGGCAAATATGGTCTCACCGGTGCTTTGACATACGAAGTCATAAGTGGTGAATCTGTAAAGGTATCTGACTCTGGTCTGGTTGAGCCCAATTGCGAAATATGGTACTGGCTGAATGGTTTTGGTTCATCATCTCCTATGGAAGGAGCTACCAAAACATATGAATATATAACGGGCAAATCTGTTGTAAGAATCTCAAATGGTAAGAAGTCAACAGATATAACCTTCAATGTTGTGAATTATGCTTACCACTATGCAGATGAAATCCAGAAAACTTTCATTGCAAATAGCATCTCAGATTCCATGACAGAATACCAAAAACTTGAAGCTATAACCAATTATGTAGCAGATACATACAACTACAGCCCAGATTATTCCTCAGGAATATCCATGATAATATCTGGCGGCGGTGACTGCTGGGCAAGCTGTGACCTTATCATGAGTCTCTGCGATCTGGTTGGAATCAAAAATCATGTACGCATAGCTAACAGAGATCCAGGTGCCGGAGGCGGACACCGGAATGTAGTTGCCCTGTGTGATGGTAAACTATACATAGCGGATGCAGGATATGTTGGCGATGCTCCAAGGGGGCGTGACCTGTATGAGACGACTGCATTTTCTAACGACAACGGCGTACTCTACCAGTATGATGGCTTTGACGATGATATAGTCATTCCAGATGGTATCACCGCAATTGGTGAGGAAAGCAATAACGTATTTTACTACTCAGCAAACTATGATTCCATCACAGCAATATCCATCCCTTCAAGCGTATCGTATATATCAAATGTTGCATTTGCCGGAACAAAAAAGCTTAAGAATCTATATGTGGACGATGCCAATAAATTCTATAAAAGTATAGATGGCGTTTTGTATACCAAAGATGGCAAGACCATATACACGGTTCCGAATGGCAAGAGCAAAGTCAGCATACCTCGTGGGGTTACCACCATTGGAGATTACTGCTTCTATTACAGTTCATCAATTTCATCAGTATCTATTCCAGATACAGTGACCTCTATTGGTGTAGGCGCATTTGGCGATTGTCTTTCACTTTCGTCAATAAAAATTCCAAAGTCAGTCAAAACCATAGGTGACTTCGCCTTCTATAACGACTCCTGCAGAGTCATTATTCTTTCAAAGGACGTGGTGTTTGGCAAAAATGTGGCACCTTATTGCACTCTTGTTGGCTATTCAGGAAGCAGTACAGAAAAATACGCAAAAGAAAACAATATTGGTTTTATTGCCCTTGAATCAGACGGACGCTACATAGGCACAGTCAACGGGAAAACATGTATCAGGGATGCATACGGTAAGATCGTGAACTTCACCGGACTCAGAAATGTAAAAGGTGTTTTAACTTATTTCAAAAACGGCATTAAATGCAATGACAAAACCCTTGTAAAATACAAAAACAAATACTACTTTGTAAAGAATGGCACTATATGCAGAGCCAGATCTCTTGTAAAATACAAAAACAGATATTACTATGTAAAAAATGGTACCATATTCAAGAAAACCCTTATAACCGAACTAAACAAAAAGAAATATTATATCAAGAATGGTATCTGGTGTAGCAAGACCACTGCTCTCGTCAAATATAACAAAAAAATATATTATATAAGAAAGGGCGCAGTCTATACCAAATTTACAGGACTGAAGAAATACAAAGGACATGTATATTCTATTCGAAAGGGCATCGTTGTAAAGAAGGTCAGATGATATATTTTATAATTACCGGAGGCTGATATGAACACTTATGAAATATTCGCCAGCGTCTATGATGAATTGATGGACAACATTCCATACGATGACTGGTGCGCATATATAATAGAAGTTTTAAAAAAATACGGAGTAAACAACGGTCTGGTCTGTGAACTTGGCTGCGGCACCGGTGAAGTCACGGAAAGGCTGGCGGACGCAGGATATGACATGATCGGCATTGACAATTCATACGAGATGCTTGAAGTGGCCAATGAAAAAAAGCTCGATACTGGTCACGAATCCATTTTATATCTCATGCAGGACATGAGGGAGTTTGAGCTGTTTGGCACGGTAAATGCGATAGTATGTGTGTGCGACAGTATCAACTATCTCACCGAGCTTTCAGATATCACACATGTATTCAGGCTGGCAAATAACTATCTTGAGTCAAAGGGGGTTTTCATCTGCGACTTCAAGACACGACATTACTTTAGGGACGTAGTAGCTGACAGCACTATAGCTGAGGACAGGGATGATGTGAGCTTCATATGGGATAACTACTATGATGCAGAAACCGACATCAATGAGCTTGCCCTCAGTCTGTTTCTCCCTGAAGAACCTGATGACGAGTGTCCACTATACCGGAAATACCAGGAATTCCATTACCAGCGCGGTCTCACTCTTGAGGACATGAGAAAATGCGTAGCCGATTCGGGTATGGAACTTGTCGCCATGTATGATGCATTTACATTTGAGCCCGCCACAGATTTAAGCGAGCGTGTATATGTGGTTGCAAGGGAGACGCATCAGGATAACAAACACTATGAATAGGCTTGTCTTATCGTCATTAGTAATATAAAATAGTGAAGATTGTCCTATATACATCATTATTATAATGAGATTACCACCGAGGTGACAGGACAGATCTCAAAATATAATAACACTAACCAACATAGAACAGAGAGGTATATAACATGAGTGATCATATAATAAGAGGTATGGCAGCGAACAATCAGGTAAGATTCTTCGCCGGTACAACAAGAGATATCGTGGAGACCGCAAGGTCTATTCACAACACAAGCCCTGTGGCAACGGCTGCACTGGGAAGACTGCTCACAGCAGGAGCACTTATGGGCGCACAGTGCAAGAATGAATCCGATGTACTTACACTTCAGATCCAGTGCAATGGTCCAATAGGCGGACTGACCGTAACTGCAGATGCACACTCCAGAGTCAAAGGCTATGTCAACAATCCCAATGTGATACTTCACGCAAATGACAAGGGCAAGCTGGATGTTGCAAAAGCCCTCGATCTGGGTGTTTTGTCAGTCATCAAGGATATCGGCCTCAAGGAGCCTTATGTCGGTCAGACACAGCTCGTATCCGGTGAGATCGCCGAGGATCTGACATATTACTTTGCAACATCAGAGCAGATCCCTACTTCTGTCGCCCTTGGCGTACTTATGGAGAAAGACAACACAGTAAAACAGGCTGGCGGATTCATCATCCAGCTCATGCCATTTGCATCGGATGAACTCATCGACGTTCTCGAAAAGAGACTGAACGAGTTCTCATCCATCACAAGTTTACTTGATGAAGGCAAGACTCCTCTCGACATCATCAAGGATGTATTTGAGGGATATGACGTTGTCGTGACCGATGAACTGCCTACAGAGTGGCACTGCAACTGCAGCAAGGAGAGATACTACAATGCGGTACTCAGCCTCGGAAAGAAAGAGATCGCAAGTCTCCTTGAAGAGGGTGAACCTATAGAGGTCAACTGCCAGTTCTGCAACTCACATTACAAGTTTTCACCTGACGAACTTAAAGAGATGCTTCTTAAGGCGGCTGCCAGATAAACAAGCATCCCGCCATAAAACCCCGGATGGTTTCGCACCACATGCAAAGCCATCCGGGGGTATTTAATATCAGGTTATCACCAAAACCTTATACTATTTCCTAAACCAGTTTCCCGGCATCAAGATGATAACATCTATCACACAGAAGATCGATATCATCCGAGTTATGGGATGACAGTAAAATAGTCGTTCCCTTTTCTTTCTCTTTGATAAGGATCTGCCTTATATCTTTTACCATTTCCTTATCAAGGCCATTAAATGGTTCATCCAAAATGAGTAATTGCGGCTGCTCCATGAGCGCCTGGGCAAGTCCCAGTCTCTGACGCATTCCAAGGGAATACTTTCTGACTGAGCGTCTGAGTTTCGGATCAAGACCGACCAGTTCCATATATGAACATATATCCTCTTCCGTTATTTTCCCGCGCAGATCAGCCAATATTTTTAGATTCTTAAAACCACTGTAGTAGGGGATAAATCCGGGATTCTCTATAATTATTCCTACATTCTCAGGGAAATCAATATCTTTTCCTATCTCCTTTCCCCCCACTTCTATCGTTCCGCTGTAGTCATTGTAAAATCCGCAGATACACTTCATAAGCATAGTCTTTCCTGAACCGTTTCCTCCTACAAGTCCTACTATCTCGCCCTTATCAACCTTTATGGATACATTATCCAATATTGTATATTCCTTCGTCTTTAACGTTACGTCATTTACTTCTATCATCTATTCCTGTTCCCCCCTTAATCTGTCAACATTTAACTTCTTTGAAAAATGCATAACAAGTAAATATCCCACCACAAGTAACACCCCCAATATCAATATGGATATCCAAGGCGACATGACATATTTCCTATAATAGTTCTGGAAATGTATCCATAATATGGAATGACTTACAGGGAAAACCCACATCCACTTTGACTTCACTGCACAAAATACTATTCCTACTGCTATGGATATCATCACCACCCAGAATGTCAAAGTCTTTTTTCCATATATAGATGCTAATAGCATGGCTAAACTACAGGATAACAGGAACATAAACAGCAACAGATAGCTAATTGCAAATGCCTCATACGGCGACATCTGATTGTACAAATTCATAGGTATCAGATCGTACATTGCACTGCTCTTATCACTTTCTGTAACCACAAGACTCCACCCATTTATCAGAAATGAAAATGAAACGGTCTGTACCAGTGTTGATATTATGACAAATAACAGATATGTGAGAAGACTTACTATCTGAAAAATGATCTGTCCCATGATCCAGTTAATTCGGCCTGTCCTTGTAAGATAAAAATATGTATTCCCACTTACTCTGGGGAAATCTGCCATTATAACCAGATAAACCAGAGGCATAAGCAGAAGCAATACTCCTGAATTTGCTACTGCTATAACCGGCTCCATCGCGTTTATCGGCTGCCCCATCCCCATTGATAGATTCCGCATTGGGAGAAGTACGATTTCTCTAACCATCACAACCAGTACCACACACATCAGCATCCTGGGATTTGTAATCCACTCTATATATTCTCTTCTGAAAACACACGTGATCTGTCTTGGAGAGATCTTTCTGTTCATGCACGCACCCCCCTATACTTTTTTATCCACAGCTTGTATCCCATATAATAAAAAATAACCGCCAATATAATAAACATATATATCTTTAAATTGAACAGAACATGTGCTGCAACATAGTTCAATAAAAACGGCACACACAATACAATATATATATTCTGGGTAATACTCACTAGCCCACATGATATTATGCTTAACAAGGCTCCCCAGCAGATCATGTTAAGACTGTATTTTACCACCTGCCATAACATTCCAAATATATTTTGTTCTTCCAGTCCTACAACCTGACTCTGTCCAAAATCATAATAAGAGGGAAAGAACACACATACAATCGATGCAAATAATAAGAACCCCATAAGCAATGCAGCCACACCACCAATCAGGCTGCTGCAATATTTACTATGAATATATTTTTTTACTCCTATCCTGCTAAAATGGAAATAATTATTATTCGTTCTAAGTTCATCACATATGATCGGAAGGGATGCCACAGAAGTGATGAGTGGAAGTGCAAGATACAGATTACCATAAAGCACAACCGAAAAAGCATCTGCCCAGGTGGTGATCCTTCTGATATCATCATATCCATACACGATAACCTCTATTATAGAGACCGTCTTTTCCCCACTCACTCCAATTCCACTACAAAGACACATAGACAAAATAACAAACACATTTATCAGCACAAAATAACCATTAATGTTGTTAATCAATCTCCGCATTAATATTTTACCTCCAGTTAATTTCTGTACATTAACCTCTAATTTCCATGGAAACTGTTTGCAGCAAAATCATCAGTGACCGTTCCATCGATCATGTCTACGTTGATATACACCAGACCATTTTCCTCGTCTGAAAATGAATAAGAAAAATCATCTTCCTGATAACCATTTGGTATAAGGAACGAATAAACCGGTCTTGCCTCCATGATTATTCCCTCATCTTCTACTGACTCTTTCTCCGGATCATATAGTGGTCTGAGTACATATTCGATCCGCACTTCCACCACATTAAGCCTGTTAAATCCTGACATTTTCTCCTCAACGAGTTTTAACGCACTATTAAAATCAATTACTTTATCAGCCATATCCTCACTTTCTACATCTACATTGAGCTGTGTTACACAATCTGATACCGTATCAGACTTTTCCACATCCAGATCAACGCCTGATGTCATAGCCACTATAACCACGCCACCACCTGAAATATTATTATCCATGGGATACGTCAAATAAGACAAACCGACACCTTTATACATCGGCTGGTAAAACAATCCAACATAGTCGTTTCCCTGATCGTCCGTTCTGACATACACGGTCTTGGCTTTATATGTAAGATCACCTTTCAAATACTTGAATTCATTCACCCACCTATCTGTTCCCGCGATCACATCCTTCAGGCTTACGGATGTTCCATCCAGATTACAGACCAAATCCGGACAATCTTCTCTGCCTAAATACACACGATTGGTTATCTTCAAATAATTATCCGATCTCACGTACTGATTATAACGCCCTAACCAAAATCCAAATGTACCATTGTCCTGTATCCAGCCTTCACTGTCTTTGTCATAAAAATTCCATCCGCCTCCAGCGGTTTCTGATCTTTCCCAGTCCACATCGCCTTTCCCAATAAGATCAGCGAATTCATCTCTGTTATCAGTGAACTTTTCTTTGGCCTTAAAATATACCACGCCAACATCTTCTACATCAGAAAAGTCTATCTTAGATGGCAGCTCCAGATTATCCGGCTTGTACGTTATATCCTCGATATCAACATTCTTTAACTCCTGCGGGCTGCAGTAATCCACCCCTTCAAGATCTATCTGCTTGCTTTCGCCGTAGCCGTTCATATTTTTCTTTACCTGATCCGGTGCTTCCTGACATCCGGATAGTATGCATACACATCCCAGAAAAGCCAACAGTAATTTTTTCATTGTAAATTCCCCCTTCACGTCAAATAGCCAGACAGTATTTTGATTACAATCTGGCTATTCTATGTTTATATTACCATTATATCTTTTTCCTTTATAATTTAGAAAATAAAATATCCCGAACTGTAAAGAGAATTTAATATACTTGGGTTTGTTATTGCGGCCCTACCTGTTACACTTGTTCCTTTTTTTACCTTATCTGGTGAATCAACAGACTTACAGGTATTTAAAAATACACTCAAGCCACCTGAAGATGATTGAACATATACCCATCCGTTACCACTGCAACTGAAGCTTGAAATTACAGCACTCACTACCTTAGTTGAACTCATAGTTCCCGATACAGTCTTACTTGTGATCACATCACTTGATGGCGCTCCCTTAGTATATCTCAAAGACCATCCAGCCGTTGCAGCCTTAGTGGAAATTGCAGTTATCATTATTGCAGCCACTACCAATATTACGATCTTCCCCATATTTAATATCGACTTTTTACTATTCATATACACTTGCTCCCTTCTGATTTATCTATGGTTCTTTTTATTACTTATCAATTTATAATCACATTCAATCAATCCACATCTTATTAATCCCTCCTTCCCATATAACCATCATGAGATCATATTGTCACCACTGTTCTCACCTCCATTTTCATACAATCATGTCTCATTTTTATTTCACCCTTGACCTGCTAAATTTTATTACTTTTCCCAAAGCAAGAAAAAGAAGCTCCAAACTCCAAACTATTAGTAATATATTGTTTATTACATGTATCATGGCATATTGCATCATCAGTTCTATGATCAATATGATAATCACTATATTTCTATATCTTTTCTTTTCTATATCTTCTAATAATTTATAATCACTATCCACCGGAGATAATTTTATTATTATATATCCCTCTATTACCAATATTAAAGAGACTGAAATAGTGTACACGTTCACATTTGCAATGAGCTCATATAAATAGTAAACACAAGTCAGCATTACATTTGACATAATATAGCACACTATTGGTTTATTGAAATGAAAACCACCAGCAAATTTACGAAGAGGAATAAATAGCATTGAAAACAAAAAAAATACTTTTATTTTTTTTAGAATCATTGCTATTGTTATCGCCGCTATAATGTTTAATAATGCTCCTTTTATCAATGCATACCCATATTCATAGATATCCTTTTCATCGTCTGAGAATAAATTCTCTTTTTGACTAACACTTAATATTTTTTTAATCATACGCGATATTTTTTTGCTTTTTCAGGATACTTCGGCTGATTTATATAAAATGTACACGTTGAGTTTGCTGATTGAATTACCATCAAAAGAGCAATTACATTACATAGTTTAATTATTTTTTTTAATAAGTTTCTGTTCATTTTTTAATTACCTCCCCGAATTTTATATCTTAAATATGTCAAAAAATGTTATAATTATCAATCATATGGTCAATTTCTGCTATTAATTTAGTCAATTTTTGCAAATTTGCAAACATCGCATTCCTAAACGCCATTTAATCGCACAAAAAAACTCCATAAAGCTATGCCTTATGGAGAATATTTTATATTATTAATTGATTTTTAATTCTGTATTTTTCAATTACCTATTATTCATATTTACTAACTGTCGATAAAATCAACATTGTCTCAAATTGTTTATCTATCAGATCATAGCTACACTCCAAATATCCTCCATATTTCTCTGCAATTCTATTGACACTTTTTATACCAAAACCGTGAACTCCATCCTCCAGTTTAGTACTTACAAAGTCTTCTCTATTTTTGTGTATTTCGCCAGTAAAATTGTTAACAATTTTTACAATACAAAATCCCCCAACTTCTTGCATATATACTCTCACACGAATAAATGCCTTACTTCCACACTTAACTGAAGCTACCAACGCATTATCAAGTAAATTTTTCAACATTACTATTAAATCCATATCTTTTACCATATTCAAAATTATTCCAGGCTCAACATAAACATCATATGTAATACCCTTCTTTTCTGCAAGCTCACTATATTCAGATAATATAAGGTTTAATACATATGATTCGTCACAGTATTCAATAAGTTCATTGGTAATAAGCTGCATATTAAGATCATCCAATACTTCCAAAATCGAATCAAGCTTATTCTCTTTTGCAAGATTGTAAATACCATTAAAATAATGCTTCATATCATGTATAATCTCATAATGTCTTTCATTTGATTGAAACATCTGTTTATAATGTTTTAGATCATTCTTCTGTCTTTCTAGTTCTATCTCCTGCCTCATCATTATCTGCATATTTTCTGCATATTTATTAAATGCTGAAAACACTAATATGTTTCCCAAAACCATACAAGCAAAACAAACAAATACCACTATGCCAATTTGATTGTTATATACATCCGATCTGGCATAAAAAACAGCAATCATCATACCTATACTGCTCAATGGAATACATAAATATCTTATAAAGAGCCATTTGTTCATTTTTCTGTTCTTTTTACCAAGTATCTGTATAATTAATATAAATACTAAATATTCAAAAAGTTTAATTTCTAATACCTGAATTGAATAATCAGATAAACTTTTATACTGAATGTTGGTAAATTTCATCAATGTCGCAAAAAGGCACTCACACCCAAACATAATAGAATAAGCAATCAAAACACATATAAATGTATTTCCTATTTTAGAATCAAACATGATAAAGCCCAAACTCATATACACTATTGGAATTAAAAATAAATTTATATCTCCATTTCCAATTACATTTACAGCAAATGTGATAACAATTACACAAAGCAAAATTAATACTTCATGCCACTTTTCACCTTTTATCCAGTTTCTCTTATCTAAAAAACTCCCACAAAAAAGATAGAGATAATAAATATCTGTTATACATGTTATCATCAAAAGAACTATATCTAAACTATTCATACTTTCTACTTAACCATTCCGAAAAAGACTTTTTAAATGTGGACAGCTTCGACCTCGATACATTTAACATTTCTCCACTAACCAACTTTATCACTCCATCAGAAGATAATCTCACTACATATTTTAAATTTACTATATAGCTGTTATGTGCATATGCATATCCATTTGACGCTAATATATTCATCAGCTCTGGAAGCTTTTTCTCTGATGTAAGTTGTTCTTTGATTTCTTTATTATACATATGTAATATGCTTCCATATCGATAGTTTTCTATATATAAAACCTCATCGGGGTCAACTAAAATTCTATTATTACTATATTTTGCATTTATTTTTATTCCATTTTTTCGTTCTTTCACTCTTTTTATAATATCACGGATTTCCGAACACATTTTTATTTCAGAATAATCCTTCATTAAGTACCTAAACGGCATTGTTTTAAATGATTCATCCGTTGGTTTTCTTACACCTGAGCAAAAAACAAGAACACTGTTCGGAAAATAATTTCTAAATAATCTGGCAGTCTTATGCCCATCATAATCTTTCATTTGCATATCTAAAATCAAAAGATCACACTCACCTTGTTTTTCAAGGCTAGCTACAAGTTCTTCCCCTGATGTAAACCTGTAGAACAAAGACTCTTCTCGACTTAATCCCTCTTTCAAAAATAAATTAATTAAATATTCAATATATTTCTCATCATCATCACATATTAGTATATGGAACATAATGTCACCCCGAAATATTTTTATAAAATTATTTTTAGTTTACTATAGTTATCAATCACCATCAATACATTTTCTTTATCATTTTTGCGTAGCTGGCAACTATTTTTTCTTCCTGCCTTGCATCCCTCACTCATGCCATCAAATTTTCGCCATTTGCCCTTATTTTTACTATATTTTTGTACATTATAATTATTGCATTGGTTTTTTCACTATGCTAGAATGTTAAACGTTGTAAAGTAGACTAAATTAGAAAGAAAGAGTGAAAATTATGAAGATAACAAGAGATGATATCAGAAATGTGGCTATCATCGCCCACGTTGACCATGGTAAGACAACACTTGTAGACGAGCTCTTAAAGCAGAGCGGTGTATTCCGTGACAACCAGGAGGTCGCTGAGCGTGTCATGGATTCCAACGATATCGAGCGTGAAAGAGGTATCACTATCCTCTCCAAGAACACTGCCGTAACATATGGCAGCACCAAGATCAACATCATTGATACTCCGGGTCATGCCGACTTCGGCGGTGAGGTCGAGCGAGTTCTGAAGATGGTAAACGGCGTAATCCTCGTTGTTGACGCATTTGAGGGACCTATGCCACAGACCAAGTTTGTTCTGAAGAAGGCTCTTGAGCTTAATCTTGCAGTTATCGTATGTGTAAATAAATGTGATCGTCCGGAGGCACGCCCTGATGCGGTCGTTGACGAAGTTCTTGAGCTTCTCATCGAGCTTGATGCAAATGAAGATCAGCTTGACTGTCCATTTGTATTTGCTTCCGCAAAGTCTGGTTATGCAACCCTTGACTCATCTAAGCCGGGTACAGACATGAAGCCTCTGTTCGACACTATCATTGATTACATTCCTGCCCCTACAGGTGATCCTGATGCAGGTGTACAGATGCTTGTCAGCACCATCGACTACAACGAGTACGTTGGACGTATCGGTGTCGGCAAAGTCGACAACGGTGTCCTCAAGATAAATGAGGATCTCGTCATCGTAAACGAGCATGACCCAGACAAGCTTGAGAGGGTTCGTATCGGAAAACTTTTCGAGTATGAAGGACTTAACAAGATAGAGGTCAAGGAAGCACAGATCGGCTCTATAGTTGCAGTTTCAGGTATCGCAGATGTACAGATAGGTGATACTCTCTGCTCCCCTGAGAATCCTGATCCAATTCCTTTCCAGAAGATTTCTGAGCCAACCATCGCCATGACATTCATGGTAAATGACTCTCCTCTCGCAGGCAAGGAAGGCAAGTTCGTGACATCAAGACATCTCCGTGAGAGACTTTTCAGAGAGCTGAACACAGATGTCAGCCTCAGAGTTGAGGAGACAGACACAACTGAGGCATTCAAGGTTTCAGGTCGTGGTGAGCTCCACCTGTCAGTCCTCATCGAGAACATGAGACGTGAGGGTTACGAGTTTGCAGTAAGTAAGGCTGAGGTTATCTACAAGGAAGATGAGCTCGGACATAAGCTTGAGCCATTTGAGATCGCTTATATAGATGTGCCAGATGAATTTGCCGGAACAATAATCAACATGCTGAACCAGAGAAAGGGTGAGCTCCAGGGAATGGCTCCTACAGGAAACGGAACCACAAGACTTGAGTTCTCTGTTCCATCCCGTGGACTTATCGGTTTCCGTGGAGACTTCATGACTGCTACCAAGGGTACCGGAATCATCAACACAACATTCGATGAGTATCTCCCATACAAGGGTGACATGAGCTACCGTTCAAAAGGCTCACTCATCGCATTTGAGTCAGGTACTTCGATCACATACGGTCTGTTCAACGCACAGGAGCGTGGAACTCTGTTTATCGGACCAGGTGAGCAGGTTTATGCCGGTATGGTTGTCGGTGAGAATCCTCGTGCAGAGGACATGGAAGTCAATGTCTGCAAGAAGAAGCAGCTTACCAATACACGTTCTTCAGGATCAGATGACGCCCTTAAGCTTTCACCTCCAAAGGTGATGAGTCTTGAGCAGGCTCTTGATTTCATCGACACTGATGAGCTCCTTGAGATCACACCAAAGTCATTCAGGATCCGTAAGAAGATTCTTGACCACACTCTTCGTTACAGAGCCAACAGAAAGTAGACCGACGAACGAAATATAACTATAACATAAAAGAGATAACTCACACTCTGATGCGAATTATCTCTTTTCTTTTTTATGCTATTTATCGGCGGTTATTTATCTACTTGTTTTTTAGGGTCTTTTTTGTCTTTTTTATGTAGTTTATCTATTTGTCCTTTGGGGCTTTTGGGCTTTTTATGTAATTTATCTATTTGGGCTTTTCTGTCTTTTCTGTAAATCATCTTAACCCATGGGCATCCTGACCCATGTAATTTGTAACACCATGTTTTTCTATTTTGTTTAGAATTCAAATGTATTTGATACAAAATTATACTAACTTCCAGCAGAAGTCGCATTCTAGGATAACTTCTTTATTTTTTATACCTTGCCCCCAATTACAGGATGATTCAGGATAATTTTATCCTTTTTATCCATAAACAGACCGATTAGGGAAAAACTCTTTATCTACAAACAGACCGATCATAGAAAACCATATTTAATTCAAATGGAAGTCAGAGCACATAAGACTATCCGATCATTCAGCTCCCTCAGTTTAAAAAACGCCCTATTTTAACGCCATATTCTCTTCTAGCTTCTATCTTCTGGCTTCTATCTTCTGGTCACTGCGTCTATCGGTCTGAGTTTCGTGGCCCAGCGCGCCGGGAAGTAGCCCGCTGCCACACCGAGAACCACAGAGCCCATCATCCCGGCAAGCGCCAGCCACCAAGGTATATATGATATATTTGTCCCCTTCGCCAGATGGAACATACTTACAGCACATTTGTCTATGATCACCTTTACTCCGTAAGAACAGCCAACCCCAAGTACACCGCCTGCCGCACCAATAATCGCTGCCTCGGCAAGGAACAGAAGTCTCAGCTCATCAATATCGCAGCCGAGAACTTTGAGTATTCCTATCTCATTTACACGGTCAAATACCGAAGTGGTCATGGTATTGCTTATTCCGATCACGGCTACCACGAGCGCTATCGTTCCTATGCCTCCAAGGAGCAGCTGTATCATCTTCAGATACTTTTGTATGGTGTCAAGGTATTCCTTTGCATTCTCTGTCTGGTATCCCATGTCCTGAAACTTCTTAACAATAGCATCCACATTGTTGGTGTCGTCCACTGTCACGATCGCCGCAGTGTATATGAACTCCCGGTAGCTATTGCCATTTCCATCCACCGGCTGCCCTTCAAGCTTTCCATCCACGCTCACTCTCTTTAACAGACTCTTCAAATAATCCATATCACAATAAATCGTCTGTGACTTTTCACTGTAGGTTGAAGTATACACCTCTCCCTCTGTATTATCTGAATCATCGTCTGAATCGTCATCGGAAGCTTTGTCTGCACTCTCATCTGCCAACACACCCGTAAGTTTCAGCTTGACTGTCTTTGCATTCTCATCCCCCCAGCCAAATACCGTATCAAATCGCCTGCCTGTAAGTGAACCAATGCCCTTTTTCTCTTTTTTTTCAAAGCTCGTATAGGTATTCGGATTAAAGAATAATTTTCCTACACTGCTCCCTGCCGCAAATTCCTTGCCATCTGAGTCTTTTATCACATTTTCCCCATTTACAAGTTTCCATGTCGAAAGTTCATCGCCAGGAACACCCACAAGATTTCCATAATACTCATATTCCCCATACTTCATAGTGACAGGAACTTCGTATACCGAATAACATCCACTCACATTCGAAAATTTCGAGAATGTCTCTATCGTTTTGTCTGTTATCATCCTGTCCTTGTGCTTGCCTCCGGTCTCACTGTATACCTTTATCTGATTAACACTTCCGCTATCTACGACAGAATCTATCATCTCTTTTTTCACACCGAGTCCTACAGACATCAGCGCAACTACTGAGATAACACCTATCATTACTCCCAGAACGGTCAGAAAGGTTCGAATCTTTCTCCTTTTCATATTCATAAGGCACAAATGCCATATCCATCCCATATATCATCTTCCCCCTGTATATTGAAATATCAAGTTTTCATAGAAAACTTGATACATCCATATTAAACACCAGCCACACCCTAGAACTCTTCAAGGATTCTCTTCTTTCTCTTATTTCTTCTAATCGTTCCCGCTATCAGTGCCACTATCAAAATTACAGCTATACACACTGCGATTATGATATTCTTATTTATTTTCGTTGTTGTATCTTTTATCTTTTCCACATTATCATACACAGGAGAATTCACAGTCACTTTAAACTTTCCTGTCAGCTCTGTCTCATTTCCCTCTTTGTCCTCATATGTAACCACAACATTTGACAATTCACCCGTCTCACTTGTAGTTGCAGATGCATTCGTCAGGATATCAATGCTTCCACTTTTTCCAGTGTCTATATTTCCTATAAATGTATCATTCTCCTCCAGATAATTACTCTCCACTCTCACTCTGACATTGTAGAGCATGCCTGCCCCCATATTGTTGACACTGCCTATGACCTCTACAGAATCTCCAAGCACAGCATCGTCATCCACATACAGATCAGTGATGGATGCCCTCTGCTCAAGCTTCACAGGCAGGTATATCACGTCGGTTGCCGAGTATGGATTGCCCCATATGTCATCATACTCATTCACCACACTGAGCTTATAACTTTTCTCGGTCAGCCCGTCAGCAACCCGGAGTCTGAATGTAAATGTACTCTCCTCGCCATTTGGAAGTTCTTCAAGGAATCCATTGCCCGCTCCCTCTGCCGGAACAATATCTCCTGTATCGGACGTAACCGATATCTTGAGATTGTCCACATATCTGCTGCCTGTATTTTTGATCGTCACCTTAAGGTCAAATGTCTGCCCTGCCACTATCTCCTTCTGAACTATCTGATAATCCACCACCATAACCTTTGGCTGAGATGCCTGCACTGTCATGGCAAATGGCTGTATGCACAGGCACAATATCACAGCCATCATCAGCACTGCATATTTTTTTACTATAGCCAATTTACTTTTCATCATATTTATCATCCCTTCTATTGAACACCCAACATACAAAATAGCCCTCATTGTATGATTACATTTCGACACAGCATAATTGATCAACGACGTCTAGTGCCATGTCTCTTTTTGTTCTGTGCCAGTTTTTCAGTACGTCTTATTCCACTATCTTTCCATCAGCTATCTTTATTATCCTGTCTGCCTCCCTCGCAAGGTCAATGTTGTGCGTTATGAGCACCAGAGTCTGATTCAGTTTCTTCACAGAATCCTGGAGCAATGTCAGAACCTCATTTCCATTCTTTGAATCCAGCGCTCCGGTAGGCTCATCTGCCAGCACCAATGCTGGTCTGTTGGCAAGTGCCCTTGCTATTGCCGCCCTCTGCTGCTGCCCACCGGAGAGCTGATTTGGCAGATACTTTTTTCTGTCCTTAAGTCCCAGCATCTCTATAATGTGGTCTATATAATCTCTGTCCGGTTTTCTGTGATCAAGGAGTATCGGCATTCTTATATTCTCCTCCACCGTCAGAACCGGGATCAGATGATAAGCCTGAAATACAAATCCTATCTTTCTCCGCCTGAACACCGACATTTCCTCATCGTTAAGTCTCGTTATATCCTTGCCGTCTATGATGACATTTCCACTGTTAGGAGTATCCACTCCTCCCATAACATGCAGCATGGTAGATTTGCCGGAGCCTGACGCACCAACTATAGCAACTGTCTCTCCCTTTTCTATGGAAAGGCTCACATCATCGAGTCCCCATACTCTCGTGTCACCCTCACCGTATATTTTTGTGACATGCTCCATCTTTACTATCTCCATGTGATACATTCCTCCTATCTTCCATATCTATCTTGTGTATTACCAACTCTTGTGTTTGTACACTTTCTGTTTCATGTTATCTTTGATTTAAAGTTAATCTAAGCGCATCTCCTACTCCTCAAGTGTCAGATCTTCCGCCATACTCTTCGGAAGTTTTCTAAGCGGCAAATATATACTTCCAAACACCAGTATGACCGACAGAAGTATCCCTGCTGCTATCGCCAACACAGATGGTGTAAATCTCATCGGAATTACAAGTTTTAAGAAACTGTATTCACCAAAATATATCGCCGTGCCTGTCACTATTCCTATCACATCTGCAAGTGCTACCGCCATGATTCCCTCAAGCATAACCGTCTTTAAGAGTATTTTTCTCGACATTCCTATGACCCTCAGCTGCGCAAATTCCTTCCGTCTCATATGAAGATTGCCCGCTGTTGCATTTATGATGTTTACTGCGCCAAGTGCAAACACAAGAGCAGCTATCATCAGGATCACTCTGTTAATACTCTTAAAGCCCTTGATCATAATCATACTGTCAAAATACATATTCATCTCATAAATACCGTCTTCTGTATAAATGTCTGACTGTATATCGACGATCTCTCCATTGGTTATCTTATTCGAATCAATCTGATATTCCATTCCGGATATTTGATTTTCTGTATACCCGGTCTCAGCAAAATAATTGTCCAGAGTTGTGTATACCTGTAATCCTTCATCCCCGATAACCTTATCACCCATATCAAGGATTCCCTCCACCGTGTATGTGTGACAGCGGCCTTCCGCCACAAGCCTGTTATACACGTCATTTGCTATATGCATTCTTTTTTCAGTTCCCCGATCAGCCTTATCGCAGCCATTTACTGCATTATCGGCATCTTCCACAGCCTTCTGAGTCTCCGAAAACAGAAGTGCCGTATCTACTATCGATATGGTATCTCCAACCTTATAATCATTCATCAGCAGATGATTCAGAGTTTCATATGTGATATCTCCATTCCACAGTTCGTTATCATGCTCTGCACTTCCACCTGCCACCACCAGTATTCCACGGTCGCTCAAATCCACTGTGCCATCCGTCAGATATTGGTTCAAATCTGTGAGGTCATCTTTATTGAATCCCCTGAATCTGATCGCCGACAGTGAAGTCTGCGCGGTCACTGACGATAGATCCTTTTCATATCTTTTTTTCGTAGAGCTGAGTACTTCGCCGTACATAGTTTTGTTCAGATAATCTTCCGTGAATCTTGAATACAGCTCCTCCGCATCAGGCACATATGCATTTGTCTCATACACCTTTCTTGCAGATATGACATTTCTGCTGTCTGCAATCCTCCTCATGTGTTCTGCATCCGGAAGTCCTGCCTCCACGGTATCAATGTCCTGAAACTGCGAAGGCAGGTCATATACGGACAGCTGGTATGGTCCGTATTTGCTGTCTAAATAATCAACAGCATTATCCAGTGTTCCCGCCACACTCATCACTGCTATAAGCGCTGATATACTTACCGAAAGAGAAGCAACCGTCTTTACGAATCTCCCTTGGTTTCTGAGTACGCTTTTTCTTGCGTATTCGCCTTCCATTCCAAAGATCCTGCCCATAAGCCCTCTGCCCCGATCCTTTATCCGGCCGGCTTTTATCCTGAACTGTCCTCTGACAGCACTTATAGGTGTCATGCTCACAATGACCTTACAGTTATCTCTCATAACAAAATACAGATCTCCAAGATAACAGATGAGCACAGGGATAACCGGCACCAGATGATATCCGGCACTGACTCCTGTAAACACTCCAATTACAATGGTGATCAGTCCCCCCAGTATAATCCCTATAAGTATTCCAATACACTCAAGCAATGCTCCCATTAGATATACTATTCTCTTGAGCTGTCCCTTGGTTGCTCCAATACATCTGAGTATTCCATAATCCTTTATCTGCTCCATCATAAACATCTGTACAGTGTTTCTGATGATCCCAACTGCAAATATGGCAAATATATACGCTATGAGAAGTATTGTCCACAAAATTACCATGAGCATGGAGCCGTCTGTCGTTCCGTCCTGAAAATACAGCAGCGCCAGATCATCGTTCAGCTCCGCATTTATATCATATTTTTCTGCAATAACATTCATATTGTGTTCCATGCGGTATGGATTATTTCCTGTGGCGTATATCGCATTCTTATACAACACCTTATCTGGTGAATCCCCACGCCAATCAGTATATTCATATCTGCCTATATATGCCTTCTCAATCATATCGTCAGCTGCTATCTGCTCTGCCTGGGATCTGCTCTCCGCCATTAACACAAACTCGTAATCTCTGTCTTTGCGCTCTTCATCCCGGGCATGAAGGAGATAAGAATACGCAATATTAAGTCCGCCATACAACACTATCACTGTGATCACCACACCTATGATAGTGATAAGACTTCTTCCCCTGTTCGCCTTCAGATACTTTTTTGCCAGATCTTTATAATCCCCCACTTCAGTTCCTCCCTGTATAAATTCTGCCACACAAAAAAGATGGCATGCATCATCTCTTCATTCAATAATGATACTTTACCATCTCTTTCTTACTTTTCAGTGACTATATGATTTTCTTTTCTTACAGTTTAGTAAGATAACACCTTTTCCGGGGACGGAGGTACCTGCCCCCTCCGTCCCCACAGGTCATTATATTATATATGTACAAACGTGATCTCAAAACATGTATACTCGTTCAACACGCTCTTGACTGTTATTCTTCCACCCATTCCCTCGACAATGGATTTTGTCAGGGAAAGTCCTATTCCCACACTGTTAGGATTGACCTCCTGGTTCACTCTGTAAAACCTTTTAAATATATTTGGAAGTTCGCTCTCCGGAATTCCCATTCCATGATCCATGACATATATTCTCGCAAACAGATCATTCTGTTCCACGCTGAGATCGATCTCCGTCCCATTTTCAGAATAGTCCGAAGCATTCTTGAGCAGATTGATGATTGCCTCTGTCAGCCAGTCTCCGTCACAGTCCAGCTTTATGTTACTATCACACTTTATGACAACCTTCTGCTCTCTCTTATCAGTCAGATAACGCACTCCATCCGCAGCCTGTGCACAGATGACATCCATATTCCAGCTCTGTTTCTGAAATACTATCGCTCCTGCCTCAATACGTGCAAGCTTAAGCAGGGACAGCACCATCCACTCCATCCTTGAAAGCTGATTCCGAGCCTCTGTAAGCACCTGTCTTTTCCTATCGGGATCTGTGACCTTATCATCCAGCAACATATCCACGAATATATTGAGTGAGGCAAGCGGGGTCTTAAGCTGGTGCGATATATCTGATATTATATCTCTGAGAAATATTTTCTCTGAGAGCTCCTTTTCCCTGCTCTCCCGCAGAAAAGACACCATCTTATAAAAATTCGTATATAATATACCAATGGTTCCCTGCCTGAATTCCTCCTCAGTAACAACGTCAGGAGAATCCATCACCTTCACCATCTTTTCAGATATATTCTCAACCTCACTGTACACTTCATCCATGCGCCTGTAACCTGCTATGCCTGATATCACCAGCGCTGCCGCTATCATCACTGTAGATATGACCGTATATAGTACATTCCCGCCAAATGCAATATACAGCCACACAGCAAGTATCACAATTGATACAAAACCTATCCATACAAAGCTGTATATATATTTCTTTCTCTCATACGAACTCTTCATCTGTTAATCCCTGTTGTTGTCCCCTGAATTTCTGCAGAACCTGTATCCTACGCCTCGCACAGTCTCTATACAAGAAGCATCATCTCTCAATTTTGTTCTGAGCCTTTTCATATACACCGAAAGCGTATTGTCATCGATCAGTACGCCATCCACATCGTATAGTCTGTCAAGCAGAGTCGCCCGTGAAAGTACGATTCCCTCATTTGCCACAAGTTCCTTTAAAAGTCTCAGCTCATTCTGCGTACAATCTATGAGCTTATCACCCTCATACAGCCTGAATTCCGATATAACAAACCTGTGATTTCCAAAAGTATACACATCACATACGCCTTTCCCGGACATATCATATCGTCTGAGATTTGCGGAGATCCTTGAAAGCAGTTCCTTAAGTCTATATGGTTTGGCAACATAATCATCTGCCCCAAGTTCAAGTCCCTGCACTATATTGATCTCCTCAGACATAGCTGTGAGGAATATTATCGGGATTCTTACTCCAGTATCTCTCAGATATCTGCAAAAATCATATCCACTGCCATCCGGCAGCATGACATCCAACAATATAAGGTCTACAGTCTCTCCCATAAGTGATCTGGCCGACTTTATATTCATCGCATGCTTTACTTTATATCCCTCTGCCTCAAGTACGAACACTGTCCCCATTGCAAGAGCCTTATCATCCTCAACTAATAAAATAGTCTTTTCTGCCATTTTATTTGCGCCTCCGCTTATCACATCTTAAATCCACCATTCTTGTATGCATTTTCTGTTCCTGGATTGCCGTCATCACTCCCGATCTCCACAGAATGGTATTCTACATCTCTTCATTTATGATAACGCTCTTTATTCCTGCTACACTATTGAGGGCTTTCAGTATACCTGTTACCGCCATGTTGCAATTTTCTTCTGATACACCGCCAAGGTCAAGATATATCATTATCTGGTCTTCACCCTTATATACATCAATATACCCCATATAGTTTTCTTCATCACCATTTTGTGAAGAATAATCCGACATCACCTGCTGGATCTCTTCTGCTTTCTCATCTGTCACACCGCCGTCAAAATACACACTATATAAAAAGCTCTCTCCGTCAAATCCAGCGACATGTGCCTCATAGTTCAGATCAAGCTGATCTATTCCTAATATACTGTCAAAGTCGAATTCTTCATCTTCTCCAAATCCATCTTCGTCATATTCCCCATAATTATCTGCCATATCTTTATTCTCCTCCCCTGTTTTCTTTTCTTCTTCTGCTGCCTGCTTATCTGCCTCTTCTTCCGCTGCCACTTCCTCCGGTCTTCTCTCAAACCGCGCATATCCACTGTCATATTTTAGATATATGACATTCTTTTCTTCTTTACTGATGTATATTTCCTGTCCAATCTTGAGATCGATCCCCGCTGCCGAATAATTCTTTGTCGGCGGATCACTTCTGTCAACTGTATCGATCACACCTGCACCCTCATAACCTTCCGGTAAAGCCTCATCTCTCCCCGTTGCAAAATAATAATACATTTTTCCATTATACATTACCTGCGGCTGCTCAATGACTCCCCTATCCATCCCTGTGGAATTCTCCCCCGTGGATGTCACATTTCCATTAGCACCTGAAACACCCTCGCCTGAATTGCCACAAGCCGTACATGCCATGATGGATATAATCGCAGCACATATCACTATCCCTCTTCTTATCCTCATACAATTCTCCCTTTATATTTTTCAGATTATGGTTTATCAACGTTATTGCTGATCTGCTGTATGTTCATGTTAACATGTCCCAGACTTTATTTCCACTCACATAATCTTAATAAGTTCTAGCACGCATTCTCTACTTCCGTCCATCCATATCCTCATCCCGGACATATCTCGCATTGAACTCCATATTGATCTCACGGAGCTCCTTCTTCCCATCAATATAATCCTGGTACATCTCTGTGATACCACACATGCATCCGTCACAATAAGCATCTATATTTCCCAGAGAATCGGCAACTATCTGCTCCCGCTCCTGTCTAGTCGTATCCTTGATAAGATATCCCGCCATAAAAACCTCCTCGCAATAAAAACAGGCACTTGTAGTTTTCTGACGAAGAATATGAAACATATATACAAACGATAGTGAAAGCGACCGATCTTCAGCGCTTACCTGCTGATGTGAAAGCCGCAGCGCCCTTATCGCGACTGAAACATCACGCAGATGTAAGCCAGCTGAAGTGAGGGTAGCTGAATGTGTTTGTATATATGTCTTCATATTCGAGTCTAAAAATCACAAGTGCCGTCCGTCTATCTAAATTACTGTCTAACCTTAATGTGAACCTCACGGAGCTGCTGCTCTGTAACCTCGCCAGGTGCTCCGCACATAAGATCCTGTGCATTTCCATTCATTGGGAATGGGATGACCTCTCTGATGTTCTCCTCATTTCTAAGGAGCATGATCATTCTGTCCACACCAGGAGCCATACCTGCATGAGGTGGTGCTCCGAACTGGAATGCATTGTAGAGTGCTCCGAACTTCTCCTTCAGATCATCCTCTGTGTATCCTGCGATCTCAAACGCCTTGACCATGATCTTCATGTCGTGGTTTCTTACAGCGCCTGATGAAAGCTCAATACCGTTGCAGACGATGTCGTACTGGTAAGCCAGGATATCAAGTGGGTCCTTCTCATTTAACGCCTCAAGTCCGCCCTGTGGCATTGAGAACGGATTGTGAGTGAAGATGATCTTCTTGCTCTCCTTGTCGTACTCGTACATTGGGAAGTCATTTATATAGCAGAAACGGAATGCGTTCTTCTCGTTGAGGTCAAGTCTGTTGCCAAGCTCAACTCTGATCTGTCCTGCAAATGACGCTGCAAGCTCAGGCGTATCTGCGATGAAGAATATAGTATCTCCAGCCGTAAGGCCTGCAAGCTCTGCGATCTCACCCTTCATATCATCAGGAATGAACTTGTCGATAGGTCCCTTGTATGACATATCATCAAGAATCTCCAGATATCCAAGGCCACCCATGCCGATGCTCTGTGCAAACTTGAGCATCTTCTCATGCTGTCCCTTTGAAAGCTTCTTGTGTACATTGATGGCACGTACCGTCTTGCCGTGGAATGGCTTGAATGTACATCTCTGGAAGAAGTCTGTGAGGTCTATTATTCTGAGTGGGTTTCTGAGGTCAGGCTTATCTGTACCAAACTCAAGCATAGCCTGCTTGTAGCTGATGATTGGATATGGAGCCTGTGTGACAACTGCGCCCTCAGGTGCAAACTTCTCAAATGTTGCTGAGAGGACTTCCTCTCCAACCTTGAATACGTCCTCCTGTGTTGCAAAGCTCATCTCAAAGTCAAGCTGGTAGAACTCACCAGGTGAACGGTCTGCTCTTGCATCCTCATCTCTGAAACAAGGAGCTATCTGGAAGTACTTGTCAAATCCTGATACCATAAGAAGCTGCTTGTACTGCTGAGGTGCCTGTGGAAGTGCATAGAACTTGCCCTTGAACTTTCTTGATGGCACGATGTAATCTCTTGCGCCCTCAGGTGATGAAGCGCAGAGGATAGGTGTCTGGATCTCAAGGAATCCCATCTCAGTCATCTTTTGACGAAGGTAGCTGATGACCTGACTTCTGAATATCATGTTGTCCTTGACCTTCTTGTTTCTGAGGTCAAGATATCTGTACTTGAGTCTCACATCCTCACGTGTCTCCTTGGATGTCTGGATCTCAAATGGAATCTGCTTATATACCTTACCGAGTATCTCTACAGTCTTCGCCTCGAGCTCAATAGTACCTGTAGGGATCTTTGGGTTGTATGTCTCCTCATCTCTGTGCTCAACGATACCCTCGATGGATACACAGTCCTCCTTTGTTATTCCGTCAAGAAGTGATGTGTCTCTCATTACTACCTGGAGCACTCCATACATATCACGCAGATCGATAAATGATACTCCACCATGGTCACGGATATTCTCTACCCATCCGGCAACCTTAAGTGTCTGTCCCACATCGCCCTCAGTGATCTCGTTCATTGTTCTGTTACGATAAATGTTCTCGATTGTCATCTGTTCTCTCCTTTTCTTTACTATTTGCCTGTGGCTTTATATCCACATTGACTTTTTCAGGATTACGCACCGGCTATTATTTTTCTTGCAAATAGAAAAAGCTTATGTTCATCCTGAATCAGATGCACATATACATATGCAAATATTCAGGACGAACATAAGCTCTCTCAAATTCCCTGTCGGTTACTTGTCTGCTCTAATGTCCGCGGTACCACCTGATTTACTGTTATGCGATCCTATAAATACATCATCGCACCCCAGTCCCTCTCAGTCACCTTGTTCATGACCTCTCTGCGTATCGTGCAGCTACGGCTCCCCTACTCGACATATAACACGCATCCCGCTATGGGCTATGTCTTTCAGCTTGCGGCTGGTAAAGTGTTATTCACATATATTCACTCCGCCGGACTCCCACCACCACCGGCTCTCTGTGGGCGATAATCTATGCTACTTCTCTTCGTCATTGCCTTCTATATAGCGTCAGCAAATATCTAACGCCACATTATTATATTCTAGTGATTCAGGTTCTGTCAACTATATTTATGTATATTCCCATCATCATCCTACAATCTCTGCACCAAACGGCATGAGCGCCAGCTTCGCAATCTTAAAGAACTGAAGACCAAACGGAATACCGATTATCGTTATGCAAAGCAGCAGCCCAAAACAGGCGTTCTCTATCGCCATAGGTATGCCACAGCAGAGCAGCCATATGATATTCGCTATCAGTGAGCCAACACCACCTCCATACACGATCTCCTTTCCAAATGGGAAGAATGCAAGTCCTGCAAATTTAAAGCATTGCATCCCCAGTGGAATTCCTATTATCGTTATACAGCATAGCACCCCGCTTGCCACCCATGAAATTCCGCTCAATATTCCGCCACATAAAAACCATATACAATTTCCAAGACATCCCATGATATCATCTCCTATCTGCACAGTGCAGCAAGCACCCTGACTGCCGCCTCATACTCACCATTATCTCTCGTCTTCCGGATCTTCTTAAGAGCCCTCTCAGCTCCTTCCATATCAACGAACAGCCTCGACCAGTAAGCCCACAGCTCCTTCATCTTGAACATCGTGTTGCCCCTGCCCACATCCGACTCGCAATAATTCCTGTATAGTTCATCGTGGAATGTGAAGAATCTTTTCCAGTCATATGTTCTGCCAGTGGCAGTGCTCTTTATCCGCTCTGCAAGACAAGGGTCAGCGATCATTCCCCTGCCTATCATAACCTTCATTATATCAGGGTAATTACCGATGAACCTCTCGTAATCCGCCACACTGTTTATATCTCCATTGTAGCACACTGTATCTGTTCTTCCATACGCAGCCACACCTTCGGCAAACACTTCCATGTTTGGCGTATTCTTATAGAAGTCCGTCTGTACACGCGGATGTATTATAAGTTCACTCACCGGATACTTCTTATATATATCTATTATATCCTCAAACTCCACAGAACTGTCTCTTCCTATTCTGGTCTTTATAGACACATCCATCACACCAGCGGCAAACACTTCATACAAGAAATTGTCAAGTCTCTCCGTATCGTATAGCAAACCCGAGCCTTTATACTTCGTGACAACAGTTTTTGACGGACAGCCGAGATTGATATTCACCTCGTTATATCCAAGCTCCTTCAGGAACTTTGCGGCCTTCACAAATCCTTCACCGCTGTTGGTCAGAAGCTGCGGCACCACATTTATCCCCTGATTGTTTTCCGGCAGCACATCCCTTAACTCTCTGTTTCTGAGTGGTCGTCCTTTCGCCGGGGCAATGAACGGCATAAAGTATTTGTCAACGCCGCCAAAATATTTGTGGTGTGCATTCCTGTATATGTATCCTGTTATCCCCTCCATCGGGGCAAGATATATCAAACCATCCCTGTTGTTCATCCATCATTCTCCCATTAAACTCGGTATAAGTATCCTGCAAACGACATCCCATACGCCAAAAATATAGAGACATTCATCACACACATGACAAATGCCTCTACATTATAAACTATATTGTTCTATTTGAACAGATTTGTAACAAACTGTACAAAGTCGATTCCAAATGACTGGAGGAGTAACAACGCAAGCAATATCGGTGCCACAAACTTTACCATGACAATATAGAGTTTCTTTCTTCCAAACTTCTCGCCATTTCTTGTAACCTCGTCTATAACCGTCTTAGGCTTTACTACCCAGCCGATAAGTATACATGACAGAATAGCCACAAGCGGCATGAAGATGTTGTTACTCAGGTAATCCATCACATCGAGGATCTGAGCTGTTGCTCCATTAGGAAGCTTGAGCTCAAAGTACCATATGTTGTAACCGAAACATACGACCAACATTCCAACAATTGCATATACAGTTGTTATGACCGCACTCTTCTTTCTCGTGAGATGGAACTTATCCATAAGTCCTGACACTATCGCTTCCATGACCGATACTGAGGATGTAATCGCCGCAAATGTAACCATGATGAAGAACAGGGCTCCGATGACTGTTCCGACCTTACCCATGGCATTGAATACCTTTGGCAGAGATATGAACATAAGTCCAGGGCCCGCTGACATACCTTCCATTCCAGAGAACACATACACCGCTGGGACTATCATCAGACCAGCAAGAAATGCCACAGCCGTGTCAAATATCTCTATCTGGTTGATCGACTTCATAAGGTTAACATCATTCTTAACATATGAGCCATATGCAACCATGATACCCATGGCGACACTTATTGAGAAGAATAGCTGTCCCATGGCATCCATTACAACCATGAAGATATCCCTAAATGTCATTCCCTTAAAATCAGGAATCAAATATACCTTCAGTCCATCAAATCCTGTTCTGATCGTACCATCATCACCAGTATGCTTGATCGTCAGTGAGTAGATTGAAATTCCAATTATAAGAAGTACCAATATTGGCATGAGCACCTTGCTAAACTTCTCTATTCCCTTTTCAACACCACAGAATACGACAACGCCTGTGGCCGTAAGGAATATAAGTGCAAATACTATAGGCGCAGTCTGGGCTGTTATAAAACCGGTGAAATAACCATCACCAGTGGCAGCCTCTGTCTGACCTGTAAAATATGCTGTCATATACTTCAGAACCCATCCTCCGATAGTACAGTAATATGGAAGGATTATGACCGGTACGATCCATGCCAGACCGCCAAGCCATTTCCACTTCTTATGTATAAGACCATAAGCTGTGAGCGGTCCCTGCTGAGTCTTTCTTCCTATTGCAATATCTGTTGTGAGCAGTGTGAATCCAAATGTAAGCGCAAGTATTATATACACAAGTATAAACACACCACCGTTGTCCTTTGCCGCAAGATATGGGAATCTCCATATATTACCAAGTCCTACCGCACTTCCCGCTGCTGCCATAACAAAGCCCAGCGTCCCCGTAAAATTACTTCTTTCCTTCTTATTCATAATCTCCCTTTCTGTTTTTGCTTTTATTTTTTGCTGCCCAGTCCCCTGTCTGAACAGTTACTTTTTCTTTTAGCCTTCAGCTTTGCCGATGCCGCAAAATATGCACGGCATCTAGCAGGATAATTTCTGAATGCGCCATATATATTATATAAATAAAAACCATATGTCAAGAATTTACCGGCAGGTCCGATCTTGTCCTTCAGTGTCTTCGGATATCTTCTTCCGCCAACCTCAGGATGATTTCCGTCATTTATATAATTTATCAGGTCATCCTCAGTGCATATATTCTCTGGCAGATATGTTCCCGCCAGCCCTACACAATTCTCCTTATGGGCATCACTTCCACCGAAAACCGGTATGTCATAATAAGCTGCCAGCCTTCTAGCCATCTTATTCCTCTTGTCCGACTCACAGCAATTATAACCCTCTATAAAATCAAAGTGCTGTGCATACAGCCGATGCTCGATCATTCCCAGCCTTCTCGTACTGCCAAAGCTCATGAACTTTTCTCCAAACGGATGTGCCGGACCTATTATCCCACCACACTCATGCACAAGCCATATTACTCTGATAAGTGCCATTCCTCTATGCTCAAACAGTTCATAAACTTCCTCAGGCGTATCAGATGGCAATACTATAAGAAAATGTCCATAGTCAAATGTATCGTATTCTATTCCTCTCAGGACAATAAAATCCTTAACTTTTTCCTTCTGACTCAAGTATGCCCTGAAGCCATTATATGAATCGTGATCAGTGACAAGCATCCCATGAAATCCACGCTGCTTTAACAACTGAGTATAATCAACTATCTTTACTTTTGCATCAGGCGAACCCTCAGCTGTATGACAATGCATATCAAATCTCACTTTATGTGTATATCCACCCATGTAACCATCTCCTCTGATCGTAGCCAAAGACACGCCATTAATATTCTGCCCCGCTGCCGAGCCATTTTATCTGTGAAAACGGATAATATATAAATTCAGCCTTAGCAAGTATCTTCTTCCGCTTTACATATGTATTTGTCCAGAATCTTGAATCAGCGGAATTGGTTCTGTTATCCCCGAGCATAAAATAACAGTCCTCCGGAACATCATAGACTTCCCTAGATCCAGAATCCGTGTACATGCCTTCGCTCAGATAGTCCTCCTTCAGTGGAGTATCACTGCCATTTATATACACCTTTCCATCCTTTATCTCAACCTTATCGCCAGGAAGGCCAATTATTCTCTTGATGTATATCTCATTCTCATCATCCGGCCACCTGAATATCGCTATATCACCACGTTCCGGATCAGAAAACTTATATGTAAGCCTGCTGCCTATGATATTGTCGTCAAGCTGTATAGTCTCAAGCATAGATCCCGTTGGTACGTTGCAATTCAGTATCACAAAATGCCCGATCAGGAATGCCAATACTGCTGCTATCACAACTGTGACTATACAATCAAGTACCTCACTTTTATAGTCACGTTTTATATTGCTTTTCTCCAGCCTCATCTGATGCCATACAGCACCGCCGTGCTGCGAATCGCACACCCCCTCATCCACAAATCCAAACTGTGCATAAAAAGGAATCATGTTCTCCTTACATGTCAATACAACGCCATCCAGCTTGCATCTTGCAGCCTCCTGAACAACCTCGTGCATCACCTTTGATGCATAACCATTATGCTGATACTCAGGAAGTGTTGACACGCCAAATATCATCAGCCAGCTTCCTTTTTTATCATATAACTCTTCCCCTGCATACATGGCATCACACAAATCTCTTTCATTAGTAGTCATACCATTTATGCCGGCAATTATTCTTCCACTTTTTTTCAGCACCCAGAAAGTCTCTCTATGCATTTTTAATCTCCGCTCTATGGACTCCCTGCTGGCAGCTTCAGCGGTAGGAAATGTCTCATTTTCAAGTATCACGAGCTGTTCAAGGTCCTTTTTACCTGGGTTAGTAACCTTCATAAATGTCTAAACACCTCTTTTCTAAAACACCTATTCTCCATTATCTCACATTAGAATATTGTGTCAAGAAAAAAGGACACATACAAATCAAATGTTTCTTAGTAATTGTTCCACCCTATGAAACATCTGCTTTATATATGTCCTTTTATCGTCTATTGTGCAGACGCATGAAAGGCGCTTCGCGCGGCGTCTGCGTACATCATAAGGAATCTCCTTATGATATTACTCTACACTGTAGTTTGGTGCTTCTTTTGTAATGTGGATGTCGTGTGGATGGCTCTCCTTGAGTGAAGCTGCTGAGATCTTTACGAACTCTGCCTTCTCATGAAGCTCCTCGATATTCTTGGCACCACAGTAACCCATACCTGAACGAAGTCCGCCGATGAGCTGGAATACTGTATCCTCAAGCGATCCCTTGTATGCAACACGGCCTTCAACGCCCTCTGGAACAAGCTTTCTTGCGTTCTCCTGGAAATATCTGTCCTTAGAACCATTCTCCATGGCTGCTATAGAGCCCATGCCTCTGTATACCTTATACTTACGTCCCTGATAAAGCTCAAAATCACCAGGTGCCTCATCTGTTCCTGCAAACAGACTTCCCATCATACATACATTAGCACCGGCTGCAAGAGCCTTTGTGATGTCTCCTGAATACTTGATTCCGCCATCTGCGATAACTGGAATTCCCGCGTTCATAGCAGCGTCATATGCCTGCATGATAGCAGTGATCTGTGGAACACCGATACCAGCAACAACTCTTGTTGTACATATAGAACCCGGTCCGATACCGATCTTAACTGCATCTACACCCATATCTATCATGGCCTGTGCACCAGATCTTGTCGCTACGTTACCTGCGATAACCTGAAGGTCTGGATACTTCTCCTTAACCATCTTGAAAGTTCTCAGAACGTTTGCTGAATGTCCGTGTGCTGTATCTATAACTATGGCATCAACTTTTGCTGATACAAGCTCTGCAACTCTGTCGAGAATGTTGGCTGTACATCCAACTGCTGCTGCGCAGAGAAGTCTTCCCTGAGCATCATGTGCTGAATATGGATACTTAATCTGTTTCTCTATATCCTTTATTGTGATAAGTCCCTTGAGATGGAAGTCATCATCAACGATAGGGAGTTTCTCCTTACGTGCCTTTCCAAGAATCTCTCTTGCCTCATCAAGTGTGATTCCTTCCTTGGCTGTGACAAGTCCCTCTGATGTCATTGACTCCTTGATTTTCTTGGTGTAGTCCTTCTCAAACTTGAGATCACGGTTTGTGATAATACCTACAAGTTTTCCATTCTCTGTGATCGGTACACCTGAGATCCTGAACTTGCTCATGAGTTCATCTGCATCAGCAAGTGTATGCTCTGGAGATAAATAAAATGGATCTGATATTACACCGTTCTCTGATCGCTTTACCTTGTCAACTTCCTCTGCCTGTTTTTCGATCGTCATATTCTTATGAATAACTCCGATACCACCCTGACGAGCCATGGCTATTGCCATTCTGTGCTCTGTAACTGTGTCCATACCAGCACTCATAAGAGGAATATTCAACTTAATCTTCTGTGTCAGCTGTGTTGTAAGGTCCACGTCATTTGGTAATACCTCTGAATAAGCAGGTACCAATAAAACGTCATCAAATGTAATTCCTTCGCCAATAATCTTACCCATTTTCTTATCTCTCTTTCTGTAAAATATTATAATAAATGCACTTGCCGTGCTTATTATCTGTCTCAATCTGCCTTTATAGAGAAAACACATCACCCAACACTTATCGCGTTGGGTGATGTAACTTTTTAAACATGCTAACAAATTATAAACTGCTTGTCAAGGAAGTTCTGTCTGCCACCTATCTGTCACTTCTCTGTTGTGGATATTACAGACTCCGTTCCTACATTTGTCTCTATTACATCAGGATCAGCAGGGTCTCCCGGATACACGTAAGTATCCTCAACGCCAAAGTCAATACTGTCGTCACCCACCTGAGCTATAGATATCTCCTGTCCAGCATCAAATGCCTGATTTCTTGGGAGAAACAATGTATTTCTGTCTATATATATCGTCTCACTGAGAAATGCATCATCCAGCCACACAAATGTACACTCATTGAAATTTCTTCCATGGATATAATAGCCCTGAAGTTGTTCAACGGTATCTGCCTGAGCCCCAGCCGATATCTCTGTACTTTCCTGCTCCTCCGTTGTCTGACCGGTTTCCGTCTCATCCGCAGGTGGTAAATATACTCCCTTTTCCACGTGGGATATGCTGATCTTTTCTATTCCATATCTCATATTTGTCGGTTCATATGGCCAGCCGTCAGGATACATATATCTCTTGCCATAAAGCATATCATACTCTATGTTCTCAAGCTCATCATCGTAGTTCTCATCGCCAGGCTTATACTTGGACTGGAACTTCTGAACATAGCTCTTCTCAAATCCCAGCATATCAAACACCTTTGTGCTGAGCTGATATGCTGCCAGGTCCTCATCCTCCACTGGGAAGTTATCCATATTGCTCCACACAAAGTACTCTGTCTGGTAAAGGTTACCGTTCTCTACATCATCATCTGTGAGTTCAAATCCCGGCAGATGGTCTCCATACATTACAAGCACCACAGGCTCATTGAAAAGCTTAAGACGCTCTATGAGCTGTCCTATAAACTCATCCATCTCGTGCAGCTGATTACAATAATATGTCCACTGCGTATCAAGAGCCTCATCGCCTGTTCCGGCAACCTTTATCGGATAGCTGTAATTCTCCTCATCAAGTTCAGAAGGATATCTTCCATGTCCCTGGACACTAACCGTAAAGATGAAATCCCTGGACGTAGTGAAGGTGAGAGTCTTCATGATCTCACCAGTCAGAACATCATCCTTCTCCCAGTTTTTCTGAGTGAGATGCAGATTATACATATACTCCATCGGTGTAAATGTGTCAAATCCCATATTCTTGTATACTTTGTATCTGTCATAGAATGTACCGTCATGGTTATGCATTGCATGTGTTGAATATCCGTCAAGCTTGAGCTGTGTAGCCATCGTCTCTATGGTCTGTTTGCCCAGAATCGTCTTATATGGATACTCTCCTGCGCCAAAATATGCCACATTGAACCCCGACAACACCTCAAACTCAGAATTGGCTGTACCTGCGCCAATGGCAGGCATCGTCAAGAATCCTGACGTACACTCCTCCTTCAGCTTTGTGAAGTTCGGTATAGGATTCTCATTGAATGTGAGATACTTCACATAGGACGGATCCATGAACGACTCAAGCTGCACAAATATCACATTTGGCTTATCCTTGCCAAGAGTTGAATCTGTTGTACCAACGCTGTCCAGATCATCCTTTATCTCCAGCATCTTATCCTCGCTGTAATCGCTGGGCTGTCCGATTCCGACATCCACAACACTGTTGGAGAAACAATATACAAATCCATAATTGTTATACGCCGTTGCAAGATTTGCAAAATTGTCCGATATAGTCTGTGCATTAAGGGCTATCTTGGTGAACAACATTACACAGAAGAACGTTGCCACTATGAACACCGTGGTCCTCGTCCTGTATATGTTGCCCGTGACAGTTGGTGACTTTATGAACAATATGATCACTCCCGCAAGTGCAACAAAGAGCAGGGCTGCAATGAGAACTATCTGCCAAACATCAAAATATTTGTCTATGATAGTTATCGTATTTCTTGCCATCAGCATATCTATGGCTGAGAATGGTGTTATTCTAAATCCAAGAACTATACAGTTGGTTATACCCAGTATCAGCCAGGCAAATGAAATAACACAATATCCAAAAATTCTCTTTCTCATAAGCAGCGAAAGCGTCAGGGTAAAGAAAATAATGGAACAATTATATAAAAAGATCAATGGCTGATTCCATACATATTCCACCGCTTTGAATAACGAATGTCTTCCAAGTGCTTCTAGAACGACATCCAGCACAATCGCCAGGATCAGGCAGATGAAAACTGCCGAATGATGAAAATTCTTAAGTCTTTCTTTCATAATTTACATATTACCTCATAAACAATTATTTTTATTTTGCAAATTTCTAAATTATTCATTTTAAATTTACATTTATTACCATTATTCAACTAATATCTAATACTAAACGATTGTGATTGATTATATCACTACATTCCATTTATTCAATAGTAAAAATATATTAAATTTTATTACCAATGTAGGCAATCATTGATTTATGGCACAAAAAAAGCCAGGAGAAAAATCCTGACTGTGAATTAATAAGAAAGAGCGCGAGACGGGAATCGAACCCGCGACCCTCTCCTTGGCAAGGAGATGCTCCACCGCTGAGCCACTCGCGCTTATCTGCTGTGTTTCTCACAACAATAAGGATGATACCATACCGTTGCTAAACTGTCAACAATTTTTTGAAAATTTTTAGCAATATGACAAATTACATAAATAAACATAATCTGTGATATCTGCCAAGAGCGCGAGACGGGAATCGAACCCGCGACCCTCTCCTTGGCAAGGAGATGCTCCACCGCTGAGCCACTCGCGCTTATCTGCTGTGTTTCTCACAACAATATGGATAATACCACATCAAAGCCAAATTGCCAACATTTTTTTGAAAATTTTTTACAATTTTCTCAAATTAGTTTTTCAAAAACCCTATCAAGCTATATTTTTCACAGTGTATCCGGCTTTCTCCACGCATCTTATAAGTTCATCATCCGTAGCCTCTCTTCCAAGCTTTACGACAGCCTTCTGTTTCTTCAGATCAACTTTTGCGTTCACATTCTCCAAACTGTTGAGTGCATTCTGCACCCTCGCCGAACAGTTGCCGCAGTGCATGCCCTCTATATAAATGGTTTTTACAGCCACAACTTTTTTTATCTTGTCGCCTTTAATCTTCACAGAGCCGCCACCACCACAGCAGCCGCCCTCTCCTTTAAAATGCTTTGTAGAACTGATAACCGCGCCTACAACTATAAGCAGCAGTATGCATATAACAAGTATCGTTCCACCCATTTTTACTCATCTCCTTCGTCTCTAACAACAAGTACCGCATCCGCACGGCTTTACACTTACACCTGTAACTGCCTGATTCTCAATATAGCCACCAGCCATCAACCCTGCTCTTATTATACGGTTCCATTCTTTTGCCGACAATTCTATGCTCGATGAATCATCAAGCTCGATGACACAGGCATCCTCTATTCCACAGCTTTCTCCACAGGCAACCTTATACATATTTTTTCTGTTGATCGCCCCAATATCCTCCAGTGTATTCACCATTCTGTACACTGTAGCCGAACCGATCTTGCTGTCCTGCTTTGCCGCTTTATAATATATCTCCTTACAGGACGAGCATTCCTCCCCAAGGATTATATCCAGAAGTATCATTCTCTGTCTTGTTATCCTGCAGCCACGCTCTCTCAGTCTGCTGATAACGATCTCCTTCTGCATCGCTGTTCGCTGGATACCTGTATCATCTATATTCTTCTTGTCCGTCACTGTTTTATCGTCAGTCATCATACACGCCTCCTTGAAATAGTCTCAAACAAATCCAATTGCTAATTGATAATATTATCGCCAAGGTTAGTATGCACTAACATAAATTAGTTGTCAATAACGAATTATGATAAATCAAGATAAACTACTTTTATATAATAATTCTTCCAGTTTATACATGTCCTACTTTTATGCATATGTTTTTATGCGTCTGCTTTTATGTTTTTATCTTTGAACTCTATAACTGCCTTGAACAGATCCCCATCTATGCTCAGCTTAAAATCAGCCCTCATAAGCGTGCAAAGGCTGTTTGCTATAGAAAGTCCCAAGCCGCTGCCCTCTGTATTTCGTGAACTGTCCCCACGGACAAATCTCTCCATAAGCTCATCACTTGACACATTTAAAGCCTCTCTGGAGATGTTCTTGAACTCAATTCTCACTGAACCGGCTTCATGGATCACGGATGCATACACTCTGGTCCCAGGCATTGCGTATTTGCTTATATTGGCAAGGAGATTATCAAATACTCTCCACAGATGCTGTCCATCAGCCCTTATGACTGCCGGCACCTCTGATCTTGTGAATACGACCTTAAGCCCGGCATTTGCAAGTTTATCCTCATATTCTGCAACAGCCTGCTCAAGCAGCATATTTGCATCTATCTCTGCCCAGTTTATCTGGATATTGCCGGTGGATGCCTTGGATGCCTCGACCAGATCCTCTATGAGTTTTTTCAGTCTCGCGGACTGCCTTGAGAGAACTTCTATATATTCCTGCCTTGTCTTCTCATCCATATCGTCCTTCTGCAGCAGATCAACATAGTTGATTATGGAGGTAAGTGGGGTCTTTATATCGTGGGATACATTTGTTATGAGTTCTGTCTTCAAATGTTCACTCTTCATTCTTGCCTCAACAGCCTTTGACATGCCGTCTCTTATTTGATTGAGATGTTCACCGTGTGCGCGGAATACCCAGAACATTTTGCTTGTGTCCGCTTTCCTGTCCAGATTGCCTTCCGCCATCTCCTTAGCACATTTGTAAAGTTCCTGTGTCTGAATGATATATGCCACTATTCCGACTATGCACAGCCATTTTAAAATGATATAAATCACTACCCAAAGGAGGCCTCTCATGCTGCCTGCTGCCAGGATTGCCACAAAAATTATCTCTACTATAGTTATACATATATAAGCCCATATGCCCTTCTGCGTCAGGGACATATGACTTTTCACATACCTGAAACAAGCTTTCGTCTTTCCTGCTATCCACTTCAGTACGCGGATTATCAGACAGTCTGCAAAAAATGTTCCCGCCTTCACCTTAGCGACTATATTATTAAAGAAAAACAACGCCGCAGAATATAGGCATGCCACCGGCACCAAAAACGCAATGTACTGTATATTTTCTGATACAAATGTGTAATTCCTATACTGGTTCACACACATGGATGCAATTCCGCTTTCGACACAGATTCCTACTGCTGCTGCAACAGAGCATACTGCCATAGCCAGTACAAGCTCAGTCGGAGTCCTCTCAAATCTACCGAGAGTTATCGTCTCCTTCCCTGTCTTTACGCCGGCGTTGACCATTGAAAATATTGACATGACGATGCACAGCAGCAACACAACTGCAAATCCTGCCAGTATCCCCTTACTCTTCGTATTCCATACTCCAATGTATTGGACCATTTCTGGATTTGACGCTTTGATGTTGTCTACAGCAGCTGCCACGTCCACATAGCACTTTCCCGTGATATTTATAAATGAATATGCATCATAGCTTAGCACAAGGCAGTAGCCATTCCCAGACGAACTGCCAATCTCGTCTGCTTCATCAAGATACAGTTTTTCAACTGAGCTAGGATAATAATCGCCATACATGATATCCTGTGTGGTGATAGAATTGCCATCCGCTGTCAATACAGAATCTGTATCATTCTCCACAGTATCATTTTCTTCATATTCTTCATTATAATTGTATTCGTCATAATATGGATCGTTCTCCCCCAGCAGAGCATTGATATACTGCTCACCCTGTTCCATATCACCCAGATTGTTAAACACAATATATCTTTTAACAGGCACTTCTATCATGCTGTCATAATCATTTGTATATATATTGTCGTCCAGCCGGGCATTGTCATTTATCAGCTTTATATTTCCTGTCGTTACTTTTATCTTTCCATTATTTGCATTTGTATCATCACTGCAGGCTGCCGTCAGCATATAGCCGATATCGCCTCGTTCGCTCATATCCGCATACCGGTATGACGACTTGATCGCAGATGTTGCGTCCGCGTTGGTCAATCTCCGGAAAACATCATCCGCAGTTATAACCATATCTCCGTTATGATCAGCACTCACGAGCTGACTGTATGTTGTAATGCTTTCCAGCTGTGAACTTGTCTCCTGGATATAATCCTTCACCTTTCCGGTAAGCGCATCATTTGTGTCCTCCACATAATCATTTACAAGCCTCTCATACGGCGTCGCGCCCTGATCATCATCACTGTACACTCCAAGGTAGCTTCCCTGCAGCACCAGACCGCCTGTATACAGCGTTCCATATGCCAGCACCGCCACAAGAATATATATTCCAAGTTTAAAGAACACATTTCCTCGTATCTTATAAATCGCCTTATCCACTATTGTACCTCCATTTTATAACCTCTTCCCCAGATAACCTTTATATATCTTGGGTCTGAAGGATTTATCTCTATCTTTTCTCTAAGATGTCTTATGTGTACTGCAACAGATCCTTCCGCTCCCATAGGATCCTCTTTCCACACTGCCCTGTATATTTCTTTTGTAGAAAATACCTTTCCCACATTCTGCATAAGAAGTTTTAGTATGTCATACTCCGTTGGGGTGAGGGGCATAAGTTCTCCATCAAGTGTGACCTGTTTGGATTTGTCGTCAAGCTCTATTCCTCCGATAACCAGCTTATCTTTCGGTGTCTCTCCGCCTCCCAGCTGCATATAACGCCTGAGCTGTGACTTTACCCTTGCCAGAAGTTCCACTGGATTAAACGGTTTTGTCACATAGTCATCAGCGCCGACCTCAAGCCCCAGTACCTTGTCGGTATCCTCACTCTTTGCCGTCAGCATGATAACCGGCACATTGCTGTTTTCTCTTATCTTTGCCATAGCTGTTATACCGTCCATCTGAGGCATCATGACGTCCATGAGCACAAGCTGTATATCGTTATTATTTACTATATCAATCGCCTCCATACCGTTGTAAGCTTTATACACCGAATACCCGGCTGTCTTGAGATATATCTCTATCGCTGATACTATGTCTTTTTCATCGTCACATATTAATATATTGTACATTTTTCATAACCTCACCTTTTAATCATTTAATATCAGCCTGCCGAAGTCTTATCAGGCAAATAGCTGACGCAGCATATCAGGTTTTGCATGAAGACCTGGCACACACATTTATTCTCAGCATACCACAATCACCTCCTGTTCTCAATTATCCTCATACTGCCATTAAGAAACAACCGTTCGAAAGTTTAAGATATCTTTAAGGCTTGCGCAATTTTGTGGTATACTGGATAAAGATATCAAAATAGAAATGGAGTTTTATTTATGACAAAAAAAGATGTACTTGAGATCAGGCACCAGTTTGCCCCATCCACATGTTCTATCAGTAAGATCTGCGGATGCTATGTGGACGGTGACAACAAAAAGGTTGCAACTATAAAAGAACAGTTTCTCACCATGCCAGAGGAAGAGACATTCAAATATTTTGAGATATTTAAGAAAACCCTTTCAGGAAGCATAGGAAAGAATCTGGTGACAATGCCATTTCCAACCTCACAGGAGTTTGATGGCGGCACTCAGGAATTTCTCAACAGACTGAGAAAGAGTAATCTTGAGGACGATGAGCTTATAGATGAATTCTATGATAAGGTCATCGAAAACTATGACTACACAGGTAACTACCTTATCTTATTGATACATGATACATACGACGTTCCAGGCAAGACCACGGATGGAATCATGATGGATGATGCATCTGACGAAGTATACGAATACATCATGTGTTCTATATGCCACGTCAACCTATCCAAGGCAGGTCTCAGCTACTTTGATATGGACAGCACATTCCACAACAGGGTACGCGACTGGGTGGTTGATATGCCTGACATCGGATTCCTGTTCCCGGCATTTATAGACAGGGGCACTGACATCCACAATGTCCTGTATTACACCAAGAAACCTGAGGAGCTACACGACAATTTCATCAGCAACCTGCTCGGCACCTCACTTCCTATAACAGCAAGTGAGCAGAAGGATGTATTTCAGGAAATCGTCACCGAAACACTGGGAGATGACTGCAACTACGAGATGGTAAAGACTATCCACGACAATCTCAATGAGATGATAGAGCAGAAAAAGGACAGTCCTGAACCTCTAACTCTCTCCAAGAACACTATAAAGAACCTGCTGACCGAGAGCGGAGTATCAGACGAGAAGATGGCAGACTTTGACGCCCACTATGAGAAGGTAACCGCTGCGGCAACACCGCCTGAACAGACATCTGAGAACCCTGATGATGAACCAGCCATAGTTGTACCACGTGAGAAGTCAACCGTCATGTACGCGACAAATGTTGCGAACACCAAAACTTTTGAGGTGAAGACTCCAGATGTTGTCATCAAGGTAAATCCCGAGCGCACAGATCTCGTGGAAACCATGGAGATCGACGGAAGGAAATGCATAGTCATCCAGATATCTGATCAAGTCGAGGTAAACGGAATACCTATCAACAACAACTAGCGGCTGTTGCTTATTTTAAAATCCAGGATAAAGTGTTTGCACAAGTGTAAGTGTTTGCACACCGCTACTGCCTGAAACAAACAGATAGCGTTTTCAGCTTGTTACACAAACAAAAAACCAAAACGGGAGCTGTTCTCACAGTTCCCGTTTTCATAATCACCTAAATACAATAATGCATTTATACATATATATTATCTTTGAAGCTATGTGCCAGCATTTCAGCACATTTCCTTTCCTGTTTATCAGTTCCCTACTGCTTGAGCATCTTCTTTTTCTTCAATATCAAGGCTATCACAATACTTATAACGAGTATTATACCACACACTATCTCAAAGCCATACGGTACATTTGCAAACGGCATCCACTTTGTGCCCACATTCATTCCATACACACCCGATATAACTGTTGGTACAGCCATGACAATGGTTATAGCTGCAAGAAACTTCATGGCATTGTTCAATCTGTTGTTGATAATCGTAGTCATGAGCTCCCTCGTACCACTTATGATATCTCTGTATATCTGTGTCATCTCTATAGCCTGCTTATTCTCCACCAAAACGTCATCAAGCAATTCCTTATCCTCCGGATACTGCTTGATCCTGCCATATCTGGTCAGCTTGTCGAGGACTACCCCGTTCGCTCTCAGTGACGTGGCGAAGTATACAAGGTTTGATTCCAACTCATGAAGATCTATGAGATCTGTATCCTCAGTCTCATCCTGGATACGCTGCTCTATGAGCGTTCTTCTTCTGTCCATGACTCTCAGATAATACTGATATGTTGTACAGTTTCTGTAGAGTATCTGATACATGAACCTCATCCTCTTCTTGGTGCTGAATTCCCTCACCTTGCCTTCCATGAACGCCTCAAGCACAGGTGTTTCCTCAGCGCATATGGTGATGATACAGTCTGCAACAAGTATGATACCAAGAGGGATTGTGGTGTATGCCTCTCTCTCATTTCTTATCTCTATAGAAGGGATATCCACGATTATCAGCGTGTAGTTGTCCTCCACCTGAACACGCGAGCTCTCCTCATCATCCAAGGCGGCTCTCACATCCGCCAGATCTATCTCAAATCTCTCTGCTATGCTCTTGCTCTCATCTATGGTCGGCTTTGTCATTACTATCCAGGCTCCAGGACCATATTCCTGTATTTCACTCAAAATTCTGTCATCTGTTCTGTACAGTGTGATCATTTCCTGCGCCTCCTGCCACATAGATTACAGCATGCCTCAAATGCACAATACCGCTTGATAATATTAACATAAAAAACACGGCCTTTCAACAAAGTTTTATGTAAAGGCCGTGTAATATCTATGTATATGTTCCAACGTTTATACCGCGTCCACACGCATTTGTATCCGACGCTAATCAAGTGCCTTTCTGTGGGCTACTGTAACCGTCTCCTCGTAACATGAGAAGGCATCCTCGACCTTCTTCTGGTCAGGCTCCTTTGTGAACAGGCTCACAATAGGAACTATGATGAGACCGCCCACCATTGCAACCGCACCGCAGTTGATAGGTGACTGCATCACTGCCGGGAACTTGAACAATCCCCATGTATTGCTTATAAAGTTCAGCGTCATGATTCCTGTTCCCCATACAAAACATGTCCAACACGCTGCAACTGTCGTCTTCTTCCAGTATAAACCATACAGGAACGGAGCGAGGAACGCACCTGCTATAGCGCCCCATGAAACGCCCATAAGCTGTGCTATGAACGTTATCCTGCTTGAGTACTGCACGATGGCAATAACAGCCGATACAGCAACAAACATAACGAGCATGAGCCTCATGACAAGTATCTGTTTCTTCTCATCCATCTTCGGTGCAATGACCGGCTTTATAAAGTCGATGGTGAGCGTTGAGCTGGATGTAAGGACCAGCGAAGAAAGTGTGGACATAGATGCAGAAAGCACCAGTATGACAACAAGTCCCATAAGGGCTGCAGGGAGTTTCTCAAGCAGATGTGGAATGATGGCATCAAATCCCTCTACAGCAACATCGGTTCCTGTCAATCTTCCAAAACCACCGAGGAAGTAACATCCACCGGCAACTATGATTGCAAACAATGTCGACACAACTGTACCTGTCTTGATGGATCTCTCATCCTTGATAGCATAGAACTTCTGTACCATCTGTGGAAGTCCCCATGTTCCAAGTGAAGTCAGCACGACAACGCAGAACAGATTGAACACATCAGGTCCTAAGAATGACGCAAACACCCCTGGGGTATCTGACACAGCAGGATCATTTATCCTTGCAAGACTGTCAAGTGCTCCTGTGAGTCCACCATAATTGTTCAGTACTGCATATATAACTGCAACGATGCCCACCAGCATGATAAGCCCCTGAATAAAGTCATTGATGGCAGTAGCCATGTATCCTCCAACAATTACATATATACCTGTAAGTGCAGCCATTACGATAACGCAAATCTTATAATCAACATTGAACGCCATTCCAAACAATCTGGAAAGTCCGTTGTACAGAGATGCTGTGTAAGGGATCAGGAATATAAAGATGATGACCGACGAAAACAGCTTCAGTGATTTGCTGGAGTATCTCTTCTCGAAGAACTCCGGCATGGTTCTCGTGTCAAGTTCCTGTGTGAGAAGCCTTGTACGTCTTCCAAGAACTACCCATGCCACCAGCGAACCGAGCAGCGCGTTTCCAATTCCTATCCATGTGGATGCAATTCCATACTTCCATCCAAACTGTCCGGCATATCCGATGAATATGACCGCCGAAAAATAAGATGTTCCATAGGCAAATGCCGTGAGCCACGGGCCAACGCTTCTGCCCCCAAGAACAAATCCATTCACATCTTTTGTGTGTTTTCTTGAGTAGAATCCAACTCCCAGCATGATCGCAAAGAAAACAACAAGCATAATAACTTTGAGTACCATAGTATCCTCCCAATACATTTTTTATCCGTCTTTTGCTTTATTGCGTTGAAGTGTATCAACTTTAAAGTTTTGCGGTTTAAATTGTTACGTCTGATTATAAGTTATACCCATACCATAGTCAAGAAATATCCACAAAAAAATACAGCGTGCGGCACTCGCTACACGCTGTATTTTTTTATCCAACTCTTCCGGTTCATAATCATCACATAGAGGACTGTTACCCATTTATTTGATATCTACGACATATAATTCTTATACATAATATAAGCAAAATATACCGCATACACAGCCAGCATCACTATTCCGCCCGGCTTAGCGAGCCTCTTCTTTCTCACGCTGCATACCCAGAGCAGCACAGCAGCCACTATTGCCATGATGCCGTCCACAAGGAAATTCTTCTCAAACTGCACTGGAGTTATGAGCATTGTAGTTCCGGCAACGAAAAGTATGTTGAATATATTGCTTCCAACTATGTTGCCTATGGCAATATCTGTCTGCCCCTTCTTTGCCGCTGTGCATGATGTCACAAGCTCCGGAAGAGATGTACCAAATGCCACGATGGTGAGTCCTATAAGTCTCTCTGTCATGCCTAACTTGCCGGCTATATATGACGCTGCATTTACAGTAAAGTTACTTCCAACCACAACAAGTGCCAATCCTATGATTATGAACAATATAAGTCTCGGTGCCTTATCCTTCTCCGTAATCACTATAGAATCACTCTCACTATTTCCTTTTTTTGCACTGATAACCAGATATACAAGGAATATGATAAACACGATATAGAATATCACGCCCTCAAGTCTGCTGAGCACACCGTCAAAATAACCCATGCCAAGTATCATGATAGATGCAGCAATTACAAATGGTATATCTATTCTGAGCGTATTCTTCTTTATAGGGAGTGCTGCGATAAGTGCTGTGACTCCAAGGATTACCAGTATATTTATTATATTGCTTCCAAGTACATTTCCAACGGTGATCCCGGCCCCCTCTGGCGATAATGCCGCTTTTATGCTGACTGCCGCCTCTGGAGCACTTGTGCCCATCGCTACTATGGTAAGACCTACTACCATCTCTGGAATATTACACTTTACCGCTATCTTGGATGCACCGTCCACAAATATATCCGCGCCCTTTATCATAAACACAAAGCCGAGCACCAACAACAGTATCTGCCCTAACATTTTTAATATCTCCATACACTATCCCCTTACAATTAACTAATTTCTTTATCTATATTTTTCTCATTTTATTATTCGTTCTATTTTTCTTTATATTCTTTAATTAGATTCTTTAGCTCATTATGTTACGCGTAAACGCTTAAAGCTCTCTTCGTACCATTATCATTCCCGCAACACTGTCGAGCAATTCCTCAATTCCAAGACCATCTGCCTTGATATTGATATGGCAATATTTCTCATAGAGCTTTGTCCTCTCGTCATACAGATCCTTCAATGTCTGTCCAGTCTTGAGTACAACTCCCCTTCTCTTTATATTTCCAAGTCTGTTTGCGATCTCCTCGTACGGAAGGTTAATGTATATGACCATATCCTCCGCCATATACTTCTCCATAGCCTCCCTGCAGTACACCGCACTGCCGCCTGTAGCTATAACAATATGCTGCTCCGTTATCCCCTTGTTTACATCATTCTCTATCTTTAGGAATCCTTCGTCACCATACTTTGCTATTATCTCTCTAAGCAGCATACCCTGACTGTCCTGAATAAGTATATCCGCATCGATGAATTTGTAACCTAAAACCTTTGCAAGCAGTACGCCTATCGTGCTTTTCCCGGCTCCCGGCATTCCTGTCAGTACTATATTGTTCACTGTTTCTTTACCTCCGGTATAACTGACACCTCATCCTTCAGCGTCTTCAATACAAAATGTGTCTCCGTTGCGGACACTCCCTCGTATCCCTTTACAAACCTGTACACCTCATCCAGTCCCGCTGCAGAATCTGTCACTATCTTAAGTATAAAATCAAAATCTCCTGTCATATAAAAACACGCGACAATACTGTCATTTGTCTGTATAAGCTGAGCAAATTCATCATAATACTTTGGATGTTTTAATCTAACCTCCATAATGGCAACCATCTCATTGCCGAGTTTTTTCTGATCAACCTCGATCGTATACCCTTTTATGACTCCGCTGCTCTCCATCTTTCTTATCCTCTCTATCACCGCCGAGACAGAGAGATTGATTTCTTCACTGATAGATGACGCTGTCAGTCTGGCATTCTTCTTCAGGCACCCCAGTATCTTGTAATCAATATTATCCATTTATCCAACCTCTGTAAAAAAATTTATGAGGATATGTGATCCTCTTTATCTCTATTAAATCGCTCCCAAACATTTTAACACAAACACCCACATAGTCAACGTTACAGATGACAATAATGTGGATATAACGATTATATTTGACGACAGGACATAATCATTATCCATGTTCTTTGCCATTATGTAGCCGGAAACCGTTGCAGGAGCTCCCACCATAATGAGTATCGCCACGATCTCACTAGAATCAAATCCCATCCAAATGGCTGCCGGTAAAAATATTATCGGCAGTATCACCAGCTTTATCACTGTTGCAATTAAAGAAGGCTTGAGTCTTGTTATTGCCTGCTGAGAATCAAATCCCGCACCTATTGCTATGAGTGCTATCGGCGTTGCCGTCTGTGCTATATATCCTATCGTCCTGAGTGGTATTGCCGGGATAGGTATGTCAAATACCGAAAATGGAACTCCGAGAACAATTCCGATTATGATCGGATTCTTCAATATATTGATAAACGCCTTCTTTATTCCTGCAGCTCCTCTCTGCCTGTCATTTCCTCCAAATGTGAGTGCTATGACAGATATGACATTATACATCGGCACTGCCGCCACTATCATGAGTGGTGCCATCCCCGAGTTGCCACATATATTTTCAACAAATGCAACGCCAAGCACCGCAGCACTTCCTCTGGCTGCCCCCTGAACAAATGCTCCCACCATGGATCTGTCTTTGCAATAGATCAACGCGAACAACCATACAAGCCCAAACATTATTATCGTTCCAAAAAAACAGAAAAGGACAAACCTTATATTCAGATCATCCAATATGGATGTTGTAGCTATATCCCGGAACAGCAAAACAGGAAGAGCAACTTTGAATACGTATTTGTTTGCTACATTAGCAAACTCTTCCGTTATGAGATGTATCTTCATAAGAAACCACCCCAGAAGTATCACCAGAAATATCGGTATCGTCGAGTTTATACTAAAAACAAAGTTACTCATTATCTTACGACCTCACAAATTAAAATTTTTTCAAAATACCTATTGACATTTTCCCCTATAATGCATATAATGCAAAAGTCGGTTTGATGAACAGGCAATAATGACTGATTCAATATAACACAACAGCCAATTATTTTCAAAACGTTTTCGAAAGAAATCAAAAAAAATAAAAAAAGTTGTTGACAAACAAAACTGACTAGTATATAATAGGTTTTGCGTTGGTCGCAAAGGACTAACGGGGTGTGGCTCAGCTTGGCTAGAGCGCTTGATTTGGGATCAAGAGGTCGCAGGTTCGAATCCTGTCACCCCGACTTTCAAACCAAAACACTGTTAAGCATTATGCGGGTGTAGTTCAATGGTAGAACACTAGCCTTCCAAGCTAGATACGTGGGTTCGATTCCCATCACCCGCTCTTTATTTTCGCTAATATAGCGGGAATTGGTACGTGTCCGTAGCTCAGCTGGATAGAGCAACGGCCTTCTAAGCCGTGGGTCGGGGGTTCGAATCCCTTCGGGCACACTTTTGTATCTTAGCTACTACTCTTTTAGCAAGCTAAGATATATTTTTATAAAATTGCACTTAAGTGTAATTTATATAAGCCTATGGTGGGTATGGCGCAGTTGGCTAGCGCGCCAGATTGTGGCTCTGGAGGCCGAGGGTTCGAGTCCCTCTATCCACCCTATTCTTTATCGCGAATATTAGCGATGCTATTGGGTTATCGCCAAGCGGTAAGGCACAGGACTTTGACTCCTGCATTCGCTGGTTCGAATCCAGCTAGCCCAGTTATTAAAGTCCAAGTATATTTGGGCCATTAGCTCAGGCGGTAGAGCACTTGACTTTTAATCAAGTTGTCCGGGGTTCGAGTCCCCGATGGCTCACTTTCCCCTTCTTACGTGAAGGGTTATTTTTATTTTACAAATAAACAGCATACTATATATTTATCTATAATCATATAATTTATACATGCGGATATGGCGGAACTGGCAGACGCGCTAGACTTAGGATCTAGTCCTTCGGGGTGCAGGTTCGATTCCTGTTATCCGCATTTTTTATTATTCATTTTTCCCACCCAAATCAAGCCTACTCATTTTAGGCACAAAAATAACTGCTACCCTGTCGGATAGCAGTTATTTTTATCTCTTATCAAAACTGATATTGCTATTACTCTGCATCAGCTGTAACATCTGCTGCTGCCTCTGGAGCAGGAGCCTCAACCTCATCTTCCTCGTCATCGAAGAAATCATCATCGAAGTCATCATCGAAATCATCATCGAAGTCATCGAGGAAATCCGGAGTGAGATATGAATATACTGCATATGCAATACCTGCGATAGCTGCAACAGCTCCAATGATAACAAGGATCACAAATAATGTGCTTTTTGCCTTCTCCTCTGTTGCGTCGCCCTTAACTAAAATTACGTCACTACTCTTCATCGTTACAATCCACCCTTTCTTAACCCTACAATGGGTTTCATTATGATATTATATTGATTTGAAAGATAAAACATACTGTCTAAGTCTTCCAATACCTGTAAAAAATTATATCATACACCATCCATTATTTCTATATATAATTTATAAATAAATCTGACATTATACCAGCGGTGTAAGATTATTCACTTTTCTTTAATTTGGCAAACGAAGCAAACATTTTTCTTACTCCGCATCTGTCAAAGTTCACAGTAACCTCGTAATCCTTGTCGCCCTTCTCAAGGTTTTCTACAGTTCCCACACCAAACTTGATATGTCTGACTCTGTCTCCAACCTCATAATCAGGCTTTCCAGATGCACTTACAACAAAGGCTTTGCCAAATGCCGGCTGTGTCGACGGCTGGCCATAGGATTTCTGTCTTGCATAGCTGCTATACGGATTCTTCTGTCCATATTCTTTTCCAGGGGTTCTCGGCTTATAGTTATATGAGCTGTCGCTGTATAAGTCTCCTCTGTTGTACCTGTCCACCGATTCCGTCTCTCTTCTCTTTGCCATGTTTCTCATATCCGCTTCATGTTCAAACAGCAGTGGCGGAATCTCCCTTATGAATCTGGACACATCACTGCTGATACGGTTACCATGCATCATTCGCTCTCTAGCCGCGCTCAGATACAGTTTCTTCATCGCCCTTGTGATTCCCACATAGCAAAGTCTCCTCTCCTCCTCAAGTGCGTCAGGATCGTCTGAATTTAACGCCATTCCACTAGGGAATACCCTGTCTTCCATTCCGCATATAAACACATACGGGAACTCCAGTCCCTTTGCACTGTGAAGAGTCATGAGCTTCACCTGGTTGTCATCTTCCGACATGGAATCAAGATCTGACACCAGCGCAATTTCCTCAAGGAATTCGCTCAGTCCAGCCTCCTCATTCTCGTCAACAAATTCCACCACTTTATTCCGGAGTTCATCTATATTCTCAAGTCTTGTCATTGATTCCTCTGTATGCTCTGCTATGAGTTCCGACTCATAGCCCGTATCCTCAAGAATCCTGTCATACACAGCATCTAGGCTCTCACCGTCCTGCAGCATATCCCGGAAAGACTGTATAAGCGTTGCAAACTGCTTTATCTTTCCGGAGGTTTTCACCGCCATTCCTGGTATCTCATCAGCCCTTGCTGCGGCATCCATCATTGACAGTCCATATGCATCCGCAAATGATTCCACCTTGCTGAGGCTAGCCTCACCTATTCCTCGCTTTGGCACATTTACCACTCTTCTAAAATAGAGATTATCCGTGGTATTGTTTATAACCTTGAGATACGCAAGCACATCCTTTATCTCTTTTCTCGCATAGAAATTCGTGCCGCCATACACTCTATATGGTATGTTTGCGTACACCATCTTCTCACCGAGCACACGGGACTGGGCATTTGTTCTGTAGAGTATGGCTATATCCCTGTAGCCAACACCTTGCCTTACAAGCGTCTTTATACGGCTGGCAACCAGATCTCCCTCCGCATACTCCGTATCACACTGATCAAACGATATCTTCTCTCCAGCATCCTGATCTGTCCAAAGCGCCTTATCCTTTCTGCCCTCATTGTGCTGTATGACAGCATTTGCAGCCGCCAGAATATTGCCGCACGATCTGTAGTTCTGTTCCAGCTTTATGACCTTTGCATCCTCATACTCCTTCTCAAAGTTGAGTATATTGGTTATATTCGCGCCTCTGAACTTGTATATAGACTGATCGTCATCACCCACCACGCAGAGATTCCTGTACTTTCTCGCAAGCATCTTCACCATCAAGAACTGGATATGGTTTGTATCCTGATACTCATCCACCATTATGTATCTGAATCTGTTCTGATATGTATCGAGAACGTCCGGATTGTGCTCAAACAGCTCCACCGTCTTATATATGAGATCATCAAAGTCCATGGCATTATTCTTCTTGAGTCTTCCCTGATATTCCGTGTACACCTCCGCCACCTTGGTAGCCGCATAGTCCGCGGCATTTCTGCGCGCAAATTCATCAGGAGACATATACTTCTCCTTCGCCTTTGATATCTCACTCATAAACATCTTTTCGGGATATCTCTTAGGATCTATCTGAAAATCCTTCAATATACTCTTGACTGTACTCTTCTGATCATCAGAATCATATATATCAAAATTCTTTTCATATCCGATCTTATCTGCATATCTTCTGAGTATCCTGACGCAAAGAGAATGAAATGTACTCACCCATACACGGTCTGCACCCTCACCAACTATCAGATCAACTCTGTCTCTCATCTCTCTGGCCGCTTTGTTTGTAAATGTTATAGCCAGTATATTAAGAGGATTCACCCCCTCATGCTCCATGAGATAGGCAACCCTGTGTGTTATCACTCGTGTCTTTCCGCTTCCCGCACCGGCAAGTATGAGAAGTGGTCCATCCACATACTCACAAGCCTGCTGCTGCATATCATTAAGTCCTGCCATAAGCCCTCCTGTATAAATAAAAACGCCATTACGTATATACCAAACATATGTTTTATTCCATCTGTTCAGTATAACATAACAGCGTTTATTTGCAAATGAATATATTATATTTATTTGCCGCCTACGCTAGCTTTGTTCCGCAGTTACCACAGAACTTTGCTCCGTTCGTCGGCTGTCCACAGTTAGGACAGAACTTCGGTGCAACACCATTTCCTGCTGCCTGGCCGCCCATCTGATTATTCATCGGGTTATTCATCTGGTTCATTGCTCCTGCCATCTGATTGGCCATCGCCATTCCCATCTGCATTCCTACCATGGCATTCGCCATATCCGTTGCATTGCTTCCGGCTGTTCCCGCATGGCCACCCCTTGCCATGGAATCAACCATATTGACCTGCTGGAATCTATTCATATCCCCAATCATTGAATACTCAGCAGCCTGATCCGCACGTTTCTGTATGTTCTCCGGATATGTAAACTCACTAATTCTGAAATCTGTGATGGTGAGTCCGATTCCCAGAAGCTCCATGTCCAAATCTTCCTTGATACCCTTAGCTATATCAACCGAGTTTGACATGAGGTTGAATACATCCCCTCCAACCTTTGTTATCCACTTCATGAGAAGGCCATCCAGAATGCCTCTGATACGATCTCTTATATCATCAACAGTAAACTGCTGCTTGATACCGGCAACCTTCTCAATAAGAACATTGTAGTCGTCTATCTTAAATGAGAACTTACCATTTGATCTTACAGGGAGTCCACCAGGAAGTCCAGGAGCCTGAAGTCTGATAGGCGAACTGGTTCCCCAGTTACATGTAAATTCCTTTGTATTTACAAACAGCACCTCTGCGCGAAGTCCTGAATTGAAACCAAACTTGAATCCCTTAAGTGTTGAAAGGAATGGTATGATCTGTGAATCAATAGTATAGCTTCCCGACTCTGTAAATATACCTTCCACAGCTCCATTATACAGGAATATAGCATCCTGCCCCGGCTTGATGATAAGCTTTGAGTCCTTCTTTATCTCTCTGTTGGTCCACTTCCAGAAGATGACGTCATCTCTGTACTCTTCCCACTCTACAACATTTGCAAACTGATTTGAAAATAATCCCATCTATATGCTCCTCTCTGTCAAAAGGATTTACTGTAATCCCATCTTTGCCTTAAGTGCTGCAAGCTCATCCTGTACATCAGCATTAGGTGCTGCATCGTACTTGCTTGCAAGATCATCAACTGAATCTGCAGCTGATGAGTTAAGCTCGCTCATGGCGTTTGCCTTGTCAAGCATTGCGTCTGCCTTTGCTTCCATTCTTGCAAATGCATCCATAGAAGCTGATGAATCGCCGATACCGCCCATCATCTTGTTCATACGCTCCTGAGTCTTAGCAACCTGAACCTTAGCCTTGATTGTCTCTTTTCTTGCATTCAGATCACCGACATCCTTTGTGAGCTTGTCATGCATCTGTCTCATCTTTGCTGCGTTTGCTGCGGCTGCGTCATATGCCTGCTGGAGAGCTACCTGTTTCTGTGTGAGCTGGTTCTTCTTCTCGAGGAACTTCATTGCGTCTCCCTCGTTGCCGGCAACAAGTGCCTTCTCTGCATATGTCTGCATCTTAGCTATCTCAGCATCACACTCATCTAACTGTCTCTTGCATCTCTGCTCCTCTGCCATAACTGTTGCTGTCTCTGACTTAACCTTTCTGAGATCCTCCTGAAGGTCTCTAAGATACTGATCGATCATCTTCTCTGGATCCTCAGCCTTGTCAAGAAGTGCATTGATGTTTGATGACATGATGTCCTTAAATCTCTTTAAAATTCCCATAATTTTACCTCCGCTTTGTAAATGAATAGTTATATATAATATTAATGTTGTCTCCTGTCGACGACACCATCATTATATGATGTATATGTTCCATCCTCAATGCAAAGACCGAAATGTTGCTTTATCATATAATCTGTTTATAGACACGTTACCCCCTGTAAAGTATCAGTCGCCACCTTATTCAACATTAACAATCATATCTGTGCTAAAAATCCTATACAACTCCGTCGTTAATATCGTCGAAGTCATCAGATATACGTCCGCCTATTCTGAAATCAGGCTTTCCGCCATTTTCTGATGCTCCACCCTTTGCGCTGTCGTCTGTGATGGACTCCTCAAGTCTGACCGGTGTCCTGTCCCCAAATCTTTTCTTTTTGTCATCTGGGTCATTGTCCCTTATGACATGTATAGAAGAATCCTTCTCCATTATGTCCTGCGCTCTGACCGGCTCCCTTGACGCCTTTACTCTGATTGGCTCCTGTTCTTTCTTTTCATCAAAGTCAAACTCCCACTGAACCATCTCCGGCTCGCCGCTGTTTTCCTTATGACTCTCTTCCTTTGAATGATTCTTCTCATAATAAAGCTCATTTGCAAGAAGCTGGCTTATCTCGAGTATGTCTGCATATCTCTCCTGCTTCTTCATATCCATAAGACCTTCCATGAGTTCTTTCTTGTTGTTCTCTATTATTTCAGACTTCTTTCTGAGTGACTCAAGAACTCTGTCGCTCTCCATGCTTATCATGTTGTATGCCTGGTTGACAGTCTCATTGATCTCCATGAGCATCTCATTGGTGTATATAATGGATGCAGCATATATCTCGTTGGCTGTTCTGAGCGCCTGTCTGTCCTGCTTGCCAAGACTCTTTACTTTTCTATCGACAAATAATGGACTTGGCTTACTAAGTCTAATTCTAGATGCAGCTTCCTCAGCATCTGCGATTATCTCGTCTGCCTCCTGCTCTGCTTCCTTGATTATCTTGCTACGTTTATCAGTTATCTCATGATATGCCTTCAGTTCCAAATCTATAGTTGTCTTGAGTTCTTCAACGATCTCAAGTACTTCTTCTTTATTGACCAAAACCTTGCCAGCTGCAAATGGTACATTCTGACCTTCTCCGACTATATCCTGTATTCTATCAAGCAGCTGTTTAGCTTTTCCGTTCTCCATAATAGTGCCTCCGCAATAGTGCCTTTGTAAATAATCTGTTTTATCATATAGATATATACTAGTTTATTCTAGCATCTTTCATAGTTCATTTCAACAAATGCCCTTGATTTATTTCTTAACATTGCACGCTTTATGTCAATCGATGGCAGGTTTTGCATCATCCCTTGGGATTCCAAGGAAATCCTGTATGAGGTGTCTCGAAAAGAGTCTACCCTCCTCACTCTCAAAAATACGCTCCGGATGCCACTGAAATGCAAGTATGCTCATTGCTGGTGACACGAAAGCCTCCACAGATTCATTTTCTTCGTCGACCACTATCGGATAAAACATAGTCGACATATTCTCAAGATACACACAGTCGCTATGGAAATTATTTATCTTGACATATCTGTCCGTATTGACTATCCGAGCCAGATGATCCACCCCTCTAGGTCTCGGGACTTTAAATCTTGCTGAATAAGATATCTTTCCGCCAAACAGCGCATTTATATGCTGCATCCCCCTGCACACACCTATCACCGGTATATTGTTGTGAACACAGTACATTATGAGCTGTTCCTCCATGGCGTCACGTCTTGGCTGCAGTTCCGCATTATGCGGTTCTAGGTAATGTCTCGGATGTAGGGTTCCGCCCCCGGTCACTATCAGCAGATCAAACTGCTGGTCTACCACCGCATCAAAATCCTTCGTAAAGTTGGATACTGGCAGAAGCCTTATCCCCATACTCTCATAGAATTCAACATATGCAGCCTCCAGAACATCCGTGGATTTGCCATACATGTTATGTCCTTCTCTCTGTGTTATAAGTGCGCGCAGCATATGTCATTCTCCTTCCATTATCTTCCCCTTTGCACAGTCAAGTGTTATACAGATCTGCTTTTCTACAAAACTGTATATGCAGTCGCCACATCCTATCGCGGCAGGAATGTTAAATTCTGCACACCTTATCGCCATATGCGACGCCACACCGCCGTACTTGGTTATAAATCCTTTTATCCCCTTTGCAAATATCCAGTCATAGCCTGGATCTGCTTTTGGGAGAACCACTATTTTCCCAGCCACATCTGCAATATCCTCATGATCTTCATTTTCATAATTCTCAAGAAGTACCACCTCACCGGTCACACATTCTGAGGTGATAAAATTCGGTCTTGCCTCCCAGACTTCTATACATCCAAGCTGCCCCGGGCTGTACACAACATCCGGGAATATCAGCATGGAATCTGTCTCAAATGCTTTCTTATTCTTCTCTATTATCCTCAGCCAGTTTTTCTTTATCTCACCGGCCGGCCGGCTCACGGCGAGCTGTATATCCGTAACTTCCAAATAAGCCATATCCTCCTTGGCTATTCCAAGCTTATCCCCTATGTCTATGAGTATGTCTATAGCAAGGCTGAGTGTCTTCGTAAACTCAAATTTGAAATACTCTCTCTCCTCCATCGAGTCGCGTAGGAAATCAACAAATTCTTTAAGTTCCACGTAAAAGCCTATATCTTCTAGGGCATCCAGCATCTTTACCATATCCAGGGACGTATGCTTAAGCTGTTCTATTGTCTGCCTCTGTTTTCTTGCCACTGCGCTTCCCTTTGACAGATCGAACTCGCGGTGGGCATAGGTATCACATGTTATATCATATGTTCCGGATCTCAGATGACCGTATTTTTCGTCAAATGTCACCCTGGTTATCCGTCCATCGACAAGATCTTGAAAATCAGAATCGTACTCTGATGCCACTGTGTAAATTGACATCATGAAATCATCTATATCCTTGTCCGTAAACAATCCACGATACACAAGTGACCTGCTTATAGCCTTTGAGATAAACGCAAGCCTTGCCTGCCTTGCAAATTTTGGTGTGCCATAGTGCTTGATGCTCTCTATAAGCTGGACGAAAAACTGCAGCAGTGTTATGACATCATTGTGTGCCATTAGCCAGTTGCTTCTGGTATTTTCCCGGTGAACCCTGAGGCCATTTAATGCCCGAAGATCCTTCATCCTGTTCCGGTTGAAATTGCATATCGCATTGTTGGTGAGATTAAACAGAGAGTCCGAGAGATCCTGTATCTCCTCGCGGGTGAAGCCCTGTGTTTCCAGCTTCCTAAGCTTGTCCTCCGTTGCAAAATCATACTCTGAAAATGCAATCTCAAACTCTATCTTGTCGTGAGCAGTCGGATCCGCTATAAGCTTTCTGTTGTAATACTCCAGAAGTTTTTTCTCCAGCCTGTCATCCACATCATCAGGCATAAGCCCAAGGAATGACTTTCTAAGCGATATATACGGCTTGTTGCCAAGCTTGTACATAAGATCCCCGTCAACTTCCTTATACCCTATGTAACTCAGCCCCTGATTCCACGCGGAGGAGGTTATGATCTCCCTGTAGAGCGAATAGTCAAGTGGGTGCGGATTTTCTCCTATCATCTCAGCCGGATTCCAAAATGCCATATCTGAAAGTATCGTATTCTTTTCACCAAGCAGGTCGCCTATCTCCCTATATTTTTGGCATGCCCTGTCCGCCGCAGCAAATATCTCCTCGTCAGAAATAGAACATTTCTCTGCTCTGATGCTGGCCGCCAGCGGTCTCACCTGAAATATAGTCACAGCATTCTTCTCGTCCACGGCAAATTCAACGTCGATAGGATAATCTGAAAATACACCCTCAAGCTCTCTCATCGCCCTTATGAGTGCATGCCAGTGCTCCGGCAGACTGTCCTCATGTGCATTTCTTAATATATATACTGTCTTCCCTCCGCGGCCGCTTGTGACCGCATCTGTGGAATCCTCATCGTATGTTATCGCATAATACGGTCTGTTCTTCTTCAGCTCCCTGGAAAATATAACTCCGCTGTAACTTATACTTTCGACCTGAGTCTGTATAAGCACCTGCTCATCTGTGACATCATCGAGGTCGCATTTGTATGATTCAAGCACCTCTCTGATAGCCCTCATAACCTCATCCGGATTTCCCGGATCAACGTCGAGAACGCTCTCGTAATGCCCGGCATTTGAGGTGTTCATGCCATCTTCGTTGGAAGACGAACTTCTCACCACGATCTTTCCGGCTCCAAATTCCCCACCTATATCCTTCGCCATGCTATACGGATCCCTCTCAAACTCTCCGCCAGTCACGATCCTCATTTTCTCTATTCTTGAATATTTCAGTTTTCCATACAGATTCTTAAGTACATCCGCTTTTGAAGTAATCTCGCCAGTCATCTCCGGACTCCTTTCTGATTTTAACCTGCCCTCACTAGACATTCAAAGAAAAAAGCTGCACTTAGTGTATACTAAAATGCAGCTTACATCAATTCTAATTTGGGTATTTAATTATGTGTTATCTTACTGTGAACAGATCATCCACTGACTTTCTCGGAGGCATCTCCGGTGCAAATGCAGGATAACCCATGGCTACAACTGTAGCCACTGTCTGCCCATCAGGTATTCCAACTATCTCTCCAACCTTGGCATCATCAAATATTCCAAGGATAACAGTTCCGACACCTTTTGCATGAGCAGCAAGGCAAAATGTCTGTGTTGCGATACCGGCATCGAACATTTCCCAGCCGCTTCCCTTGCTCGTGCTGGCCTCTCCGTTCTTCTCATATCCACATATGCCGTCCTTCTTTGTTATGACCATGAGCTGTTTTGACCTGCTGACCGTTTTCTGATTCAACGGGAAGTCCATGACTCCCTCGGCAGCGATCTTGGCGATCACAGCTTCGTCCTCAACAAGAATATACCTGATCACCTGTGTATTCTTCCATGATGGAGAGTAGGATGCAAGCTCAACTATGTCTTTGACAACGTCAACCGGCACCTTCTCATCTGTAAATTTTCTCACACTTCTTCTCGTCTTAATACATTCAATTGCGTCCATACTTTCCTCCTTATCGGCATTGTTTTTATCTTGTTTTTTCATACTTATATAAGTCCCTGGATATACAGTATTCCGCTTGTAAACTTGTCCCCTATATTGTTCACATAGTCTCTGTACTCCCTATAGTCTATATAATACTTCTTTCCCCAGGAAGATACAACAAGATATTCCTTTCCTCTTACATTTCTGACACCGGTTACAGTAACATAATGTGAATGGACATTCTCCCTTATGGATGTCTTGATGTTTCCATCCTTTTCCACATACATGCTGATTCCCTTCTTTCCAAATGGATTGTATCTGTTAGGTCCTATAGACAGTATCACCGGCTTGTTCTTGCGTATAAGATGCTTTATATCCTTGATCATTGCATCATCGGACTGCATCATCTTCCATTTTGCCTTGAGTCCGATATCGTTGAGCATAAAATATCTGTTCATCGTATGTTTGAGTGCTATGCCCAGCATTCCTTTGTGCATCATAAGTATGACATAGTGAACGTAGAAGAACTTTACATACTCCAGATAATCATGCTTATTGTAAAGCCCTTTCGGCTTGTTTATCTTCCTTATGGCATCAGTCATCATATTCGGATTCTGCTCCGCAAGATACATTGTCAGGTCTGCCATGGCTATGACTCCACATCCCACCTTCTGCATCTTCTTCGACTTTGACCAGTTCTGGTTGCCGCCATAGCTTATGAGGTTCATATTCTTTATCTTCACGTAATCTCTATTGGTTAAATATAAATCTTCCATATTATTCCTTTCCGATCTACGCATATATGCGTTCAAACAAAAATCTCATGGATCGTTACCCGTATTGTAACACGATTCTTCATCGACATCAAGCATTCTTAACTGTATTAAGTAGTATTAAAAACTACATTGTTTCGACGCATTTAGGTCTTTACTTTTTCCGGATGTTCTGCTATAAGATTATATGAGTTGGATAAGTGATCGCGGCTGCATTTATGCAGGTGAGGAAAGTCCGGGCTTCACAGGGCAGGATGCCGGATAACGTCCGGTGGAGGCGACTCCCAGGCCAGTGCAACAGAAATAAACCGCCATATCCGGTATTTATACAGATATGGTAAGGGTGGAAAGGCGAGGTAAGAGCTCACCGCTGCTGTGGTAACATAGCAGGCTCTGTAAACCCCATCCGAAGCAAGACCAAATATGGTTCCCGAGTGGAACCTGTGGAATGATACAGTTGCCCGCTGCATTCCAGGTAGGTCGCTTGAGATTTATGGCAACATAACTCCTAGATAGATGATCACTCTCGACATAACCCGGCTTACAGTCCAACTCATTATATCTGAATAACAAAAACGGAGATGACAATCAACACTTTTGATTTGTCATCTCCGTTTTGTATTAATATATAATTTGAAACATCTCAGATGTCAAAGCAACCTCCGCCTACAAACTCTCTGAGTATTGAGTCTGCGGGGATATACTCTAGATCTATATCTCTGAACATATCCACAAATCTCAGGAGCCGCTGAGCCTCTTCATAGTATTCCGAGTCAGATGAAACAGCTTGCAGAAGTGGCTTTGCAGACCTTCCGACCGCAGTGTACTCATAAATAAGTCCCGAATTGAACATCGCATCAGCTTCATTCTCATACGGAAAGATATGTGTCTCCTCGCCCTTTCTTACCGACTTCCACATCGACAGGGTTTTCTCCACATCATTTCCTCGTGTTCTGTGGTCGCGGACCATTCTCCTGAGAAGTCTGCCGTCCATAGTGGATACTTTTACCTGCTGCTCGTCACCGCCGTCCACATACAGCTGGTTCAACGGACTTATGTATATCTTGTACTTATCAGCTTCATCCAGCGCATATGTCATCGCCGGATTGAGAGAATGTATGCCCTCCATTATCAACACATCCGAATCTGCAATCTGAAGATGATTTCCGCGATACTCTCTCTTTCCTGTTCTGAAGTTGAACACCGGCAGTTCTATCCTCTCACCGGAGAGCAGCTTGCACATATCTGTGTTTAGCTTTTCAAGATCCATCGCCTCTATGCACTCAAAGTCATAGTTGCCATTCTCGTCCTTCGGATTATCCTCTCTGTTGACAAAATAATTGTCCGCCGCGATGGCGTGGGGGCTCAATCCCAACGCCATAAGCTGTATACCCAGCCTGTGGGAAAATGTAGTCTTGCCAGCAGAGCTTGGTCCCGATATCAATATTATTCTTCTTTTTTCAGCAGCAATTCTTCTGGCGATCTCATAGATACTGTTGCTCTGCATCACCTCACACACCAGCACCAGTTCCATTCCGCGCCCTGAATCTATCATCGCATTCAGTTTCTCAACTGAGTCAATGCCGACCTTTCTCGCCCATTCCTTCGAAGTTTCTTTCAGGGATGATACACCCTTATCCAGACTTTCTTTGACCATAATAACTACCAACTTCCATTTGTCATATTAACTCAAGAGCCCGCTCTATACACTCCTGTTCATGGCGCAGCTCCAGGCATCGCTTTCTCGCATTATCCGTTTTCGCATGTTCAAGTCCGGATATGATATTGACAAGAGATCGCCTTCTGTCCTCCAGATAATCCTTCAAAACAGCGCTGTGGCTTTCCAGAAGTCTGCGTCCATACTTGAAATATATTTCCTGCAAGTCAGAATTATGTGCGAATCTATCATTTTCAGATCTGGCTATACCGGCTATGTCATTACCGGTTGCATCCATTCCATTCCTGTCATTCCCGGCCCTGACCATGTCATTTGTTTTTTCTTCATTCCTCGAAGATTCGCCCACATCAACGCTCATGACAACATAATATTTGCCTGCATCCACAAGCATCTTCTCATCGGTTATGAACCATCCCTGTTCATGTATATATCTTCTGACATGTTCAAGCTCCGACTGGGGCTGCAGCACGAGCTGTTTTGCGGTGTCCACAACCGTTTTTCCGGCACTTAGTATATCAGTTATTAGTATTCCGCCCATGCCGGCTATTATTATCGAATCTGTCTCCCCTGGCTTTACCGTGTCAAGTCCATCGCCGAGCCTCAGGTCTATCCTGTCATCCATACCCCATCTTGCTATATTTTCCCTTGCTATCGCGCATGGACCCGTCCTTACATCAGACGCTATGACATGATCAGCAATGCCATTTGCCACAAGGTATATGGACACAAATGCATGGTCGCAACCTATGTCACACACGCGTCCGCCGGGCTGCACCATATCCGCAACGGTCTGCATTCTGAGTGACAGCTCTATATTCTTTTTATTTGTATCATCCGCCATTATATTCGCAGAGCCAGCCTTCAATTCCGGCTGGCCCATTCTCCATTTCATTATACATTTATTAGTTGTAGAGGAAATCCTTGAGCTTTCTGCTTCTGTTTGGATGTCTCAGCTTTCTGAGTGCCTTTGCCTCTATCTGACGAATACGCTCTCTGGTTACGTTGAATTCCTTTCCAACCTCCTCAAGTGTTCTAGGCCTTCCATCATCCCATCCAAATCTGAGCTTTATAACTCTCTGCTCTCTCTCTGTGAGTGTGCTGACAACATCATCGAGCTGCTCATGGAGCAGTGTCTGATTTGTAGCCTCAACAGGTGTCGGAATGCTCTCATCCTGAATGAAATCTCCAAGATGGCTGTCCTCCTCCTCACCGATAGGTGTCTCAAGAGATACCGGTTCCTGTGCGATCTTCATGATCTCCTGTACTCTCTCCTTTGGAAGTCCCATAACCTCGCCGACCTCCTCTGGAAGAGGCTCTCTGCCGAGTTTCTGAAGAAGATCTCTGCTGACTCTTGTTACCTTGTTGATGGTCTCAACCATATGAACAGGGATACGGATAGTTCTCGCCTGGTCAGCGATGGCTCTTGTGATAGCCTGTCTGATCCACCATGTAGCGTATGTTGAGAATTTGTATCCCTTTCTGTAATCGAACTTCTCAACAGCCTTGAGAAGTCCAAGGTTACCCTCCTGTATAAGGTCAAGGAACAACATTCCACGGCCAACATATCTCTTTGCAATGCTTACAACAAGACGAAGGTTTGACTCTGCAAGTTTCTTCTTTGCGGCCTCATCACCGGCCTCCATTCTCTTTGCAAGTTCTATCTCCTCCTCTGCGCTTAGCAGTGGTACCTTACCGATATCCTTGAGATACATTTTGACGGGATCCTGGGTAGTACTTGAAATATCCCCTGTATCGGTGAAGTCGATCTTCTCAACCTCCTCCCCCTCTGCGATGACGTCCTCGTCAAGTGCTGGCTCCTCCTCATCCGTATCTGTGATCTGGAGAATATCCACGCCATTTTGCTCAAGAAAATTGAATATCTTCTGCATGGTATCAAGATCCAGTGCAACCTCCTTGAGGTCGTTGAAGTGCTTTATAAGCTCTGTGTCCTCGATAACGTTCTTCTTGCTGTGCGCAATTGAAAGGAGATCCTGAAGTTTCGCATTAAACTTCGCGTTGATCGCCTCATCATCGCTCACCTTTATCATCTCATTCTCATTTGTGTTTGTTGTATCCATTGTACTCATATTATTCCTCCACATTATATTGTTGATCAGATCACAACTCTGAATTTTTCAATTTTCTTTCTGTCTTTTATAAGCTGCTGCACTTTCGTAATGTCATTCTCGCTCTCTAGATGCTTCTTTATACTTGCAAGCTTGATCTTCTTCACCACATCAGTTATGGCTCCGCTAATCTCCTCCTCCGTCATGTCTATGGACAGATCGGTCTGAAGCATGGATGCCACTAGTCTCTGCTCCTCCACATCCTGAAACGTGTTAACTACGATAGCAGGCTCCACCTTGTGCTGCTCCCGGTACTGGGAAAACAGCTTCTCAGCAACAGTCCTGAAAACCCCCGGATCAAAGTCCTCCTCGCTTATAACACCGTCAAGCTTTTCAAAAAGCGATGGCTCATTGACAAGCCATGTAAGCAGCAGTCTAGCTGTTTTATTTTCCCCGACATCTCTGCCCTGTCTTCCATGTGATGCTGTCCCGCTGCCGGTTCCCGAATCAGGGTTCGTCGTCTGTTCCTCAAGCCGGCGCTCCTCTCTCTCCACAACATCTGGTTTTGGGGTTCCCGCCACTCCATAGTCGTGAACCTTCTCCGCAAGAGCGTCCCTGTTTATCACATAAGCACGTGCTATTGCATCTATATAATTATTGCGTTCAAGCGGATCTTCTATATATGAAATCTCTTTCGCCACCTGATTCTGGAACTTGGTGCGCTCCCCAGGATCGCTCTGGTCATACTCCTCAGAATATATCCTGGCAAGGAACATCATTCCACTCTCCGCTTTCTTTATCCGATCCTCAAATGCCTCGCTGCCAAGATTTCGTATAAACTCATCCGGATCCTTGTACGGACGCATATTTATAACTCTCGCACCGACTCCGACCTCACGGAGTATTGCAATGACCTTCTTTGTAGCCGCAACGCCTGCGCCATCACTGTCATATGCCAGATACACCTCGTCGGCATATCTCTTGATTATATTGGCATGTCCAAATGTAAACGCAGTTCCGAGGGACGCCACCGCATTGTCAAATCCCGCCTGATGCATAGATATGACATCCATATATCCCTCACAGCATATAAATCCCTTTCTCCGGCTCCGCCTTGCAATATTCATGGCAAACAGCGTATGACTCTTGTCAAAAACCGCAGTGTCACTGGTGTTGATGTACTTTGGCTTTCCATCGCCCAGCACACGTCCGCCAAATGCTATGACCTTGCCATTGATATCCAGTATCGGGATCATGGCTCTGTTCCAGAACTTGTCCACGCCGCCGTCCTTCTCCGTGATATCCACAAGCCCGGAATTCTTAAGCTGTTCATCTGTATATCCCTTGTTCTTCAGATACCGGTACAGATCATCCCTGTATATATCTGCATATCCAAGGGCAAATCTATTTATAGTTTCATCCGTGAGACCTCTAGTATCACGGAAGTACTCATAAGCCTTCTCTCCCCGCTGTCCATGCTTCAGTATATAATGGAAATATGCCGCCGCAGTCTTGTTCATCTCCTTCAGAGCAATCTTGTACTGCTCTCTGGAACGTTCTTGAGCACTCATGGACTTCTCTGGCAGCTGTATGCCAGCCCTCTCGGCAAGCCGCTCAACCGCCTCCGGGAAATTGAGATTTTCATATTCCATGACAAATGTAAATACATTTCCTCCGACACCGCAGCCGAAACAATGATACATCTGCTTTTCTCTGTTTACCTTAAAAGATGGAGTCTTTTCGTGATGGAAAGGACAGCAGGCCTCATAGTTGCTTCCCTTCTTCTTCAGGCTCGCATAACTGCCAATGACATCCACGATATCATTGCGCGACAAAACCTCGTTTATCACTTCATCCGAATAATACAATCCGCTTCCTCCTCAAACTTTCCAGGACTTAGGTATATATATGCTCTTGAACATCTCTATAGCATAATTATCCGTCATCCCGGCTATATAGTCACACACAACTGTTTTGGGGTCCTCCCCCATATATATCATCTCAACACATTCATTGGTAAGTCTGCTTGCATCCTCGCTGAAATATTCATACAGTATCCTGAGCATCTTATCCGCCTTGATCTCTTCGCTCTTCGCTATCGGGTTTGTGTAGAGATATGTAAACATGTACTTTCTGAGCTTACCAAGCGCATCGCCTATATCTGGCGACATGCTCACCTGGTCCTTGCCCATACTGGTCTTTATGACATCATGTATAAGACAGTTGAGCCTTGTTCTTGTAGTCTTGCCAAGTATATCAGTAATATTCCCAGGAAGATCCTCCTCCTTCAGTATATTGCCCCTTATGGCATCGTCTATATCGTGGTTTACATAAGCTATCTTGTCCGCAAGTCTGACGCACTGTCCCTCTAGAGTATGCGGAGTGCACGATGTCTTGTGGTTCAGTATTCCGTCCCTGACTTCCCATGTCAGATTGAGTCCCTCACCTCTGTTTTCAAGGCGCTCAACCACCCTGACACTCTGTACGTTATGACTGAAATTGTTGCCTGCGCATGATGCAAGTGTGCGCTCGCCAACATGTCCAAATGGCGTGTGCCCAAGGTCGTGTCCAAGTGCTATCGCCTCAGTGAGATCCTCGTTGAGCCTAAGTGACCTGGCGATCGTCCTCGCTATCTGTGCCACCTCCAGGGTGTGTGTAAGTCTAGTTCTGTAATGATCATCTCCGGGGGACAAAAATACCTGTGTCTTGTGCTTGAGCCGTCTGAACGATTTACAATGCAAAATACGATCCCTGTCCCTCTGGTATACCGTTCTCAGATCACACTGTTCCTCCTGCCTGTCGCGCCCCCTTGACTGGTCACTGAATGATGCATAAGGGCTCAAGATCTGATGTTCCTGTAATTCCTGTTCTTCACGTATTGTCATAGTTTTCTCCTATCCACATATACAAACAAAACCTAACAATATCTCTTACAAATCATATTTTATTAGCCGCACATTTTTATTATTCTGTATTTTTTCTCATAATCCTTTTTTTATTTTTCTTTTTTTCAAAGTTTTTTGAAAAAACTAAAAAGTGCACACTCAGACAGCATATTTTTCTCATAGCCTTTATGAATGTACACTTTAATATTTTTTTCAAACCCGCAATATCAATTTTTGCCAAATCTGGATTTATCCTGCGCAATACCGACCTCGCTTCCATCCCTCGCATCTATCATCACAAGCTGTATAGGATACGAGTCGTCATTGCCTCTTTCTCTATCAAGCTGAGCAAACACATACACCGGTATCGCCTCATACTCTCCATCGCCGGTCTTTATCCTGAAATATGTAAGTCTCACATCATTAAACTCCACCTTGTTATATCCGGTGTAATCTGCAAAGTGCTCAGTCATACATTTTTTCAGACTCTCAACAGCTTCATCCCAGCTTATGAGAGAGCCCGCTTCCACCGCATCCTCATCTGAATACATCGGCCATGTACATATAAACGAGACAAGCCCGTCACTGTCAAATGTTATACTGTACTGCGACTTCTCCATATAGTAGTAATTATTCGGATCAAAATTATCCTCATCACTCTGATGAGATATGGTGTCTACACCAAATGCTTCAGGCTGATACAGCGGCTGTCCGCTGACTGCTGCCCCAAAGCTAACTGAATATCCGTTTTTTTCATCCCAACACACCTCCGAACCACCGTTTGCGTCATAGTATCCATATTCCCTGTAGATCTCATTTTCGGAAGTGGCTGCCGCATCCTTAAACCCCCACTTTGCCATATAATCCATAGTCTTTGTCAAAGCCTCGCTCTGGGAAAGTCCACATTTGTTGTCCTCATCGACCGCCGCCCATATCGGGGCATTTCTGTTGATGCCGTCAAGTTCCTCGCTGTCATATGTCATATACGACACATATGTTGCCCCAAGCTTCTGCATATCCTCTGGCACTTCTCTCTCCGTTGCAAGCTGCAGTTCAAATCCCTCATCCGTGGACCAGGACTGGTCAAAGAAATACAATATGTATTCCGTGCCGTCGATCTTACCTATAAAATAGTCACTGCCGTAATCAACCGCTGCCCCTTTATTCTCAAATATTGCGTCCTTCTGGGCCTGGCTCACTTCATCTTTGAGATCGTATGGATACTCAAACACTCCATCTTCCTCATCAAATATATTTTTTAATATAGTCTCTCTATCTGCCACGCCGATCTTGCCCATTGTGAATTTTTTCACATACATCCTATCTGCATCTGGAATCTTTATCTTGTCCGTCTTTATACATGCCGACTCTACGGTTCCGCAGTTATCCGCAGGAATGTCTATGTCAGCACTTCCCGGTATTCCCAGTGTTCTCGCAATTCCACTCACACTGTCGTCATTTTCTGTAGTAGCTTCCGTGGTTTCATTTACAGTCGGAGCATCGCTTCCACTGCTGTATTCCTTCACATCATCCCCCTCTATAACCGACACATTTGTTCCTGTGCTGTCATCTGCCTTATCTCTACATCCACTGCATGCCAGCACCATGCACAGTGCCGCAGCGCATACCATCCATCTTCGCCTCTTCATATTTATCCTCCCTACTTTCCTTCACCAAGGTAAACTGATATATAATCATACTTCTGCGAATATCCATCATCGTTGGATATCGACATATATGAATCTTCTATCTCACTCTCATCTACAAGGAAATACACCTTCAGATCGTGTTTCTCGCCGTCCCTGTTCATGGTTATTCCTACGTCCACAAGATCCGCTTTCTGTCCATCGATCTCTGCATATACCGGCGATGCAAATGTCACCGATCTGCTGTTCTGTGCACTCACATCCTCTCCTGAATAAAAATAATTTGTTGTCACTGGAGGCTGCAGCTCATTGGACTCATCTATCTCTCCTCTGTCCAGGTAGAAAGAAAGTGTATCAACTACCCCATCTTTACTGTATGAAACATCACTCTCATATGTCATGTCCACAGTAACAAGCCTAAGACTGCTGTCGTTATAGTCTCCCCAGCCTGCAAATTCATCATCAGATGTCTCTACAAGTCTCCTGCACCTAAAAGTCTTGAACTTTCCATTTGCGTCCACAAGGCTGCTGTCCAGGCCGCCGAACCAATACACGATGTCCCTTTCCGGTATATCACCGATATTGTCATTTATCTCTATATCGTTGACTGTCATCTTATATCCTGATCTGAAAAACTGTTCTTTCAGATCCACGCATGAAAATGTATCTTCTTTCAAGGTCGCGCTGGCTGCTGTATCATCTGTTATTCCAGAATCGTCATATACAAATTCTCCCACAAAAGTCCATTTTGAAGGATCTTCACCTATAGCTTCATTTACCGACATTCCCTCGATAACTTTATCCAGATCCTCGTCCGTGATCGCGCGGCCTGCATATATGGTTATGATGATTGATTTCTCTTTTATCGGAATATATACCAGCTTGTTGAAGGAGTAATCTACACCGCCCCTCTCAAACAGCAGACACTCGTACTCCCCTGCTTTCAAAGTCCTGGCATTTGCAATATCCCTGTTAACCACGTCATACGATTCGCCGTCCCACTGGGATGCCGCCACCGATATTCCCATGTCCGGATCCCCATTATCATATTTATCTGCCTCAAAGCGGATCATACCGGCAGGCAGATAACTGAAATTTATCTCAACATATCTTCCAGCAGGATTTATACTATATGAATAGCCATCACTTCCGACCACGGAATACTCATCTGCAGAATCATATTTTTCTACAGTCTTTTCCTTCTCAACATCAGTTTTCTCTTCAGCATTGTCACCCATCGTACCAAAGTCTTCCGAGACTTTTTCCTGTGAGGCACCATCCTTATTCACCTGTATCGTGCCCGTCGCAGTATGTCCATCCTGACTGACCGTAAATTTGTATATCGTGACAGCAGCATGTATCGACACCGGGATCAAAATCACCGCAAATATGAGTATCGCAGCCACACGGGCAAACCGTCTAAACTGCCCATATTCTTTTTTTAGTCCCGTCTGGCCTTTTATTGTCTCAGAATCTTTCGTATTCTCATAATCTTTTATTCCAAGCAGGATCCTCTGTTTTCTGTCCTCATACTCTGCCGAAAATACATGAACACTCTCATTATCCGGATCATTCTGTGTGCTTTTTTGTGCACTATCCTGTATATATTCCTGCTTTTTCTTATTCTCCATACAGCATCATCTCCTTCACAAGTAATTTGTGTGCCCGGCTGACAGCTCTCTCATACTTCTTTCTCACAGCAGATTCCGACATATTCATGATCGCCGCCGTCTCCCTCACACTGAGCTGCCGCTCCGCTCTGAACCTTATCACCAGTGCATCGTCATCCGAGAGCTTCCCCATCACAGCATCCAGGATCTGTCTGTTCTCAACAGTCTCGGTCATATCACTCTGTCCGACAGAACCGCCACCCTGCCAGATCATATTTTCAAAGACATCAGCTGATTCGGAATCTCCTGAAAACGCACACACCTTCTCAGTAGCTTTTTTGTTCTTTCTGTACATATCTATGGCAATACTTTTTGCGATCCTGGTTATGTATGCAGCCCTCTTCTCCTCAGACATCCTCCGCACGGTATCTCTGTGTCTGATTATCCGAAGAAAGGTTTCCTGAACCGCCTCCTCTGCCTGCCATTTATCTCCCAATATGACATTTGACAATCTGAAAATCTTCTGCTCATACATGTTGTAATATTCTTCTATAAGTTCACTGTCTTTTTTATCTTTATGCATGATCTCCCTGTTCCTTTTTCGTGTTCTATCCAAAACACATTTTTGAAATACCATATAGGCATGTCCTTTTGAACGTTCACTATATATAACGAATAGATTACCACAAATGTGACATCTTTTTTTATTTTGTCCAAACTTTATTCTGATGCTCACACAATTCTTATTCTCACACAAAAAGGACAGTCACATCCTGCTGTGAGATCCACTGCAAAATATGACTGTCCCTTTATTCCCTTAGTTTATTGTGTTTAATTTTTGTTGATCTTTTTTACTCTTTTGTTTATTCTACTTCATAAGCCCCTGATCGTTCAGATCTGTTGCCATATCCAAAAGACTGAAATTCTTCCATGTATCATCCTTGTAAACGATACCTCCCTTGTCATCACAACTGTCTATCCACTCCTGCTTTGTCTTCTCAAGTTCTGTGTCCACCTGAGATTCCGCGGTTTGGTAAGCGAAGCTCTCTAAAATATCACTGTCATGATCGGTTAATACCGCAATGGCATAATATGCATTCTGGGACTCATATACCTCTGTGCACTTGCCTGCTGTGAGTTTGTCCATAACATCGTTCATATCGTCCGAATATCCGCCCACATAACTCTGTTTCTCCTCTGAGTAGCTGTCCACGCCATATTTCTTGGCAACCTCTTTGGCATCTGCACCGCTGTTGATCTCCTTTACGGCTGTCTCTGCCTTCGACTTCATATCAGCAAGCTCCTTGTCTTCAAGATTTTCATAATTGCCACCGTCATCAGTCATTGGATTGCCATCATCGTCTAGCTTAACCTTTGGGAATGTTAGATAGTATATCTTCTGAAAATTGTAATCCTTATACTGCTTCTTGATGTCGGCGGTCAGCTTCTTTCCAAGTTCGTTACGTGTGTTTGTCTCTATCTTGTTCATTATAGAGGTGTCATTGAACACTGAGTCAATCAGCTCATCGCTTATTCCATATTTTTCACGAACTGACTTCGGCACATACGAAGTGAAATCACTGATCAGTCTGTCTCTGGTATTCTCATCATCTTCCGTGAACTCCATTCCTGCATCCTTAGCTGCATCCCCTGCCATCTTGGTCTCCACGATATTATCTATAACCGTCTGCTTGTACTTATCCTCATCATTTTTGATATCATCATACTGAACCGTTCCTGACAGTATCTCAAGTATACTGTGCAGCATGAGTTCACCTTTACCTATATTATATTCACCAACAGTCATGACCGCATCACTGCTGTCTGTACCGCTCGCCTCACTCTGTGACTTGCTTTCCGATGCGCTTCCAGTCGTATCTGATGTACTTCCACATCCTGTCAACATAGACAGTCCAAGTACCACCGCACATATACAGCTTGTCAATCTTAATCTCTTCATAATCTACATCCTCTGAATTCTAGATTTCTCTATTTATTATAAACTGAAATCCATGTGCTACCTAAACCGTAAACCCCCAGTTTCCGAAGCACATGTTCCTCACTTGTTATCGCCCCTATTCACTATCTCCTTCAAAATAGCTACTTAATATTGTCTTTATCGTCCCCGCCTTCATCTTCATCAAGGAGCTCGTCTAGATCATCATCATTGAGATCCTTTTCATCTAACTTCAGTCTGGTGATATCGACAAGCTGTTTTGTGACCTTGCCCACTGTGCTGTCATCATCTTCCTCATCTGTCTCAACAGCTTCTCCATCCGGATTCTCTATCTTATCGTACAGTCTCACTACAACCATGGAACTTGCATACGCAATGACTCCTATAAGTATAATAAGCCATAACACCCATGTGTAATAGAGGATCTTATTGTTTGACGCATAGAGCGCTATAGGCAGTACCCATATAAAAAACATATAGAACCATGATCCAAGATTCGCAATACATATCAGAAATGAGTTCTTTATATAGTTACCTGTCGTGTTCTCATATCTGGCCACCATCGGGAAAAGCATTGGAAGTGTAAAACTGAGGAACACTGCCTCAAGTGCCATAAGTCCGAGGATCAGTGCGTATCCCAGGCCTCCCATCGAAAACGAAAGTACATATTCCACATACATCGCTGCCAATATGACCAATATGACAAGCCACACCTTGGTGGCCGGTTTGAAGTTCTTCTTAAATGCAGACCAGTAGCTCTTCCATACCGGTCCCTCCTGATCCTTCACAAGCTTTGTTGTAAAGGCATACATAGCAGTAGTTGCCGCTCCTATGGTAAAAATGGGAATACTTGTGATTATAAACAAAATATTGATTATAAATAAGTCTCCGAATTTCTCCAGCTTCTGAAATATATTTGTTTTGATATTTCCATTCTGTGCCATATGTTCTCCTCAAAAAATACAAGGCACACAATTGCTTGTGTACCTTGTGTGATAAATATTGTATATTGTTGCAATTAACCCTTTACAGCTCCACTTGTCATACCAGCAACGATATTCTTTGCCAGGCACAAGTAAACTATGATAACTGGGAGGATTGAACATGCGATGAACATGTAAACCTGACCCATATCAAACTTAAGGAAGTCAGCTCCACGAAGAAGTGCTATCAGGATAGGCAATGTCTTCTTGTTGTCTTTCTTAAGAATAAGAGCTGGTGTGAAGTAGTTATTCCAGCTTGAAACGAATGAGAAGATCGCCTGTACTGCAATAGATGGCTTCATAAGCGGAAGCGCTATCTGATTGAAGATACGGAACTCTCCTGCACCGTCTATACGTGCTGACTCAAGCAGCTCCTTCGGAAGTCCTGCGTCCATGGACTGCTTCATGTAGAAGAATACTACAGGTGAAGCAATTGCTGGAACGATCAGCGGAATAAAGCTGTCCATAAGTCCCATCTTGTCAACCAACTGAACGAAACCTAATGCAGTTACCTGTGTAGGGATCATCATGATTGCAAGTATGAATGTGAATATTACCTTCTTCAACTTGAAGTCGTATGCATAGATTGCAAACGCTGTTACTGTTGAGAAGTATGTACATAAGAATGCTGTGCATGCAGCAACTATAAAACTGTTAAGCAAACCTGTAAATATAGGCTGTGAACCATGGATAATATTTTTGAAGTTCTGAGCAGCATATTTACTTGGAATCATGGTGAATCCACGATTAAGTTCAGCATTCGATCTTGTCGCATTTATAAAAAGTACATAGAACCAGAACAGACACAGAATTGATATAATAACGAATACTGTATACGCTATCACTCGTCTCGTCTTGACTGGCAAACCTTTTTCTTTCTTTCCGTCCATATTCATCCCCCTTTCTATTTCTCGGTCTGCTTATTCATTTTGAATACAATCATACTCAAGATACCGGTTACAATGAACATGAATACGGAAAGGGCACCGCCCATACCATAATTCTTACTGAACAAGTGCTTGTTCAGAGCCATGATAAGTGTCATGGTTGTGTTCTTCGGTCCACCTGCACCGTTTGTCAGGATCTGCGGAACATCGAACATCTGGAGACCACCGATAAGAGATGTGATCATAACATATATCAAGATAGGTCTCAGTATAGGAAGTGTGATCTTGAAGAACACCTGGTTAGATGTAGCTCCATCCACCTCGGCCGCCTCATAAAGTGATGTGTCAATTCCAAGCATACCTGCCAGAAGAAGAATCGTTGTATTACCAAACCACATCAAGAAGTTCATGAATGCAACAAGTGTTCTTGCTGAACCTGTATGTCCAAGGAAATCGTATGGACTTCCCTCAGCTACTACTCCCATGCTCTGTAACATGCCATTGATAGGGCCAACCTTGGAGAACAGAGCAAAGAACAGCATCGCAAAAGCAGATGCCATGATCAGGTTTGGAAGATATATAACTGTCTGGAAGAATGCCTTACCCTTGAGTTTCAGGCTTGGGTTAGCAAACCATGATGCAAGGAGAAGTGATATAAGGATCTGTGGAATGAATCCCATGATCCACATGATCATTGTATTTCCTAAATATTTCCAAATGTCGCTACCAGAAAACATTGTTTTATAGTTATCCAATCCCACCGGGTCAGGACCAATTTCCATAATTCCATCAAAGAAGTGCTTGAAAAAACTGTTATAGATAGTTGAGCACAGAGGAACCAACTGGAAAATTATGAAAACAACCGCAAACGGAATCAAGAAAAAGTATCCCCAACGGTTATAGCGTACTACATTGCCTTTTTTACTTTTCATTCTATAACCTCCCTAGTCAAATCTGTATGAGCATAAAAAACGTGCCTGTCTGGCACCTGCCAGACAGGCACGCGTATAATACTATGCTTGTGTTATACAGACCTATTATTGATTACTCTACTGTGATTGCTGGATACTTTGTAGCAACATCCTGCTTGAATGCCTCAATAGCCTCATCATATGTAGCGTACTGACCTGAGAAGTAATCCTTCATGATCTTCTGGAATGACTCGTTACATCCCTGATCGTAAGCTGAAAGGTTTGAAAGATCAATCTTCTCAACATTCTCTGTGAATAATCCGAATGGGTTCTGTCCACCAAGAACTGAGAATCCAAATGAATCATCTGATGCTAAGCTTGACAGAACGTTCTTATTGTTTATACAATCACTATCCTTTGAAACGATATCCTTAAGGATTGTCTCATCTGTTGTCATCTTTCTCATGATATCAGCAACAAGTGTTGGGTTGTCTGTACCTGTAGCTGCACAGATCCATGTACCGCCCCAGTAGAATGCCTGAGGTCCTTCTGTTGCGCCCCAACCGCCTGCATGTGCGATTGACTTCTCATCATCCTGACCCATTGAGAAGTTGATCAGCCAAGCTGGTCCGAAGTATGCGAATACCTTACCGTCTGGATAGAATCCTGCTGACCACTCATCGCTCCAAAGGTCACCAGTTGTTGTCTGTCCAGCTTCGTATGATGCCTTCTCTGCATCTGCCCAAGCCTTGAACTGTGGATCGATGTTGAGCTTGCCATCCTCAACCCACTTGCTTGATACGTTGTTTGAATATACACGGTATGAGTCATTAACTGTTGCTGTGAGCTTGTAACCCTTAGCTGCTAACTCTGAACCTGTTGCATAGAATGTATCCCAATCTGATACGTGCTTCTGAACCTCTGCAGGATCATCTGATCCCCACATATCCTTTGCGATTTCTCTGTTGTAGATAAGAACACCAGGTGTTGACTGCCATGATACACCCTTAAGTACTCCGTTTGAATCCTCAAGAATCTTCTTTGTGTAATCATACTGGTTAGCAAGTTCATCATCTGTGATACCAAGATCTGATACTGCCATTGTGTAATCTGTATCACTGTACTTAAGTGCGTAATCAGCCTCTACGAGGAAGATATCGATCTTGTCATCTGCTGATGCATCTGCCTGCTTAAGTAACTGCTGATCCAGGTTGTTCTGGTATGCATTGTCATTGTTTGGTGTGATTGTCCAAACAACGTCTACATCACCAATCTTACCATGTGTTGCATCAACCTCTTCGTATCCTGGATAGTGATCTGTAATTCTTGACTTGAACTCCTCGTTCCAAGCGTAGATGTTAAGAACCTTGCCCTCATCACTGCCGCTTACTTCTGCCTCTGAAGTAGCATCTGATGCGTCGTCCTTTGCTGCCTCTGTTGTTGTGTCGTCCTTCTTAGCCTCTGTTGTTGCGTCATCATTACCACCACAAGCTACGAGTGAAAGTCCCATAGCACATGCTAATGAAAGAACTAATGCCTTCTTGAATTTTCTCACAAAAAAACCCTCCTTAAAAAATATAATCTTTTACTCAAATGTGGCAACTTGCCAAACCCCTTTCATACCGGCTAGGCAACCAATAATCAGTCATCTGTCAATTTAGCCAACTTTCGAGTTTGTTTTATGAACTTGATAAGCAATTTTACTAATCGTTGCTAACAGTTCATTACCCATTTTACATCGCTTTTCCTTAGCGACAATGTCATTATAGGACATATTAGACAATAATGCAAGTACTTTTTTCGCTTTTTTATGGTAAATTTGTAAATAACTCAGCTAAATAGCCTTATTTAACCCTGCTGCCTATGTATTCTTTGATCAAATCCGCCTCTTTTTGTGGATTATATACAATCAAGCGGTCAGGACCAGACATTTCGGTCATCTCTACATTGCTGTGCGACTCTGCATATTCTTTATAGTATGAATTGTATGTGCCAGCAGGGTCTTCCTCGGAATTTTGCACCAGATCTTCGTATGTCTCCAGTGTATCATCATCCTGATGGAGAAACGGATCTGTAAAAGGATTGCAGTATATCATATACATAGGTGTATTTTGTGGAAAACCAAGTGCAGCCACCTTGTTAGCATTTTTCACAAGGTTCTTGTCCTCATTGTACATACCCTGGGTATAAAGTCCCTTTTCAATAATGGCATTTCTCCTATCCATCTGATCCTTTGTGTATATATTGTAGGAATTATCAGGCAGCACACTGTCTGAAAGTCTCTGTCCGCCAATCTTGACAAGCTCAAGCATGATTTTATTTTCAAACGAACAATATGCATCCTCATCCATTCCCTCATACTGATCTGGGAAATACATCTGGAGTCCCACTATCGCCTCCACCTCGTCAGGATACTCATCTGCCCAATCCACAGCCAATGTTCCGCCGCTCTTGCTCGCCACAAGTATATATGAAGTTCTTCCTGTGACAGTCTTGACTGCCGCTCTTGTCTCGGCCAGCATTGAGTCTATGTCCTTCGGCGCATCCCAGTCATCACTGTAGCCACTTCCGCTCCTGTCCACATATATGAGTTCATAGTCAGAAAGTTCATCGAACAACGGTTCAAGTGCTATAGAATCATCTGCAGTCTTATTCGAGTGTATGAACACAAGAGCATGCTTCGCTGTTTCATCTCCCCTATGTACGACATGTATCTCATGTCCGTCTATCTCCACCATCTGTCCCGGAGGGGTCATATACTTCTCCTCTTCCTTAAGTGCTTTCCTATGTTTTACATTTGCATAGATAAGCACGCTGCCAAGTGTCACGATAGTCGCCAGCAGGACTATCCCCACGGCCTTAAGGATCATTTTCCCCAGTTTCTTTCGCTCTTTATTCTTTTCTTCCTTTGTCATACCCATGCTCACCGACTTCAGCGGCTCATTATGCGCAAGTTTCGGGATCATCTTCTCCCCCCCGGCTGTCGCACTCTTCTTTTGTGCATTTCTCTCGTTAACTTTCTCATTGCTTTTTCCATTTGTTTTCTTGTCAATACTCATACCCGCGCTTTTACCTCTATCTATTTTTAGTAATTGTGTCCAATTTTATATGGCACAGCATAATACAATCTATCATATACCAACAAATGTTAAAAGTAAATAAATTCTAATTTACCTCGGTTTACTTATATTTTTCTTTATGCTACTATCAAATACAGAACAGGCAAAAAGTCTTTCTTAAATAATATAGAAAGGACATAACATCAAATACTATGTCAGGAAAGAACAAGAAATCAAAGAATAAGCGCTCATCCTCCAACTCGCAGGTAAAGCCGGAGGCTCTGGCTAAACAGACGAAACAGGCAGTTCAGGATGTGCCAGCAAAACAGACGAAACAGGCTGCTCAATCCGGGCTGCAGGAAAACAGGGACATCAAGGCAGCCGATTACCAAAAGTGCAAGCAAAAGGCTAACAGCAAGCCGGAAACAAATGGCAAATCCGAACCCGATATCAAGTCAAAATCAACCGGCAAAATAGAGGTTGCCACAGAGAACCAGCCAGTGAAATTCCGCAGGATAAGCGTAGAGGGTGTGGACGACCGAATGCCCCACAGCAAACCGGCGAAGAAAAGCCTCCATGCTGACAGCAACCTTGATATGCTGGGAATGAGTAAAAAGCAGCGCCGTGCTGCCAGAAAAGAGCTCTATCAAAAGAACACAGAGGGAATGTCCCGAAGGGAAAAGTTCTCCTATTTCTTTGACTATTACAAATGGAGAGTGATAACTCCTATCCTTGTCGTTGCATTTTTATGTTATCTCGGGGGCACCATATACATGAACAAAAGACCAGTCGCCCTGGGGTTTGTCGTGTTGAACGCACAGGATGCAGACATTGTCAACCTGTCATTTGAAGATGACTATATTGACCACTTCGGCATAACCGGCAGCTATCAGTTCAAGGAGTCGGTCGGACTCGATATCGACTACGACTATTACCTCGAGCACTCCGAATACGTCCAGACCAGCAATAGCACCGACTACAGCATCCTGTCATCGGACTGTGATCTCGGATCTTATGATGTAATAATCAGCAACGCCACAGGAGTTAAGTACTGTGCAGCTCAGAACATAGCAAAACCCTTAAAAGGTTATCTGAGCGAGGACGCATACGCCAAGCTCGAACCTTATATGGTAGAATTTAACGATCCAAACGGAACAGCAAGAACATACGCCATCGATATCAGTGACACACAGTTTGCAAAGAATCTGGATACCGGATACGCAGATGTATACGTAGCATTTCCGGGAGTCATAGACAGAAATTATACCAACTCACTCAGGTTACTGAATTATGTCCTCGGCATAGATCTAACCGAATAATAGATCACTGTAAATCATATAAAAGGAAAAACGCATGATGCATTTGCCTCCCGTCACACGGAAAGGATAAAATACATCATGCGTTTTTCGTTTGCTCATGTCAATATATTTTATTATATATATTTTTGGGGATCTGCCGCTATCAGTCCTCAGAATCCATATTCATAACCTGTCTCTTTCTTGCAAGCTCGTCATTAGCAAGATACTCATCATATGTAGTCTGCTTGTCTATGAGACCGGTGTTTGTTATCTCTATAATTCTATTGGCTGTCGTCTGTACAAACTGGTGATCCTGTGAGGAGAACAATACGACTCCAGGGAACTTGATAAGTCCGTTGTTGAGCGCTGTGATAGACTCCATATCCAGATGGTTTGTAGGCTCATCAAGGATCAGAGTGTTTGAACCCATGATCATAAGCTTTGACAGAAGGCATCTAACCTTCTCTCCTCCTGAGAGGACTTTGACCTTCTTAACTCCATCCTCACCTGCAAAGAGCATTCTTCCAAGGAAACCTCTTACATATGTGGCATCCTTCTCATCTGAATACTGAGTGAGCCAGTCTACTATCACAAGGTCGTTGTCGAACTCCTTGGTATTGTCCTTAGGGAAATATCCCTGTGAAGTTGTAACACCCCACTTGTAACTTCCCTCATCAGGCTCCTCCTCGCCTGCAAGTATCTTAAAGAGCATGGTTGTTGACTTTGTATTTGGTCCTACAAATGCTATCTTGTCGTCATGTCCAACTGTGAATGAGATATCATCTAGAAGCTTCTCACCGTCAACTGTCTTAGAAATATGTGACACGGTAAGCACTTCATTTCCGATCTCTCTCTTAGGTCTGAAATCGATATATGGGTACTTTCTGCTCGATGGCTTAATATCATCCAGCTCGATCTTCTCAAGAGCACGCTTACGTGATGTCGCCTGCTTGGACTTTGAAGCATTTGCCGAGAATCTCTGAATGAACTCCTGGAGCTCCTTGATCTTCTCTTCCTTCTTCTTATTCGCTTCCTTCATCTGCTTGATCATCAGCTGGCTCGACTCATACCAGAAATCGTAGTTTCCTGCGTAGAGCTGGATCTTGCTGTAATCTATATCTGCTATATGTGTACATACCTTATTAAGAAAATATCTGTCATGTGATACAACGATGACTGTGTTCTCAAAGTTGATGAGGAACTCCTCAAGCCATGCAATAGCATCCATATCAAGGTGGTTAGTAGGCTCATCTAGAAGAAGTACATCTGGATTGCCGAAAAGAGCCTGTGCAAGAAGTACCTTGACCTTGAGTCCGCCGTCCAGATCCTTCATCAGGCTGTAGTGATACTCTGTGCCTACACCAAGACCATTCAAAAGTGTTGAGGCATCTGACTCAGCCTCCCAGCCGTTCATCTCAGCAAATTCAGCCTCAAGCTCTGCCGCCTTTACTCCATCCTCATCTGAAAAATCTTCCTTCATATATATAGCGTCTTTCTCCTTCATAATCTCGTAGAGGCGCTTATTTCCCATAATTACTGTGTCAAGCACTTGATAATCATCATACTTGTAGTGATCCTGCTGAAGTACTGAGAGTCTCTCTCCGTCATTCATGGTCACATCACCCTTTGAAGGCTCTATCTCTCCTGAGAGTATCTTTAGGAATGTCGACTTTCCGGCACCATTTGCACCGATGAGTCCATAACAATTGCCCTCTGTGAACTTGATATTCACATCCTCGAACAAAGCTTTCTTACCAAATCTCAATGTTACATTATTAGCACTAATCATTGACGTATATACCTTTCACTATTTGTTCTGTCTGCGTCCGCAGACGTCTCCATTATCAGTGATTAAGTATATCAATACATACCTTTGGTGTCAACTTTACTTTATGTACAGGGCTGACACATTTGTCACGCATCAGCCCTGCTCTTCCATCGTCATTTACGCTTTTCCGCTTTTTATTTGAGATTTCTGACTATCGGATCATACAGATCAAGTTCGCAGTGCTCTGTGTCTGTAAAATGATCACAACTCAGACAGCTCTTGCCTGTCACATCATTTGTGTGGCCCTTGCATGAACACCTCTTCTCATATGCACTGCATCTCTCTGCTACTTCCTTGTAAGTTTCTGCTGAACTTCTCATATCAATCTCTCCTTTGCTCTGTTTGCTATACATTTTTCTACTGCCCTATTATTATCTGCATTTTTCACCACCATATTCATATAAGATCAGATTTTCGATCTTCGCCATATCTTTGCCATTCAGATGTTTGAATTCTTGACATTGCACTATATATTAAGTACAATCAGAAATAAAAATTTTTAAATGATTGGAGATGAAATTTTGGGCGTGGGTTCCATAATAAACATTATCATTTTGGTGGTGCTGGTAGCACTGTCAGCATTCTTTTCTTCAGCTGAGACAGCTCTTACAACTGTCAGCAAATTTTCTCTGAGATCTCTTGCCGACAACGGCAACAAAAGAGCATCAAGGGTTCTAAAGGTCACTGAGAATTCAAGCAAGCTGATAAGCACTATTCTTATAGGCAACAACATAGTCAATATATCGGCATCATCTCTCACAACTACCTTTGTCACAAAGGCTTTTGGAAGCGCCGCAGTCGGAATCGCAACAGGTATCCTCACACTCGTTGTTCTTCTCTTTGGCGAGATCACTCCAAAGACTATTGCACAGAGATATAACCTGAAGATATCACTACTGTATATTGACATAATCCAGTTCCTCATGGTTGTTCTCACGCCTGTGATATTTATTGTAAACAAAATTGCAGATTTTATTTTCTGGGTAATAAGGCTTGACAAGGACGGTGGGAACCAGAAGATGACCGAAGACGAACTCATAAGCATGGTAAACGTCAGTGAGGAAGAGGGTGTCATCGAGGGCAAGGAAAAAGAAATGATAACCAACGTTGTGGACTTCGGAGATTCCATCGCCCGGGATGTCATGATACCAAGGGCAGACATGACGATCGCATCTGTGGATATGGCATACGAGGATCTGCTGAATCTGTACATGGAAGTTCCATATACCAGAATTCCTGTGTATGAGGATTCAAGGGACAACGTGATCGGCATTCTCCATGTGAAGGACTTATTCTTCTACAAAGCAACACATAACATCAACAATTTCAGTGTGCGCAATATCATGAGAAAGCCACTGTATGTATATGAGTATCAGAAGACAAATGATCTTCTGCACTCCATGAAGTCCGATTCCAACACAATGGCGATAGTACTCGACGAGTACGGCATTTGCATCGGACTGATAACCATCGAAGATCTCATCGAAGAAATCATCGGAGATATCAAGGACGAATATGACATAGAGGAGCACAACAATATCATCAAGATCGATGATGATCATTACAACATAGATGGATCTATCAAGCTTGATGACTTAAATGACGCACTTGAACTAAACATAGAGTCCGAGGATTACGATTCTCTCGGAGGTTACATCACAGAGCTTTTGGACCACATTCCATCAAAGGGTGAATCCGTTACAGACAACGCCTGCATATACAAGGTTATCGAGATGGATAAAAAACGAGTTGCCAGAGTGCTTGTGACAATGATGCCAAAGGCACACAATGATAACGAAGAATAAATGCAGATTTTTCAAATAACTACAAAACAAACGGCTATGTGAATGATTCCATAGCCGTTTGCTTTGCGCAATTTCACCAATTTCACAATTTTATATGTTTTATCGTAAAACAACCTTGTAATGTAGTTTTGAATACTATATAATATGTCATGTTGGCTTTAACATAGCAATTTGCGCATTTGGCGCAGCGATACAGACATACTACTATCCAAATATAACAAGAGGTGTCTACATGGATAAAAAGACTAACATAAAAGATATAATATCAATGGCCGGAGGCCTTGATTACATAAACCCGAAGGATATCCCGTCGATCGACCTGTACATGGATCAGCTAACAACATTCATGGAGGATCAGCTTGGCAAGAATAGGCGCAACGACGAGGACAAGGTGATGACGAAGACAATGATCAACAATTACACCAAGAACAACCTCCTCCCATCGCCCAACAAAAAGAGATATTCCAAGCAGCACTTGATACTGCTCATATATATTTATTACCTGAAAAATATGCTCAGCATAAATGATATACAGACACTGCTGCAGCCACTTATTGACGGATATTTCAACGCGAACAAGGACGGCAAGGATATATCAGATATATACGCCCATCTCTATGAACATCTGTCGCAGCATTACGGTGACATCATAAAGGACATTGTGAGAACTGCCAACAAGGCGGATGCGATGTACGATCCTGAGAAGGATTCATATCTCCATGACCTGAGCATGATATCATTGCTGTCCGTAGACATATACGCCAAGAAGAAATATGTTGAGCACCTTGTAGATAAACTGAGACTCGAATCCGAGGACGAGGCACGAGTTCAGGCACAGAAAACACAAAAAGTACAGAAAGCAAAGGAACAACAGGCTGCCACCAAAAAGTCCAGACAGCAGGCTGCCGCAAAGTCAGCAAAAAACCAGCAGAGCAGACCTTCAGGCGACAAATAATTCATATAATAAATAAAAAATGCCGGCACAGATATGCATGAGGTACCCCCTCAATATGCATTATCCGTGCCGGCATTTTTTATTTCTGACTGTCGTCCTTCTTGTCAGGCTGCTGAAAACTCTTCATTCTGGAGAATACCAGCTCATATCCATCCTTGCCATAGTTCAAAGATCTGTTGACTCTGCTTATTGTAGCTGTGGACGCTCCAGTCTTCTCCGCCACCTCGAGATATGTATTATCCTCTTTCAGCATCTTTGCCACTGCAAACCGTTGTGCTATAGATAACAGCTCATTCACCGTACAAACATCCTCAAAGAAATTAAAGCACTCTTCCTCTGTCTCCAATGTAAGTATTGCCTCAAACAGATCCTGTACTGCTTCTGTGTGTACTGTTTTTCCCATAATCAAGCTCCTTTATAACTTTCACAACTTTAGTGTGATAAAGTAGTTATACTATATACCACTTTTTTATAATTTGCAATCCTTTTTGATCCACACTGAAAGTCCTCGTCTGTTCACATAGAACTCACCGCAGCCTTCTTCGTCTATCTTTATATCATACTTGGCATTGCCCATAACGTCAGCGAAATGTGCGCCAGCAAACTGTCTGCCGACATACATCCTCTTGGTTCCGCCAACGCCGTCTGACATAACAACTGCCAGTCCAGAATCTTTATGTTCCTCATCGCCCTCTCTAGTCCAGCCAACCACGTCGCTGTGATCAAAATAATCATGCTGATTACCATAGGCGTATTTCTTTCTGAGTTTCAAAAGCTTGTTTAATATAGTCTTCTTGGACTTAACCTTTATCTGCGGTATTCCGGCATAATCACCGATGTACAGGCACGGATACCCTTGCTGTCTGAGCAGAACAACCGCGTATGCCAGAGGCTTGAACCAGTCCTCAACATACGACTCAAGTATTCCTCCAACCTGCGATTCGTGGTTGTCAACGAACGTAACTGCCTTCTCTGGATTGCTCATCATCAGTGATCCCTTGAGAAGATCCGCCATGTTATACGCTCCATCGGCAACTGACGCATCGTGGAAGTTGAAATGCAAAGGCACATCAAACAGAGCCACCTGATCATCCGTTGCCTTTATATATCCATTCAGATAATCCACATTCCAGTGCCAGAAATCTCCCACTGCAAATATGTCTTTATGTATAAACTCAGGTGCATCCTCAGTAGTCTTCTTCCTTGATGTCACTGGTATATCAGAAACCGCTGCAACAAAGTCCTTTATAAACCATGCCGGTATAGCCTCAGCCTCCTGAAATCTGTATCCATCCACATCTGTATTCTTCTCATACCACTGCGCCCAGCTCATGAGCTCATCATAAACTTCCTGATTGTAGAAATCTATCTCGCTGCCAATGATATAATCATACTTTGAAAATTCCTTCTCTGCCTCCTCAGGATTTCTTCCCTCAAGCGCGCACACACGCTTTCTGAATTCGTCCTGCTGCCAGTCTATTCCCGCAAAATGCTTCCAGTTCCACTTGAACTTTGAATATTTTGTCTTTCTACCTGGGAATGTGAACTTTGAAAGTGCACCCACTGTCTTTTTGTTCCCTATCATCTGTGGAATATCCTTGGAATTGAAGTCCGCAGCTGTCACCTTCTCTATCTTATCTGCACCGAGCTTCTGTCTCACTGCCACATCTGCATACACATTGATACCCTCAGCCTTCATAGCCTTGATGGCTGCCAGATATTCTTCCTTCGTTCCATACCGGGTTCCCACTGAACCCTTCTGATCAAACTCACCCAAATCGTACAGATCATAAGGTGCATAACCCATATCCTCTTTGCCCTGTGCCCCCTTTGTTGCAGGCGGAAACCATACAGCCGTAGCCCCCATCTTCTTGAGTGCAGCAGCATCCTCTGCTGCTTTCTTCCACAAATTCTGGCTATCGGTCGTATTTGCTGTAAAATACTGAACCAAAAGTCCGTTATCCTTCATCTCAATACCTCCGTTTTTGGCATTTAATCACCCTTATGAATCATTATATCAAATCTGAATATATGAGTAAAGACCGACAGACAAAAACAGTTCGGGACTTCACTCGTCAAAAGGAAGTCCCGAACTGTTTTTATATAGTATAGCATTCATACGAAAAGCAATCATAATAGCGTCTGCGCATATCATAAGCAGTCATCGGCTAAAGCCCTATGACCATTTATAACATATTAAAGATTCTTTATTCTCTCTATAGCCTCAACTGTATTCTCGTATGTTCCGAATGCTGTGAGTCTGAAGTATCCCTCACCGCTTGGGCCAAATCCTGAACCTGGAGTTCCGACTACATTTGCGTTCTCAAGCAGGTAATCGAAGAAATCCCATGAAGACATGTTATCAGGTGTCTTGAGCCAGATATATGGTGCATTTACGCCGCCTGACACAGTATATCCTGCATCCTTAAGTCCCTGTGATATAACCTTTGCGTTGTTCATGTAATATGCGATCTGTGCCTTTGTCTGAGTCTTGCCCTTGTCTGAATATACAGCATCACCTGCTGCCTGAACAATGTAAGGAGCTCCGTTGAACTTGGTTCCATGTCTTCTTGCCCAGAGGCTATGCATGGACACTCCGTCAGCATCCTTAAGATCCTTTGGAACTACAGAATATCCAAGACGGGTTCCTGTAAATCCTGCATTCTTTGAGAAGCTTTTAAGCTCGATGGCACATGTTTTTGCGCCCTCACACTCGTATATAGTATGCGGAACATCCTCCTCGCTTATATATGCCTCGTATGCAGCATCATAAATAATGACCGCACCGACTTTATTTGCGTAGTCTACCCACTCCTGGAGCTGCGCTTTCTTGATGGTGGCACCTGTAGGGTTGTTTGGGAAACACAGATATATGATATCAGGTGTCTTCTTTGGAAGTTCTGGTGCAAAGTTGTTGTCAGCCAAGCATGGCATGTATATTACATCACTCCAAAGTTCTGTATCCTTGTCGTATGTGCCAGTTCTTCCAGCCATTACATTCGAGTCAACATACACTGGATATACAGGGTCACATACTGCTATCTTGCTGTCAGCTGTGAATATCTCCTGGATATTTGCTGAATCGCTCTTTGCTCCATCACTTACAAATATTTCATCGGCAGATATGTCTACGCCTCTATCAGCGTAATCGTTCTTTGCTATTGTATTTCTGAGAAACTCATAGCCGAGATCAGGGGCATATCCCTTGAATGTCTCTGCCACCGCCATCTCATCTACTGCTTTGTGAAGTCTCTCAATAATCGCAGGTGCAAGTGGCTGTGTCACATCCCCGATGCTGAGTCTAATAACCTTCTTGTCTGGATGCGCAGCGCTGTACTCTCTCTGCTTTCTTCCAACTGTTGAGAAAAGATAACTTCCTGGAAGCTTTAAATAGTTTTCATTTGCCTTAAACATGTTATTCCTCCTGTGAAAATATATCAACCTGACCGTCAAACACTTTTCTCGCCGGTCCTGTCATATTTATTGTTTTTTTATTTCTATCGTATTCTATGCGAAGTTCTCCCCCGCCAAGCTGAACCGTCACCACATTGTTTGTATAGTTTTTCGCCATGCATGCCGCAGCTGCAGCACATGCTCCAGTGCCACACGCCATAGTCTCTCCTGAACCGCGTTCCCACACTCTTATCTGAATAAAATCTCGGTCAATAACTCTAACGAATTCCACATTTGTTCCCGAGGGAAATGCATCATGTTTTTCCATTAATGCCCCTATAGACATAGTCTTTTCACCGTCAGTCACACAAGACACATCTAGACTATCTAGCCACACGACCGCATGAGGATTGCCCATGGATACCCGGACAAACGATATCATTTTACCAGATACATCAATCTGCTCCTCCAGCATTTTCTCAGTTAGAGCAGCATCCACTGTCATTCTATCCCGGCCTATCTCCGGAACGCCCATGTCCACAGTGACAATGCTCTGCCTCCTGTCACCCGATATGCACCTTAGATATTTTATCCCAGCAAGCGTCTCTACAGAAATTCTTTTACTCTCTGTCATATGATTGTCATACACATATTTGCATACGCATCTTATCCCATTTCCGCACATCTCGGCTACACTACCGTCAGAGTTATAGACAGCCATACTAAAATCAGCTTTATCAGAGGGACCAATAAGGATAAGGCCATCACTTCCAACACCACGGTGTCTGTCGCTAAGCAGCCTCGCCAGTCTCTGCGGATCATCCACTTTCTCTTCAAAGCAATTCACGTATACATAGTCATTTCCCAAGCCTTCCATCTTCGTGAAATGCATTCATGACCTCCAGAACATATTTTGTCAAATACATGACTTTCTCTGTAGCGCAGGCTATCAGAAAGAATCTGTATTATTTAATATCATATATGCCATCTCAACTATATTGATACCATGATCCATACTTTTCTTCTGCAGGTATCTGTGTGCCCCCTGCTCATCATACTCATAGTCATTCATAAGTTTGAGCTTCGCTGCCTTGATAACTTTCTTTTCTTCTTCTGTTCGTTCCTTCGGCTGAGACTTACGTTTTTTTCTCTCCCACAACAGATTCTCTATGGTGAGAGATACAGTATTTACAAAGTCCGCTGATTTGACAGGCATAGACATACATACCACACCGCTGTCCCGGACTTCCTCGTAGTTCTTCCGGCTACTTAGAACTATCATGTCAAAATACTTCGGGATATAACTCTCCAGGTCAGTATACATCATATCCGAGAATTTGTATCCACATATTATAACTCCATCATCACAGGCGTCCGCTGCCTGGGCGGCCTGTGAACCAGTTGTACACACCTTTGTCACACTTATACCGTTGCGGATGAGCAGGTTCTTAACGCTTTTTGCCTCTTCTATTTTGGGAAACACCACTATTACATTTACCAAATCTGTGTCCTCTCAATCGTGTGCCTATATCTCTTCAAATATATAGGTAAGCAATTCCCCGAACCGCTTACCTATACCACTCATCGTTTTTTTAATTGTAAAAAATCAGACTTTATAAAGATAATTTGAAATCTCCCAGTCTGTAACCTGTCTTGTATACTCATTCCACTCATCCATCTTGGCTTTTGTATATCTCTCAAAGATATGATTGCCGACAGCCTCCTTCATGAAGTCACTCTCGCTCATGGCGAGTGTTGCCTCTCTGAGGTTTGCTGGAAGGCTGTGGATATGGCGTTCCTTCTTCTCCTCTGCTGTGAGGTTAAATATGTTTGTATCTACGCTTGCTGGGACTGGAAGCTGACGCTTAATTCCATCAAGACCAGCCTTGAGGCATACAGCCATTGCAAGGTATGGGTTTGCTGTTGGATCTGGACATCTGAGCTCAACTCTTGTACCAGCGCCTCTTGCACTTGGTATTCTGATGAGTGGGCTTCTGTTCTTTGCTGACCATGCGATGTAGATAGGAGCCTCGTAGCCAGGAACAAGTCTCTTGTATGAGTTTACAAGAGGGTTTGTGATGGCTGCCATCTCTTTCATATGCTCCATGATACCTGCGATGAACCAATATGCCTCCTGACTAAGACCAAGCTTATCGTTCTCATCTGCAAATATGTTCTTGCCATCCTTCTGAAGCGACATGTTCATATGCATACCCGAACCACATACACCGTATTTTGGCTTTGGCATAAACGTTGCGCAAAGGCCATGTCTCTTTGCAATAGTCTTAACAACGAGCTTGAATGTCTCGATGTTGTCAGCTGTCTTAAGTGCCTCTCCATACTTGAAATCTATCTCATGCTGTGCAGGAGCAACCTCATGGTGTGATGCCTCTATCTCGAATCCCATCTGCTCAAGAGTAAGTACCATGTCTCTTCTTGCATTCTCGCCGAAATCTAATGGGCCAAGATCAAAATAGCTTGCTCTCTCATATGTATTTGTGGTAGGCATACCATTCTCATCTGTCTGGAAGAGGAAGAACTCGCACTCAGGGCCAACGTTCATCTTGTATCCCATCTCCTTGGCCTCTGCCAGCGCTCTCTTAAGTACATATCTAGGATCGCCCTCGAAAGGTGTTCCATCCGGCTTATACACATCACATATAAGTCTCGCAACTTTTCCCTGCTGTGGTCTCCATGGGAATGTCTCATATGTATCATAATCAGGATACAGGTACATATCTGACTCCTCTATTCTGGCAAATCCCTCGATCGATGAACCATCGAACATGATCTTATTGTCAAGTGCCTTCTCGATCTGGCTCGCAGTTATCGCTACGTTCTTAAGGTCACCAAAAATGTCTGTAAACTGGAGTCTGATAAACTCCACGTCATCTTCTTTAACCTTCTTCAATATGTCTTCCTTTGTGTACTTTCCCATCGTTATACTCCTTTTCTACACATTCTCTGAGCAGCCGCATGCCACTGCACATATATGCAGCATCTGCGCACTGCGTAGCTAGAGTAATAATAAACTTTGACAGTCTTTTTGTCAACACGGTTGAACCGATGCTTTTTTATCATTATCTCAGATCTCTTCTGCGAAATACCGTCCATGTAGCTACTATCATTGCCACACCATAAACTGCCGCGATACCCATTGCTATTCCAGCATGTCCCCAATCAATATTCCATCCCCCCATCTCATTCACTGCCACAAATGGCAGATATGACAGGAACTTTTCCAGCTTTTCTGACTGAAATATCAACGGCATGACTGTAAGTCCAAGGTCTATCACAAAAAACAGCAGTATATTTATCGACACTGATGCAGCCTTTGATGTCAATGAAAATGCGATGAATACGCACGTCATGAACATCATTGTCAGAACAAAGCCTTCACACACTATCGATCTCAACATATATAATGCGACATCCCCATCAAAAGCCCTTCCAAATCCTCCTGCAATAGAAGAACCAACTACATATACAAGTATATCCTCCACAGCTAGTATCCATATAGCCACAACATATACTATGATCTTCGAAAACATTATATGTACACGACTGTGTCCCTGCGCAATGGCACACTGTATATCTCGTGACTTATAATCGCTGGTGATCAGAGATGCCGCCATGAATCCAAATAACATTCCGGACACCGTACTTCCTGAAAATGCTGTCAGAAGATAATTAAACTGTTCAAAACCATTCAATTCCATCCCGAGCAGATCTCCCACAAATCCTACAGATAACAGATATATCACATCCTGAATAAAGAACACTATGAGGCAAACCCTGAACCCCACACTCTTCCATAACTTATAGAATTCTGCTGACAATAATCTACGCATGGCTGCCACCCCCTATCATCCTTATAAAGTAATTCTCCAGACTCTCCTCCTCTAGGTGATACTCCGACACAAATACCCTCTCGTTGTACAGTACCCACGCAAATTCATCAGGGTCTACTGGTCTGTCTATCACCATCTCCGGCCCGTTCACGAACACCTGGGTAATATTGTATCTCTCTGCAAGAATCGACAATACTTTCTGCACATCATTTGTCTTCAGCTTTATCCTGCGGCCGCATCTCGCATCTAACTGCTGAGCAGAAATGCAGTCCTTTATACATCCGTGATCTATGATTATATAATCAGTCGCCAGCTCATGAAGCTCTGTAAGTATATGGCTTGATATGAGCATAGTAACCCCAAATCTCTTGTTGAGCTGTTTAAGAAGATTCCTAATCTCCACTATCCCCACAGGATCAAGGCCGTTGATCGGTTCGTCTAGCAGCAGCAGTTCAGGGCCAGACAACATGGCACAACCTATTGCAAGTCTCTGTTTCATTCCCATAGAGTAATTACGAAACTTTCGAGGGCCAACACCACTAAGCCCTACATTGTTGATTGTCCTCTGCACCAGCTCGTCATTATCTATTCCCCTAAGTTTCATATTGAGCTTTATATTTTCCCTCGCATTGTAATTCGCATGTAGGCCCGCATGCTCACTTACAGTTCCTATCCTTGTCCTCGCCTGAACCAAACCTTTTCTGTCCGAACTTCCAAACAGTTCTATCGTCCCCTCATCTGGAAACAGGAGTCCATTGATATGATTGATCATGGTTGTCTTTCCAGCACCATTTTGTCCTATAAAACCATATATTTTTCCTCGTTCAAGCGTTATATTCACCCCCGACAAAACTTTGTTTTTGCCGTACGACTTGGTGAGATTGCTCACCTTTACTACCGTATCCACCATTTTCCCTCCACCTTTCTCTATTTTCTTCTTACAACATACCTCACAAATAAGCATTAAAATCGTATAAAAAAACCACTATCCAATAATAACATTGAATAGTGGTTCTGTATACACTTATCACTGATAAGAATTAATCCTGAACGTATGGTAATACTGCAATCTGTCTAGCTCTCTTGACAGCAATTGTGATTGCTCTCTGATGCTTAGCACATGTTCCTGTGATTCTTCTAGGAAGGATCTTACCTCTCTCTGAGATATACTTTCTGAGTGCGTTTGAATCCTTGTAATCAATCACAGCCTCTTTATTAGCACAATACTCGCAGACTTTCTTTCTTCTACGGATATTTCTTCTCTTCATTGGAGCGTCAGCTCTATCAGTTTTATTGTAAGCCATTGTATTTACCTCCTGTTTTATTTGAATGGTAAATCGTCCTCTATACCTTCTGGTATGCTCATGAATCCCTCAGTGCCTGCATTGCTCGGCTCAGGTCTTCCTGCCGGCTGATATCCACCACCTGATGTCTGTCCACTGGCAGCTTTGCTCTCTGCAAACTCCTGCTCCTCAATGACAACATCTGTTGTGTATACCTTGTTACCATCCTTATTCGTGTAGCTACCAGTCTGAATTCTGCCTGTAACGGCAATCTTAGTACCCTGCTTAAGATACTTCTCTGCGAACTCTGCACTCTTGCCGAATGCAACACAGCCTATGAAATCTGCATTCTGGTCGCCATTTCTATTAAATCTTCTGTCTACAGCCAATGTATATCTTGCGATGGCCATCTGACCGTCACCTGAGTTTGACTGTGAATATCTAACTTCTGGGTCTCTTGTAAGTCTACCCATCAATATTACCTTGTTCATTATAGAATACCTCCTATTACTCGGCGTCTAATCTAACGCAAAGATATCTAAGAACGGATTCCATAATACGAATGTTAGCCTCAAGCTGAGCTGGAACATCAGCGTCTGCATCAAACTGAATGAAGTAGTAGTATGCTTCGCCCATCTTCTGAATCTCATAAGCAAGCTTCTTAAGTCCACACTCGTTAACATCTGTAATTGTTGCGTTAGCCTTCTCAATATAAGACTTAACCTTATCAACGACAGCTGTTCTGGCTTCCTCATCAATCTTTGCACTAACAACTAAAGTCAATTCATATTTGTTCATTACATTGCACCTCCTTATGGTCTCTGGCCCACAGCTGTCTGTGAGCAAGGAATATGATTAATACATCACAAGGATTGATATTATCATATTTTTTCAGGCAATTCAAGCACTTTTTTGTTGAAAATAAGTTGCAAAAACGGATAAAAAACAACTTATTGCATTTACCTGAATTCAGTTGCATGCTTTCTTATCCATAGCGGGAACAAATTCCTCTGGCATCTGTAGTTTTCTCTATGTTCTATGGCTACCGCACTGAAAAACGTTCTCCACATATCCGTGTATTCATCCTCCTCATACTCCGCCCGCTCCAGAGTCGTGAACTCCTCATCCGTAAGATGCTTCACATACATACATTCATCTGCCGGATGCACCACAGCCGTGCGTCTGCCATCATCGACTATAACCCAGTGTTCCGACGGCATCCTGTCAGCAAAATGCCCCGCCACCAAAAGCGACACGTCGCACCGAGGCTCTATATGGCTTACATACACTTTTCTGTCCACCGATGTGAAACGCGTCATCTCACGGAACTTGTGTGACTCATTGCTGACATTTCTCACAAGCTCCATAATGCACATGACCTCCCGTTTTATAAGCATGTGCTCGATATCTTTTCCCACTTTGAACGCAAGTATCAGATACCTGTACACCGCATCCACAGCATCTTCCCGCCAAGAGCGGAGCGCATAGAACACATTCCGGTAGACCAGATCTGATATACGCCTCACCGATCTGGTAAACTTCTCTGCCTTATCCGAGTCAGCATCAACATGTACATACTCTGCAAACATATCAAGCTGTGCAACTGGTTCCCTGACTATCCTGACATCGTCATGTCCTACTTTCAATGCATACTCCCACGCCGAATATATGCAGGATGCCGCATCCTCATAACTGCCTCCACACGTAAAAATCATCATAACGCGCTTCCTCCTTGAAGTCCTATATCGAACAACGTCATCTGCCTGTACTGTTCATTCTGATGGGTGACCTGCCAGTTCTCCCTGCGGCTCATATCAGTCATCTCACCGACGATATAATCTCGCTCGATTGGAATTCTGTACATCATACGCCCACCGCATGTTATAAAGTAATGCGCTCTCTTCAGCACCACCCCCATCTTCTTCATACTGTCAAAGTCAAGGCTTCCGTATCTACGCGCCCTGACTATCCTCGCCGCTGACTTTGGTCCTATTCCGGGAATGCGAAGCAAAAGATCATACGGCGCAGTTTGTACCTCAACCGGAAACTGATCTAGATGTCTAACAGCCCAGTTGCACTTTGGATCCATGCGCTGATCTAGATTCGGTTCATCAGCCGTGACTATCTCATCAGCACGAAATCCATAATACCTGAGAAGCCAGTCAGCCTGATAGAGTCTGTGTTCTCTCAGCAACGGAACCTCTGTCCCCAGTGACGGAAGTGCTGAATCATCGTTGATTGGTATGTATGCCGAATAAAACACCCTCTTCAGGTCGTAACTCTGATAAAGTCTCTGAGCAGTATGAATAAGAGTATAATCCGAACCTCCATCAGCACCCACTATCATCTGTGTACTTTGTCCTGCCGGTGCAAATGGTCTTCTTCTGTCTGTATCTCCAAACATAGACGGAAGCACTGTACCTGTTCCGCCGACAGTTGAAATACTAATTTCGTCTGCAGATTCTCGCAATGTACTAGCTTGAAGTGATGACGCTTTGTCTGTGTCCGGAAGTTCGACTTGTCCTGCTGCCACATCAGATGCCAGAAGATCCTGCTCCAGATTCTTCTCGTTGAATATGCTCCCAGTCAGATATCTGTTTATACTGCTTCTCTCCATGCGCGCAGACTTTCCAATCGCCAACCTGTGCGACTGTATCGTGCTGGTAAGCTTGCCCATGGGGTCAAGAATGGTCTTAAAACTCTTATTTGGAGCAAGTCGTTCCAGCCCCTCCTCAGTTGGCAGTTCCATATTAACACTTACCCTGTCCGCTAAATACCCCACCATACTTATAAGTTCATCGGGAGCTCCCGGTATCGTCTTGACATGTATATAGCCGTTGAACCTGTACTTTGTCCGCAGCATATAGAGTGCCTCACACATGAGCTGCATGGTATATGTAGGGTTCTTCATAACCCCGGAACTCAGGAACAGGCCCTCTATATAATTCCTCTTGTAAAACTCCACGACTAGATCGCACAGTTCTTCCGGTGCAAATGCGGTCCGTGGTACATCATTGCTCTTTCTATTCAGACAATACTTGCAGTCGTATACACAGTGATTGGTCATAAGGACCTTCAGGAGTGATATGCACCGTCCATCTGCAGCAAAGCTGTGGCATATCCCGCAGGACACACTATTGCCAAGGGCTCCTTTCTCGCCTTTTCTGTCCACTCCGCTGGATGTACAAGCCACATCATACTTGGCCGCATCAGCCAGTATCTTTAATTTTTCATTTGTTGTAAGTCCTTTTATTATCTCGCTCATACGTTCTATTATACGAACATTAGTTCGATAATACAAGTAATTTTATACAAATTTCTGTCAGTATCCTTCCTGTCCCAGGTTGACATAAAAGGGGTCAGGTACCTCCGTCCCCAAAGAATCCGCAGAGACTGAAAAACCGGATATATCCAGGCATAACGCCTTGAATATATCCGGTTTGCATATTGCTTATATTGTCTAACTGTTTGTCAGTTTACATCTTAGAGCTGTGGACCTGCTGCAACTAATGCCTTACCTGCTGCATTTCCCTCATACTTAGCAAAGTTCTTCTGGAATCTTGCTGCAAGATCCTTAGCCTTTGTCTCCCACTCTGAAGCATCAGCGTATGTGTCACGTGGGTCAAGGATTGCTGGATCTACACCAGGAAGCTCTGTTGGAACCTCGAAGTCGAACATAGGGATCTTCTTTGTAGGAGCCTCATTGATAGCACCGCTAAGGATTGCATCGATGATTCCTCTTGTATCCTTGATAGAGATTCTCTTGCCTGTTCCATTCCATCCTGTGTTGACAAGATATGCCTTAGCACCACTCTTCTCCATCTTCTTAACAAGCTCCTCTGCATACTTTGTAGGATGCAGCTCGAGGAATGCCTGACCGAAGCAAGCTGAGAATGTAGGTGTTGGCTCTGTGATACCTCTCTCTGTACCAGCAAGCTTTGCTGTGAATCCTGACAGGAAGTAGTACTGTGTCTGCTCTGGTGTAAGGATTGATACTGGAGGAAGTACTCCAAACGCATCTGCTGAAAGGAAGATTACGTTCTTTGCAGCTGGTGCTGATGATATAGGTCTTACAATGTTCTTGATGTGATCTATTGGGTAAGATACACGAGTATTCTCTGTTACGCTCTTATCAGTGAAATCAATCTTGCCGTTTGCATCAAGTGTAACGTTCTCAAGAAGAGCGTTTCTCTTGATAGCGTTGTAGATGTCTGGCTCTGAATCCTTGTCAAGGTCGATAACCTTAGCGTAGCATCCACCCTCGAAGTTGAATACGCCGTTGTCATCCCAGCCGTGCTCATCATCACCGATGAGGAGACGCTTTGGATCTGTTGAAAGTGTTGTCTTACCTGTTCCTGAAAGGCCGAAGAAGATAGCTGTGTTCTCACCGTTCATATCTGTGTTAGCCGAGCAGTGCATTGAAGCCATTCCCTTAAGTGGAAGGTAGTAGTTCATCATTGAGAACATACCCTTCTTCATCTCTCCGCCGTACCATGTATTAACTATAACCTGCTCATGGCTTGTAATGTTGAATGCTACACATGTCTCTGAGTTAAGTCCTAACTCCTTGTAGTTCTCAACCTTAGCCTTTGATGCATTGTATACTACGAAATCTGGCTCGAAATTCTTAAGCTCTTCCTCAGTTGGCTTGATGAACATGTTTGTTACGAAATGAGCCTGCCAAGCAACCTCAACGATGAAACGGATAGCCATACGAGTATCAGCATTTGCTCCGCAGAATGCATCAACTACGAAAAGTCTCTTGTTTGAGAGCTCCTTCTTTGCAAGGTCCTTAACTGATGCCCATGTCTCCTCTGTCATTGGATGGTTATCGTTCTTGTACTCATCTGATGTCCACCATACAGTATCCTTTGAATTCTCATCTACTACGATATACTTATCTTTAGGTGAACGGCCTGTATAAATACCAGTCATAACGTTAACTGCGCCAAGTTCACTAACCTGTCCCTTCTCGTATCCCTGAAGGTCAGCCTTTGTCTCTTCCTCGAATAACAATTCATATGAAGGATTGTGTACGATCTCTGTTGTGCCTGTAATGCCATACTTAGTTAAATCAACTGTTGCCATTTTTCTTAACTCCTTTTCTTTAAATGTATTTCATTGATAGGTGCATGTCGCCTGTACCCTGCCGGCACCGCAACTATACAGCACTCAATAATCTGAAAATAAATATGAACACTTTCTCTCATATTCAGTTGAAAGTATACCCAATTAGTCAAAATAAATCAATATGATTATTGAGTTTTTTTTGTAGTTTACAGAAACTTCTCAATTATAATCTGAATTTTATATTTATTACTTGCATAACCTAAGATAATGAGCTTCCACGTCTCTTCTCAAGGAATTTTGACTTCACTATCAGAATATCACCTGTCTGTATCTTCAGATCACCTGTCGGCAGTATAGACATATTATCCCTGAGTACCATATATATATTCACACCATACTCCTCCGTAGCCTGGAGTATGGTCCTGCCGCAAAACTTGCTCACATCATCTACGAGCAGTTCTCCAATCTCGTCCACATCAACAACTTTGGACTCCTCGTTGGCATTGTTCTGATACTGCTCTACAAATCCGGCACTTATGATACCTGTAGGTATCGCTACCAGCAGAACTCCCATAAATGCTATGACTATCGCCATGCATTTGCCCATCAGCGTGATCGGGTAAATGTCTCCATATCCCACGGTAAGAACCGTGGACACCGCCCACCATATTCCGCTGAAAGCATTGCTGAACACCCCTGGCTGTGCAGCGTGTTCCGTGCTGTACATGCACAGACTGCTCGCCATCATCAATATAAATATGATGAACATGGATGAAATAATCTGCCTGCTCTTTCTTACCAGTACAATCTTGATGACATTGAAACTATCATACCTCGAGTTGATCCTGAACAGATGAAATATCCTGACGACCCTGAGCATTCTGAATGCCACAAAACCAGAAAGGAAAAATACCGGTATGATTGTCAAAAGATCGACAACACCGTCATACGATATTAGAAACTTTCCTATCGCCTTTCCTCTGGTGCATGTGGGATACAAAAAGTCCGCCGTCCATATGCGGAGGATGTACTCAACACAGAATATGCCTGTAGTCACCCACTCGATAACACTCAGTATTCCATAATATGGTTCAAGCTGATCGTAGGTCTGCAGGAACATCACCGATATGTTAGACAATATGACAATCACTATAAATATGTCAAATGCCCTGCTCAGCAGATTGCTTTTGTCCCCTATCTGTATTATGTCAAATATTTGTTTTTTTAGTTTTGTCTTGTTTACCGCCATTGTATCCCTCTTGATTATACCTGTTAGCTATAGTCCTTCCCCTGCAGATGGCCTATTTATCCTTGAGAATATCCATCATCTCATCTATCATCTCTTCATCCTGAAGTCTGAACTTTATCTCAACACGTCTGGATGCATCCATGTCAACCTCTCCATCATCACCGTATATCGGATTGCTGTAGGACTTTCCATTTGCCGTAAGCACTGTCCTCAGCTGTTCTTCCTGTCCACTGCTGATTATGCCATTGCTCTCCGTCAGGCAGTACTTTGCCACCGAAAATGCTCTCTGCTGTGAAAGTTCGAGATTGTATATATAGGAACCATTCGTATCCGTATGTCCCTCTATGATTATCTCCGAAACGTAATCCCTGTAATCATCACTTAAAAGTACACTACAATACTTAGGAAGAAACTGGTTGATAAATTTCTTTCCATCCTCCTTCAGTTCACTGTCCGACACGTCAAACAGCACTCCAGCGTCAAATGTGATCGCACCGGTCTTCTCATCTATCTTAACATTTAGTGAGCTGCCTGAAAACTCATCCCTGAGTGCCTTTACCAGATCACTTCTGATTCCAGCAATTCTGTCGAGTTCTTTCTGCTGCTCACCAAGCATCTTCTCCTGATCAGCAATTATCTTCTTCTGCTCGTCAAGCTGTTCCTGTTTGCTCTCATACTGCCTCTTGGACTGCATGAGTGTGAACGATATAATAAGAATAAATATCAGAAGCAGAGCAGCCATCATGTCCGAATATGACAACCAGTAGGACGTTTCTTCATCCTCGTGTCTTCTTCTCTTTCTGCTCATGACCTATCCTCCCCACTATTTACACCTATAGCCCTCGGACGGTTTATACGCCCTCTGAATATGTCATTCTGATCCCTTGTCAGTGTTCGGATATCCTCTATATTCTCCCCCATAGCTCTGAGATATGGAAGAAGTTTTTCCTCTATAGCCTTCTGTGTTGCAAGCATCGCCTCGAGCTGTTTTTTCTGGAAGTCAAGCTCCAGATTGCCGTTGTCGTACGCCGCATCCGGCTTGACGTATCTCTTGAATTCAGATATAAACCCATCAAGCTTATGATATGCCTGTTCAAGCACTGACTTAAATATCAGGTTAAATGTCAGAGAAAATATCATTCCATATATGGACGTATGGAATGCTACCTTTATTCCATCCATAAGAGGTCCGATACTGTTTGTTATCTCCTCCGCCGAGCCCGTGTTGAACGCCTGGAGTCCAATGGAAAGTCCGATGAATGTTCCAAGAATACCAAGTCCCGTCATGGCTCCCGGCACCAGCGAGAGCCTGCCCTTCTCGACCGCATCATCGATAAGCTGATAGTTTATGAAATCCTCGATATCACAGGAATACTTTCCTTCCTCGTCATTTTCAAGACGTTTCATCTCCTCAATGTAATCAACATACGAGTTTCTGAGATGTTCCTCGTTAAATATACCATATCTGGTCTCCGTGCGGTAGAGTTCCCACAGAAGCTTCTTTTCCTTGGCATAGTCACCCTTTATGTAGCTTATCGCTATATGAAAATCCTCACCCATCTGGTCGATGTGCTTCAGATGCTTATATGCGTACACAAATATAGCACCGGTTATGGCAAACATACACGCACTTATCATCACATTTGCCAGATTCAGGCTGTCATTCGTGACGTTAAGAAGAATACATATCCCCAGCATCGCCACGTACACAACCGGAAGCCATTTCTTGTTCAGTTCCACCCTCATATTCTGCTTCTTGCGAAACGATCTTGCAGCCTTCTCATTCTGCGGTCTGACTGTCTTCAGTCTGTTTCTTTTGTTCATATTGTTTCCTCCCATTGAACACCAGCCATGCAAAATTTGCCTTCGGCAAATGGCTGGCGCTACATGTCAAGTTTTCATAGAAAACTTGACACATCCATACAATATATCCTTTCTGCCATGTTTTAAACAACCGGCAGCAGCAGACTCCCCCGTTCCACCTTTTCTATTTTATCATAGTTAAAAAACAGGGATTTTACCAGTTGAAATACTTACTCTTTTTAATATTTTTAACTGCTATATCCATCACAATGTGCACACCGCACAATTCGCCATATCCTTTTTGTGCATTTTACAAATAAGGTCATATTTTTTTAAATTTTGAAGATTTTATTTTGCAAAACGTTTTTTTTCTGTACATATTCTGTTCATATTTTATGTTTATACTGAACTCAGTTGTTAAGGAGAACGTAATTTACTCTTTGTTGTTTAAGTTGTTGTAAAAAAGAACCGCTGAGATTTATCAAGCGGTTCTTTTTTTGCGCTTTTTTAGTCTTTTTCCCCAGCAACTTATCGTCTTCACATGTTGCCTATTATCCATAACTTGGCTATTTAGGCGTTAAAGGAATAAAAGCTGATATACAGATGAGATCAGAACCTGTACACCAGCTTTCCTTGTATTTATCTTTTTTATATTTATCTTTATATATTCATCTTCATGTCTATATCTGTCAACTCAATATGCAAGGACGTATTTCCTACTCTGTAGGAAGCTTTGCCTGCTCAAATATCTCAGCAACCTTGTCATCAGGCTTCTTTGTGAGAAGTGAGACCACAATGGCTGTGATAAATGCTGCTGCAAATCCAGGAACGATCTCATAAAGTCCTGTTGGTGTTGCAAGGAACTTGTACCAGAGCATGTCAACAGCAAATCCGACTATGATAGAAGCAAGCGCTCCGTTGTAATTCAGTCGCTTCCAGTACAGTGACAGAACGATGACCGGTCCAAACGCTGAACCGAAAGCGCCCCATGCATTTGACACGAGTGCCATGATTCCCTCGCAGTCTGGGTTCATAGCTATGGCAAGTGCCACAACTGAGATGATGATTACCACAATTCTTCCTGCCCAGAGCATCTCCTTGTCAGATGCACTCTTCCTGAATATAGGCTTGTACACATCAGACGAAAATGCTGATGATGAAGCAAGGAGCTGTGAATCAGCTGTACTCATGGACGCTGCAAGAATAGCTGAGAGAAGTATACCAGCTACAAGTGCAGGGAACACGCCTCTTACAAGTCTGATGAATACCTGTGAGTTGTCTGTAAGTCCGCCACCGAGATACTTAAGGCCGACCATGCCAACTACGGATGCCATAACGAGAATGATTCCTGTCCAGCAAGTACCGACTATTCTCGACTTCTTCATCTCCTTCTCTGACTTGATCGAAATGTATCTTATAAGAATATGTGGCATACCCATATATCCAAGTCCCCATGCAAGTCCTGATATGATATTGATCACACTGGTCTTGTCAAATGAACCACTTATAAGGGCATTGTAATAATTGTCTGGAATGACAACATCAGGCGCTATAAAGCCAGCGCCCTGCATGGTGATGACCGCAATGATAGGTGCGATCATGAGAGCTGCAAGCATCAGAAGTCCCTGGAAGAAATCCGTCCAGCACACTGCATTAAAACCGCCAAGGAATGTGTACACGATGATGATGACTGCAGCGCCGATCATAGCTGTATTCCTGTCGATGCCCATAACAGTATTGAACAGAGTACCGCAGGCCGATATACTTGACGCAGCGTATATACAATATGCAACCACAAATATAACTGCACATATTATGAGAAGCAGCTTATTGTCTGACTGAAAACGATTTGTCAGATACTGAGGTATAGTGATCGAATCGTTGTACGCTATCGAGAATCTTCTGAGTCTCGGTGCTATGAATATCCAAGCACATGCTGTTCCGATGAACAGACCAACTGATATCCACATGTTGCTGAGTCCTGTCGCATAGAATGCTCCGGGCAGTCCCATGAGAACCCACGCACTCATATCAGAGGCTCCGGCGCTGAGTGCAGCCACCAGACCATTCATATCTCTTCCTCCAAGAAAATAATCCTTCTCTCCGGCATTCCCCTTGGATTTGAAGAAGAAATAAATTCCTACACCGATTACCAGGACAAAATACGCTATAAACGCAATCATCTCGTAAACATTCATTAGTTAATCCACCTTCCATAATAATTATAATTTATCTGCTCCGCACCAACTTTACCACTGCAGTGCAGTATCTCACTGTCAGTGCACATAACAAAGCAAATTTTACACGGAAATATACCAAAATGCAAGGTTTTTCAGCATTTAGCGATTTTATCTGTTTTGCCAGTTTTCTGGCGGCAGGCCTCACAGCTGATATCTGCCAGTGCAAACCTCCCAAGCTAACTGCCTGATCCCTTCCTGATAAAACAGCCGGCTCACGGCGGCATGTCCGGTCGCAATCCCGGAAAGCTCACCATTGAGCCGGCTGTTTTATTCTCTCTATATAGTCTTTTAATCTCAAACTTTTCAGTCCTGTGATTCGTCTGACTACCCAAGCTTACTAATTAGAATCCGATATGTCTGTTATCTGTGATTCTCTTTGCCTTACCCTCTGAACGTGGAATGGTCTTAGGCGGAACCAGCTCAACCTTTGCGCTGATAAGCAGTGTCTGCTTGATATCAGTCTTGATGCGGGATGCTATAGCCGCAAGCTTTGCAACATCGCCCATATCCACATCTTCCTTGAGCTCTACCTGAACTGTCAGCTTATCCTGTGAATTCACACGATCAACCACGATCATATAATGAGCTGAAGCCTCCTCCACGCCGAGAAGGACTGACTCTATCTGACTAGGGAATACATTTACACCACGGATTACAAGCATGTCGTCTGTACGGCCTGTGATACGGCTCATCTTGACTGTTGTTCTTCCACATGCACATGTGCCGTGTGTTAGTGTGCATATGTCATGTGTCCTGTATCTGATCATAGGTGTACCTGTCTTGGTAAGGGTTGTAAACACAAGCTCTCCAGGAACTCCGTCTGGAAGCGGCTCCTCTGTGACCGGATCAATGATCTCTGCAAGAACATGATCCTCGTTGATGTGCATTCCGTTCTTCTCGAAGCACTCAAATGCAACACCAGGTCCACCGATCTCTGTTAGTCCATATATATCAAATGCATCGAAGTCAAGAAGCTCCTCAAGGTGCTGTCTCATCTCCTCCGTCCAAGGTTCTGCTCCGAAGTAGCCTGACTTGATCTTCAGTTCTGATGGATCGATGCCCATTTCCCTGATGGTCTCTGCGAGGTATGTAGCATATGAAGGTGTACAGCAAAGCATGGTTGCGCCGAGCTCTTTCATCATCATGATCTGTCTCTGTGTGTTGCCTGATGACATCGGAACTACCATGGCACCAACCTTAGTCGCGCCCTGATGTGCTCCAAGTCCACCTGTGAACAATCCATAACCATAAGCTATCTGGATGACATCATCCTCTCCGCCACCAGCGCACTTGATAGCTCTGGCTACCATCTCCGTCCACACATCTATATCATTCTGGGTGTAGCCAGATACAACAGGCTTACCTGTGGTTCCTGATGAACCCTGGATTCTGATGATGTCCTTCCTGTCTGCTGCAAACAGTCCAAATGGGAAGTTATCCCTGAGATCTGTCTTCTGCATAAATGGCAGCTTGACGATATCGTCTATGCTGTTTATATCCTCCGGCTTTACTCCCGCCTCGTCCATTCTGGCTCTGTATGCCGGTACATTTGCATATTCAAGTTCTACTGTCTTTCTGAGTCTCTCACCCTGAAGCTTTCTTCTCTCCTCAGGATCCATACACTCCATCTCTTTATTGTAGATGTAATGAATCTTCTTCTGTCTCATAACTTCACTGTCCTCCATAAGATAAATCAGGTCAACCTTTGTGCAACCTGCCGATTTTGTATAACGCTTTAGCGCGCCAAACAACTAAATTGTACATATATATAAGGACTATGTCAAGGAAAAGCCATTAATCGCGGAATATTCGCAGGATAATTTCCATATATTTCTGAGTCAGCATCGAATATTTGCGGTAAAAAGACATCTTTGCCACATAACTTGCTCTTGCATTCCGGATTTTCAAGTCGTATATTAGTATTTGATAACAAAATAAGGACGCGGGAGCTTGTAGTACAGGCTGAGAGGAAGGTACAACCTTCGACCGAAAACCTGATTTGGATAATGCCAACGTAGGGATGCCTAATAGTGAACGGCTGTAAGCTCTTTAATGCTTCACACAAGCCGGTTCTCTTCCATAACATCTAGGAATTTATTAGAGTACAAATTTTATTGGAGTTACCAGATCGGCAGCTCCTTTTTTTGTGCAAATAAAGAACTTTGGAGGAAAGTGCTATGGTAACAGTGAACGGAAAAGCTCTCGACATCACCGGTCAGAATCTGGCGGCATTTCTCGAGGAATCCGGCTACAAACCGGTGCGCATAGTTGTTGAGATCAACGAGGAGATCATACCAAGAGAGACATACGCAGACATTACATTTAACGACGGCGACTGTGTGGAGGTCGTGAGTTTCATGGGAGGAGGAGCATTGTAATGAAAGAAGACAAGCTGATAATCGGAGGACATGAATTCAATTCAAGATTTATTCTGGGTTCAGGAAAGTATTCCATGAAGCTGATCGAATCAGCTATAAAAGACGCAGGAGCAGAGATCATCACTCTGGCCGTCCGCCGTGCAAATACAAAGGAAGAGGAAAATATTCTCGATTTCATCCCGGAGGGGGTTACTCTCCTGCCAAATACAAGCGGCGCGAGGAACGCCGAGGAGGCCGTGCGCATAGCAAGGCTTGCAAGGGCTCTGGGCTGTGGAGACTTCGTCAAGGTGGAGATCATGCGCGACAGCAAATATCTCCTTCCCGACAACCAGGAAACGATAAAGGCAACCGAGGCACTGGCAAATGAAGGATTTGTTGTATTGCCTTACATGTACCCGGACCTGAATGCCGCCCGTGATCTGGTAAACGCGGGAGCCGCAGCAGTCATGCCCCTTGCATCACCTATAGGCTCTAATAAGGGACTGGCTACTAAAGACTTCATCCAGATCCTCATCGACGAGATCGAGCTTCCGATCATAGTTGACGCCGGTATCGGAAGGCCTTCCCAGGCATGTGAAGCCATGGAGATGGGCGCTGCCGCCATCATGGCCAACACTGCCCTCGCCACAGCCGGAAATCTGCCACTCATGGCGTCGGCATTCAAGGACGCAATAAATTCAGGCCGAAAGGCTTATCTGGCAGGTCTTGGAAGAGTTCTCACCAGAGGGGCATCCGCTTCAGATCCACTGACCGGATTCCTGCATGACTAAAGGAGGGGCTCAGATGGACAATAAAAAATCAATCAAACACTCACAGACGGAGTCCCCGATAAATCATTTTCTGATAGACTCCGAATATCTTTCACCGGAGGCGCTTGCTATCAAGCACCGTCTGGAGACAGATCCATCGTCAAGGAAAAGCCATATGGAATACCTTCCGGGCATGGAGGTTATTGAATCTGACATCCGCAGCAAAGTCATGGAGCACATGAACAGCTACAACTACAGAAGCTACACAGGCAGAGACGTCATGGCTGCCCTTGAACACGAGACGTGCAGCATAGAGGACTTCAAGGCTCTGCTCTCCCCCGCCGCCGAACCATTTCTTGAGATGATGGCGCAGCGTGCAAGCCGCGAAACAAGCAGGCACTTCGGCAACACGGTCTACATGTTCACGCCGCTCTACATAGCCAACTACTGTGAGAACTACTGCGTATACTGCGGCTTCAACTGCTACAATCACATCAACAGAATGAAGCTCTCAGCAGAGCAGATTGAGAAGGAAATGAAGGTCATCGCCGACAGCGGCATGGAAGAGATCCTTATACTGACCGGCGAGAGCCGCAGCCAGAGTGACGTAACGTATATCGGCGAGGCATGCAAGCTTGCAAGGAAATACTTCCGCATGGTCGGTCTCGAGATATATCCGGTGAACACCGATGAATACCGTTATCTCCACGAATGTGGCGCAGACTACGTGACAGTATTCCAGGAAACCTACGATGCAGACAAATACGAAACTCTTCACCTGATGGGGCACAAGAGGGTGTGGCCATATCGTTTCGACGCGCAGGAACGCGCCCTCATGGGCGGAATGAGGGGCGTTGCATTCTCGGCACTGTTAGGACTCTCCGACTTCCGCAAGGATGCACTGGCAACAGCCCTTCACGCGTATTTTCTTCAGAGGAAATACCCGCACGCAGAGATTTCTCTCTCCTGTCCAAGACTAAGGCCGATCATCAACAACGATCAGATCAATCCTCTAGACGTACATGAGAAGCAGCTCTGTCAGATACTGTGCGCATACAGAATATTCCTGCCATTTGCTGGAATAACTGTATCATCAAGGGAGAGTGCCGACTTCAGGAATGGTATAGTAAAGATCGCAGCAACCAAGGTATCGGCAGGCGTGTCAACAGGAATCGGCGACCATGAGAGCAAATACAGCGGCAAGGATTCCGGAAGCGAGCAGGGTGATGAACAGTTCGAGATCAACGACAACAGAAGTCTTGAACATATGTATTCAGACATAGAAGGTGAGGGACTGCAGCCAGTCCTCAACGACTATCTGTATGTGTAATATCACCTGATTAAGCAAATACAGATCTGAGCAATCTACGCACTATAACATACCGCCACTTGCTGGCGGAGAAAGGAAATGTAAATGTATACATTTAATCCTACTTTATATTTTATAACTGACAGCACCGGTCTGTCCGAGGAGGAATTTCTATACAGGGTGGAATGTGCCCTCGACGGCGGTGCAACGCTCATACAGCTTCGGGAAAAGGATCGTACAACCCGTGAGTACATACATCTAGCGTACAAGGTGCATTCCATAGCGCGCCGCTACAATGTACCACTCATCGTAGACGACCGCGTTGATGTAGCTTTGGCGGTTGGCACCGAAGGCGTCCATGTGGGACAGACCGACATGCCTGTCTCCATAGCCAGAAAACTCATGGGGCCTGACCGCATCGTGGGCGCAACCACCAAAACTGTCACTCAGGCCGTGGAGGCATATGAGCAGGGAGCTGATTATCTGGGAGTCGGAGCCATCTACCCTACTACCACCAAGGTCAAGACTGTACTCACGACCACAGATACACTGAAGGATATCTGTGCAGCCGTACCTATCCCTGTAAACGCTATCGGTGGACTGAACAAAACCAATCTGGATGTTCTCACTGGAATACCCATCGCAGGAATATGTGTCGTATCTGCGATAATGAAGTCCGATAATCCATGTAAATCGGCCCACGACCTACTGATTTTGTCAAAACAACTCCAAAACAAGCTTCAAAATGGAAAATAACACCCTTATAAACCAGGAAATGCATCAAAATGTCAATAAATACCTAAGAAAATTAATTTTATGATTGCAAATCTTCACATTTCCATATAGAATTAGTAATACGAGGTGAAATTATGGAAAATTTAGCAATCGAAAATACAGATAACAATAACAGCGACAAGAAATCGAATATTGTCGTAAATCAGAAAAGTAATTTTAGACGCGGTTCTGTAGAATTGATGGTTCTCTATCTTCTGAGCCAGAAGGACTGCTATGGATATCAGTTAACGCAGCTCATCGAGGAACTCACAGACGGTGTCATTTGTATCCCTATCGGTTCCTTGTACCCAGCACTTTACAAGCTCATTGACGCAGGATACATTTCCGATGACAAGAGACTTGTTGGCAAGAGAATGGAGCGAGTTTATTATCACATCGAGGATACCGGAAGAGAGAGACTTAAGATTCTTCTTGAGGATTATTCAGCAACAACAATCGCTATCCAGACCGTACTTGCTTATCATCCAACCAAAGGAAAAGAGAGCAAACGCAAGAAAGACTAAACGGTCAACCAGGAGCGTATGAGCATTTTGTTCATACGCTTTTTTATTAGTTTTTCTATGCAATTATATATATATATTTTATGCTTCTCTCTGGGTTATGTTTTGTTCCCACCAGCTATATTTCAGTAAATTTTTGTCAAATTATACAGCTTAATTACAAAAAAATTGTTGAATTGTATATACGCTCGTATATAATATATATAGGAATCTTAAATATTGTTAAACAGAGGAATTTTATATGAAAACTGACTTGCAATTCAAAGAAGACTCAAAACTAATACATGAATACTTGAAAGCAATCAAAAAGAAGCTACGCCCTCATACTAAAGCAGAAAAGAAATATCTGACCGAATTAAAAAATGCCATGTATGATTATGCTGAATCCTCTGGCGACAAACCAATAACAATGGAGGAACTTATCGAGAAATTTGGAGAGCCTAAGGAGTGTGCTAATCAATATAATGTAGAATTTGATACCACACACCCTGATAGCAAAAGTAAGAGACTTACTGCCGTTGTAATATCACTTGTATTATTCATTGCTCTAATTATTACCATCTGCTTTACAATCTTTCTGCGCAGCGAATTTGAAGATTCCCGCAATTCTGAAATTTCAAAAATCGAATCTAAAACAATAATAATACAAGAACAAACAACAACAGAAACCGATTACCAGGAGAGTCGCAAAATCACTCCAGTTTCTCAACCAACTATCAAATAAAAATGGAGGGATTATCTATGAAACAAAAACTTATTACATTAGGTCTTATTGTCGCAATGCTCATCTCTGTTATATATGTAGCACCTGTGCAGGCTGCTGAAGCAGATGATGACTCCGAAATTATAACATGCAAAGTTATTATATATGAATACCCTACTGAACCCACTGAAATTTCAGCAGCAAGAGCAACCTCTACAAAATCAGCTTCTAAAACAGTCGTCTTCCAAAATGCAAATGGCGATGTTCTTTGGCAGGTAACTCTTGATGCAACTTTCAGATATAACGGATCCACAAGTGTTTGTACAGCTGCAAATGCATCAACTCAGACCTTTTCATCCAGTTGGAAAACTCGGGTATCCAGCTGCTCTAAATCTCAAAACAGAGCATATGCAAGTGCATACGGCAATCGATACTCTGTCAAAGGCAAATTACTAGAGACTGTAACTCAAAATGTTACCCTAACATGTTCAAAAACAGGAGCTATATCATAACCTGTATATACACTCAAACAAAAACAGTCTAAATAAAAAACCCTGTTATCTTATTTTTGCACGTAAGATGACAGGGTTTTTTATTTTATTATCCACTTCCTATTTTACTATCTTGAACGTTCTTGTGATTGATCCTGAATATCGTCCGCTAAAGGTGATAACAACTTTGTATGTTCCAACCTTTGATCTGGACTTTGGATATGTAATCTTATAATACTTTGCCGAGACTGTCTTGCCATCGATGTGTAGTGACCAGTCACAGCATTCTTGGTTCCTGCCACATAATCCGCCTTCTCGCTTGCCCACTGGTCAATAGCCATCGTCATGCCCTCCGACCAGTTCCATGCTATAACCTCGGACGTAACCCATCCGCTTCCCGGATACTTGAAACTGAATACGTTTTTTCCGTTCAATCTCTGGTGATACATAGTTACACTCGACTCTGCCGCCCTGATACGCGCTATCTTTTCAAGTCCTGCAGACCACTTTATAGGAACATAATCCTTAAGTGTCAGTTTTTTACCGTTCATCTTAATTCCCTGCTTACATGCCTCGTATCGAAGCTGGTTAATCTTCTTAACCGCTGCCGCAGCGCCCGATGCATACTGTCCTCCCATCGCTATGAACACACATCCTGAGGAAGGTTTCGATACATCCGCCGGTATAGTTGCAGCCTGAGCCTTATTGACATCAACCGGTATCAATGACAACAGCATCGCCAGCCCCAGCACAGCTGTGATAATCCTGCCAAATACTTTTTTCTTTCGTACTCCCATACTTTTCCTCTCCTTTAAACATATTTTTTTATTATACACTATATGGGAGCATATTTCATCAATATCTATGCAATGCTTTCGCTACAGATATCGCTATAACAAATTCCAACACTGTAGTTACCACATATATCGCTATACATATAGCCACTTTCTTACCAGAAGACAGTTTCTTGTTATTCACAATCGTCGTAGTTATGGTTGCCATGGTCGCATTGATCAATGCACCTACCGCACCGCCAAGCACCGCAAAAATATTTATAATATACAACACATAGAACACAACGACCCAGCCCGGCAACTTTGGCACCTGGTACTGTTGTCCTGTGCTCATATCTATTCCATCCATCAAAAGCACAACTCCGTCTATCTGGCCTATCACCAATGTCAGTTCCTTTCCAGCCAGCGGCACAGTATAACTCATTCTTGAAGGTATAAACTTTCTCTTGTATTCCAGCGATCTGAGCTTGAACGCCTCACCGCCATTGATATACACACTGCCCTTCATATACTCCACCAGATACACAACTCCATTTATCTGGACATTCCAACTGTATCTCTCCACATTTGCCATTAATTTGTTCCTCCTATAAAATAAAATTAGCAATAAGTAAATTATAGAAAAAACATATCATACTACAAGCTATTTATGGTTGCAAGTCTCGCAACCGGCAGTTGCAAGCCTTGATTTTATTGACTTTCTCCTGTTTTCGAGCTTTCATTAACTATCAAATCGCTATTCATGTGCTCATTCTTTATATGATTTCTGCAGATGCAAAAGCCCCACACCGTACGAAATATCTCTAAGATATATCATAACAGTGTGGGGCTTTTGATCGTAACTGATGATCAGATCAACCAGCTTTTACACGTAACTTGTTGTGTTGATCTTGACACCAGGTCCCATTGTTGAAGCAATTACAACACTCTTAAGGTACTGACCCTTAGCAGCTGCTGGCTTTGCCTTAACAATAGCATTTATTAAAGTCTGGAAATTCTCGTTTAACTGTTCCTCTGTGAAAGAAACCTTTCCCACTGGCACATGGATAATGTTGGCTTTGTCAAGTCTGTACTCTATCTTACCAGCTTTGATATCTGTGATAGCCTTTGTTACATCCATAGTAACTGTTCCAGCCTTAGGGTTTGGCATGAGACCCTTTGGTCCAAGTACACGGCCAAGACGTCCTACAACGCCCATCATATCAGGTGTTGCAACTACAACGTCGAAATCTAACCATCCCTCGTTCTGGATCTTTGGTACGAGCTCGTCTCCACCAGCGTAATCAGCGCCTGCTGCAAGAGCCTCGTCAACCTTTGCACCCTTAGCAAATACGAGAACTTTAACAGTCTTACCTGTTCCGTGTGGAAGTACTACAGCACCACGAACCTGCTGATCAGCGTGACGTCCATCAACACCGAGTCTGAGGTGTGCCTCTACTGTCTCATCAAACTTAGCTGAAGCCATCTTCTTAACTAAAGCAACAGCCTCTGTTGCCTCGTAAGCAGCTGTCTTATCATAGAGCTTGCTTGCATCTACATATTTCTTACTCTTTATCATTATTATAAACCTCCTGTGGTCATATCGGGAGCGACCCTCCCACTAAATATCTGTATTACTCTTCAACTGTAACGCCCATTGAACGAGCTGTTCCAGCGATCATGCTCATAGCAGCCTCAAGGCTTGCAGCGTTCAGATCCTTCATCTTAAGTTCAGCGATCTCCTGAACCTTAGCCTTAGAAATTGTTGCAACCTTAGTCTTCTTTGAGTTTGCAGAACCTGACTTGATGTTACATGCCTTCTTAATAAGAAGTGCTGCAGGTGGAGTCTTTGTAATGAAGCTGAAGCTCTTATCCTGGTATACTGTGATAACAACAGGAATAACCATGTCACCCTCATTAGCTGTTCTTGCATTGAATTCCTTTGTGAAAGCAACGATATTTACACCGTGCTGACCAAGTGCTGGTCCAACAGGTGGTGCAGGAGTTGCCTTTCCTGCAGGTATCTGTAATTTGATGTATCCTTCTACTTTCTTTGCCATTTTAGCATTCCTCCAAAATACTGTGGTAATAACGGGCAAAACCCTTCCACTTGATAATTACAACTTCTTGATATCAGCAAACGCAATATCAACAGTATTTACTCGACCAAACATTTCTACTTCGATGGCTACGGTCTGTTTTGCAGTATTAATTGCCTTAATTGTTGCTACTGTGCCTTCCCAGGCACCTGAAGTAACCGTGATAGAATCACCCACTTCAACGTCGATGACAACCTCATCTGAAGTCTGATACAGATTGCTCAGTTCTTCCTCTGTGAGCGGAACAGGCTTTCTTGGATCTGATCCAACAAATCCTGTGACACCTCTTGTATTACGAACAACATACCATGTAACATCATTCATGATCATGTTGATGAGAACGTAACCAGGAAGTATCTTCCTTTCTATTGACTTTGGCTTGCCATTCTTAATCTCTGTGGCATCCTCTACAGGTACGACTACCTCAATGATCTGGTCCTGTAAATTTCTGTTTTCTTTTGTTTTCTCAATATCAGCCTTTACTTTGTTTTCATATCCTGAGTATGTATGAACAACATACCATCTTGCATTCTCTGCCTCTGACATATTCTCCACCATCCTTTACCCAACTATGAAATTCAAACCAATCTGGATCAGCCAATCCACAATAGCTATGATACAGCCGAGAACAACTGTCGATAAAACTACCGCAACTGACTGCCTTGCAAGGGATTTCTTATCAAGCCATGTTATCTTGTTAAATTCTCCCTTTAATTCCTGAAACCAGCTTCTCTTGAGAGTATTTGACTTTTCTTCTTTATTAGATTTAGACATAACTCTTTTCCTCCTTACTGGTTCAGACTATTTTGTCTCCTTGTGTACTGTATGAGCCTTGCAGAATCTACAGTACTTCTTTGTTTCCATTCTGTCTGGATGCGTTTTCTTATCCTTTGTCATATTGTAATTACGCTGTTTACAATCCTGACATGCCAATGTTATTTTAACGCGCATTTCCACTTACCTCCATTGTTATTTTAAGGCACAAAAAAAAGACCTCTTTCATCGCAAAGTCTACAATAACACAATCAGACTATGCAAGTCAAGAAGTCTTTTATAAAATTTTGCTTTATAAATGTAATATTTTTGTACTTTCCGCTATCTCGCGTTTGAGCTCATGTCCTTTATCATATCAATGAGCTCCATATCTGAACTGGTGAGCTTGACGTTGGTACATATCGCCTTTCCCTCCGTGTCAGTTATCTTTACTTCTATTATATAGCCCTCTTTTATTCCTGTGGCCGATGCTGCCCTGAGGAACATCGGAAACTTTGGATGATTGTTCACGAATTTGTCCCACGCGCTCTTTATCTTAAACAGCATTGCTGGATTCATAGCCATATTCATTCTTCCTTTCCGGTATTACTTCTTACATACTACTTCAGCAGTCCTATGGCGCCAAATACTCCCACGCTGCCGAGATACATGATAACTCCTGCCATGACGACTCCAAGCATGACCATGATAACGCTTTTCCTCCAGTCAAGTTCGAGGAAGCTTGCTGCCAGAGTTCCCGTCCAGGCTCCCGTTCCCGGAAGTGGTATCCCCACGAACAAGAGCAGTGCAATATACACACCCACGCCAGACTTTTCCATAAGTTTCTGTCCGCCTCGCTCGCCTTTGACCAGGCACCATGTGAAAAATCTCCCTATAAACCTCTTGTCTTTTCCCCACTCAAGCACTCTTCTGGCAAACCAATATATAAATGGTACTGGTATCATATTTCCTATAACGCACACTATGAACGATGGTATACTTGGAAGTCCAAATCCTACCGAATAAGGTATAGCTCCACGAAGCTCGAGTATAGGAACCATGGAAATTAAAAATATAGTCAGGTATTTTTTCAGCATAATAAAACCCCTTGTCTTATTTTTTTAATATGCACATACTATCATGTATACGCACATATATGCAATATCATTTTAAGGTCTGCTGCTGTCTATTCCTCTGAATCAGAATTTTCTTCTTCTGTATCTTCTGACACATTCTCTGCTGTCTTTTCTGTAGCTGCATAGCCTTCTCTTGTATAGAACGGGTCTGTCATGCGTATAGTCTGACTTCCAAGAGATCCCTTTGATGTGACAAAAGCTATCTCTATTCCAAATGAATGCGGCTTTAACAGAGGTATAAGTCCTGCTATTACCGGTTTTTCATCCTCACCCTCTGCCATATCGAGTGTTATGAGATACTTATCTTCCTTACCAGCTTCCTCCATCATCTGAATATATGCTCTGTTGACATTTCCCTTTTCCTCAAGATACTTTGTTGCTTCCTCAAGCATATTTATAGGCTGATACTTTGGCTTTCTGAGTTTTACCTTTGTTCCTGGCTTGATCTTATTCTCGACAATACCTGTATCCTGATGCTCCCTGTATTGTCTTATGAAATCTCCTGACACAAAACAATTCTCTGTAAATGGATTCATTGCAATTCCGCCAATTCCACCCTTGGAGTTTAGTACGAGATCCTCAACTTGCTTGTAAGCAAATATGATTCTCTTGAATCCCTCATTGAACTGTGATGCAGCAAATGTATCCTCATCCGTGAAACAAGGAAGAACCTTCTCCCCATTGCCGTTTGTAAGCAGTGCAAAGTTAATCTTAACACCCTGCTCAAGGGTCTGTTTTCCATCGGCTGTGACAACCGGATCTTTATCAAATGTTGCAGGCACTACAAACACTGCATGTACTACTGCTCCAAAGAAAGCTCTTAATGTCTCACTGTTCTCATTCTCTCTGAGTTTCTTCATCGCCTCCAGTAATACCGGATTCTCAACCTTTTTTCCTATATCTTTTGCGTCCATGTATTTTCCCTTTCATATTTAAATTTAAAATCTTCTTGATTATTTTATTACTTTTTTTTATTCTATGTATGCCTTCTTACTTCTTGTCACCTTCACCGAAATGATCTTTATTCTGTGCATACTTTCTTACTTCTTGTCACCTTCACCGAAATGATCTTTGTACTCCGCAACCATATGCTCATATGTCGCCTCGTCCGACTTTGCCTGCTCTGAACGCTTGGAAAGCACCAGATCAGGTCTGACATCCGGCATGCTCTGTCCTATTCTGTCTGTGAACTCCTTGAAGAATTCCTGACCGCCCGCATATGATGCCATTGGTATTGCGACAATTTCCTTTGATGTCGCAAATACATATCCCCTGTTGACATGATAAAATGGTTTTACGATTTTCTCACATGCCACTATATCATCTATATCGTATTTCTTCCATATGAATGGCACTTTGCTGTAGTATATCGCATCCTTATCAAGCTTTGCCGCTGATGCTACAACTATCCTGCAGAATATTGCAAGCACAACACTCACGACAAATGCAAGTATTACTGCTATCCTTCCCATTCCCTTTGATAGACTATCAACACCGAACACTGCTGCAACTATAAGGAACAGTATGAATAAGCTCACAATGAACACCATCGGTCCAACTGTGGAGATCCCCCTCATGATTCCTTTTTTGTTCTTTCTGCAATGTCCATAGTAGCTTATCCTCGACGGTCTAATGCCGAGATCCTCCCCGCATAGCGGACAATACTTTTGATTTACTGTACTGTTAGCAGGTATTGCCTTCCCACAATGCGGGCATCTGAAAAATATCGTATTTATCAAACCCGATATCAACGCAAGCGCAACAAACAACACCCATCCAAGGGCTATATTTCCAGCGAATGCAAATCCGAATATACACATTACTCCAACTACAGGCAGAATTGTAGACAGCATTTTTGATATATATAGTTTCATTTCTGTATCTTTCCTCTTCTTTTTCTTTCATCTGACACCCAAGCCAGCTTTGTTAAGTATAACATAACTGAATATTTTTTCAATATTCCAGAGAAAACAGCTGTCTGCAAAGCCACTTCCCAGATTCTGTCACAAATATATTGTCGTATGCCTTAATTATCGTGTCCATATCCGCCTTATCCTCGTACATGTTCACAAGAAAATCCGCCTCCACAAGTATCTGATAATCAAGACCATCTATATTCCTGTATGTGTGATGATGTGCTACCAGGTAACAGGCTCTCTCAACTGCCCGCTCATCAGCTCCTGCGTCTCTCAGTAGACGTCTTGCCTCCGGTGGTCCTTCCTGCTCCTGCAGTCTGCCATTATTATATCCATATTTCAGTTCGGCATTCTTTATACCTATATCGTGAGTGAGTGCCGCAATCTCCAGCACCTCCTGCTCTCCCGGATCCATATTCTCTATCTCTGCTATCAGTTTAGCAAATGAGTGTACCTTCAGAAAGTGGTGCACTCTTCTGGAATCTCCAGCATAGTATTCTATCATTTTCTCTTTTACTATAGAAACCAGTTCTCTTGCCATATCGATCATCTCTTTTCTGTCCTCTGATATATCAATATTCACACGACCTATATCATTTTAACACTACTCTTTGTCAGCAGTCCACTTATTTATAAATATTTTATCTCTGACCCAGCCTACCTGAGGTAAATGTACCGCTCTTATAAGTTGTTTTTTGTCATCACAGGGAGTATAATCTTTTTGTGACTTTGAGAGATAAAGGGAGATATGTTATGGACACACGTTCAATTGGAGTATTCGACTCAGGACTCGGCGGAATAAGCGTTCTCCGCGACATCGTGGAGCTCATGCCCTGTGAAAATTATATATATTTTGGCGATTCGGCACACGCACCTTACGGAACAAAGACCAGAGAGGCTATTCTTGAGAGATCGGAGCAGTGTACCAATTTTCTTCTCGCAAAGGATGTGAAGGCGATCGTCATCGCCTGCAACACCGCCACAAGTGTTGCAGCCTCGACACTGAGACAGCAGTATCCTTCCATACCGATCATCGGTATTGAACCGGCTCTGAAGCCTGCGGTTCTGTGGAAGGAGCACGACAAGGTAGCTGTCATGGCCACCCCTGCCACACTGGCTCTACCTAAATTTCATGAACTCATGAAACATTATTCAAAGGAGTCCGATATTTACCCGATTCCATGTCCGGGGCTTGCAGATTATGTTGAGAGAGGAATATTCGATGGTGAGGAGATCACAGAATTTCTAAGAGAGCTTCTGGCTCCATATCTTGCCAAAAAAATAGACGCCATAGTCCTTGGCTGTACGCATTATCCATTCGTGGAAAAAGTGATAAAACGTATTGCCGGACCTGACGTGAAGATCTTCAACGGAGCCCACGGCACCGCCCTTGAACTTCAGCGGAGACTGCGCATCGCTGAGCTTCTCACGCCTTCCATAGAGAAGGGCTCTGTAGAGTTCTACAGCAGCAGTACAAATCCTAAAACCATTAAACTTTGTCACCAATTGTTTGAAGCGTGAAAAATATATATCTATGCCATAATCACACAAAATGCATAACAGGCTACAGGCATATTTACCTAAAAATATAAGTCCATGTAGGTACATGGGCAATCGGTAGTGAATACATCCGAACTTCGGCAGTTTCTGTGCTAAGGCGTCGCACGCAAACGCTCTTATCGCGTGCAGAGCCGCATGCATATAGAAACTGTTGAAGTGACAGATGTAGAACGTGATTGAACATGTACCTACATGGACTTTATTTGGGTAAATATGCCTGTAACCGTCCGTCAGAACGCGTATGGTCTGTCCCACACTTTGAGTTTCGTGCCTATATCGTGAACCAGTGCGTAGGTGTAACATTCATATGCCCATGCCACGTCCTCTGTTGGCATGCCCTCTATGGATACGAGGATGATCTCGTCATCAGATTCACGGCCAGGCTTCTTGCCGCGGATTATCTCCCCAAATGTAGTAAGAGAATCCCTCTCGATCAATCCATCCTGCACCATATAGACGAAGTCCTCTCCCATGCAGCCTGTATGGAGTCTGTTGCCATTTTCATCGTATCCAACATTATCTTCCTCTGCGTAGTTCTCGTACATTCCGTAGTTGTCTATGACTTTTTTCAAGTCAACAATACTCTTATGCTCCATATTGAAGGTACTTGTAGATATGACCAGCGCTCCAGGCTTGAGCCACTCTCGTTTGTACTCTGGCCACTCGCCCTCCTTGCATGAGACTGCCTCAGTTATGATATCAGCATCCTTGAGTGCCTCCTCCATATCCCTGCACAGAACTATATTCTTTACCTGAGGATAATTTTCCTCTATGTATTCCTTCATCTTGATCGCATTTGCCGATGTTGGAGAGCTGCCCTTTATCTTGATGGTGTCTATGTCAAATCTCTGTGACATGATGGCTCTCAGGCTTGATCTGCATATGACTCCGGGGCCGACCAGTGTGAGTACCTTTGAGTCATCCCTTGCAAGCAGTTTTGCCGCAAGTCCAGGCATAGCACCTGTTCTCATAGAACTAAGAAGATTTCCGGACATATATGCCAGAGGTTTTCCTGTCTCCACATCATTGAGCATCATCATCAGTATGGAGCGTGGAAGCCCTATCGATCTGTTGTTGCCATTTGAGCCATACCATTTCTCACCACACATATGAAATCTGCCGCCAAGGTATGCCGGCATCGCCATGAATCTTCTGTCTGCAGAATCCGCAAGTGGGAAGTTCGGAATATCCGACTTCTCCGGGAATATGAGCTGTACACCGTGGTCGTTATGCGCCCTGCCGCCCATGAGATAATCACCCTCACTTAAGAGTGTTATAACCTCTCCTACGGTATCCACAGCTCTGTCCGCATCTAGTACGCCTGCCTTTATCATGTCCTCTTCATTCAGGAATAAGAATTCAACCTTGCTGTCCATACTGCCACCTCCTGCTGTATACATTGGTTACTTAAAACATCTTCTATATATCTCCACTACATCCGTCTTCGTCAGAGGCACTCTGCAATACTCAAGGCCCTCTGCTGCCGCCTTCTCAGCCATCTCGTCAAAGTCCTTCTCATACGGCACACCCAGCTCGCCGAGATCCGAGGTCAGACCCATATCCTCATACAGCTTCTGTGTCTTCGAGATAGCTTCACGTGCTATATCATAAGGATCCTTTGTCCTGTCTATATCCCACACATTCACGCCGTAATTTACGAGAACTGGAAGGCTCTTCTCGTTAAGAATGTAATCCATCAGAACCGGCGTGATGATCGCAAGTCCGTGTCCATGTGTTATGTCATAGTAAGCACTGAGCTGATGCTCTATGGAGTGCGCCGGCCATGGGCCGTCCTTGCCACACGCTATGAATCCATTTATCGCCCACTCAGATGCCCAGAGGATATTTGCCCTGGCGTCATAGTTGTCCGGCTCAGCTACAGCCACCGGGCCATACTTGATAAGTGTTTTAAGAAGCGCCTCCATCATGCGGTCCTGCATGTATGTGTCTCCGTTATCTGCAAAATAAACCTCAAATATATGGTTCATGATATCCGCCACACCTGCTGCAGTCTGGTATGCAGGAACAGAAAATGTATACTCAGGGTCAAGTATCGCATATGCCGGATAGAGCAGATCAGATGCAATGTCCTTCTTCTGCTTTGTTTCCTCATTTGTGATAACTGCAAATGGATCCATCTCGGAGCCTGTCGCAGCCATAGTTGCAACAGCTATGATCGGCACTGCATTTTTTATCTTCTCAGAGTGTCCCACCAACTCCCACGGATCTCCATCATAGCACGCTCCGGCTGCTATTGCCTTTGAACAATCTATGGTGCTTCCTCCACCTACGGGAAGTATCACCTTCACATCATTTTCCGCACACAGCTTTACTCCCTTCTTCACAGTTGTGAGTCTCGGGTTGGGTTCTACACCCGAAAGCTCAATGTGGGAAATGTGACTACAGTCAAGTAACTCGATTATCCTATCGTACAGCCCTGTCCTCTTTATACTTCCGCCTCCGTACACCAGCAGAACATTATCTCCGTATTCGCTGATGTACCCCGGCAGATCATCAATGGCGCCCTTGCCAAATGATATCTTTGTCGGAATATTGTAAAAGAAATTTTCCATGATATACCTCTCCTTTTTCTAACTGTCATCGTTGACACTTTTTACTCTCTGAAGTTTTCTTATCTTACTCCACAGAATTTCTCCGCCAATAATATACAACCATGATTCATATATTGTCTACCTAACAGCCTTGAACCTGTCGCACCTGAGAGAATGGCCAAATATTATTATAATCGACAACGTTATGCTATCTCACAGCTTTAAATCTGTCATACCGTAGAGAAGATATATCCACAACCGTCTTCTCGCCGAGTGCCATCTGTGAGAGCATCAGTCCCACAGCCGGTGCTGTTCCAAATCCATGTCCTGTAAATCCGCATGCAAGGATAAGTCCCGGAACCTCGTCAACCTCACTTATGACGGGAACCCCATCGTAGCAGAGATCAAGCCATCCGCCCCAGGTTCTGACGATCTTCGCATCCGCCAGCATCGGTATATATCCCATGATCGCCCTGCATCCGGCAGATACGGTGAGTGGTGAAGTCTTGAGTTCATCCAGTCCCATGTCCGTTGTCTCCTCAAGTCCTGAATCCGAACCAAATACAAATGATCCGTGCTGCGACTGATGCCCGTAAAAGTCAGCGGATGCAACGCCAAGCATGATATCAAACATATGAGGCTGAACCTCCGTAACCAATGCCTCCTCAAAATACTTTGTCATCGGCACATCTATTCCAACTGTCCTTGCGATGAATCTGCTCTCATATCCGGCAGCCAGGATAACCTTGTCCGCCTCGAACACCTCACCTGATTCCAGTATGACCTTTCTGAGTTTTCCTTTCACCTTCTCAAGTGCAACGACCTTTGCGTCAGTGAAGAAATTTACCCCAAGCTCAGTTGCCCTCTTGTAGTACGCAAGAGTCGTCAGCATAGGATTTGCGTGTCCATCTGTAGGACACCAGCTTGCACCGATTATCTCGTCAGAGAGGTATGGGCAGATCTCCTTCACCTCTTTGCCATCTATGATCTTCATGTCAAGTCCGAGGGAGTTTGCATTTGCCGCAAGGTTCCTGAGCTTTTCCATGTGGGCGTCCGTCTTGCCAAGTCTGAGGTTGCCCTTCTGATAATACTCCACGTCAACTCCAAGCTCCTCGGAAAGTGTCGGCCACATGTTCTGCACCGCATACATTGCATATGGCAGCTCCCTGACATCTCTTCCCGACTGTCTGACTCCGCCTCCGTTTCGTGAGGAGCCTCCGTGTCCTATGCTCGGACTACCCTCTAGCACTATTACATCCTTCATCCCGGCCTTTGCCAGATAGTATGCCGCAGCACAACCATTTACACCGCCACCGATTATTATAACCTCTGCTGTATGTTTACTCATGAGCCTCACCTCCATCTCTCGCAAGTATGCGCATCTCTGTAGGTCTCATAGGTGCCCTTGACGTAGCCGGCTCTATGTCAAGAGGTGACACATGAAGTTCCCTTGCCACAATACTCTTCACCAGCTTGCCACAGGTCTGTCCCTGACACAATCCCATCCCACACCGGAGGAATCTTCTTATCTCTTCTATTGTCAGCATTCCCGCATGGACTGCCTGCCTTATCTCGCCCTTTGTGACCTCCTCGCATCTGCACACCAGCATGTCGTCATCCGGTGCCGGAACATAAGGTCCTATGGCGTCAAGTTTTTCTCTGATATCTATCATAACTGCACCTCCTTGTATGAATCTCAGCCCGTCTAAAATGTATTATTCATGGCTGATTCCCATCTGAATTTCTATCTTAAATTGCCGTCTTAAAAAATCTCGCCTTCATAACCATGTCCTTCGGCACCTTCATGGTCAGCAGATTGGTATGGTCAAATGCTTTTGCACTTCTGACACTTACGACCTCCGCCTCGCACACCTCATGTCCATCACGTCCAAGTGCCACGCCCTTAGTTCCTTTCTCTGGAATAGGCAGGAATTCATATGGTAATGTCACCGTTCCATAGCCATCCCCGGCGTCCTCGTCCACCAGGAATATGGCCTGTCCTGAACAGCTTGCAACGCACATGCCACATCCTATACATGGATTTTCCGTCACTGTCGGAAGAGAGGTTATATTTGCCCCTATGCTTATGCACCCCTTCGGGCACGCATCCTGGCACGGGTTGCACGGGATGTTCTGGGTACACTCTATAACCGGGTGTATTCCCTTCCTGTGAGTCACTCCCGGATATCTCTCTATCTCATCATCTGCCACAAAACCATGCTCCAGCAGATTCATCGATATGTCTATGCCTTCCTCTGTCTTCTCGATCAGCTTGCCTCTGTTCTTCGGTGCAAACATTCCCTCACGGAGGCTGCCAAGTGCATCCTCAAGCTCTGATGCACGCTTTTCCATCTCTGCCTTTTCTATAAATCCGAGATCCTGTGATATGACAGAGCCCGCTATCCTACCCTCGATCATGGCTGAACTTGCCTCCTCGATTCCGGACACATCGCCGGCTGCAAATATTCCCGGCACGGATGTTCTGCCCCATTCATCACACTCAGGAACATATCCTCCCGGAGTATCCTTCATCTTTACGCCCGCCTGCTTTAAAAGCTGTGACATAGGCGAAAGTCCAACTGCAACGCATATCGTATCAACGTCAAATGTCTTTTCGGTTCCCTCTATGAAATTGAAATGGCTGTCTACCTGTGCAATCGTCACTCCTGTCACCCTGTCGGTTCCACTCGCCTCAACTATTGTATGTGACAGGTAAAACGGAACTCCGCATCTCGATATCTTTGCAGCATGTACTCCGTATCCTCCGATCCTCGGTGCCGCATCAACCAGTGCCACTACCTCACAGCCAGCTTGCATGAGCTGATAGCTGACGACAAGTCCGACATTTCCTGATCCGAGCATCAGTATCCTGTTGCCCGGCTTTATGTGATGAAGATTCATCATAGTCTGGGCGGCACCTGCGCCGATGACTCCCGGAAGTGTCCAGCCCTTGAAGGTTACCATGTTCTCGCTGGCTCCTGTCGCCACAAGCACACTGTCTCCTTTGAAATGCTTTATCTCATCACCGATCCTGACTGTTACCTCCTTCTCATCATAGAGTCCAACAACTGTGGCATTGAGCCTCACATCCACGCCCAGTTTATTCGCCTCCTCAAGAAGTTCGTAACCTATGTTGAATCCTCTTATCTTCGCCTTGTGTTCCTTTGAACCGAAGAACTTGTGTATCTGCTTGAAGAGCTGACCGCCCGGCTTTGCATTTTCATCAAATACTATCGGTCTCATTCCGTTCTTCGCAGCCTCTATTGCAGCGGAAAGTCCTGCCGGGCCTGCGCCTATCACTATCAGATCATATCTCTCTATCATAGCGGTCACCTCCTAAAAATCCTTCTCTGCCGATGCACCATACTGCGTTCTCACGTCCATTCCCTCTTCCAAAGGAGTGATGCACGTTCTTATATTGGGTTTGCCATTTACGACCATGACACAGTCCGTACATCTTCCTATGGCACAGAATACACCTCGCGGCTCATGTCTCTTCTTGGTGTATCTGTGTGTCATGACACCCGCAACTCTGAGCGCCGCCGCAATCGGCTCGCCCTCTATTCCCTGAAGTGTCTGCCCATCATATGTAAAATTCACCAGCCTGCCCTCCGGGGTATCCCCCAGTATCGGGTGAGTTAATATCCTATCCATAGCCATTCCTCCTTTTTGTGATGAAGTGACGGAGCCTTAATTTAATCTGTGAAGTCCGGGCATTAACATTATTAATTCGGCTCCTTATATCAGCTTCATCCAATAACTCGTCATACTTTATCTTGTGTGGTTAATTAACTTGGTGAAATGGTAAACCCTTGTATCATGCCAGAGTCAATGCACTTGATTTGTTTTTGCAAATTTCGGAAGATGTGAAGATTTCTCTATATATTAGCTTAATTTTATTAAGTATTTTCAAAGAAAATAGAATTTGATTAGGTGGTGTGTTACGATACAGTTATATGAAATCAGGGATTGGAGATTATATTATGAAGAAAAAGGATACTTTCAAGATTGGGGAGTTGTCTAAGCTTTTTGATATCGGCGTAGATTCCATCAGATATTACGAAAAAGTTGGTATACTGCACCCTGTGAGAAATGATGAGAACAATTACAGAATGTACACCATAGACGATGTGCGCCGTCTTGCACTTATCCGTGAACTTCTAGGACTCAGCTTCTCTACTGACCAGATCCGTGAATACGATGGGGACAGAAACGTCGAAAGTACCACAGAACTGCTGCAAACGGAGCTTGATGTGGTCGACTCTGAAATTGCCAAGCTCAAAGCCACAAGGGACAGCATCCAGAACCGCCTTGACACCATCACGTCTCTCGGAAGTATGACATCACAGGATACATTTGAGAAAGTTCTGATCAAGGAGTTTTCTGACCGCGGATGCGTCATGGTGACGGATGATAATCTCCCGGATGATTACGTGTCTTACTACGTAGTAAAATACATGCAGAGCCACCACACCAAGATAGACACAATCGGAGCCTGCGACTGCTACACACTGGATATTTCCGGAAGTAACCCCAAGTCAAAATATTACCGCACCAAAAACGTATTCTTCTACGCACCATATATCGAGGGAACGGAATGCAATTACACCCTCCCGGCGGGCAGGTATATCTCTCTGACATACCGCGGCGCACTAACCAAGACCAGAGAACTGCTGCCCAAACTCTATGAATACGCAAAGAGCCACCAGCTGCAATTAGCTGGTGACCCTATTGAAATGTGCCATATTGATGACTACGAAACCAACGATGAAAATGAATATATAATCGAGTTGCAGATACGATTGAAATAGACTCTAGCCATTTTTAATTCAAACTATCATATCTACACGGTATTGCGCTATCTGTAATTCATCTTCCTTCAACAATGTTACCTTGTTCTCAGCGCCGGTACATTGTTTTTTCGGGTTGCAACCCATTTCCCCTTTGTTCTTGGGCTTGAGCTTCTGAATTTCCCTGTCAGTGTTGACACTACCGCCGTCACATAATAATTTACAGGTGCTTTTTCGACTATATTGCCCTTCTTATCTCTCTTTATCGTCCTTGTCAGAAGATTTTTATCTATGATTGAAAGAGAATTCCCTGCCTTAACTCTAGCTATCAATAGGTTGTTTCTCAGCACGCCATCCTTATAACCTGATCCCTTCACCTCGTAGTACGTGGCATATTGAACCCTTTTCCATGATACCTTTACGCCCTTTGAGGTATTTGTTACAGATGGAGTGGAGAGCTTTTTCTCTTTATACACAACTGACTTTGGTGGCGTCATACTCGCCGAACCATATGCATCATCCCCATATGGATAACATATTACATCTACCTTATATGTGTACTTAACCCCAGGAGTTTTAGCATGTTGATCTAGGAAACTTTGTCCTCCCTCCATCGATGTAAACAGCAATTCACACTTTCCGCCATTTATGCTTCTATATATTTGGTATGCATATGATCTGTTTCCGGGTGCTGACCAAACTATTCTTGTTCCCCAAGCAGTATTCTCCACCTTTGTCAGGGTTACCTTGCCAAGATATATCTTAAAAGCACGCTCAATCGTTCCCCTGTAATTGCCTTTAAATGTGACTTGGGCAACAGCCCTTCCCGGCCATACATTGTCAGAATACCTCACCGTATAATTAGATTCTGAAATTTTCTTTCCATTACTGTCCGTAACCTGAATCTGTGGTTTAAATGCTTTGCCGTTACATATAAGCTTCTTGTGGATAACTTTGACTGATGCTATACAGGGGATTTTTTCACACTTCACTGCAATACCGCATACCTTGCATAGCTTGACTCTTTTGCCATCTGAATTGAATCTGGCATATCTCTTGATTACCCATTCATTCGCCGGTGTGTGACCATTCTCACATACCTTGATATCCTCCCTTGTCTGTTCAGCAGCATTTGCACTTAATACATTTTCCCCCATCAACGCAAATCCAGCTATAAGTACAAAAGCTACGATCATAAAATAGTTAACATGTTTCTTCATAAAGAATCACGCCCTTCTGTGATACTGTATAAAATCAATAATGTTAATTTCCTAAGCTGCCCTTTATTCTGTCATTTCATATATTATATTGTAACAAAGCCCCATTCTTATTACAATCTTATTATCTAAATAACCGCCAGATATAGGTATATAATCTATATATGGCGGTTATCCAAATGTAATCTAATTGTCTACGAAAATGATCACAGGTACTCTCTCATAAATAGTTCCGTATCATATGGTGTTATCACTTTTCTATCCTGAGTTTTATCATCGCGTTCTATCTCTTGCTCATCTGCTCGACGTTTGACTGTCTTCTGTTTACCCGATTCTGTCTCATTCGTGTATGTCTCCGTCCACTGCTCAACGTCAAACACAAGGTCTGCCTCTTCCCTGTCAGATGTAAATTCACCCCTGGCTCTTACATTGAGGGTTATAAGATCATAAAGGTTTGGTTTTTGCATGTTCACCATAGAATAACATACCGCAGTGATTCCTGAGATATTACTCTCCACGTTATTTCCCCCGATGTGCGTATGGACCCCAGTGAGGGACAAATTCATGTCGCACCAAATGAATTCCCGTTTCACACAGTCAAATATAACTGGAATACACGCTGTGCTGTTCGCTGAGAGATCCATCTTCTGTTCAACTGTCTTCGGCTCGTATATCTCGCCCGAATTCACATCAGCTCTCTCCATCCATCCAAACATTGCGTGAGGCATGTCCGCATAAGTCTGGCCTGTATAACTGTACACCTGGTACACCACATATCTTGCACCATATCTCACAACGGAATCTATATCCATATCAAGGAACTCACTGACACCATCTCCGTTCACCGGACCACCATTTACAATGTCGCCCGAATGGCACGCCTTATACCTTTCTGATCTCAGATTAGTATATGAAATATGCTCCATGTAGTTCCAGTTCTCATCAAATATTGCCGCCGACAGATCTATATCAACCCTGCCATCATCGAAAAACTCCCCATAACTGTTATCCATATTCGTCCACCAGATAAATGCCCTCACAGCATTTGTCTGCGAAGCTATAGGAAGTCTTGAACCTCTTACTATTGTCTTAAGCGCCTTGCCGGCACTTCTCTGGCTGAATGGAACCATATAATTCTTGTAGTCCCCAGACAGATACACTTTACCCATAGGCTCCCTCTGTCCATAGATCTTCACAAGGGCATTTTCGCAGATCCGAACAACTTCCTGACAGTATCTCTCATCTATACCTGGCAGATCGTTTCGCTCGCTGTGGCACTTTGCAAGGCTCCCCTTGGGGAAGAACACTCTCACATCTGTATGCTCAGATCTGTGCAGAAAATGCTCCCTCACCTGAAGCAGTACTGGTGTTGACACCTTCTCCGCCACAGACGCAAAGCTTCTTATAACAGGCTCTTTATATGTCTCTCTGAGCAGCTGATCCAGTCTCCTTGCCAGTTCACCCGGTCTCTTCACCAGCTCGGCAAGCGCACTTTCATACTCACCATAGGCAAGGTCAAACTCAACCTTTCCTGCAAATGTCTCTATCTTCCTGTTATTTCTCAGCTTGTCAAATGCATTTATCGCCCTGTCATACTCCAGAGTGTATCTGCTGCAATCAAACTCAGAAGGATGGATCCTCTCCCCAATTCTGATCCATCTCTCCTTATATCTGAGCATATCCTCCTCTATATTCGGGCAGCCAGACAGAAGCTCCATGATCATCCTTCTCTGTCTGCGTGAAAAGCTTCTGTATCTAGTATTCTCCGCAAGGCTCACATCGCCATCACTCATGGCAGTCACAAGTCTCAGCACATCAGTTGCGGTCTTTACATACTTTCTGAGCTCACTGACATTTGCCAGGGGCTTCTTCTGCAGATAGAACGCAGCGATGTATGCAGCATTCTCCTTGTGTGGTATATCATCAGGCAACTTCATATTCTCAGTCTCGAATAAATATGCTATATCCTCCCTGTCAGTTTTTGATATAGATGTTCTCGACATACAGATATTGTCAAATATCTGTCTCACATCATCCTCGCTTCCAAGCTGCAAAACCTTGACCTTCGTCTCGTCAAAAAGTGGCAGTCTGACATTTACACGTTTTCTGTACTTCTTGGGATACAAGATACCATACGACCAGTAATGAACCATCGCATTTATATACAACTCAGAAAAATGTGCATCCATAACGCCCTTAGGGAAATCGGCATACATAGGCATATATACAACATTTGCACCTTTCAGCTTCATTAGCGTAGCTTTGAGTTCAAAGTAAAAATCTGACAGTTCGTTGACACTGTATGTTCTGAGAACGTCAAATACCTCCCTGGAAAATGTATATCCAAGTTCTTCGATGTTCTTCATAATGGCCGTTATGTAGCGATCATTTGCCACCCTTGCAGTACCAGTGCCAAGTATCACTTTGTTTTTACGCCTGAGCAATATCTCATTCATAACTTTTCTCCTTATTAATGAGGAAACCGGTGGCGGTAATTTTTATATCGTCCACCTGTTAAAGAAGGAACCACCACCATAGCCTCTTTGTATTTACAGCCACAATTTACATAATAGCTTATGTAATCATTTATCGACCATATATCTATCTTGTGAAATCAATATATCAAATCCGGTCTGCCTAATCAATGAATCTGTGGTTTAACCTGTTATATCTAAACACCATTCATATAATGCAAAAGGCACATAGAATATGTGCATCACTGCATACTCTATGTGCCTTACAATGTATATTTTATTGTTTTTAAATATATAGCATATGAACTATCCCTCAAGAGCAACCTTCATAGTCTTTTTCTTTCTGGGAAGACAGAGCTGGAGTACAACCGCTATAGTCGCACCAACTGCAGTGCCTGATGACATGAAATAGTTCAGGAACTGAGGCATCGCATTCATGACGTCTGAAGGAATGACTATAGTTGCCACTGCTGCTACCACTGAGATTCCCACGATAAGTGATGATCTCTCATCAAGAGGCTCACTCTGTATGATCTTTATTCCATTTGATATGAGCAGGATACATACAACTGCAAATACACCGTTTACTACAGGTGTCGGGATGCATGATATAACCGTCATAAGCTTTGGACATACACCGAGCACCATGAGTATCATACCACCTGCAATGATTGCCATACGACTTCCAACCTTTGTGATCGCAAGCACGCCGGCATTTGACGAGTATCCGGTCATCGGGGTTCCGCCAAACAGTGAACCAACGAGACAGCCAACGCCCTCACCTATTGTGGCACGATCTATTCTCTTATCGCTGAGATCCTCACCTGTGATGGCACTGATCGTTACCCAAGTTCCGGTTGTATCAAGGAGCACGATAAGGTAAATGAACATCATAAGTATACATGATTTGATCTCAAATTTTGGGAGTCCAAAGTGGAAGAACTCTGGCAGCTTGAACCATGCTGCATCGTGTACTGAACTGAAATTGGCTGCTCCCAGTGCCGCTGAAACGACAGTTCCTGCGACCAGCGCGAGTATTACTGATACCATGTGAAGTATTCTGTTGTGCTTAAGCTTGTACTGAAGTATCATACACACGATAAGCACACCAGCAGCAGTGAGACCTGATGCAACATTTGCACTTAAATTTCCATCTGAGCTTGCGATCCCCTTGGCAGCTGTAGGTGTCAGGGATATTCCAACTATAAGTATGATGATGCCACCGATAAAGGGTGGTATTGCCTTCTTGACAAACTTCGAAAATCCTTTAAATATTCCCAGCAATATTATCATGATCGCGCCAGGTATCAGACTTCCTATCATGGCACTAACTCCCATGGTCGCACCTATCGTACATAGCGCTCCAAGTGGTACATATGAAGGACCCTGTATAATCGGATACTTCATGAAAAATCCCGCCTGGAGTATAGTCGCAATACCACAGGCAAAGAAACTCATCTGAAGGAAAAATGACAACTCCCCTCCGACAAGTCCTATCGCCGCACCGAGTATCAACGGCATAATGTAAAGATCCATTGACAATACATGCTGCATTCCCAGAAATGCAGCCTTGCCACAGCTTATCTTCTCGTTCACACCAACTATCAGCTGGCTGCCATTTGCAGACTTTCCAGAAATATTCTCATCGCAAGGCGAACTAGTTCCGCCTGACACGCTCTCTGCCCTCATCATATCTGTTTCTGTCACTATTTTCTTATCTTCCATGCAAATGCGCCTCCTTGTCTATTTACTTCTTTGACAGTCCTCATCTTTGTTTCGATATTCTTTGTTTCGATATTCTTTGTTTAGCTATTCTTTTTTATCTGTCTTCAAGCTGTTTTTTCAAAACCACTAACTCGCTGTTTATCTCGTCGATCAAGCTCCTCTCATTGATTCCACAATTGAACTTTCCGCCCTGATATACAATCTTTCCATTTACTATCGTTGTGTCAATGTTCTCCTCAGATGACGCATATACGACCGTGGCCTTCGCGTCATGCATAGGTGCTGACTTCAGATGATTTGGATCAAATATTATGATATCTGCGATCTTGCCTGTCTCCAAGGTTCCCAGCTTATCCGCCATGCCAATAGCCTTTGCCCCGCCTGCAGTTGCCATGTGTATTATGTCATCAGCACTTATGACTGCCGCATCTCTGTGGATTCCTTTCTGTATGAGGGCTGCCAGTTTCATGCTCTCAAGCATATCCGTACTGTTGTTGGATGCCGCACCATCTGTTCCTATAGAAACATTTACCCCAGCCGCAAGGCTCTCTGTAATAGGTGGTATTCCTGAACCCAGATAAAGGTTAGGTGCAGGATTGTGGCTTATCGACACTCCATACTTTGCAAATCTCTCTATGTCGTGAGGTGTTAGATTTACACAATGGACTGCCAGGAATTTGTCTGTCAGGAAACCTATCTCCTCAAGCATATCAACTATATCCTTACCGTAATATCTGCCGCACATCTCATTGTCGACCTCCGTCTCCTTGATGTGCATTGAATACCTAACATTCTCGCTAAGACAATACTCAAGCATCTCCTGATAGCCATCCTTTGTAGTTGACCAGGTGACATCCGGGCCTGTCCAGATCGAAAGCATATCATTTTCTTTATAAGCTTTCTTCAGTGCATCGACTTCTTTCATTGCCTTACCTGCCGGCTCAAGAAAGCACTTCGGCATTCCGTATTCCTCACCGGTATCCTGAAATGTTCTGATAAATACACTACGGATACCTGTTGAAACCATTCCGTCTATACAGGAATGAGCAAGTTCCGGATCCTGATTTGTATAGAAAAACTCACTCATTGTCGTGCATCCACTCTTTATCGCCTCCATACATGCAAGCTGTGCTGCCAGCTCATGCTGATGTGGTGTCATATACTGTCCATATGGGAGTGCTGAAAGATTCAACCACTCTATCAATCTGTGATCAGCTCCAAGACCTTTCAGGAAAGACTGAAATATATGTATATGTGTATCTATGAATCCCGGAAATACGACCTTGCCCTCGGCATCTATCACCGTATTGGCGCTTTCACACTCCTGAAGTTCCTCCGCTGTGAGTTCGCTCATCTCCTTCATGAGTGTTATCTTCTCTCCCTCTATTCCTACAACACCCTTCGCAAATATCTTTCGTTTATCATCCATTGTGTGTATCTGTGCATTTTTGATTATCAGATTATATCTTTTCATTGTATCTGCCTCCTGTATGCCATATATAAATATGGATTTGCCATCTGCCCAAACTGTAAAAAAGGAGCCTTCCCACATTGATATGTCACTAAAAATCCAGTCACACATCAACTCTTGGAAAGACTCCTTTGTCTCATATTGTATCTCAATATTATATTTTTATTTTCCGCGGTATAAACAAAAAAGGAACCCAATAGCTATCTGTTTTGGTTTTAAGGAAAACAGATAAAACTTTTGGTTCCTGATGGCTCACATACTAGCACTGCTACGCCAAATGGTCAATACTTATAATCACTGTTGTTCTTTTTTTATTTTTTTAATAGATTTCACTTTATTATATTACAAAGAATTACTTTTGCCTTGCCATAATTAAGTTGCTTCGCATTCGCATTCTCATTCTTATCTTTTTTAATGAAATTATAAATCTCTTTTTTGACTTTTTGCCCCTATTTTGCCCCTACGACATATTTTAAGGTAAATAAAAAAACCTGAACCCCTTGATTTTCCTTAGGTTTCAGGCTTTTAATTTAATGCCGGCGACCGGAATCGAACCGGTACGGGAGGTTAGTCCCGCAGGATTTTAAGTCCTGTGCGTCTGCCAGTTCCGCCACGCCGGCATTCTGCACCTTTTATTAAAAGGCTTAGAAAATGGGACCTATAGGGCTCGAACCTATGACCCTCTGCTTGTAAGGCAGATGC